>Ga0302303_10000027_pt1 | contig 205728 bp, 191 predicted proteins | sample III_Palsa_E2_1_FD_194542 | JGI IMG/M metagenome (GOLD analysis project Ga0302303, IMG submission 194542) | Peat permafrost microbial communities from Stordalen Mire near Abisko, Sweden - III_Palsa_E2_1 | ecosystem: Environmental > Terrestrial > Soil > Palsa > Peat permafrost | place: Sweden... | reverse complement strand
CATCCCATATTTATTACCTAAGCTACGAATACTTAGACCTAATACTTCCCGGTCTCGCAAAATTTGCTCTACTTTTATTGCTTTCATTTGTCTACACTTTTGTGTAAACCTATTTCAGGACAAGACAAAATTTTGGCACAAAATCGTTGTCCTGGTCTAATACCTAAAATAAAAGTCATGCGTGTGCCAGCGGGTTTTACGAATGTTTATAATAAAGAATTGATTGATGGGGAATGGAAAAACGATTATCTTGGACAACTAAAACTTTAATACAATTTTTGTGAAAAAAGCAGCAACCGAAATCCAGGCCGATTACTACAAACAAACCGCAGGTAAATATGACGCCTCTCATGTAGAAAATATGGGAGAACACGATGTGGCACTACATTTCCTGTCTTCTATTATAAAACTCTATCATATCAAATCAATTTTAGATGTGGGAGCTGGAACAGGAAGAGCTATTGATTTTATCATAAAAAATCACCCTGATATTAAAATCATTGGAATTGATCCGGTTAAGGAACTATTGGAACAGGGCCATAACAAAGGCATTCCAAAAACAATGCTAATTGAAGGTGATGGTAATAAGATCAATTTTGGAGATGGTGAATTTGATTTGGTTTGTGAATTTGGCATACTGCACCATGTTAGCAAACCAAGTGTCGTTGTTGCAGAAATGCTCAGAGTAGCAAAGAAAGGTATATTTATTTCAGACAGCAATAATTTTGGACAAGGTGGTACATTGGGTAGATTTTTAAAACAAACATTAAACTTTTGGGGACTTTGGCCGGTGTATGATTTAATAAGAACTAAAGGCAAAGGGTATCAAATCTCCGAAGGAGACGGACTTTATTACTCTTATTCGGTTTTTAATAACTACAAGCAAATCAAAAAGCAATGTCGTAAAATTCACCTGTTGAATACTAATGATGGTGAAACAAATTTATACAAAACAGCATCGCATATCGCTCTTTTAGGGCTTAAATAGTATTTAGCCTGCTGTCCCATTTCTATTATTTATTAACTGGACGAAGTTTAGCGAAGCGTAACTTCGTCCTTAAATGTATTAAGCTTTCAGCTTAATTGTAATAAAACCCCGCTGTCCGAAGCCTCTGACTTCCTAACATGCCTGTAGTTTGCAAAACAATTCGGATAGCTAAAACTTCGGACAGCCAGACTAATTTATCTTCCATCCTTTTCTGGCGCGAGAGTACAGAGGCAGACGTGTATAGGTTCCAGGTCATTGGGATTAACTAAATTAAAAGAGCGATGAGTTTAAAACTTATGCTTTCTTAATTTCTCATTTTCGCGTCAGGTTAAGGGCATTATAATTTAATTGATCAAAAGTTTGTTTATTACAAACTTTTGATGTTAATTTGTGCATGTCATATTTTAAATATAATGATAAACTGTCAAAGCTGTACAGCCCGGCAGAAATTATAAAATTGGAAGAAGGTGCACGTGAATTAAAAGAGGATTTCAATTGTGAACTACTGGTAGCCAGTACAAACATCTTAGGTACTCATAAAACCGTGACGATCACGATCAGCCAAGGTTACCGGGAAGATGGTGTTTATCTAGATAAAACCGGACTAGAGGAAAAAGTAGAGATTCTTTTCAAGCCTTTCCTGAAAGAACGAATCTTATATGTCCGACCATTGCCGCATAAACTGGCTATCGTCGAAGTCGTTTCACCCGAATGGTTGAAAGAACGCATGCTTAAAAAGGGAATAAGGATGAAAGATATTATGATAGATACAGGAATAGACAAAACCAACCTTTCGGCATGGCTAAGTGGTGCTCGCGTGATGTCGCAGCCGGTTAAGGCTATGTTCTATTTTTATCTGACACGGGCGGCGGATAAAGGTCAGGTATTAGGCACTTTTTTCCAAAATCTGAATAATGCTACACCCGGCGCGATACTGGAAGTACCGACTGAACATATTACCGAAATGGATGTACGATCTGAGGTAATGAAAAAGGCTATCGAATTAAACTGCCACGTGCTTATGGGAGATTTCAGTATGCCCATTGCCAACATAACTTTTTACCAACCCCGAGCATATAACGCTTAACAACTCTCGCCTTCCGATTTCCCTTACTTCTGACAACGGGGGTTCTCATTCGATATTTCAGTAGCCTAACTGTACTATTATTTTGGCCCGATATTATTTAAAGCTTATTATTCATTTTGTAATTATTGGATCTTTAATGTCTTAGGTAGATATTAAAAAAATAACAAATATTTTATAATTTACTTTTGTAACAAAGTTTTTATAAATTCGTTTTCTGCAGTTTTTTTAATGGGCGCTATAAAAACCTCTTCTGATGCTGAATTGGTTGACTTGTTAAAGTCAGGGGATCGGGCTGCGTATACAGAAATTTACGATCGTTATATCCTTATTCTGCTTAATCACGCTTATAATAAAACCCGTAACCGTGAGGAAGCGAAAGATGTGGTACACGAGGTTTTTGCCAAGCTGTGGGCCAAACGTGAAGACTTTAATTGCCATACTAATATCTCGGGATACCTTTATACTGCTGTACGAAACAATATCTTAAACCAGGCGGTGCACCAAACCGTTTTGAATAAGTATATGTCGTCAATTACGCAATTTATAAATGACGCCGAAAGTTATATAATAACAGACCATCTGGTGAGGGAACGCGAGCTATCATCCATTATTGAAAAAGAGATAGCCAACCTTCCGCCAAAAATGCGGCAGGTATTTGAATTGAGCCGCAAACAACACTTCACCCACAAAGAAATAGCAGAACAACTTGACATTTCTGAACAAACAGTAAGCAAACACGTAACCAACGCCTTACGGATATTGAGGGTACGTTTAGGTGTTTTCGTTTACCTGCCTTGGCTCATCTGTCATTATTCACAGCTTATCATACACATTATTCATACCTGATCATACACGGTTAGGCATAAATCGTTACACTTTCGTTGAAGTTGATCCAGGAGGTAATTGCACTCATTATTGTTATGGATCATAAGATCATATTTATTTCAAAAAATTGGTCATGTAACTGAGTATAGTTGATGTCTGCATCATCAAAGTGACATGCCCTTGTGAAGGGACTATGGCTAATTGTGATTTTGGCATTGGGCTCAAATCCGCAGCAATACCACCACCCAATAATTGATAAGTTTTCATTAATTCTATTTTGTCTAATCCATCATTATCGCCTGATATGATCAGTACCGGTGCAGTAATTTTAGCAATATTACTGTCACCCATGTCGAATGGGGTCCCGATAAAATCAAGCATCTGTCTTACGAACATGGTCCATTTTGTTTTATCCGGCGCCACAGCGTCGTAGCCGGCTTTCAACGGCGTGTTATCAAAAAATTCAGGCTTGAAATTTTTGAATGCACCATTCACGATAGGTAACCAGCCCTTCGTTTTGTAGGTAGACGAAATAATGACCAATTTCCTTAACCTTTTGGGGCTTTGAACCGCAAATTGATAAGCTACGGAACCACCCATACTATAACCTGCTACATCCGCACTGTCTATTTTCAGGTAATCCATCACTTTTTCCACGTCACTTGCTAAAGTAACCAGGTCTAATTTTCTTTCCGAATATGGGGAGTGTCCATGTCCCTGCATTTCAATGGCAATTACTTTTCTGGTTTTTGACAGTTCGGGGATCAATTGCCCCCAATTCATGTTAATGGTATAGAATGCGCCATGTAATAAAATGATCGGCTGGCCTTTACCATATACTTCGTAATAGACCTTGATACCGTTGACCGGGGCGTACCCGCTGGTTAAAGGTTTAAGTTGTTGTGCGCTGGCAGCAGCGGTAACGAGCAACATCAGCAGCAATAGGTTTAGCTTTTTCATTTTAATAATCCTTCCAGTTGATTTAAGTTGACGGTGATACCTTCTTTGAAGCCCATTTCGATCATTTTCTCCAGGCGGGCAAGGGATTCATTAAAAATGGCAATACTGACTTTTGTAATGCCATTTTGTTCACTGAAATGGTGATCCCATTCAGAACCCGGCAACTCACGATCCCCGTCCTTATTTGCAAAAGTGTTATACATTTTAAAATTGGTCTTCGGGGTGATGGAAGTATATTCCTGGACCGCCCAGCCCTCGCTGCCATCGGGGCTGATCATCGCGTAAAACCGGCGCCCTCCAACCTTAAAATCCATGTACTTGGTTTTGGCGCGTATGGGTGCAGGCGCACTCCATTGGTCCAAAAGTTCGGCTTTGGTAAACGCATCCCATACCAAAGCCTGCGGGGCATTAAATTCCCGGGTGATATAAACAGTTTTGGCCGCTTTGTCAAGGTTAAAATCAAATAGCAAATCGTTGTTCATTTTTTCTGTTCTTTAATGGTTGATAATAATTGGTCAAGTTGATTAAATTGCGTTTCCCAGTTTTTCCTGAATTGGGCTAACCAGTGGTCAAATTCCTGCATTTTTTGGGCATTGAAGTGATAATGGATCTCCCTGCCTAATGGTTGAGGCTTGATCAGATCACATTCCTGCAATACTTTAATATGCTTTGATACCGCCTGGCGGGTCATATCAAATTTTTCCGCCATTGCATTAGGCGTTAATGCCTGGATAGCAATTAACGTTAAGATAGCCCTGCGGGTCGGATCGGCTATGGCCTGAAATATATCTGGTTTTATTTTCATCAAACGTGCAACTTTTGAGTTGCTAATTTACGTGCAACTTTTGAGTTGCGCAAATTTATTTTCAATTATTTTAAAAAAGGGAGATGCCTTGAATGATATATGGCATTTAATATACGCACTAATAGTGTATGATTACCTGTGAATAATCACATCATCCATCCTAAATAAAGAAAAATCATTTTCTTTTACCTGTTGCCGCTTTGCTTCTTGTCTTACTATTAACAAACAAATAACATTCAATTAATATGGACGAACAAGAACTCAAAGAGTTGTTGTACAGGTACGAAAACAATGCAGTAACCGAACAGGAACGCGCATTGATAGAGAGCTGGTATCTTCAGCATCGTGAAAACGATTTGCCTGAATATACGATGGAAGAACGCATGGAAGATGCCGAAGCGGTTTGGGCCGGTTTACATCAACAAAATAACAACAAAAAAATAGCACGTCTTTTATTGCGGATAGCGGCAGCGGCTTCGTTGCTAGTCATATGCACCTTTGGTGGATACCGGATACTGCATAGTAAGTTAACCATAAGGGAAGTAGCGAAAAACAGAATTAATGATATAGCTCCGGGAGGCAACAAGGCGATATTGACCCTGGCCAATGGCGATAAAATTTACATTAACGATGCTAAAAAAGGAGTGATCACTCACCAGGCCGGGATAAAAGTTACAAAAAATAAAAACGGGCAAATTGTTTACCTGGTAAGCCACGCAAATGATGCTGATGGTACTTTAACTGATAATACTGTTGCAATGGCTTATAATACGCTCTCTACTCCAAGGGGTGGCCAATCATCAGTTACCTTATCCGACGGAACAATTGCTTACCTGGATGCAGGCTCATCTATAAAGTTCCCTGTTTTATTTCGTGGTAACGAGCGCCGGGTTGCTGTAACCGGGCAGGTTTATTTTGATGTGGTTCATAATGCAGCCAAACCTTTCAGGGTAGATGTTAAAGGGCAAACCATTGAAGATATCGGCACCAGCTTTAATATTAATGCTTATGATGATGAACCGGTTATTAAAACCACTTTATTATCAGGCAGTATAAAAATATCCAGAGGCAGTAAATCAGCCACTTTAGTGCCCGGGCAACAGGCAATAACGCTTTTGAGTATGGATGCCATACACGTAAAAGATGTAGATACCGAAGAAGCCAAAGCATGGAAAGAAGGCTACTTTCTTTTCAATAACGAAAAATTGGAAAGCGTAATGCGGAAAATTTCCCGCTGGTATGATGTAGATATAGTTTACCCGGATGGCCAGAAACTGGATGTTGAATATTGGGGAAGTATAACCCGGTATGGCAATGTATCAAAGGTGTTAAACATGCTGCAAATAACAGGCGATGTGAAGTTTAAGGTTGATGGGAAGAAGATAATAGTTTCAAAAAAATAACGAATCAATTAGCATAAATCAATTATTTAAAACTTAACCCCGGAAAAATATGGATAAACAAAGACTATAACCACTCTGACGAAATTGACCGGAAAAAAAATAGCGGAAGCGTTCGTACCGCCCCCGCTTAAATGCCGGTTAACTCCGCTTGCCAACCGGCAAACGGGAAAATTGCTTTGAGACAAATATTTCACGTTAAACAGACTTTCAAATGTATAAAAAATTAAAAAGATTTTTTTGTACCCCCTTGGGCTACATTCACAAATTCTTGCTGATTATGAAATTAACTACTATTATACTGATAGTTACATTCTTACACGTTAGTGCAGCGGGCATTGCTCAGAAAATTACCTATAAAAATAATTCGGCCTCGTTAGAACAGATCTTTAAAGAGATCAGGAAACAAACGGGCTATAATGTGCTGGTGTCATCAAATAAAATTAAAGATGTTCAGCCGCAGGCCGTTAATTTTGAAAATGCTTCACTAAAAGAAGTATTGGACATGGCTTTAAAAGGCCAGCCATTAACCTATAATATTGAGGATAAAACAATCCTGATCCGGTACCAGCCGACACTCAATGTTTCGGCAAATGTACAGCCACCGCTTACCGGTAAGGTTGTTGATTCAACTGGCGTACCGCTGCCTGGCGCATCGGTAAAGATAAAAGGCACCAACATTGGCCAGGTGACGGATGTAAACGGCAAATTCAGTCTTGAAGCACCTGTAAACAGTGTTTTAATAGTAAGCTACATCGGTTTTGAAACCAGGGAAGTTACGGTTAAGAGTAATGCTGAACTTACTATTGTGCTTTCATCATCAAGCAACTTACAAACAGTTGTTGTAACGGCACTTGGTATAAAGAAAGAAGAAAGACGGGTAGGCTACTCCATTACCCAGGTGAGTGGCGACGAAGTTTCCACCACCCGCGAACCAACTTTTGTTAATGCGTTGGCAGGTAAGGTTGCCGGTTTGGTAGTGCAAACGCCTCCTAACGGACCGGGTGGTTCATCAAGGGTAATTTTACGCGGATATTCATCTTTTTCAGGGTCAAATCAACCTTTATACGTTATAGACGGAGTGCCAATTAATAGCGACACCCGCGAAAACAGTAATGATGAGGGCAAAATATACGGCGGCTCGGACCCCGGTGATGGCTTGAACTCTATTAACCCTGATGATATCGAATCAATCAGCGTATTAAAAGGTGCTTCTGCTGCTGCACTTTACGGAGGTGGCGCACAGGCAGGTGTTATACTGATTACTACAAAAAAAGGTAAAAAAGGTGCCGGAGTTGGTGTATCATTTAACAGCAATATGGTTTTTGAAAAAATGATCCCATACGATAACCTGCAAACAGAATATGGCCGTGGTTATTATGGCAGAACATATACAGCTGCTGATGATACCGTAGGTTTCTTTTATGGCGGCCTGGGCAACAATTCAGGAGATCCTCCGGGATGGTCATGGGGTGCAAAAATTGAGGGACAGCCATTTCTTGATATAGATGGTAAGGTTAAGCCCTACGTACTTCAAAGTGCTGCTGAAAATTTTGACCGGTTTTATAAAATTGGCATAACAACAACCAACAGCCTTGCCTTAACCAAAGGATATGATGACGGCTCGTACCGTGTATCGGTATCTGATACCCGTGATGATTCTCCTACACCTGGTGAGGGTTATGAACGTTATAATGCTGTATTTACATTAAACCAGGATTATGGCAAGCGCCTGCACACCAGTTTTAAGGTAGATTTATCACGCGTGCTGCGCTTAAACGCACCGCTTGAACGTGGCGATGGCCGTGGTTCAATGGGACAAAGCTATCCGCGTATTGCCAATACTACAGATATAAGATTACTGGATGCAAAGGATGCCAATGGTAATTTTCTTTCTACCTACACGGCCAACCCTTATGTAGAATTAGAAAAAGTAAAGAATGATCAAACCCAAAACCGCGTGTTAACATCGGGCAACATTACTTATGATATTACTAATCATTTTCACGTTAATTTTATAGCGGGACTTGATTATATCAATACCAATGGTGTTTTTGCAGTGTATCCGAATAATGTAACCAACAACGATGGTATTTATTCTACCTCATCAATACAGCAGCAAAAAACAGATGTGAGGAGTACTTTGAACTATGAAGATAAGTTTTTTAAAGACTTTACTCTGAACGCACTTGCAGGTGTTGAGTCACAAAACTCACTTCAAAATTCACTCGCTTTAAGTGGTTCAAACTTTGTTGATCCTTCGCAATTGAATTTTAATAACCTCAAAACAATTAATAATCCGGTAGAACTACACTCTCCGCGTTACGAAACCAATTCTGTTTTTGCATCAGCAGATCTGGGTTATAAAAATTACTTATTTTTAGAAATAACTGGCCGTAATGACTGGTATTCTGCATTAACTTCTAATCTGCCAAACTTTAAAAACTATTTATTTTATCCTTCTACTAACTTAAGTTATGTTTTTAGCGATGCCTTGCATATTGATCCTAAAGTGCTGTCATTTGGTAAATTAAGAGCTTCATACGGGCAAACAGGCAGTAACCCAACGCCACAGGCTACAAACCTTACCTTTACATCGCAAGGTACAGTTAACGGTATACCCTTAAGTGAGGTTACCAATGACTAGGCCCCGCCTGATCATTTACAGCCCGAAGTAACAACAGAATCGGAAATAGGTACCGAACTGAAATTTTTTGGTAACAGGATAGGAGTTGATTTTGATTACTACTATAAAAAATCACATAACTTTTTATTGCCTATAACCTTAAGCAATGCTACTACCTTCAGTTCGGTTTACGTAAACGCCGGCGATATGTATAACAAAGGTGTAGAGCTATTATTAACAGGCAGCCCGATAAAAAACCAAAACTTTGGATGGGATGTGAGCATAAATATGGCCAAAAATAAAAATATGGTTACAGCGCTTGCACCGGGTTTAGGTACGGGTATCGATATTTATTATAACATTGAGGCCCGTGTAGGTTATCCGCTGGGTTCTATCTTCGGTTCAACTTACCAGAGAGCGCCTAACGGACAAATAGTTTATCAAACTGAAAACTCGCAAACCGGCGATAGCGGAACACCTAATTCAGTTATTATAGCTAAAAACAGTGGTGATAACTATTTAGGCACGGCCAATCCGGATTGGTCTGGTGGTATAACCAATACCTTTACTTACAAAAACTTTAGCTTTAGCTTCCTGATAGACGGACAGTTTGGTGGACAGGTTTATGAAGCTGATGCTGTGTGGACTAACTATTTTGGTAATTCAAAAGCCTCATTATTGGGTCGCGATGGCACCTATATTCCTAACGGCGTTGTAAATGTGGGTACGGCATCTAACCCGGTTTATGCAAAAAATACCTTGCCTTACAGTGCATACATCCAGTTTAATGACAATGGTAATGCTGACAAGATCATCAATGAGTCGAACGTGTTCAGCAGAACGTTTATCAAATTCCGCCAGGTATCATTAGGATATAATATCCCTAAAAGCATATTGGCAAAGACCTTTATCCGCTCGGCTACTTTTTCTCTAATTGGCCGCAACCTTTTCTACATCAAAAAAGACCTTCCTACGTTTGATCCGGAAGCATCTGATAGTATAGGAAATGGTTTCGGTTACGATAGCGGTGGTTCACCTGTGAGCCGCACCTATGGGTTTAATTTTAATATAAATTTTTAACAAAAGGAGGAGACAAATCATGAAAAATATAGCTTATAAAATACTTGCTTTTCTTTTTGTACCGGTTATAATAACAAGCTGCACTAAGAATTTTGCCAGTATCAATAAAAATCCGGATGCCACCACAAGTGTATCTTCGGGTTCACTGTTATCTGATGCGTTGGTAAGAACTTCAACGGTTGATATGGAGAGCCGTTTCAACTATTGTCATGCATTTATGCAATATGGGTATAGTTCATTCTGGTCAGGTACTACTTATGTAGCTGCCGACGGCCCTGCATCATCATTATGGAATAATTTTTATACCCCGGTTTTAACCAGCCTGGATATTGCGATCCAACAAACTCAAAATGATCCGACCCAGGCAAGCACTTATGCTGCTGCCCGTATATGGCGCGTATTTATTTTTCAAAAGCTGACAGATTTTTATGGCGATGTACCTTACAGTCAATCAGGATTAGCTTTAACAGAAAAAGTTTATACGCCTGCTTACGATGCCCAAAGTGCAATATATGCCAGTTTTGTAACAGAACTAAGGGCATCAATTGCTTTATTGGCGGCTAACAGCACACAAACAGTACAAGGCGATCAGTTTTACAGCGGCAGCGCTGCCGAATGGAAAAAGCTGGGTGCTTCGCTGTTATTAAAAGTGGGCATGCGTTTAATTAAAATTGACCCAACCCAGGCTGCCTCGCTTGCAAAAGAAGCAGTTACCGATGGGGTTATGACCAGCAATAGTGATATGCCCATATTGCAACACAGCGCGCAATTTGCCAATGGCATTTATACCGTAGTGCAGGATGGTGTTGAGCATTTCTTTCTGGATAAAACACTGGTATCAGAAATGCAGAATGCAAATGATCCGCGTTTGCCAATTTATGGCGCTATATACAGCGCCCCGGTATCACAAGGTGGTACAATTACCGATGACAATCCGGCCGATTTTGTTGGTTACAGCTTTAACAGTAGCGACCCGGCACCTACAGTAAGGATAAATGCCTCCATTTTTGGACTACAGACCACGCCTTTCTTTGACTTTCAATATGCAGAAGTAGCATTTTTGGAAGCCGAAGCTGTCGTACGCGGTTACATTACCGGCGATGCAAATGCTTTATACACATCTGGCGTAACGCAGCAAATGCAATCATTGGCTTTACTGCCAACAAGCCCAACAATTACAAGTACTCAGATCAGTGCTTATTTAACTCAAAATCCACTACCAACGGCTACTGAAGATCAAATTGCACGGATAAATACAGAATACTGGCTGGCTGGTTTTGCTTTTGACGGGGAAGATGAATACGCTAACTGGCGCCGTACCGGTTACCCGGTACTTACGCCTAACCCGGGGAGCGTTTCACAGGTAATCCCGCGTAAAATGATATACCCGCAAACCGAATTTAATTTGAATAATGCCAATGTAAATGCAGCACTTGCACAATACGGCGGTACAAACACCTTTAACACGCTTGCACGTGTTTGGTGGGATAAGGCAAACTAATTGGGTTGATTAGTTGGTTAATTTTAACCGTAGCCGTTCCCGTATGGGAACGGCTTTTTCAAGTAAAAGAGTTTTTGTTTTTTTAATTAGATATGAAAAAAATCTCGCTGTTTGCAACGTTAATATTTAGCGTTTTTAGTTTGATGGCCCAGCAGCATCAGATGTCGAAAAGTTATGTGGTGCCAGACGATACGCTTGTAAGAGAAAAGCTTGGCCAGTGGAAGAATCTTAAATTTGGACTCTTTATGCATTGGGGTACCTATAGCCAATGGGGAGTAGTAGAAAGCTGGAGCATATGCCCTGAAGACGAAGGATGGACGCAAAGGAGAGGCCCATACGGAGCAACTTATAATGGCTATGTAAAAGCATATGAGAATCTGCAAACTACTTTTAACCCAACGCAGTTTAATCCCGAAAAATGGGTTGCCGCTGCTAAGTATGCAGGAATGAAATACGTGGTATTTACCACCAAGCATCATGACGGTTTTTGCATGTTTGATACTAAACAAACAGACTATAAAATTACCAGCACCAAAACACCATTCTCATCAAACCCAAGAAGCAATGTAACTAAGGAGATCTTTAATGCGTTTCGCAAAGAAAACTTTATGATAGGCGCTTACTTTTCAAAACCCGATTGGCATTCTGAAAATTATTGGTGGCCCTATTTCCCACCAAAAGACAGGAACGTGAATTATGACCCTGCCAAACATCCCGATCGCTGGCAAAAGTTTAAAGACTATACTTACAACCAGATACAGGAATTAATGACTGACTATGGCAAGGTTGATGTTTTATGGCTTGATGGCGGCTGGGTAAGACCTAAAAACACTATTGATACCAGTGTTGATTGGGAAAAGACTATTCCGTATGATCAGGATATTGATATGGCAAAAATAGCCGCCATGGGACGCGTCAAACAACCCGGCTTAATTGTGGTTGACCGTACTGTGGCCGGTCAGTATGAAAATTATACCACTCCTGAACAAACCGTTCCTGACAAACCACTTGACCATCCATGGGAGAGCTGTATTACTATGGGGAATTCCTGGAGCTATGTTCCCGGAGATAGTTATAAGTCAGCCAATCAGATTATTTCACTATTGGTAAAAATAGTTTCAAGAGGAGGTAATCTGCTCATGAACATTGGCCCCGGCCCTAATGGCGATTGGGACCCGGTGGCATACGACAGGCTAAAACAGATAGGTAACTGGATGCAGATAAATGGCGAAGGTATTTACAACAGTACCAGCATTGCACCTTACTCCGAAAATAACGTTTATTATACCAAGTCTGATCATAGCAACACGGTTTATGCATTTGTATTGTCTGAAAAAGATGTCGTTACATTGCCTGGGCAGCTGCATTTCCATTTAACCCATCCCGGTAAGGTGAAAAAAATAAGCCTGCTGGGCAACAGCCATAAATTAAAGTGGACTGCCGATAATAATGGTTTGCTGATTAATATTCCAGCTTCTTTGCAATCGCAGAATGGTTTAACGCAGGCGGCAGTATTTAAAATTCAATATTAAAATATAAAGGCTTCCTGAGTAATTTATCCCCCACTGTCCGATTTCTCTGAAATCGGACAGTGGGGGATTTATATACATAATTTTATTATGTATATAAATTGTTTATATTTATCGTTATGAATACTAATCCATTATTAAAAGGCACACTGCAAACTATTATTTTAAAGTTGCTGGAAAGTAAAGACCGGATGTACGGTTATGAGATTACGCAAAAGGTTAAAGAAGTATCGGAAGGCGGGATTATGCTTACAGAAGGGGCCTTATATCCTGCCTTGCATAAATTAGAAGCCGACGGCTTTTTGGAAACGACGGTTGAAGTAGTGGATGGCCGGGCCCGAAAATATTACCGGCTTACCGAGCATGGCGGAAAAGAAGTAACCAGCAAATTAAAGGAAGCGCAGGCTTTTATTGATCAGCTGCAGAATTTATTGAACCTTAAACCGGCTATAAAATGAAACTAACCGGGCAAGAAGATCAGCTTTTGAAGCAATACTTAAGTAAAATATTAAAGTACCGCGAAACCTATGATGAGCTTTACGATCATATCATTACCGCTTTAAGCCATAAAACGACGATCACATCCTTCGAAGAAACTATTGCTGATATTATCAGGGATGATTTTGGAGGCCCCGATAATTTAATAAAACTGGAAAAGGCTTCTAAAAAGGCGGCCGTTGAGGATACCGTCAGGCTTTTTTTAATTTCTTTTATCGGCTATTTCAAATTTCCCAAACTGTCGTATACGGTTGTGGGAGCTGGAATGACGTATTATTTTACCCTACATGTGCAATTAAACCTATGGAATTTACGGGCAATTGGTTTGACCATGATGGTTTTACCAATGATATACACTTTTACAAGGAGTGTAAAAATGTACGCTTTTGTACAAAAAGAAGATATTAAAGCAGGGCGCGTTTTTAACCGGCATAAATTTAACCGGCCTAAAATTAAACCTTCATTAACCTCGAGTGCCATTAATGTAATAGTGACAATACCCTGCTTGCCACTTATGTTACCCCATCTGTGGTTGCCGATGATATACTATCCCGTATTTGTAACATTATTTTTACTGTTCTACGCGTTGTATAATTTATCATTAGCGAGGTTCTACAGAAATGATTTAGCAAGAACCAAGGCCATAATATTAGCTGCTGATAAATTTTAACATAATGTAAAATGAAATTAACCGCCATTGATTTAGATTATATTAACGATCGTTTAAAAAACGACATTAAAAGTATATACCAGGAACCTTATGATGAGATCAAAGATCACATTATTACAGCCATAGAAGTTGCCCGCGAAAACGGGGATCAGCGTAATATTGCTTTTGTTTTTGATGAGCTAATAGAAACACATTTTATGGGTTATCAGACTTTTGAAAAAATAATAAAGGGGTACCCATTGACCTATTACAAAAAAATAACCAAGCTCCATTGGGCCAATATCAAATATTATTTAAACTGGCAGGCAGTCCTGCTCATCACGCTATTTGTTATAACCGGATTTTATCTGCCTCAAAATAAAATAACATTTCTTGCACTAATAATTGGATTAATAGCCACAGCCTTTATGCCCGCTATTTATTTTTTTTACCAATCCAAAATACTAATAATTAAAACGGATAAGGGAAAGAGTTCACTTGTAAAGCTCTCCATGCAAAGCATGTCTACGCTTTTAATATTCATAGGCATTATACTTAATAGCATTTGCCAGCTAGCAAGGATTTTCCATTTTTTTAATCCCGTTTTTCATCCTGTAGTTTATATCCTGCTGTTATCCTGCTTCGTAATTTATGGGTTAAGCAGTATGCGTTTATGCCGGCAGGAGTTAAAAATTGCAAGATAAGTCCCCAGCTGGGGTTACTAAATTACGTGGTGTTAAAATACCCCCTTTCCGCAGTATACTTCTACCTTCAACTTCTTTTATTATATTTAGCGGTTTTCTTATCACCATGACCTTATTTAAAAAAAACCTACTGCTATTAGTTATTATTTCGGCCACTTTAACAGCAAAAGCGGCATACCTAACTACCGATACCACCGTCCGCAAAAACAATGAATTTGCCGGTTCCGCCCAAAATACTTTTAGCTTTAATAACATCACTACAGGTGCCGCTCTTAAAGATGCGGTAGCAGCGTTTCGTGCTGATAGCGCCGAAAAAGGTATACATATCACTGCAAGGGTATTTCGTTACTATGATAGATTGAATCATGTTACCCGGGCACTGGATTATAATGACCTTGAATTTTTTAATCTTATTGCCGAGGCTGATGAGGGAAAATTTTCGGGTGCCGATAAGCAATTGGTACAAGCCTTTATCTCTTCTGCGTTTATGGCTACCGATAGCGTTCGTTGGCAAAACTTTTTTAACAATCTTAAAAAAGCCCCGGCAACATTGCTTAGCCGCCGCCTTAATTTACTGGTGCACTATTTTGATCAGGATAAACAGTTTAGTAAGGAACTGGCTAAAATGCTAAAAGACGAACCCAATATGGTAACCGTTAATATGCTGAAAGCTGAAGATTGTAATAACAATAGTGAGTATGCTGAAGCTATAAAATACTGCAATAAGGTGCTAACGCTGGCTCCCCAAAGTGCCAGTACTTTTGCCCGGCGCGCATCAGCATATGATCAATTGAATGATGAAAAAAATGCTATGGCCGATTATGATCGTTCTCTCCAGCTGTTTCCAAATAATAAAAAGGTATTGTATAGCCAGTCATGTGCATTTATAGATTTTGATAAATACAGGGAGGCAATACCCGGCCTGCTTAAAATGTATGCTACCAACCCTGATTATTTGTGGGATAAATATAATTTGGCCAAATGTTATAAAATGGTTGAACAACGCGACAGTGCACTTTATTACGTCAATCAGCATATTTTACAGCACCCTGATGATGACGACGGCTATGATCTTAAGGGCGATATTTTTTACGAACAAAAAGAATATATCACTGCTATTGAGCAATATACTCAAGCCATACATTTAAGTCCTGACAGGGCTGTTTTTTTCGAGGACAGGGGAGCCGCCCTGTTTTACAACAGCAAATACATCGAAGCATTAGCTGATTTTAAGCAAGCTATACGCCTTGATAAACACCGCCAATATGCCAATGACATGGCAGGTGACTGTTGTTATAACCTGAAAGATTACCGGCAGGCATTGGTATTTCACAACCAGGCATTAAAGATAGATCCGAAGTACAAATATGCCTATGTTGGATTAAGTCGCAGCAAAGTTGAGCTCGGCGATTATACCGGTGCCATTGCCGATTGTAAAAAAGCGCTAGTTATTGACAGCACCTACGACTCTGCCGCCGGCGATCTTGGCTGGGCTTTATATTGTAATGGTGATAATGAGGGCTGTATCAAATGGTCATACAAGGCTATAAAGCTCGATTCTACGGCTACTTATGCCATGTTTAACATTGCATTGGCCACCCTGCGCAAGGGCGAACCGGAAAAAGCAAAACAGTTGTACACCCAGTTTATAGCCGAGTGTAAACAAAAGGGATATGAAATAAGCGATGGCGCCATCGACGATCTCCGCAATCTCGCCAAAAAAGGTATCGCTGTTGCAGATTGCAAATACATCGCAGAACAGCTTTTTGGCAAAGAATTATAAATAACTGTTACTTCTCCCGCTGGGGCTGACCAAAAAGGTCAACCCCAGCGGGAGAGTTCAACACAGCCTATTCGCAAAACAGCAATACCGCATCTAATTAATGACAATGTCCTGAAATTTATAATAGTCGGGCAGATTTCTAAAATCGCTTTTATGCAATACAACAGGCTTGTCTTTATCGACAATAGTAATCTTATATGACCAATAACAATATTTAAATTTCAGCTCGTTTGACGGTAGATAAATACTTTGCATTTCACTGCTGCCACCCCGCATATTAACCTTCGCATTGGCAACGTCAGCTTCTATCCATGTTAGCTCAGCTTCTTTTTCATCGTTGTTTGTTTTTGTAGTCATATTCATAGAATTATCAGTATGCTCATAATACGTTTGAGCAGGAATTCGTTGTTCTGTTAGTATCAAAACTGTTGTGTCATCCACTTTAACTTTTCGTATCCAGTAACCTTTGTTTACAGCAGGTAAAGAATCAACTATATCAAATGCAATTTTGCTTGTGGTATATTTTATTCCATTAAACACAATAGTAAGCGGACCAATTTCGTTCCTCCCTTTTTTTAGGGCCTCTAAACTAACAGACATTTCAGGGGTGTTGGAACACTGATCTTTCGATAATGAAACTTTAAAATTGTTTGAAAGAAAATGGAACATCGTTTGATTTAGGGTATCAATATTAATATTCAATGTAAAACTTTGGCCCAATCGCGGTTGAGGGTTAGATGTACTTAATTCGAGGGTTTGGGCGATGGCATTATTAAAAATGAACAACGCACCAAATAAGGCAATTGTGAATTTCATCTTATTAGGATTTTAGGTTATTTTGGTTATAAAAATGATCAATTTGTTTTATATTTTAGTTTCGTGCAGTCAGAAATCTGTGTGGCCACGGTTACGCCGCGCTAAACCTCTGCCAACCGGGGAAATGTTATTTAGCTACATTAACATGTACAGATTTAATCCAACTCCATCTGGAGCAAGTACACAATAACAACAAGTGGGAGGCCTCAGCTACCAATAACCATAATTGCTACTTTTAAATACTTTAGCCCATTTAGCTACAAATTCGTCATTCAAGAGCGGCTCTCTTATAGCAACATCGGCTACTAAAACATAACCCCACGCGCCCTTCATAATATAATATAATTTTGATTCAGGTTTAGTGTCATTTGCGGAAACGATCGACTCAATTTTTAATATAATCCAATTGCCACCTTCTTCAATAATAAATAGTGTAGCTTTCGGTGAGTTCTTTTTTATTTCAGAAAAAATTCTTTCCTGAATCGATTTCTTGCTGATCTGTGGCGTTCGGCCGTAGGAGCATAACGGGTAACGATACCAACAATGGTCCAATTGTCTTTTGTTTCAGTCCCTGGAATCAATTCCATATCGGCCCAGTTGTAACTCCTGATTTTCATTTCAGTTAATTCCCGCCCCGTAACTTTATCATATATTTTCCAATGATACTCTTTTGGCCAGGGAATTGAAAAAACGTCCTGGCCATCCTGACCATAACCCACTACAACCGTAAACAATAATATATGCAGAGCAATAATTTTTTCCATGATCTTATATTATTAGTGGTATTGCTTAGTCGCGTACCGATGTTATAATTGTAGTTTGGATTTAAGAAGCAGCAATTTGTCACTCAAAACGAATTTAGGATAATTTAATTATTATGTTTGCAACTACACTCACCGCAAGCACGGTGCCTCCACGCGCCTCCCACCTACCCAACTGTATCATAACCGAACAACCTATTGTCACAAAAACGTACAACTCTACATCCCGCCAAACAATTAAACAACTAATTATCAGCTATTTATTTATTTGGTACTACTTTTCGAAGCATTAAACAAATCAGCATTGCTATGTTCAAAAATTACTTCAAAACCGCCTGCCGCAGCCTGATGCGGAATAAAAGTTATGCCACGATCAATGTTACCGGCCTGGCTATAGGTATAGCAGCCTGTCTGCTCATATTCCTGGTCGTACAGTATGAAACCAGCTTTGACAATTTTCATTCCAATAAAGATAAAATCTACCGCATCATAACGGTCTCACACGGCGCAGATGGCGTAACGCATGGCAGCGGCGTTCCGCTGCCGCTCGCTGACGGGTTAAGGCTCGATTTTCCACAGTTAAAGCAAGTAGCCAATATTATGCAGAACGATGGTTCGCACTATTCGGTAAATGATGCAACTAACGGCGGCACGATAAAGAAATTCAAAGAGGATCTGGCTTATTATGCTGATCCCCATTTCTTTCAAATTTTTGATTTTAAATGGCTTGCGGGAGATAAAAGCACCGCACTTGCCGAGCCTAACGCCATAGTATTATCGCGCGACGAAGCCAATAAATTCTTCGGCGACTGGCACACAGCGATGGGAAAGATAGTAAGGTATGAAAACAAACACGACTTTAAAGTTACCGGCATTATGGAAAACACGCCGGTGAATACCGATTTCCCGATAAAGCTGCTGATATCTTGGGTTACTATGATCAGCAAGGACGGCGATCTTAGCGGCAACGCGCATGACTGGATAAGCACCTTTAGCGATCATAATTGCTATATCCTATTGCCGCCCAACAGCAGCATAAAACAATTTAACGCGGAATTGGAGGCATTTGCAAAAAAACATATCCCACCCCCATACAATAAAAGCGCTTACCAGTTGGAGCCATTGAATGATATGCATTATAATACCGAATTAAATGTTTACAGCGGCCATACATTCAGTAAGCAACTGATCAGTGTCATCAGCCTCATCGGCTTGTTCCTGCTGTTGATAGCATGTGTCAATTTTATCAACCTGGCTACCGCCCAGGCGGTAAACCGGTCGAAAGAAGTTGGTGTACGCAAGGTTTTGGGCGGCAACCGTGGTCAACTGGTGCTGCAATTTATAAGCGAAACGTTAATCATTACGCTATTTGCTGTGGTACTGGCGGTTGTAATTGCTATGGCAACTTTGCCAATGCTAAATAACCTGCTCGAGATTCAATTGAGCAACAATTTCCTTGCTAATGCTGTAGTGGTATTCTTTCTGGTAGCGGTTGTTTGTGGTGTTACCTTGTTAGCAGGCTTATACCCTGCGCTGGTGTTATCGGGCTTTAATCCTATCGAAGCTTTAAGAAACAAGGTTAAAGCCGGCCGTTCAAGTGGTATTTCCCTGCGCAGGGTGTTGGTGGTTACACAGTTTTGTATCGCGCAATTCCTGGTGATCGGCACGCTGGTGCTCATTTCTCAAATGAATTATTTTAAAAACAAACCCCTTGGCTTTACTAAGGATGCCGTCATCTCTGTTCCATTCCCCGGAGATAGTATCAGCCGCACAAAGATAAATGCATTTAAAAACCAGCTTTTACTACAGCCTGGCGTTAAGGATGTAAGCTTTAGTTTTGCCAGCCCATCAGATAATAATTCATGGCATAGTGATTTTAAGTTCAATAATTCGCCTAAGCAAACCGATTTCAGCGCCAATTTAAAATGGGCCGATGCCGAATATTTTAAACTTTACAACATTCCGTTTGTAGCCGGCGGTCCGTATAAACAATCGGATACTATATCAGGCTACGTGGTTAATGAAACCCTGGTGAAAAAGCTGGGTTTTACCGATCCAAAACAAGCCGTAGGAAAATACATTATGCTATGGGATGACAAGAAAAAATATGCGCAGATAACCGGCGTAGTGAAAGATTTTCATGTCGGCTCATTAAAAGATCCTATCCCCCCGGTACTGATGAGTCCATGGGTTGCTGTTTATCAGAAAATAGATGTAAAGATCCAGCCCGTTAACGTAAGCCACACGTTAGCAGCAATAGAAAACACCTGGAACAAAACATTTCCGGATGGTGTGTATGAATATCAGTTTCTTGATACCACCATTGCCAAATTTTATAAGAGCGAAGACGAACTATCCACCCTTTACAAAGTATTTGCTGGTATAGCCATATTTATATCCTGCCTGGGATTATACGGATTGGTGTCGTTCATGGCCGTGCAGCGCACAAAAGAAGTAGGCATACGCAAAACACTGGGCGCCTCGGTAGCGCATATCGTTTATCTTTTCTCAAAGGAATTTACACTACTGGTCATCATAGCTTTTGCCATATCAGCACCTACAGGCTACTATTTTATGCAGAAGTGGCTACAGGGTTTCACTTACAGAATTACCATCGGTCCCGGTATATTCATCCTGGCTATTCTGGCATCTGTGGTTATTGCCTGGCTGGCAGTGGGCTATAAGGCCGTTAAAGCGGCTTTAGCTAACCCGGTGAACAGTTTGCGCTCAGAATGAGTTATTGCCGTAAAAGAAGTTTGAATTGTCTTGACCCCATGCTGTCCGAAGTCTCCTCTGACTTCGGATTCATATGCCTGTAGTTTGCTACTACAGTTCCACTTGGCTTTGCCCAATTTCAATAAATAAGTGTATTTTTATGTTTCTTCCGGGCCAAAATCATGAAAAAAATCACACTATTTTTCTTAGCATTAGCATTTAACTATTTAGCCTTTGGTCAGCAGGTTAAATACGGCGATAACCCAGCCGCAGGTCAATACTACGAGATACGCGGTATAAAAATATATGCCGAAACTTACGGACAGGGCAAACCCCTGTTGCTGATACACGGCAACGGCGGCAGCATATCGGCATTCTCGCATACCATCCCCTATTTCTCCAAAAAATATAAAGTGATTGCTGTAGATAGCCGCGCACATGGCAAAACCATTGATCCCAGCGATTCACTGAGTTTTGAGCAAATGGCTGATGATTTTGCCGCGTTGTTGGATAAGATGCATATCGATTCGGCCTATGTTATCGGCTGGAGCGACGGCGGCATCAATGCGTTGCTTCTAGCCATGCGTCACCCCGATAAAGTGATTAAACTGGCATCCACCGGCGCTAATTTAACGCCCGATTCACTGGGAATAATACCAAAAGAATGGGACGGTATGGTGAAACAATACAACAGCGACAAGGACAAACCGCGAACCACAGCCAAAGAAAAAAACGACTGGAAGATATTTATGCTCGATTATGTTCAGCCCAATATACCATTCCCGGCATTAAAAGCCATTAAGTGCCCCTCGCTCATCATCTGCGGCGACCATGATGTAATACCCATTGAACATACGGTAAAAATATACCAGGCCATTCCGCGCGCTTACCTTTGGGTAGTGCCCAACTCGGGCCATCCCACATTGATACAGCACGCCGATGATTTTAATAAGCTGGTTGATGATTTTTTTGAGAAGCCATTTCATCAGTTTTGATGCATGGCAAAGAGACGAACTCATGACCTTTTCGCTTTGTTTCTTTTAATGAAATAGAAAGTCGACGATATACCTCCCGCTTGCCATTGCTGCATATTCAGATTGTGACTTATATTAAAAGCATACACGATCTTTTTAAATTTATTGCCGACCTTTATTCAATCAATTATATTTTTATGGAAGTTTTAATTATAAAACATGACGGTCATAATGAAATTAGCCGAAAAAGGTATCCGATATTAAAATGTAAGCCTATTCATAGTTCCCAATCATTACTACTTATCAATGATGGTCAAATGCATGATAACGATAAAAAATCTTCATATTATGAAATCAAAAAGGTACAATACCTTGCATATTGTGATATTGAATTGGCGAATAATCTCTTACTGGCATTTTATCTCGGCGAATATGCCAGCATAGATGCTAGGATCATTGGTGAATTACCTAACAATTATTATCAAGAGGGAGACCGCTGTTTTCTTATCGACTATAAATCCTATCGTGAAATCAGCGAAATGACAGGTGAAAAATCTTTATCATTAGCTCAATATATTTTGTTAGTAAAAGGAGAAAATCTTGGCCCAAATTCCTTTTGGGACGTAAATGGAAAGTTATTAAACTACGACCAGCAGCATTTTGAGCAATAAAACCGTTAGACCGTATGTCTTCTGAGCTATGAAAATATTTACCCTCATTTTTTTATTGCTTGTAACCCACCTGGCTTTTGGACAAAGTAAGCTGCCTGTTATAAGGGCTACTTCAAAAAAAGCAATCATCATTGAAGGGGATGATGACCGGTATAACTGGAGCCTTAGCCCCAAAACCCGGCCCGACATCCATACGTTGACTAAAAGCCCCAAGCCGAAATGGGTGAGGTTCTATACAGATATAGACTCCATTAAAGTAAAACTAAAGCCAGGCGAAAAATTTGATTTTATTGTGCTGTTAAATGAAAAAGACAGCTGCTACACCAGAATTGAAAGCCCGGCAATTAAAAACTACGCCAAACAATACCCGGTATTGCACGACACCCTAAAGTTTATTTTAACCAGTTTCAATAACCTGAAATTCAAGGCTATACTTAACCATGCAGACACCTTGAATTTAATGTTTGACTCAGGTACTACGGGCCTGTTGCTAACTAATGAATGTATTAAACACAAAATTCATTCTTTGAATCTGGAAAACGGGCAGCACCAATTGCAGGTTGGAAATTTGATATGGAAGGGCCTGCGGATTTATCCAGTGGAACTATCCGGACAGGAAACGGACGGACGTTTTGGCTGGGACCTGTTTGATGGCAAAGTGGTAGAGATCGATTATGATAAGTGCTTGTTCATCGTTCATACCCAGCTACCGAAAATTGGTAAGGGATACTCCCAATTAAAAATGGATTACCGGCATAGCGTATTTTGTATTAATGCAGCGTTGCAGATCAAAAATAAAAAATATAAGAACCTCTTTTTATTCGATAGTGGGTACCAGCGCACCATTATGCTGGATACCGTATTGACGAAGGAACAGCAATTTCCGGATGATTTAAAGGTAATTAAAAGAGTGATAATGAAAAATGGTCAGGGCCGCGATATACCGGTGATTACTGTCAACAACGAAAGATTTAATATAGGTAACGAAAGCCTTTTTAATATCCCCGTTCAACTCATGGCGACCGCCAACCCAGCAAGATTCAAGACCCATATTTTGGGCAACGAAGTATTAAAAAGGTTCAATACAGTACTCGACTTTCAAAACAATCTGGTTTATTTAAAACTCAATACATTAACGAACTTGCCCTACGTGGAATAATGGACATTCGCCGGCCTGATTAGTCTCTACTGGTCGAAGTTTAGCATAGCGTAAATCGAACTTAAATATTTTAAGTTTTCAACTTATCTACAATAACCATTTGTGAATTCAATTGAATTTTGTCCGTATTAGTTTTCAAAAATTTGAGGCGCTTAGTTAACATACTGGTGTCAAACAATATGAAAAGCCCTTGTCGCAATTAACCCCTTAAAATGTCATTTTTACACCGCAAATGGCAAATCATTTTCATATAAGTTTGTAGTTTTCACCCCATCATTACTATGAAAAGAATTTCTTTCTTTTTTACCTTTTGGATAATTAATATAATACCCTTAATAGCCGCTTGCCAAAATGACCTTTCTATTGTAGCGGGCAAAAATATCGCGGTCACTCAAACGGAATACGGCGCAGTACGTGGTTATATACATAATGGCATCTACACATTTAAAGGTATTCCTTATGGAAAAGCAGCGCGTTTTATGCCTGCAGAAAAACCCACATCATGGAAAGGTGTTCGCAGTTCACTTAGTTATGGGCCTGTTTGCCCCACTAACCAGTCCACCATATTTAGTGATGAATTCGCCTTCGCATTTCAAACCAACCCCGGCCATAGCGATGAGAATTGCCTGAACTTGAACATCTGGACAAAAAAAGCAGATAACAGTGAAAAAAAACCTGTTATGGTATGGCTGCACGGAGGTGGTTTTGCATCTGGCTCTTCAATAGAATACCCTTCTTACGATGGTGAAAACCTGAGCAAAAAAGGAGACGTGGTGGTAGTGAGTATAAACCACCGTTTAAATATACTGGGGTTTTTGGATCTGTCGGCTTATGGCGAAAAATATAAATACTCGGCAAATGTAGGCGCAATGGACATGGTGGCGGCTCTGAATTGGGTTAAAGAAAACATTGCCAATTTTGGCGGCGACCCAAATAATGTCACCATTTTTGGACAATCTGGCGGAGGAGCAAAAGTTACCTGTTTAATGAACGCACCCTCCGCAAAAGGCCTGTTTTGTAAGGCAATTGTGCAAAGTGGCAGCTATCTTAACCATTTTATAGATGACAGCATTGCAAAAAAAGTGAGTATCGCTTTACTGGAAGAATTAAAATTACAACCAAACCAGGCAGACTCTTTACAAAAAATATCTTATGAGCTTTTGAGCGCCGCCGGCTTAAGAGCATTAAAGAAGGTAGAGCAAACTTTAAAACCAGCGGAAATGCCGGATTTTGGTTTAGAGTGGGGGCCTGTACACGATAGTAATTTTCTTCCTTATCAGCCTAATGAAGCTGCAGCTATTGAGCTTTCAAAAAATATACCTCTGCTAGTCGGTTCCTGTAAAAATGAATACAACCCGTTTATACCGGGCTCAAGGGGTATATCTATGGATAGCGCCAAGGTTAAATTACAAAAAAAATACGGAAACAGGGCTGACGCTTATATGGCAGCGGTTAAAAAGGCGTACCCTGAAACGGTTAAGCCCTCCGATTATATCGATATTGATTTTATTTTCAGGCCCCTTGTTATCAAACAGGCCGATCAAAAAGCAATACCTGGCGCTGCACCTGTTTATATGTATCTTTTTAAATGGCAATCCCCGGTATTAGATACGATGTTTAAAGCCTTTCATTGCATGGATCTTCCCTTCGTTTTTAACAATATCAAACGATGTGAAGAAATGACAGGCGGTGGGAAAGAGGCCTATGTGCTGGCCGACAAAGTGAGTGAAGCCTGGATAAATTTTGCCAGAACCGGTAACCCTAATCACAATGATTTACCTACCTGGCCTGAATATACAACTAAAAATGGAGCCGCGATGATTTTTGATAATGAATGTGAAGTAAAAAAACATCATGATAAAGAATTGCTGACGATAGCAACCGGAAATAATTTGGATAATAATTGACAAGAACAACTAAACCATAGCAAACTTTGTATCAATTAATTTCTTATTTCGATGAATATTCTACATAACGTTTCAACTCGCGTAGTATCCGCACATTTTCCTTATTAAACGCGTACCGAACAAATGGCATCGCCAGTTTGGATAGCCCATTCATTTTAATTGTTAACTCCAGTTGCCGATCCACGAATGTGCCGCTTCCCTCTGGTTCAAAAGTATAACGTATGTTCACGTCTACATCGGCAACAAGCAGTCCTTTTTTAATTAGCATGGTGTGATGAAAAGAGATATGTTTCGGAAAGTCATATTCAGTAACAGAACCCGGCCTTTTACCTGCCGGTCCGGCATCAAGGTAGGTAGTACCCATACAAACCGGATATGGTTTCACCCCTATAGTGCCCCCAAACGCATCCGACCCTGGAAGCCAATGCCCGTAATTAGGCATATCTGCAATAAGATTAAAAATAACCTCCTGTGGGCCTTTGATCCGAGCTGTGAATTTTGGATATGTAGTGGCCATGGTTATAATTTGAAATTAAATTTACTAAATGCCAGGTTATAAATGCAAAAGCCTCTCAAATTTCTTTAAGAAACTTTTTAGTGATCCCGGCTGTATTTTGTTTGAACCGGTTAGTGTAGGAGTTAAGAAAAACCGCACTCCTGAGTAGGCTGCGTACTCGTGTCGGTCTTGCACATAGATACGAGTACGCCAACGCTTGAGGTTCAGGCTACATGCTCGTGCCAATTGGGTATTCCGGAACCGGTGTGGCCAATGGCTCCGGAATATCCAAGTTCACTCCTTCCTAACAAGCGCCATTTTTAGTAGTAATAAATCTTCATTTTAGTAACGGAGTAACTTGATACCCTGGCATATTCTTTATTCTTTCCCTGGCTTTTCCTGGTTTGCAGCTGCCAGTTGCCCGAATTATCAATATTTTCATAAGTAAAAATATTTTCAATTTGCAGTTCTCCCCGCGAACTGTACCTGTCTTCTTTCACGCGAAGGCCTGCATCATTATAATCAAATGTCCACTTCACCCTAATGGTATCTTCTTTTGCACGCCAGTAATCCATTTCTATTTTATTGCCCTTACTGTCATATTGATAGATGTTTTTATATTTCAAACTGTCGCCGTTTGAATATACATCCTCTTCAACATTATTATCTCTTTCATCATACTTGTACAATGTTTTATTAGACTTTGTTTTATTAGGGCCAAACTCATGGTCTGACTCTACCAGTTTTCCCATTACATCATATTTAAAAAAAGTAGTTGCTTCCTGCAAACCTGTTTCAGCAAAATAGTCTTCCTCTATTTTTTCGCTTTTTTCATTATATTTCTTAATCCATTTAGATACCTTCTTATTATCCTTATCAGTGTAGCTTTCCTCCACTTCATTGCCATTTTCATCATATAATTCAATGAACTTACTTGCAGGGGCCAATGTGTCTACCGTGCCTTTGGTAGCGTCTCCAGTGTATGACACCGATTCAATCCTTTTTACCTTGCCTTTTAAATGCTGTATATAAAGACTGTTTTTTACTGTTTGGGCAGGGCATAATTGTACAAATAATAAGCCGGTTATAAAAAGATAAAGGTTTTTCATGCTCAATAAGTTTATTAAAAGTAATCAATTATAAAGCTCGTTTTTTGAATATAATACTTCCCCCGGTCGTTAGGGAATAACAGGAGCGTCACGAGAAGCATTGGCGCTTTGCTCCGCCCGTCATTCTCGCGCCAGGTTGAGACAGCGGGAGAGAGAAGATCTGGCTGAACGATCCCAGCAATATCCGGGTAGAGTTTTTTTTATAATCGCTTGAGCAGCCGGGTTAGTTCCTGCTGTAAAGAGCGGGGTTTATCCGCATCATACCAGCTTTTCTTTACCTTTTAATGACAAATTCTTACCTACTAATAAGTAAATAGCTTTTACATTTGTCATATGAATGATACCCGGGAAGAAATTATTAAGCTGGCAGACCAATTGGTAAGGGAGCGTGGCTTCAATGGATTCAGCTATGCAGATATCGCTAAAGCGCTGAAAATCAAAAATGCCGCGGTGCATTATTATTTTCCGGCCAAAACGGACCTGGGACTGGAGATCATTCGTCGCGCGGTTACATCATTTCGCCAGGTAATCCCCACACGCAGGCATTTGAACTGGCGGGAGCAGTTGGACCTGTTTATAGTTAATTATAAACAAAAGCAGCAGCACCATGATATTTGCCTGATGGGCGCATTTTCGTCCGTGTCGGGCACTCTTTCCGAAGACATGCAGCGCGAACTGAAAAAAATGGCAGCTGAATCGCTGGCCGAACTGACGACTATTCTGGCGAAGGGTAAAGAAGCCGGCGAGTTCTTCTTTAAGGAAACGCCGGAAGCAAAAGCTTACCTGGTCCAGTCAGCGCTGATCGCCTCTTTGTTGATGGACAGGGTATTGCAGACCAACGGATTTGAACAAATTGAAAAAGAACTTATAGGCATTTAAAAAAATTTGCCAGTATAACTTACTTACTAATAAGTATAAATATGAAACCATACAGCTTTACACAAACAAATGTTCAGATCCTGGCGGATGGCGGCATAGAACTGGGCGCCTGGCTCTTTTTACCCGATGCCGCATCGCCCTTACCTGCGATTACCATGGCCCATGGTTACGCGGGCAGTAAGTACCATGGTTTGCTGCCGTTTGCGGAACTTTTCGCCCGCGCGGGATTTGTGGTGCTGGTGCATGATCACCGTGGCTTTGGCGACAGCGGCGGTTTGCCCAGGCAGGAGGTAAACCCGTGGCAACAGGTAGCCGACTGGCGGAGAGTAGTGTCTTACCTGGAATCCTTGTCACAGGTGGATGCAAACCGCATCGGTATTTGGGGAACGAGTTATGCAGGCGGGCACGCGCTGGTTTTAGCGGCTACAGACCGGAGGTTAAAAGCAGTGGTTTCACAAGTGCCGATCATCAGCGGGATAGAACAGGGAAAACGCCGCACGGCTCCAGACTTGGTTCCCGCCCTGGAAGCCTTTCTGACCGATGATGAACGGTCCCGGTTTAAAGGATATCCCATCGACTACATGGCAGTTGTGGCCGAGGATAAAAACCAGCGGGCCGCCTATTACGCGCCTGAAGTCATTGACTTTTATTTGCAGCCCCTTCCCCCGGATAAATGGGAAAACAAAGTAACCGTCAATTCAGGGTACTGGGCAAGGATGTATGAGCCTGGCGCATTTATATCCCTTATTTCGCCGACACCACTGTTAATGATCGTTGCTGATAACGACCGCGTCACGTTGACAGATGTTGAACTGGCTGCCTATGAGCGGGCTTTACAGCCTAAGCAACTGCAGTTGATCAAAGGCGGGCATTTCGATCCCTACATCAAACAATTTGCAGCAGCATCAGGTGCAGCCCTTGCCTGGTTCAACCAGCATTTAAACAATTAACTCCATAAATATTAAATCACATTATTATGAAAAATCACAACAACCCTGCTAAACTACAGTATAAAGTGTTTACGGTAAGCCGTCCCGGACTCACCCGTGACCCTAATATGCCTGCAACCCCTGATGAATTGAAATGGGTAGCCAACAGCGCTACATTAATTTATGGGGAAAATGATGCAGTGCTGGTAGACTGCTTCCTGACCATTGATCAATCCAAGCAACTGATCGACTTTATTGATGCATCAGGTAAAAATTTAACGTACATCTATATCACCCATCCGCACGGCGACCATTTTTTTGGATTAAAGCTGCTATTGGATCATTTCCCCGAAGCTAAAGCAATTACCGCTGCCAGCTCGGCGGCGGCCATGTTAGCCCATATCAATCCGGAAGCGGTTAATGCCTTCTGGAGGCCGCGTTTCCCCGGCCAGATCGCCGACGAACTGGTCGCCCCCGATGCATTGGAAGGAGATCGCTTTGAATTGGAGGGCCACCATTTACAGATAATTGAAGACGGCTTTACGGATACCCATAATTCTACCAGCATTTGGGTGCCTTCTTTAGGTTTACTTGTTGCGGGCGATGTAGTTTATAACGGCATTCACGCCTATTTAGCCGAAACCACCAGCGCCACACGAAAAGAATGGGTAAATGCACTTGACAGGCTCGCATTGCTGAAACCTGACTATGTGGTATCCGGCCATAAAAAGCCTAACGAATTTGATCATCCGGAAGACATCGCAGTAACCAGGCAATATTTGCTGGATTTTGAAAAATTCAATCAGGAAACTAGTTCAGCTGCAGATTTCTATTTGAAAATGTTCAACAAATACCCAACCTATGCCAATCCAGGTTCGCTGTGGGGCGCGGTTGTAGCAGCGATAAGTTAACCTGACTAATAAAAATAACATGAAAACTAATTATTTCAAATCCGCTAGGGTGGTATTCACCATATCGAGCTCATTTATGATCAGCTTGAACGCAGAAACCTGCTTCAGTAAGCCAGTTCCACATCCCAACAAAAAAGCGGTAACGTTGCAATACCACGTTTTCACAGTATTCCGTCCGGGTAGGGATTCCGCCATGCGCGCCACACATGAAAACCTTAAATAGGTGGCTTATAGGGTGGTCAACATCTCCATAACATACAGCCATGGCTACAATTTTTAGGCAGCGAAAGTTTTGTACCATATTTGTACCACCTTTTCGCTTAATTCAACAAAAAAACCTGTAAAACTGATCGAAACAACGAGTGTGTTTAGAGATGGGCGGACAGTTCAAAAAGTGCCCTCATGTATAAAAAAAAGCCGTTTTCTGTGTGAAGATACGGCTTTTTTTATTGGTGATCCCATTAGGATTCGAACCTAAGACCTACAGATTAGAAATCTGTTGCTCTATCCAGCTGAGCTATGGGACCATCTGCGACTTTTTTTTCGCGGTGCAAATATGCAAAATTCTGTTTAAATTGGCAATACATGGTTAATGTAATTACACATTACTTTAATGTTAGGTTTTTATTATCCGTTTTTTAGTGATAAATACTAGCGGCAATACCGTATTCCTGGCTATTTTTCCATTTATAAATTATTGATAAATAGGCTATTAATCCCATCTGCACGCTGGTTATTATATAAATTAAGGGGTAATTCTTTTTAAAGGCTAATTGCAAGGGTCAAAATTGTATTATAAACTTTAAAAAAATAAAAATTGGGTTGTGTCCAATAAACACATTGCAGAAACAAATAATTATTAAATAATTAACTATAATTGCATATAATTATAAACCACCTGCTCGGTAAAGGCAGGCAAATTTATAGATAAACAAATAGTTAATAATTTTTGTATCACCTGGGCGGATATTAAATATCAGGTAGCAATGATGTTAATTATTAAAAAAAAAGAAAATAATTAATTAAAAAACAGTTTTTTACTTTTTAAAAGTACAAAGTGTTTTATTTACAATAAGTAAATCATACTTTTATCCGATTTTTTTAAAATAAACTAATTTATGATCATAATTGCTGACGGTGGCTCTACCAAAACAAACTGGTGTCTGGTTACCGAAGAGGGTAAAAAGGTGTACTTTAACACCGAAGGTTATAACCCTTATTTTTCTGGTACTGAATATATCATCCAGTCATTAAAAGAAAATTTGCCAACCGATCTTGAAAAAGATGAGATAACAGAGGTAAACTATTATGGCGCCGGTTGTTCAACGCCCGAAATGCGCAAAATAGTTGAAAATGCAATGCAGGCTGTTTTCACAAAATCAAAGGTTTATATAGGCCATGATCTTTTAGCCGCAGCAAGGGCATTGTTAGGTAATAATGAAGGCTTTGCAGCTATATTGGGTACCGGTACCAATACCTGCATTTATGATGGTAAAGAAGTAATTCAAAATATCGATTCGGGCGCCTACATTTTAGGTGATGAGGGCAGCGGATGCTATATCGGCAAAAAATTGCTGGTTGATTATTTAAGAGGCTACATGCCCGAAGCCGTGCGCAAAAACTTTTGGGATACCTTCAAACTTACGCCTGATGATGTAAACGAAATAGTTTACACACAGCCACGTGCAAACCGTTTTTGCGCCAGCTTTAGCAAGTTTGTTTATGATAACAATGTACATATCGAGTACTCACGTAACCTGGTACGTACCTCGTTCGAAGATTTTTTCCGCAACCTGGTAACCCACTATCCTGATTATCAGAAATACACTTTTAACTGTATCGGTTCAGTAGGTTATAACTTCAGAAACGTATTGGAAGAAGTTGCAGTTGAAAACGGAATGGTTGTAGGAAACATTATTCGTTCACCTATAGATAACCTGGTGAAATTCCATCTGGAATTAGCGCATAGCCAGGCTTAGTTTTAGAGATTAGTGATTGAAGGTTAGAGATTAGGCTTAGTTGATTAGTGACTAGAGGCTGGAGATTAGGTTAAAACCCCAGTCAAATAAAAACACATATAAAAAGAGAAAGCTTCGATTTTGTCGAAGCTTTCTCTTTTATATTATATAGTATAGAGTCCCCTCTAACCTCTAACCTCCAATCACTAACCTCTACTTCTCAATGCTCATATCATTATGAAATATCTTGGCGTATTTGCGTTTATCAAACTTGTAAAGTTTGGCGGCACGGTATGATACACCCTTCTGCTTTTCGTCCAACTCTTTTAAAAACCCAAAGCTCAGCATCTTCTTCCTGAAATTTCTTTTATCCAGCTTCTTATTCAATATGGCCTCATAAAGCGATTGCAGTTGCGTAAGCGTAAATTTCTCCGGCAATAATTCAAAAGCTATTGGCTGATAATTTAAACGGCGGCGTATTTTACTAAAACCGGTATTAAAAATTTCAGAGTGGTCAAACGCCAGTTTAGGCAATTCATTTACCGGGTGCCAAAACGCTTTCCGGGCAAACTGAGTTACCGGCCTAAGCTCTTTTTGCCCGTTTATACGTATCAAAGCATAATAAGCAACTGTTATTACTCTACCCTGTGGGTGACGGTTCACTTCGCCAAAAGTATGAAACTGCTGCATGTGCAGGTCGCGCAGGCCGGTTAGTTCGTACAAAATACGCTCTGCTGCATCGTCAATACTCTCGTCTTGCTCAACAATATAGCCGGGCAAGGCAAGCCAGTCTTTAAACGGTTCTTCGTTACGTTCAATGAGCAAAATTTTAAGTTCGCCCGCCTCAAAACCGAATATCACACAGTCGATAGAGAATACCGAATCAAATGTAGGTAGTTTAACTTCCAAGCTTTGATAGTTTTTAGGTAAATAAATAATTAATAATGGTTAAGCGCTAATGTAAAAAAAAATAAATTAAATTTAATGGTGTAATTTTCACACACTATCTTCGTCCCTGTAAATAAGCGGAGTAAAAATGAAGAAGATTTCAAAACTGGCGGTTCTAACGTCAGGCGGCGACGCCCCCGGTATGAACCCCTGTATCCGGTCTGTCGTTCGGACAGCTATCTATAATAATATCAATGTTGTTGGTATACGTCGTGGTTATCAGGGACTTATAGAAGACGACATGTACGACATGCATGCCCGTTCAGTAAGTAATATTTTAAATTTAGGCGGTACTATTTTAAAAACTGCCAGGTGTTTACCCTTCCGCACTGACGAAGGTATGGAAACGGCTTACCAGAATTTAAAAAAGCAGGGAATTGATGCCATTGTAGTTATTGGCGGCGACGGCACGTTTACCGGCGCCCTGCGTTTCTCCAAAAAATACCCTGATATTGCTGTAATCGGCGTACCGGGTACTATTGATAACGACCTTTACGGATCAACTTATACCCTTGGTTTTGATACCGCAACCAACACGGTGATTGAAGCGATTGACAAAATACGCGATACTGCCGATGCGCACGACCGCTTGTTCTTCGTCGAAGTAATGGGCCGCGATTCAGGTGCCATAGCACTTCGCGCCGGTATATCATGCGGCGCCGAAGCCATATTATTACCCGAAAAAGTAACAGCAATAGATGATTTGATTAAAAACCTGCAAACAGGCGAATTAAATAAAAAGTCGTCGAGCATTGTAATTGTAGCCGAGGGCGATAAAAATGGCGGTGCTTATGATATAGCACAAAAGGTACAAAAAGAGGTTAAATTTTACGACGTAAAAGTTACTATATTAGGCCACTTGCAACGCGGCGGTAGCCCATCGGCATTTGACCGTATTTTAGGCAGCCGTTTGGGATATGCCGCAGTAAATGCATTAATAAAAGGTGAATCGCAAATGATGGTTGGCTTAGAGGCAAACCATATTAAATTAACCAGTTTGGAAGAAGCCCTTAACCAGCATGAATTTAAGCTGGAAGAAGATTTGATGGAAATGGCAGCAATACTTTCTATCTAAATAAATGATTGCAGTTGTATACAGCGGATCATATTATGCCGATTGGAGACTGGCGGATAAAGACAGAATTATCGCCACGTTTAAAACAAGCGGGATAAATCCTTATTTTAATGATGAGAAGCATATCATACAACTGCTTAGTAAAAATATAAACCTGATACATCATGCCGAAGAAATAAAACGCATTTATTTTTTTGGTGCAGGCGCATCCTCGCCTGACAGGAAGGCTATTGTACAAAGCGCATTGTCAAAATTTTTTAAATTCGGTAAGATAACTGTTGAGCACGATATTTCGGCAGCGGCTATTGCCTGCTGTAAAAATACGCCGGGCATAGTAAGTATTGTTGGCAGCGGCTCAAATGCAGCCTGGTATGACGGCCGGAAGGTAAAACCCAACAATTACGGCCTGGGTTATATCTTAGCCGACGAAGGATCGGGCAACTGGCTGGGCAAGCAACTGATCAGGGCATTTATGAGCGAAACACTGCCCGACAATATCAACAAAAAATTTGTACATCGGTACGATCTTGATCGCAAAACATTGCTCGAAAAGGTGTATCGCCAAAAACAACCCGCTTTATTTTTAAGCTCATTTACCGACTTTTTTATTGAAAATAAAGAGGATATTTATATTAAAACCGTCATCAAAACAGGGTTTGATAAGCTAATAAAAACATATTTATTACCCCTGCATGATGAACATCCCGATGCTTTGTTGTATTTTGCGGGCTCTGTTGCAGCAGGCTTCCAAAATCATTTGTATGAAGCCGCCGCCGATGCAAACCTTAAAATTGCAAATATCATAAAAGAACCCATAAACAATTTATTAACATACTATTCAAGCAAAAATTAAAAATCATGAAAATAGGAATTAACGGTTTCGGCCGTATTGGCCGCCTTGCTTTTAGGGCAGCAATTGAAAGATCAGACATTGAAGTTGTAGGTATTAATGACCTTGTTGAGCCTGATTATATGGCTTACATGTTAAAATACGATTCAACTCATGGCCCTTTCAAAGGTACTATTGCTGTTGAAGGCGGACATTTGGTTGTAAATGGAAAAACTATCCGTGTAACTGCAGAAAAAGATCCTGCTAACTTAAAATGGAACGAAGTTGGTGCGGAAGTAGTAATTGAATCAACAGGCTTATTCTTAACACAAGAAACAGCTCAAAAACATATTGATGCCGGTGCTAAAAAAGTAGTTATGAGTGCGCCTGCAAAGGATGATACCCCTACTTTTGTTATGGGTGTAAACCACAAAAGCCTAAAAGCTACTGATACTATCGTGTCAAACGCTTCATGTACTACAAACTGCCTTGCTCCTATCGCTAAAGTATTGAATGACAAATTTGGTATTGAAGAAGGCTTAATGAGCACCGTACACGCTGTTACAGCCACTCAAAAAACAGTTGATAGTCCTTCTGCTAAAGATTGGAGAGGTGGCCGTGGCGCTTACCAAAACATCATCCCCTCATCAACAGGTGCTGCTAAAGCAGTTACTTTGGTTATCCCTGAGTTGAAAGGTAAATTAACAGGTATGTCATTCCGTGTTCCGGTTGCCGACGTTTCTGTAGTTGACTTAACTGTACGTCTTAAAAAAGGTGCTTCTTACGAAGAGATCAAAAAAGCAATGAAAGATGCTTCTGAAGGCGAATTAAAAGGCATTTTAGGTTATACTGAAGATGATGTTGTTTCTGAAGATTTTAAAGGTGATCCACGCACATCAATTTTTGATGCAAAAGCAGGTATCGCTTTAAATGATAACTTCGTGAAAGTAGTATCATGGTACGATAACGAGTGGGGCTATTCAAACAAACTAATCGATATGGTTCAGGAAGTTGGTAAAATATAATTTTCCATCCTAAAAACAACAAAGCCTCCTGTTTAAATGGGAGGCTTTGTTGTTTTTATACATCTGAGGATGTGGAACATTCTTAAGTCTACATCAATTCCTTGTCTTTCTTCTCGTGGTAGGTTTTAAACGCCAGGTAATAAAAAAATACATCAATTATCGCGCTAATTGCAAGCTTGCCGGTGTTTATATCAGGATAAGTACTAAACACCTCATAAACAACCACTATTGTGGCAATTATTGCAGCAATCAAATACAACATAAAGTATCTGGAACTCATACAAAATGAATTGTTTGTTTTAATAAAACAAGCGCATCTTCATTCTGTTTCAAAATGACAAATTTTTATCCGTTAATGGTAACACGGCTCTCCTGCATGGCCACAACACGCTCTTCTCTAACTATGTCGCGCTTTGTTACAACCCGATGATTTGTTTCGGGATAAGTTCTATAAGCGAGGAAAAAAAACAACATATCGGGAATTGAAATAACCAGCACCCGCGCCGGATCTGCATTCGGAAATGTAGAAATCAGAAAATAAACTAAATAAATTAACCCGGCTGTCCCAACAACTAAGTATAACACACGAAATTTAGCATCCATAATTCAATAATAAAAGTTCAACATCTATAATACCTTTATTATTATGGCAAAAAGGATACCTGTTTTACACAAAAGTTAAACAAGGTGTTAATCATTGATTAACTACGCAATTATTAACGAACAAGTAATTGGTTCAAAAAGGAAATTTGAGATAAGGCAAGGTTAAAACTAATCTTCCCGCTTATGCTTCAGCTTTGCTCTCTTCAGGATATGTTTTATACGCCAGGAAGAAAATCAATAAATCAGGCAGTGCAATTAGTAAAACCTTATCCGGATTAAATTCGGGTAAATTGGCAATGATCTCATAAGCTAAAAATACTAATCCTATAGTACCCAGCAGTAAATACAAAATGCGAAATTTAGTGCTCATCATAAAATGATTTAATTAAACTATACCCTTTGTACGGGAATAGTTTTAAAAGGTTCAGGAAAAAATTAAAATAATAAGCAATAATTAATTATTATTTTAATTCGTATTTCGCAGGAATATTAGTTACTCTTTTAAACACAACAGCAGCCAATGGCGGTATGGTTATATTGATAGAGTTTTCTTTGCCATGCCAGTTCACTATTTCAGTATGCAGTAAACCGCTATTCATCATCCCGCCTCCCCAGAATTTCTCTGCATCTGAGTTGAATATTTCAACCCACTCACCTGTAAAAGGCACACCAACGCGGTAGTTGTAGTGCGGCGTAGGTGTCATGTTTAATACAATAATCAGCTCATTATCAGTATCATGTCCTTTCCGGTTGTAGATCAGTATCGAGTCGTTGGCATTACCGCCATCAATCCATTCAAAACTGTCCCATTCAAAACCTTTTTCATATAATGCAGGCTCACTTCTATATAAATGATTTAACGTTTTCACAACTTCTTTTACGCCCTGGTGGTTAGGGTATTGCAACACGTGCCAATCCAATGATTGCTGAAAATTCCACTCGTTGCCCTGGCCAAATTCGGCACCCATAAATAGCAATTTAGTACCCGGATGGGTAAACATGTAACTATAAAGCAAGCGCAGATTAGCAAACTTTTGCCACTCATCACCCGGCATTTTGTTTAACATTGATCCCTTGCCATATACCACTTCATCGTGCGAAAAAGGCAACATAAAGTTTTCGGTAAAGGCATAAATCAAGCTAAAGGTGATTTGATTATGGTGATATTTGCGATAAACGGGATCTTTAGAAAAGTACTTGATAGAATCGTGCATCCATCCCATCATCCACTTCATACCAAAACCCAAACCGCCTGTATAAACCGGGCGACTTACCCCTGTAAATGAGGTTGATTCTTCTGCAATAGTTTGCGTATCAGGAAAATGACTGTAAACAGCCTCATTAAATTCTTTGAGGAATGATACAGCCTCCAGGTTTTCATTACCACCGTACATGTTGGCTTCCCATTCGCCATGTTTACGCGAATAGTCGAGATAAAGCATTGACGCTACCGCATCAACCCGTAAACCATCGGCATGATATCTCTCCAGCCAGAATAAGGCATTACTAATCAAAAAGGCACGCACTTCATTACGGCCATAATTAAATATGTACGATTTCCAGTCCGGATGAAAGCCTTTACGAACGTCAGCGTGCTCATACAGATGTGTACCATCAAAATTATATAAAGCGTGTATATCGCCCGGAAAATGCGATGGTACCCAATCCAATATTACCCCAATACCGGCAAGGTGAAACTGTTCAATCAGATACATCAGTTGTTTTGGCGTACCATAACGTGATGAGGCAGCAAAAAATCCGGTTATCTGATATCCCCAGCTTGGGTAAAAAGGGTGCTCCATTATCGGCATAAACTCTACGTGTGTAAAGCCCATTTCCTTTACATATGGAACCAGCGTGCCTGCCAATTGCTCGTAAGTCAAAAACTCATCAGGGCTCTCAGGACTACGGGCCCATGACCCTACGTGCATTTCATAAACAGAATAGGGCCTGTTCAATCCATTGTGCCCATAACGGTTGGCCATCCAATCGCCGTCTTTCCACTCATAATAAGTGTCAGCAACAATTGAAGCTGTACGCGGGGCAACCTCCCATCTTAAAGCGAACGGGTCGCTTTTTTCAAGATCCTGGCCGGTTGATGATTTGATGTAATACTTATAGGTTTCGTCGTTACCCACATTAGGAATAAAACCTTCCCATATGCCCGAGCCATCCCAACGGACATATAAGGGATGTGTGCCCCTGTCCCAATAATTAAAATTGCCTATAACTGATATGTATTGGGCATTTGGTGCCCAAACTGCAAAATAAGTTCCAACAACACCATTAAACTCCACCACATGCGAGCCAAACTTTTCATAAAGTTTATAATGCTTGCCCGATTTAAAAAGTGCTACATCAAAATCGGTAAACCGGCTGTATGGTTCAACGGCTTTTAGGCCTATAGCTCCTATGGCTGGTTCTTCCTTTTTCTTTTTAACCATTTTAGGTTTAGCTGGGGCCGATTCTTTTTCTGCAGTTTTAGCTTTTGGCTTTGCTGTCTTTTTTATTGGGGCAGATTTAGCTTCAGGTTTTACAGATTCTGTTGGGACGATTTTTTTTGCCATAGTATAGGTAGACCGATGGGGTCTTTTTAGATTTATTTTGACGTCGAAGCGCTTGGTTTATAACAAATATAGTAATTAGAAGTTCCAGATTATTTTAAAATATAGCGATGGGTTTTAAAACCCATCGCTATATTACAGAGACTGCCTTCCCATCGCTATAAAAACCTACGCCACTATATCAATATGCTTAAAATTCTTGGTGAACTTAAATTCAAGGCAATGGTTATCATCAATACTAAACGGAATATCTTTCCCGTCGGCCAATATTTTTGTAGGCGTAAATGGTACACCAATTACGTTAAAATAATAACTTTCATATCTCGGCGTGTATAGTCCATCTAAACTTTGCTGAATGGTTAAAGCTGATGGCTTACCGCTCACTACAAATTTCTTCTCCAGGTAAATATCCTGTTCGTAAGCAAAGGTTTCACCGTAATCTTCAAAAAGGAAAGAGTTTACCTCGTAATTGCTGTAATAAATATTAAGTTTTACCTCTTCAATTTCCTTTTCGCCAACATATTGCATTACCGGATATTCAGGAATTACCGACCCTGCTTTAATAAAAATAGGTATTGTTTCCAACGGGGTTGGAACAACAATTTCTTTACCGCCTTCAACAAGTTCAATCGTCCAGTAATTATACCATTTACCTTTGGGTAAATACACCTTTCTGCTTTTTTCTCCAGGCTCAAGCACGGGGCAAATCAATATTTTATCACCATAAGTAAACTCATCCTGACGGAAATGGTTGCTGACCACATCCTGTTCCTGCATCACTATTGGCCTTAAGATAGGAAAGCCATAACGGTGATGCTCCCAAAAGGTTGAATATAAGTAAGGCAATAAGCGATAGCGCAGCTCAATAAACTTGCGGTTTATGGCGGTATAAGGCTCGCCGAAGCTCCAAGGCTCACGCTCCTTGGTATCGCCGGCCGAGTGCGCCCGCATAAAGGGCGAAAAAGTCCCCATCTGTATCCAGCGGGTAAACAATTCACCATCAGGCTCACCGCTGAAACCGCCTATATCGGTACCACAAAACGAGATGCCGGATACGGATAAACGCTGGCATTGTATATTTCCTAATTTTAAATGCTCCCAGCTGGCAACGTTATCACCTGTCCAAACAGATGAAAAGCGTTGCACGCCGGAATAGCCTGCCCTGGTAATGGTAAAAGGGCGTTTATTCTTCATCAGTTTGCGCAAACCTTCATAGGTGGCGCGCACCATCTGCATACCGTAAATATTATGTGCCTTGCGGTGCGATCCGCGATGCCCGTCGTATTGGTGGCGCACATCATCAGGAAACGTGCCCGCGCCAAATACAGCCGGCTCATTCATATCGTTCCAAACACCGGCAACACCCATTTGTACCAGTTCATCAAACAAACCGGCCCACCATTCGCGCACCTCGGGATTGGTAAAGTCGGGAAACTGGCAACGGCCGGGCCATACGTGGCCTTCCATAAAGTAATCGTCGCAGCGGCGGCAAAAGTACCTATTCTTTTTACCCTCTTTAAAAACCGAATAATTATCATCAACCCGTATACCAGGATCTATAATTACAACAGTTTTAAAGCCTTCGGCCGCCAGCTCTTTGATCATCTTTTTAGGGTCAGGAAAATATTTCCTGTTCCAGGTAAAGCAGCGGTAACCGTCCATGTAATCAATATCAAGGTAGATACCGTCGCAGGGGATCTTGTTTTCGCGGAAACCGTTGGTTATTTTTTTAACTTTTGCCTCCGGATAATAGCTCCAGCGGCATTGGTGATATCCCAGTGCCCAAAGTGGCGGCATAGGATGTGTTCCGGTTAAGTAATGATATCTTTTAACCACGTCCATCATGTGCGGCCCGTGGATGTAGTAGTATTGCAATTCACCGCCATCGGCCCAAAAACTGGTTTTAGTGGCATCTTCGGCACCAAAATCAAAATGAGCCTTAAAGGTATTATCGAAGAAAATACCATGCGCAATACCTTCATTTAAACTAATGTAAAACGGTATGCTCCGGTATAATGGGTCCTGGTTCCAGGCAAATGAGTAAGCATCGGTGTTCCAGTTCACCAGGCGCTTTCCGCGAAGGTTAAGTTCTGTAGGTTTATCGCCCAGTCCGAAAAAGCTCTCTTCGGTACTGCAGGTTTTAGTGCAGAAAACATAATATCCGCCGAACTGTACATTTTCTTCCCAGTGCATCGGCACAGCGTCCGCGCTAGTAATATGCCCTTCGACATCAGAAAAAGAGATAAAAAAATCTTTCTTGCGGATGTGGCAGTTTACAACGCCGGTTGATACCTTAAACTCCTCGTCACTTTCTGTTAATGAAAAAACAACTGCCTTTTGATCAATTTTAGGCACCGCGTAAGAAAACTCCTCTAAAAAAACGCTGTGCGGGGCCAATCGTACACGGATAATCTCATCGGTAATAACCTGTACCTCAACTTTCGCGTCTCCATCGCTAAAGCAAAACTTATTGCCTTGTTGATCGACATGATTGGGGACACCAAGATATTTTTTTATGATTGGTTTTATTCCATCCGCAGGGTTATTGAGGTGATGAAATTCTTCTTCCTCTTCAATCAGCTTATTGGTACCGAGCTCCGGGTTTAGTATATTTTCTTCCATTCAAAACTATTAATCGCTTTCACAATGTTCAGTGTGTATCTTTTACGCAATATACAATAATCCGGTTTATATTAAAATACAAATCAGCCAAAAGTCTTTAGCTGAATTTTCAAATCCGGAGAAGACTTTTAGCCCCTCTCTAACGTCATTGAGTTAATGTAGCCCCAAGCAGATAGCCCCCTCTAAATCTCCCCCGGTTGGGGAGACTTTAGCTTCGACTGCGTTTATTTTTTTAAGTCCTCCTTACCGAGAAGGGGCTTAATCAGGCTGTTTCTATAATCTGAATATCCTTACCATCCTGAACAAATAATACCGAAATGGCTGCCAAAAACATAAATACACCTGCCATTATTAGGCCATAAATAGCCTCACTGTGAAATAAGTATTTTATTATTAAACTGCTGGTAAGACTGTTTACAATTTGAGGAAACGTTATAAAAAAGTTAAACAAACCCATATATAATCCTATTTTTTTTGCCGGTATTGAGCTTGATAAAATAGCATATGGCATAGCCAGAATGCTTCCCCAGGCCAAGCCAACACCAATCATTGAAAGGAGTAGCAAATATTGATTTTGTATAAAAAATACAGATATCAAACCAATGCCACCCATTGTTAGCGAAAAAGCATGTGTTCTTTTGCGATTGAACTTTTTTACAATAAACGGCAACGACAATGCGTAAACTGCCGATACGGCATTATAAACTCCAAACATTTTACCTACCCAATCACTGGCTACCGAATATTGGTGCGATGAAGTATCACTTGCCGGCAAATGATAAACATGCGCTGCAACTGCCGAGGTAGTAAAAACCCACATTGAAAAAAGGGCGAACCACGAGAAAAATTGAACTACGCCCAATTGCCTCATGGTCTTCGGCATGTTTACCAAATCATCAAAAAACTCGGATATACCGCTTTTTTTAGCGACTTCTTTATCCGGCTCGTGAAATTTAGCATATTCTTCTGGCGGATATTCCTTTGTTTTTATCACTGTCCACAGTATACAGCCAATCAGTACTAGGCCCCCGGCATAAAAAGAGTATAAGAGATTGTTGGGCACAATTCCTTTTGGTGCTACATCAGATACGTGAAACCATTCGGCCAAAACTGAAGGTAGAAATGAGCCCATAATTGCCCCTACACCTATAAGGCAAGTTTGTAATGAAAATCCTGTATTATGCTGACTGTCGGGTAAATTATCGGCCACTAATGCCCGGAAAGGTTCCATAGCAACATTGAAGGATGCATCCATCAGCATGAGCATACCGGCGCCTACAATAATTGGAGGGATTAGAAATGCAAGGCCCGAAGAATTAGGTAAAAAGCATAACGCCAAACCCGATAAAATTGCACCGGTTAAAAAATATGGCCTGCGCCTACCAAGCCTGTTCCATGTGCGATCACTGTAATGACCAATAATAGGTTGAATGATCATACCTGTTAGTGGTGCTGCCAGCCAAAACCACGATAAGTTATCAACCTTGGCACCAAATTTCAACAAGATGCTGCTTGCGTAACCCGTTTGCAATGCAAAACCAAACTGGATTCCTAAAAAGCCGAAGCTCATGTTCCAGATCTGCCAGAAACTCATTCTCGGTTTTTGCAGAATGCCTTGTGTAGCCATAATTTATCTTAATTGGTTTATTGGTTCAATAGTTTATTGGTTCATCGGTTTATTAGTACAAGCAAATACCAAACTTGTCATGCTGAACTTGTTTCAGCACCCCACATGCTTGGTATACATTATGCATTCAGATTGCAAAGTGTACAACCTGTAAAGCGGCCTGTCCTGTGGGGTCCTGAAACAAGTTCAGGATGACATGGTGAACTATTTTAATATTTTAAAACTGTAACAACATCCCACTCACTGCGGGCAGCGTAACAGGCAGTCCATCATTAATATTGTTTGTATTATATTTTGTACCGCTCAATAAATCAGTAAACTCCACGTGTCCGCTTAAATTAAATAACTTAAGCAGGTCATCGGTCAGTTTTATGCTGATAGTACATTCCGTACGATTAAAATTGGTTATTACTAATATACGCTGATTATCGGTATAACGCAGAAAGATGTACAAGCGCTGGTTAAAGCCATTTTGATGTCCATTGGCCAGCATCAGCTCATAAAACTCACCGTTGTTTAATGCCTCATTCTTATTTACGGCGTTTAATAAATTGCTATAAAACTGCCTAATATTTTTCTGACTATCAGATAACCCACCACCGTCAAACTTTCCGTTATTTAACCATTTTTGATGTTCGGGTATGCCCCAATAATCAAATATGGTGGTGCGGCCATCATCGCCGCTAAAGCCTTCATTGCCTGCTGCGGGTTCGCCTACCTCCTGCCCCGAGTAAATCATTACCGGCCCGGTTGATAGTGTGGCGGTAACAATCATGCCCGGCACTGCCAGCCATGGGTCGCCTGCAAAAAAGCGGGACGCAATGCGTTGTTCATCATGGTTTTCCATAAAGCGCAGCATATGCTGGTCTATCCCCCGGCAATCGTTGTTCCATACACTGTTAATATCCCAGGTGGTTCCATTGTATTCGTTACGGGTTAGTCGTTTAATGGAATCATAAAGACCAACCTTATCATACAAATAATCAAACTTGCCGTTAAATAAATACTTGCCATAAAGGCTTACATTGTAAGCCTCACCAATAAATACCAGGTCGGGATATTTTTCTTTTACCTTCGGGATAAGCCATCCCCAAAACTCAATAGGCACCATCTCCACCATATCGCAGCGGAAACCGTCGACACCTTTTGCGCTCCAGAAAATTAAAATATCATAGATCTTATTCCACAATGGCGGCACCGGATCAAAATGCAGTGAATGCCCACCCTGGTAGTCAATCCCATAGTTTAGTTTGATGGTTTCAAACCAATCATTTATGGATGGTGACGAGCTAAACACATCATTCCCCGTGGCTTTGGCGGGATTTTCATCAAACTTACCGTCTTTAAGCGCACTTTTAAATTCATCGCCGCCTGGATTATAGCCCGATGGAACTACAAAAGGCTGCCCCAGTATGTAGTAAAAATCATTCTGTGTACTAAAAGCTTTGCTCTTATCATCATTCTGCCCTATATCATGCACGCCCGCAGGTTTAACATCCGATGCATAAGTGCGGGCAACGTGATTGGGCACCAGGTCCATAATTACCTTAAGCCCGTTATTATGTGAACGCTGAATCAAAGCTTCATATTCGGTCATGCGGCTTTTTACATCGACGGCTAAATCGGGATCAACATCATAATAATCTTTGATGGCATATGGCGAACCCGCCCGGCCCTTCACCACATCCGGATCATCGGGTTTTATGCCGAATTGGGAATAGTCTGTCATGGTGGCATGCTCCACCACACCGGTGTACCAAACATGGGTAAAACCCATGTTTTTTATTTCCTGTAAAGCTTTGTCGTTAATATCATTAAACTTGCCAACACCATTTTCTTCAACAGATCCATTGGTTTTATTTACCGTTTTTGTGTTACCAAATAAACGGGGCAATAACTGGTAAATAATCAGCTTGTTATTGGCGGTTGATTGATTCATCTTTGTTTTTTAAAAGCAATTAAGCCTCAACCAGCAACTCGTCATTAGCCTTTACCAACAACGGTTTGCCGTAAACCAGCACAGTAGTTTCATTACCCGACAGGTTCTTTATCTGCACACCTTGTTTACTAACCTTGATATTCAAAATAGCATTACGAAACCCAACGTTAAACGAGAATGATTTCCATTTCCCGGGCAAAAATGGCTGGAACGAAAGTTTGTCTTCCCGTACCCGCATTCCGCCAAAACCTTCTACTACCGACATCCAGGTGCCCGCCATAGAAGTGATATGGCAACCATCTTCCGTATCATTATTATAATCGTCCAAATCCAAACGCGAAGTACGCAGGTAGAACTCATAAGCACGTGCCTCATCGCCCAACTTCGCAGCTAAAATAGCGTGTACACAAGGTGAAAGTGAAGATTCATGCACCGTACGCGGCTCATAAAAATCAAAGTTGCGGCGAATGGTTTCTATATCGTATTGATCTTCAAAAAAGTAAATTCCCTGCAAAACATCGGCTTGTTTAATATAGCAGGAACGTAATATCCTGTCCCAACTCCATTTTTGGTTAATAGGGCGTTCCGTTGCCGGCAGATCTTTAACCAAAATCTGCTCTTTATCCAGATAACCGTCCTGCTGTAAAAACACCTGCTGTTGCTCATCGTAAGGATAATACATTTTTGCAATGATATCCTTAAACTTCGCCGTCTCTTCCGCTTCTTTGAAATTTATTTTGCTGATTAATCCTGCATATTTTGCAGGTTCGGCAGCTTTTACTTTTTCGGCAACTTCAATGGTATATTTCATGCACCAGGTAGCCAGCGTGCTGGTATACCAGTTGTTGTTGATGTTGTTTTCGTATTCATTCGGCCCGGTTACACCCAGCATCACATATTGCTGCTTGTCCGCCGACCAGTTAACCCTTTGCGACCAGAAACGAGCTATGGCAATCAGTACTTCCAAACCATAATCGGCCAGGTAGGCTTCGTCGGCAGTATAACGCACATAGTTAAATATGGCATAAGCAATAGCACCGTTGCGATGAATCTCTTCGAAAGTAATTTCCCATTCGTTATGGCATTCGGTGCCATCCATGGTAACCATAGGATATAAAGCCGCCCCGTTATTAAAACCTAACAGCTTGGCATTATCAATCGCTTTACCTAATTGTTTATATCGATATAAAAGCAGGTTGCGGGTAACTTTCTGATCGGCGGTTGACAGGTAAAAAGGCACACAATAAGCCTCAGTATCCCAATAGGTTGAACCTCCGTATTTCTCGCCGGTAAAACCTTTAGGGCCAATATTCAGGCGATCATCCTCGCCGGTATAAGTTTGGTTAAGCTGAAAAATATTAAAGCGGATAGCCTGCTGTGCAGCTGCATCGCCCTCAATAATAATATCATTGTGTTTCCATTTGGCGGCCCATACGTTTGCTTGCTCAACCAACATTTTATCAAAGCCCTTAGCGCTGATGCGTACCAGCGTTTGTTTTACTTTTGCCGCCAAATCAGCAGCGTTATAGTTTTGAGAAGAGAGATTAGCCGCATATTTTATAATGCTGGTACTTGCGCCCTCATTCACCTGCAACTCAACTGTTGAAGCGATGTATTTTTCTTTTTGGGTAGATTGAGCCGATGGATTTATAGCTTTTCCATTTTGGATAAAACTAAACTCCTGTCCGGTTGCTACCTCAAAACCTGTTTTTTTGGTACGCATCTGTATATAGCCACCAGTGGCCCATGTTTCTTTTTTAACCTCATCCCAAAACTTCTCATCATAATTCGAGTCTTTGTTAACCACATCCCCGTCAATAAACGGCGTAACAGTTAAAGTGCCGCTGAAATTTACTGGAGTGACGGTATATTTTACAGCTCCGGCTTCATCATCGGCCATACTGCAAAAGCGGGTTGCCTGAACCTTTACTATTTTACCCTTTGCCGTTTTTGCGGTGAAACTTCTTTCAAGGTAACCCGCTTTCATGTTCAGCTCGCGGTAAAATTCGGTGACTTCACATTTAGCAATATCCAGTTGTTCGCCGTCGAGCAAAATATCTATACCAATCCAGTTGGCAGCATTAAGCACTTTGGCAAAATATTCGGGGTAGCCATTTTTCCACCATCCTACGCGGGTTTTATCAGGATAATAAACGCCTGCAACATAATTGCCCTGCAAGGTTTCACCGCTGTATGCTTCTTCAAAGTTTGCCCGTTGCCCCATGCGGCCATTGCCCAGGCTAAAAATGCTTTCGGATACTTTATTATGATGCGGATTAAAGCCTCTTTCTATAATTTTCCACTCATCAACTTTTATATAGTCTTTCATTGTTAGCCCCCTCTAAATCTCCCCCGGTAGGGGAGACTTTTTAAATCCTCTGGGTTTTGAGGTTTTATAATCCTTAAAAAATATTCTCTTTTATCTTTGTTATATCTCCTTCTATTTAGAGATTTTAATGCCCTCCCTTCCGGGGAGGGTTGGGAGGGGCTACAATGCCCTCAATTTTTCTAAACTCATTTCATTTAAGCCAGGCACTACCATATCTGCTTCAGTCAACACCTCCGGCGATCCTATCCCTACAGCTTTCATTCCGCCGTTTTTTGCTGCCTCAATGCCAGCTATTGCATCTTCAAACACCACGCAGTCGGCGGGCTTAACGCCAACAGCTTCGGCGCCTTTTAAAAACACTTCAGGGTCCGGCTTGGCTTTACTTACTTTATTGCCGTCAATAATGGCATCAAACAGGTGGGTCAAATTAATTTTCTCCAATATAGTCATGGAGTTTTTACTTGCCGAACCCAATGCGGTTTTTAAACCGGCTACTCTACAAGTTTCTAAGAACTCTTTAGCTCCGGGCAAAATTTCAGCTGGGGTCATGTGGCTTATCATTTCCACATACCATTCGTTCTTTTTTGTTGCCAGTACTTCCTGCTCTGCTTCGGTTTTCGTTACATGCCCCCAACCTAATATCAGCTGCAGCGAACGTACCCGGCTTACCCCCTTTAGTTTCTCATTGTCTTCCTCGGTAAAATCAAACCCCAGTTCATTAGCCAGTCTTTTCCAGGCTTTGTAATGATAAACCGCCGTGTCAACAATAACACCATCCAGATCAAAAATACAGGCTTTAATATTACTCATTTTAATTTTAGTTCAGTTTTAATGCTTCGGTTATTAATAGCCAAAAGCATTTTTATCAATTATATAATTAATCATCCACAAACAAGCATTATAATATAAAATGCTCCAAGAAATAACCCCAGTTTGATAATAAGTTAAACTATCATCAATCAACCAACTCCAAAACCAATGTTGATTTTGCAGGGATAGTTAATTCAGACAGATCAATGGTTTCATTGGTGATAATGTTTGTAGCTTTTTTGGCAGATTTAATACGTTCGGCATACCTGTCCGTTTTGGTTTTCTGCTCTTTCTCCTGGCTATTATAAACCACCATTACAGTTTTTTTATCGTCGTACCTAAAGTACACATAAATACCATTCTGTGGGATATACTGCATCAATTTACCGGTTTGCAAAGCAGTAGTGCTTTTACGGTAATTAGCCAACGTGCGTACATAATTGAAGGCGTCGTTTTCGGCTACTGTGCGGCCGGTGGCTACAAACTTATTCACTGTATCGGTTTTCCAACCGCCGGGAAAATCAGCTCTCACCAAGCCATCCGGATTCGAGAAATTTTTCATCAATATTTCATCGCCATAATACATCTGCGGCACGCCGCGCATGGTCATCAGCATGGCCATGCCCGATTTGTATTTATTGACATCCTCGCCAACCACCGAAAGGAAACGGCTCATATCGTGGTTATCCAAAAATATGGTGTTTTTGGTAGCATCTTTATATAAAAAGTCCTGCGCCATTACGGAGTATAAACGGTTTACACCATCAGTCCAGCCTTCTTTTCCATTTAAGGCTTCGTAAACAGCTTCTTTCCACACGCCGTCGGTTACACCGGGCAAATGCGTATCAAAACCACGGTTTACTGTGTTGCCCTCAGTAAAAAATGCCTGGTTAGCAGCCGACCAAACCAATGTTTCACCGAATATTGATAGGTGCGGAAATTCAACCTTCACATCAACTGCCCATTTGGCCATGTACTCCGCATCGTTATACGGGTAAGTATCCAGGCGGAAACCGTCAACGCCCGCATACTCAACCCACCAAATGTGGTTTTGGGTCAGATAGTTTTGTACATAAGGGTTGTTCTCATTCATATCAGCCATGCGGTGATCAAACCAGCCGTCCAGCATCTGCTTACGGTCAGCCGGCGAGGCATGCGGGTCCATTACGGCTGCATCCCTGAAGTTTGATTTGGTATAAGTGGGCCATTGATGTACCCAGCTTTTCATAGGCATATCCTGAATGGTGTAACCTTCCGTACCTGCGTGGTTGTGCACCAGATCCATCACTACTTTAAGGCCCATGCTGTGGCATTTCTCTACAAATTTCTTATACAATTCGTTTGAGCCATAGCGGCGGTCAACTCTGTAATGATCTGTTACAGCATAACCGTGGTATGATACGCTGGGCTCGTCGTTTTCAACAGCCGGTGTAAGCCAGATAGCGGTAACACCTAAATCTTTCAGGTAATCCAGGTGATCCATTATCCCCTGCAAATCGCCCCCGTGGCGACTGTACATCTTTGCGCGGTTTACACCTTGCTCGCGCATGCCGGGAATGGAATCATTTGACGGGTCACCATTTGAAAAACGATCGGGCATAATGAGGTAAATCAAATCTTTATCGGTTACGCCCTGTGCCCGGTTAGCGGCACGATCTTTTTCCTTCAGTGTATAATTGTATACCAAAGGTTTTTCGTCATTCTTAATAAATTTTATCGGGAACGTTCCCGGAACTGCGCTTAAAAAAATGCGTAAATCGATGAATAGATAATCAGGATTTTCAACTTTATGCACCGCTACCAGCTTCACACCGGGGTAATTTAATTGCACTTGGCGCGATGAAATATGGTCGCCGTGAACAATCAATTGTAAGTCCGGGTTGTGCATCCCTACCCACCAAAACATGGGTTCTACGCGCTCCAGAGCAGGAATTTGCGCTGAAGAAGCCAGTGCCGTCAATAGGCAGCAAGCAACAAAAAATAAGATTTTTTTCATATCAGGATCTTTCAGGATATAATTGGGCGGCCGCATGTTCTTCTCATCTAACCGCGTTTCAAATTTATAATAAAAATGAATTATTATCAGAAAAAGTGAAAAGAGATTAACCAACCGTTTAATGCATACCGTTACCTTTCAATAAAAATATCATGGTAATAAAATTTGTTCGCTATTTTTATTTGGATTGATTATAAATAATGATAAATTTGTAGCCAGATTATGATTGATACGGAACAAACAACTTTATTAAACGATGTTTTCAGCACAAAAGCAGGCACTATTTATCAGCATGATGCGGAGCGCTGCTGGTATGTTGATTTTGCCGGTAAAGTTGCCCGTTTTGATTACCGCTGCCTGCTAAAACTCCGCAAGGCTGTTTACCACGTTGATATTGAGCGGAAATTGCTCAGCAGCGAAAAATCGCCGGATGTAGAAATTATATTCATCTGCGCCTGCGATCATTGCTACATATTAACGCTTGCACAAATAATCGCGCTTAAAGAGTTACTGGAAGGTACTTTTGTAATGTTGGAGCTCAATCACATTTTGCACGACCGTTTCTGCCACATCCCGGCATAATTATCCGCATTAATTTCATATTGACTTTATATTTTATTAATTTTAATTTATAGCATTATTATTGCTTATAATCTGCCGTAAAGTTTAATTCTATTACCTATTATTAAAACACTATGAAAGATCTGATGCGTGTAAAGTGTCTTATTTCAAACGAAATAGAAACACTTTTAAATCAACAAATAAAAAAGGAGGCCCATTCATCTGCCATTTATTTATCTATGGCATCGTGGTGTAATCGTAACGGATACGATTTTTCGTCCGAGTACTTTTTTAAACAGGCAGAAGAGGAAAGAAAACATCAATTAAAATTTTATAAATACATACTGGATATGGGCGGCATGTCCGTATCGCCCGAGATTACGGGCATCAAATTGGAATACAACTCCTTTCGTGAGATATTTGAAGAGGCTTTAGATCAGGAAATCAGTGTAACGCAATCCATCAAAGGCATTTATGCCCGCTGTATGAAAGAGCAGGACTTTGTAACCATGGAGTTTTTAAACTGGTTTTTGAAAGAACAACGCGAAGAAGAATACAAAGCCCGCCGCGCGCTCGAATTGTTTGAAGTTATTGGTGAAGAAGGAACCGGCAGGTGGCAAATTGACAAACACGTTGGCGATATAAAATACAACAGCGAAGCTTAAGCCAAACTAATGTATTAATCCCAAAAGCTTTAATACATCCTTCTCTTTATATTCTCTTAACCAGATATTTCCTGGTTGTAATGTACAGACAGGCGCATAATCACATCTGTCGGTACATTCAATCCGTATTATTTCAATTTGCTCACCATGATGATGTTTGGCATAGGCTTCTGCCAGCTTAAACAGTCCCTTGCCTCCCTTTTTTCCGCACTTTTTTCCCGTACACACATACAGCGTTTTTTCGGGTATTGTAAACTTGCTCATCCCTCTAATCGTTTAATACAGCAATAGTTGACGCTTATATAAACAAATATAAGCAAAGTTATACCCTTGGTAACTATTGCTGCCGCTTATAATTGGTCATAGCACCATCGTCCGTTAAAAGCGCCATTTCATCAATATTACCCCGGTTGCTTTGGTGGAACTGCAACTTTATATTATCCACACCATCTAACTTAAACGTATTTGCAGATAGCGCCGTTAATTTTGTTGTCATAAGGCCCGTTCTTGTATAGTAAAGATTCCCATTTTTCAACGTTATTATCCTTCCGGCATAGGTTCCCAAATAGGCTTTTATAACTGTAATATCCATTTTGTAGGGATGTATACGGGCATTTAACATGTCACGCGCCCATGTCAGGCTTTTAACCTTATCCTCATCCTTTGAATATTTAATTTGATAATCAAAGTAGCTTAGCTGCGCTTCGTCCAGCGCGCTATCGGCCTCAATTTGAATGTCGGGCTTAACACCAACAGCTTCCCAGTTCTTTTTTGTAACCGGGTTAATTGCCCGGGCAAATGGTATGTTCCCAATAAAACCATTGCTTATGGTTATTGGTCGTACAGGATGTGCTCCTCCTCCTGTTGTTTCGCCAACAATAGTGGCACGTTTCAAACTTTGCAAATCGTACGAAAACTCTTCGGCTCCCGAAAATGAACGTCCGCTTACTAAGACATAAACTGGTACGGATGAAAAAGTTGATGAATAAATTGTGGGATCAGTCCAGAATTGGTCGGTTTTGTTGGTACGTCTTTCATAAAGATCATTCAGATGTGTACGGTCTTTAAATAAATAATTACAGATGTATTGAACCATTGTAGGGTCACCGCCGCCATTTTGCCTTAAATCAAAAATTAATGCGTCAACATTTTTCAGCATTCCAAATACCGCGTTTACAGTTGTTTTGGAATTAGTATCGACACTAAAAAAGCCACCCAGACAAATGTAGCCGATATTTCCATTTAAGATCTCAACCTTCTTAAATCCATAGTTTTGTCGTGCAGCAAATCGCTGATCATGCTGATTCCGTTGCTTATCTCCTACGTGTGAAGTATCCTTTAGCATGTTTTCCAAACGCGGGTCAAACTGAACAGACAAATGTTTGTCATTGTATACACTGTGTACATCTGCGTTTAGTGCTTGCGCAAATTCAGCCGGGTCGGTAATGGTGTTATAAGCCCCATTCTTTAAACGGGTATGTATATAAGCGCCCATCTTTAAAGCGGTATCCTTATAAACGTATGTGCTCATTAAACATGCCGATAAGCTATCCACCACCTGCAGGCGGGTTGTAGTATTTATCTGCGGTGCCGAAGCTGGCGCCTGAGCCAGTAAATCGCCCCAAACAAAACAAAACAGACCGAAAGAAATAACTATTTTTAAAGTTTTCATAAAGCGTTTTGATTTAGATAACGCAATATACGAAACAATTCGTATATTAAATAAAAATAGTTTTTCAACTAACCCGCCTAAATAAGGATCCAGTAAATGAAAACAAAGCTAAATTTACATCAAAAGGAATAGCTGTTGGCAACATTGACGACACCGCCGGGGTCGGTTTCCGCCGGTAAAAGACCCCGAAGGAAATACACTAAGCTTCCACCAGGCTTAATGTCTTGCTGATATTTTATCTATTGGTTTGTTTTGAATACCTCTTTCCAGCAAGTTCAAAACAAACCTATCATTAATCCAAAATAAATATTTTCTAATCTTCCTCTAATGTCACAAAATATTGTAAATTCGTAAATACCTTATAACAAGGGTATTATTATATGGATCATACAATAACTCATTTAATGCTCCTGGGTATGATTTTAACGCTTGGCTATATTTACTTTGCCCAAAAACGGGCTAAGCCACCTGAAGAATAAGTAACCGGTAATTACGGCAACAATACACCCAATATCAATTACACTAAGTTTTACAAATAACCTTACACATCCCGCTATAAATTAATTCTGTTTTCCTTATATTGGCTCAATAAACACCCCCTTTATGAAGTTTATTAAAGCGCTGCTTTCTATCGCCTTTACCGCATTACTGATATGGGCATTGGATTGCAAATTTGGAGCCATTCCACCTATCGGAGCTTTTCTTAATCCGTCAACAGGTTTCTGGCAAAATGCCGAAAGCAAAAACATCCTGGCAACAGAAAACCTGAAATTACCCGGCTTGCTGGATAAGGTTATCATCAAATATGACGATAACCGGATACCTCACATTTTTGCGCAAAACGATCATGATTTATATTACGCCCAGGGCTTTGTTACCGCCCGCGACAGGCTTTGGGAGATGGATATTCAAACCCGCGAAGCTTCTGGCAGATTATCAGAAATAATTGGGCCCAAAACTTTAGATCTTGACCGTTACCATCGCCGTATGGGGATGGTTTATGGCGCCGAAAATACTTTAAAAGGAATAATGGCCAATCCGGTAACGCGGGTAATGGTTAATGCTTATACCGATGGTGTAAACAGTTATATTCATCAGCTGGCTCCAAAAGATTACCCTTTAGAGTTTAAACTCCTTGATTACGAACCGGAAGAGTGGAAACCTATCAACTGCGCATTTTTGCTTAAGCTGATGTCAGAAACGCTGGCCGGCGGGTCGGACCAGTTTGGTATGACCAATAACCTGAAACGTTTTGGTATAAAAGATGTAAATGATCTTTTCCCTGATTATCCGTTCAACGAAGACCCGATTATTCCTGTCGGCACAAAATGGGGTTTTAAACCGCTACCTATCCCTAAATCTTCGGCAGGCTTCATGGCGCAAATGACCGAAGGTATCAAAACCAAAGAAATTACGCCCGGCGTCGGCAGCAACAACTGGGCCATCAGCGGCGATAAATCAGTAACCGGCTATCCCATTTTAGCAAATGATCCGCATTTAAACCTAACTTTCCCTTCTATTTGGTACCAGGTTCAGTTATCATCGCCCACCGTAAATGTAAATGGTGTATCGCTGCCGGGGGCGCCGTGTATTATTATTGGTTATAACCAAAATATCAGCTGGGGAGTCACCAATGTTGATGCCGATGTACTGGATTGGTACCAGGTTAAATTTAAGGATAGTTCAAAAAGCGAATACTGGTATAATAACCAATGGGTCAAAGTAAAAAAACGGATTGAAGTAATTAACGTACTCGATCATAAACCCTTAATTGATACCGTTCTTTACACCCATCAGGGTCCTGTTGTTTATGAATCTGCCGATAAAAAACCAGCTAAAGGGAGCGAAAATATCCCGGTCGGCAACGCACTGCGCTGGATCGCTCATGACGAGTCGGACGAGTTTATGTGTTTTCACCTTTTAAACAGGGGTAAAAACTATGCAGATTATCGTAAGGCATTAACTTATTTCACCGCTCCGGCACAAAACTTCATTTTTGCCAGCAATGATAAAGATATTGCCATTACCCCCAACGGGAAGTTCCCTTTAAAATTCAAAGACCAGGGTAAATTTATACTGGATGGCAGCGACCCTGCCAACGACTGGCAGGGATGGATTCCGACAGATCAAAACCCGACGGTAAAAAATCCGCCGCGTGGTTTTGTCAGTTCGGCCAATCAATCGTCAACAGATCCTTCTTATCCTTACTATATTAACTGGCGCTTTGAACAGTATTACCGCGGCAAACGCATTAATGATAAGTTAGCAGCCATGCATAAAGCAAATGTTGATAGCATGCGTTTGATGCAAATGGACAATTACAGCATATTAGCACAGGATGTTTTACCAACCATGCTCAAATACCTGGATACCACAAAAATGAGCGCCGAACAAATCAGTGCATTTCATATCATTAAAATATGGGATAAACACTATGCTGTAAATTCTATCGGAGCTACTATTTTCGACAATTGGTGGAACCATTTTTATGGTATGGTTTGGGATGATAAGTTTAATGTAAAGGGCACTTATCTTAAATACCCGTCGTATGATCGTACTGAAAAACTGCTTTTAACAGAACCTAACTCAAAATGGTTTGACATCAGTACAACGCCAGCAAAGGAAACCTGCGCCGATATTGTTATCCACTCTTTCTACAATGCTGTAGATGAACTGGTACACAAACACGGACAACCTGGGTCAAAATGGCAATGGGGACTAATAAAAGAAACATATATTAACCATCTGGCTAATTTACCCGGATTTGGTACCGGCATTTTTGCGGCCGGCGGCAGAGGTGGCGTAATTAATGCCTTGCGTAATGGCAACGGGCCATCATGGCGCATGGTAGTACAAATGGGGCCAAATGTAAAAGGATATGGCGTTTTCCCGGGGGGCGAATCAGGCAATCCAGGCAGTTTTTATTATGACGATATGTTTACCACCTGGAAAAATGGACAACTGAATGAGTTGCTATTTTTACGTTCCCCTACTGAGCCGTCAGTAAGGGTAAAAACGACCCTTGTTTTGAATTAGTGATCAGAAAAGAAATTTATAAAAAGATTATATGCTATTTTTAATCGTATTGATATTATCCTTCGCCAGCGGTTACTTTTTACCATGGTGGGTTGTGGCTATTGCAGCATTTTTAGCCGCATTTTTTATTGGTAAAACCCCTGCTCATTCGTTTTGGTCGGGCTTTTCTGCTGTATTTATTGTTTGGACAGTTTTGGCCTTATTTAAAAGCATCCCGAACAATCATATATTGGCCGATCGTGTTGTGCAGCTATTTCCCCTACCCCATAATTGGTTATGGTTGTTGCTCATAACAGCGCTTATTGGCGGTATTGTTGGCGGCATGGCGGCATTATCAGGAGTGTTGTTAAAGCGGGCTTTTGCAAAGTAAAAGACACGGCGAACGATAGCCGTGCCTTTTTTTTGAAACTAATATTACTTTGCCATTCCCTTTAAAGTTTCTTTTAAGGCTTTTACAGATGCTATGCTGCTTTGGCCAGAGGCAAAAATATCTTCCGAGCTGATATCTGATCCATAAAAAGCGGCATTGGCTTTTTTGTCAATACCCAAATTTGACCCGTTTATACTTATGCCCGCAAACAGCCCCCGGCTGCGTGAGTAAGAATAAACTTCGGCTTCCAATTTATAGTCTGTATTAGCCGAAGTACTGCGTCCCACCGGACCAGCGGCTGCCGAAGCATCGCCGCCAATAGTAAAATCGCCGTTCTTTACCTTAGTTAATACCCCTTTATGACGGAATACCAGCACCAAATCAACGGCTTGCACCCCTATTTGAAAACCTACGCTGCCACCGGTTAAAGTAACAAACACCGGATCGCTCCAGCTTCCGTCGTCAAGCTTTATCATAGCAATACCTCTTCCGCGTTTACCGCCAACAACAAAGCCGGCATTAATCAGGTTGGGTACTATTACAATTCCCTGATATTCAGCAATCAGGTCGTGCGGAATAGCTTCCTTCATTTTGCTGAAATCTTTTAGCACGTTAACTGAATTATTTACCCGTTCGGTTTCCTTGCTGCCATCAACAGTGGCCGATGCCATAACAAAAAGGATGCTCAATAAAACCGGAGCTATTATAAATTTTAACTTCTTCATTGGGTTGTTGGATGTTATTTAAATACTATTAAAAAGAACGTCAAAAATAATGAGTTGTTTTTAATAACTTTTATCAAACTAATCCAATCGTTCAATTTTACAAATAAAACAGCATGCTTGGGCATTACGGGCATGCAGGTAATCTATTTCCGGCTGCTGTTCAAATGTTTTATTTATCAGTTCGTCAATATCATCGTCGCCAACAATGCGGGTAAAAATCATTTGCTGGTCTTTATTGTAGCCTATCAATGTTATCGGGAAGCTCTTTTTATTAGCTTTAATCTCGGGAGGAAAACGATAAATGTCGGTATACTCCTCCACGTCTTCGTTATTAATAAAAACAGGGCCGGGTTGATTATAGGAATTATCCAATTCAAAAGGGCTATGTGTTAACAATATTCGCTTATCAACACCTTTCTGAAATGGCTTTAAAGAAACCCTGCACGGCCCCGAACCTGTGGCAACACTATCTATTAACTGATGGCCAAAATCATCGCGCATTGTTGTCCTTACATTTTGCGCATACTCCCTTGAAATGGGCACAATTTTAAACTTGTTCATATCTATTGCTTTTAATTAGCACAAACATCTCTATAATACCATGCCTTTTAAACCCGGTTCTTGCTGACATTTAATTGTAATACTATTAACCCAATTGTTTCCCGCCAAACAAACAATTGCACATTTGTTTATCTTTGCCTCAATGAACAAAGCGCAGGTATTCTCCATCAAAAACAACCAAGAGTTTAATGAAGTTGCATTGCAAATTTTCAGGCATCAAGCCAAAAACTGCCCGGTTTACCATCAGTTTATCAAAGGTTTAAAAATTGATGCCGAAAAAATTGAGGATATTAATCATATTCCATTTCTGCCTATTGAGTTTTTTAAATCGCACCGGGTTTTAAGTTCAACCAAACCCATGGAGCTTACTTTCACCAGTTCTGGCACAACCGGTATAATCACCAGCAGTCATCATATTACCGATGTAAGCTGGTATACAGAAAGTTTCAGATCGGCATTTGCTTTGTTTTATGGCGATATTGAAAAATATACGGTGCTGGCGCTGTTACCCGCTTACCTGGAACGGGAAGGGTCGTCATTAATTTACATGGCCGACGACCTGATTAAACAATCAAAAAATCCGGATAGCGGTTTCTTTTTATACAATCACCAGGAGCTATACCATCAGCTCAAAAAGCAACAAAACCTACAAAAACCCACCTTGTTAATTGGTGTGACCTTTGCTTTGTTAGATTTTGTGGAAACCTATCAACTAAACTTCCCCGAATTAATTGTGATGGAAACCGGCGGTATGAAAGGCCGTCGTAAAGAAATGATTCGTGAGGAGCTTCACCAGCAATTATGTGCCGGGTTTGGTGCAGATGCTATACATTCAGAATATGGCATGACCGAATTATTATCACAGGCGTACTCAAACGGCAATGGCATTTTCTATTGCCCGCCCTGGATGAAGATCATCACCCGCGATACCAATGACCCAATGAGCATAACGAACAATGAAAAAGCCGGCGGCATAAACGTTATTGATTTGGCTAATATTAATTCATGCTCATTTATTGCCACACAAGATCTTGGCAAGGTATATGCTGATAATTCTTTCGAAGTATTAGGCCGGTTTGACAACTCCGACATTCGCGGCTGCAATCTGTTGATCGCCTAAAATTTAACTTTTTACTAACACAAATTGTTTATTTTTACAGGCATCATAAAACAACATCATGATAGAGAATTTTTTGCACGATGAGCAGGACCAAAAAGCAGTTGAAAAAGTTTATCAGCGGCTTAACGACCTGCTCACTACCGGAGAAGAAATAATATACATAGCGGTGCAAAAAAAACCACTGGTTAATCTTTTTCCTGATTGTGTTGCGCTTACCAATAAACGTGTTTTATTTTTCACTGCCGCCAACCTTGGTCTTACCATAAAGTTTATTGATTTTGTTTGGAAGGATATTGTCGACGTTTATACTAAAGAAGAAATAATAGGGGCTATTTTCAGCGTACGTACCACCAATGACAGCGAAATGGGGGTTGATTACCTGCCAAAAGTACAGGCCCGTAAATTATATCAATACGCGCAAGAGCGTAAAGAAGCCGAACGCGAGGCACGCCGCCTGCGCGATCTGGAAGAAAAGCGTGCAGAATCAGGTGCTGTTCAGTTTGAAAATGCGGTACCTTTTGCAGTTCAGCAACCAACTCAGGCTCCCGAGCCTGTTCATGTACCATCACCTGCAATTCACGAAGAAATTGAAAAACCGGATGAGCTTACCGAAAAACTAAAAAAATTAAAAATGTTATTCGATAAGGGGCTTATTTCTATCGAGGATTACAATCACAAGAAAATGGATCTATTGAACGATTTGTAAGCAAACTATACCAATCGCTCATCAAAGTTGAAATGCTGCTTTTGTAGTATTTTAACCCTCTTCATATCCTTATGCAAAGGGTTAATCAGGTAGTTAAACTCTTTTGGAACAATTGCCGAAGGTAATTTCAACACTAAATAAGCTTGTTTTTTTAAAAACTCATCGCCTAATTGTTTTAAGGCCAGAGGTGGCGAAATAGCTGCCCAATTAACAGGCAATTCTTCCGGAGCAATAGCGCTTATACTATTTTCCGGAACTTCTATTTCAACAAGGCAATAATCATTGGGGATTAATAAAGGAGGTAAATGCACCAATACTTCCAATACCGCCAATGACCCGGATGATGCCAGATAAACTGCCGATTTTCCTTCGCTGTTCCATCTCCCGCCATATAAACGAGCGCCTGTGCCGCTTAAGTCGTCAGCATAAATGCACTTGGCAATACGATAAAGTATCATCAGGCAAAAATACCGTGCTCAATACGCCCGAGCTCCCTGAAAACGATATCAAAACCAGCAGAGGTATCCAATAAGGATACCGGGGCCTCTCCGTTGAAAACAAGGTTTGGCACTTTTACCCATTGTTTAAATTTATCCATGGTACCAAACACTTCGGCGCCGCGGGTATATAAACGGGCAAGCTCAACGGCTTTTTCGGCATACTCTGTTTTGATGATATCATCATCATCATAACGTTGCAAAGTGCGCTCAGAAATATGCAGAATACCGGCTAATTCCTGGATGTTTAAAGATATTTTTTTTGCCAAACCCAGTAAAACTCGCTTTGGAAAACCCTCGCGGGCAAGCTTAATGATATCAAAATCATTAGAAAGAATAAGCGGCTTGGCCCCGCCAAGCAAATTATAAAACGGGTTTAATGAACCTGCCGTAGCATAAGCTACCATAGGCTCATTAGCTTTATCTGATTCAATATGTTTTTTACCATACGACATTCATCCAAATATAAATACAATTTGTCGTAATTTTAAATTATTCAGCAACAATTAAAAAATAATTTTTCTTTCCTTTTTGTGCTACCAGGTATTTGCCGTTTATTAGGGCATCAACTCCGTATATATCATCAGCCGAAGCTATTTTCACTTTATTAATAGCTGTTCCGCCACCTTGTATCATTTTTTTGGCTTCACCTTTTGAAGGAAATACCGCTGTATGCGCAGCTAATAAATCAACCACGTTAAGCCCGGCTTGCAAATCATTTAATTTAACAGTGAAATTAGGTACACCTTCAAACAATCCCACAACTTCAACGTCATTTAATTCGCTTAAAAACTCAATACCTGTATTACCAAATAAAAACTCCGACGATTTAATGGCTTTTTCATACTCCGCCTCACCATGCACCCTAATAGTGATATCTTTTGCCAAAGCTTTTTGCAATACACGCGTATGTGGTGCCGCATCCTGCTCGGCCTCCAAAGCTTCAATAGTTTGACGCTCAAAAAGGGTAAATATCCTGATATAGGTTTTAGCATCTTCATCACTGGTATTGAGCCAAAACTGATAAAATTTATAAGGAGATGTTTTTTCTGCGTCCAGCCAGATGTTTCCACCTTCGGTTTTCCCAAATTTGGTACCGTCGGCCTTTTTAATTAACTGTGTAGTTAAAGCATACGCTTCGCCCGCGTCCTTACGACGGATTAATTCGGTACCGGTAACAATGTTACCCCATTGGTCCGATCCTCCCATTTGCAGGGTGCAATTATGGTTTTTCCATAAATAATAAAAATCATATCCCTGCACCAACTGATAGGTAAACTCGGTAAATGACATTCCGGTATCGCCGCCAATCCGGTTTTTAACCGAATCTTTAGCCATCATATAATTTACAGTAATATGTTTACCCACATCGCGGATAAAATTCAGAAAGGTGAAATTTTTAAACCAATCATAGTTATTTACCATTTGGGCACTATTGGCGCCGCAGTCAAAGTTCAAAAACTTTTCCAGCTGCGTTTTTATGCCCTGCAGGTTATGTTGTAACACATCTTCTGATAATAAATTACGCTCTGCCGATTTTCCTGATGGATCACCAACCATACCCGTAGCGCCACCAACCAAAGCAAACGGCTTATGGCCCGCCCGCTGAAAATGAATCATGGTCATAATTTGGGCCAGGCTACCAACATGCAGTGAATCGGCAGTTGGATCAAAGCCAATATAGCCCGAAACCATTCCCTTATTTAACAAATCCTCAGTACCTGGCATTATATCATGCAGCATATCCCTCCAGCGTAGTTCTTCAACAAAATTCATCGTGTGTTCAGTTTCAAAAGTGGCAAAGATAATAATATGATTTCACCGATTGTTAATTGATTTCATTGATTTTAAAGGACAAATTAGACCCATTCTGGGTTTGATAAAATCGTTCTGTGACAGGCTAAATCGTAAAAAATTTCGTAAATTGAACGAAACGGGGTATTTTGCAGGAAAGCATTATGAATTTTTTATCGCATTTTTATTTTGACCGGGATACAGATAACTGCTACTTTATTTTAGGTACGGTACTGCCCGATCTATTGAAAAATGCCGACAAAACAATCATTATACATCCTGAAAAATTAGAACATCCCGATAAAAACGTTAGCTCTATTATTCAGGGATGGAACAAACACCTAGAAGTTGACCGCTATTTCCATTCGTCCAATTTTTTTATCACCCACTCGCATCAGCTTAAAAAATTATTATTGCCTGCTATAGAGGGCTCGCCTGTTAAACCTTTTTTTTTGGGACATATAGCGCTCGAATTGATATTAGATAACCTGTTATTAACCACCAAAGAGGTTACTGCCGATGGCTTTTACGATCATCTTGATGGTTGCAAGGAACCAATAGTTGATGCGTTTTTAAAAGCCGCCGGCCTCAAGGAAACAGTCGTTTTCTTTAAATTTTATAACGATTTTAAAAAAAGCCGTTACCTGTATAGCTATTCGCAAACAAAAGAAATAGCTTATGCCCTTAAACGGATCTGTATGCGCATATGGCAGGATCCCTTTACGCCTGAAAACGAAAACATGATGAATGAGGTTTTAATAACTTATCGCGCCAGCCTGATAGGCAATTTCGGGACTATTTTTGACGAAATAGAAAACAAATTAATAAACGCATAACTTTTTAAACCACTCAGCATTTTTTTTTATAATTGCGAATGGGAATAATTGTTTTGCCTGTTTTTTTAATCTGTACTTTTATTTGTTTGGGCATATTTAATCCTACAAACAGTAAAAAAACGTTACTTCTGGGCAGCGTTTTAATCTTCTCGGCCACGCTGGTTAGCTTCACCGAACTTTTAAGTCTTTTCCATCAGCTTAATTATATTTGCCTGCTTAGCTGTTGGTCAGCAACCACGTTATTATTGTTAGGCTATCTCTATTTAAACAAAGTAAAAGCAATTGCTTTCACTGATAATTTAAAAACTGGCATCAAAATCCGACTAACCAACCTAAAGGGGTCCGACAGGTTTTTCGCTATAGCCATTTCCGTTATATTACTGCTCATTTTCACACAGGGGCTTCTTTATCCGCCAAATAACTGGGATGCCATGACCTATCACATGGCCCGCATAACCAGCTGGGTAAGCCATCAATCGTTGGCTGATTATCCAACTGATATCACCAGGCAATTGTATCAATCACCATTCGCCGAATATGTAATTATGAACTTCGGGCTGCTAACCCGCAACGATATCTTCTCTAACCTTGTGCAATTCTTCTTCCTGCTATTTTCTTTAATTGCCATTATATCAATGCTTGATCTTTTTGGATTAAGCAAACAATACAAAATAATTGCGCTTGTTTTGGCGGTAACCATTCCCGAAGTCATCCTGCAAGGATCAAGCACTCAAAACGATCTCGTGGTTGCCTTTTTTATTTTGGCAGCCCTATTTTTTACGCTAAAAGTAGCAAGGGAAGGTAAATTAATAAATTATCTGTTTTTCGGACTGAGTATAGGACTCGGAATGCTTGCAAAAGGCACGGCTTACATCTATTTATCGCCTATTCTTTTGTTATTTGGTATAATGATCCTCATGAAGCTGATTAAATCAAAAAGCTTCAACTATTTATGGTACTCACTTGTTGCGGTTGCGTTGGTTGTTGGTATAAATGCGGGGCATTTCAGTCGCAATTATTATTTATCAAAAAGTTTACTCGGCGTTGATAAGGCTGAATCCGCATCCTATTCAAATCAAAAAATGAGTGCAAAACTCCTGGCATCAAGCCTAATAAAAAATGCCAGCATCCATATGGCCATAATGTATGCCAAACCGGTTGAAAAGTTTGCAGGTGATGAAATCAAAAAACTGCATCAATGGGTCGGAATTGATATAAACGATCCGGCTACCAATTATCGCAACATGAAATTTACAACCGGAGGTTATATTACTGATGAAGAAGGCTCTGCTAATCCATTTCATTTCCTGCTGATCGTGGTTACCATGGCAATAATATTTGTCGATTTTTTAAGAGGTAGGTACAGGCTTATTGCAATAGTATTTTGGGGAGTTATTTTACTGCAAGCTTTGTTTTTTTGCCTTTATTTAAAATGGCAGCCCTGGCATTCCAGATTACATATCCCGTTGTTTCTCATTTCTATACCCTTAATGTGTTATTGTTTTGGTAATCACAAAGGGTTTAAAAATACATTTTATGTCCTCTCGCCTATTCTGTTAATATATGGTTTATTGGTTATACTTCATTGCGACAGAAGACCCTATACCGATACGGTGTTTCAAAGCAGATACCAGAAGTATTTCGTTGGCAACCCTCCCTTATATAAAGAATATGCTGCCATAAACAGCCGGACAGAGCAATTAAATTATAAAAACATAGGTCTTATTTTAGGAGTTGATGATTGGGAATATCCATTATTTACCAACTGTTTTAACAAAGAAATTAATCCGGTTTATATAAACGTTGATAATTACAGCAAAATTGAACCTGCCTGCACCGGTAATTTGGATTGTATTATTTCAACAACCACAAACCTGCCTTATATTGATTACAAAGGGAAACGTTTTATCAATAAAACCATCCATAATAAGGTGATCTATCTATATGAATAATAGCTTTTTAAATGCCTGATTTCATATAATTTAAGAGTGATATAATTTCTTTCTTAAGCTATAATCAAATTACAAATCGACTGTTTTGTGTATATGTAACTCTTAAATTACAAAAAAGTGGACTATGCTTATTAAAAACCGCTTTAAATCAGCATTTAACAACAAAATATTTTTTTTGTAATTGAATTATATCCGTACCTTTGCAGTCCCAATTAACAAATTGGGAAAAGGAGAAAATTTATTTAATGGCAAAAAAACAGGAAGCAGAAAAAGAATTAAAAGCTAAGGAAGCTGAACTCGATGTAGTTACAGCATCCCTGGAAAAAGAAACTATTGAATCAGAAGCTGATTCAATCTCTATCGAAGAGATCAAATCAAAAATCGCAGCACCAAACCAGGATTTTGACTGGGATGCTGATGAGAAAAAATTTGGCAATTACAGCGACAGTGACCGTGAGAAAATGGAAAAAATGTATGACGGAACCTTCAGTTCAATTACTAAAGGCGAAATCATTACCGGTACCGTTGTAAATGTTAACAACAAAGATGTAGTATTAAACATTGGCTTTAAATCTGATGGTTTAGTATCTGTATCTGAATTCCGTGATACACCTGATCTGAAGATCGGTGATACTGTTGAAGTTTTTGTTGAGTCACAGGAAGATGCTAACGGTCAGTTAGTACTTTCACGCAAACGTGCAAAAACTCAAAAATCATGGGAACGCATTAATTCTGCATTGGACAATGATGAAATCATCACTGGTTTTGTTAAGAGCAGAACTAAAGGTGGTTTGATTGTAGATATAATGGGCGTTGAAGCCTTTTTACCTGGTTCACAAATCGACATTAAACCTATCAGGGATTATGACGTTTATGTGGGCAAAACAATGGAATTCAAAGTTGTTAAAATCAACCACGAGTTTAAAAACGTAGTGGTATCGCACAAAGTGCTGATTGAAGACGATTTAGAAAATCAAAAAACTGAAATTGTTGCCCGTCTGGAAAAAGGACAGGTATTGGAAGGTACCGTTAAAAACATTACTGACTTTGGTGTATTTATTGACCTTGGTGGTGTTGACGGCTTACTGCACATTACAGACATTTCATGGGGCCGTATTGAGCATCCACGTGAAGTTTTATCATTGGATCAAAAAATCAACGTTGTTGTGCTTGACTTTGATGACGAGAAAAAACGTATCGCTCTGGGCTTAAAACAACTTACTCCACACCCTTGGCAGTCGCTTAGCGAAGATATCCAGATTGGATCAAAAGTTAAAGGCAAAATTGTTACCGTTGCTGATTATGGCGCATTCCTTGAAATCATCCCTGGTGTTGAAGGCTTGATCCACGTATCAGAAATGTCATGGTCTCAAAACTTACGTAACCCTCAGGAATTCCTGAAAGTTGGTGACGAAGTTGAAGCTCAGGTATTGACACTTGACCGCGACGAGCGCAAAATGTCATTAGGTATAAAACAATTAACGCCAGATCCATGGCAAAATGCTGCCGAGCGTTACGCTGTAGGCACTCAGCATCTTGCTACTGTTAAAAACATGACCAACTTTGGTGTGTTTGTTGAATTGGAAGACGGCATTGACGGTTTAATTCACATCTCTGACCTTTCATGGTCTAAAAAAGTAAATCACCCTAACGAATTCACTAAAGTTGGTGAAAAATTAGACGTGGTTGTTTTAGAACTTGATGTTGAGAACCGCAAACTAAGCTTAGGTCACAAACAACTGGAAGAAAACCCTTGGGATACTTTTGAAACCATCTTCACTATTGATTCAATACATGAAGGTACCGTATTAAAAGTTACTGATAAAGGTGCAATTGTTGCTTTACCTTACGGTGTTGAAGGCTTTGCGCCTACCAAACACCTGGTTAAAGAAGATGGCAAGAGCTTAAAGGCTGACGAAGCTGCTGAGTTCAAAATCATTGAATTTAACAAGGAAAACAAACGTATTGTTATTTCACACTCACGCATTTGGGAAGAAGCCCGTGCCGAACAACGCGTACAGGAATTTGAAACCCGTAAAAAGGAAGCAAAATCTGCCAGCAATGCTGTGAAAAAAGTGAAAGAATCAGTTGAAAAATCAACTTTAGGCGACCTGAGCGTTTTAGCACAACTAAAAGAGCAAATGGAAGGTGCTGAAAGTAAAGCCCGTAAAGCTTCAAGCAAAAAAGCAACTTCTGAAGAAGAAGCTGCTGAATAAGTTTAAATAAATTCAATCCTTATAAGCCCTGTTGATCATTTCAGCAGGGCTTTTTTGTTGCAGGTTAAAAATTAATTATTGTTAAGCAGACGGCAGCTACACTATTATTCTTAAATTATTATTTATAAATTGGAACAAGATGCAAGACAGGGAAACTCTTATCATTAAAATCAAGGACAGCAAAGTGCTAAAACTTATTTATGACCTTGAAGATTTAAATCTAATAGAGATTGTTGGGTCCGATATAAAAAAGCCGGCAAAAAAACTTTCTGAACTTTTAAGCAGTAGCCTATCTCCAGAACAAGCGGAGAAGATGCACGAGGAATTAAAACAAATGAGAGGTTAATAATTTTATGCCCGGAGAAACCAATCTAACCGAATTACTAAAAACCATGCGCCCCACCCTAAACGAAGGCGAATACGTTTTTTGTACAATACCCACATCACAAACAATTGATCCTGCAATCATTATCGGCTCCTTCAAAGAAAAAGAAGGTTTAACCATTATCCTGAGCAAAAGCGAGGCTGATAAGTTGAATTTAACATACACCTACGTTGCTGCATGGATCACATTAACCGTTCATTCATCGCTGGAAGCGGTTGGACTTACTGCCGCGTTCTCAGCAGCCCTCGCCAAAGAGTCAATAAGCTGCAATGTGATAGCAGGTTATTATCACGATCATATTTTTGTGGCGAAAAGCGACGCCGAAAAAGCAATGACTGCATTAACAAAAATGTCCGACCAATAATTATATCCGCCTCACGACTTTCATCAACACACCTCTTCAACAAAAACTAATCTCCAATCACCATTTAACAAATCTCCAAAAATTATTACCTTTGCCCAAATCCACCCATACGATGCAAAATCTAACACTGCTCGACGGACAGAAATTTCAGATCACTTTACAACGTTTATGTCGTCAGTTAATAGAAAATCATAATGATTTTTCTGAATCGGTACTTATTGGTATACAGCCACGCGGCATTTATTTAGCCAAACGCATAGCCGAAGAATTACGCTTAATATTACCCGGTAAAACCATTCAGCAAGGCGATCTGGACATCACTTTTTACCGTGATGACTTCCGCCGCCGCGAATCACAGTTGGTACCCAATCAAACAAAAATTGATTTTATTATAGAAGGCAAAAAAGTGATCATGATGGATGATGTACTTTGGACAGGCCGCACCATCCGCGCAGCGATGGATGCTCTGCAGGCTTTCGGCAGACCGGAGCGTATAGAACTGCTTGCCCTGGTTGACCGCCGTTATTCAAGGCATATTCCGGTTGAAGCTGATTATGTTGGGATTGAGGTGGATTCCATCGCATCACAAAAAGTAGTGGTAAGCTGGAAAGAAACTGACGGAGAAGACAGGATAACGTTGTTATCTGATGTGAAATAGATTTGATTTCGGATTTCGAATGTTCAATTTCGGAATTAGAAATTAAAGATAATTTAGAAATATGGATAAAGTTGAGTTAAAACGAAGAACACAAAGATTTGCCATTGACGTAATTAAATTCGTTGAAGGTTTAACACCAAGCCGTTCGATTAATGTTTTAACCAATCAATTGCTACGCTGTTCCTCATCTGTAGGAGCTAATTATCGCTCCGCATGTAAAGGAAAATCAACAGCCGATTTTATCAATAAAATTGTAATTGTTGAAGAAGAAGCTGACGAATCTGTGTATTGGCTGGAACTAATGGAAGAAGCCGGATTAGTTGATCCGAAAGATATCTTCCCATTAAAAAAGGAAGCTAATGAGCTAACGGCGATATTCACAGCTATAGGAAAAACAGCAAAAGCGAATCAAAAAAATAACAAATAAAACAAATTCGAAATCGACCATTCGAAATTGAATAGGCCCAAAAGCAAATCAAAAAATAATAAATAAATCCGAAATCGAACATCCGAAATCCGAAATAACATACCATGGCAGGACTGAGCACACGACATCTTTTAGGAATTAAGGACTTAAACCCGGCAGATATTCAATTGATATTTGAAACTGCTGATAATTTTAAAACGGTATTAAACCGTCCTATTAAAAAAGTCCCTTCTTTGCGTGATGTTACCATTGCTAACATATTTTTTGAAAACTCAACCCGCACCCGCCTTTCATTCGAGCTGGCAGAAAAACGCCTTTCGGCCGATGTGGTAAATTTTGCGGCGTCATCATCATCGGTAAGCAAGGGCGAAACGCTGATTGATACGGTAAATAATATTTTGGCCATGAAAGTGGATATGGTGGTAATGCGCCATCCGTATGCCGGTGCCGGCATCTTCCTGTCCAAACATGTAAAAGCACAGATAGTAAATGCTGGCGATGGTGCTCATGAACATCCTACGCAAGCTTTGCTTGATGCTTTCTCTATCCGCGAAAAGCTGGGTGATGTGGCGGGTAAAAAGGTGGTAATTGTTGGCGATATCCTGCACTCGCGTGTAGCGCTTTCCAATATCCTGTGCCTTAAACAACTGGGTGCCGAGGTAATGGTTTGCGGACCAACTACACTTATTCCCAAATATATTGGCTCATTAGGTGTGCGCGTTGAACATAACCTGGTAAAGGCCCTTAACTGGTGCGACGTTGCCAACATGCTGCGCATACAACTGGAGCGCCAGGATATCAAATACTTCCCTTCGCTGCGTGAATACACCATGCTGTATGGACTAAATAAAGAAATATTGGACTCGCTGGATAAAGAGATTATTGTAATGCATCCTGGCCCGATAAATCGCGGCGTGGAAATCACCAGCGATGTTGCCGATAGCAAGCAATCCATTATATTAGATCAGGTTGAAAACGGTGTAGCCATTCGTATGGCGGTACTATTTCTGCTGGCCGGGCAAACTCCATGACCAAACGGTATAAAAAATTCTTAATGTGGATTATCCGCCTTGGCAAAATTAAAGCGCGGATAATCCACTTTTTGTTTTTAATTACCCTTTGTTTTCTTGTTTTTATTCTGCTCGATTTTGTTTTAAGCACAATAACAGGCACTCCCTTCAACATCGAATGGAAAAACAACCTATCCTTCAGCTTTTTCTTTTTAGTTTGCGCCCCTTTTGTATCCTGGCGATTTTATGATGTTGCGTTAATGCAATTAAAAGAATATCGCATCCTCGAAAAAAAAGGATTAACCCGTGCCGACCTTGCACGTATATCTTTTGTAAGGCGGTGGGAAAAAAAACGGCGAAAAGGTCCAACCGATTACTGTTTTTATGAGGGTGGCGTAATTTTAGGATTACTTTTATTATTTCCGGTATTGCTGTTACTATCACTTAACCAAAATCTTAATGTAGTTGATAACCTTGGTGCGATTGGTATTTTTGTTATCAAAGACCTGTTATTTAGTTTTATAATAGGCTTAGTAATATTTCGTTTCAGATGGTCATATAATCAACGCAGGTTTAAGCGTTTAACTAATCCAGTAATATAAATTGATTTTATTGGATCGTTTTTTATCATGAGAACAGCATTTATCATTTTTTTATTTTTTATAATGGCAGTTGCAGCCTCAGCCCAAAGCCGTCAGCAACAAAAAGTTGATTCTGTATTTGAGCAGGTTAAAAAATATTTCAACCAAAAAAACTCAGATGCTATTTACAATATGGCCGGCAAGGATTTCCAAGGCGAACTGAGTATTGATGCCTTTGCTCAGGTTACGCAAAAACAGCTTTTCCCGCTTGGTAAAATCAAGGAGTCGTCGTTAATTAGTTTTGTAAATAATAGCGTTGCGACCTATAAATTGAAACTCGACTCCATAACACTACAGCTAATGGTGAGTTTGGATAATAGGGATAAGCTGCAACTCTTTTTGTTTCAGGAATACGAGGAGCCTGTAGGCGATAAAACAGCATTGGTACAAACTTCCAATCCGCTCAGATCTGTAATGGATAAGAAAGTGGATAGCGTGGCCCGCGTTTATATTCAAAAATCAACTACCGTTGGGTTATTGATTGGCATCATTAAAAACGGAACAACAACCATTTACTCTTATGGCGAAACCATACGCAGAGGCAAAAAACTGCCTAATGCGGATAATTTTTTTGAAATAGGGTCTATCACCAAAACTTTTACTGCTACCCTGCTGGCATATTATATAAACCAGGGCAAAGTGAAGTCGAATGATCCGATTATCAAATTTCTGCCGGATTCTGTTGCCACTAATCCCGAACTTAAGGGTATTACCTTATTGCAATTGAGCAACCACACTTCCGGCCTGCCGCGTTTACCCGATAACCTGATTGACCATGCCACTGATGCGCTTAACCCATATAAGGATTACACCAAACCCTTGCTGTATGCTTATCTTAAAACCTGTAAACTAAACAGCAAACCCGGCGAGCAATACACTTACTCCAATTTAGCAGTGGGCTTGCTTGGAAGCATACTTGAAAACGTAAGCGGCTTACCTTATAACCAAATGGTACATGATATTATTACCCAGCCATTAAATATGCAAAGCACGAGTCAGTTTTTAACACCTCTGCTGATGCCCCGCTTTGTTGCCGAATATAATGCAGGCGGACAAGCTACCGAAGCCTGGGATTTTGATGTATTGGCCCCTTGTGGTGCCTTACGATCAACGTTAAATGATATGCTGATTTATGCAAATGCCAATATGCACCCCGGTACTGATGAACTTTCAAAAGCAATGGCGCTAACCCACAAAATAACCTTTAATAAAGATGTTAAAGTTGGCCTAGCCTGGCACATTATTACCGTAAACGGTATTGATTATATTTTTCACAATGGGGGTACAAACGGCAGCAGCAGTTTTCTCGCTTTTAACACCGAAAAAAATACCGGCATCGTCATTCTCTCCAACGCGGCGGAGAGCACCGATGCACTGGGTAGCGGCATTTTAAAGGAAATTCAATAAAAATAAATTGGGAGGGTTGATCAGGTCAACCAAACTGAAAAGTTAAATCAGCACTCTCACAACCAATTAACCTCACTCAACTTAGTCAACCCCTCAACCCAAAAGTTTTTTTATTGCAGATTATAAAATTTAACCTATATATAATTACAGCAAAGAATGGAGATAGTTTTAAGTATTTTAAAATAGAAAGGAATAGTTGCTTATAACTCAACCTCCAATATGCCCTAAGGCATAATTGATAAAATTACTGGTCAATCCAAAATCTTCAGTGCCTTTTCTGCGGATAAAGAAGAAATCACGGGTAATTTTTAAGCCTTCTATGGGCACTTCTACCAAATCGCCTTCAGCAAGTTGCCTAACGATAGATGGTCGCGGCATAAAGCCAAGACATTGATCGGCCAATAAAAAATTCTTGAGTGCTTCGGTGCCACCCAGGCGTATTTTAACCGAAAGATCAGCCGGTTTAATATGCAGGGCCGACAGTGATTTTAACAAAGCATTTAATGTACCTGATCCTCTTTCGCGTAAAGCCAAAGGCGTTTTAACAAACTGTTTAAGCGTTAATGATTTCCCTGCCAGCGGACTTTTTGCCGAACAAACCGGGATCACCTCATCGCTCATAAATGGCCGGTACGAAACTGTTGTAAGTTTATTATCAACCTCAATAATGCCGATATCTACCTCGTGATTAAGCAGGGCATTTAAAATATATTCCGAATTGCGATTAACCAGCTGCACATCCACATTGGCATATTCCTGCTGAAAACCCGATAATATGGATGGCAAAATATATAAAGCAATAGTAGTACTGGCACCCAACCGCAAATGCCCGGCAGCTTGCGAGAGGCTGCTTAAAACCGACAAATCATATTCAACTTTCCGCTCGATTTCCGTGGCTTGTAGTAAATATTCGTTTAACTTTTTGCCAGCTTCGGTGAGCAGGATACTATTACCCTTACGCTCGAACAGCGGGACTTTATATTGATCCTCAAGCGCCTTAATATGCTTACTGATGGCTGGCTGCGTAACAAACAATATCTGCGCCGCCTTTGAGAAACTCAAATTAGCCGCCACTTCCATAAAAACACGATGCGCAAAGGAAATCATAGATTTGTACTGTTTTCAAAGATAGCAAAACAGTATAAAAGAAAGTTATAATGAGATTACATTGCCTTTTTTAAATTTCTATTTAAAAAATCGCTTAATTCAATTGGCATTCTAACTCGTGGACCCATGATCTCGCAAATGTTAGTTTCTTTCAATTCAATGTGTACCTTATATTTGGGAATTTTGGTCTTATTCAAAGTGTTTCTTTTCTTAATCTCTTCATTCAAAAACGGAATTAAACTATCCATCGTTTTTTTATAGAATGAAAACATAAACCAAAATTCATACTTTCCTCGGACATAATTCTTGGGCTCTGAAATACTTCTCAACCTTCTATTTATTTTAAATATCTCATTTGAGTCAAAATGAGAGCACTTTGTGGTATCAAACAAATATTCGAAAATAGATTTATATGGTTTTGAAAGACATCGTTTGAACTCTAACTGATTATTTATTTCAAATAATTTTGACAAATCAATATCATTCAAATTAATATTGTGGCGATTCTTTCTACAAAATATAATCCAAGCTATTGTTAACCTTATACTTTTATGAAACAAGGACAATTGACTATCGAATTGATCTAAAAGCTCCTTAATTACTGCCGCCGTTTTAATGCCACAGATCTCCTTAAGAAACCGAGCGTAACACTCAGAAGTCACGAAATAATTCTCAATGGAATAATATTTAGTTTCAAATATATTTTCATCGGAAATTTTCCTGGTTTCAATTATATCATCAAAGTCCTTATCAATGAAAAATAAAATTCGATTTTTTGAAAAGACAAACCAATTAATATCGTTATAGTTCTGTTCAACATTACTCTTTCCATCGCACAAATAGTAGAAAAGTTCATATTCCCTTGGGAATATATTTTCAACATGGCTAATATAAAATGACTGATCTTCTTGTCCTTCAAAAAACAGATGAATAGTTTTCCCTCTTTTTTTATATTGGTGAAGAAATTTGATGTATGCAGTTTCAGGAATTTCACCCGCATTTTCTAAAATATCTTTAAAATTCATATTGTGAATTCATCTAAAGAATGCGAATAACTTTTCAAATTATTTCTGAAAATAAAAGGAGAATGCGTGACTGCTAATATCCCCTCACACCCCCCTGAATTTATAACATCGGGTAAAAACCGTTCCTGCCAGGGAACGGATAAAGACAATTCAGGTTCATCGATAATTATAAAATATTTCTTTTTGATTAAAATAAGATGGCTAAACAACGACACTATCTGCTTTTCCCCAGAAGATAAATCTTTGTAATCAATTGAAGGAATTTCTTCTTTCTGCTCTTCAAATGGAATTAATTCGTCAAACAGAGCAGGATTTTTAGAATCCAATCCATCCAAACAAATATCTACTTTAAAATGATCATTGTCGTAATGAAAATATTTTCCATTTCCCATATAATCATTGCAAATATTTACGAATTTATTTATATCCAATTCTGCATTTTGTTGTTCTTCATATATCTGGAACAGCTTCCAAACGAAATAAGCATTTATTTTATCTTCGTCACTGATTGCCCCTTGTTTTTTTACCTTATCGACAAACTTGTCTAACTCACTTTTACCAGCTTGACTAATAATGCTATCATCAAGCCTTTTTAATAAATAAGTTAAAGCTTCTGCATTAAAGCTTTGAATTTTATCCGAATCAAACGATTTATATCTTTTATTTAATATATCTTCAAGATAAGAGCCAGTAATTTTCCTACTAAGGTTATTGTAAAAATATCCCTTTAATTCTGCACATCTTCTTTCTACTCTCTCCTTTACATCGTCCATTCCAAACTCAACCAATTCAATGTAATTAGGAACAGTGGGTAAAATATATTTCCGTCTTCTCCTATTTTCATATTCTTTCATATTTTCCTCCAAGTCAGGAAAAATATTTTTTAAGTCTTTTTCAATCCTACGGTATGTTGGAAGATATACGATTTGAATATCTTTTAAAATTTTATTCAAATCTTCTTCAAGTTTTTGGATTTGATTTATCCGATCCAGTCTTAACTCCTCGTCACCATACGTAAGTAAAAGTTCTCGAATTAGTCCTTTGGGCACATCATACCTTAACGCAATCTGGTCAAATAATTCTGGATTTCTACGTAAATCCATTATATTGTAATTAGTCAAGATATGCTCAATAACTAAGTTGTATTTCATGGGGAATCTTCGAGATATTTTAGATTCTCGAAAAGCGACTTCATTTAGATTGGGTTTATCAAATGTATATTCAATATCATCTATAGTTAAAATAACTTTTTGAAATTGATATTCGTTTAATTTCTTCCACTGTCGTGATAAGAAATAGTAGAACATATTGACTAAAGTAGTTTTGCCAGAACCATTTTCCGCAACAAGAATTAAGGAATTATTTTCCAGTTGGATATTATAGTTAAACTTCCCATGCAGTCTAAAAACTTGAAAGTTTTCTATTTTCATATTGATCTGGAATGTGATAGGTTAATTTTAATGTGAATATATAAATATAATTAGACTCTTTTGAGCAAATATTTCCCATAAAAATAGGGATAATCTCCCGACCATCCCTATCCATTATTTTATTGTTTTTTGAAAATCAAACCAAGTCAACTGAATCTAACTAAATCAACCTAATCCAACTCAGTCAACTTAATCAACCTAACCCCAACTCAATTAACCAACTCAGCACCAATCAAATGCTTTGCAGCCAGGTATTCGGCAATTTGCACGGCATTGGTAGCAGCACCTTTACGCAGGTTGTCTGATACTATCCAGCAGTTTAAAGTATTTGGCTGGCTTTCGTCCCTGCGGATACGGCCTACAAATACTTCATCCTTATCATGTGCATCAAGCGGCATTGGATATTTTAGGTTAGCTGTATCATCAACCACTACTATACCTGGTGCTTTTGATAAAAGTTCCTTTACTTCGGCAACATCAAAATCATTTAAAAACTCAATATTTACTGATTCTGAGTGACCACCCATTACCGGGATACGTACCGTAGTTGCAGTAACTTTAATACTATCATCGCCCATTATCTTATTGGTTTCTTTCACCATTTTCATTTCTTCCTTGGTGTAACCATTTTCCGTAAACACATCAATCTGCGGGATAACGTTCAAGTCGATAGGGTAAGGATAAACCTTAGGTCCGTCAATGCCGTTACGCTCGTTAAACAGTTGTTCAACCGCTTTAACGCCGGTACCTGTTACTGATTGGTAGGTTGATACTACTACCCTTTTAATTTTATATTTATCGTGCAGCGGTTTTAAAGCCACTACCATTTGTATAGTTGAGCAATTTGGGTTAGCAATGATCTTGTCATCGGCAGTTAACACATGAGCATTAACTTCGGGCACTACCAGTTTTTTGGTAGGATCCATACGCCAGGCTGATGAATTGTCAATAACAGTTGTGCCGGCTGCTGCAAAAAGCGGCGCCTGTGCCAATGAAGTACTGCCCCCTGCCGAAAATATAGCAACATCGGGCTTTTGCTTTATCGCATCCTCAACAGAAACTACCTTGTACTGCTTACCCTTAAAAGTGATTTCTTTACCTACACTTTTTTCTGAAGCTACCGGAATTAATTCTGTAACGGGGAAGTTGCGTTCTGCAAGAACCTGCAACATTTTAGTGCCCACCAATCCTGTGGCACCTACTACTGCGACTTTCATTGTTTTTTAAATTACTGTGTATAAAAAATATTAATTTCCAAATATGCGATTTTTTTTTGAGCTTATAAACCACTTTATCCACCAAAATACTATGCTTTATTTTTGATTAAAAACAACAATTTTTACATCAATTTAACCTAATCAACTACCAACCTAATACCCCAATCAACCAATAAATTTTTACCTTTGCGCCAAAATATGGGCATTGCATGAGCGAGAAGATTTTAGTAATCGGTGCTAACGGACAAATAGGTACCGAGCTGGTTATCACCCTAAGAAACATACACGGAACTGATGCCGTAATTGCATCAGACATTAATACCCCGGCAGATGCCAGTCACCAAAATGGCCCCTTTGAAATTGCCAATGTGCTGGATAAAGACAACCTGCATCACCTGTTTCAAAAACACCGCCCTACACAGGTTTATCTGCTGGCTGCCATACTATCGGCCATAGGCGAGCAAAAACCAAAAATGGCCTGGGATTTAAACATGACCGGCCTATTGCATGTACTCGATTTTGCGGTTGAATTTAAAGTAGCTAAAGTTTTTTGGCCGAGCTCCATTGCGGTATTCGGGCCACACTCGCCACAACAACATACACCACAATATTGTGTAATGGATCCTAACACCGTTTATGGTTTCAGCAAACTGGCCGGCGAACGCTGGTGCGAATATTACCACGCCAAATACGGGTTAGATGTTAGGAGTTTGCGCTATCCGGGCTTAATAGGTTGGAAAGCCAATCCCGGAGGTGGCACTACTGATTATGCGGTTCATATATTTCATGAAGCTTTAAAAACCGGCAATTATGAAAGTTTTCTTTCTGCCGAAACTGCCCTGCCGATGATGTATATGGATGATGCCATAAGGGCAACCATTAGTTTGATGGATGCATCGGCAGATGCACTTACTATCCGATCGTCGTACAACCTGGCTGGTATAAGCTTTACCCCAACCCAGTTGGCTAATGAAATTAAAAAACATATTGCTAACTTTGAAATTGGTTATACCAGTAATGACCCCCGACAGGCCATTGCCGATAGTTGGCCAAAATCAATTGACGATAGCTATGCCCAAAAGGATTGGGGATGGAATATTGAATACGATTTGCCAAAAATGACAGCCGATATGCTGTTGAACCTTAAAAATATTATATAAAAAGTACCAATTGTGTTGAATTATGTCGAATTTCACAAACTCGATTTTTGAGGTTCATATTTTTCAATCCGTGAAATTAGTGTCTTTTAAATTCGTGAAAATTAGTGGTATTTAAAAAAAATGGGAAGAGCATTTGAATTCCGTAAAGAGAGAAAGCTGAAACGCTGGTCGAAAATGGCCGTGCAGTTTACACGTTTAGGTAAAGAAATTGTAATGGCTGTAAAGGCCAATGGTGGTGATGTTAATACAAACTCGCGCTTAAGAACAGCCGTGCAAAACGCTAAGGCAGTGAATATGCCTAAAGATCGAGTAGAAGCCGCTATAAAAAGGGCTACCAGCCGTGACGAAAAAGATTATGAAGAAATAGTTTACGAAGGTTATGCCCCTTACGGCGTAGCCGTATTGGTTGAAACAGCTACCGATAACATCAACCGTACGGTAGCCAACGTACGCAGCTATTTTACCAAATATAATGGCTCATTAGGCAAAACAGGATCACTGGATTTTATTTTCAGCCGTAAATCTGTTTTTACTTTTGAACCGGGCGATCGCGATTTGGAAGAATTGGAATTTGAACTGATTGATGCCGGTCTGGAAGATTTATTTGTTGAGGCAGACGAAAATGGAAATGATATTGCAGTAGTTCATGCCGCTTTTGAAGATTTCGGCAAAATGCAGAAAACACTGGAAGAAATTGGTATCGAAGTAAAATCAGCAAAGTTGGAGCGCGTAGCCCAATCATTCCACGAGGTTACTGAAGAGCAGGTTACCGATATCATGAAACTGATCGACCGCCTGGAAGAAGATGACGACGTGCAGGCGGTGTACCATAATATGCAGGAGTAATTTCGATTTCGGAAGTCGGATTTTCGATTTCGGAATTTATTATAAAATCGTCATTGCGAGGTACGAAGCAATCTCTACATAGGCACAGCGAATATACCAGTTCAACACTTTTCTATTCGCCTTGTAAAGCATATAGATTGCTTCGTACCTCGCAATGACGGTTGGGAGATAGACATTAAAAAAACAAGCCGCACCATGCCACTTTTCACTTCACGTAAGCAGGAAAAAAAAGTAAAGGTAACCTTTGCTAACGGCTTGCTTTTTGTTGAAAAGCCAGATGGCAAACAACAGGCTTTTCCTTTGGAATGGTTTCCGCAATTGCTGAATGCTAGCGACGAAGAGCGCGAAGATTGGGAGCAAACCGATAAAGGAATTCATTTTAATAAGCTTGGCCTCGACGTTTCTTTATAGACCTCCGGCTGATCGTAAACCTAACATCTGCTAAAAATGGAATTCGAAGAGTTTTTTAAGAAGAAAAAGATTGACCTGCCTGTTTTAGAAAAAACAGAACCGGCATTATTTTCTGAATTTAAAACTCATTATGGCCAGATGGGCGAAAAAAGTTTCGATCACACCAAAAAATACTGGTTCAATAAATTGAGGCGCCAATTCCCGCTGGCACCCGAGATTAAAACAGAAAAACCGCATATTGCCAATCCCATAGCTGAACAAACGGTTACCGAAAGCTTGATTGAAACGGTAATGCCACCACCTTCTCCAAAAGTTGGGTTTACGCCCAGGTTTAAAGCCGGAGCCGCAACAATACCCGCCGAAGTTACCGCAGATAAAAAAGAAGTCGATTTGCCTGTTGGCGATGATGCAGATGCTATAAAAGAGCAGCCGTCAACTACCGCAACTCCCCCACCAAAGGTTGGATTTACCCCACGATTTAAAGCAGGTGTTACCTCAAAGCCGGTAGAACCACCAACAGATAAAAAGGATGAAGCTTTAACTACTGAGGACAACACAGTAAAAGAACAGCCACTTATTACGCCTCCTTCGCCGAAGGTCGGATTTACTCCAAGATTTAAGGCTGGCACTACTCCAAAACAGGTTATAAATGCAGATGATAAAAAAGAAGAGATTTCGCCTGCTGCCGCTGAAGAGCCAACAAAAGAGACAAATCCCGAAGAAAGCATCGGTAGCAAACCCGCTGCCTACAAACCACGCTTCAAAATGAAGCCAAAAACGGATGAAGAATAGTAAAGCATGATATCTTGTGTTTTTTATTAACCATATCACAGCGACAAAGGAGAAAAGAAAAATCCATCGCGTCATGGCGAGGAACGAAGCCATCTCTACATCGGACAATCAATTAAATGCGAGGTTTTTGCTGAACGTCCGTCAAAGACTTTACGTTTCTTTATCTACACAGCTTATAGATTGCTTCGTTCCTCGCAAAGACGCGTGGAGAAGGGGTATTCGGAACCCACATTCGGGTTGAACTACATTTTACTTTCCCCTACCTCAAAATCGTCAAACTTCCCGAAAGTAAATTACAGTTTGAGTTGAGGTTGAGAATATAATAATAAACGCCTGCGGGTAAATTGCTTCCGTTTAACCGGCCGTCGAACGGAGTGCTATATCCTTTTGATTCAAATACTTTTTGTCCATAGCGGTTAAACACCTGCACTAGCACGTTGGGGTAATTTTCGGTGCCTTTTATATCCCAATAGTCATTTATGCCATCGTTATTGGGTGTAAAGGCGTTGGGAATTGTAATGTCTGAAGCGCTAACGGTTACCATTACCTCGGTTCTTGTGCTTTCGCAATCTCCTGTATACTGACTAATAAAATAGCTCCTTGAGCCGGAAACCGATACTTTAAAAATACCATTAGTCTGATCCTGCAAAACATCGCTACCGGTGCCATTATCGTATAAGCGATAACCATAGCCAGCCTGCGGGCTTGCAACTGGTATCACAACGTCGCCCGCGCTGCAAATCTGTACATTATTCACAGCTGGTGAGGGAACAGGCTCCGTAGTATTTCCTATCGCATAATCCTGCGTGGCAACGGCGCATTGGGTTGCGTCTTTTACCCGCAAAGTATAAATACCGGGAGTTACGCCTGTTAAATTTAAGTTGGTGGTGATGCTTTGTCCCGCTATATTAATCCAATTATAAGTATAGGGCGGGATGCCGCCATTAATCAAAACATTGGTAATAGTGGCTACACCATGCATACATTGATCATCATTTACCTGGGCCGAACCGGGTATAATCTGCAATTGCTGAACTTCATTTATCGTATAGCTATTATAATAACTTTGGCATTGGTTAATATCCGTTACATAGAATTGATACGTTCCGGCTGGCTGGTTACTTAAAATATTGCTGTTGCCAACTGTTGCCCCGGAGGTTGTTAACCATAAGTATGCTGTGGGCGATGCTAAATTAGGATTAAAGTTTACTGTTATACTTCCATTATTACTATTGCAGTACGCATCGGTACTGGTATAGCCCGATACATAATTTTTAAATGCCGGTATATTGCCAATAGTATAAACCTGGCTTTGTTTGGAGCAGGTTGCATTGGAGGCTACTAAATAATAGTTTCCTGATGGCGCGCCCAAGAGGTCTATCATATTTCCCACTACATGATTATTAGCGTCGAACCATTGATATTGCGTTGCGCCGTTAACCGTTATCCCTTTTATGGTACCGTTACTGTTTGTACACGATGCTGAAGAAGTAATCACTGCCGATTCATCCATCGTTATTACATTTTTTTCGCCGATAATGAACAACCCGCTCTTAATTGGGGGGCAATTAAAATTATAGTTGATCTGTAAATAATATTGTCCGGCCGGCGCATTAACCAAATCGGCATTGCCAAATGAAAAACTGGCGCCATTGGCATTGTACCATGTGTAATTAGCGCCCGCAGCGTTGGTCAATATAAGTCCCGTTACCGAGCCGTTGGGCAAATTGCAGGTAGCATCTGAAATAAGGGCAAAGTTCGAGTCAATTACTGGTGTAGCAACTGCCGGAAGCACCTGGAAGGTATTTGATGCGCTACAGCCATTACTGTCGGTTATATCTAAATAATAGTTCCCGGCCGGCAGATTCATAACCTGATTAGTTGTTGAAATTAAAAGGCCATCAGCATTGTGCCAGTAATAATTAGTTACCGTAATACCCGGGCCGGTGCCGGGATATGCAATAAAATATCCTGTAGGCTGACTACAGTTTAGTTGAAACGTAGAAGAATAAACATGCGGCGTAAGATCAATCACCTTAAAACTATTCGAAACCGAGGGACAAGTGCCATTTTCGCTGATTTGCAGATTATAGGTACCGGCTTGCAAATTATTAATGGATTGCCCGTTACCAACTACATTGCCTTTGCTATCGGTCCATACCAACTGAAACTCCCCAAGCCGGGGTTCATTTAAGGTTATAGACCCTGCATGATGGCAATCATAATTAAGGATAGTTACCTCGTTTTGCGAAAGCGAATCAATCAGGAAGCCAACCGTATTATTATTTACAGTTGATGATGCCAAAACATTTTGACTAACCACGCCGCTATATTGCCAGTTTCCGCTGGCATTAGCTGTAACAGTTGCAAACCATTGGTTAGGGTTGCAGGTATTACATTTTGTAGCAGTATAATATAATTGCACTGTTGACCCGGCAGGAGCATCGCCGGATACTGAAGAATTGGTCAATGTGGTTATCCTGATAAAATTCTTGCCACCCGTTGGGTTGGTAAGCTGTACCGTGCCGTTGCAGTAAAACATATTTTGTATCACATTAGTGGTACAGTTATTAAGGGCGAGTATTGGATTTTGATAATTGGTAAATACGTTTTGATCTGATGGAGTTACGCCTCCTATAGTTGCGTTTACATTGGTATTTTCATCAATGGCCTGTGCTCCCGATGCGAGCGGGAAAGTCTGACTTTTATCAGTCCCAAAGTAATTGCCCTTTACAACAATGGTTGATGAATTGGCCGCTGCTATACCAACTTCCGCCGCAGTGAAAACGTTGGCAATTATATTTACGGTTGAGGTTGCATCATTTACCAGGATGCATGAATTATTGGCGGCATTTATTGATTTTGTACCGGTATAATCCGTATTAAAATAATTGTTTTGAATAATTACCGATTTAGCAACCCCGTTACCAACGCCTCCACCAAAGTTTATCCCGCTGGTGCCGCCGCCTAAAATAACATTACCATCCTGTTGAACGGCGCCTCCTATCAACAAGTTATTATAGTCCTGTGCTGAATAAAAGACCGATAAGTTATTAAAAGGTGTCACCCCATCCGGCTCAACGCCAATAAAATTGCTTTGAATAATCGCATTTTGAAAATACCCCAAAAATGCAAAAGCATTTCCGCTGATCACATTTCCCTTTCCGGGCGCACCGATAACTAAGTTGCAATTTGCGTTGGCAACAATCCCATTTCCCAGGCCGGCCTGGTTTGGAGAAAAGCCCATCAGGTATAAACCATAAAACGCGACCAAGTCATTGGGTCCAACCAGGCTTGATATATTAAATCCGTTTAAATTAGCGGCGGGTATTGCAGGCGTAATAATAATTTTGGCGTTACTTACGCCTAAAAATGCGCCGGGCTGTGTGGTACCGTCAATAACCACATTTGCAGTAACGTCCGGCAACTGGCTTTGCAGTGTTATGGTTATGGCTGCTTGTCCGGTGCCGGGTAAATTAAAATTGATATTGTCTGTTTGGGCAGTTCCGTTTGCCGCAGCATCAAGCAGAGCTTGCCGTAAAGTTCCGGGGCCAGAGTCGGCATTGCTCGTCACTATAAAAGTAGCGGCAAAACCTGCGTTACCAATAAAAGTGAATAGCAATAAAAAAAACAGCCTATAAAAGCGCATACCAACTCAATCTCACCGCAAAAATAAAATCCTTCTGCAAAACAATAATAAATGCATAAATATTAGGCCACTTGTTAGTAAATAAAACTATTTACTATGCGAAAACAACCACGGAATAAGCAACGGTTCGGCAAAGGCATCATTCCAGCTATTATGGTCATCGTTTGGATAGAGGGTATATTTCGGATTGCCCCCTGCTTCCCTGATAGCTGCCACTATTGATTCTGAATGTTCATAGGGCACAACGCTATCTTTTTGCCCGTGAAATATCCACAAGGGCACTTTTTTAGCATATTTTTTTGCATTTAGGGTATTATCGCCTCCACAGATAGAGAATGCGGCAGCAAAAACACCGGGTTTTCTTCTTATCAGCTCAAGCGTACCCATTCCTCCCATCGACAATCCACCCACATAAAATTGATGCTTGTTTACATAGGGCTTATCCAACAATTCGTCAACAAGGCCCAATAAACATTGCATGGCCCTTGTTGGCGGCGCATCTGTTTGAAATAAAAATTTAACCTTTTGTGTTGCTGAGTCCTTTTCCACCTTAACATTCGACCAAAAAGACGATGCCGGGCACTGCGGATAAATAACAATTGCGGAATATTTTTCCCGTATAGTGTCCTTTAAAAACAATTCGGTGCCATATTTAAGCTGAGCCTCATTATCATTGCCCCGTTCGCCTGCACCGTGTAAAACCAAAATAACAGGATATTTTTTTGTAGGATCAAAATCAAGCGGAAATAAAATACGGTAAGGCAATGTATCGCCTTTCTGGATAAAAGAACCGCGGTCGAACGGTGATTTTTTTTGAGCCATTAAAAATGAAGGAGAGATTAAACCTATTAACAGAATCAAAAAAGAAAGTTTGCACTTTATCATAAGTCAGGGTTAATTACGCTAAAAGCCAACTGAGTTTATTCTTGTGGCATTGCTAAAAGAATAAAATTAAAATTTAGTTTGATATTATTTGCAGATAGATTTTTTTAAGCTGAATATCGGCTATAAAACAAGCAAAGACGCAAAAAATCGCGTCTCTGTAATCTATTATTCGACCAAAACCTTAGTTTTTTTGGTGGTATTTACCGGCTGTGGTCTTTTTACATAATAGCCCGTACCGTCATAAACCCTTTTACGCGGATGCTCTTTACAGGCATCACTGCAGCAGCCATCCATTTTCTCTCCACACTCATCACATTGGGTAAAATGCTCATTACACTCGGGATTGGCGCAGTTAATCATTTTAGGAGTAGTTTTACCACAATTAAAACAGGTTGAAATCACCACCGGATTCACGCTATTTACCTCAACAGATAAGCGATTATCAAAAACATAGCATTTACCATCAAAATCTTCGCCGCCCGCTTCCTTACCGTATTTAATAATGCCGCCGTGAAGCTGATATACGTCGCTAAAGCCTTCGTGCAGTAGCAAAGCCGAAGCTTTTTCACACTTAATACCGCCTGTACAATAGGTAATTATTTTTTTATCCTTGTATTGGGCAAGCTCATTTATTTTTGATGGAAAATCTCTGAAGTTTTCAATATCAAGCGTAATGGCATTTTTAAATTTGCCCAGGCTATGTTCATAGTTTGAGCGTACATCCAGTATCACCACATCTTCGGCATCTTTCATGGCCAAAAACTCTTTTGCTTCCAGGTGCTTGCCGGTTTGCTTTTGTGGGTTGATGATATGAGGATTACGCAGGCCCGAATGCACAATTTCTGATTTATACCTAACATGCATTTTTACAAATGAAGGCGTATCTACCTCATCAACCTTAAAATCGATATTGGCGAAACGCGGATCGGTATGTAAGGTATCCATATAAGTTCTGCAAGCTTCGGGCGAGCCGGAAACAGTACCATTTAAACCTTCATCAGCCACAATAATGCGACCGGCCAAATCCAAACTTTTACAGAATTTTAAATGATCGGCAGCAAATTGCTCCGCATCAGCTATTGTTGAATAACAATAGTACAGTAGTGTATTATATTTTGCCATAAAACCATTGATACTGCTGCAAACAGTGTTAAATGAGCCGCAAAAGTAAGAAATTTAGCTGAAAGCTGAAAGACCAAAGCGAAAAGCTGAAAGCGTTGCAATGCAAACATCCTGTTAATTTTCAAATCCTGTTAATCCTGGTTCAGACAACATTCCGAAATCGAAATTCCGACTTCCGAAATCATAAAGCTGAAAGACTAAAGCGAAAAGCTGAAAGCGTTGAAGTGCAAACATCCTTCTAATTTTCAAATCCCATAAATCCTGGTTCAGACAACAATCCGAAATCGAACATCCGAAATCCGAAATAATAGGTAATTTTGCACTTTCTTAAAATTCATCATATGTACAATACACTAAAGCCAGTTTTACAACAGGAGCTTGCCGAAATTGAAAATGCCGGTTTATATAAAAGGGAAAGAATTATCACCTCGCCGCAGGGCGCCGATATTGAAGTGCAGGGTGGCAAACAGGTTATTAATTTCTGTGCCAATAACTACCTTGGGCTTTCGGCGCATCCAAAAGTTATCGCGGCGGCTAAAGAAGCGATGGATACGCATGGCTATGGTTTGTCATCTGTTCGCTTTATTTGCGGTACACAGGATATACATAAAGAGCTAGAGAAAAAGATTGCTGAATTTTTAGGTACCGAAGATACCATTTTATATGCCGCAGCTTTTGATGCCAACGGCGGTGTTTTTGAACCTTTATTTAATGAGCAGGATGCTATTATTTCTGATGAACTGAATCACGCATCCATCATTGACGGTGTACGTTTGTGCAAAGCTCAGCGTCAGCGTTACAAACATGATGACATGGCCGACCTGGAAGAGAAACTAAAAGCAACTGTCGATTGCCGTCACCGCATAATTGTTACCGATGGCGCTTTCAGTATGGATGGCACAATTGCCCAGTTAGATAAAATTTGCTCCCTGGCCGAACAATACAATGCACTGGTGATGATTGACGAAAGTCACTGCTCGGGCTTTATGGGTAAAACCGGGCGGGGTACACATGAGCATCATAACGTAATGGGCAAAATTGACATTATCACCGGCACTTTAGGTAAAGCATTGGGCGGTGCATCAGGCGGTTTTACATCCGGCCGTAAAGAAATTATTGATATGCTGCGCCAGCGCTCGCGCCCATACCTGTTTTCAAATACGCTTGCGCCTTCAATAACTGGCGCATCAATAGCCGTATTAAATATGCTGAGCGAAACCACCGACTTGCGCGACAAGCTGGAAAACAACACCCAATACTTCCGCAAAAAAATGACCGAAGCAGGTTTCGATATTAAACCGGGTGTACATCCAATTGTGCCGGTAATGCTATACGATGCCAAGCTGGCCCAGGAGTTTGCCGCAAAAATGCTGGACGAAGGTATTTATGTCATCGGATTTTATTACCCGGTAGTTCCGCAAGGAAAGGCACGTATCAGGGTGCAGATATCAGCTGCGCACAATACCGGGCATCTGGATAAAGCTATTGTCGCCTTTACTAAGGTTGGAAAAGAGCTGGGGGTGCTTAAATAACCTGCATTTTTCTTAAATTTGCAGTTGCAACACCATTATAATGCAAGAACAAATAGATCAATATACTGCCGAAATTAATGCTTTCTCGCCTGCTAATGCCGATGAACTGGAAGTATTCCGCATCAAATTTTTAGGTACCAAGGGAATTATTAAGGACCTTTTTGAAGAATTTAAAACTGTTGGGCCCGAAGAAAAACGCACTTTCGGCAAGGTGCTTAACCAGTTTAAACAACTGGCTGAAGCAAAATACAACGACCTAAAAGAAAATCTTAGTTCCGGAATCGAAAATCAGAAATCCGAAATTGACCTTACCCTTCCAGGCGATGGTTTTGCTGTGGGTTCACGTCATCCTTTGTCATTAATCAGAACAGAGATCATCGATATTTTTAAAAGACTGGGGTTCGTAGTTGCCGAAGGCCCGGAGATTGAGGACGATTGGCATAACTTCTCGGCATTAAACTTTCCGGAAGAACACCCTGCCAGAGATATGCAGGATACCTTTTTCATCAAAAAAAATCATGGTACCGATGATATCGCTTTGCGTACCCACACCTCATCAGTTCAGGTGAGGATGATGGAAAACGGCAAACCGCCTTTCCGTGCCATTATGCCGGGCAGGGTTTACCGCAACGAGGCAATCTCGGCCCGTGCACATTGTTTTTTTCACCAGGTTGAGGGTTTGTATATTGACGAAAACGTATCCTTTTCAGATCTGAAACAAACATTGTATCATTTTGTGCAGGAGCTTTATGGCGAAGGCACACAGGTACGTTTCAGGCCATCGTACTTTCCATTTACTGAGCCATCGGCCGAAATGGATATCTCCTGCACCATTTGTAAAGGTAGCGGCTGTAATATGTGTAAATACACCGGCTGGGTTGAAATTTTAGGCTGCGGCATGGTTGATCCCAACGTTTTGACAAATTGCGGTATCGATAATCAAAAGTATACCGGCTTTGCCTTTGGCATGGGGATAGAAAGAATTGCTAACTTAAAATATGTTATACGTGATCTGCGTTTATTCTCTGAAAACGATGTGCGTTTTCTGAAGCAATTCCAGACAGAGATCATATGAAAAAAATAATTTTATTATTAGCTGTATCCTTAACTTTCCTTTCGTGCGGAAAAAGCGGCGACGCCATACCTGATGTGGCCGTAAATTTCAGCGCCGCATTAACTGATCCGAGAGTATCGGCACTTAACGTTCCTGGTGGCGCTGTTTTAATAGCCGGCTATGGCGTTGCGGGCCTTATTCTTTACCGTGAAGCTGATGGTTCCTATGCAGCTTACGACCGTTGCAGCAGCTATATGCCACAAAATCACTGCGCTGTAACACTTGATTCCGGCAATTTTACCTGTACCGATCCTTGCAGCGGATCAAAATTTTCGCTCATTGACGGCACCCCTGTAAAAGCACCGGCAACAAAAGCGCTGCGGTCATACAATATTGTGGTAAGTAACTTTGAAGTTTACGTAACCAATTAGCATAGCGGAATAAGTATCTGTTTTTATTATCGCTCGCATGCTATAGTATAAATGTGAGTATTTTTGAGATATTTGTATCCTATTGATACATGGAAGCCGATAAAATAAAAGATAGTATTAAACGCGCCGCGCAGGACCTTTTCCGCAAATTCGGTTATCACAAAACCAGCGTTAACGAAATTGCCAAAAGGGCCAAAATAGCTAAAGCCACCATTTACAAATATTTCGACAGCAAGGAGGACGTTTTGCACTCCCTGCTGATGGATTATATAAAATTAAGTGTTGATGATCTGATACATAGCAACACACCCGAAATGGACGAAGAGGCCCATTTAAACGTGTTGATTATGAAAACCTGCCGCCTTAGCTACACGGTTTGCAACGAGTTTATAGGCTGGGATTTTATACGCGAATCGGCCAATTCACAAGCTTTCCTCAAAAATCTTTCTAACGAACTGGAAGAAATGCTGGTAAGCGCTTTCTCACAATTAACCGACCTCCGCAGGCAGGAAAACTACCTGCAACGATTGCGCTTTTTGATTAAATGTAGCAAAAGCATTGTGTTTAGCTTCGCTTTTACCTCGGTAAGCGACTCAGATGTTCGTAAAAATTTTGTTTCATTTCAAAAAGAAATATTGCCTTATTTGGTGAAAGCGGCAATTACGATTTGATCCGTTTTGATATGCAAATTTTATTTGTCTGAACTAAGATTTACAGGATTTCAGAATTTTAGGAATAGCACCATCAAATTCCTTTCATCCTTGAATTATATAAATCCTGGTTGAGACTAACAGCATTTTCAAAATAATGCAAGCAATCTCCATTCATCCTTAAATCTTATAAATCCAAGTTCAGACAAACAGCATTTTCAGAATAACGCCACCAAACTCCTTCCATCCTTAAATCCCACAAATCTTAGTTCAGACAAATAAAATTTGCAAATCAAAATTATTATCATTTACTTTGAATAACAAAGTACTTTTAAGTGAAAGAAAACGAAATACAGGATGAGCTTTCGACCATCCGCAACCTGATGGAGCGCTCCTCGAAGTTTATATCCCTCAGCGGACTATCCGGAATATTGGCCGGCATTTACGCTTTAATCGGGGCAGCAATAGCCTATCGGTTTATTTATTCAAAAATTTCAGAGATCCCTCCCGATTTTGATCACGATTTAACAAAAGCTTTTTTCTACGACGGTGATATCCATACAGCTACTATATTTTTATTATCTCTTGCCCTTGTATTGCTAATTATTTCAATCGGCACCGGTATTTTTCTTACTGTTCGCAAAGCCAGGCAAAAAGGGCAGCCCATTTGGGGTAGCACCAGCCGGGCCCTACTATTTCACCTGGCTACGCCCCTGGTTACCGGCGGCTTATTGATCCTGGTGTTTATCAGTCGTGGATATTACGGGGTTATTGCTCCTCTTTCGCTTATATTTTATGGGCTATCGTTGTTCAGCGCCAGTAGTTTCACCTTTACGCTGGTAAAATACCTTGGCTTATGCGAAATAATTTTAGGCCTCATTAACGTTTGTTTACCTACCTATGGATTGCTATTTTGGGCCATTGGTTTCGGCGTGCTGCACATTGTTTACGGCACTATAATGCATTTTAAATACGACCGGTGAAAGTCCCCTTCGAAAAATTAGATAAAGCCTTTGAGAACCGATTGAGGTTGCAGATCATGAGCGTGCTGGTGGTGAACGATCGTTATGACTTTAATTCGCTCAAAGAATTGCTGGATACTACTGACGGCAACCTGGCATCGCACCTAAAAGGATTGGAAAAGGAGGAATACATTATGGTACACAAAGCTTTCCTGGGACGCAAGCCCAACACTACCTATGAATCAACCGAAAAAGGAAAAAAAGCATTTAAACAGCACCTGGATGCTTTGGAGCAATTAATTAAACAACAAAAATCAAGTTAAATTTTTTTATCTATTTACTTTGAAATACAAAGTACTTTTAAATTATAAATCATGACAGAACAACCCACCCAAAAACAACACAAATGGTACCAGGATTCCATTGTAAAATCCGGCGTCATCGCCGCGCTCATTTTGATTCTACTCATTCCATCAGCATGGATTCAGGATCTTATAACAGACCGTGAAGGCTATCAGCAAGACAATATCAACAGCGTATCAGACAAATGGTCGGGCAAACAATTAATAAACGGTCCGGTGCTGATGATTCCTTTTAAAAAGGAGATCACAGAAATGATTAATGATAAAACTGTCACACACGAAGTGATCCAGACCTTGTATCTATTGCCGCAAAACCTGCAAATTAAGGCCGATATTAAAACACAGCATTTTCAATCGGGTATTTACGATGCCATCGTTTATAATTCGAAAGTTGGCGTTCAGGGAAGTTTTGATAAGCCTGATTTGAACCAGTTGGGTATAAGCGACGATGCTATAATGTATGACAAGGCACGACTTGTATTTGGCCTGTCGGATCTGAAAGGGTTAAAGAACAATCCTCCTATAACTATACAAGGTCATCAATTTACACCAGAGCCCGCAATTGATGATAAGCTACCGTTCGACAAAGGATTGCAAGTTAATTTCCAGCTTCCTAAAGATCAAAACCTTACGTTCAGCTATCAACTCGACCTAAAAGGCAGCAACGAACTCAACTTTTTACATACCGGCAAAACAACAGATGTTGAAATTAACAGCGATTGGAATAATCCGGGGTTTAATGGCCGCTATCTGCCAGATACACGTACGGTGTCGCCAACCGGCTTTAATGCCAAATGGCACCTGCTTTATTACAACAGGCCATTTCCACAGCAATGGGTAAATGACAAAACCGTTTTAGATAGTAACAAACAAGTAAAAGAAGCTATATTTGGTGTAAAGCTACAATTACCGATAGACCAGTATCGTAAAATACTAAGGACCACCAAATATTCGACGCTTATTATACTGCTTACTTTTGTTTCTCTGTTCTTAACCGAACTTATCAAAAAGCAATCAATTCATGTATTCAATTATATTCTTATTGGTGCCGCAATGGTTGTTTATTACACCTTATTGCTATCCTTCAGCGAACAGATAGGGTATAATTATGCATACCTGCTTGCTTCAGCATCTACCATCGCCTTAATTTCCCTGTTTACATCTTCCTTATTAAAAAACAAAGGTATAGCCGCGCTATTTGCCGCAATACTTACTGTTTTTTATGGCTTTATCTTCATCATTATTCAACTGGAAGAACTGTCTTTACTATTTGGAAGTATAGCACTATTTGTTATTGTAGCTATGCTGATGTATTTCTCAAGAAAAATTAACTGGAATAACCACTAAACCGAAAAACATGGCGGGGAAATTTCCTGCCTGTTTTTTTGATTTCAAAATCGATACGATGACAACTAACACATTTACATATACTTTAAAAGTCTGGTTAACAAGTATATTAATTACACCGCTGCCGATTTTCACATGGCTATTTTACGGTACCCCTGCTCGCCCTGAAAGGAGTTTCTCTGAATCATTATATATCTTCTTCGTATTCTATTTAGTTATTGTTCTTGCTGAACTAATATTTTCTTTTGTTACCTGGATAGCTTTTTGGCTTACAGCTCACCTGATTACAATCTCTTCAATCTCAACGAAAACCAAATTTTGGACAATTCCCCTTTCTGGGATTTGTTTAAGTGTAATCACTTCACTAATCCTTTTATCTTTATTAGGACCAGATACCTTGTTTCTGCTATTAACAGCATGCAGCTGTGCTTCCGTGGGATTAAGCATTTGGTGTTACAGATCTGATATTATACAAATCGAGTTTTAAATTATTTCAAAATACCATTTTGGTTTTTGGTATATTTTTGTTTTATTTGTTATTATTATTAGCATTAATCTATGAGCACCGAGCTATTAGAATTTTCGGATATGATAGATGAGCAATTTAATTTTACAGAATTACAGTTTGAGGAAGATAACTTTTGGGAGTTGGTGGTAAACCTGTTTATTTAATTGCTGAACTGTTAAGCTGCGGCCGCCTTAAAAAAGGCGGATAAAATACTTTTGCCTCTTCCCTCCCATTTCACATTCAATAAATACCCTTAACTTTGCAGGCTGATGAATAAAGCTGCTAAAAATAAGTTTTTTGAAAACGTAACGATTATTGATATAGCCGAAGAAGGTAAAGGCGTAGGCAAAGCCGATGATTTTGTACTTTTTGTGGACAAAGCCATACCCGGTGACATAGCCGACGTGCAGGTTTATAAAAGCAAAAAAAACTTTGGCGAAGGCAAAATAACTGAACTCAAAAAACCATCCGAATATCGTACCCAGCCTTTTTGCGAACACTTCGGCACTTGTGGCGGCTGTAAATGGCAGCACATGACTTATGTAGCACAGCTAAAATTCAAACAAAAATCAGTTGCCGATGCTTTGGGTCGCATAGCCAAGATTGATGTTGATGGCATGCTGCCGATACTTCCCTCGCCAGAAGATAAATACTATCGCAATAAACTGGAATATACCTTCTCCAATAAACGCTGGCTGTACGACGGCGAAAGTCGCGATAACGAAGAACTGAACATGAATGCCCTGGGCTTTCACATTCCGGGTCGTTTTGATAAGATATTGGATGTTAACCATTGCTGGCTGCAAGCCGAGCCGTCAAACACATTAAGAAACAGCATCCGTGAGTTTGTGATAGCCAATGGCTACAGCTTTTACGATTTAAAGGCGCATACCGGCGCTTTGCGTAACCTTATTGTTCGCACTTCATCAACCGGCGAAGTAATGGTGATTGTAGTTTTTGGCTATGCGGGCGAAGAAGAGGTAGATAAGCTGATGGCTTTTATTGAAAAAGGCTTCCCGCAAATTACTTCGCTGCTGTATATCATCAACCAAAAAAAGAACGATACTATTTTTGACCAGGACGTATTGGTTTATAAGGGTCCCGACTATATTTATGAAGAGATGGAAGGTATCCGTTTCCGCATCGGGCCAAAATCATTTTACCAAACCAATTCGGTACAGGCACTGCACCTTTATGAAATAGCCCGCAATTTTGCTGATTTTAAAGGCGATGAACTGGTATACGATCTGTACACTGGTGCAGGCACCATAGCTAATTTTGTGGCCCGCCAAGTGCGCGAAGTGGTAGGCATTGAATACGTACCATCGGCCATTGAGGATGCTAAGATCAATTCAGCTATTAACAACATCACTAATACTAAATTCTATGCAGGCGATATGAAGGATGTACTTGCACCCGGTTTTGTAGCTGAGCATGGTAAACCGGATGTCATTATCACTGATCCGCCGAGGGCGGGCATGCATCCTGATGTGGTAAACCGCCTGATGGAGATTGAAGCGCCTAAAATTGTTTATGTAAGCTGCAATGCCGCCACACAGGCCCGCGATTTACTGGTACTAAAAGAAAAATACGATACTGTAAAAATACAACCGGTTGATATGTTTCCACACACACAACATGTGGAAAATGTGGTATTGCTGGTTTTGAGGAGTTTATAGTTAATGGTTCATAGTCCATGGACCATGTTAAATGCAAACTAATGATGAATCGTTAACAAATTTTAAGAATCAAAAAATCCATGAATCCTAAGAATCATGGTTCAGACAATTATGGAACCCGAAGAATTACTTAACGAAGAAAGAAATAACGAGAGCGAAAAGAAAGATAGTCCGCTGGTAGGTTTAGAGAAAGATTTAAAATTCTTCAATGAATCTATCCGTGAAGTGGCGGTTGAAATTATGGTTGAAGGACTTTCCAGCTATCCTATCTTTATAGCACATCAGCACGAACTTAGTTTAGGCGAACTGATCCTTGATCGTCGCGATCTGAATACAGAATGGAGCATTCATGCATCTACATTGGAAGAGTTTGTAGAAAAAGGCGTGATTAAAGAAATATTGAAGGACCGCTTTATCAACTCATACAAAAACCCTCACGATTTTATGTGCGTGTTTGTAGTAGTGCCCGAAGGAGCCAATTTTATTTTTTATCCTTACGTGAAGGCATAATTATAGTTAAATGTTGTAAACTTGCTTATATCTTTACAACACCTTATGGGGTGGCTGAAAGCATTTCAACCGTTCATCGTCTAAAAAATACAACAATGACTGAAAAACATCTTCTCATATTAAACCAGCAGCAGATACAGCAAAAGATTGATCGTATTGCTTACCAGATACTGGAAGATAATTTTGATGAAGAAGAGATCCTGATTGCGGGCATATTGCCAAGCGGTAATAAAATTGCACATCGTATAAAAAGCATCCTGGATGAGATTGCTCCTTTTAAAAGCAAATTCATCGGTATTGAACTGGATAAGCAAAGCAGCAGCCTTAAAGCTACTATTGATTTTGATGTGAAAGACTGTAGCAACAAAGTAGTTATTTTAGTTGATGACGTATTAAACAGTGGCAAAACCCTGGCTTATGGTTTCGGTGTTTTTCGTGATGTACCCTTGAAAAAATTACGCACCGCGGTTTTAATTGACCGTAACCATAAAAAATTCCCCATGATAACCGATTTCGCCGGAATAGCGCTTTCAACCGTTCTAAAAGAACATGTTGATGTAATTTTGGATGAAGAGGGTGAAGAAGACGGCGTATATTTAAGATAGTACTCTTAGGTAACGATTTTATCTTATTACCCCTGTTAACATTTTTTCAACCTTTTCAGCTGTTAAACTCAAACCATCAGTAACTATGGTTGCTCTATCATAAAACGGTTCCCTTTCTTTTAGCTTATCTGCAATAAAAGCAACCAACGCCTCGCCATGCTTTTCGCGGAGTAAGGGGCGTTCTTCTTTTTCATTTTCAAGGCGTGTGGCTAAGGTTTTGGGCGATAGTTTAATATAAACCGTTTTACCGTGGGCATTCATCCATTCTATATTATCAAAAAAACATGGCAACCCGCCGCCGGTTGATACCACCATATGTTCATGATAATTGGTTTGTTTTAACACCGCTGATTCCAGTTTACGAAAAGCTTCTTCACCATATTGGCCAAAATATTGGGCTATGGTCATCCCCACCTGCGCTTCCAGTACATGATCCAGATCCACAAAGGGATAACCCAGCTTGTTTGCCAACTTGCGCCCCAAGGTTGTTTTGCCACATCCCATAAAACCAATTAGGAATATGACTCCCAATTTAGCGGATGCTGTTTCTGAATTATTACCTGTAACTAATTTATTTTCTGAACCACTCATTCTTAAAAAACTACGACAGCTTCACCCTGGGATCAACCCAAACATAAATAATATCTACCAGAATATTAATAACCACAAAGATAAAGGCAATAAACAGGATAGAACCCATTACCACCGGAAAATCGGACATCTCCAGCGCATCAACAGTTGTTTTCCCCAAACCGTTATAACCAAACACATACTCCACAAAAAAAGACCCTGCCAACAGCGACGCAAACCAATTAGCTATTGCCGTAATAACCGGGTTAAGCGCATTCTTCAAGGCATGGCGATAAATAATGGCGTTTCTGCTTAGTCCTTTTGCCTTGGCGGTGCGGATATAATCCTGGCCCAAAACATCCAGCATAGCATTGCGGGTAAGCTGCACAATGATGGCCAGCGGACGCAAAGCCAGCGTAACTACCGGCAAAATAAGATTTCGCCAGGCAATTACTTCGCCTTTAAAAGGATCATAAGTATATAGACTGCCGGACATATCCAATCCGGTATATTTACTCAGCTCAAAGCCGAATATCCAGGCAATAATAATTCCCGCAAAAAACGATGGCGCCGATATACCCAAAGTTGAGAAACCGATTGCCAGTTTATCTATCCAGGTATTTTGATTTACCGCACTTAGCACCCCTAAAAAAACACCAATAATGATGGCAAAAAACATGGCTGTGGTTGCAAGTACCAGGGTATTCGGAATTACCTCAAGCAAAAGTGAAGCTACATCCTTGTGGGTTTGGTATGATCGCCTTAAATAGGGCCATTTCAATGCCAGCACCCTGCTTTTTGAAACGCTGAATAGTTTTACATAATGGTACCGCTGCTGCTCTTCCGCATTATTTAAGTGGATGCCAATAGGCGAAAGATCATTAAGGTAATAAGCAAACTGAACCGGCACCGGCTTATCAAGACCAAACTCTTTGCGGATAGCCTGTAAAGACTGTACATCGGCCCGTTGGCCTTGAGTCATTCTTGCCGGGTCGACAGGTAAAATATTAAATAAAAAAAATACCACTACCACAATGCCCAGCATCACTGCCAGTCCATAAAATAATTTGCGAATGAGGTAGCTGATCATATTTTATTTACCAAAATATTGTTTCACCAATTCATCATATTTAGGGATGGAATGGTAATGCCATTTATTAATTACCGTTCCGTTTTTCAACAATAATATACCCGGATTAGCTCTAACCATCGACTTAAGCGGTACCTCATCGGCATAAAAAATCTCCATAGCCAGGTGATGCTGTTTGCTAAATGCTTCGGCATCGTGCGCGGAATTAGATGTTACTAATATGGTGCGGATATTATACCCCTCCGTTAAATTAATGGCCATTGCATTTAAACGGTCAATGGCCGCAGTATCTGTTTTGTCCAGATCATAAGCGATGATCATCAGGTTATAAAACGGATTAGAGAACAAATCCTTAGTATAGTCGTTCTTTTGCGCATCTTGTATGGATAGGTCCACAATTTTTGGCGTAAAACCTTTTTTTATCAGCTTACTTTCGGGCTGGCCAACCACTTCCCAATTATTATCTTTCCAAATTCCGGTTTTAAGATAATCGGTATTAGTCATCGTTTTAGATTCACCTGTTTTCTTGTTTTTCAGATTATAGGTTAATTCAAACTGATCTGGCTGCGCTCCCGGCGGCGTTTTCATTTCATCCGGAATATTAGCGCCGATTTTATAGGGCAAAAAATCAATAAAAGGCAAAAAGTTGTAAGTATATAAACCAATGCCCAAGGCTATCACCGTAGCACCAATTAAAAGCTGATCGCCTGTTTTTGCAACGAATAGGGGTTGTATTTTTCTTCTGTTAACAAACAAAACAATAATGAGCAATAACAAAAACAAATCCTTACTGAACGATTGCCATGGCGTAAGTGGTATAGCATCGCCAAAGCAGCCACAAGTTTGTACCACCTTAAAAAAGGCTGAGTAGAACGTTAAAAACGCAAAAAATATAATCAGCAACAATAATCCCCAGGCTACTTTAACCGGGCGTACACCAATCAGCAATGCAAAGCCTAAAATAATCTCCAGCGAACAGAGAATTACCGCTATAACAACGGATAAACTATCAAAAAAGGTAATGTGAAATACTTCAAAATATTCTTCCAGCTTGTACGAAAAGCCAAGTGGATCGTTAATTTTTATTAATCCTGAGAAGATAAAAAGAAGTCCTACAAATATTCTTGCAGCCCAAAGCCACCATGCTGCCGGGGTATTATTAATTTTGTTTTTCATTTTGTATTAAAATGTTGTAACGTTGAAAAGGTACGATGTTATAAACATTAAATAATATTTTAACATTGGCGCCCTTAAACATAGTAACAACTAATGGCTAAAGATACATTTTTTCGTAAAAAGGCAACTTTAAATGCAGGCGGCAGGCTAATTGATTTGAGCAGCCCAAAAGTGATGGGTATTATCAATCTTACACCCGATTCCTTTTTTGCAGGCAGCCGTAAACCCAGCATTGACGAAGCAGTACAACAAGCTCAAAAAATGCTGAATGAAGGTGCGGATTTTTTGGACCTTGGCGCTTACTCATCGCGGCCGGGAGCGGAAGACATTTCGGTGCAAGAGGAAACCGATCGTCTGTTACCCGCGGTGGAAGCCATTGTAAAACAATTTCCGGACGCTGTTTTATCGATAGATACTTTTAGAGCGAAAGTTGCTGAAACTGCCGTAAAGGCTGGTGCACATATTATTAATGATATTTCGGGTGGGCAACTCGATAATGATATGTTTACCACCGTGGCCAGCTTACAGGTACCCTATATTTTGATGCACATGCGTGGCACTCCGGAAAACATGCAGCAGCAAACAGCATATGAAGATGTATTTGCCGAGGTTTATGATTATTTTTCAAACAAATATCACCAGTTAAAACAGCTAGGTGTACATGATGTAATTATTGACCCCGGCTTTGGCTTTGCCAAAGAGCGTGCGCATAGTTATGCGTTAATGAACAGGCTGCAAGATTTTGATTTATTACAGTTACCTGTCCTTGTTGGCATATCCCGCAAACAAATGATTTATGGCACACTTGGGATTACCGCCGCCGAAGCGCTGAATGGCACAACCGCCTTAAATACCATAGCACTAACAAAAGGTGCCAATATATTACGGGTACATGATATTAAAGAAGCTGTGGAGACTGTTAAGATTTGGGAGATGTGCCAATAGTTTCCTTAAGTCGAAACATATTTTGGGCATTTACCCCACCAACTCCATCACCTTTAAAATGCTATCCACATACTCCCTGTTATTGGCCAGGCGCGGCACTTTATGCTGACCGCCAATTTTGCCCCGCTCTTTCATCCAGTTAAAGAAGGTCCCCTTGGGGGCGTTTTGAACTATGGGGCGGCGCAGAGCCATATCTTTAAATCGCTTGGCGTCATAGTCGGAGTTAACGCGGCGCAATGTTTCGTCCATAATATCAATAAAACGTTCAAACTCTGCCGGGCGTTTTTCAAACTCTATTATCCATTCGTGTGCACCGCTGCTATCGCCATTAAAATAAACTGGCGCAGCAGTATAATCGCGGATAATGGCGCCTGTTTGCTGGCAGGCTTCGTCTAATGCCCGTTCAGCATTATCTATGATCAATTCTTCGCCGAAAGCATTAATAAAATGTTTGGTACGCCCTGTTACCTGTATACGAAAGGGAGAAAGCGACGTAAACTTAACCGTATCGCCAATCATATACCGCCAAAGACCCGCGTTGGTGCTGATGATGAGCGCATAGTTTTTATCCAGTTCGACTTCATCAAGGGTAAGTGTGTCCGGGTTTTCTTTAAACACATTTTCAACCGGTAAAAATTCATAGAAAATGCCATAGTCCAACATCAACAACATTTCGCCTGGCTCGCGGGTATCTTGTATCCCAAAAAAGCCTTCAGATGCATTGTAGTTCTCCAGGTAATACATGTCATCTTTGGGGATCAGCTTTTTAAACTGCTCCCTGTACGGGGTAAAGTTTACTGCCCCATGAAAATACAGCTCCAGGTTGGGCCAAACTTCCAGCAGGTTTTTTTTGCCAGTTATTTCCAATATGCGTTTAAAGAGTAAAATATTCCAGGTAGGTACGCCGCTCAGGCTGGTTACGTTTACATCTTTGGTAGCATAAGCCATTTTTTCAATCTTTTCCTCAAAATCTTCCAGCAGGGCAATATCCATGTGTGGTGTACGATGAAATTCGGCCCAAAGGGGCAGGTTTTTCATCAATACCGCCGAAAGATCGCCAAAAGAAGTATCCGGACTTAGCTGACTCACCTGAGCGCTGCCACCCAAAGTCAATATTTTACCCGTAAACATACGGGCATTCGGATTATTATTAAAGTAGATGGTAAGCAGATCCTTACCGCCCTTAAAGTGGCACTCTTCCAGCGCTTCTTCACTCACCGGGATAAATTTGCTCCTATCGCTCGTGGTTCCTGATGATTTGGCAAACCAGCGGATTTCTGATGGCCACAAAACATTCTGCTCGCCCCGCAGCATTCTTTCAATATAGGGCCTTAACGAATCGTAATTTTGAATAGGCACCCGTTCCTTAAAATCATTAAGGCTCAATATGCTTTTGTAGCCGTATTTTTTACCCCACTCCGTTTTTTCAGCTCCTGATATCAGCTGTTCAAACCATTCCTCCTGCACTTCGTTCGGGTATTTCATAAAAAGCTCTATCTGATGGATGCGCTTTTTCATGAACCAGGTAAAAACAGAATTAAAAATGGTCATAGTTTTGGCTATTTGATGTGGTCGAAAGTTTTCCGCTTCAATACAAAGTTTGAACCCAGATAAACCTTTCTCACCATCTCATTAGCCGCCAGCACTTCAGGTACACCAGATTCTAATATTTTTCCTTCAAAAAGCAGGTAAGCCCTATCGGTAATTGATAAGGTTTCCTGCACGTTATGATCGGTAATTAAAATACCAATATTGCGTGTTCTTAACTTGGCAACCATGGCCTGTATCTCTTCCACCGCAATCGGGTCAACGCCGGCAAAAGGCTCATCCAGCAAAATAAAATTAGGTTCGGCCGCCAGCGCCCTGGCAATCTCCGTACGGCGGCGTTCGCCCCCTGACAGCAAATCGCCGCGGTTACGGCGTACTTTGTGTAAACTAAACTCGTCAATCAGCTCTTCCAATTTATCCTTTTGCTTTTCCTTGCTCATCTTGCCCATTTCGAGCACGGCTTTTATATTATCCTCAACAGAAAGTTTACGGAATACAGAAGCCTCCTGTGCCAGGTAACCTATACCCTTTTGCGCCCGGCGATACATAGGATCGGTGGTTATATTTTCATCATCCAAAAATATCTGCCCTTCATTAGGCTTTATCAAACCCACAATCATATAAAAAGATGTCGTTTTACCGGCTCCGTTGGGGCCTAGCAGACCAACAATTTCGCCCTGTGCAACATTAAATGAAACATCATTTACAACGGTACGCTGCTTATATTTTTTTAATAAATTATCTGCTCTTAGAATCATCTTATTGCACGATTACACCGATTAAGCCGGTTTCACCGATTGAGGTTATTGTTTTTAATATTATTTTCTTCTTCCTGATCTCTAATCTCCAACCACTAATCACCAAATCTAATCCCTTTTATATTTAATTGTATAGTACGGCGCTCTTTCCATACGTTTTCCTCAATGGCGTAGCAAATATCAAAAGGTACGTCTTTTTTTATTTTTGAAAGATATTCACCATGATTAAATGCTATCGCCTCAAAGCCTGCCGATCCTTCCTGTATTACCGTCATTTTTAAATGGTTACCGCCCACCAGGCCTGCACTACCACTAACATACACATTTTTACTCAGGAAAACCGGCGCCATATTTTCGGGCCCGAACGGTGCAAATTGGTTCAATATCCTGAAAAATTTTGGTTCCACCTGGCTTAAACGTAATTCGGCGTCAATTTGTATCTGTTGTATTAATTGTTCGGGTTTTATGGTAGCACTCACCACTTCTTCAAACCGGTTGGTAAAGGCTTCAACATTTTCAGGATCCATGGTAAGCCCCGCTGCATATTTATGTCCCCCAAATTGAATCAACAGGTCGCTGCATCCGCATAAAGCCTCGTACAAATCATAACCCAAAACAGAGCGTGCCGATCCGGCAATATGCCCGTTTGAGCGCGTTAATACAATAGTGGGCCGGTAATACTTTTCCGTTAACCGCGATGCAACAATACCTATAACGCCCTTATGCCAGTTTTCATTAAACACCACGGTTGATTTCCGGCCAATTAACACTTCGTTATTATCAATAATACTTAAAGCCTCATCGGTGATAGACAAATCATGCCCTTTACGCTCGGTATTCCTCACATTAATGAGCTCGCTTTTTTCTTTGGCTTCGGTTTCATCGCTGGCTATCAGTAATTCAACAGCGTGTTTGGCATCATCAATGCGCCCGGCTGCGTTTATGCGTGGCCCTAGTAAAAACACCACATCCGATATGGTATAATAATCCCCCCGGCCGGCAACATCCATCAGCGTTTTAACGCCCATGCTGGGGTTAGTATTTATTTTTTGCAGGCCCAGATGCGCCAGCACCCGGTTTTCGCCGGTAATATGTACTATATCGCAGGCTATGCTAATGCAAACCAGATCGAGATACTGAGTCACCTCTTCAAATGGAATATCATTTTTTTCGGCATAAGCCTGTATCAGCTTAAAGCCAATACCACAGCCCGATAGTTCTTTATAAGGGTATTCGCAATCTGCCCTTTTGGGGTCGAGCACAGCCACGGCAGCTGGCAGCTCCGCACCGGGCAGGTGATGGTCGCCAATAATATAATCAATGCCCTTTGTATTGGCGTAGGCTATTTTATCAACCGATTTAATGCCACAATCTAAGGCAATAATCAGTTTAAAATCGTTTTGCGCCGCATAGTCAATACTGATGGTAGAAATACCATATCCTTCAATATACCTGTCCGGAATATAGTATTCCAGCTTGTTGTAATATTTTTTAAAAAAGCTGTACACTACCGAAACTGCAGTGGTACCGTCAACATCGTAGTCGCCATAAATTAAAATCTTTTCGCCGGCGGCTATTGCAGTTTCAATGCGTTCAATAGCCTTTTCCATATCCTTCATCAGGAAAGGGTCATACAGGTGCCGCTCATCAGGCCTGAAAAAGAGTTTGGCAGCTTCGTAGTCTTTTATGCCCCTGTTTATCAGCAGGCTGCTTAAAACAGCGTCGATATTAAGGGCGGTAGCCAATGCATTTACTTCGTCTTCATCAGCCTTATCCCTTACAGACCACCGTTTATTCATATCTTTGCGTAATAAAACAGTAAAGATAGATGAAATTGTGAATTGTGAGCAGTGAATTGTGCGAGGCTATTTTTGTTGGTGCTGTATGAATTGATTTTTAGAAAGATAACTGATTAATGAAAATTTTTGCTCTAGGCGAGGGATCATATTCCGTTGATGCTTCCAAAAAATTTATCCCCTTTAACCCCGAAGTTGATAACTACCGCGAGCGCCCGGCCTCGTTGTTTATACATGTAAACCCTTTCCTTATAAAAACCGATTCGGATCTGATCGTGTTGGATACCGGACTTGGCTACAAAAACACGACAGACGAGCTGATTATTCACCAGCACATCCGCAATGCTGGTTTTCAACCAGATGATGTAAGCCTGGTGCTGATGTCGCATTTACATTACGACCACTCGGGTGGTTTGGTGGTTGAGCGCAATGGTAAACTAGTTCCCAGCTTTTCGCAGGCACAGCATGTTATTCAAAAGGGCGAATGGGAATTTGGAATGAGCGGTAAATCATCATCCTACCATAAAGAAATTTTCGAGGCGTTGTATAACCGGGTCGATATTCATTTTGTTGAAGGATCGGGCCAATTACAAAGCGACATCCGTTATGAACTTTCAGGCGGGCACTGCCCTTTCCACCAGGTTTTCTGGATTGAAAACGGCGGCACTAAGTGTTTTTTTGGCGGCGATGAACTCCCCGAACCCGAGCAACTGATACGTAAGTTTATTGCCAAATATGATTTTGATGGCCGCAAATCTATGCAGCTGCGTGAAGAGTATGGTAAAATAGCGGCGGATGAAGGATGGACCTGTTTGTTTTATCATGCCAAGTCATTGGCGATAGGCAAGATTAGTCACCAGGATGATCATTTTAAGATCGATCCTGTTTAAGCGGGGTTTTCTACTTTAAAAAGCTCAACAATTTTTTCAACGTTAAGCGGCTTAGAGATAAAATCTTTTACCAGCGGGTATGACCTGGCTTTGTTGATATCGTTACTGAATACCGACGATGAAATGATGAAGATTTTGCTTTTTCCCAGCGGGTCAACGCCTAAGCGAGTGTATTCGTCCAAAAACTCCCAACCGTTCATTATCGGCATGTTAATGTCTAATAGAATATAGTCAGGCAGTTTATTAGGGTCTTTTTTCTGAATTTCTAACAGCTCGTCAATAGCGAATCTACCGTTCAGGCAAGCCATGATTTCAGTGTTTAATAAAGCCTTCTTTATTAACTTAATGGAGATGAAGTTGTTAATTTCATCATCATCAACAAGTAAAACACTAACCGGTTTGCTGTTAAAATTCATGCGTTATATTTAGATTTCGTTATACGGCGTCGAAATTATAAAAGTTTTGGGCTTTTTAATAATTGTTACGGTGAAAAGGGCTTAGGATTCAGAAAGCCATTAATAATCAAATAGCCAAATAATTGGAAACTAATAAATAAAAGTAATATTTTAGACTGAATATTGCAATAGTACACATGAAAAAAAAAACACTGCTCGTTTTGATGGCATTTTGCCTCTTTACCGTTGCCCAAGCACAAAAAATAAGCGAGATTGATAGTAAAACACAGGGCTTTACCAAATACACCGGTTACTTTAATTTTTACTGGGATGACAAAACCGGTCGCATACTTTTGGAGGTTGATAAATTCAACTCAGAATTTCTATATGTAAATTCCCTGCCGGCGGGTGTTGGCTCCAATGACTTGGGCCTCGACAGGGGGCAGATTGGCAATAGCCGCATTGTAAAATTTATTAAAAGCGGCCCTAAAATATTACTGGTACAGCCAAACTATTCCTATCGTGCAGTTAGTAATAATGCCGATGAACGTAAATCAGTAGAAGAAGCATTTGCACAATCGGTTATCTGGGGATTCAGAGCTGAAGCACAAGATGGCGACAAGGTGTTGATTGATATTACTCCTTTTTTGCTGCGTGACAGCCACCACATTGCCGACCGGCTAAATGAAGGCAAGCAGGGCAGTTACAACGAAGATGAGTCACGCTCGGCCGTATATCTGCCAAATACCAAAAGCTTTCCTGATAACTCGGAGTTTGAGGCTACCATAACCCTTGACGGAAAAGGTAAGGGCGATGAAATAAGCTCAGTTACACCCGATCCTGATGCTGTAACCGTGCGCATGCACCATTCTTTTATAAAACTGCCGGATGATGGCTATAAGCCCCGCAAGTTTGATCCGCGATCAGGCTATTTCGATAATGAGTACATGGATTATGGTACGCCGATAGATCAGCCTATTGTAAAACGTTTTATTATTCGGCACCGTCTGCAAAAGAAAGATCCCACTGCTGCTGTAAGCGAGGCCGTAAAACCCATAGTTTATTATGTTGATCGTGGCGCTCCGGAACCCGTCAGAACGGCCCTGATGGAGGGAGCATCATGGTGGAACCAGGCTTTTGAAGCGGCAGGGTATAAAAATGCTTTCCAGGTAAAATTACTGCCCGAGGATGCAGACCCGATGGATATCAGGTATAATATTATCCAGTGGGTGCATCGCTCGACAAGAGGATGGTCGTACGGGGCAGCTATAACCGATCCACGTACCGGTGAGATTATTAAAGGACAGGTATCATTAGGATCATTGCGCGACCGGCAAGACTTTTTAATTGCCGAAGGCCTGTTGCAGCCCTATGAAGATGGCAAACCAGTTAGCGATGCCATGATGAAAATGGCCATAGCGCGCCTGCATCAGCTGGCGGCACACGAGGTTGGCCATACCCTTGGTTTGCAGCACAACTTTACCGCAAGTGTAAATAACCGGGCCTCGGTAATGGATTACCCGCCGCCTTATATCAACTTAAATGCTGATGGCAGCATCGATCTGTCCAAAGCTTATACAACAGAAATTGGCGGATGGGACAAAAGAGCCATTTTATTTGGCTACCAGGATTTCCCAGCTGGAACTGACGAAGATGTCGCATTAAAAGACATAATTAATACTACATTAAAACAAGGCTACTTATTTATTACTGATGACGATGCCCGCCCTGCCGGAGGTGCTCATCCCCTGGCACATTTATGGGATAACGGAGCCAACGCTGCCGACGAATTGAACAGGCTGATGGGTATCCGCAAACATTTACTGGATAATTTTTCGGAAAAAGCCATCAGGCAGGATGCACCTATGGCTACCATTGAAGAGGCCCTGGTGCCAATTTACCTATTGCAACGTTACCAGGTAGAGGCTGCTTCAAAAATGCTGGGTGGTATTTATTACACCTACGCCATTAAAAACGATGGACAGGTAACTACTAAATTTATCGCGCCAGCAGAACAATGGAAAGCCTTTAACGCGTTGATGAGCACACTTAATCCCGACGCACTGGCCTTACCTGAAAAACTGATTGAAAAAATACCACCCCGCCCGGTAGGTTATCCGCGTACCCGCGAGTTGTTTAAATCGCGCACAGGCTTAACGTTTGACCCAATGGCAGCAGCAGAATCGGCAACGGGAACCACGCTGACCTTTATGCTAAATCCTGAGAGAGCAGCCAGATTGGTGGAATATCATTCAAGAGACAACAGCCAGCCTGGACTATCAGCGGTTTTAGATAAACTGATTACACAAACCTGGAAAGCGCCGCAACAAAACGGTTACAAAGGCGAATTACAGGGCCTGGTAAACAGTTTAACCTTAAAACAATTGCTTACTTTGGCTGCCGACAACAGCGCCCCCGAAAGTGTACGCGGTATTACTTTGATGGAGATTATTGATTTAAAGCAATGGATGGCAACTTCAATCAAAACAACAACCGGTGAACGAAAAGCCAGTTTGTTATTGGCTTTGCAGCAGATCAATCAATTTGAAAAAGACCCTGAGAAGTTTAAACCCGCGCCCGTTTTGCCAATGCCGGATGGAAGTCCGATTGGAGACTAATTAGGGTGTTTAATATTTATTAGAAGATAAGAATCATGTCAAAACCAATTATAACAGGAATATTGTCGTACGGTATGTCGGGAAGGATATTCCATGCGCCGTTTGTGAGTACCAACCCTAACTTTAAGTTTAAGGCTGTTGTTGAGCGTCACGAAAAAAAGGCCGCCGCCCGGTATCCGGAAGTGATCAGCTACAACAGCGTGGACGAGTTACTGGCCGACGACAAAATTGAACTGATAATTGTAAATACACCCAACAATACCCATTTTGATCTCACTATAAAAGCACTAAACGCAGGCAAACACGTACTTATTGAAAAACCCGCTGCGGCTACCGGCGATGAAGTTAAGCAGATGTTTGATACTGCCCGGAAAGTCAACCGCCACCTGATGGTTTATCACAATCGCCGGTGGGACAGCGGTTTCCAGCTAACCAAACAAGTTATAGAAAGTGGCAGATTGGGTCAGTTGATTGAAGTTACTTTTAGGATGGATAGGTTTAAAAGGGCCATTAGCCCCAAAGCATTTAAAGAAACTGCATCAACCCCGGCAAATGGAGTGGTGTATGATTTAGGCTCGCACCTGATTGATAATGCAATCAGCCTGTTTGGCAGGCCATTGAGTTTTACCAAAACAACCGGCATTTACCGCGAAGGATCGGAAGTGGCTGATTATTTTAATTATCATCTAAAATACCCCAATCAACTCAATGTATATCTAACAGCAGGCCTTTTATTAGCCGAAGCCTTACCTGGCTTTGTTGTACAGGGTACTCAGGGCGTATTTAGCAAAGAGCGCGGCGATGTGCAGGAAACGCAATTAGATAAAGGCATGCTGCCTACAGATGCAGGCTACGGCTGGGAGCCTGAAGGCATTGATGGTAAGCTGGTAATAATGGACCTGGAAAACAAAAGATGCGAAGAATTATTAAAGGCCCCCAAAGGCGATTACACTGATTTATTTAACGATGTGTATCACACCATTCGCAATAATGCGTTATACCCCGTAACAGAAGAACACATTGCCTGGCAATTGGAATTGCTCGAAGCCTAAAAATATCGTAACTATGTCATCACTGAACTTTCAAATAAAAACAATGAAAAAACTGCTATTCTTTTTCAGCCTTATAATAGCCGCCGGCTGCACCAATGCCCAGACATATACCCCACCGGCTACTATACCACCCTACCATATTTTAACTACCGATAGTGTTTATGAAACGCCTGCCAATTTAAAGAGCAACAAAGCGGTAATGATTATTTATTTTTCGCCAGATTGCAGTCATTGTCAGCATTTAATGTATGAGATGAAGCCTAAAATGGATGCCTTTAAAAATGTGCAGGTAATAATGATAACCTTTGCCGAGCCGCTAAAAGCATCGCAGGTGTTCTACAGGGATTTTGATTTAAAGAAATACCCTAACTTTAAAGTAGGTACCGAAGGCTATACCTATGTAGTGCAGAAGTTTTACCAGGTACGCACCACACCATACATTGCTTTGTATGACAAAAACCACAAAATGGTAAAATACTACGATAAAGTTCCCAAAATAGATGACCTTGCCGCCGATGCGAAAAAGTTATAGATAAAATAATATTAACAGGGTGCATTAAAGCGTGTAGCCCCCTCTAAATCTCCCCCGGTTGGGGAGACTTTAGCTTCGCTTACATCTGTTTTTTTAAGTCGTCCCCACTGGGGAGGATTATTCATATTGTGTTTTATTTTTTTTGGCATTCATGAGGGCTTCGCCGTATAGGTGGGGCTCTTCCCTGTAATATAATAATTACTAAAAAGGCGGTTTGTTTATCAAAGAAGTTACAAGCTGTTTTGCCGTTTAAAAACAAAAAAAGTGATTTTTGCGGCATGAAGTCAACCTTACTCAAATTAGTTTTTTTTACCCTGATTTTATTTTCATTTTTCACTGCCCGAGCGCAGCAGCCAGTTACCGGAGGCACTATTTCGGGCAAGTTGGTTGATGCTGCAAACGGACAACCACTTGAACTGGCAACTGTTGCACTGGTACGCAAAGCCGACAACAAACAAATACAAAGCCTGCAAACCGACCTTAACGGTACATTTTCGCTTACCGGCGTGCCCAATGGTTTGTACATATTGCGGGCTACCTATGTGAGCTATTTATCGTTTTTAAAAGATAGTATTGCTATTACCCCCGCCAAAAGAATAGTTAACCTGGGCAACATTAAACTGCACCAGGGTAAGGGACTGCTAAAAGAGGTAGTGGTATCGGCACAAAAAAGCCAGATACAACTGGGCATTGATAAAAAATCATTTAATGTGGAGCAAAGCCTGGTAAGCCAGGGCGGCTCGGCTACTGATTTGTTAACCAACGTACCATCGGTGCAGGTAGATGTGGATGGTAATGTGAGTTTACGCGGATCAACCAACGTAAAGATTCTGATTAATGGAAAACCGTCAGCCTTAACCGGGGGTGATATTACCGATATTTTGCAATCTATCCCGGCAAGCGCTATTGAAACCATCGAGGTAATTACCAACCCATCATCAAAATACGATTCGGAGGGCGACTCTGGCATTATCAACATCGTACTAAAAAAGAATGTACAAAAAGGCTTTACCGGCAGCGCATCGGCATCGGTAGGTACGCAGCATACCTATAACGGCACGTTTAACCTCGCCTATCAAAACAAAAAAATTAACGTTTATACCAATTACAGCTATCGCCAGGGCGACCGCGTGGGAAATGGTTCGGTTGATAAAACTACATACCTGCCAGATGGCACACAAACTCAGGATCAATCCGCTAACCAAAGCTTCAATTTTAAAGGTCAAAATATCCGCAGCGGCATCGACTTTAATATAACGCCAAAAACCACCATCAGCTTCACCAATAATATCAATATCCGCGATCGGTATCGCGACCAGTATGGTAATACCGTTATTGCAAGGAATGATACAGCGTTGCAAAACATCGGTCAAAATAATATGTCGAATGGGCATGGTACCAACCTGGATTTCACTTTAGATTTTGATCATAAATACAAGAAAAAAGGCGAGGAATTAACCGCTACCCTCGGTTACTCGAGCGATAAAAACAACAACTTCGATAATTTAAACAGCACCTATAATTATTTTAATCCCGATTCAACCTTTAACTCGGTACAGCACAACACTACTATGGGCTGGCAGCATAATTACATAGCGCAGGCAGATTATACGTTGCCCCTACATAATGGTAAATTGGAGACCGGTTTTAGAGGTACCATTAATAATAACAACACCAATTATATTTCTGATACGCTGAATAATGTTACCGGCAACTACGATTACGACCCCATCCTGTCGAACGATTTCCTTTACAAAGAGAACATCGAGGCCGTTTACACCAATTACCAGCATGATTTTGGTAAATTTAGCTTACAAGCAGGTTTAAGATTAGAGGACGCCAACATCAATACTCAATTGATAGATACCGGTATTACCACTAATCACAAACAGGATTATTTCAGGGTATACCCAAGCTTATTTTTAACCGATAAAATAAGCGAAAACCAAACCCTGCAATTAAGCTACAGCAGGCGTGTAACCCGGCCAAATAACAGGCAGCTATCGCCCTTTATTGACGAGAGTAACCGTTTAAACTATCAGCAGGGTAACCCTTATTTGCTGCCCGAGGATACACACTCGTTTGAGTTGAGCTATATCAATTACTGGAAAACAGTTACCCTTACGTCAGCATTATATTACCGTTTAACGTTGGATAACATTCAACAAATAACCACCCCGCTTACGCCGGGTAATCTGGATACCACTTTAACACAGTATCAGAATGTAAAAAGTGCATCGAATGCTGGTTATGAGCTGATTGCCAAAATAAGCCCAAGCCCTTTGCTTGATTTAACAGCCAATTTGAATATTTACTACAAATACATAGTAGGCGATCCGGCTTTGAGCATTGCTACTACATCGGGCTATTCCTGGAACGGCAACATCACCGCTAACGTGAAACCACTTAAACGATTAGGCATACAAATACGCGCCGATTACCAGGCGCCGCAAGTAATACCACAAGGAACCATGAAAGCTATTTATGGAGTTGACGGTGGTGTACGCTATGATTTAACCAAAAAGCTTAACCTGAGTGCCAACGTACGCGATATTTTTAATACCCGCAAATATGTATCTGATATTAACTTTAACCCCGAAATTAATGCCATACAGGTATCTGACCGCAGGTTTAACACCCGTACCGGGGTACTTACCCTGGCCTACCGCTTCGGTAATAACGGCATCCCACAAAAACGCAAAAACAAAGATCAGCAGCAACCTCAGGACCAACAGCAGGATACGCCTGATGATGGCAGCTCGCTTAACCAAGGCGGCGGTCAGTCGGGCGGAGCATCGGGCGGCGGAAAACCAGGTGGTGGCGGAAAAGGATAATGAAGGCTCATAAATGCAAAAGGCCCGTTGATTACCAACGGGTCTTTTTATGTTTGTAGGGTGATGAATTGAATGCTTACCTATTATCTATAATGACCTGGTACCCATGCGCGACCACCATTTGGATAGTAATTATAATGACCAGGAACCCATCCCGGACCATGTGCGCGTACCACGCATGAACTTAAACTTGCGGCCATCACCATTAATACTGCGAAATATTTAATAGTTTTCATTGTGCTGTTTTTTAGGGGTTTTAAACTTATTATTTTAATAAATATTTATTTACTACGCTTATTACGCAATTATGACTTTATAGGTTTATGATGGTTTAATAAGGGAAATAAAAAACACAAAGAGGCATACTTCCACTCCGCAGCTAGCTGAGTACCAGAACTGGAGCAAAAAAATCGGGAAATGTAATAAACGGGGAATAGTATTAAAAAATCCGAAGGGTCAATAGGGTAACATCATCAATAGGTTTACCTTTTATTACCTGGTTAATATGATCCATTATGCGCTGATTAAAAATATCAGGGGTTTCGTGGCCATGGGTTTCAATAAACTCAACCAGGTGTTCTTCGGTCCAGTTAGGGTTGCTATGCTCGTGATCCATCAAGCCATCGGTATAATTTACCAGCAGGCTATCGGGTTCAACATAAATATCACCAGGATTAAGGAACGGGAGTTCGTCAAAAACGCCAATCATAGTGGTACCGAGGCTCAATGCTACGGCCTCCCCTTTTGAGTATAAAACGGTAGAATTGTGGCCGGCATTAATGTAGTTAAGCCTGCGGGTTTTTTCGTTGTATTTGGCTAAAAACAGGGTTATAAAGCGCTCACCTTTGGTATTGGTAACTACTATTTTATTTAAACGATCTATAATATTATTTAAGTCGCTTTCTACCGCTGCCCAGGCCCTTAAACTTGCCTGGAAATTGGCCATCAGCAAAGCCGCCGAAATTCCTTTGCCCGAAACATCAGCAATGCACCATAAAAACTCATGATCGTTTATGCGCACAAAATCAAAGTAATCGCCGCCAATGTTTTGGTGCGGAATATAACGGGCACTCACTTCTACCCTGCTGTCTTTATAAAGTTTCAGCGGGATGAGCATATTTTGTACTTCAACCGCCAGCTCCATTTCGCGCTGAAATCTTTCTGATTGCAGCCGTTCTTTAAACAATTTCTTATTCTCAAGGGCCACCACAATTACGTTAATAACCGTTTGAATAAAGTTAAGGTCATTACTTAATAATTCGCTGGTGGTGTTAAAATCGCCAATAAGGGCAAATGCCAGGGCTTTCTTTTTATGATAGATAGGAATAAAGTAGTCGTATTTATTCAGCAGCGCGTCGTCATGGTTTTTTAACGGTGTTGGCTCTTTAAACTTATTGAGTTTGAGGCAGGCTCTGTGCAATTTACCAACAGGCTCAATATCACCGCCATATTTTGACAGCAGTACAAAGTTGCTATCTTTTTCAATTAAAAACCTCAACTTGCCCACCTGCAAATAACTCTGCAAAATTACCTGCAGCATTTGTATCAGCACGGGGGTGCTGGTGTCTTTATTGATGGCCTGGGTTATTTCAAGTAACGCATTTAACTCCGTTTGCCTTTTAAGCAATAGTCGTATCAGTTCATCTTCTGCCGAGATCTCGTCGAAATTTTGCATTAGCTTAATTAAAAAGGCAGCCTAAAATAAAAATATTTTTTTTAAAAATGTGTACTTTGTGATTTAATATCATACGCATCTCTTAAACCTACAGTTACAAGGTTAAAAGCATACACCAATAGCATAATAGCGAGGCCGGGCATAATTGCCAAATATGCGGCATCCATTACAATATAACCGTAGTGTTCTTTAATCATACTTCCCCAGGTGGGCATAGGTGGCTGTGCGCCAAAGCCTAAAAAGCTAAGCCCGGCTTCTAACAATATAGCCGATGCAAAGTTTGATGATGCCAGCACCAATATAGGCCCCATAATATTAGGTAAAATATGTTTGCTGATGATGCGGGTATTATTAAAGCCAAGCGAGCGCGCCGCTTCAATGTATTCAACCTGTTTTAAGCTCATTACCTGGCCCCGCACCAACCTCGCTACCTCAACCCACATAGATAAACCTACCGCAATAAATATTTGCCACAAACCCTTACCTAAAGCAAATGAAATGGCAATAACCAGTAATAGGGCGGGCAACGACCATAAAATATTCATCAGCCAGCTTAACGCTGCATCAATCCACCCGCCAAAATAGCCGGCAATGGAGCCTATGGTAACGCCCAGCAACATGCTGATGATAACAGCCATTAAACCTACCGATAAAGAGATGCGTGTACCCAATATGAGCCTGCTCAGCATATCCCGGCCATAAATATCTGTACCCAGCCAAAAGGTTTTATGAACGATGGAAGCCGGAATGCCTCCCTTAGTAGCGGGAATGAGGTATGATTTTTTTTCGGGCTTATCTTCCAGGCCAACATATTCGTCAACCATAACGGAGTCTTTGGTGAAATGATACCCGGTTATGGGAATATCCCGGTAAAAGGATGGCTGGCCGTAAAGCATTTTAGCAAAGATATTTACCGTATCAACAGGCTCAGTTTTGCGGAGGCGCAGCATCATAAATTCCGATCCGGGTTTTTTAAGGCTTAGCTGAATGGTCATGTTGTTGGCCAGCGGAGTTGAATCGGGCATAATTAAATAGCCCAGTATAGCTACCAGCACTAAAAACACAATAAACGCCATGCCAGCTACGGCAATTTTATTGCGTTTAAACGTTTTCCAGGTTCGTTGCGAAGGGCTAAGATCAGTCAATTTAACTATTCGGGTGCTTTTGGTTAAATATCGGCTTTTTTACCGGCATGCGTATGGTGTAATTAATGATTTGACACGTTTGTGAACAACTATTCTTAGTCACTAATTACGGTCATCTGATCACTATCTAACCATCCTGCCCTTCCAGGCATATTTACCTTTATTGCCTATCATGCCAATATAAATAAAGTAAATGGTATACAGGGGGATACTTATGATTAACAACGATAGCAGCCTTTGCCTTTTAAAGAATTGGGTAACCGGCCAAAGCATAATTAATTCGGTTAGGTAAATAAGCAAAAACTGTACAGCAAAAACCTCCAAAAATCGATAGCTCAATAATCCACCCAATAAATTCAATCCTACAGAAACATAAAACAGCCATAAACCAACCACCAGCGCAACCACTTTTTTGTCTTTGTATTTAACTGATTTAGAGGCCCAGCGACGGCGTTGTTGCAAAAACTCCTTCAAATTGGGTTTGGCGTGTGTAAAAACCACCGCATCGTACAACTTCAAAAAGCCTATTTTACCTGGATGCTGTGCGGCAACTTTCTGCAGCAACAGTTCATCGTCGCCCGATGCAAGGTCATCAATCCCTTTAAAACCGCCTACCTTGTAAAAAATATCTTTGCGATAAGCCAAATTAGCGCCATTGCAGGTGGATGCATGCCCGTTACCGATAAACGCGGCACCGGTAGCGATAAGCGAGTAAAACTCCAGGCTCTGCATGCGCTCAAATAACGATTTTTCTTCAAAATAACTCACCGGCGATGAAATCATTACTGGGTTATGCATTTCAAAATATCCTACCACGGTCGACAACCATTTGCTACCCATCCTACAATCAGCATCTGTAGCAACCATTAAATCACCTGTCGACAGATCAATAGCTTTGGCAATGGCTTTTTTCTTGTATGAGTTGAGTGGTTTATCCTCGTTCATCTGTAGCAGTTTCACGCCTCTATCAGCATAATTACTAATTATCGCCGAGGTGCGGTCGGTTGAGTGATCATCGGCAATAATTATTTCGGTAAGATGTTTGGGGTAGTCCTGCCCCAGTAGATCTTCAATGGTCAGATGTATTTTTTCTTCCTCATTGCGGGCGGCTATCAGTATGGTAACTTTGGTAGTAAAGCCCGATTCTTTTATCGCCGGCTGTTTTACAGCATTCCATCCCCTTATAATAAAAACACAAACAGACAGGAACAAGCCCGTTAGCAAAAACGACAATGTACTAAGCAGTGCGATCAAAGAATTTTAATTTAAGTACAAAAACAGACCCTAAAATAGCAGGAATTATCAGGTTAATAATATAAATCAATGATATGGCCACTACAACAGCAATGGATTGATCAGTTACATAGCTGAATAACTTACCCGCGGTAAGCGCCCTTACGCCAATATCAAGCATATCAAGCGATGGAATGGCCGACTGGATAAAGAAAAACACAAACATCAGCAATGCCATCGTGGTAAACGGAATTTGAGGTATCAGCAGGTGAATAATAAGATAATACTGAAAGGTAAAAACAAAAAATCGACCTAAGCAAAACCACATAATGCTCAAGAGTTCCCTAAACCTGTATTTACCCATGATATCAAAAAAGCGGTGAAACTTTTTTAAAAACTTAATACGGTTAAGCAGCAACACCATCCATTTAATATGGAAATAAAAGGTAAGCATTATGGCTATAAACCCGATGGCTACAAGCGTAATGCCCAGCATTATCCACCATTGTGGATGGATAAAAGTATAAAAGAACCATACAATAGCGCCAGCCCCTAAAACATTGGTAATTACATTTTGCCCAAACGAACCAACAGCCATAGCAAATACGCCGTGGATACGCCTGCGAACAGGCAAAAACATTACCCGGCCACCGTATTCGCCCAGCCGGTTAGGTGTAATTACAGCCCAGGTTAAGCCGCAAAAAACAGATTCAATAGCCCTCCAGACCGACATTGGCGACAAAACCCGCGTTAAATGCCACCATTTTAAAGCTTCCAGCGTCCAGTTAACAATCATCAGCAATACCACCAGCGTCATGGTGATAAATACCTTTTGATAGGTAATGCCCGAAACCAGGGTATGAAACTTTTGAAGATTATCGTCGTTTTTTAAAATGCGCTGATAAATAAACCAAAATGCCAGTACCAGTATGCCGAGTTTAAGCAGAAAAGAGAGCAGTTTTTTGTTACGGGCAGTCAATGGCAGAATGTTTTTTTGCAAGTTTACGAATTTTATCAGTCCATGGGCCATAATCGATAGTCCATAGTAAATTGAAGCTATGGTCTATCGACTATGGACTATCGACTTACTTCAGTCTCGGTTTTAAGAATGCGATGGTATAAGCATAGGCATCTTTAGCGGCCTGGCTGTCATAAATTGGATTGCTGGGGTTAGCAAAACCATGGTCAGCATCGTATTGGTGTACGATCAGTTTTTTTCCGGCAGTTTTCATATCGGCCTCAAATTTGGCTACTACTTTTGGATTTATCCATTGATCTTTATTGGCAAAATTGCCCAAAACATCAGCATGAAGCGTTTTAAGGCGATTTACATCCTGCTCGGGCATGCCATAGTACATTACGCAGCCAGCGCCCTGTTTGCCTGCCAATATAGAAGCCTGCAAACTCCAGCCGCCACCAAAACACCAGCCTATGGTAGTGATATGCGCTTTTGGACCCACATAAGCAATGGCCCCGTTGATGATAGCTTTTGCGCGGTCATCATTTACGCCCTGCATTAGTTTGCCGGCTTCGTCGCGCGTAGTGGCTACTTTGCCATCGTATAAATCAAGGTCAATAACGTTTACATTGCCCAGGTCGGTGTATAATTTTTCTGATTCTTTTTTCACCCAGTCGTTAAGTCCCCACCACTCATGCACCACCAAAAGATAATTGTTGGTTGGCGTTTTGGCTTTAAACTCGTAAGCATCGGCTTCTTTTCCATCGGCAGTTTTATAGGTGATTGCTTTACCGATACTGCTCTGAAAATGCATTTTTATAGGATTTTGATGCGACATGCGGAAATCCTTACTGGAAGCCAGCATAGCAAATTGTTGTGTGGCCGATGGTTTGGCACAGCAAGCCATTTTGCTTTGGCCAAATGCAAACACGGCGCAAAAAACAAACAAGGATAAGAGTAAAAGCTTTTTCATTGGATTAATATTTTAAGGTTGATTTTTAAAAACGACAATAAATGGATGAACAACCAATATTAACGTTATTTTGTTTGATTATTTTACTGACTTAAGGATATTACTTTTATTTGGTTAATTTGCCGCTATCTTTTTAAACCATTTACATGGAACCTGAATTTATCACCTATCAAAAATTTAGTGACATAGCCTTAGCTAACGCAATGGCCGAACAATTAGATAATCACCATATTCAATATCTTATAGCAGAAGAATCGTTCAATTTTGACCCTGGCTTCAGAATGAGTAATGCCTTAATAGAATATGCTGTAAAAATAAAAACTACAGATTTTGAAAAGGCGAACCAGCTTTTAAAAGATGATGAAAATGCAGATGTGGCTGAAATAGCGACAGACTATTACTTATTTGCCTTTACTAATGACGAGCTTATGGAAGTAATTACAAAGGCAGATGAATGGAGCGCCTTTGATTTTGTACTTGCTCGTAAAATACTTGGCGGAAGAGGCGTAACGCTAAATGATGAAGCTATTGCCAAAGCTAAAAATGAGCGGATTGAATCATTGAAAAAGCCAGCAGGATCTCAAAATACCTGGATAATTTTAGGATACCTGTTTGCTTTTTTGGGTGGAGTATTAGGACTTTTTATTGGCTGGCACCTTTCAACTGCAAAAAAAACATTGCCAGACGGTGAACGTGTTTATGAATACAGCGAGCAAGATAAGAAACAAGGCAAAAGGATATTTTATATTTCTATTGTAATGACAGTAATAAGTGCTATTTTAAGGCTTATGCCTTTGTTTATGCACACCTATTAATCAAAGAAAGACTTCCGAAGTTTAAAATTTCGGAAGTCCGACAATCTGTTAAAAAATCCTAAATCGAAAGTCCGAATTCCGAATTCAGTTCTACCCCAATATTTCCTTAATATCATCAACAGAAAGCGACTTAATAAAGCTTTCTTCCGTAGTAATCAATGCCCGGGCTACGCTCAATTTACGCTGCTGCAGGGCCAGTATTTTTTCTTCGACTGAATCTTTAGTGATGAATTTGTAGATGAATACGTTTTTGGTTTGGCCGATACGATGCGTACGGTCAATAGCCTGTTGTTCAACCGCAGGGTTCCACCACGGGTCAAGGATAAATACGTAATCAGCTTCCGTTAGGTTAAGCCCTACACCGCCTGCTTTTATCGAAATTAAAAACACCCGGGTTTTCGGATCTTCCTGAAATTGTTTTACCACATCGCCGCGGTTTTGGGTAGCGCCATCCAGATACACGTATGGAATGTTTTCCGTGTCAAAATATTCGCGGTAAATATTTAGCTGCTTTACAAATTGCGAGAAGATGAGTACCTTATGGCCACCTTCTAATACGTTTTTCAACGTATGCACTACGTTCTCAAATTTACCGGAATCACCCTCATATTCACTGTCAATCATTACCGGGTGATTGGCAATCTGGCGCAGTTTAATCAATCCTTGTAAAACCTGTATCTGCGTTTTGGCGAAGGTGCCATCCTCCAGGCTTCTCAACAGTTCGTTACGATATTCTGATTTTACCTTTTCATAAACCGATGCCTGCTCTTCGCTCATCTGGCAATACAACAGCGTTTCGGTTTTAGGTGGAAGCTCGGTTGCTACCTGCTCCTTTGTACGGCGCAAAACAAAAGGCTTTATCAGCGCCTGTAGTTTACGGGCCTTGTCCTCATCCTTTTTCTTTTCAATAGGCGTTACAAACTCGTTTTGAAAAAACTGCTGAATGCCTAACAGCCCCGGGTTAATGAACGACATTTGTGTCCATAAATCATTTACCGAGTTCTCTACCGGGGTACCACTCAATATCAGTTTGAAACGCGATTTCAATTGCTTAACTGCCAGAAAAGATTTAGACGAGGGATTTTTAATATTCTGACTTTCGTCCAGTATCACATAATCAAAAAAGTAAGCTTTAAACAGTTCAATATCGATACGTGAAATACCATAAGTGGTAATCACCACATCATAATTGGCAAAAACTTCCGGCGATTTATAGCGCATGGCGCCGGTATGTACCATTAACCGTAATTGCGGCGCAAACTTTTTAGCCTCATTCAGCCAGTTGTATATCAGCGAGGTTGGCATAATTACCAGCGAGGTACTTTTACCACCATTAGCTTCTGTATCTTCTTTATGTTTTTGCAGCAGGGCAAGGGTTTGTATAGTTTTGCCCAAACCCATATCATCGGCAAGGCAGCCGCCAAAATGGTAATGCTTTAAAAAGTGAAACCAATTGTATCCGGCTTTTTGATAGGGTCTTAAATTGCCTTCAAAAAACTGTGGCATGGGTACATCTTCCAGTTCCTCAAACTCGCTTAACTTTTGCAGCTTGCGGTTCATGGTAACGTTAGCCATTTCGCCTTCAACCAGGCTGTTAACCAGCCCAAGATGATGCTTGCGTAATTTGATATCATTACCACCATCGGTAAAGTGCAACAGGTTACCAAATTGCGAGAACCATTTTTCGGGGATCACAGCAATTTCGCCCGATGGCAATACAAATTCTTTTTTATGATTGAGGATGTGATTTTTTAGCTGGATAAATGGAATACGATACGAGCCGAAATAAACAAAGGCATTGATATCAAACCAATCGTTTTGCTCGCTGATCTCCATATCAATTTTACTGCTGCCGAAGACATAACGTTTTTGTCCGTCGTTGGCGGGTTGTTCTATTTCAAAACCCTCTTCAATTAACTGATCAAAATGCTGATTTATCCATTCAAAAACAGAGAATGAGCGGTCGGCATCTTCATCGGCAATATCCACTTCCAGGTTTTTAAATAACGACGAGGTAGTCTTTAGCCCCATGCTTTCCAGCAACTGGAACTTGTTTTTTTCCCAAACAACAGAGCGTTTTATACGGTGAAAGGTATAATTATCGCCATCGCGCTCCATGCGTACAGAAATATGCCTTTCATCGCCATAAGAAAAAGTATAACCAGCATATTTAAAAAAAAGCTGTAGCTGCGAAGTACCGCCTTCAATATAAATAGGTTTTAAAACCGGCCGTGCATCGTATTTTTCGGTATTGATGGTAAAGCCCTCGGCAAAAACATGGTGTTTTTCAATAAGTGGGGCCACAAATTTCTCAAAGTACGATTGTTCGGATGATTTGGGTATGGCGATATAGCGCTTATTGAGGAACGGCACCAGTTTTTTACCTTCAATTTCTTTTTCAAAGTAATACAAGGTATCGTCCAACAGCATCCACGCCGGATGGTTGCAAATGATTTCGGCATTTTTGAACATAAACTCAATGCGCATGCCCTGGTACTTGATAGTAGGAAAATATCGTATCTCCTCCGCATCGCGCCTGAAGTGGAATAACACCGTTGCTGCTTCGGTGGCAATATGCAGTTCGCGCTCGGCCGGATAACCTTCTTTACTCATTACGAAAAGCCGTTTGTTACCCAGCAGGGCCAATGCTTCGGCCATGCGCTTTTCCATTTTGGGCCTTATGGTATCAAAAAAATGTTCGTTAAAAACTTTTGAGAAGAATTCAAACGGGCGGATTGGTTTTTTATAATACCTTTTAATAATGTTACCCTGCTCTAACTCTTCCAGTATTTTAACCAGTTTCAAGTCTGTTTCATCAATATAGTTGCTAAACTCCTTGACTGTATTTGAAAATAAACGCTGGTGGGTAAGTGAAAATTCGCCGTTGGGATTCAGTTGAACTACGTGGGGCTCAATCACATAGGATAGATAGTCATGCCGGGCTATGGCATAAATAATCTGGCAGGGCTTGGTTGAGTCGACGCGTAGCATACTTCTGATAAAAAAATTATTAGAAGTTACATCAACAAAAAATTCAAACGTAAACAGAATTTGCAGTAAGTAAAAATGTTTTGTGTTAAATATTTGTTAACATCGGGAAATGTTCATTGGTTCAGTGGCTTATCGGTTCATTAGTAGCAGGATATGTTATCAGTGGTTGACAACTATTCACCAATCCAACCCAATCAACCACTCCCTAAATCTCCACTTCCCCTTCAAACACTTTCTTCGCAGGGCCCTCTAAAAAAATATCAGTATAAGTTTGGCCATCGTAATTAAAGCGGATGTTTAAATCACCTCCTAATACTTTTATGGGGGTGGTTATTTGGCCACTTTGCTGATGGTGCTTAGCCATTGCAAGCGCCACTGCCGTTACACCGGTTCCGCAGGCATAGGTTTCGTCTTCCACGCCGCGTTCAAAGGTGCGCACAAAATAACCGGTGTCGGCAGGTTCTACAAAGTTTACGTTAATGCCGTGCGCTTTGTAGGTATCGTTATTACGGATGTTATATCCATCGTTGTAAACATCTTTTTCCTTTAATCCGCTAACCATTTTTACGTAATGTGGAGAGCCCGTATTCAGTACATAGGCATCATCATCAGTATTAATGGTATCAACATCAATCATTTGCAGGCTTACCCAGTCGCCTTCGGCTGAAATTTTGGCATAATGGGGACCGTCAACTGCCAAAAAGTTTGTTTCGGTGTCAATTATTCCTAAAAACTTAGCAAAGGCTACTATACACCTGCCACCATTGCCGCACATGCTGCTGGGCTGGCCATCGGCATTATAATAAACCATTTCAAAGTCATAACCTGCTTTATTTTGCAGCAGCATCAAACCATCGCCACCTATACCAAAACGACGGTCGCAAAGACCGGCAATCAGTTGAGGATTTTGGTGATTTACAGCATTTATGCGGTTATCAATCAGGATAAAATCATTTCCTGCACCCTGGTATTTATAGAAATGGATCGTCACGATAAATTCATTAATTTGTTAGTACCTTTATTATTCAGCCGTTGTAAAATTTCTCTTGTTCTGCATTTAACAAATTTTAACAAAAATACTTATAACTTAACATTGATTCTTACGTCTATATGGTATTAAATTTGAATAATAATTTATAAACATAACAAAGAAGAGAATAAAAAGACGAATCATGATAATATCAGCGTAAAATAAAATCCGCTATAAATCATCGATATCATCTGCACTACTACTAAAAACAAATTAAGAAAGATGAAAAAGTTTGGTTTAACATTATTAACAGCTTTTGTTGGCGGCGCTATGGCGCTTGGTGGGTATAAAATTGTTGAGAATAAATATGCCAGCAACATGAGTTTTGAAGACAGGCAAAAAGTTTATTTCACAAGCAATCGTATATCGCCGGCTTCGGTAACATCATCAACCGGACAACCGACCGATTTTACCGAGGCAGCTGCAGCAGTAACTCCTGCTGTAGTTTATATCCGTACCACCTATGCTGCTGAGCCCGAAAACGGCCAGCAGAGCCAGTTACAGCAAATGTTTGGCGACATGTTTGGTCAACGTGGGCGCCCACAGGCTGGGCCGGAAATGGCATCCGGATCAGGGGTAATTATTTCGCCCGATGGCTATATTGTGACCAATAATCACGTAGTTGACAAAGCCGAAAAAATTGAAGTGGTGACTAATGATCACCAGGATTTTAAAGCAAAAGTTATTGGCACCGACCCCAGCACTGACCTTGCCCTTATAAAAATTGAAGGTCACGATTTGCCGATCGTAAAATTAGGCAACTCTGATAATGTAAAAGTTGGCGAATGGGTATTGGCTGTAGGTAATCCTTTTAAATTAACCTCAACTGTTACAGCGGGTATAGTTAGCGCAAAGGGCCGTAATATAGGCATCATTGGTTCTGAAGATAACCAGGATGAAAATCAAAGTCCATTTGGCCGTACTCAATATCAGGGCAAGCCTAAGTTAAACAAAGCCATTGAATCATTTATTCAAACTGATGCTGCCATTAACCCGGGCAACAGCGGCGGCGCACTGGTAAATACCAATGGCGAGCTGATCGGCATTAACTCAGCTATTGCTTCGCATACCGGATCATACGAAGGCTACGGCTTTGCTATTCCTATTAACCTGGCCAAAAAGGTTTTGGATGATATTGAAAAATACGGAGCAGTAAAACGTGGCTATGTAGGCATCAGCTTTAAAGAACTTGACCAGGATGTTGCACAACAATTACATACCGACCGCACCGTTGGTTTATATGTTGACGAGGTGTTACCTGACGGCGGTGCCGCATTGGCCGGGCTTGAAAAAGGTGATATTATTACCAAAGTTGAAGGCAATAAAGTTTATGAATCATCAGATTTACAAGAACGCGTTGGCCGGTTAGAGCCGGGCGATAAGATTCATCTGACTGTTTTACGTGGCAACGACGAGAAAAACTTTACAGTAACCTTAAAGGCAGAGGCGCTTGCACCAAAAGTAGCTGTTTCAAAATCGGCAGAGGAGTTGTTTAACAAATTCGGCGCAAGCTTTATACCTGTTAACGCCGCGCAGAAAACTAAATTTCATATCAATGCCGGTGTAATGGTTACCCAGGTTAGGGATGGCGGATTATTTGATTATACCGAAGTTCCGGTAGGATCGGTAATCACCGAAATTAACAGGCAGCCAATTGCCAGCATTGATGACATTGATCATACGCTAAACAATTTAAAAAATGGCTTGTTAACCATTTCAGGTTATTATCCCGATGGTAGTAAACTAAGAAGCACCATACAGGTTCAGTAATTTTCTTACACTTACAATTAAAATAAATCAGCAAAGCTGCTTCCATCCGGGGAGCAGCTTTTTTTTTTAAGCCTCACCCCAACCCCAAACATTGGCTACTAAAGTAAGCTTTCGGCATTAATATAACCATAATTGAGCCAAACGGCTTCGCTACAGATTGGGCAAGTGCTTCATCTATAAATACCCAACCTATGGATATTTATAACCCGGTAAGAGCAGCATTCGAGGCAGGTTTAACAGACGATGTCTTTGGTAATCCTGAGGCAACAGCTTCTTAAAAAAGAAACCGGGATTAGCCCCAATCAATTTAAAAGGCAAGTGGTGAATTAAGAAATTGTTAAAGCCTTTGTTATTTTTGCAGTAATGAACACAGGTGCTGCTGTTGCTTTTAATTTATTGGGTCACGATTTTTTACTGCTACCACAAAAAGCGATTTACTGGAAACAGGAAAAAGCTTTGCTGGCGGCCGATGTGCATTTGGGCAAAGTAGGCCATTTCCGTAAAGCCGGGATAGCGGTGCCCCGTGATATGGAGCAAAGTGACCTGGCCGTTTTATCCGATCTTATTCATGAACACCAGCCCGAAAAAATAATTTTCCTCGGCGATCTTTTTCATAGCGATATGAATGCCGATTGGGACTGGTTCATTTTATGGCGCAGCCAATTCCCCAATCTGCAAATTATCCTTATAAAAGGCAATCACGATATTATTGACGATAGCCACTATCAACAACTGGATATTGACTTATACGAAGAACTATTGATAGGCCCTTTTTTAATGTTGCACCACCCTTTAACAGCAAGCGGGTTACAGCAAGCCGGGGGATATGCCTTTTGCGGGCATATCCATCCGGGGGTAAGTTTAGTGGGCAGAGGGCGTCAGCAAATAACCTTACCTTGCTTTGCATTTGGACAAAAGCAGGCTATTTTACCCTCATTCGGACAGTTTACCGGCAGGGTGGCTATCCGCAGTATTAAAACTGATAAAATATTCGCCGTAACAAAAGATAAGGTACTGGCTATTGATTAATGGTGCTTATCCATATAATCATTAATCTCAAAGCTCAATCTGTCAATATCAATATCACGCCTTACAATTTTCCAGTTGCCATCAAGCAAATAGTAGCTTGGGATTTTCGTAATAGTCCAGTTGGCAGCATTTGGTGAGTCGTCGCCTTTCAAATCACTAATTTGTGGCCATTTCATGTTATCTTCATTAATGGCCCCGGTCCACCAGTCGCTTTTGGTATCAAGTGATATACTAACAACGGCTACGTCTTTGCCATATTTGTCTCGGCCAAGTACATCAATAATAGATTGGTGATTTCTTCTGCTCACATCATTGCTTGCGCGCCAAAAATCAACCAAAATAAGCTTTTGCGTTATTGATTTTGGGTCGAATGTTTTTCCGTCGGGCATTTTGCCAACAATAACCGGTGCAGTAGCGCCTTCAACCGTTTTCACCAGATGACTTAGTTTGTCGCCAATTTCTTTGCCATCATCACTATTTCTCGCGGCAGCGCTGAGCGTTTTAAAAATGGCATAATAACTTACCGGATCGTCTTCATAGTCCAGTTTACTCATTAAGTGAGCACTGATATCGCTGTTTGGAAATTCCTTCAAAAATTCTTTAAACGCCGTTTCATTATTAGTGGCCATGCTGGCCTGGGCAGCACTCAATTTATTTAATAGCTGATTATAAGCCAATTTTGAAAGACCATCCCCTTTTGTTTTAATCTCATCATTTAATTTCTGCACTTCCTGCTGAGTTTCCAGCCCCAGTTTATCATCCAAAGTATAAAATGCCGATAGTTGCTGCTGTGTTTTCGAAGATGTAGTTATTTTAGGATATTTAAACAGTTTACCGTTTTCGGTTTCAATATTATAAGTTGCACTTTCCAGATAAACCTCAAAAGGCAAATGACCATCGTTATTGTCCTCATCAACAATATTCATCATATAATATCCTACTTCTTTCAGCGGCCTTTTGGTAATTGCAAATTTGCCGTCTTTTATATTCTCGCCAAAAACAGTACTATCGCCGGTAGTTTTCACTACAAACACGCCGTTTTTTATACCCGGAGTAATGCCGGTAAACTCAATGGTCGACCTTTTTATGCAGCCGGCAAGTAAAAAGGTGCAAAGTATTACAGAAATATATTTCATATTTTAATGATGATAAGTATTTAATAGCCGCTAATATAGGCCTGGCGACGTTAAACGCAAATAAAACAAATACATTATTTTTAGATTGTTTCTAAATAACCAATAACTCCGGTTTAAGCCAATTCCATTTATATCTTTTGGCATATAATAAATACTTTTGCCCAATAAATCTGATATATAATGAGCGAATTCAAACAAACCTTTAACTCATCGTTGGGAAAGAAGCTGATAATGGCTTTAACGGGCTTGTTTCTGTGTACTTTTTTAATTGTGCACCTTGGCGGTAACCTGTTACTGTTCAGCAATGATGGTGGTTATGGATTTAACATGTATGCTAACTTCTTAACGCATTTTCCGCCGATAGAAGTTATAGCCTACCTTCTTTATCTTGCTATTCTGGTGCATGCCATTTATGCACTGGTTTTAACCATTAAAAACCGCAAAGCACGCCCCGTAGCTTATGCTGCAGTAAACAAATCGCCCGCTACATGGTCGTCAAAAAACATGGGGCTTTTGGGCTCGATATTGTTTTTGTTTATTGTGATACACATGAGCGATTTTTGGTTTCACTACAAATACAGCAACGCAATTGGATACAAAGAATACCGTACCAATGTAAAAACTGACGAAACTACATCTGTTGATTATGTACCTGAATCACCAAAATTTGAAAGATCAGTTACAACCGAAGGCGACTATGAAATTGTGAGGGTTAAAGACATACATGCGCGTGTTGCTTCCAGCTTCAGCAATTTAATTTATGTAATATTTTATGTAATTGCTATGGGAGCAGTTTCGTTCCATCTGGTGCATGGTTTTCAAAGTGCTTTCCGCACTTTAGGATGGGTGCATAAAAAATATACGCCAATTGTTTATTTTATTGGTACCTGGCTGTTTGCAGTAATTATCCCGATTGGTTTTGCGGCTATGCCGATAGTTTATTATATACAAAGTTTAAGTAAATAAGTAGTTGATTAAGTTAGATTAGGTTGAATGAGTTGATTAAGTTTAATATGTGAGTAAACTATTCATATAATAAACCTAACCCTGAGCTCACTGAGAAACAAACCATTCACCCAATCAACCCAATCAACCACTCACTAAATAAAAGAAACATGAGTTTAGATGCTAAAATCCCTAAAGGTCCATTAGCCGAAAAATGGAGCAAGCATAAGTTTGATTTAAAGCTGGTTAACCCCGCCAACAAACGTAAATACGACATCATAGTTGTAGGTACAGGGCTTGCGGGCGGAGCAGCTGCGGCATCATTAGCTGAATTGGGTTACAACGTAAAAGCATTTTGCTTTCAGGATAGTCCCCGTCGTGCGCACTCTATTGCTGCACAAGGTGGTATTAATGCTGCAAAAAACTATCAGAACGACGGCGATAGTGTTTATCGTTTGTTTTACGATACTATTAAAGGCGGTGATTACCGTGCCCGTGAGGGAAACGTTTATCGTTTAGCCGAAGTATCGGTAAATATAATTGACCAGTGTGTGGCACAGGGTGTGCCTTTTGCACGCGAATACGGCGGCTTGCTGGATAACCGTTCATTCGGTGGTTCGCAGGTATCCCGTACTTTTTATGCCAGGGGACAAACAGGACAGCAGCTTTTATTGGGCGCTTACTCGGCCCTTAACCGCCAGATTCATTTAGGTAAGGTAAAAATGTATACCCGTACCGAAATGTTGGATGTGGTTATGATAGATGGTCATGCCAAAGGTATTGTTACCCGTAACCTCATCAACGGAGAAATTGAGACACATGGCGGTCATGCCGTATTGCTTGCTACCGGCGGATACGGGAACGTATTTTACCTGTCAACCAATGCAATGGGCTCAAACGTTACCGCTGCATGGCGGGCGCACAAACGCGGTGCATTTTTTGCCAACCCATGTTTTACACAAATACACCCAACCTGTATCCCGGTAACCGGCGATCATCAGTCAAAATTAACGCTGATGTCAGAGTCATTGCGTAATGATGGCCGTGTATGGGCACCAAAAACAGTTGAAACCGCAGAAAAGATGCGCAAGGGCCAGTTGAAAGCTGCCGACGTAAAAGAAGATGACCGTGATTACTTCCTGGAAAGAAAATATCCTTCGTTCGGTAACTTGGTTCCTCGCGACGTGGCATCACGTAATGCCAAGGAAATGGTTGATGATAACCGCGGTGTAGGTGCATCGGGCATAGCTGTATTTCTTGACTTTGCTGACGCGATACACCGCCTGGGTAAAGACGCAGTAGCTGCCAAATATGGTAACCTGTTTGATATGTACTATCAAATTACCAACGAAGATCCTTATACCCAACCAATGCGTATTTACCCTGCGGTACATTATACTATGGGTGGTTTGTGGGTTGATTATAACCTGAGCACCAATATTCCGGGTTTGTATGCTTTGGGCGAGTGTAATTTCTCCGACCATGGTGCCAACCGTTTAGGTGCTTCGGCATTAATGCAGGGATTAGCCGATGGATATTTTGTGATCCCTTATACGTTAGGCGATTACCTGGCAACTATAGGACCAAAACCGGTTGATATAAATCACCCTGCTTTTGAAAAAACAAAACAGGAGGCTATAGCCCTTATAAATAAATTACTTTCATTAAAAGGTACCCGTACAGTTGATGATTATCACCGCTCATTGGGCCATATTATGTGGGAGTATTGCGGCATGGCCAGAACTGAAGAAGGTTTGACCAAAGCGAAAGGATTAATAAGCGAACTGAGGGCTGATTTCTGGAAAAATGTTATTGTGGTAGGGGAAAACGATGAAGTAAACCCTGCCCTTGAAAAGGCCGGACGTGTAGCAGACTTTTTAGAACTAGGCGAGTTGATGGTGGACGATGCCCTGATGCGCAGGGAGTCATGCGGGGGACATTTCCGTTTGGAATCGCAAACACCGGAAGGCGAGGCTTTACGCGACGACGATAACTTCGCCTTCGTTGCCGCCTGGGAATATAAAGCTGATAACCAACCCGAAGTATTGCACAAAGAAGTGCTCGACTTTGAATTTGTTCATTTAACACAACGGAGTTATAAATAGTGAATGGTTGATTAGGTTGAATGAGTCGATTGGGTTTGGAAGTTATAACTATTCACTTAATCAACCTAATTAACTTAATCAACTAAACGTCACATCTCAAATCTAACGAAGAATGAGTAACGGAAATATGAATCTGACGCTGAAAGTTTGGCGCCAAAAAAATGCAGACACCAAAGGTGCTTTTGTAACCTATAAGGCTGAGGGTATTTCGCCCGATATGTCGTTCCTGGAAATGCTGGATGTGGTAAATGAAGGCCTTATTTTAAAGGGTGGCGAACCGGTACATTTTGATCATGATTGTCGCGAAGGTATTTGCGGCATGTGTTCACTGTATATTAATGGTCATCCTCACGGACCTAAAAATGCTATTACCACTTGCCAATTACACATGCGTTCTTTTCATGATGGCGAAACTATTGTGATTGAACCATGGCGTGCTGCTGCATTTCCGGTTATTAAGGATTTAGCAGTAGACCGTTCATCTTTTGACAGGATACAGCAAGCTGGCGGTTTCGTATCGGTAAATACAGGTGTTACTGTTGATGCCAACGAAATTCCAATCCCTAAAGTGATTGCCGACGAAGCTTTTAACTCCGCAACCTGTATTGGTTGTGGTGCCTGCGTTGCAGCTTGTAAAAACGCTTCTGCTATGCTGTTTGTATCGGCTAAGGTTAGCCAGCTGGCTATGTTACCGCAAGGACAGCCTGAACGCTGGAGCCGTGTACAGGCAATGGTTGCGCAGATGGACGAAGAAGGTTTTGGTAACTGCACCAACACCGGTGCCTGCGAAGCCGAATGCCCTAAAGAAATTAAGATGACCAACATCAGCCGGATGAATAACGACTATTTCAGTGCCAAATTATTCCGCGAGGAATCAACGCACGAACACGCTGCCGGCGAATAATAATATTACACTTGTTTAATCTGTAAAGGCTTGGGAATTTTTCTCAAGCCTTTTTTGTTTTAAAGGCATTTTTTCTTCAAACCCTTTTTATAATCGATAAGATATCTTTCAGCCAATCAAATTATTCTCCTTAATTTCCTCAATCAATAAAAACTTACTTTAATTTACTTTGTTAAATCTATAATTAATTAAATTAATTACCTAGAAATACAAAAACTGTGAAAAAGTTAAGTTCAATAGTAGCAGCCGTTGCCATAGCAACAATATTTGAATTTGCAGCTGCAAACGATGTAAGCCATAACGGCATTGAGGTTTCAAAAACAGGAAAAATACTGACAGACACTATACCCACACCAACCCCGCCGCCTGCACCGGCTCCGGTACCAAGTCCTACACCAAATCCAGTTCCTACGCCAACGCCCGTACCTAACCCGCCTCCACCGGCTCCGGTACCAACTCCAACTCCTAGCCCCAACCCAACTCCAAACCCGGCGCCTGCACCAACACCTGCGCCGCCTGCACCCGGCCATTAATAAACTTATAATATTTATATTGCAAATAAAGAAGCCTTGTATGCCATATACAGGGCTTCTTTGTTAAATTTCACTAATAAGACTTATCTGTTTTACCATATCTGTCAGACACAAAATTAATCTTTTTGTTAAATTTTATTGCTTAAAACGAAACATTATTACTCACTCAACGTACAACAGCCTAATTTACCTTAAACCTTTTTACGGTTGTATTGAGCTTAAACATTTTATTTACACCTACTGAAATTGAGTTATTTTATTGAAAAATAACTCAACATTCTGTTAGTATTTAATAGCGTTATTTAAAGTAAATAAGCTGTTTGATTTATTATAAACATGTTCTATTAAGAAAATATCGGTTTGACACAGAAACTAAATTACTTCATCGCCTGGTTCAAATTATTGAAAAGAAAAACATCGCCGCTACTATTAGTTATCATTTTGATAGCATCAGCGGCAATGATTGCAACTAACTACTACACCATAAAAATATCATCGGCTGCAAGGGCTTATGTTAATGGAGAATCCCAATACTCAAAAGGGCAAAAAGATGCGTCTGCTTATCTCATCAAATACATTTACCTTGAAAACGATACCGACTACAAGGCTTTTGAGCGAAATATCGGTATACCCCTTGGCGACCATATGGCCCGTATTGCATTATCAAACAAACACAACAACGCCGAAGCTACCAGAGGCTTTTTGCAAGGCAAAAACTACCCAAAAGACGTAGTAAACATGGTTTGGCTTTTTACCACATTTAAACAATTACCTATCTTTAAAAAGGTAATTGCCATTTGGTCGGAGGGTGATGCACTGGTAAATAAGCTTTATTTAACCGGGGTACAAGTTCGGAAGGAAATGCGGTCGCAAAAAATTTCGCCTGTGGAGAAGCGGGCATTAATATTATCTATCAATAACTTATCTCAGCAGCTAACTATTAAGGAGGAAGATTTTTCAAATACACTTGGTATTATAAGCAGTTCCATTAATGTATACCTGTTTATTGCCGATATAGTGGTGATACTGGTTATTATTATCAGCTCGTATTCATACGCAGGTATTATGATCAGAAATCTGCATGAGTCAAAAAAGAAAATAATTGAACAAAATTTTGATCTGCAATCAATTAATGCCGGCCTCGATAAATTCGTATTCAATATCACGCATGATTTACGCTCGCCATTAGTTTCATTGATCGGTTTGATTAGTTTAATTGACGATGAGACTGATATGAAACAAATTAAATCCTATACCCTGCTAATGAAGGATAGTTTGGAAAAACAGGATCAGTTTATCAACGAGATGCTCACCTTTATACAAAGCAAACATACCGGTTTGATTAAAAAGGAATGCAGCCTTAATATGATCATAGAAAATGTACTCACGCAAAACCATTATGTAAAAGAGGGTAAAGAGGTACATTTTTACAAGGAATTGCTCCTTGATCAAATTGAAAGCGACTCGTTAAAATTGCAGGTGATATTAAATAACCTGGTTTCGAACGCGGTGAAATACAGCGACGCCAAAAAGGATGAACAGTGGGTAAAGGTTAAAACCTACCGTGCCGATACCGAAGCCATAATTGAGATTGAGGATAACGGTCTGGGCATCAGGAAAAATGACCAGGAACGTATTTTTGATAAGTTTTATCTGTCGGGCATTAATAAAAAAAGTTCCGGATTAGGACTATACCTGGTAAAGGATGCCGTTAAACAAATGAATGGCCGGATACAGGTAAAATCAGAAGAAGGCTTATACAGCAGGTTTACCATCAGCATTCCGGGTTAATAGGGCTATGTGGTTACCTGTTTCAGAAATTGTATAACGTCCTGTTCTGTCCCAGTAAACGGACCCGCTATTGCGGTTTTAAGGCCGGCCATGGCTGCTGCAAATTCGCCTGCTTCTTGTATCCCGGTATTTTTATTGCGCTGATATAAATACCCTGCCATATAAGTATCTCCACACCCGGTTGCGTCAACAACAGTTTTTGGCTGATAGGCTGATATATTATAAAAAACGCCCTCCTTATAAATTAGTGAGCCCTTGCTGCCGTTAGTTATTACGGCTTCCTGTACGCCCCAATCTGCCAGTTGCCAGCAGCCGCTTTTCACGTCTTTTTTCCTGGTTAACGTCAATAGTTCATTAACATCCGCCTTCAAGATGCTGATATGCAACAGCGCCTCTTTTTTCCATAGCCAATCTGTGGGTACTACTTTATAATTTATAACCTTGCGTAAATAGCCCTGTACGTCCAGAGCAACTATCCCTTTTTTTGAAAGCTCTTTTATAACATCAATCGCAATATCATCAGCCAGCAACGGCCCCAAATGAAAAATGCGGGCTTCGGTATCGGCGAGCTGTTGCATGGTGAAAGCGTCGGCTGTTTGCAGCACGTTCTGTGTCCTCTCATCCTGATCATCCGCATAAATATTTTCAAAATAAACGGTGTGCGCGCTTTGGTGTACTTTCACCTCAATATTTTCATGGCGCATTTGATCAACATAGTGCATTTCCGCATCGCCCAAAGCAGTAACCAGCAAATAATTAATATCAAACTTACTTAGTGAATAGGAGAAATAGAAGGCCGTTCCCCCGGGCATATAATTTACAGAAGTTGCGGTTACTACCTTATCAGAAGTGATATGCCCAATGCAACAAATATCATACATAAGTGAAAAATAAAAACCAATATAGTAATTTGCTTAATAAATAAATTGCAATTCAAATGCAATACCCAATTGAATTATAAACCAAATGAAAAAGAAAGAATATGCTTATCTGCTGGCCCGGCTTCCGCTGGGGATGAGTTTTTTTGGTCATGGCTTAATACGTTTAACCAAACTGGATGCTTTTAGCCATGGCATGGTGGGGCAATTCAGTAAATCGCTATTGCCGGTAACCATTGTGCTAGGATTTGCATATGTATTGCCATTTTTGGAGTTTATAGCGGGCTTATTATTACTGTTAGGATGGTTTACCCGCTTTGCAATTGTTTTGGCTGTTGCTATTATGCTTACCCTTATTTTAGGCAGCAGCCTGATAGAACAGTGGAATGCTGTGTTTACACAATTGGTTTATAGTGCCTACTTAGCTGTACTATTTTATTTTTCGGATTGCAACGGTATCTCTGTTGACGGCTATGCCGGATTATTTAAAAAAAACTTATCACGATAACTAAAAACGTAAATTAATGAATGTAAGTGGAAACACCATTTTAATAACTGGTGGCAGATCTGGTAACCTTTGTCTCTCTGGCATTTATACCTGCTTATTATGTAACTAAAGCAGTCATGCACCCGTTAAACTTATCATCGCGCTATCAGCTAAAAAATACTGATTGTTAAATAAAAAACAGGTGATTTAACGGTGTTAAGTCGCGTATTTTAACTTAATGTTACTAGAAAATTAATTACGTAATTAGATACCCACAAAAAAACCAATTATGCAAACTATAGAAATGAGTTTTGAGAAGTCAGAGCTGCGTTATAACGACAGCGGCAGGTACAACTGGGATAAACCTGCAGACATTTACAGTCCATTTTACACAGGCGGCGACGATGACAGCGCATTTGACCGCACCAATGGAAACGAAGTACTTTATTTTATAAACTACTTGTTTAAAGATTTTCCGGAAGAACCTACACTTTCTCACTATCTAAAAGCCGAGGAAATGATTGCTTTTGATTTGCCCCGGTCGAAAAAAAGTCACAAAAGTGCAGCTGAATGGATCTATAAAAACTGGAATAACCGCGAGAAATTAATAATGTAAACGTTCAGCTGATTTGCTGAACGATTCACCGTTTATTCCTGAACTTTATTTACGGGTAAACTACTTCTTTAAGCAGATAATTAAAACAACTGGATTTAGTATAAAATACTGAAACAGATTTTTATTGCTGTTGTTGTTGCTGCTGCTGTATAATTTCCATATAGCGCTGATAACTGTTTTTGGGTGTATCAGAAACAATATTGGTTACATGTGCTTCGGCAATCATGGCATCACTGTTTTGCAAAACATTTTCGTCATCAACAGAAACGGCAACTTCAAGCTTATGGTTAGATGAACCTTTGTAAACGCCCTTAACCGGCGAACAATCACTAAAATTACGCCCTACAGCCAAACGCACGTGCGTTTCATTGGCAATACAATTATTGGTCGGATCGATGCCGAGCCAGCCATAATCGGGCAGGTATACCTCTGCCCAGGCGTGGGTAGCGCCTTCGCCCCGCATACCATCGCGTTTGCTGGTACAAATGTAGCCACTAACATACCGGGCAGGTATTTGTACCATACGCAGCATTTCCATCAAAATATGCGCAAAATCCTGGCAAACACCGGCCTTGAGCTTCCATATTTCGTCAAGCGTTGTTTCAACCGTGGTAACGCCTTTTATGTATTCAAAATTTTCATATACATATTGGCAAAAACGTAATGCTACCTGATAAGGCGTGTCATCACTTTGGCTCTGCTGTTCAATAATGGATTTTAATTCGCTAATACCTTCAAAATATTCCTGCTTCAAAAAATCAATATAGGGCACCATAAACTGCAATCGCCGTAAATCCTCCCATTGGTGCACCGGAAATATATCGCTGACAGGTAGTTCGCGGTGTTTGGTAATAACCCATACTCTGGAATTAATGGTAAGCACCGTATGTGGCTCCGAATAGGTAAAGCTACCTACTTCATTTCCGTAATAGTCAACATGTGTATCAACCAGCGGATTGCCGGTAATGGTCAACTCCTGCTTAATTACATCCTGGTATTGGTCTTTTATGGGAAAAAGAATAACCTGGTTGGCGCTGTCACGAACCGGTCCCTCGTAAACGTACCGGGTAATATGTTGTATCTCAAATTCGGGCATCTTTACTCAATTAATTAATTTGACAGTTTGAAAACGCTATTGTCATCATTAGCAGCGTCTTCAAAATAATTCGATCAGGAGTTTGCAAAGTAATATTCATTAAGTGCATTTCCTATTCCATAAAGTTCTTTTCGTATCTGTGTTAAAAAAGAATGCAAACCTTCCTGCTCAATTGTTTTTACCGAGCTATATTTAATGCGGCTTTGCAGTCGTCCTATCTGGAACGACATCTCCCTGAAGGTATCAATATTGCTATCGCTCTTTAACCTGTCGAAATAGCGCTGAATGTTGTTTACCGAATAAATTACCGACCGGGGGAAATCATTATTCAAAACCACCTGCTCCAAAATATTGGCTGCCTCAAATCCTTCGCGGTAGGTTTTTAAATATAGCTCATATCCACCCAATGATAATAGCAAATGTTTCCAATAGCTTGTATCGGTAAGCAAATCGGGGTTGTCGCCAACAGAACCAAATTTGGTATCTAAAATATCAACTGACTGAATTGCTCTTTCTAAATACTTACCTATATTCATAAAGCTGCGCCCTTCGCCACGCTCCATAGTAATCTCCACCGTGCCGTAATACAACATTACCTGTTTTATCAGTACATCCAACAGACCGATAGGATCTTCACGCTGTAATGCCTTATCCAACCGGGGATCTTTTACCGTGTGATAATACTCGTTTAAGCACTGCCACAAATCTTTTGGGATATGTTCCTGTACACTACGGGCATTTTCGCGGGCAAGGGTAATGATGTTTAAAATAGAATTGGAGTTATTTTTCCCCGTAACCATAAACTTCAAAACGTCCCGGCTATTATCTTCCAATGCTTCAGAGTCTTCATCGTGTCCGGCAAATATCCTTATCACCGGTTCCCATGTAAATTCCTGTACCGCATCCTGCGATGACGCATAATTTATTTTCAACATCCGCAGCATACCATCACTGCGCTCAATGTATCTGCTTAACCAATAAAAACTTGCTGCTACCCTGCTTAACATATCTTATGATTTCGGAAGTCGGATTTTCGATTTCGGATTTATACTTTACTTATTCAAATTTATTCGGCTGCTAACTGCCTACTATAAACTGTTTACTACCTCAGGCTAATACCCAGGTATCCTTACTACCGCCACCCTGCGAGCTGTTTACCACCAGTGAACCTTCTTTCAGTGCTACCCTTGTTAATCCGCCGGGCACAATCTCTATACCATCGGGCCCGTATAAAGCATAGGGTCTCAGATCAATCCGCCGCGGTTTCAACTCGCCCTGCATGTAACAAGGTGCGGCAGACAGACTAATGGTTGGCTGCGCAATAAAATTACGCGGATCTTTCATCACCTCAATTTTATACTCATCAATTTCCTGTTCGGTGGCCGCATGCCCCATTAACATACCATAACCGCCGCTGCCGTTGGTTTTTTTAATTACCATGTTACTGATGTTCTTAAATACATATTCGCGTTCATCTGCATGGCCCAACTGATGGGTAGGTACATTCTTTAATATTGGCTCCTCGTTCAAATAATAACGTATCATTTCGGGCACGTAAGTGTATACCGCCTTGTCGTCAGCCACACCAGTTCCTGTAGCGTTTACTATGGCTACGTTGCCCTTACGGTAGGCGCCCATAATGCCGGCGACACCCAGCATACTTGCAGGATTAAACACCAGCGGGTCAAGAAATTCGTCATCTACCCTACGGTAAATAACGTCAACCTGCTGCAAACCGGTGGTAGTTTTCATGTACACCTTATGGTTGTTCACTACCAGGTCGCGCCCTTCAACCAGTTCAACACCCATCAAACGGGCTAATGTGGTATGCTCAAAGTATGCAGAATTATAAATACCCGGACTTAACAGCACAATAGTAGGGTTATGTATTTGCCGCGGCGACAATGCCAGCAGGTTTTTGTACAATATGGTTGGGTACTCGGTAACACTCCTTACTCCGCATTGCGGCAACAGATCAGGAAATAATCGTTTGGTTATTTCCCGGTTTTCGAGCATATAGCTAACGCCCGACGGTGTGCGCAGGTTATCTTCCAATACATAGAAAGTACCATCATGATCGCGAATTAAGTCGATCCCCGAAATATGTACATAAATATCATAGGGTACCTGTAGCTGATGCATCTCGCGCAAAAAATGCGGGCACGAGTAAATGATATCTATGGGCACTATGCCATCATTAATAATAAACTGATTATGATAAACGTCCTTCAGAAACAGATTCAAAGCGGTAAGACGCTGCTTGATCCCTTTTTCGACAAAGGCCCATTCGCTGGCGGTAATAATGCGCGGAATAATATCAAAAGGAAATATCTTTTCAATTCCCTCGCCGCTGTTGTATACGGTAAAGGTAATGCCCTGGCTCATAAAGAGCCGCTTGGCTAATTCCTCTTTTTTATTAAGATCATCCGCCGATTCGCCCGAAATATATTCAATTACTTTACGATAATGATCCCGGACATGGGCTTCCGGCCCATACATTTCATCCCACACGCCTTTTATGGGGTTATATTTATCAAAATAAGCTGATTCAGACATAAAAAAAATACAATAATTAAAATATGATAACCAGTTACTTTTTTAAAAACGTAATTTATGAAGTGTTTTTGTATAAAAAAGAATTTTTTGGTAATATTTTTAATAATATTTTAATGAATTTTGATTTTATACCTAAATTTAATAATTTATTGATTGAAATTTTAGAGAAAATTAGACAAAAATTGAACATCAAAAAAGATATATCGTTCTGAACAGCAGTATAGAACAACATAATTACAGATTAAGCGCCCATTAAGAGTGCTCAGATACTAACGCCACCGTGAAATATTAATTAAAAAAGCGCCAACTGCGGATCAGTTATCCTGAAAGTACGGCGATGATATGGAGTATAACCTATTTTTAAAACAGTTTCGCGGTGTTTAACTGTAGGATAGCCTTTGTTTTTGTGCCAGTCGTATTCCGGATGTTCTAAAGCGATCTGCTTCATATAATCATCCCGATAGGTTTTGGCTAGTATAGATGCCGCTGCAATACTGAGGTATTTGGCATCACCTTCAACAATACATTGGTGTGGCGTAGCGCTGTATTTGTTAAACCTGTTGCCATCAATAATTAAAAACTGGGGTACCAAAGAAAGCTGTTGAATGGCCCGATGCATGGCCAGGAAAGAGGCATTCAGAATATTAATTTCATCTATCTCCAAATTATCAACCGAAGCTACGGCATACGCAACGGCCCGCTGCTCAATCTCAGTACGCAGTTGATACCTGATATCTTCTGATAATTGCTTGGAATCGTTTAATAAGGGATGGTCAAAATCATCGGGTAAAATTACAGCTGCAGCAAAAACGGGCCCGGCCAAACAACCGCGACCAGCTTCATCGCACCCTGCTTCAATAAATTCCTGCTGATACCTGGCTAATAACATCTCATTACAAAGTTAAAATATTGAAGGCTTATGTGATGGATGGGACACGTATTTTTAATAATATGATTTTTTTGTAATTTTTATATTAAAATACCTTAATCCGTCATGTTAAAACTTTGACGCGTCGCCCAAATTATTATTTTTGTTGGAAACCAGCAGACCCATTGAAAATACTTTTTTTAACTCATCGTGTTCCGTTTCCGCAAAATGGAGGCTATCCTATAGTAGTTTGCAACACTATAAGAGGGCTGGTAAATTTGGGACACGATGTTTCGCTGGTGGCATTAAATGCCAAAAAAAATCATCACGAAAATAATGATGACGATAAGGAGTTGTTGTCGCAAATAAATTACCGCGCTTATAACATCAATGCCAGCGTATCGGTGTTTGAAGTGGCCGCCAATCTTTTCAGCAAAACATCATTTAATATTGATAAATATTACGACGCCGAGTTTGAGCGCCTGCTGATAAAGGAGCTAAAAAACACCAATTACGATATCATTCAGTTTGAGGGTCTTTTTGTTTCACTTTATCTTTCGGCCATCCGCAAAAATTCAAAGGCCCGGCTCATCTACCGCCTGCATAATGTTGAAAGCCAGATATGGCACCGGTTGGCGCAACAAAAGTCTGATCCTTTTAAAAAGTCGTATTTAAAGATGCATGCCAAGCGGATAAAAAACTATGAGCTGCAACAGTTAAATAATTTTGACGCCATAGCTGTATTTACTCAACAGGATAAAGGTACACTGATGGAATACGGTGCAAAAATACCCATTGAGATATTGCCGGTGGGAGTTAATTTGGATTATTACCAACCCGATTTTGAAAAAACAGAATTCCCGAGTCTTTTCTTTTTAGGGTCGTTGGATTGGCTGCCAAACCGGGAAGGAATTGAATGGTTTTTGGAGAACTTTAAACAAGATTTAACCGATGGCGATCTGCGTGTGCGCTTCTATGTGGCCGGCAATGATATACCCGAGCGATTTGACGATTACGATGTTATGGGAAAGATATTTATCCAGGGCGAAGTGGATGATGCGCTCGAATTTGTTAACAGCAAAGCTATAATGATTGTCCCTTTACTTTCTAGCGGAGGTATGCGGGTTAAAATTGTTGAAGGTATGGCTATGCAAAAATGTATTATATCGACCTCATTAGGCGCGGAGGGCATCAATTATAAAAACGGCGAAAATATACTGATTGCTAATAATACCGATGAGTTTTACGAAGCCATAAAACTTTGCATCGCCGATGAAGATTATTGTAAATCGGTAGGCCTTAACGCCCGAAAGCTGATTGAAGAGCAGCACGATGTAAATAAGGTTACTGAAAAACTGGTGGGATTTTATCAAACGGTTATTTGATTAACGAATTACGATCGGTTATTGCAATTATACTGGTTTCCGATTGATTGAAATTTTCACATATTGAATATTTCCACCACCTGAACTACACTAATTCCCTATACCTGGTAGCATTTAATAAATCTCAATTCGTAAATTGTAATTCGTAAATCAGCTAATGATTTTATTACTTTTGCGGCCTAATAAATTGTGATGAAGAATACTGCTTTAACCGATATTCATATAAAAGAGGGCGCCAAAATGGTTCCTTTTGCTGGTTATAATATGCCTGTTCAATATGCAGGGATCAATGCCGAACATGAAACCGTGCGCAATGGTGTGGGTGTGTTTGATGTGAGCCACATGGGCGAATTTATTTTAAAAGGCGAAAAGGCTCTTGATTTGATTCAGCAGGTTACCAGTAACGATGCATCAAAATTATATGACGGTAAAGTACAATACTCTTGCCTGCCCAATAAAGATGGCGGTATAGTTGATGATCTGCTGGTTTACCGTATTGATGATAAAACCTATATGCTGGTGGTTAACGCCTCTAACATTGAAAAAGACTGGAACTGGATTGCTGGCTTTAACACTTTTGGAGTTGATATGAAAAACATATCAGACCGCACTTCTTTACTCGCTATTCAAGGTCCTAAAGCGGCCGAAGCGTTACAAAGCCTTACCAAAATTGACCTGGCTTCGATGGAATATTACACTTTTAAAAAAGGAACATTTGCTGGGGTTGACAATGTTGTAGTATCCGCAACCGGTTATACAGGGGCTGGTGGTTTTGAAATATATTTTGAAAACCAATATGCCGAACAAATCTGGAATGCCATTTTTAAAGCAGGTGAGCCGTTTGGCATAAAGCCAATTGGACTGGGCGCACGTGATACGTTGCGTTTGGAAATGGGCTTTTGTTTGTATGGCAACGACATTGACGATCATACTTCTCCCCTAGAGGCCGGGCTTGGCTGGGTAACTAAATTCAGCAAAGAATTTACTAATTCAATCGCGCTACAACAGCAAAAACAGGAAGGTGTAAAACGCAAACTGGTAGGTTTTGAAATGATTGACAGAGGCATTCCCCGTCATGACTACCCTATTGTTGACGCTGACGGCAATATCATTGGCAAAGTAACCTCTGGCACCCAATCGCCATCGCTGCAAAAGGCAATTGGCATGGGCTATGTAAAAACCGAATTTGCCAAAGAAGGCACCGAAATATTTATCAGCATAAGAGACAATAAGGTAAAAGCAAAGATTGTGAAGCCGCCTTTTAACAAATAGTCATTAGGTCATTGTATCATTAGTCATTGTTAGTTTTATCCGACAACTCAATGATTAATGACCCAATGACCAATGACACAACGACCAATGAACCAACTAAACGTTTGCCTTTCGCCATCATTAATTCCGCTTTATAATGTGGAAGATTATGTGGTGGTGATTATAGATATTTTCAGAGCTACTTCATCTATCTGCTACGGCATTGAAAATGGCGCTGAAGCTATTATCCCGGTATCGGAAGTTGAAGAATGCGCCGCATACCGCGAAAAAGGACTTCATTATTTATTAGCCGCCGAACGCGATGGAAAGGTGGTTGACGGATTTGATTTCGGCAATTCGCCATTTTCTTATACTATCGAAAAAGTTGCCGGTAAAACAGTAGTGCTAACTACAACTAATGGCACTCATGCGCTGCATTTATCGCGCAGCGCAAAAAAAATTGTTATCGGTTCTTTTTTAAACCTCACAGCAATTTGCAACTGGCTTAAAACACAAAACGACAATATTTTATTGGTTTGCGCCGGCTGGAAAAACAATTTTAATTTAGAAGATACGCTGTTTGCGGGAGCCGTTGTTGATCAGCTTAAGAATTTTGAATTTAAGCTTGATGATGCTGCTATTGCCGCAAACGACCTTTTTCAGGTGGGTAAACACGACATCAATCAATATCTCAAAAAAACATCGCATGGCGAACGCCTTAAAAAACTTGGGATCGAAAAGGATATTGAATTTTGTTTACAAATTGATTTAACAACTGCTATCCCTATTTTAGAGGGCGAGAGTTTGGTGAAGCTTGTTTAGGATATTAGGATACTTCTTTATGCGTCATTGCGATGAGGAACGAAGAAGCAATCTTTATGCTATGCAGATTCGCCACTTTTCCTTTTGCTCTGTACAGTGTAAAGATTGCTTCGTACCTCGCAATGACGCGGAAGTATTGTTACTTTAGTTTCTCATTATTCCTATGCCTATCGGCATCGCGGATACTTTTCTTTTCCATATTCTTTTCCAGCGCATCGGTTAAATCAATACCGGTTTGGTTGGCCAGGCATATCAACACAAACAGTACATCGGCCATTTCATCGGCCAGATTTACTTCAGTATCTGATTTTTTGAATGATTGCTCGCCGTACTGCCGTGCCATTATGCGGGCTACTTCTCCTACTTCTTCCATTAAAATAGCAGTATTGGTCAGTTCGTTAAAATATCTGATACCGGTTGTGGTTATCCATTTATCAACCAGTTGCTGGGCTTCTTTAATATTCATATTTATACACTAATTAGGCGAATTTATGCGAATTGCACGAATGAAATATAAACGAATTACAGTGATCTATTCCGATGTTGCTTCAATTATATGAGATGTTAATTTGCGTAATTCGCCTAAATTCGTGCCATTCGTGTCTTTTAATTTTATTCTTTGTTTTTTGTATCCAAAATAATGGTCACCGGACCATCGTTTACCAAAGCAATTTTCATATCGGCTCCAAAAATACCTGTGGCAATTTTTTTGCCTGTTAGATTTTCTAAAGTAGTTATCATTTGCTCGTATAACGGGATAGCCTTATCCGGTTTCGCCGCCCGAAGAAATGATGGCCGGTTTCCTTTTTTGGTTTGGGCAAATAGAGTAAATTGTGAAATCAATAAAATACCCCCATCAATATCTGACAGGGCTTTATTCATCAATCCGTTTTCGTCGCCAAACACCCGCATTCCATTTATTTTTTGTGCCAGCCATTGCAGGTCTTCGGTCGTATCCGCATCCTCAACACCTAAAAGCACCAAAAAGCCCGCATCAATTGATCCGGTTATTTTACCTTCAACAGTACAGCTTGCCGACGAAACGCGTTGTATTATAACCCTCATATTATATACACTAATTTTTGCGAATTATTTCGAATTGCACGAATGGATTATAGTATAACACTAATTTGCACGAATATCATTGAATTGCTCGAATGGGACAAATACAATTCGTGAAATTCGCATACATTCGTGAAAATTAGCTCTTATAATTACCTATGCCTGATATATTATTTAAAGAAGAGTCATATAAAATAATCGGTGCCTGTTTTGAAGTTCACAAAATATTAGGTCATGGATTTAAGGAAGCCGTTTATAAAGATGCCTTGGAACTTGAATTAAAAAAACTTGACATTCCATTTATCAGAGAAAAGCCTTTTACTATAATTTATAAAGAACAAAAACTCAAGCATTTCTTTATTGCTGATTTTGTCATTTATGAAACAATTATTCTCGAAGTAAAAATCGGAGGTTATATTGGTGAGCCACATATAAAACAAACGCTCAATTATTTAAAAGCATCCGGACTTAGATTGGGCATGGTAATTAATTTCGGGATGCCATCATTAGAATATCAAAGAGTAATTATTTAAGTACACTAATTTTCACGAATTTAGACTGATTTCGCTAATAGATATAGTCGCAACCCATTCAATTCGTGAAATTCAAAGCTATTCGCGAAAATTTGTGCCCATTCCATTCGTGTAATTCGCAATAATTCGTGAAATTCGCGGCACTATGATTAAGAGAGGCTTTACTACCACCATATTACATGCAGACAGACTGGACAAACCGGAACATGGCGCTTTACATAAACCTATCCACACCTCAGTAACCTACGGTTATGACGATGTGCAGGATTTGGTTGATATTTTTCAAAACAAGAAAAAAGGCTATGCTTATTCGCGCCAGGGCAATCCAACTGTTTCGGCATTGGAGAGTAAGGTTACAAAGATGGAAAATGGTATGGCAACCATTGCCTTTTCTACCGGCATGGCGGCAATTTCAGCCTCTATATTAGCATTGATAAAACATGGCGATCATATACTGGCCAGCTCCTACCTGTTTGGTAATACCCGCAGTGTATTCCAATCGTTTATGGATATGGGGTTGGATATTAGCTTTGTTGATGCCACCGATTTTAACAACGTAAAAAACGGTATTAAACCCAGCACCAAACTTATTTTTGTGGAAACCATTGCCAACCCGGCAACGCAAATTGTGGAGCTGGAAAAAATAGGCGACCTATGCCAGGAAAAAGGCATTATTTATATGGTGGATAATACCATGACTTCACCTTACCTGTTTCAGCCTGTAAATGTGAAAGCAAGTTTGGTGATTAACTCTTTAACCAAATATGTTGGCGGCCATGGCAATGCTTTAGGTGGCAGCGTTACCGACACAGGCTTATTTAACTGGACAAACTTCCCCAATATTTTTGAAGGTTTTAAAACACAGGTAAAGCCCGAGGTTTTAGGCATGACCCAGATCCGCAAAAAAGGATTGCGCGATGCGGGAGGCACATTATCGCCAGAAGCCGCACATTCTATTTCCGTAGGCTCCGAGACGTTGGCGCTGCGCATGGAAAGAGCCTGCAACAACGCTTTTGCCTTAGCAACCTATTTTGAAAATCATCCGAAAATTAAAAAAGTATACTATCCTGGCCTTAAATCGCACCCGCAACATGAAATGGCCGGCAAGCTTTTCCTTAAATATGGCGGTCTGATGAGTATTGAGGTGGATGAAAGCATCGATTGTTTCGCCTTTTTAAACAAACTGAAGCTGGTAGTAAAATCAAGCAACCTAGGCGACACCCGCACGTTGGCCATCCCTGTGGCACACACCATTTTTAATGAATTGGGTGCCGAAAAAAGAGCTGAAATGGGTATTTCTGATTCCATGATCCGTTTATCAATTGGTATTGAAGATATTGATGATCTTTTGCATGATTTTAAGATAGCATTAGGGTAAAAAATAAAATGGGTCATACTGAACTTGTTTCAGCACCCCACTTGTAAGATATACACCAAGCAAGCCACTTGTCCTGTGAGGTGCCGAAACAAGTTCGGCATGACTTTTAAAAAGAATAAATCAAGCCCTCGTATCATTTCCATTATAAATACTCAGGTAACTTTCATAGCGGGATAATTCTATTTCGCCATCTTCCAGTGCAACTAACACGGCGCAGCCGGGCTCGTTAATGTGGCGACAGTTATGGAAGCGGCAATCGTGCATGCGTTCGCGCATTTCGGGGAAGAAATGACTAAGTTCTTGTTTTTCTATATCGATAACACCCAATTCGCGGATGCCGGGGGTATCAATAATAAATCCGCCTTGTGGCAGTTCAAACATTTCGGCAAAGGTGGTGGTGTGCATGCCTTTATCGCTCCAGTCAGATACCTGGTGTGTACGCAGATCCAGATCGGGCAACAAAACATTAATTAAGCTTGATTTACCTACACCCGAATGGCCCGAAAACAGCGTTACTTTATCCTTTATCAACTCCTGCACCTGAGCAATATTGGTGCCATCAAGCGCCGAAACTTCGTAACAGGGATAACCTACCCGTTCATAAATAGCTCTATAATCGGCTAATACTTCCAGCCCTTCTTCACTAAATAGATCGAGCTTATTAAAAATTAATTTGGCCGGAATATCGTAGGCCTCCGCCGTCACTAAAAAACGGTCGATAAACCCTAAAGATGTACGCGGCGAAGCCAATGTAACCACCAGCAAAGCCTGATTGAGATTGGCCGCAATGATCTGCCCTTGTTTGGACAAGTTGATTGATTTACGAATAATGTAGTTTCTGCGCGGATGTAAAGTTGTAATTACACCAGTTTCCTGATCGGGCTCCATCTCAAAATCAACCACATCGCCCACTGCCAAAGGATTAGTGGTAGTAATTCCTTTAATGCGGAACTTCCCTTTTATACGGCAATCGGTTTTCTGCCCATCCGCAGATTGAACCTGGTACCAGCTGCCTGTTGATTTAATAATTAGTCCCTGCATATTAAACAAACATCAAAAGTAATCAAATTACACAGTTTATTAATTTGCCATTGCTTTATTTAGCAGCACGTAAATCGCCAATATTTTATTTTTTTCATAAAATCAAAATATTCCTTGCTTATTAAAAAAATATCTACTTACTTTACAGACATAATATATGACAATTAACCACACCTCAACAACAACTATTACCACCACCGGGATAAAACACGGAGGAAGATAGTCGTATGGTGTAAAACATAACAAAACCAAACAAACGCCTTCCTCCGCAAAGAGGAAGGCGTTTTTGTTTTATTTAAATAATAATGAAAATTTTAAAATTTGGCGGTACATCCGTAGGATCAGTTCAAAGCATCCAAACCTTACTTAACATTCTGAAAGAAGAAGTTAAAAACGGCGAAAAACCGATAGTTGTTTTATCTGCCATGAGCGGCGTAACCAACCTGTTGATTTCAATGGCTGAGGGCGCTGCAAACGGTCAGGATTTTATGATTGCTTTGGCCGAACTGGAAAAACGTCATTTTGATGTAGTAAAAAGCCTGTTAACAGTTCAAAATCAAAACCCGGCGTTTACCCGTCTAAAAATCTACGTTAACCAGCTGGAAGATTTGCTGCAAGGCGTGCTCACTCTGCGCGAACTAACACCCAAAACCCGCGATTTGGTTTTAAGCTTTGGCGAACGCTGTTCAACCCTGATGATTGGCAAAATAGCCGCACAGCATTTTCCGGGAGCTTTAACTGTTGATGCATCGGAAATTATTAAAACTGATAGCGCTTTTGGACAAGCCAGGGTAAATATGGAGCTAACAGATCTGTTAATCCGTGGGTTTTATAACGAGCATAAGGATGAAGTTCTTTTTGTAACCGGCTTCATTGCATCAAACGAAGCAGGGCAAATCACTACCCTGGGCCGTGGCGGAAGCGATTATACCGCGGCTATATTAGGCGCAGCACTAAATGCACAGGAAATTCAGATATGGACCGATGTTAATGGCATGATGACCGCCGACCCGCGGATGGTAAAAAAGGCATTTTCTTTACCAGAACTTACTTACACTGAAGCAATGGAGCTATCTTATTTTGGTGCAAAAGTGATCTATCCGCCAACGATGATCCCAGCATTTTTAAAGAAGATCCCTATCGTCATAAAAAATACTTTTGAGCCCGATTTTGAAGGAACTGTGATTCGTCATGATTGCAAGCCGTCTAACTTACCTATAAAAGGCATATCGTCCATCAATAATATCAGCATCCTTAATTTACAGGGCAGTGGCATGGTGGGTAAATCAGGCTTTAGCGGAAGACTGTTTTCTCTGCTGGCCCGTGAGCAAATTAACGTGATACTGATTACCCAGTCATCTTCAGAACATAGCATCACCTTTGCTGTTCAACCTGATGATGCTGCAAAAGCAAAACAACTTATCGAATTGGAATTTGAGCTGGAACTGCTGGCCAACAAACTGGATTCATTGGTGATTGAGCAAAACCTTGCTATAATAGCTATTGTAGGCGAAAACATGAAGCAAACACCTGGTGTATCCGGAAAGCTGTTCCATGCCCTTGGTCGTAATGGTGTAAATGTTAGAGCAATAGCACAGGGTTCATCAGAATATAATATATCGGTAATTATCTCCGGCAATGATCTGGCTAAGGCTTTAAATGCTGTACATGATGGCTTTTTTGTGCAGCTCACCAAAACCCTACATGCCTTTTGTTTGGGAACCGGTAATATTGGTCAAACCTTGTTTAAACAATTGAATGCACATAGCGCCTATTTACAGGAGCATAACGGCATACAGGTTAAAATTGCAGGTATCAGCAATACCCGCAAAATGACTTTTAATGCCGATGGCATTTCATTAGATAGCTGGAAGGACGAGTTAGAAGCATCAAACGAACCAGCCAACTTAAATGCTTTTGTGGCTAAAATGAAAAGCATGAATTTGCCTAACTGTGTATTTATTGATAATACCGCCAGCCCTAAACCAGTTGAGGTTTATGAAGAGGTTTTCAAATCGAATATATCCGTAATTACTTGTAATAAGATTGGCAACTCGGCATCATACCAGCAATACAAAACATTTCATGATGCTGCTCAAAGCCATGGGGTCGATTTCTTTTATGAAACCAATGTGGGTGCCGGTTTACCCATCATCCGCACACTAAAAGACCTGATGAACAGCGGCGACAGGATTGCTAAAATAGAGGCTATTTTATCGGGTACTATTTCCTTTATCTTTAATAATTTTAAAGACGATGCCAATTTTCACGATGTGGTTAAAGAAGCCCAGGAAAAAGGTTATACCGAACCCGATCCGCGTGATGATTTGAGCGGGAAAGATTTTATGCGGAAGATGCTGATCCTGGCCCGCGATGCGGGTTATGCAATGGAAGCGGAAGATGTTTTTATTGAAAGCATGCTGCCCAAAGCCTGTTTGGAGGCGCAAACTGTCGACGCCTTTTATGCAGCTTTAAAAACAGAAGATGCACATTTCAGTAAGTTGAAAGCCAAAGCAGCAACCGAAAACAAAGTACTGCGTTACATTGGCAAGCTGGAAAATGGCAAAGCGGCAATTACTCTGCAAATGGTGGACGAAAATCACCCGTTTTTTACCTTATCGGGCAGTGATAATATTATATCATTTACCACCGATAGGTATAAAGAACGTCCGCTGGTGGTTAAAGGACCGGGTGCCGGTGCAGAAGTTACCGCCGCAGGTGTATTTGCTGATTTAATAAATGTGGGCGCATAACCCCCTAGCCCCCTGAAGGGGGAACTTATAGTTTAATATTGAAATGGAAAATAAAATACAAGATTTAACAGCCTCCGTTTTAGCTCCCCCTTCAGGGGGCGTGGGGGGTAGTGTTTCAGTTTTTGCTCCGGCAACAGTAGCCAATGTAGTTTGCGGCTTTGATGTACTGGGCTTTGCCGTAAATGAGCCGGGCGATGAAGTGATTATGCGGGTTACCAATAAACCGGGCATCACCATCAGCAAAATCACGGGCGATAATGGCCGTTTACCGCTTGATGCTGCTAAAAATACTGTTAGTGTAAGTGTGCAGCATTACTTAAAAAGCATTAACCGCACAGATATTGGTTTAGATATTGAACTGCATAAAAAAATGCCTATCGGCAGTGGTTTGGGTTCAAGCTCGGCCAGTACGGTGGCGGGCTTGTTTGCTATAAAAACGTTATTGGGCGATGAAACCGACCCGGCTACGCTGTTACCATTTGCTATGAAAGGTGAAGAAATGGCCTGCGGTCATGGCCATGCAGATAATGTGGCACCGGCATTGATGGGTGGCTTTGTACTGATACGCAGCTATGAGCCGCTTGATGTAATCCGTCTGCCACATCCCAAAGACCTGTATTGTGCCATTGTTTTCCCCGACGTGGATGTACCTACCCGAGAGGCACGGCAAATCATCCGCAAAAACATACAAATGAAGGATGCCGTTACCCAATGGGGCAATATAGCCGGTTTGGTAAGCGGTTTGTTTATGAATGATATAGACCTGATTGGCCGCAGCATGAAAGATATTTTGGTTGAGCCTGTCCGCTCCATGCTGATTCCTGATTTTTACCGGATGCGCGAAATGGCCATGGAACTGGGAGCGGTGAGTTTCGGTATCTCTGGCTCAGGTCCGTCAGTTTTTGCTTTCACCAGAGATGAGGAAACAGCCAAACGCATCACCCAAAAACTGCAACAGCATTTAACCGGCATCAGCATAGGGTCAAATGCGTATGTATCAACTATTAATGATAATGGACCAAGGGTGTTGTAAGCCCCTCCCAACCCTCCCCGGTAGGGAGGGCTTTTAAATTCAATTTAATAAAGAAGCTTTCAAAAGTCTCCCCTACCGGGGGAGATTTAGAGGGGGCTCGAAATTCCAAAATGAAATTATATAGTACCAAAAACCCATCGACAAGGGTATCATTCAAAGAGGCTGTATTTAACAGTATGCCGCAGGATAAAGGTTTATACATGCCTGTTACTATTCCAAAGCTCGGCGATAAGTTTTTAAACCATTTGGATGAATATACTTTACCAGAAATAGCCTTTCACGTTGCGCAGGCGCTCATCGGTGAGGATATTCCTGAAAATGATCTGAAAGCTATTATCAGCGATGCCATCAGTTTTTTAGCACCTGTTGTAAAACTGGAAGAAAACGTTTTTGTGCTGGAGCTTTGGCATGGCCCATCGCTGGCATTTAAAGATTTTGGTGCCCGCTTTATGAGCCGGGTAATGAGTTATTTTTTAGAGAAAGGCGAAAAACAACTGGACGTTTTAGTGGCAACATCAGGTGATACCGGTGGTGCCGTAGCACTCGGCTTTTTAGGCGTGCCAAATACCCGGGTAACCATTTTATATCCGAAAGGAAAAGTTAGCGATATCCAGGAGCTACAGTTAACCACCAATGGGCATAACATCCGCGCGGTTGAAATTGACGGCACTTTTGACGATTGCCAGGCACTGGTTAAACAAGCCTTTACCGATGCGGATTTGAATAAAAAACTCAGATTAACATCGGCCAACTCTATCAACATTGCTAGGTTAATACCACAAACATTTTATTATTTTAATGCTTATGCCCAATTGTTAAAACAGGGGATAAACAAAGTGGTATTCTGTGTACCCAGTGGCAACTTTGGCAATATTGGTGCAGGTTTATTAGCCTGGAAAATGGGACTACCTGTTGAACACTTCATTGCGGCAACCAATTTAAACGATACCGTCCCTGAGTTTTTAAAAACCGGCGTTTATCAGCCTAAACCATCCATAGCTACGTTAAGTAACGCCATGGATGTCGGCGACCCAAGCAACTGGGTTCGTATTGCCGATTTATTTAAGGCTGATGCAGTAGCGCTAAAAGATCTGGTTACCGGTTATAGTTATAACGATGAACAAACGCTGGAAGCTATTAAATTTATTAATGATAATTATAACTATGTAGCTTGTCCGCATACCGCTATCGCCTGGCAGGCTTTGAGAGACTGGCAGCAGGATAATTACAAACCCGATACCGCCGGCGTATCTCTATCAACTGCACACCCCTGCAAGTTCCCTGATGTTTTCCCGGAAAGTATTGCAGCAAAAGTAGATGTACCGGAACAAGTAGAAGATCTGTTTAAAAAAGATAAAAAAGCTACAGCTTTGGGTAAGGGTTTTGAAGGGTTTAAACAATATTTGTTGGAGAATAATTAAACCAAAATGTCATGCTGAACTTGTTTCAGCACCCCATATGCTAAGTATGCGCTTGCTAAGTATACGCCAAACAATCGTACGCATACTACAATAAAATTAATATGCTTTATAAACCTGGCTACACCTACATCATGTCAAACCAATACAGAACGACATTTTATATCGGTGTAACAAGTAATTTAGAAGCAAGAGTATGGCAACACATCAACAATGAAGGTTCAGCATTTGTAAAAAAATACAAACTGTATGATTTAGTTTATTATGAATGCTTTGAAAGGATAACTGATGCTATTGATAGAGAGAAACAACTTAAAAATTGGCATAGGGATTGGAAAATCAATTTAATCAAATCTGAAAATCCGGAGGTGAAGGATTTAAAAGGCACATTGGAATTGTAAATGATTAATTTGTATGCTGAATACTAAGCAAGCGGCTCTTCTGATGGGGTGCTGAAACAAGTTCGGCATGACGTGCATTTTTTTTGAATATTTTGAATTATGATCAACACCATTATCTTCGACCTTGGCGCAGTTTTAATTGACTGGAATCCGCATTATATGTACCGCACTATATTTAGTGATGAGGAAGAAATGAAAAACTTCCTGGCGACAGTTACTACTTCTGATTGGAACGAAGAACAGGACGCAGGTCGATCTTTAGCGGAGGGTACAGAACTACTGGTGCAACAGTTTCCGGAGCACGAAGCCAATATCCGCGCCTTTTATACCCGCTGGGACGAAATGCTGGGCGATGCTTTTTGGGATACAGTAGAAATCCTTAAAGAACTAAAAGACAGCGGTAAATACAGCATCTATGCGCTAACCAATTGGTCGGCCGAGACTTTTCCAAAGGCATTGGCCAAATTTGAATTTTTAAGCTGGTTTGAAGGCATTGTGGTATCAGGTGCAGAGAAAATGCGCAAACCCACACCTGCCTTTTATCAGATTTTACTTGATCGTCATGAAGTAAACGCAGAAGAATCCTTATTTATTGACGATAATTATCGTAATGTTTTAGCTGCGGAGAAATTAGGAATTAAATCCATACATTTTACAAACGCCGAAAAGCTGAGAGAAGAGCTTGTTGGACTTAAACTTTTATAAAGTATAAGAATATCGCTTTGGCATCCCGTCATGGCGAGGAACGAAGCCATCTCTACAAAGGACAGTCAACAATGTGGCATTATTTATTTAATGACATCTATCTCAATTGATTTGCTTAGTTTATAGATTGCTTCGTACCTCGCAAAGACGAGCTGCTATTTTTTCAATTTAAGAATCGAAAAATCACTATCTGCTTTCTCAATAACATTTCCTAATACGCCTAATCCGGTTACTTCCATTTCAACCAAATCGCCGGGCTGCAGCCATTGCGTTTGGTAATTTGGATTATTCAATAAACCTGTGCCATTCAGTTCCAAAAAGCATCCGGTACCCACCGTGCCCGAGCCAATTACATCACCGGGTAATACATCACAGCCGTAAGCACAGCGTTCAATAATTTCAGCAAAGGTCCATTCCATATCGGCCAGGTTTCCTTTTGATACCTGTTTGCCATTTACAGTGCAGGTCATTTTCAAATTGTAAGCGTTGCCGGTGTGTCCCATTTTGGATTTAACTTTATAAGGTTCCAATTCATCGGGTGTTACCAGCCAAGGGCCAATCACTGTGCAAAAATCTTTGCCTTTTGCCGGGCCCAGGTTAAGCAGCATTTCTTCCATTTGTAAAGTGCGCGCGCTCATATCGTTCATAATCATAAAACCTGCAATCAGGCTGTCAGCATCGGCAGCTCTAATATTCCTGGCTTTTTTATTGAGTACAATAGCTACTTCCAGTTCAAAATCAAGTTTTTCAAAATGATCGGGCATGCATTCAATATCTCCAATGCCCTGTATGGCATTGTGATTGGTAAAGTAAAATACCGGGTATTGATCAAACTCAGGTATCATGGCTGCCCCACGGTTCCGTCTTGCTGTTTCCACATGTTGCCTGAAAGCGTATGCATCCCTGCACGATGTTGGGTGCGGTACAGGTGCCATCATCTCAAAAAACAACTCTTCCTTAGCTTCCAATTTACCCGAAGAAATATCTTTATTGATACGTTGGGCGCGTTCCATCAACTCATCTCCTCCCCATAAAAACTCATTCATATTATCAGGGATCAGTTTATCGCACGAATTGAGGTTATAAATGTGGCCATTTATAAAAACACCCAAATGCTCTATATCTTCGGTTTTATAGGATACTAATTTCATTGGCTTATCGGTTGGTTTACTCAAAGCTAGTGAATTAGTTGATTGGTTGACTAGGTTGATTGAGTTTATTGGGTTGGATTGGTTTATTGGGTTAATTGAGTTGAATAGTTTTTTTATATCTGATAATTGGCCAGAATAAAACTATGGCTATTATTTCACCAACTACTGACTTAATTAATCTGATCAACTATTCTCTAATTCAACTTAATCAACTCAATCAACCACTCACTTAATCAACCACCCTTGCATATTAACTATTAATACTATAGCTTTGTATAACCAAATTATGAGCATACAAATGCATTTTCTTTTTTCCCTGGGCCTCACTTCAATGAGTGATGCTTCATCTTTCAGGGATGCTGTGCTCGCCAAAATTGTACTGGCGCAGTACTAATTTTCTTTTCTGCTGTTGGTTGCTGCTTTCAAGTATTGCAACCGCGAATTTCTTTTCAAACTATTACAACGCTTTAAACGTTTCTTAATTAACCAATTAACAAACTATGCCTGTTTATCATTCATTAGGAGCTATTCCGCCTAAGCGGCATACGCAATTCCGTAAGCCCGATGGTAGTTTATATGCCGAAGAGCTGGTATCAACCGAAGGTTTTTCGAGCCTTTACTCTCTGGTGTATCATGCTTACCCGCCAACCCTTGTAAAAGAGTTGGGTGTACCCTATTCTGTCGAGCCTAAAATTGCCCGCGAAAAACACCTGAAACACACCAGTCTCATCGGTTTTAAAATTGAACCTGAAGATGATTACCTGGAAAGTCGCAAACCAGTTTTGGTTAACAGCGATCTGCATATTTCACTGGCTGCGCCCCGTAAATCAATGACCGATTATTTCTACAAAAACAGCCAGGCTGATGAAGTAGTATTTATTCATGAAGGCACCGGAACGCTTAAAACGGGCTACGGCAATATCAAATTTGTTTATGGGGATTACCTGATCATCCCGCGAGGCACTATTTACCAAATGGAGTTTGATACGCCTCAAAACCGTTTGTTTATAGTGGAGAGTTTTAGTCCTATCCGCATCCCTAAACGTTATACTAACGCTTATGGACAGCTAACTGAACAATCGCCGTATTGTGAGCGAGATATCAAAAAGCCAACCGATTTAGAAACTCATGATGAAAAAGGCGATTTTAAAATTCTGATTAAAAAACAGGGCTTAATCTATCCATACATTTACGGTACCCATCCTTTTGATTTTATAGGCTGGGATGGCTTTCATTATCCCTGGGCATTCTCTATTCATGATTTTGAACCGATAACCGGACGCCTTCATCAACCACCGCCGGTACATCAAACATTTGAGGGTCATAACTTTGTGATCTGCTCTTTTGTGCCGCGTAAGTTTGATTACCATCCGCTATCTATCCCTGCTCCGTACAACCATAGCAATGTAGACAGTGACGAACTGCTGTATTATGTTGATGGCGACTTTATGAGCCGTAAAAGCGTGGTAAAAGGACAAATTACCCTGCATCCCGGCGGCATCCCGCACGGACCACATCCCGGCTCAGTCGAAAAATCAATCGGCAAAGAATCGACTGATGAACTGGCCGTAATGATTGATCCTTTCCGCCCGCTGATGCTCACCGAAGATGCCATTAAAATTGAAGACGAAAATTATTATAAAAGCTGGGTGAGCTAGCAAGCCCCACCCAAACCCTCCCCGGTAGGGAGGGCTTAAGAACTTAAAACAATTTAAAAACAAAGAAGTCGCCCCTACCGGGGGAGATTTAGAAGGGGCTAAACAATGGAAACATTAACAATAGATAAACCAACCCAAACAGCCGACTTCCTGCCGCTGAATGGGACTGATTATGTTGAATTTTATGTAGGCAATGCCAAACAGGCGGCCTATTATTATAAAGCAGCTTTTGGATTTCAGGATTTGGCGTATGCAGGGCCAGAAACAGGCATACGCGACAGAGCCTCTTATGTATTGCAGCAGGGTAAAATCCGCCTGGTTTTAACTACGCCATTAACTTCCGGGCATCCTATTGCCGAGCATATTAAGAAACATGGCGATGGCGTAAAAATCCTGGCACTTTCTGTAAATGATGCCTATGACGCCTTTAAACAAACCACTCAACGTGGAGCGCGCACCTATATGGAGCCCCAAACACTAACCGATGAACATGGTGAAGTACGCATAAGTGGTATAAAACTGTACGGCGAAACTGTTCACCTTTTTGTGGAGCGAAAAAACTATAAGGGGCTATTTTTGCCTGGTTATAAACGGATGGAGTCGCACTTTCACCCGACAGACGCTGGTTTACTTCATATTGACCATTGTGTAGGGAATGTGGGTTGGCACAAAATGAACGAATGGGTAAATTTTTATGAGGACATTATGGGTTTCAGAAACATTTTGACCTTTGATGACAAAATGATCTCGACCGAATACTCTGCGCTGATGAGCAAAGTGATGAGCAATGGAAACGGTTTTGTTAAATTCCCGATAAACGAACCTGCCGAAGGGAAAAAGAAATCACAAATTGAAGAATATCTGGAATTTTATGAGGGCGAAGGTGTGCAGCATCTGGCTTTAGCAACAGCCGATATTGTAAAAACTGTGACTGAGCTCCAAAACCGGGGCATTGAGTTTTTAACAGTACCTACAACTTATTACGATGACCTGATTGATCGTGTGGGACACATCGATGAAGACCTGGAACCGTTAAAAAAACTGGGCATATTGGTTGACCGGGATGATGAGGGCTACCTACTGCAAATTTTCACCAAGCCGGTTGAGGACAGGCCAACCCTATTTTTCGAAATCATTCAGCGCAAAGGTGCAAAATCATTTGGTGCCGGTAATTTTAAAGCACTATTTGAAGCTATTGAAAGGGAACAGGAATCAAGGGGAAATCTTTAATATCGGCAATTTATTGCACATAGCTATAAAAGCTCAATATCATTCCTTATTTTAGCCGGGTAATACCCGGCTTTTTTATGAAAAACTTCCGGATTATTACGAAAAAATCTAACCTTTTCGCCGCTTAAAAAAATGAAATACAGCTATAAAACCATTCACTTTAAACCGGGTATTCCCATCCCCGAATTGAGAAAACCTCCCAAGCATAAAAAGAGATTTTTAAGATAAAATAATCAATATCTGTGATCTTGTTGGGTACTGACTATATGTGGTTAACCATTAAGTTATTATTTCTTATAAAAGACCTTAAAAAGGAGAGTAAAAAGCGTTCAATTTTACACAGATGTTAATTAAACTATTTGATTATATGTCATTTACAACGTAAAAAATCATATTTTTATCGCCTTGAATAAACTATTTATAAAACTTATAAACAAAGCACAATTTATCGGATCACTTAACAATTAAACCACGGTTTAATTATTAGTGCTGATTTTCAAGAAATTTCAAAAGAATGGGAACTATTTTCAACGTATTCCGTATTAATCAGTCCCAAAGTGTTTCGGTTTTATGTTTTTGGCATGGATTTTTCTGTACCACTGAGAAGCTTTTGGTTAAACTAACTATGAATCAATTATTAATATGAGCATTGCCGCCGGGAATAACTTCTATTCTGATGACGCATCGCATCTTGCTCAAATAATTGATCATATAAATGCGGGAATCTGGGAATTTAACATCGTTACAAAAGATGTTAAATGGTCTGCAGGTTTTTATACCATTTTGGGGTATATGCCCGGCGAAATAGAGTGCTCCTACAACTTCTTTTTAGATCACCTGCTTTATCATCACGATAAGCCCATATTTTTAAACGCTATGCACGCGCGCGGTGCTGAGCCAAATAACGTTGTCCAAATTAGGTTATTAACAAAATCGCAAGGTTATCAATGGTTTGAAAGTACCACTCAAAAATGGGAAAATGGCGATGGGCCTAAATTTACCGGATCGCTGATTAATGTTAACCAGGCTAAATTGCTACGTCTGCATTCGGCGCAAAACAGCCTTCTGTTTAATGAAACAGGTGCTATTGCACGGGTTAGCGGCTTTGAAATTGATGTACCTTTAATGACCTTGTGGTTATCAAAAGAAGCATTTGATATTTATGAGCTAAACGATAAATTAAAATTAAGCATTGAAGAAGCCATAAGCTTTTTTGAACCACAATATCGCCCGCTGCTTGCCGAGGCAATTGATAACGCCATAAAATATTGCAAACCATATGACATGGAGCTGCTGTTCCGCACAGCAAAAAATAATGTGATATGGGTTAAGGCAAAAGGCATTCCTATTATTGATGATTATGGCAAATGTGTAAAGCTGAGAGGTATTTTACAGGATATTGATGCCATTAAAAGAAAAAGCCTTGCCTTACAGGCGTCCATAAATTTGCTTAACGAACAGAATAAACGTTTGCAGAACTTTGCCTATATCGTTTCACACAACCTGCGCTCGCACACGGGCAATTTGCAGTTTATGGTAAATCTGCACCAAGAAAGCGAATCGGTAGACGACCGTGCGGAGGTTTTTGCTCATATTAAATCAATTAGCAACAGTTTAAGCACTACCATTGATCATCTTAACGAAATTGTTAAAATACAAACCGATGTGGAGCAGGAGCGAAAAACGGTATCGTTTGAAGAATCATTCAAAAATGTGATGTTGGCCCTGCAAAGTAATATCGAAAATACCGATGCCAAAATTGAGTATGATTTTAGCAAGTGTCCTTTTATAAATTACATACCAGCCTACCTGGAAAGCATTATGCAAAACCTGCTTACCAATTCATTAAAATACCGCCATATGGAAAGGCAGACAGTTGTTGCTTGCCGTACCATTAAAGATCACGATCATATTTATATGACATTTGAAGATAATGGAATTGGTATTGATATGGTTAGATATGGCGACAAAGTATTTGGCATGTACAAAACCTTCCATCAAAATTCTGATGCCAAGGGTATAGGCCTGTTTATTACCCGCAACCAGATTGAGGCCCTGGGTGGCTCCATTAAAGTAGATAGTACCGTTAATATCGGCACTAAGTTTACCATAAGGTTAGTTTAAGTTAGTGATTTGAGGTTGGAGACTGGAGATTAGGTAGCTTCATCTTTCCGACTTTTTAACAAACAACCTAATCTCCAACCTCCAATCACTAACCTCTCCTACATGATATAGCTTTCTAAAATCTTAAAGCCTGTAGTGGTTTCCAATTCAACCTTGTCAATGCTTTTGGGTAGTAGCATACAGTCTCCCATTTTTACCAGATAGCTGTTATTGTTATTCTTCACGGTAAACTCACCTTCAACGCATACGTAAATAACAAACGAATCAAGCGCCGAATAGTCTTTTGTAGTGCTATGGGTGAAATCAAGCAGATTGGTAGTAAAATACGGGCAGCTTACCAGGTGAACCGTTTTATCTTTTTCGGGTTGATAATTGGTTTTATATTCAGGATAATGCTTATAATCAATAGCAGCAAGGGCCTCTTCAGTATGCAATTCGCGTTTATTACCCTTGTCGTCAACACGATCGAAATCGTAAATCCGGTAGGTAATATCCGAGGTTTGTTGAATTTCGGCAATCAGCAGCCCCTTACCTATGGTATGCACCCTGCCTGCCGGTAAAAAGAATACGTCGCCGGCTTTAACATCTTCCTTATTCAAAACATCTGTTAAATGCCCGCTGTTAAATTTATTCAGGTATTCCTGTTGTGTTAGTTCCTTATTGAATCCGGCAATCAGCGTTGAATCTGGATCGGCTTCTATCACATACCACATTTCGGTTTTACCAAATGAATTATGGCGTTTTTTTGCCAGCGCATCATCGGGATGAACCTGGATAGACAGGTCTTCATTAGCATCAATAAATTTTACCAGTAAAGGGAAAATATTGCCGAAATGATCGTATACCTTTTCCCCAACCAACTCGTCCTTATATTGCTCCAACAAATCAGCCAATGATATGCCTGCCAATTCTCCGTCAGCTACTACGGATACGTCAGACTTTACGCCCGATATTTCCCAGGTTTCGCCGCAGTTTGGCAAAGCGCCGAAATCTTTATGCAAATAGGTTTTAATTTTCTGACCACCCCAAATTTTGTCTTTATATATGGTCTTGAATTTTAGCGGATATAATGCTGACATGATTTACTTAAAATTTATTTTTTAATATATTTTCAATTTCAGAAATGAGGGGTTTTAGGTGGCTTTCTTTTAAATTCCAAATAATTTCATAATCGAGTCCAAAATATTGATGAACGATTCGATTTCGGAACCCTCTGAGTCGAAACCAATCGATAGAATTATTTTCATCTCTGAACTTTTCAGGCAATCGGTTGGAGGCTTCTCCAATTATTTCAAAATTTCGAACAACAGCATCTATGGTTTTACTATCTGATATAAAATCGTGATACGAAAGGCTTTCAGTATAATTTAATATTTTTGCTGCGCTGTCCAGTATATCTTCTAATAAAAGTTTTGGATGGCGCTCAGACATAAATTATTTGAGGTTCTATAATTTTATAATACTTTTCTTTAATACCGTTCTTCGAAACCAAGTCCACTTTTCTGGCCAGCTTTTCCTCAAGTTCATTTGCCAAATCAATAAACTCCATTCCAACGGGCCTGTTAAATGTAACAATAATATCAATGTCACTATTCGCCGTGAAATCGTTACGCACAACAGACCCGAATAAACCGATTGATGAAACGTAATATTTACTTATCAATTCCGGCTTCAAAACGAACAATATTTCCTTTATTTTATTCAGATCAAGCATAAACAAAGATAAAGAATATAATACTTCTTTTAAATCATTGAATAATGTTGTCCAACAAAAAAATCCGCGTAGAAACTATACGGACTTTTAATATTGATATCCTACGTTGGGTTATTTACCCAATTTAACTTTCAGGTTTTCATCAATAGCAGCTAAAAAATCTTCGGTATATAAAAAGTCTTTACCGTACTCAACTTTTGGTTTGATGGGGGCGGCCAAATCTTTGGTCATTTTACCGCTTTCAACGGTTTCAATACAAACCTGCTCCAAGGTTTTGTAGAAGTTAATCAGTTTCTGGTTGTTATCCAGCAAACCACCGAATTCTAAACCACATGTCCATGCAAAAATTAATGCAATTGGGTTGGTTGATGCTGCTTTAGCAATAATTAACCATTAAGAAACTATTCATAATGAAAATATATAATTTCTATGGTTTTAGTATTGTATATTTAATTTATTATTAAATATACAATTTATTTGCCAATATAAAAAATAGTAATTAACTTGGAGTTAAGGTCATGAGCTTTGTACCTTAAAAACCTAAGCCTTACTTAATCAAACAAAAAAAGTATGAAAACTAATTTAGGAACTTCCTTATCAAGAAATGAAATGAAACAAATCCAGGGTGGTAAATATCCTGGTTGCGCCACAATAAACGAGGTTGCGGTAGCCTACACCGATGGCTGCTGCACTGGCTTATCTGCTTGCGGCACCTCACCACTAAATAAAGATTTATACTGTGTTCCGCCAAGCCAATGTGTTTGCCAGGATTGCTAAATATAGGTTTACTGTTATCGCAGTGAACTTAACATAGCCAAAAAATAAAAACCAACGCCCTAAAATAGTTAACTATTTTAGGGCGCTTTCATTTATATTGAGTTTTTTATTTACCTAATTTGGCTTTTAAATTCTCATCAATAGTAGCTAAAAACTCTTCGGTATATAAAAAGTCTTTACCGTGCTCAACTTTTGGTTTAATGGTGATGGCCAAATCTTTGGTCATTTTACCACTTTCAACGGTTTCAATACAAACCTCTTCTAAAGTTTTGCAGAATTTAATCAACTCCTGGTTGTTATCCAGCAAACCACGGAATTCCAAACCACGGGTCCATGCAAAAATAGATGCAATAGGATTGGTTGATGTTGGTTTACCAGCCTGGTGTTCACGGTAGTGACGGGTTACCGTTCCGTGAGCAGCTTCAGCTTCCATAACGGTTCCGTCAGGAGTAACTAAGGTTGAAGTCATTAAACCTAATGAACCAAATCCTTGCGCCACAGTATCTGATTGCACGTCACCATCATAGTTTTTACAGGCCCATACAAAGTTACCATGCCATTTTAAAGCAGAAGCCACCATATCGTCAATTAAACGGTGCTCATAAGTTAATTGATTGGCTTCAAATTCAATTTTAAACTCCTGCTCATATATTTCCTGGAAAATATCTTTAAAACGACCATCATATTTTTTCAGGATGGTATTTTTTGTAGACAGATATAAGGGCCACTTTTTTAACAAAGCCTGGTTAAAACAAGCACGTGCAAATCCTTTTATTGATTCGTCAGTGTTATACATAGCTAACGCTACGCCGTCACCCTTAAAATTAAATACTTCGAATGATTGTTCTGCACCACCATCTTCAGGAGTGAAAGTAATAGTCAGTTTACCCTTTCCTTTGGTAACAAAATCGGTAGCACGATATTGATCGCCAAAAGCATGACGGCCAATGCAGATAGGAGCTGTCCAGTTTGGAACCAAACGTGGAACGTTTGACATTACAATAGGCTCGCGAAAAACAGTACCATCCAATATATTACGGATTGTACCATTTGGCGATTTCCACATTTGCTTTAAACCAAACTCTTTTACGCGCTCTTCATCAGGCGTAATGGTGGCGCATTTAATACCAACACCGTATTTTAAAATGGCATTTGCGGCATCTATAGTAACCTGGTCGTTGGTTTCGTCACGATACTCAATACCAAGGTCATAGTATTTAATATCCAGATCAAGATAAGGGAATATCAGTTTATCTTTGATGAACTTCCATATAATACGGGTCATTTCATCGCCATCCAGTTCAACTACCGGATTTAATACTTTAATTTTTGACATCTTTGATATTATTGATTTTTAATGGCTTCAAATATATAAAATTGATTGATGAGTAGTGAGTAAATGAATTGTCAGTTTTAAATGTTTTTTTAAGACGATGAGTTAATTGTCAGTCATGGTGCGGCGAAAACGCAATAATGAACTTTTATTTGCACATGTGTTGTTTTTATAAACTTTGATGCTATTTTTATAAAAAAAACTGATACAGCAACATATCGCTGATACTCAGCATAGATTTGATAATTTTATGATTAAAATATTTACGAAAACATTAGTAATATCTGCTTTTATATGCCTTTTAACATTTTCTGCCAAAGCTCAAATAGGCTACGACTACTCTAAATATGATATAGGCACGTCTGTAAGCTTTAATACTTTAATGGGCGATGCGCAAACCACCAAAACAACCGAGGCTATTAACTTCAACCTCACCTATAATACAACGCCCTTCGTAAACTTTGTTTTTGAGGTTCAGCTGGGTAAATTAACAGAAGGTGATTCGTTGAAAACATCAACAGGCAGATACTCCAATAATGATTTTTATGCATTTGTTTTCAGGGGACAACTTCAATTTGGCGAATTTTTAGACTATTCAAGAAGTCCATTCAATAATGTGCTTAAAAACTTTTATGTATCGGCAGGTGCGGGTTTTATTCATAATAATATTACCCAAATAAGCAGATACTCTTACCAGATACCTAATTTTTTTACCGGCGGTTACAATTCAAGCAGCACGCCATTTATACCATTAAGAATTGGGTATGAATTTAAGCTCTTCAATAAATATCAACAGCCGAGTGTAAGAATTGACCTGGCTTATGAATATAACTATTCATTTGGTGATATGGACGGCTTTACCGCCAGCCCTGCTCATAATGATGCTTATACACAAATTTCGCTGGGCGTTAAGTTTGCTATCGGTGGTAGCGTAGTCTCCTACACGAAACAAATTCCGTACTAAGCTCCTTTTGATTTAATTTTTGTGATTGTCGTCAATCTTTTGGCAGGATTTTTAGGGTATCTTTGATATAAAAATAAGTCCTATGAACAAAGATACATTTTACCCGGGCTTTGATGACGACAGCGAAGACAGGGACAGGACATTGAAAGATGAACTGGGCGAAACCATTGACAGTGAAGATTTGAACTACAATGCTGAAGATGACAGCTTTGAGTACGATGTGAAAAGCAAAGATCCTGACTACGAACATCCCGACCCATACAATACATCAGCAAAAAACGGAGAGGACATGAACTCCACTTATGATGAAGCCAATCCATTTGATGCTCCGGACGAATATATTCCGAATGAATCATTGGAAACTGATGTAGATAAATTAGGAATGCACATTGACCATGGCGCCATTGTAGAACTGGATACAACAGACCGGATACTAAGCCATACGCCCGAAGATGACCGCGACGATCTGGATGAAGAGGGCTATCCAAAAAACGACAAAAAATAAATAAACTTTTATAAAAGCTTCTTAATGAGGCTTTTTTTGTTCAGCGACGTTCAATTTAAAGAAATGGTCACTGTAGGGTAATCTGCGGTTTGGTGCATCAAAAATCTGCCTATCAATTCCTATCTTTGCCACAAGTAACTGACAATTTTTATGCTTAAAGGATTTTTTAATGTTCCGGTACCGCAAAACGAACCTGTTTTAAACTATGGGCCGCGCAGCGTGGAACGTGCAGCACTTAAAGCTGCTTTGGAGAGCGCCCGTGCTCAACAAATTGACATACCCATGTATATTGGTGGCAAAGAGGTGCGTACCGGCAAAACGCTGGAAATACGTCCGCCACATGATCATAAACATTTACTGGCAACCTACCACGATGGCGATAAAAGCCACGTAACTGCCGCCATTGATGCAGCCCTGGCCGCAAAAGCCGATTGGGAAAACCTGCCGTGGGAACAACGCGCTGCCATATTTTTAAAGGCTGCAGAATTGGTTGCGGGCCCTTACCGCGCTGCAATCAACGCTGCTACCATGCTGGGGCAATCAAAAAATGCTTACCAGGCCGAAATTGATGCGGCATGCGAGTTTATTGACTTTTTGCGCTTCAATGTGCATTATATGACTGAGATATATGCCCAGCAGCCACAATCATCTAAAGGGATATGGAACCGGTTAGAGCATCGCCCGCTGGAAGGCTTCGTATTTGCCATTACACCGTTTAACTTCACTGCTATTGCAGGTAATCTACCGTCGTCGGCTGCAATGATGGGTAACGTGGTGGTTTGGAAACCTGCTCCTACGCAAATTTATGCGGCTAACGTGGTAATGAAAATATTTATTGAAGCTGGTTTACCTGCCGGAGTAATTAATATGATTTATGGCGATGGCCCGCTGGCTGGTGAAATTATATTCAGTCACCCGGACTTTGCGGGTATTCACTTCACAGGATCAACCGCAGTTTTTCAAACTATCTGGAAAACCATCGGCACAAACATAAACAAATACAAAACCTACCCGCGTATTGTAGGCGAAACTGGTGGTAAAGATTTTGTACTGGCACACTCCAGTGCCGATGCAGATGTTGTAGCAACTGCACTGGTACGTGGTGCTTTTGAATATCAGGGGCAAAAATGCTCGGCTGCATCAAGGGCCTATATCCCGGCATCATTGTGGCCATCGGTTAAAGAGAAAGTACAGCGCGACCTTACTTCCATAAAAATGGGCCCGGTTGAAGATTTTGAAAACTTTGTTAATGCCGTAATAGACGAACGCTCATTCGATAAACTGGCTAAATATATTGATGCAGCCAAAGCCGATAAAACGGTCGAAATAATTGCAGGTGGCAGTTATGATAAATCGCAGGGCTGGTTTATTGAGCCCACCGTGTTAAAAGTAACCGATCCGCATTATGTAACTATGTGCGATGAATTGTTTGGCCCGGTATTATCTGTGTATGTTTATGAAGATAAAAAGTTTGATGAGATTATGGACATTATTGACACTACGTCCATCTATGCATTAACGGGATCAATTATATCACAAGACCGATATGCTATTGATAAGGCTACTTACCGTCTACGCAATGCTGCCGGAAACTTTTATATTAACGATAAACCAACCGGAGCAGTAGTTGGCCAGCAGCCATTTGGCGGCGCCAGAGGATCGGGCACTAATGATAAAGCCGGATCTATGATCAACTTATTGCGTTGGGTATCTCCCCGCACCATCAAAGAAACCTTTGATCCACCGAAAGATTACAGGTATCCGTTTTTGAATAAGGAGGTATAAGCTCCCTCTAAATCTCCCCCGGTTGGGGAGACTTTTTAAAACATTTAAATAAAGAAAGCGGAGTTGTCTCCGCTTTCTTTATTTTTTGTTCATCTGTTTTTTTGATGAAATGTCTATCCGTATGCAAATCAAAGTCCTCCCTACCGGGGAGGATTTAGGTGGGGCTACCTATTTAAACTTAAACACATTATCCATCTGCCCGTTATCGTAGGTACTCACCTGCATATCGGTAATAATACCGGTGCTGAGGCTGTAAACCCAACCATGAATACCCAGCGGTTGCCCGTTTTCCCACGCGTTTTGTACAATGGATGTTTTGCAAAGATTGTACACATTTTCAATTACGTTAAGCTCAACCAGGCGATCGCAGCGTTTGTCCAAATCCTCAATCTGATCAAGCTCTTTGTCGTGTAAACGATACACGTCTTTAATATGGCGCAACCAGTTGTCAATTAAGCCGAATTGTTTATTGCTGATAGCGGCGGCGATACCACCACAACCATAATGACCCGTAACAATAACTTGTTTTACCTTTAAAACATTTACCGCATAATCCAGTACCGATAGCATATTCATATCTGAGTGAACTACCATATTGGCAATATTGCGGTGAACAAAGATCTCACCGGGTGCAGTATTGGTGATCTGGTTTGCCGGAACACGGCTATCGGCGCAGCCTATCCACAATACAGGCGGCGACTGTCCCTTAGCCAGGTTGGTAAAATATTCAGGGTCAATAGCTAAGGTATTTTTTACAAACTGTTTGTTCCCGTCAAGCAGCTCTTTGTATAAATCGGCATCAGGAATGTTTTTGTCAATTTTAGCGCACATAGGGTTAATGTTAATCGTTTGGCAAAAATATAAAGATATGTTTTAAAGATGAAAGAATCCGTCGTTTTAAAACTAACCCGCTATACTCCTGACTATTAATTTCAACCCTACTCTGCCGGCTTACCATATACCCCAAGCGGACTTAACCTGTTTTGGAATATGGTATGATAGCTGTTTGAAAAATCTTTAAAATCCTTTTCGCTGATCTGCCCCGGATAAGGTGCAAAATATTGTGAGGCATCTGCATTACGCCAGGTAAGCACGTATGATGTTTTATTTTTTGCCAACACGGGTAGTAAAACTTTTGTCCACCAGTCGGCCTGTGGAATAAGATTATAGCCTACTTCTGCCAGGCAGGATAATTTATGGTGCTGTCCCGCAATAACATCTAATAACGCCAGCCGACTATCAAGCTTCTTTTGAAAATAGGCTACGTTGTTACGGCAGTAATTATCAAAACCCATAAAATCAACATAATCATCTCCGGGGTATCGTTCCATAAGCCCGGCTTCGGTATCAAAATCAGCTACTGAATATACAATGAGCAGGTTATGCAGTTTTTTGGTATTACGCAGGTAATCAACTGTAAAGCGCCACAGGGTTTTAAATTCTTCGGGCGAGCTGGTGTTTTTGCACCACCAGAACCAGGTGCCAGTAAGCTCATGAAAGGGTCGGAAAAGAATAGGGATAGGTTCGCCATTTTTTCCTTTTAATGTTTGGAGATATTTTGCTGCACGATCGAGATATTGCACATAAACATCATGTGCCGGGCCGCCGGGCAAAATTGCGGCAACTGTGCGCATTGTAGTATCCCATGCCGATTTACCGTCGCCCGGATTATCCATATGCCAGCAAAAAGTATTAATGCCGCCGCGTGCATAGGCTTCCTGTACCCGTTTTTTTTGCAATTCAAAAGGTATGCGGTTAATATCTTTGGTACTATCGTGCTCAATTTTAGCTAAATCCCAGCCATATACGGCCGGGTATGAGCCTGTAGTACTCTTCACATCCGAGCTATCATCCTTAAACTTCCATTGCACACCATAGCCAGTATCATCATGATGACCAAACATTACCCCCGCATCAACAAGCCTTTGCATGCTATAGTATAATTCTTTTGTTTCTTTGGTAGCCTTATTATCGCATGGCCTGGATAGTTGCGCATGTACACCGAAGCTTATAAAAAGTGCAGTTATGGTGAGATGTAATTTGTTCATATTTAAGCCTATTTTTTGTTTCATAGCAATGGGTTTAAAAACTTGATTATTTAACAGATAAAAAGGGTGTCATGCTGAGGCACTCGAAGCATGCGGGCAAAGGCATAAAACGATATGCCATAGCGTTTTATGCCAGCGGCAATGTATTAACGTATACCCAACGCGCACCCTTCAAGTGCCTCAGGGTGACACCCATATTAAATATCTGTAAGCAAACCCAATCTTTCGAACACTCTCATTTTAAAACCCATCGCTATTATTATTTGGTTAATCTTAATACCACCACATCATCAGATGGTATGGTTTGTTCAAAATTCTTCACGGTTGTGCCAATTTCCTTTTTCGTCCACAGATCGTGGAGTTTGTAGGTATCTACATTAAAATTATAGTCTATTTTATTTACAGCGTCGCTGATGATGTGTCCTTTCCAATTGTAATTTATAGTTTGAGGATGATCTGACCGGTTTAAAAAACAAACTGCTACCTCATTATTGGCTAACGGTTTCACCCAAATTTCAATTCCGTCAAATGAATAATATCTAAATGCTTCAATACCCAGTGCATCCTGGTCAATGGCTATCAGATCTTTATTGGTTAATATAGATTTAGTTTGATTTGTCATTTTACGCAAATCATTACCGGCCATTAATGGCGCCGCCAGCATACACCACAATGAAAAGTGAGCTTTATCCTCGTTATATTTCATCCCATTGCCCACTTCCAGCATATCCGGATCATTCCAATGGCCGGGACCTGCATATTGACGAATACTATCCTGTTTATCTAAAATACTTAATACGCTTAAAGCCGTCCAAGTACCTTTGCTCAGGTTTTTCTCAAAGCCGGCATAAATATCACCGGTGCTGCGCCAAAGCTGACCAACATCTTTCGCCCAGCGCCATGGCTGATGATTGCCCCATTCGCACAAACTAAATACCATTGGCCTGCCTGCTGCGCGGATAGCCAGGCTCATAGTGGTATAAGCTTCCTTAGCATTAATACCATCGGTATTGCACCAATCAAACTTCAAATAGTCAACACCCCATGAGGCGTATAAACGGGCATCCTGGTATTCATAGCCACGCGTACCCGGATAACCGGCACAGGTTTTTGTACCCGCACAATTGTAAATGCCGAATTTTAGTCCTTTTGAATGCACGTAATCGGCAAATTCCTTCATTCCGTTCGGAAACTTTTTAGGATCGGCCACCAGGTTGCCGTCTTTATCCCGATCCATGCTCATCCACCCATCGTCCAGTACAAAATAGGTGTACCCGGCATCTTTCATGCCCGATGATACATATGTATCTACCATACCCTTTAGCAAAGGCTCATCAATATTGGTTTGAAAAGTGTTCCAGCTATTCCAGCCCATTGGCGGCGTTTGGGCCAATTCTTCAAATTTCTGCGCATAGGATACATTGGCGACAAGGCCGATCAATGCAACTACAACAGCACTTTTTATAAAGTTTATTTTCATCATTCAGTTTTATTTATTGTTATTCAGTTTCCCATCCGGCAAATTCAACGATTGAAAAACAGTGATATTTTCCGAATTTTTCATACTGATGGGAGGTATATTACCCAACGTTTGTGCTTTCACAAACCGCAAACTGGCACCTTTAACCTCGTCGAAAACAAAAGCCGGTCGCTGATCGTCGTTTAAAAAACTCAGTTCAATATTTTCAAGGGTTAGCCCTTCTGCATGTCGCACAAAAAATCCGTAAGCCGGTAAAGTGCCAAAACTACTTGGTTCGGGGTATCCTTTTTCCATTTCGGGTACTTCGCGGGCGGCCTGTTGCGCGGTCCCGGTTCCTTTAAAATAAAGTTTAATATCTTTTAGGGTGATGTCTTTTACAGGATGACCCGGTATGCCACTAATTAACACACCCTGCTCCGGCTCAACATTATAAGCTACAATATTGCTGATAATAACCCGGCGTAATTCGCCAACGGGTACACCTGCAGGCCCTCGCATTCTCGATCCAATACGTAAAAATATGGGAGCGTTAACAATATCGCGCATGGTGATATTGCTGATCGTTACATCTTCCAATAAAGCGCCGTCTGCCGTTTCGAGGGCAAGTCCGCGGCAATAGTTAAAAGTACAGTTCGATATGGTAATGTTTGTAAATCCGCCGTTTGATTCGGTACCGAACTTTATGCGTCCAACCGGGCCATCCTTCCAATGTAAACTATCGGTACGTTTGTAGGTACCATCCAAAAACGATCCTTCATCAAAACCGCTTACCGCACAATTAGTGATGGTTACATTTTCGGTAGCACGGGCAAAACCCAAACCAAAAGTACTTTTCAGGCAAATGCCATCATCGTAAGGCGAGTTAACGCTGCAATTGGAAACGTGCACATTGCGGCAGCAGTCAATATCCATACCATCGCGGTTGGTATCCAGTATTACATTATCGATAGTTAAATTATCAACGCCGGTAGCTAAAATGGCAAACCAGCCACCATGCAAAACAGAAATATCCCTGATATTCACATTACGACAGCGGTACAAGGCTATTGCCTTATTGGCCGATTGTTTGTCTTTTACGAAATCTTTATATAAGCCCTTGCCCCAAATTTGTCCCTGACCCAAAATGGAAACATCATGCAGGTCCTGGCCCCAAATAAGGCTGTTGTGCCAATGGCTATGGCCCGAATCCTGGTATATGGTATTTACGCTGGCCTCTTCCTCGTCGTATCCGTTTGCCGCGCTTACCGGGGCGGCAATAAGGATAGCGCCCTGGTCAATAAACAAGCAAATATTACTTTTTAAATGGATTGAGCCAGACAGATATTTGCCCGCTGGCAAATAAACTGTACCACCGCCAGCTGCCGAAGCAGCATCAATAGCTTTGTTAATGGCTTTACTATCCAGGTTAATACCATCGCCAATAGCGCCATAGTCTTTAACGTTGAAATTAACAGTTCCATTGGCTTTAGCCAACCCGAACGATGTTAATACTATCAACACTATTATTTTAAAAGTATAGTTTATTGTTTTCATAATTGGTGAAATCAAATTTAACTATCCGCAGGCATTAATTTATTGTTTATCAGCAACTAAAAACACTGCTCCGTAGGCAGGCACTATCACATTTATTCCACCCGAAATACTTGCACTCAACGGCGCCATAGTAGCAAAACCCGCCGGGCCACCGGATATGCCGTTAGCCGGACCAGAACCATTTACCTGTACCTGACGCGAAAATGGAACAGCGTCCGTTCCTCCGTTTAATACATAATAGTAGTAATTACTGCCTGCTAAAAAGTTTTTAAAGGTTATGGCTACAGCATGGTCTGTGCTACCCTGGTTAACAAGGATAACGCCGGCCTCGCCTGATGTATAAGATGATCCGTAGCTAACAATATCCGAACTTCCGCTTACTGATGATGCCACTACCCTGTCGCCAATATATTTCTGAAAGAAATACATATAATAAAACGCAGGGCGTGCATTCCATTTAGCTACACCTCCCGGTTCATCGCCAATATTAAACATACCCTGGTCATCACCACTACTCCATCCATTTGCCAAATCCCAGCGACTGGCCATACTGATCTGATTTTTTAGGATTTCGCCCAAATTCATTGTCGCATGCAAACCCGCAATGTTCGATACATTTTGATCCGACCCGGTTGCTTGTATGTTCCACTCGTCCATTGCAACGGGCTTTGCGGTAACCCCTGCATTTTGAACGGAGGTATTTACCCAGCTCATCATGGCGCTGGTGGTTTGTGGCGTTGCTAAAATTACCGCCGCGGTTGAATTTTGTGCATATGGCGTATAATAATTATGTACCACAAAAAAATCTGGGGTATTACCGGCCGCAGCCAATACGTTGGCGTTCCAGTTGCTTACCCCGGCGTTGTTATTTACATCGCTGGTTGAGGTTAGCACTATACCGATTTTTATATTGGTGTTACCAACCTCAGCCGCTGCGGCGCGCATCGAATCGGCAAATACTTTAAAGTGAGTACCATATAAGGTTCCGGTGATAATAGCTGGTTGACCATCCTGATTTTTAGTTACATCAATACGATAACCAGCTTCCCAGTTACCATAACATTCGTTACCAACTTCCCAGTATTGTGTGCGGCCCTTATCATAACGAACCCAATTGGCTGCTAAATGTGCGGCAGTTTGATCGGGATGCGCGCTGGTTCCGTAGCGGGCATAGCCGTAGTTTACGGTTATCAGGCCAGTACTGTTGGTTTGCGCCAGTACCTTGTAATAATTATCAACGGTAACGGTGAAGGTTTGGGTGTTGTTGCCAAACCAATAATTGGCCGTAGATGCGGTACCATTATCATCCAATAAAGTAGCCGGCGCATCAGCAGGTGCTGTTACCACTGTGCCATCGGCATTCCAAAAGTATACGTCAGACAGGCTACCACCCGGTGCCCTCAATATATTGGGCGAAAGGGCCGTGATATTATTTATTAAAACAGGCTCGGTTACATATTGCCCCATGTACGGATTGGTATTGTTACCATAAATCAGTTTAGATACTTTGGTAGTAATCTGACTCAAATCTACCGTTACGTTAACAGCGCCGTTTGCGGAGGGTTTGCTGGCCGCTATGGTTGTAGCAGGATCGGTCCATGTTTTTGCGGTCCAGTTGTCGAGGAAAAAACCCTGTGTTGATGCTACCGCCGGATCGGTTCCCTTTACAATGGGACCAGTAGTAGTAGTATTGCTACCATTACCGCCCGAATTATCACCGGCCGATGTTTTTTTGCACGCCTGAAACGACGATACTGCTGATAAAATAATAGCCGTTGCTATTTTAATGCTTTTCATATTTCAATTCTTTTAATGATCTCTATACATACGCGGCTGTTATGGTACGGGCATTTCCATAAGCCCACCTTATCCTCTCCCTGCATAATTTTTCCATCTTCGTTAATTCCCCAAAACCATTCGCCGTTGGGTTTATCCAATATTTTTGCCTTTACAAATTCCCAGTTTTTAACAGCCAGGTTTAAATATTTTTCGTTGCCTGATATTTGCCAGGTATTAAAAAAACCAACCATCGCTTCTGCCTGTACCCACCAGTGTTTTTCCTTTATCAAGTGATCACCTGCCGGTTCAAATTCATACCATAAGCCACCATCGATATCCAGGCCTTCTATTGTTGCTTCTGCTATATCGATGCTGATTTTCTTTACAGCTTCAACCATTTCTTTATTTCCAATCACCTCAGCGGCTTCCAGCAAAAGCCAGGTAGCTTCGATATCATGCCCGTATGATATCAGCCCCGATTTTGAACGCCAGTTCTCATCAAAAAACAAAGCGAGGTGATGGGTTTGATGATTGATAAAATGATCAAAAAAGTTATGCAACAGCAAGTTGATATGCTCCCGCAATGCTTCGTCCGGCCAGATGCGATACAAATTGGTGTAGCCTTCTAAAACATGCAAATGCGTGTTCATCGTCTTTTTCTCATTTTCATCCTTCTCACTAAGGCGCAAGTCGTCAATGGGCTTCCAATCTTTAGTAAAAGCTTCAAAGTAGCCCGTTTTTACAGGGTCATAAGCTTTGCTAACCAATAAATAAAAAAGATCAATAGCTTGTTGCTTTATCTCTTCTTTGCCCGATGCCATATAAAATTCGCTCAAGGCATAAATGGTAAAGGCTATAGCATAAACCTGCTTTTTAGTATCTAAAGGATTACCCAAATAATCAACCGACCAGTATACTCCGCCCTGTTCATCATCTATAAAATAATCGGTTATGTATTGATAAGCCCTTTCGGCCAATGCCATAAACAAGGGGTCGGGTTTATGATTATAGGCAGCAGAAAAAGTCCATAAAATACGGGCGTTAAGCACCGAACCTTTGGGAGCATCAGGCGTAACATTATTTTCGTTATCAATCCTACCCCAAAAGCCGTCATTTTCACTATCAGGCGCATACGCGGCCCAATAGCTTAAAATGCGGCTCAGTTCTTTATTTAATTCGCTTTTTAAATTATTTAACTGTATTTTAATTTCTTTTTCCAAAGCGCTATACTATTTTCATTCTTGTCATTTTAACAGTTTTTGATTTTTGCAGTATTCGTCATTAATTACTTCAATACCTTAAAAATCAAACTCAATGCTTTTGTTTAATGGTCTTATTGCGGTCAATTATCCTGTAAATGGTATTTACTGATGCTGCCGAACGTAAGCCATCTGCCGGGGTATTCATTACATAGTCAACCAATTTATTTACGGTGCTGGTTGCAACGTGCATCCGGGTGTCCGATGAGGCGTAGTAGATATAAACCGTACCATCATCATCCTTTATCCATCCGTTGCAGAAAACAACGTTTGATACATCGCCAACCCGCTCTTCACCCTCGGGGGCCAAAAAATATCCGGCCGGCTTGTATAAAACTTTGGTTAAATCATATAGATCGGTCATAAACAAGTACAATACATAGCGCAGACCAGCGGCGGTATTGCGCACGCCATGAGCAAGGTGCAGCCATCCTTCATCTGTTTTTATAGGAGTTGGGCCTTGTCCGTTCTTAGCTTCGTAAACTGTGTGGTAATTTTTATTATCGATGATCGTTTCGTGGTCAACAACGGCATTCTCCATTGATTCAGCAAATCCAAAGCCGATCCCTCCGCCTTTTCCAGCACTTATAAAACCATCCTGTGGGCGAGTGTACAAGGCATATAATCCATTTACAAATTCGGGATGCAGCACCACGTTTCTTTGCTGTGGCGATTTGGTAACCAAATCCGGTAGTCGCTCCCACGTAACCAGGTCTTTTGTGCGTGCTATGCCACAGGCTGCTACCGCCATGCTTTGATCATAGGCAGGCGCTTCCGGGTCGCGTCTTTCTGTGCAGAACAGGCCGTAGATCCATCCATCCTCATGAGCTGTTAAGCGCATATCGTACACATTGGTATCAGGGTCGGCTGTTTCGGGCAAATTAATAGGGTATTCCCAAAAAGTAAAATTGCTAATACCATCAGGGCTTTCGGCCACTGCGAAAAATGATTTTCGGTCGGCGCCTTCTACCCTTACCACCATTATATATTTGTCATTAAACTTTATAGCGCCGGCATTAAAGGCAGCGTTGATGCCAAAACGCTCCATCAGGTGTGGGTTGGTGGCCGGGTTAAGATCGTACCGCCAAAAAAGTGGTGCATGTGCCGCCGTTAATACTGGATTTTTATAACGGTCAAAAACGCCATTTCCTAAACCGGCTATTTCATTCGGTTTATTTATCAGTTGGTTATGAGCCTCTTTTAATAGTTGTAAGCGCTTTTTAAATTCGTTTTTCATTATGTAGTAGTTTATAGTTGACTGGGTTGGATTGGGTTGATCAGGCTTTAAAACCAATCAACCATTCTCCTTATAAATCCATTCACCTATCATTAATAGTCTTTTAATTTATTCCACCATGTTTTTTTAAGTATCAGCATTAAAACTGCTAAAATGCCTACGGTACACAACAGGGGCATTTTTTGCCTTAATACCAGGTACATGGGCAAAATGGTGAGACATAGCTGAGCCATGGTTCCAATCACCACGTTAAACATGTTGATCTTAAAGTTTTTATTAGGTTGAAAAGACGGATCATCGGCTAAAACAGCTTGCTTAACGGGCTCCCAAAAACCCCAGGGGCGCACATTGGAATAAAATGATTTTAATACCTCCATATCAGTTTGGGGCGATGCATAAGAACCTATAACAGAACCGGCAAGCGATAGGGCAAACAATACCGGGATCCAGTTTAACAACTCGTTGGGTGGAATCATTAATGAGAATACCATTGCGGTGCCTATGCCACTAAGCATTCCCCAGAAAAAACCAGTTGCATTAAAGCGCCACCAATGCCATTTTAATACATTGGATATTACGTAACCACCATACAATGCCGATACGATCCATTGCAGTGCCAGGTTTATATCTTTGATAGAGAAACCAACCATCACGCCTGCGACAACAACAACAATCCCCACCACGTAATTGGCAATGATAACTTTTTTGTTGGCCGCTTTCGGGTTGATGTATTTTAAGTAAATGTCATTTACGATGTATGCCTGTGCGGCATTCATTGTACCGCTAAAGGTGCTCATAAAAGCGCCTAAGAGGCCGGCAAGCAGCAAACCAACTAAACCAACGGGTAAAAAATTATTGATAACCGCCGGTAGTATTCTTTCAAAATCAATAGCACCGGTATCATCTTTTAAATTCATCTGGTGGAAATACAATAAACCCAAAACGGTAAGGCTTATAATCAGCGTATAGCGAATGGGCAACAGGATAATATTCACAAAGCCACTCATCTTGCTTGCTTCCTCGGGCGACCGTGTTGAAAGAATTTTCTGCATATCATAGTTCGGTGCCGGGCCGGCCAATGCTGCAAAAAAGCCTTTAAAGGTCATCATCATAAAAAATAAGCCAAAAAGTGAATAGCCATCGCTCTTTATTTTGGCATTTACTTCGGTAATAATACCTGACCAGTTGAGGTTAAGCCGGGTGCCAAAGAATGGGCTGAACCACCCGTTAGGTACGTTTAATGGATGGCCCTGCATATGGTTTACAGCAATAAAACCTATCCAAACGCACGCCACCGTCATGATGCCGTATTTAATCATATCGCCCATCACAATGCTGTGCATGCCACCCAAAATGGAGTAAAACATGGCAAAAAGGGTAAATATGATGCCATAAACATGCGGCACGTATTGTGGGGCTACATTAAAAGGTATATATCCTTTAATGAGATCCCAGGGTACAAAAATTTCAATAAACTTACCCAGGCCAATGAACCCATAGCCCATAAAGGCCAAACAGCTTAAAAGGGCAAAAATAATTACGATGATGTGCGATGCGGCTACTCCTGGCCCCGTTTTCCCGAAACGCGTAGCGAGCCATTCGGCCCCTGTGGTGGCGTTTGAGCGACGCAGCCAGCGGGAAAGGTACATCATTAAAAATACCTGGTTAAATACCGGCCACAGCCAGGGTATCCAGATGCTTTTCATGCCATATACAAAACACAGGCTCACCATCCACATGGTGCCACTGATATCAAACATATCAGATGCATCACTCAAACCCAGCTTGTACCATGGCAGCGACTTACCGCCCAGCATGTAGCTTTCTTTGTTTATACGTGCCTTTTTCCTATACCACAAGCCTATAAATATGGTACTTAACAGATATAAAACTATTATGGTAATATCTACCGGATGTAGCCTCATTAATTTTATTGGTTTGAAGATATTTTAATTTGAAAATTGCTTTTCAAACAGCTTATAATGGCATTGGCTAAAGTATATTTATTACCAACAGAAGTGTAGTACTTTTTTAACCATAAATTTTCGATTGTTTAATCGCACTCAGTTTTTTGTTCGGAAATTATTAAATAAATACCCTGTTGCCGGTATAGGTTTCTCTGAATTCTTTGGGGATGCAAAGTTTTTTGCGTTTAAAAATCCGGTTGAAATTGGAGATATTGTTAAACCCGCATTTATAGGCTATTTCGGCTACAGTGGTGGTTGAATCAATTAACATTCGTGATGCGTGACCGAGCCTTATTTCGTTTAAACTATCAATAAAGGTTTTTCCGGTACGTTTTTTTATAAAGCGGCTAAATGAAGCTTCGGGCATATTGGCAATACGGGCCACTTCGGCAAGCGTTACCTGCTTATTGTAGTTATTGTTCATGTGCTCAAACACTTTCTCAATACGGCGGCTGTTGTAATAAAACTTCTCGTTGGTGAAGCTGGGGTCCGATAATGTCTTCATATTCCGCGAGGTAGAAAGATCGTGTAGAATAGAAAATAGTTCCAAAACAGAATCAAAGCCGCTTTTCTTATCCAGTGCTATGATGCGGTCTTTTAAGGCTGTAATCGTTTCCGGAGCAAAGGTTATACCTCTTTGCGAGCGCTCCAACATACTTTTTAAAAAACTCAATTGGTTTCTTTTCAGCAACCTATCATCAAAAAGGTCTTTATGAAATTGAATGGTAATTTCTATTATCGACTCGCTCTGACATTGGTTAGTAAACCAGGCATGATACAAATTAGGGCCTATAAGCGCCAGTTCCAGTTCATCAATTACTTCAATATGCCCACCTACTACACGTTTGGCTCCTTTTGCATTTAAAATCAGGTTAAGCTCGTACTCATCATGATAATGAAGCGGAAAATCGAATTTCTTTTTTACACGTGTAAAAATTGTAAAGCAATCGCTTGGAGTTAGCGGGGTAATTTCGCGCATTACATTGCTTGTCATCTTAAATTGTTTTGGTTTATAAAGAGCGTCAATATAGTGATACTAATTTAACATTTTACTTATAAGTTTTTCATCTGCATAAAGCTACCCGCTAAGACCCTGCCACGGTTGCCTTTGCCGCAACATCATCAACCAATAAAGTCCCCGATGCGTTTCCCAAAGCCAGCAGAATTTTAAAGCTGTATGCCTTTTCGGGTACTTTAATTACTTTTTCGGCCAATGTCCATTCCTGGTAACCGGTTAGCCGCATTATATTTATCCCTTCGCCCATTTCCTTATCATTGCTATCCAAAAAAACAACTGTAAAAACTGCGCCGTTCCAGTCATCTTTCCCTTTAACTACATTGTCGGTTTTTAGCCAAGCACTAAAGTCAATGGCCTGCACCTTTTTAGGAATTTTGATAATTTGATCAACACCCAGCCATTTATCAGTTTCGGGTGCAATTATAGCGCATGCATTTTTGCCGTTTTTAAAAGCCCAGGGAGTTTGTTTGCCCCCATTGTTATTCCATCCGTACAAATCATCATCCTCAAAACCTCCGTTAGTAACCAGGTTTTTTTGAGCGTAGCCTGTATGTGTAAGCATGCAAAAACATGCCAGTACAATAAGAAAATAACTCTTCATGAGATTCTTTTAAGGTTAGCAAAAAGCCATCACCGATTTTGCATAAGCTTTAAACCGACGATGGCTGTAAAAACTAATCAACTATTAAATAAACGCATCATTGTTCATTTATGCTTGGGGTATTATATTGAGGCTATTTAATAAATGCCATTTCATCAAAGTACATATCTTCGTCAACGTCACCAGTTTGTCCCTGTAAGAAAAATCCTAACTGTTGGGCTGGCGTACCGTTTGCCCAGAAATTAAGCAGGTTGGCGTTTGTTGAAGAAGGTGGCCCTAGTGGAATTTTCACAAATGTCCATACGCCTGCAGGGACGGTAACTAACTGTGCCGCATAAGCATTGGCATTTTGCACCTGGCCGTATCCGCCAACCATTTGATCACCCACTAACACCAGTGTATGTTTAGCGACTCCGCCTTTAATCCAAAAGGTTAAGTATTTATAGGTTGGATCGTAAGGGAATTTACCAGGGGTGTTCCAATCAGCCATACCTTCAACTTGCCAGCCGCCTGCAGGATAGTGCAGCTGGAATGAACCGGCACCTGCATGCGAAACACTTGTTACGGTGCCCGAAGGATAAGACCATGAGTTATTGAACCATCCGTTTTGTAACTGACCATTAACAAAAATCTGGTAGCCGTTATCAAGGTCATTAAATATTGCAGTGGAAGCTGTTTGAGCAGCTGCGTTTGACCCAGATGTATAGGTAAACAATAACGGCGACTCAGTTGCAGTAGAAACTGCAGGCATTTTCATTACCAATGTACTGTCATTTTGTGATACTATTGATATAACATCGCCTGTAGCTTTCAACTTAATAGCCGAAACCGAAGCAAAGCCTTTACCTGTAAGTGTAATTTGTGCATTTGCAACATAACTATAATCGGTAGTGGTTATAATTGTTGGCGGCGGAGGCAATGTAGTGAATTTATAAGTAACAGTACCGTACAATGTAGTAACGACAATAGTGTTAGGCTGAGGTTGCACATAAGGCACATTTGACGGTATGCTAAAAATCACAGCGTCATCAGAATTAAGTGCGCGGTTAAAGTAGATAGACACGCCATTTATGGCTACTTTAGTTGTACTACCCAGGTTAGAACCTTTAATAGCATAATAATTGCCTAGTTTTCCGGTAGTAGTGGTTGAATCGAATGCCGAAATGATCGGGCTATAATTAGGATTAGTAACCGTTGTTGCCACGCCTGCACTGTTATAAGTAGTTACAGACGATGTACGGGACGAATCGACTACCGATTGGCTTAAAGTACGTACGCTGGTAATAACCGGCGCCCCTGTTCCGGGTGTAAACCCGAGGGTATTGTCCTTATGGCACGAAGCAATACTAAAGACTACCAAAGCTGATAATATCCAGTAAAAAAATTTTGATATTTTCATTTTCTTATATGTATTTAAATGATTAATTAAAATTATACTTAACAGGCGGCTTTGTTAAATTAGGATCGGCAGCAACGTCTGTAGCAGGTATAGGGATCAAAAACTGCGCGTCTGTGGCCGGGTAATACGCAATATTACGTGTATAATCGGTATAGTTATTAGCCGCAGTACCAGCACCAGAAGAATCTCCTTTATTCTGAACGGCAATTATTGCCTCAGCTACCGGATGGGTTGCAGAATTAAAACCGTCAATACGCTGTAAATCGTACCAAAAATCGCCTTCCATGGCAAATTCCAAACGTCTTTCCTTAAGTAAATCCCGGTAGGTAAAACTTGTTTTAGCAGCCAGGCCAGCTCTTTGGCGTACCAGATTAAGGTATTTTAAAGCTGTTGGATCGGCACTGGTAAAGCTGGTATCAATACCATGGCCTACGGATGTATTTGCAGCAAGGCCCATTATAGCTTCCGCTTCAATCAAATAAACATCTGCATAACGCATAATATAAGTATTGTTACTGGTTGCTTGTTTCTCGCTCGATCCGTTGTTGTCGGCAGGAGTACCTACTACGTATTTTTTCATACCTGCGTGAGTACCCTGTTCGTTAACAGCAAGCGGGCAGGTATAACCACCAGTAGCTTTGTGTAATTCCGGATAATATTCTCCGCCTAACATAATAGTACCATGGCGGCGCACGGTATCACCTGCTGCTTTATAAGCGTCCTGTAAATCCCAGGTTGCGCCTAATTCGCCATAACCATCACCTGTCCCTGTAAGGAAGTTACCATTTTCACCATCAGCTATTACCGATTGAATCTGGTTACCAAAGCCGTAACCACCATTGGATGTCCATTGCAAAGCAATAATTGATTCTTTGTTATTGTTAAATGCTGTTTCAAATAAATTAACATAAGTGCCGCTGGTAATATCCAGGCCCAACAAACCAAACTCGCCGCTGTTGATTACTTTTTCAGCTTCTTTTTTAGCATCAGCATAATCCTGTTTATATAAATATACTTTGGCTAATAGGGCCGATGCAGATCCGCTCGAAACATGGCCTGTGCTTGCCACGCCCGGGGTACAGTTAGCTTCGGCAAATGTTAAATCATTAATAATAAATTGATAAACATCAGTAACCGGATTGGTAGGTACTGTTTGAAAAGTAAGAATTTGAGATGTGGGATTGGTAATAATCGGAACATTCCCAAAATTACGCACCAGGTAAAAATAGGCGGCCGCCCTCATTAAGTGAGCTTCGCCTAAAGCATTGTTCACTACAGCAGCAGGCACTCCTGTGGCAGCTCCCGGCAAATTAGTCAACAAGGCATTTGACTGTGCTACAACTGTATATAATGAATTCCAGGTATTTGTTACCGCCTGTGTGGCGTTTCCTTCCGAAAAATTATGAAAAGGATCAAATTCTCCATCAGTACCGGCATAGCAACGGGCATTACCACTTTGCAAATCGCCAATAGCTAAAAATGCTTTTCCGTTTAAACCGAACCACGGCGCAGCATAAAGTATATTGGTACTTGACTGCACTTCGGCGGTTGTTTGATAATAGGTGCCTACTGTAGATGCATCTTCAGGAGGTCTGTTAAAAAAATCTTTCTTGCACCCAGTCGTTACCACTCCAACAAGTGAGCTTAATCCGACTAAATATTTTATATGTTTTTTCATTGTTGTCTTTAAATTAAGTTGTTAAAATTCAGCATTTAAACCAAAAGTAATTACACGTGGGGTTGGGTATCTTCCATAATCGACATTCTGCAATGTAGGGTTCTGATTTAGCGAACCAATTTCCGGATCCAGGCCACTATATTTGGTAAACACGTACAGATTTTGTCCGCTTACGAATACCTTTAAATGATTCATTTTAATGTAACGTGCCCATTCTACCGGCAAATTATATCCCAGACGTACGTTTTGCAATCTCAAATAAGACGCATTTTCTAAAAACCTGTCAGACATTACGAGGTTGTTATTACCAAAGCCTGATTTTGGCGGAGGAATGTTTGATGTTGAATTAGTTGGCGTCCAGAAGTTCGACTCAGTGGCCAGCTGATTTTGATATAAGTTATATCCACCCAATAATTGAAAATCAACTGCATTTAATATTTTACCACCTTCAGATCCGTATAAGAATATTGATAAATCAAAATCTTTATAGCTAAATGTGTTGGTAATACCGTAGGTAAAATCGGGGTTAGGGTTACCTAAAGCATACTGCGTATTAGGCGCTCCGTTATTGTTACCTGCGTACATAATATCGCCCAGGTAAACGCCATTACTTATTGTTCTGTCACTTGTAACTATTGATGGAGTACCGGTAACATTTTGCGGATGTGTAGCTAAGTAGGATAATTGAGCTGTAGTGGTAATTAACCCCTGCACCTTATATCCGTAAAACTCGCCAACCGGGCCTCCAACTTGTGTAAGTGTAGCCGGAATCTGCGGGCCAAAACCTGTTGATACGGTACCAATTATCGGCGGAGCACCATCTAACGAAAGCACTTTATTGCTATAATGCGAGAAGACAACATTGGTAGTCCATCTAAAATTCTTTGAAATAATATTACGGCTGGTAATACTAAATTCAATTCCCTTATTCTCAATTTCACCGGCATTTACGTAAGGCGATTGGATAACTGCAGCATTTGCATATTCAGCAGTTCCGCCACCAAGAAATGCGGGAAGTGGTTTTTGAAACAGGAAGTTTTTTGATGTTTTATCATACACATCAACAGATCCATCAATACGGTTAAACAGCGTAAAATCAACACCAAGGTTTTTCTGGATAGCTGTTTCCCATGTTAAGTTAGGGTTGCTGAAGTTATAAAAACTAAAACCGGTACCTAATCCTGTAACTACCGGGGTAATTGCAGTTCCGTAACGGTATTGAGGAATATTTGAGTTACCGGTTGTACCGTAACCTGCTCTAATCTTAATATTGTCAGCAACCTGTTTGATGCCTGCCATAAAAGGCTCTTCCGACAATCTCCAGGATACAGCTACACCAGGAAAATAACCGGTTTGATGCCCTTCGGCAAAGTTAGAAGACCGGTCACTCCTGTCAGTAGCAGTGATACTATACTTATTATCAAAAGTATAAATAACACGCGCCAACCATGATTCCATTGATGTGCTTCCTTTAGGCTCATTCAATGTATTGTTAGTCTGAGTTCCTAAGTTTAAAGTTTGAATTGTGTTACCTGCTGTAAAGCCAGCTGTACCGGCGGCAATACCATCATAGTTAGATTCCCAAACTTCGTGACCTACCAACGCTGATACAACATGCTTTTTACCGAAAGTGTGGTTGTAATTTAAATGTTCAACCCAGTTCCAGTAAGTGTCGCTGGCATCATATTCGTTTAAAGTAGCCTGTGTATTAACAAAAGCAACAGACGAACCTGTAGCACCATAAGAGTAAGTAGGATCAAATGTTTTTGCTGCGCTCCAATCAAAATTTCCGTCAATTTCTGAATGCAAGGTCAAATCTTTTGTAAATAAGATATCGCCATAAAAATTACCCTGAACATTTTGCCTTTGCAAAGTATTGGTAATGTTTAAAGCCTGTTGAACAGGATTCAGGCCGCCCTCAATGGTACCATTTGATACCGCAGGTCCGGCAAAAGAACCATCTGCATTGTAAACAGCGGCATCAGGTGCTTGTAGTAAAGCATTGTAAATAATACCGTACGAGTTACCTAAGCCAATGTTTGCAAAAGATTGGTTGGCCGAAATACTGGTACCAGCTTTAAACCAATCTTTAACCTGTGAATTTACAGTGGTGTGAAAAGTATAGCGATTAAAGTTAGAGCCTATTACTGTACCTTGTTGATTAAAATAACCACCGGATATGTAATAATCTGTTCCATCCTTGCCACCAGATATTGATAGTGTGTGACTCTGCTCCGGAGCATTACGGAATATTGCATCCTGCCAGTTAGTACCCGGACCTAATACGTTGGGATCAGAAAATTCAACGCGCGGCTGCTCGCCAAAATCGTTAGCCAATGTATTTTCGAAAGAGGCATACTGAGGCAAGTTCATTACTTTTAAAAATTTACCTTGCGTTTGTTCGCCGTACCAAAAGTCATAATCAATTTTTGCAGAACCATTTTTTCCTTTTTTGGTGGTTATTATGACCACACCGTTTGCTCCGCGGCTACCATAAATGGCAGTTGCCGAAGCATCTTTCAAAATGTCAATAGATTCAATGTCGTTCGGGTTTAACTGCGCTAAGGGGCTTGCACTGGTTTCCTGCTCACTCGGGCTGGCAGCACTTGTTAATTGATGCCCGTTATTTGCATTGCCGTCAATAGCAACGCCATCAATAACGTACAATGGTTGTGTACTGCCAAAAGATGTAACACCGCGGATAGTAACCGATGTTGCACTACCCGGCGCACCTGAGTTTTGAGTAACCGTTACACCCGCTGCTTTTCCCTGCAACATCTGATCAATACTCGGTTGTGGTATATCCTGAATGTCTTTAGCAGAAACTGAAGAGATAGCGCCGTTTACATCCTGACGTCTTTGTGTACCGTAACCGATTGCTACTACATCAACAGTTGAAAGTGTTGTTGAAGATAATTTAAGGCCCACGTTAATAATTGTTTTTGTACCGATTGTAACTTCTTGAGTTTCCATACCGATAAACGTAAAAACAAGCGTTTTACCTGTTGAAGGCACGGTAAGCGTGTAGGCGCCGTTTACATCGGTAAGCGCACCAACTGTGGTACCTTTAACAGCAACCGAAACGCCCGGAAGCGTAACGCCCTTGTCATCAGTAACTGTACCTTTGATTACTGTTCCCGGTGTTTGTGCCATTACCGTAAAGCACATTACCAGGGATATAAACAGCAATGCCATTCGTAGAATTTTTCCCATAATGATTTGTTAGTTTAATAATTAATTTATATTGAATTGTTGGTTTATGCTTACTAATTGGTATAAGGCCCTTTGCGTATAAGTAATACAAATTGCAGGTTAAAACACAGCACCACGCGGGCCATATTTTATTGATAGCATAAGGTGTTTAAATTATGCTACCAGCGTTCACTAAAATTTGTATACGAATTCTTTAGGCTTATTTAACCGGATGTAATTGAAGCATCCGCTTATTATTCATTATACTGGTGGTAAATTTATATGGTAATTAAAGCCTGGTTGTGGATAAATAGGGGTACAAATGTCAACAGATATCAATGCGCTGATTATCAATATATTAAACAAAAAACACACATCGATACATTGCAAAAACCATCAAAAAATTGACAAATGAGCCCCTTATCAGCTTTAAAAAACTTATTAAAGTGCGATTTTAGTATTATAGTGAATGAGTAATAAAGGGTAATTATTTGCAATCGATTGCCAATAATTATTACTAAGCGGCTTAGGGTTAAACTTATCATAAAGAATTGGAGCTTATACATCGGCTTTACAACGCGTGTCAGTACCGCTGAGGTTTTAAGCCCCCGTCGACACTGAAACCCTGCGGGAGGTTTACAGCTTACCGGAGATTTACGGGCTAAAGAAGGTTATTCCTCAACTTCTTCGTTAATACTTTCCAGGTATTTGGATGGGATGGTATTAAATTCGGATTTAAAGGTTTTAACAAAATATTTCTGGCTCTTGAAACCTACCTTATGGCATATTTGTGATATGGTTAAATGCCCGGTTTCCAGCAGCTGGGCTGCGCGCTTTAATCGCATGGAGCGTACCAGTTCATTTGGCGTTTTACCCGTCATAGCCAGTATTTTTTTATACAGGGTGTACCTGCTTACAAACACCTCGCTGCTTAGCTCTTCTACCGAAAAGTTAGGGTTTGATATATTGTTATCAATTAACAGCAAAACCTTTTTTATAAATGCCTCATCCGGCGATTCGATATGCATTTCGGTCGGCACGGCTTCCACCTGTTTCTGGTAGGTTTTGCGCATACTCTCCTGCTGACTAAGGATATTCTTTATTTTTGATTGTAATATCTCAAAGTTAAAGGGTTTGGTCATGTAATCTGTTGCCCCGGTCTCCAGTCCCTTCAATTGCTGATCTTCGCCTATCAAAGCTGTTAATAGTATCACCGGGATGTGTGATGTGCGCTTATCGCCCTTAATTTTTAAGCATAGGTCAATACCATTCATTTCGGGCATACTGATATCACTTACAATTAAATTGGGATGCTGTGCCAGGGCTTTTTGCCATCCCTTTTTTCCATTTTCGGCCTCAATTATATTAAAGGCTGCTTTTAAGTTATCCTTAATATAAAACCTGAAATCGTCATTATCTTCAACCAGTAGAATGGTAGGTTTTTTAAGGTCCCTGGTTTCTTTTTGAATGCCATTTTTGGGCTGCTCACCGACAGGCAAAAACATTTCGGTATGATCAAGCTGCAATAGCGTATCGGTAAATATGTTTTTGTCCATTTTTGCCAGCGGTAACCATATGGTAAAGCAACTGCCTTCATTAAATTCGCTTTCAACAAAAATTTCGCCGTTGTGCAGCTTAACAAATTCCCTGGTTATTGAAAGGCCGATGCCGCTTCCCTGGTTAAGCATTGACCCCGGAATATCGTTCTGAAAGAAAGGATCAAATATCCGTTCGCGTTTATCAGCAGCTATGCCTATCCCGGTATCTATAACCCGTATCTCCAATTGCTGCTGGCCGGTTTGTATATTATCAACCTGATTAAGCAATACGCTTACCTGGCCACCTTCGGGCGTAAATTTATAGGCATTTGAAAGTAAATTAAACATTATCCTTTCAATCTTATCATGATCAAATCCGGTATAATATTCATCTATTTCTGAATCAAAAATAAAATGGATATGCTTTTGGTCTGCCACATCGGTAAACGCATAAGAGAGTTCTTTTATAAAAGCAATAATGTCGCCGTTCTTTTCGTGTAGCTTCAGCTCCTGATATTCCATTTTCCTGAAGTCGAGCAATTGGTTTACTAAATTAAGCAGCCGTTTTGCGTTACGATTAACTAATTGCAGTTGCCGCTGTGTATCAGGCTCGCCAATTTGCTTCAAAAGCCTGTCGACCGGCGCCATAATCAGCGACAAAGGCGTTCGAAACTCGTGACTTACGTTGGTAAAGAATTTTATCTTCATTAAGTCGAGCTCGTGCATGCGTTGCGCCTCTTCACGCTCTTTTTCGATAGAAAATTGTGTACGCAGCTTTTCAATGCCCCTTCTGCGGAAATAAAATAATGACCCTACAATAATTACGCCATACAGCATATAGGCCCAGGTAGTTTTCCAAAACGGTGGTAATATGCTGATGTTAAGCGTCAACTCTTTATTGTCCCATTTATCGTTATTGCTGGCCCGCACTTTAAAAACGTAGCTTCCGGGATCGAGGTTGGTATAGGTAGCCCTCCTGATTTTATTATCGGCATTTATCCATCTTTTATCAAAACCCACCATCATGTACTGATATTTAACCTTATCGGGATTAAAATAATTGAGGGCGGCAAACTCAAACGTAAACACGTTGTCGTTATATTTTAAAGTTAATGCCTTTAACCCGGTGATGGATTCTGGCAGTATTACTTTTCCGTTTACCTTTTCGCCAACGGTTAAACTCTGGTTAAACACCTGAAAATCGGTAAATACCAGCTGGGGCACATTTTTATTACTGCGGATATTGGCCGGCTTAAAAATATTGAAACCGTTACCGCCGCCGAATATCAATTCGCCTTCGCGGGTTTTAAGTGACGAATTCTCGGTAAACTCCAGCCCCTGCAATCCCTCGGTTTCATTATAGTTGATGAACTTAAATTTCAGACCATTAGGTTTACGGTCAACAAGAATATTTGATAAACCGTTAGGAGTACTTACCCAAACATTTTTATCATCATACTGCTGAATATCAATAACCGTATTATCAGGCAGGCCATCCTGCTTATTAATATTGGTGAATTTACCGGTCCTATAATCAAAAATACTGAGGCCTTCACGGGTACTTATCCAAATCAAGCCCCGGCTATCCTCCATTATGTTATTGGTATTGTTGTTAATAAGGCTGTTCGGATTTTTTGCATCATGTATATAATGAACAAACTGGTGCGTATTTTTCTGCAAAACATCAACCCCATATGAAGTTACCACCCATAAGTTTTTAAACCTATCCTCCAATATCCTGCTTACGTAGTTGGAGTGGATGGCATTTTCGGCCGGATTGTACACGTAATGAGAAAAAGTTTGAGTTTTACTGTCCATCACATTAAAACCTACAGATAAGGTTCCGACTAATAAATGATGCTCGGAATCCTCGGTGATGGCACAAATCCGGTCTTCAGAAATACTGCCGGGCTGTGCTTCATTATGTTTGTAATGCGTAAACGTTTTTCCGTCAAAACTGTCAAGTCCGCCAAAATAGGTTCCAATCCAAAGCTTCTGTGCATGATCAATATACATGCACACCACCACGTTGTTGGTTAAACTGTTAGGATTGTTGGCATCATGCAGATACTTTTTAAATGTATTGTTTTTACGGTCGAAATAGACCAAGCCGCCGCCATTAGTTCCTATCCATAAATTACCCAGTTTATCTTCCGCAAAACTGTTAACATCACTAAAACTTAGGCTTTTAGAATCAGATACAGGATCGGATAAATGGTGCGTATAAAGCGGGAATTTAATAATGCTTTCATGATAATAACCCACCCCTTTTTTATAAGTTCCAACCCAGATAATGCCAGTATTATCCTTGTACATCAGGGTGATGCTATTTTGGCCTATGGTTTTACTATCGTCTTCACGGTTTAACAGGTATTCAATTTTAAAATCCTGCTTGTTTAATATATTAACGCCACCGTGGTCGGTAGCTATCCACATCCTGTTCTTATCATCCTGTATTACGCTCGATACTACGTCGGTATTTAAATGTAACTGATCATTCCCTTTGTCGATATGTTTAAATATCCGCTTGTTAAAATTCACATAGTAAACTCCGGCAGAGTAGGTAGGAACAAATGCCCAAATATCGTCCTGCTTATCTATGTATAACTTATACGATGCATTTATTTCAGCGGGTAGTTTATTAAATACGCCGGCGCGGTAAGTTACATGCAGGTTAGCCGGATTCATACGCTCCAATACACCTGTGTGATAGGTAAGCCAAATATCGCCATTGGAATCCTCTGCCAAATCAGAAACCGAGTTGGAACAGATGGAGGATGTGTCAGCAGAAGAATGGGTGAGATGAATTGTTTTGCCGGTTTGCGGGTTGTATTTATAGATACCTGCTACCCGGTATAAAAACCAAAAATTGCCGGAATGGTCTTTTTTTATAGCGGCAATATACCCGGTTGGGATGGCGATGGACTTTAAGTATCCAGCAATATTATGGCTGAATTTATCCGTTGCGGGGTCGTAAATATTAAAGCCATTGCGCGTTTCAATCCATAGCTTGTTTTCGGGCCCTTCGGTAATGCTAACAATGTAATCGTCATCAAGCGAGGTGGTATCGCTTACCGAATGCTTAAAAACTTTAAATTTATACCCGTCATACCTGTTTAAGCCAGATAAGGTACCAAACCACATAAACCCGCGACTGTCTTTTAACATGGATGTTACCTCGTTATGAGACAATCCGTTATTTATATCCAGATGTGAAAACTGAAACTGATTGCTCTGCGCTTTCAAAAAACTGCCGCTAAACAGCATTAAGAAGCACATTATCAAAATTTTACATTTCATGGATGTATTTTTTAGCACGGGCATCAATTATTTAGATCAATATAACTTAGGTTTGCAGCGCAAAAGATTTGCAGTACGTTCAAATTTAATTGAATTAATGCTTCATTTTTTTGAACAAATTGTAAAATTTACGATGATTTTATGTTACAATAACGCCGCAAATAATACGACGAGATTGGTTATAACGACGAAATCAATTTATAATTGGCCAACAGTCAAAAATAGCTGCTAATAGCAAGCAAGGTATAATATTATTTTTACAATTAGTAATTGAAAATTAACAATAACTAAACTAATACACGCGCAATTAATTCAAAATCAACTATTTATCATTTTAATTAATGATACTTTTATTGCAGGCTGATTATAAGTTTTGAGAATTATAAAATGAATTAAAAAGTTTGCAGCTTTGCCGTCTTTTTTCCGGCAGGCATAACAAGATAGGTTGGCAAACAACCTGCCGATATCTTTGTAGTATGCAAATTGTTATATTAATATTTAAAACAGATTAATGGATTCAGTAAGCGACCCAATAAATCCTGAATATAAAAAACGCTCAACCTTTAAACGAAGGCTAAATAACTTTTTTGCCGAAGTTTATAGAATTCATTTATTCATAATCCGTTTCTTTAAAGAAGCGTTTGTACCACCTTTTGAGTTAAAAGAAATAGTAAAGCAATGTTTTGATGTGGGCGTACGGTCTTTCACATTAATTACCGTAACCGGCTTTATTGTGGGTTTAATATTTACCAAGCAATCACGGCCTTCGCTCATTACATTTGGAGCAACCTCGTGGTTGCCCTCACTTGTATCCATTGCCATCATGAGGGCGCTTGCTCCACTGGTAACAGCGCTGATCGCATCGGGCAAGGTGGGTTCAAGTATTGGGGCCGAACTTGGCTCTATGCGGGTAACCGAGCAAATTGATGCCATGGAAGTATCGGGCACCAAACCATTTAAATACCTGGTTTGTACACGTGTATTGGCTACCACCATAACCATACCCATTTTAGCTACTTATACTGCATTTATCGGCTTATTGGGGGGATATGTAAATGTGGCTACGAATGAGGGCACTAGTTATACGTCATTTATGCAGCAGGTTTTTCAACCGCTTGTTTATCTTGATTTTACTGCATCATTAATAAAATCTATTGCATTTGGGTTTACGATAGGCATAGTAGGCTGCTACCAGGGTTATAATTCAAACAAAGGCACCGAAGGCGTTGGTAAAGCCGCAAACGGCGCAGTAGTAACTGCTATGTTTTTGGTATTTATTGAAGAAATTATCATAGTTCAAATAACAAGCAACTTTCGCTGATAACAGCTTACAATATGAAAAAAGCAAAAGTTGAAATAGATTATACTAACGAAGTAATAAAAATCAGAGGGTTAAAAAAAGCCTTTGAAGATTTTGCTGTGCTTCGCGGTATTGACCTTGATTTATACCAGGGTGAAAACCTGGTGGTATTGGGTCGCTCAGGTACCGGGAAATCTGTATTAATTAAGCTGATATCGGGTCTTTTAATACCCGATCATGGCACCATTGAAGTATTGGGCCAGGAAGTAACCCATATTACTGATAAAGCCTTGCAGGAGTTAAGGATAAGGATTGGCTTTTCTTTTCAGAACAGTGCTTTATATGATAGTATGACGGTACGTAAAAATCTGGAGTTCCCGCTGGTGCGTAACCGCAAAGGTATTTCTCGAAAAGACATCGATGTAGCGGTTGAAACGGTGCTGGATGCAGTTGGTCTTTCGCAAACTATTAACCAGATGCCATCGGAACTTTCGGGAGGACAGCGTAAAAGGATCGGTATTGCGCGTACCCTGATACTAAACCCCGAGATTATGCTGTATGATGAGCCCACAGCCGGCCTTGATCCTATTACCTGCATTGAGATTAATGATTTGATAAATGAGGTACAGCAGCGATATAAAACATCATCCATTATTATAACGCACGATTTGACCTGTGCAAAATCAACCGGCGACCGCGTAGCCATGCTGCTTGACGGAAAATTTGAACGGGAAGGTACTTTTGACGAGGTTTTTGATACAGACGACCCAAGGGTTAAACCATTTTTTGATTACAACTTTATACACTAGATATTATACAACATATATATTATGGCAGCAGCAGAAAACAGAAAGGCAATAACGGTTGGTATATTTTTATCACTCGGCCTTGTAATCTTTATCCTGGGTGTTTTTACGCTTGGGGGCCAGCAAAAAAGCTTTGAAAAAAACATACATATCAGCGCTGTGTTTGATGACGTATCGGGCCTTAAAAAAGGTAACGACGTTTGGTTTTCGGGTGTTAAGGTGGGCACCATTAGCAGCATTAAGTTTGTAGGCATATCGCAGGTTGATGTAAAAATGAGGATTGATGAGGCTACACAGCAATATATTCACCGCAATTCGGGTGTGCGCATTAGTTCTGACGGTTTTATTGGCAACAAAATAATTGTTATAGATGGCGGTAGCCCGCAGGCTCCGGTTGTGCAGGATGGCGATGTTTTACAGGCCGAAAAACTGACGTCGACTGATGACATCATTAAAACGCTGCAACAAAATAACGAAAACCTATTGGCCATAACTACCGATTTTAAATTACTGAGCCATAAAATTTTGCAGGGGAAAGGTACAGTAGGCACTTTACTGGCCGACAGCCTGATGGGCGAACAGTTACGTAAATCAATGAGCAATTTGCAGGCAGCCACTACCAGCGCGGCACATTTAGCGGTTGAGCTGGATAGGTTTAGCGGCAAAATGAACACTAAAGGCGGCTTTGCTGACAAGGTGCTAACGGATACGGTAACCTTTAGCCGTATTAAAACTGCCATTACTGAATTGCAGGCGGCTGCTAATAATGCAGCAGTAATGACCGACAACCTGAACAAAGCCAGCAACAAATTAAATACTACTGACAATGCAATTGGCGTTTTATTAAACGACCCCAAAGGTGCAGCACAAATACAAAGTACATTAAACAACCTGCAGCAAAGCTCGGTTAAACTTAATGAGGATCTGGAAGCAGCTCAACACAACTTCTTATTAAAAGGCTTCTTTAAACAAAAGGAAAAAGCCAAACAGGATAGTATTAAAGCAGCCAATAAAAAGTAGTTTGATTGGAATTGGTGCTGTGCTTGTAAATAAACCTGTTAACTACCAATCGGAAACCGCAAATTGAATTACTCCTGAAATAGATGTCCGGCTTTGCGCTCATCGTCACTGAGCTTGAGCCATTTTTGGTAGCAATCATTTAAATAGGATAATAAGTTAAAATCCTTGCTGTTGTAAGTTTTAATATCAGGGATATAGAGCAAAATAAAGTTATCCATATCCTTGCCCTTTAGGGGCACATATTTGCCAATGTTATCGGCGCTAAATGTTTTTATAATTTCCTCGTTTACTTCGCGGTCTTCCTCTTTTTCGGCCGCTTTCTTTTTGTCTTTATCGTCTTTGGTAAAGTAATGAATACGAAACACCGCTCCTCCATCTTCTTGCTTGTTACGATCCAAATGTGGCACAACCATTTGCCCATGATACTGCGGATCATAATAAGTCATGTTTTTTTCTGCAACTCCCGTGCGCCCGCTGCTGTCTCTGATGGTAACATCTTTTAGCATGGTGGTTTGCAACTGCAGAAATATCTCCCTATCGTGCATGTCGGTAAGTAGCAACGTATCGGGGGCATAGCTGAATTTTTTAAATACCAGCAAATCGCCAACTTTTGCGGCAATGCTGAAACGGCCATCATCACCGGTAATGGCTTTAAGCTTGCTGCTTAAATTCTCAACAATTACGCTGCGCAAAGAAAGACGGGTTTTATCTTCGAGCACACGGCCATTAAAAATGGTTTGCGCATGTAAACTTACTGCAAAGCAAACACAACAAAAAAGTATAGATAAACTACGGAGCATTTGTAAAGGTAATTTTTTAGCCGGAAACTGTGAACAGTCCGTTACCAGAACGAATAAATTGCCATTAAAATATATTGTTCTTTTTTTTGACAATAAACGAGCTTAACATCTTAATCCTTTGATAGAAAATAAAACCGTAGTTAAATTTTAGCTTTAGTTTGCTTTTAAATATTAATTTTGATAAAACGCTGTTGAGTTGCTATGAGTGCACGTTTATTGGCAAAGACAAGGGAAGATGACCGATTATTGTCGGTACGTAGCTTATATGATAGTTGCGGGGCCATGTTACTGGGCTATCTGTTTGAGGTAGTACAGGATCAGGGTATTGCCGAACAATACCTTATTGACATTTTTAACGAAGTAGCCAAAACACCAGCCAATTACAATACCAATGGCTTGAGTACCTTAAGCCAGCTGCAAATACTGGCCCGCAACAAACTGGCGCCTTATTATCAAACGGTAAAGGATTGCGGCACTGAACAGCATAATGCAAAAAGCACAACTGCCAAAAATAAATACCTGAGCCAAATGACACCCGAGCAACAACATGTTTTTTGTGGTTTACATTATCATGGTAAAAGTATAGCTGCGCTGGCAATTGAAATGCGGAAACCGGAAGATGATATCAGGAAAATATTAAAAGAATCGTTCACTCTAATCAGGAAAGCCAATGGCCATACAGGATTACATTGAGAGCGGTGTTTTAGAAGCCTACATTATTGGAGCAGCATCAGCAGATGAGGTTAAGGAATTGCTATATCTGAAAGCCCGGTATCCCGAAATAAATTTAGCGCTACAGCAACTGGAAGCAGATATGGAACGAGTGGCGCAGCATATGGCTATTAAGCCACCACCCGGCACCTGGGATAAAATTGCGCAGGAAATTGATGGTCTGATACTGCGGCAAGATACCGAACCTGATACATTTGAACAAAGGAGCGACCGCAACGGTTACAAAACCCACAAAACCGGAAACCAATATATTGAGGTTGAAGCAGAATCAACCTATATGCGGCTCCATAAAAACTGGAAATGGGCCTTTTGGGCTGTTTTTGCCCTGGCGAAAGTATTTTTGGTGTGTTCCATTTATTTCTATCTGGAAAACAGGCAAGCGCAGGAAAACATCAAAGAATTAAAGACTGAATTACGACAGCTTAAGAAATAGCATAACAATAGCCTTCCAAAGCTTTTCGCTCCGGAAGGCTATTGTTGGGATTAAGATTTGATAATAACAGGAAATTATTCACCCTTTTTATCATCTTTCTTCTTCGCTCCTGATGCCTGGCTCTCATCACTTTCATTAGTTTTTTGCAGCTTTTTGAGCATTTCGTTGCCAATAAGTGCATCAATCATACCGTTGCCGCCGCCATCTTTACCACTTACCAAAATATCAGGCACCAATTTTATACCATGACTGGCCAATGCTTCGGCAACACGTACAATGGCGTATTGTTCGGTACCCATGGCCTGGGTTTTTTGTTTGGTAACTTCGGCTTCTGATAAACCAATGGCCTTAATTTTGGCAGCTTCGGCAGCACCATTTAGTTCGGTAGCATTAGCGTCGGCTTTGGCATTCACTATTTTGGCTTCGGCATCGGCTTTAGCTATAGTGATCCTTACTTCAGCATCAGCTGTTGCGTTAATGGTTTTGGCTTCGGCTTCACCTTTTGATGCAGCAACCTTTGAAGCAGCCATCTGGGTGTTGATCTCTACCTGGCGGGTTGATTTTACAACCTCGGGCTGCATATCGGCACCGGCTTTTGCACTTTCAAACTCTTTACGTTCAATTTGTGCGTTACGTTGTATTTCGTAAGTTACCTTTTCTTGTTCGGCTATTTTACGGTCGGTCAGCGTTTTCATCAAAGCGGCCGGCGGCACTATGTCACCAATCAGGGTATCAACACCTACCACATTATAATCATCAAGCACCTTGCTGATGTGCAGTTTGGCATCATCCTGCCTTTGAATACGGTTAGCCAAAAACTCAATCACATCACTTTTTTGTGCCGAGTTACGGAAATAGTTAGCAATGGTTGGTTCCAATACCTGCGAAACCAGGTTTTTCATATTACCGAAACGGGCAATTACCTTTGGTGCCTCATTGCGCGGAATATGGATAATTTGCGATACATCCAGGTTAAATGTAAAACCATCAGATGAACGTACCGTAATGGTACACAGGTTTTTATCCAGTTCATGCGCCTCCGTGCGACTATCGGCCCAGTTCAGTACAATATTGGTAGTTGGTACAACCTCAACGGCATGGGTATAAATATTTACCGGATGCTTACCCGGGTCAAGTGGCTGTTCCCACACCCCTTTTTCGTTGCGCTTAACAATGTTTCCATGTTTAAAGCTATCGCCGCTGGTATCCTTACCTTCGGGGCCAACAAAGGAGTTCACCACGCCTACATAACCAATAGGGATATAAATCATATCCACCTGCTCAACAATTACAAACCAGGGGTTTAAATAATAGGTGCCGGCCAATATCACATCCTCCTGCAAACCTTTCATACCGCCGGCACTAATAAAGGCCATTGGGTCCTGATAGTTTTTATGGCCCGCTACTGATATGCCTGCAATCTCGCCTTTTTCAAGCGGCTCGCCGTCAAGCGTGGTTACAATACCTACTTTATTTTCATGGATCTGTGTAACAGGTACCATTTCTATTTCAAACAAAAAGTTGTTGATACGATAACTACCCGGCGTTAAAAATGCCGCCTGCGGGCCTTTTTGGCCATTATTATCCAAAAAGGCTATAGCATCCTGAAATTTATCGCACTCAACCGGTTTGCCTAATACACGGCCCATATCCATAGGGGCACCGTCTTTTGCCTTTACCAGGCCCAGTTTACCCTGCTCAATAATAGTGAACGGCGCCATGTTAATGGAATACTGCCACGGCCACATACCCCAATATAAACCCGGCGCCAGCGCTTTGGCCTGCATACCGGCTTCGCCGTTGATGGCAATGATACGGCCATCGGGCAGCCTTTTAGCACCGCTGAGCACATATTTTTTAACAACTAAACCAATACGGTCATCCGGTACGATAACCATACCGAAGAAAACGCGCAAAACAAATTTGTACAGCAATAAAATTACCACCACAGGCAAAGCCCATAGCAGGTAAGGAATAAATGAATTCATTTTTTTTTGATTGAAAATTTTTTTGATTTAATAATCCGGAGCCCTGAAGGTGCGGGCCTTTACGATAACTTACAGCTTTAATCCGTAGTACCTTGGCTGTATAGTATAATTTAGATGACAAGGCTATTATTTTGTTACAGATTTTGCGATAAAGTTTCACCAAATATGCACCGGCGATACCTGATTTGCAACAAAAATATTTTCAATTATTGTAAAAGATTGTTTACCAAATCGGTAAGATCATCAATATCAAATGGTTTTGCCAGGTATGCATCGGCCAGGCTATTTTTTGCAATATTGGCGATGTTTAAATGAGCCGATAACAGGATAACGGGGACACGGTTAAGCAAGGGGTCGCATTTAATCTGGAAGCATAAATTGCCGGGAGTTTGCAGGTTAACGTAATGGTCAAATAAAATTATATCGGCTGCAAGTTCTCTGATTTCTGAAATGGGTAGTAAAGATTGCGAATTGATACAGTTATGGCCCATATCATTAATAATATATCCCAATATATCTAAAGTATCTTTATCATCATTAATGATTAAGGCTGTCTTCAATGCGAATAAATTTAGGTTGCTCAATAAGTAAAAACAGTTATCTGCTATTTTTACACCAAATGGCTTCAATTTGCCATTCTATAATTATCAAAAACAATTATAATTAATTAAAAGTATATTTTTAATTACAAATAAGCAAGTTTATATCGTATCATATTTCATTTTGCAACTATATTAGCTCGTTTTTGACATCAAAAGTACAATACTCAATTTTACTAAAGATTAAAAAATAACTATCAACTTAAAAAAATAAAGATTAGTAAAGGGTAAACATTTAACGCTTTGCCAGGGTTATTAATAGCAGGGTGCTTTTTACAAAAAATCAAAACCATGAAAAAAACAGAACCCGGGGAAGAAGGCTCATCCCACCAACTTCAAAATACCGGCAGTAATAAACGCGAGGAGCTTAAAACCGATTTACCGCTAAGTGAAAAAGACGAACTCAAACAAGCCGAAGAAAAAATGAGAAAGCGACGAAAAAAGTAAAAAAGTGGTTAAGCAGTGGTATCTTTTTGTTTGTCTTCTTTTTTAACCCTTATCCACGCCGTGATATAAATACGGGCGTAATACACTAAACAAACAACTACCAAGCCTAAAAGTAGTCCGTTAAATATGTACTTTAAATTGGTATAGTATGAAAAATAAAATTCTTTTAGCACGAACCTTATAAACACTAATATTAAATACAGTACCAGGAATATTTGAATAGGCTTTAATTTCATGTGTTTAATTTTATGCTTGATGTAAATATAACATTATTCAATTGACCCTTAAAACAATCAGTATATCAATCTGCATGCTGGCTGCATTAATGCTGAATTATTTTCCAAAATCATTTACTAATTTCGGGCCAATAATACCAGCGCATGACCAAAAAGTTCATTTTTATACAAGCCATTATATTATTCTTATTTGCAGTATCCTGTAAATCGTCTATCAGCCCGGCAGACCTTTATGGGAAATGGAAATATGTTAAGGTTGAACATCCCGACGACCCAACCGACAGTGTGCGCAGCGCAGAATTAACCTATAATGCTCCCTATATCAGCTTTTTTGATAAAGACAGTCTCCAGATGATATGGGGTGGGAAGATACTTTCACAAGGCACCTTTACCACTGAAGGGCAAAACATCCTTTACACAGAAAAAATGCCCGACGGCACAACGCGGGCGTTTCCGTTTTGGGTGATTAGCCTGAACGATAATGAAATTGTATTTGAAACTACTGTGGCCGATAAGTCAAGAGTTACGGCAGTGAAGTAGCGGATTAATGTATCAAAAAATTAGCTTCTTCGTCTTTCACATCACTTTCAACAGGTTCGGGTATTGTGCGTTTACCGATGATGAGGATTAAAAAAGCAATTATTGCCGCCGCTGCCATTAACCCCGCCATAGGGATTGCGCTGCGGCTTTTAAACATACTAACCACAATAGAAACAAAAGTACCTATCGCCATTTGAAACGCGCCCAGCAATGCTGCCGCCGTACCGGCGTTTTTGGTAAATGGAGCCAATGAGAGCGCCGAAGTATTAGGATAGGTGATGCCTACGCAACACAAAAAGGCAAAAATCATCGCTATAATTTCATAAATGTTCAACCAGTGATTTGCGGTACAGGTTAAAAATATGATGGCGATAATCAACATTGACAGCAGCGATACGTTTACAATCTGTTCGCTTTTAAACCTGCGGATGAGTATGCTGTTTACCTGGCTCGATCCAATAAACCCGACCGATAGCAAAGCAAATATCCACCCATACACTTTGCTGCTAACCCCGTATACATCCATAAAAACAAAGGGCGAAGCAGCCAGGTATGAAAACAAACCCGAAAACGCTACGGCCCCACAAATGGCATAAGTAAAAAATTGCGGATTTTTCATTACCGACCAAAAACTGGTAATAATTGGCACCGGTTTTAGGGAATATGTAGGATCGGGCTGATAGCTTTCAGGTAAAAAGAAAATCACTGTAAACAACATTAAAGCTGCAATACTGGCTAATATTAAAAATATCAATTGCCAGCCAAAAGCGGCGGTAATGTAGCCACCAATTGTTGGGGCCAGCATAGGCGATACGCCTAAAACAAGTATCAGCAATGCAAACACTTTGGCACTATCTTTTACCGGGAAAATATCGCGCACCATAGCCATTGCGGCAACGGTAGCTGCACAACTGCCAATTGCTTGTACAAAACGCAAGCCGATGAGCATTTCAATGGAGCTTACAAAATAACAACCAACAGATGCTATAATATAAAGTACCAAGCCCACATACAATGGTTTTTTGCGGCCAAAACGATCGAGCAAAGGGCCATACAGCAACTGCCCCACTGATATCCCGATAAAAAACCCGGATAATGAAAGCGAAACTTTTTCGGTAGAGGTATGCAGCGACTTTGCAATAGCCGGAAAACCCGGCAAATACATATCAATTGAAAAAGGTGCAAGGGCGGTTAATACGCCCAATATCAGTACAAGAAAAAAATAGCGTTGTCTGGTCATTAGCTGGGGGTAGATAGATGTTAAGCTGTTGCTAATTTTGCAAAAGAAATCCACACGGCCAAAAACCATCAACCATGAGCAGCACGCTAAACAAGTTTTTTATTGTATTAAAGAACTATTAGGCCTCCCATAATTCAATCTTATTGCCTTCAGGATCAAGTATATGGACAAATTTCCCATAATCACTGGATTCTATTTCGTCAATTATGGTTACACCGTCATTTTTTAATTGTTCAACCAATGCCTCAATATTGACTACCCGGTAATTGATCATAAAATCTTTGGTTGATGGGGCAAAGTACTTGGTATCTTCAGGAAACGTAGACCATGTGGTAGAACCTTCAACCGATGTGTCTTCGGCATCCCGCCATTCAAAGGTGGCTCCATAATCGGTGGTTGGCAGGCCCAGGTTTTTGCCATACCATTCTTTCATTCCTTTAGCATCCTTACATTTAAAGAAAATGCCGCCAATGCCGGTTACTTTTTTCATAGTTTTATTTTATTATAAATCGCAATTAATCATCCAGTTTACGCCATATTTATCTATAACCTGTCCGTACAAAGCTCCCCAAAACTGCTTTTCCATAGGCATGGTTATTTTTCCGCCTTCGGCCAGTTGATCAAAAATTAAACGGGCTTGTATTTCATCATTTAAACCGATGCATAAATGGATGCCATTGCCATGATCAATTTTCATCCCGGCCATGCCATCGCTAAACATTATCAGGTTATCGCCAAAAGTTAACCGGGCGTGCATAATTTTACTTTTCTGCTCTTCGGGCATCGGGAAATTACCATCACCAAAGCGACTCACATCATGGATGGTTCCATTAAAAACTTTTTGATAAAAGTTCATAGCTTCCTCGGTATCGCCCTGAAAGTTTAAATATACCGTTAGTTTCATGATTGGTTGTTTTATACCAACTAAGCTACAAATATTTTCAAAGCGACCCCGACGAAAAATATAAAAATCATTTACGCCGTTGTGCAATTCGGCTATCAAAACGGGCGTCGGTTAAAAAACATCTTTTTTATTTAAAATACAGAAAAATGAGCATATTATTTTGTTTTTTTGGATAACGGGTAACACCGAAGTTTTAACTCCTCATTCTAATTAACCAATGGCCCTATTAACTATCTTTTTTTGTATTGTTCTGCTTGTTTTACTGGTAAGTTGGGCCAAGTTAAATCCCTTTATTGCTTTTTTAATTGTGTCAATAACTGCGGGTTTGTTACTGGGGATACCCATCGGCAAAATTACCGCATCGGTACAAAAAGGAATTGGTGATATTTTGGGGCAACTGGTTATTATTATTGTTTTAGGAGCGATGCTAGGTAAGCTGGTAGCCGTTAGCGGTGCCGCACAAAAAATTGCTGAGGTTTTAGTTAATGTTTTTGGCGAAAAATACATCCAATGGGCGCTGGTGGCTGCAGGCTTTATTATTGGTATTCCTTTATTTTACGGCATTGGCTTTGTGCTGATGGTGCCGCTTATATTTTCGGTGGTTTATAAGTACAAGTTGCCAGCGGTTTATATTGGTTTGCCTATGTTGGCTTCGCTATCGGTTACGCATGGCTTTTTACCACCGCACCCCTCGCCTACTGCGCTCGTAGCTATGTTTCATGCCAGCATGCCCACTACCTTTATTTATGGATTTATGATTGCAGTGCCTGCCATTATTATTGCGGGGCCCGTGTTTGCATCATTCCTTAAAAAAATCCCATCGGAGCCTTTGGAGACTTTCAGAGCCAAAGATATGCCCGAGGATAAACTTCCCAGTGGTTTCGTCAGCTTTTTTACCGCCTTACTGCCGGTAATGCTGTTAATGATTACGGCTGTATTCCCTTATCTGCATATAACCAATCCGTCAGCATTAAAACTGGCTGGCTTTATTGGCGATCCATCAATTGTTATGTTGATAGCCTTGCTTATAGGCACTTATACCCTTGGCATAAAGCAAGGCAATACGTTGGGCAAATTGGCTGATGCCTATGGTGATGCCATAAAAGATATAGCTTTGATACTGTTAATTATTGGTGGTTCAGGCGCATTTAAAGAAGTATTGACGGTTAGTGGCGTAAGCGGGCAAATTGCGGGGCAATTACAGCAGAGCCTGCATTTGCAGCCTTTAATATTGGGCTGGCTTATTGCCGCCATTATTCGTATAAGTTTGGGTTCGGCAACTGTTGCAGGGTTAACGGCGGCAGGTATTGTGGCACCGCTGGTATTAGCCGGCCATGTGAACCCAAACCTGATGGTACTATCAATAGGCGCCGGCAGTTTGGCGTTTTCTCACGTTAACGACTCTGGCTTTTGGCTATTTAAAGAATACTTCAACCTATCTATTAAAGACACTTTTAAGTCCTGGTCGGCAATGGAATCTATTGTTTCTGTAATTGGTTTGGCCGGAGTGCTGGTATTGAATCAATTCGTTCAATAATGGTATCATTGTGGTGTTTACCAAGTACTTGTTTCTGACATCCGGTAGCAAACTGTAGCATCTCATCATGCGGAATAGGTATCACTATACCCTGTGGATGAGCCGTTTTCAATTTGGCAATAACGCAATCGCAAAATTTATTGCCGTTGGCTAAATCATTTTTTTGCCAAACCTTTAAAATAGCATCCCGCAATCCCTGTTCAACAGATGAAGACCATGGCACCAACGTTGGCTTTAAGTTGCCGTTGCCATCCTTAGCGTGAGCAGCAGCGTACTCCTGCCCTATTTTTGAACTGATTTTGTTCAGACTGTCGGCAGGTACTGATGCCAGGCCGCCGGGTAGTTGTTCCTTTAATCGTTTAACCGTAAAGCTAACCAGGTCTTTCCTTTTGGCATCATCCTTAAACCTGTTTTTCATCACATTATCCAACTGGTTATAGACGCCTTTTTCATATTCGGCTGTCCACGCAGATTTACCGGGCCATTTACATGCCGCAATACTTACTATTAGAACCAGGATAATTAAAAAACTCTTCTTCATGCTTTATTATACAAAGATGCAAACATAAAAAAACCCTCAGACTTAGCTGAGGGCTTTTTTGTAAGATGTTGCTTACAAAAACTTATTTTATCCTTTTAATAATAAAGCCGTTATCGACCGTGTCCATAGCAATTTTGGGATAATATTCCATTGCCGAGGGTGCAGCCAGCAGTAAAAGCATGGTTTTATCGCCAATTACTTCTTTGGTGCGGTATACCAGTTGCTTTCCTATTCCGGCATGCTGGTAATCTTTTTTTACTGCCAGATCCGACAAATAGCAGCAATAACAAAAATCTGTTAATGACCGTGCAATGCCTACCAGCTGGTTACCATCCCATGCGGTTACTACCAAATTTGAGCGATCAAACATTTGCCCGATCCTTTCTTTATCGGTGGTTGGTCGTACAAGGCCCGAGTTATCATAAACTTCAATAACATCGTCAACGGTGGGCATAAAATCTGTTTTGTAGGTGATTTTCATATTTACATGTTCTATTTTTTCTATCCGAACAAAAATATCCTTTACAAGGACTACCTTCATGGTCCAGAAATAAGAAAGCGGGTAGTCCAGATGTTGCCTTTGCCAAAATGATTTGTCAAACAAAACAGGTTCCTAAATTGCTTCAAGAACCTGCTCAGTTAAACGTGGCCATTAAAATCTGTTCCAAAACGCAGGCGGCTCAATATCCAACGACCGCAGGTATACCGTGCCCTGCCCGCGGTGATGTATTTCATTGTCGATAAAGTATAATATCATATCGATAGCCTCGCCATCCCATTGGCCAAAAGCTTTTACCCGTTCGTGAAAACGTTCTTCCTTAATTTCGGGAAACAAGCGGTTTAACTCCACGGTTATTACATCCCATGCCCACAAAATATCGGCTTTGGTTTTCATGGCCGATTCCTCGAAAAGTGGCTCCAGTTCTTCGGTAAAGATCCATTCGTTGGTTAGTATTCCGTTAACGCCTTTTGCTGACATCCACATAATTTCCAGTGCCATAGCTGCAAATGTCCGCATACCACCGATAGAATAGCTGAATAGTTTGTCTTCGGGAAATGATTCGATCACTTTGCGGGTGAGGCGGCGATGCCCCTGCCAGTGTTCCAACAACGCTGCCGACGAAATAATACTTGCTGTTTGTTCTGTTAAATTTTCCATTGCTTTCTTTTAATAAATGATTTAAAACAAAGGTGCCCCGGCCCAGTGACAACAGTATGTCAGCAGAAATGGAGAAAAGATTTTTTTTGTTCAGAAAAAGCACCGGCCGCGTTGTCCCGCGAAAATACGACACAAAGAGAAACACGCGAAACAGCAGAAACACACCTATACTGTAAATCAACGAATTACAACAAATTGCGGGACAAGTTGGGACAACGCGGGCCAAAAAAGTTGATTTTTCTGTTTTTCGGGCTTTAAAATGGGACAGTGGCGGGCAAATGCCTTTACCCCTTTTGTCTGAACCGGAATTTGCAGAATTAAAGAATTTTCAAAATGCAGCGGCTTAATGTTTCTCCGTTAGTTCAGATTTGCAATCCCTATCGCCTGATAATAACCTCGACCACCATGAACAAATCACCGACAAAAACAATGAAACAAAAAGCAAATATTTAAGCATTGGCAAAATATTTATCAATACAGACCCCACCCATTCAAACGTCCCGCTTAATCCGCCGGTCCAACATACTTCATTAAACCAATAAATTGCAGGTAAATCTTCGGATAATGTTCATCGTCAATAATATATTTGTTTACCCCATTCATGGCATTGGCCCCATATTTTACGGTATCATCCGGATTAACAGTAAAAGCACCTATAACCATTGATTTTATCCATTTGTCTTTAATAAGCCTGATAGAACTTGTATCCGCCAGGTATTCCTTATTATGAGTAACCACCACCATGGCAATTGCTCTTCTCCCAATAAGTTTATATTTGATTGTTGGAGTGTTGTTAGTTGATTGTACCGGGAATTGCTTACTCGGATCAATGGAGATTATTTGCATGGGAGTAGTTGGAGGGATATTTAACTTTGCCACTTCGGGTTGTACCGAAATGAGCCAGTTCAAATCTGCTGTCGAAGCAAATGTCCAGCTTTTTCCATCATCATTACTTATCGCTATAAATGCCGATTTCATATAATAAGTTCCCGGCCCGTATTGAAAAGTTATGCTATCTGCTATCACGCTAAATATTGTATTGCCATATTTAGCCTCCTTGCCGGGTTCATCCATAATTATACTTTTTAGTTTGGCCCCGCCAGCTTCATTTACTTTATTGTCGTTCTGAATAGTTTTTATAAGGCTGTCCTTACCGCCATGGGCATTAACATATTTAGGATACATGTATTGAACAGTTTTAGGGATATCACTTTTCAAAAAGGCATCTATATAAATTGATGCAGTTTGCTTGATCTTTGCTTTATGATCCTGAGCGTGAATTACGGAACTGATTAATATGAATAAGGAAATTGAGATAAGAAAAGGTTTCATGCTTTAAAGATAAAAATTAAATGGAAATTGGATTTCCTGGCTCTAACAATCAAAATTGTTCGAAAGAAAAAAAAAGGATGTCATACTGAGGCGCCCGAAGTATGCGGGCAAAGGCCGTTATCGTCTTTGTCTGAACCAGGATTTGCAGGATTAGTAGATTTTCAAGATGCGGCGGCTTAACACATACCGACAACAAACCTTGCCTTGCCTTTGTTGGAGTTGTCTCCATAGCCGTTAACTTAAGGATTTTTTTTAAGAATTTTTAATAGAGGGGGCTTCGCCGATGGGCAAAACCACTTAGATTTTCCCATATTTGTATGATTTATTTTTTAATAAAAAGGCGGTTGTTT
>Ga0302303_10000026_pt1 | contig 207975 bp, 173 predicted proteins | sample III_Palsa_E2_1_FD_194542 | JGI IMG/M metagenome (GOLD analysis project Ga0302303, IMG submission 194542) | Peat permafrost microbial communities from Stordalen Mire near Abisko, Sweden - III_Palsa_E2_1 | ecosystem: Environmental > Terrestrial > Soil > Palsa > Peat permafrost | place: Sweden... | reverse complement strand
ATCCAGCCGATAATGATTATCGCAACTGGATTGCCGCGTCGCTTCGCTCCTCGCAATGACGGGGTATTTAGATTTTCAGGGGAATTTATATTAAAAAACGAGTCGATACCTCTCCCGCAAGGGGAGAGGGTATGGGTTTTTACAAATATCGTTAGTCCTATGGTCTTATTACAGTATATTTTGCTTGTTGTCCCTCGGCTGGGGCCGCCTTTTCTATACGAACATTACTAACAGACTTAAGACCAATATACTTAGTAGAAGCCTTTAGGTAGCTATTCGTATTTTTGTCTAAATTATCATCATTTAAATGTTGATCTAAATATTCTGTAATAATTGTTGATAGTTGTTTTCCCTCTGGATTATTAGTCGAATTTGTTCCAACAACATCACTAAATTTAACGGCAAAAAATTTCAACAATTCGCAAAAACTTCTTGTGAAGCCTGCAGGGTTGTTCGCCATAGCGCTTGTAAATTTTATGCCAAACAAAGAAAATGGTCGTGCCTGTCGACAACAATTTTCTTGGTTGTTCAATAATCCGTGCACAAAATTACAGGCTTCTTGTTTCAAACGATCGGCTGCAGCGGGTAAATGATTATTTGTATTAAAATATAATAATACGTTTTGAATATAGTCTCCTTTATTAGAAATGCTTTTTGCAAAGGCGGGATCACTTACGCTCACGTTGTTATTAAAGGCTTGATCCAAGATGTCGTAGCCGCGAGCTACAATGCTGTTCCCCTCAGGATTTATATCGATAAATTTCGTATCCAAAGTATTAGCATCTGTTGTTTTATTGATGTATGGCAATTTTCCGCCAATACTTCCAAAACTATTTAACGTTACTTCTCCATTTCTATATGAAATTACTATCGCTTCATTATTATGCCGTTGTAGAGGATTTATGGTGCGGCGTTCGTTAGCAGAAACCATAACTTCTTGTGGTGTAATAAAAAGATCGCCAATTGCTCCGCGTGTGTTCAAGAAATAAGTCGCGAAAAAACGCATTAGCGTGGTAAAAGAAGCTGTATTTACAGTGTCTTCTCGGTCACTGAACCGTCCCATCTGTTGACGTAAAAAATGAGTGTCATCATTGATAAGGCCGCGTACAAATGTCAGAGCCTCGGTTTGTTGAGCTTCATTGGACTGGTCATCAAAGCGTGCAAAAACCGCAGCTAAGTAAGCTTTTTTATGAATTGCGGTGGGTGTGTTTCCTGCTGCTGCAAACTGGGTATTTAAGGTATCGTAATCAGTTGGATGTATTAATATTGCTTGAGCCGCAGGTTGACCTTCTTCTTGTCTGGGCTGAGTCGGAGGAGCCGCAGGTTGACCTTCTTCTTGTCTGGGCTGAGTCGGAGGAGCCGCAGGTTGACCTTCTTCTTGTCTGGGCTGAGTCGGAGGAGCCGCAGGTTGACTTGATGTTGGTGCAAAAGCAGCCAAAGTAGCTTTAGGTTCATCCGCTAATAAATTTCCCCTTTGATGTTGAGCCATAACTTCACCAAAAAGATTCATAAATTTATTAAGAGGATCGTCAACTCCTGATTGCTCTGTATTTTCTCCACCGTCGGAGTCACTAACAAACTCTTCATCTGCTGAGTCATCTTCTGCAAAGAGTTTTGGTGAAGGAACAGAGTCACTATGTGGCTGTGGTGGCTTTATAAATTTTTTCATAATCTTGCTGGTATCTATCGTTAAAACGCTTTTCATAGTCGACTCAGGTGAAACTTCCTCCTCAGACGCAGGTTCACTGTTAAAACCTTCATCCCCTGTAGCAGCAGGCGGTGGTAATACCGCGCTAGCTTCCTGAATCGCTTTAAGGGGTAATTTCCCAATAATCGGCTGAATCGCAGTGAATCCTATCAACGTTTCAATTGTTGGTGCTTCCAATTCATCCAAAGTAATATGATAAGTCACACCAGATTCTTTAAATGACGTACCATCAAATGACTGCTCTTCAATTAGCGCTGCATTAAAAAGGGCGTTATACACTTCTTCTGTTAGATGGTAAGCCACAGTTGAATTTTGTTCTTTGTATAGTGCAGTTAGTTGTTCCCTAATATCCTCATTCCCTACAGGGAAATCTTGGATCTGATATGTCTTGGCTACTTCGGCAGCTATTTGCCCATTAAAGAATAAAATTGAACCTGGCATAACAAAAACCCCCAATTATTAATGGTCATTTATTTTACTACGAGATAACGCTAAAAAGCGTTATCTCGAATTATTCATTTAATTTTGTTTACTAGAAAGCGCAGGTCTTCCCGCAGTCCCTGTTTGTCTGTTTTCAAGAGCGCTATCAGCACCCGAGCTAGCTGATGGATTAAAGGGCGATGATGAACTGGTTTGTCCTCCATCACGTAAAGGTTGTACAACTTGTGTAACACTACCTGGTTTCAATCGAGAAAGTAAAGAGGTACTCTCTGCTAAAACCTGTTCAACCCCTGACGTCCTAAATAACAAATTATTCCCAAAAGCTCTTTTGCCTCGTGTGCTTTCAAAAAAGCCCTTGTTAGCGTGTAAGACCTCAAGAATTTTTGTAACCTGAATCACACCATCTTGTCCAGAAATGTTTTTATAACATTCGATAATTGCTGTTTCTTGTGTATTCAAAGTTGCAGCATTGTTCAAGTGACTAGTGACACCGATAAAATTCGATATACGAGCATTTCTATAAGGAGTATTTGATAATCCCTCCAATACTCTTTCACTTGCTGTTCGTTGTAGTGACATTAACTCTCGGCAACCAGTATTAAACAGAACTACCAGGCTACCAAGAGCAGGGGAAAGTCGTTGGAGATCATTCAGCACTGCTTGCTGTTTGGATGCCAATGCCGCTAAACCAAAGGCTGATACTATTAGCGGAGCATTTCCAAGGATATTTACTTTTCTTGTTTCAGAAAACTTGTCAATCGTTCGAATTAATGGGGCGAGTGAGTTCCTCTGCTGCTCTGTAAGCTGCTGTCTTTCCATCAGATCGTTTATGCGGGTTATATATCCTGCCATTAGCTCATCAGAAGGCATTTTATTGAGAAACTTTATTAACTGATCTACTTCTAAACGGCATTCAATGCGATGAATAAGATTCTTCACTTTATTAAACGCTGCTATTGCCTCTTGGTTATTTGAAGCAGCGATTGGCTTATCAATCTTATAAAAATTGAGCCATAGAAAATCTATTTGCTCTTCAGTTAAATTAATAGAGAGACCCTCAAGCCGATCTACAACAGCGTGTAAGTTGTTCAAAGCATTTGTAATGGTTTGCCAATTTGTTTGAGTTGTCGATACATCACCTGTTTTTGATAGCTCATCGATAATTTTTATAGTTTTGGCCTTAAAAATACCATTAGCCTTATTTTGTTCTATTAGCGCAGATACGGCTTTCGCTAAATTATCTAGCTCGCTATTTGGATAGCGCGCACGGATTTGTGTCATAAGGCTGAGTAATGTTACAGACCCACTTTGCCCAAAATCAATGCCCATTTTATTTGGTGAAATATTAATTAACCATTTAAATTCTGTTAATTTAGTTTGCAAAGTATTCTGATTAGTTATTGGTCTATTATCCTCATCAGTCCGTCCGAATTCACTCTTAATATCATTAATGGTTGAAGAAAGCTTATTATTAGTGTTATTTTGCTTTTCACATTTTTCAATGCTAGTAAGCAATTTCAATATCGTATCCTTTTTAGCAGTGAGTGCGGCTCGGGCTGGCGTGGTTGCCGAGCTTGGTAAGAATTGTGATTTGCATTTGTTTATATACGTTAACATATTACGTAGATTCGTAGCTTGCTCTTCCGTTAACAGCATATTATTTACTAAGGTTATCTGCATCACCATTTCAATATTTTGTAATTGTTGCTGAATTTCTGATAACTCGCGTTCGGAGAAGGTTTTAGACTGTGGATTGTTACCCACTGTGCGTATGATCATCTCAATTGATGTGCTAAGCTGCTCGCTGAGATATAACACCGCATGCACGCGTTGGGTTTCATTACTACCCGAATGCAATTCTGCTGCTGCCTTTTGTAAACCACTGCGTCCGAATCGTTGAAATAATACTTGTTTAAATTCTTTTTGAGTTTCAGTTGGCACTAAAAGACCACGGTAACGGTAACCTTTTTCATCACCATTTCTTTCACTTAAACTTAATATTGAAAATATATGGTCGCTTGGTCTTATGGTGAGTAATGTGCTAACACATAAATCCTCTAGTGGAACATTCTTTGGCACCTGATTAAGGAAATAAATAACCCATGGTGCAAGAGTTGCTGATCCACTATTGGGGATGAGCTCGCCATCAGCAGAAACTGGAACAGCTGCATTAATTCCATTGGTATCTTGTAATAAATACGACATCAAACCGTGTGGATAGATACTCTTTTCTGTAAACGCACGATCAAGCTCCTCATCAGAAAAATGAGTGCGTAATTTTTTCATCGTATAGACAGCAAATATCAGAGCTTTGTTTTCGAATGCGTCTGACACTTTTTTTCCTGCTTGATATTCAGCATACGCCTCCATCAACAAAGGATCCTCATTTTGTATCTGAGTGAAAGATCCATCGGCTCTATTTAAAACACGGAGAACAATGGGGTGGGACCAGGGCAGCTTATGTGATTGCGTTATAGGGTAAGTTTCACTTATACCAGTTAATTCAATAGCTTTATACTGACCTTTTTCTTGAATAACTACTTGTATTGGTTTGCCCTCTGCAGATAAAACAATCGCCGGTGTATCAAATTGTTGTGTAACTTCGTTAATCTTTTTGTTAATTACATTATCGGGTAATTCATTTTGCCCTATAACACGAAAAGTACAATAACGACCATCAATAGCAGCAAATTGGATTTGGCGCGGTTGGCTGTTTCCTGTGGGAGCAGCAGCTATGCTATTTTGAAGTGCCGCATAAGCTACAGTTAAATCATCGAGTTTACGGCGAACCTTATCAATTTTGTCGTTTTCTAAATAAATTTGATGCAAAACTTTTTCGGTTGGTGACCAATCATAGGCTAACCAGGAGTAGTACTTTATTTCACCATGGCGGGTTTTTAAATCCAAAACAATTTGTTTGATATTTTCGCTTTTGGCTTTAGTTTCTGTTACTGGAACTTCTATCTCAACTCCTTCTACAAGAGTTTTACTTGTCCTAATAGATGTAACAGTATACTCAACTGTTTCTTGGCATAACGTTCTCCATATTATACGAGGCATTTTTGATGGTAGCGTTACAATAAAGTTATTCAATCCCTTGAAAAGATCTGGACTATCCTCACCCTCCTTGTATTTTTTAGCCGCCGAGATGACAACCATAAAGATATTTCTGGCGTTGCTATCGCGAAGAGTAGACCATGCTGCAGATTGTTCAGTACTACTATATAACTTTGTAAAAAGTTCGCGACTAGCTGAGTCTGTAAACATTTGAGCTATTGCTTTACGGCATGCTTCAGCAGGGGAATCGTCAGCGCGAATTTCTAAATCCTCTTCTTCCTCTATAAATTCTGGATTAAATGCTGGTGGTTGGTGGAGGCTAACTGCAAGTTGCAATTCTGCAGTTTCTTGATCATGCTGTTGTTGCTCGAGTTGTTGGGTTAATTCATCGAGCTCGGTCACTATAGCATCTAGCTTTTGCATATGTTGCACTAGGGCGTTATCAGGCTTTAGATCATAACTCACGTATAAACCAGTAGTATTACCTTCAGGGCATTCAATGGTTTTACCTGTTGTGTCCACTCGTGGCGCTTTAAAATAAGTGCCATCTGGGTTTACTAATAATGATTTAATCTTAGCAATCACTTCACGAGGATGGAGAATAGTGCCTTCTGTTGAGGTTTTTGGTAAGGAAAAATTGGTTGAACTTGCTACTTGTGAATAAGTTAATTTGGAAAAATCAATTGTGCCACTTGTATAAGGGCGTTGCCTATTATAGGCATCAATTATATCTAAGATTTCTACAAATGCTTGGTTAATACGAAGATCTGATCGTGAAAAAGCTGCTCTTGTGGTCGGACATTTTAGATCACACTTTGGATCGGATAAATAGCTAAAGGGAAAAGTGAACCCTGTAGGGATAATATAGGGCAAACGTGCTTTATTGAATGAGGAGTAGGCCTCAAAATCGAAAATTGCATCTTTTAAAATTTCTTCTTCTATGTACTTAATACCCTCTAATAACTGTCCATCAAGCAAAGCCATCTTTTGTTCTATAGCACCCATAATAAATCGCTCCGAAAATGTAATTCAGCTTCCCATCCTATAGTGATTTAACTTTCTTTTCAACTTTTAATACATATCCGACGTTGCAATTATTAATTTCTCTTCCGAATATATCGCCCATCTCCCTTTTGGTGTAATATACCTATAATTAACTTTAGAAAAAGCTTAAAGATATTCTAATACGAAAAGGAAAGCATCATGTCACAAACTGCTAACGCCTCTAAAAAAGGTATTCTTGCAAACTGGGAAAATCCTATGGGAACCGATGGATTTGAGTTTCTCGAGTTTGCTGCGACAGACACCAATCCACTCATTGCACAATTTAAAGCATTAGGTTTTATTGAGGTCGCTAAGCACAAGGATAAAAATATTCGATTATTCCAACAAGGCGATGTGCGATTTATTGTTAATAGTGAACAAAAAGGCAGCTCCTATCAATTTGCTTTAAGTCATGGTCCTTGTGCTTGTGCGATGGGATTTCGTGTTCATGATGCAAAAGCAGCATTGGATAAATTAATAAAATTAGGCGCAAAACCTTTCCCTACTAGCGATAGTACATTAGGTTTCACTATTCCTGCTATTTATGGTATTGGCGATAGCGCACTTTACTTGATTGATGATTACGCAACAGGGCGTCATTATTTAAACGATTTTATTTTTGATAAAACGGTAGAAGCAGCTAGTAAAGGATTTGGTATCGCGTATTTAGATCATGTTACGCATAATGTTTATCGTGGTCATTTAGATACTTGGGCTGATTTTTATGCGCGTTTATTTAATTTCCGCGAAATTCGTTATTTTGATATTGAAGGAAAATTAACCGGTTTAAAAAGCCGAGCCATGACAAGCCCTTGCGGTAAAATACGCATTCCCGTTAATGAATCCTCTGATGATAAGTCGCAAATTGAAGAGTATTTGCATGAATATAAAGGTGAAGGTATTCAGCATATTGCTGTTGGAACAACCAATATTTATGAAAGCATAAAAAAAATGCGAGAGCAAAACATCCAATTTTTATCTGTGCCAGATAGTTATTACCAAGCTGTCGATAATCGTATTACCAATCATGGTGAAAACATAGAAGAATTAAAAAAATTACGCATATTAATTGATGGCGCTCCTACCAAAGGACAAGGCTTATTATTACAAATTTTCACACAAAATATGATAGGTCCTATCTTTTTTGAAATTATTCAGCGTAAAGGAAATGAGGGATTTGGCGAAGGTAATTTCCAAGCATTATTTGAAGCTATGGAGCAGGATCAAATTGACAGGGGAGCGTTATAACAATGAAATTAGCCACACTAAGAACAGCACATCGTGATGGTGAGCTAGTTATTGTCAGCCGTGATTTATCCCGTAAAATTAGCGCCAAACCATTAGTTCACACCATGCAACAAGCACTTGATAATTGGTTTGAGTATGCTCCTCAGTTACAAGAGATTTACGAACAATTAAATGCAGATACCTCTATAGGTAGTGCGTTAGATCCTATTGAATGTCATTCTCCTTTACCCCGAGCTTATCAATGGGCTGATGGTAGTGCTTATGTTAATCACGTAGAATTAGTGCGTAAAGCGCGTGGTGCAGAATTACCAGATGATTTTTGGCAGAATCCATTAATGTACCAAGGCGGATCAGATACTTTTTTAGCCCCACATGAAGAAATTACAGTAAAAGATATTAGTTGGGGTGTTGATTTTGAAGCAGAAGTTGCTGTTATTACCCATGATGTCGCTATGGGTGCCACATCGGAAATGGGCACGCATGCCATTGCATTAATCATGTTGGTTAATGATGTATCCTTGCGTAATTTAATTCCTGCTGAATTAAATAAAGGATTTGGCTTTTTTCAAAGCAAGCCATCAAGTAGTTTTTCACCCATTGCTGTAACACCTGAAGAATTAGGTACGGCTTGGGATGGATATCGTGTGCACTTGCCATTGATTACACATTACAATGATCAATTATTTGGTAAACCTAATGCAGGTGAAGATATGACATTTCATTTTCCCGCGTTAATTGCGCATGCTGCTAAAACACGTCGTTTATGTGCAGGAAGTATTGTTGGTTCTGGCACGGTTTCAAATAAAGATCGTTCTGTAGGATCATCTTGTATTATGGAAAAGCGTATGTTAGAAATTTTAGAATATGGTGAGCCAAGAACACCTTTTATGCAGTCAGGTGATAAAGTGCGTATAGAAATGCTAGATAAAGATGGAAAAAGTATATTTGGTGCTATTGAGCAAAGAGTTATATTGGGTTAATTACGAGTTTAATTTACCTAAATAAAAGGATAAAAAAATGTCAACACCAGGTCAACGTTTAAAAGAAGCCATAAAGCTTGAGAGACCATTACAAATGGTAGGTGTTATTAACGCATACAGTGCTTTATTAGCAGAACAAACAGGATATCGTGCTTTATATTTATCTGGCGCAGGTGTCGCTAATGCCTCTTGTGGTGTTCCTGATTTAGGTATTACAACCTTGGCTGATGTAATCACTGATGTACAACGCATTACAGAAATCACATCGTTACCTTTATTAGTTGATGCTGATACGGGTTGGGGTAGTGCATTTAATATTGAGCGCGCTGTAAAACAATTAACGCGTGCTGGTGCTGCCGGACTGCACTTAGAAGATCAAGTGCAAGCCAAACGATGTGGCCATCGTCCTCGCAAACAGCTTGTCGATAGTCAAGAGATGTGCGATAGAATTAAAGCGGCTGTTGATGCGCGTACCGATCCTGATTTTGTCATTATGGCGCGCACCGATGCCTTTGCGAGTGAGGGGTTAACTGCCGCAATTAATCGAGCAAAACACTATATTGCAGTAGGCGCTGATATGGTTTTTGCTGAGGCGCTTTCTTCCATTGAAGATTTTCAACAGTTTACTAAAGAAATTAAAGTTCCTGTTTTAGCAAATATTACTGAATTTGGTAAAACTCCTTTATTACCGCGTGAACAATTAGCGCAAGCTGGTGTGGCGATTGCTTTATATCCATTAAGTGCATTTCGTGCTATGAGCAAAGCCGCATTAGCGGTTTATCAAACAATACGCGATGATGGCACTCAAAAAACTATTTTACAAATGATGCAAACACGTGAAGAGTTATATAAAGTATTAAATTACTATCAATATGAACAAAAATTAGATGAGTTATTTAAAGAGGATAAATCATGACAGATGGATTAATAGGAGTTGTAGCTGGTTCTTCAGCGATTTCTGCTGTAGAAAATGAAAAAGAACTTACCTATCGTGGTTATGATATTGTGGAATTAGCGGAACGTTCTACCTTTGAAGAAGTAGCATGGTTATTGTTATATGGTCATTTACCTTCAAAAAAGGAGCTTGATGCGTTTATAATCAATTTAGATAATCAGCGAGAATTGCCGGTAGAATTAAAACGAGCGCTAGAATTAATTCCTGCTAATGCCCATCCTATGGATGTGTTAAGAACAGGCTGTTCTTTTTTAGGTACCTTAGAACCAGAAGGAGAATCAGGGCAGGGTAAACGCACACCAGACACTATAGCCACACGATTGTTTTCTGTTTTTCCTGGTATTTTATTATATTGGTACCATTTTCATCGTGGCGTTACAATATCAACACAAAGTAGCGAGCCAACAATTGCTGGACATATTTTATCTTTATTACACCAAGGTAAAAAAGTTGATGAATTACAACGTCGCGCATTAGATGTTTCGCTGATATTATATGCAGAGCATGAATTCAATGCCTCAACATTTGCTGCGCGTGTTTGCACCTCTACAGGCGCTGATTATTATTCGGCGATTACGGCGGCAATTGGCACATTAAGTGGACCATTACATGGTGGTGCTAATGAAGCAGCTATGGAATTATTAGAGCAATATAATGATACTACTCAAGCAGTAAATTCCGTTAAAGAAAAATTAGAGCACAAAGAAAAAATCATGGGATTTGGTCATCGAGTGTATAAAACTCATGATCCGCGCTCACCCATTATTAAGCAATGGTCGAAAAAATTATCGGACGTGAGTGGCAATCATACTTTATATAATGTATCAGAAGTGATTGAAAAATTATTATGGGATGAAAAGAAACTATTTCCCAATTTAGATTTTTATAGTGCATCAGTTTATCATTTCTGCGGTATTCCCGTTAAATTCTTTACACCACTTTTTGTGATTTCAAGAACCTCAGGTTGGACTGCACATATTATTGAGCAACGCGCGAATAATAAATTAATTCGCCCCTTGTCAACGTATGATGGGCCTTCATACAGAGAGTATGTGGAATTAAAGGATAGAACGAATTCATAAAGAGATTATTTCATGACCGAGACCGATTTTATTTTAGAACAAATTGTCGATTACGTGCTAGAAACTTCAATAACTAGTGATTTAGCCATAGACACGGCGTATTATAGTTTTCTTGATAGCCTTGGTTGCGCATTTCTTGCGTTACAATTCCCCGCATGTACAAGACACTTAGGTCCTATCATTGCAGGCATTCAAGTTCCTCATGGCACTCCTGTTCCTGGCACACAATTTATTGAGGATCCTATCAAAGCCGCTTTTGATATCGGTATATTAATTCGTTGGTTAGATTTTAACGACACCTGGTTAGCTGCTGAATGGGGTCATCCTTCTGATAATTTAGGCGCTATTTTAGCTGTCACCGATTATGTGAGCCGCCTACATCCTCAAAAGCAGTTGACCATAAAAGATGTATTAATCGCTATGGTTAAAGCCTACGAAATCCAAGGTATTTTTGCTTTAGAAAATAGTTATAATAAAATTGGTCTTGATCATGTGATTTTAGTAAAATTAGCTTCCACAGCAGTTGCTTGTGCTTTATTAGGCGGCAATAGACAACAAATCATTAATGCTATTTCACAAGTATGGTTAGATGGTAATAGCTTACGTACTTATCGTCATTCTCCTAATACAGGTTCGAGAAAATCCTGGGCAGCAGGAGATGCTACCAGTCGCGCTGTTTGGTTAGCGATGATGAGCCTTAAAGGTGAAATGGGTTATTCCACCGTATTATCCGCCAAAAAATGGGGATTTTATGATGTCTATTGCCAAGGAAAACCCTTTGTATTCAATCAACCTTTTGCTAGTTATGTGATGGAAAATATTTTATTTAAAATTTCTTTTCCAGCTGAGTTTCATGCTCAAACAGCTGTTGAATGTGCTATCGCTTTATATCCGCAAATAAAAGATAAATGGGATACCATTGAAAAAATCATTTTAACGACTCAAGAGCCCGCGATACGTATAATCAGTAAAACAGGCCCATTAAATAATCCAGCTGATAGAGATCATTGTATTCAATATATGGTCGCCATTGGTTTATTATTTGGCCAATTAACAGCTGATGATTATGAAGACAACGCTGCTAAAAATCCTCTCATTGATACATTACGTAATAAAATGATCATCAGTGAAAATCCAGCCTTTACTAAAGATTATTATGATCCTAGCAAACGTTCTATTGTCAATTCATTACAAATCATCTTCAAAGATGGCTTAAGCACAGAACAAGTTACTGTTGAATATCCTATTGGACATCGACGTCGCCGTCAGGATGGATTACCGCTTTTGCTGAAAAAATGGCAAAATAATGTGGCAACGGTTTTTAATGGTGATCAGCTGAGTAAAATACAACAATTGTTTGAAGATAAAGAGACATTAATGAATACAGCAGTCCCAACTGTAATGGATTTATTAATCAAACCTAGTTAAAGAAAAAGATCCCTCAGTGTAATGTTTACAAACCGACTGTACTCCCCTCTCCCCTTGCGGGAGAGGGAAATGCAAGCGCAGCTTGCGAGGGTGAGGGGAAAGCGGCGAAGCAAGAAATAGTAATTATTTATTTATCTCTCTACGTAGAGAGCCGCCGCTCACCCGCCCGCGCTAAAGCGCGGTCGACCTCTCCCACAAAGGGGAGAGGTGCAAGCGATCTGATCTTGAAAGTGAGACACTTTTATCCCATCCCACCTCATAACATCCTTGCTATGACATCCCCACTATTGGATCCCTGTTGGGGTTTATCCTCGTGAAAACGGGGACGACGAGGTAGGGAGTTTTAAATGAAACTCCTGAATACCTCGATTACAAAATGAGTTGCTATCCTCAGGCTAGATAGTTGTCTACGCATGCTTTTTTGAGAGTGGCCTCAGTTTGAACATGCCTCATTTGACTAAACTGCACTAGATTGGAGAAAAGTCTCGACTATTATAAAAATTACTGTAGAAAAGTCAGGTTTTGGCTAACATCCAATACATGGCGACCCTGGTTCTCCTGTGCTGATTTCCCTGTTGATAACCACCCCACAATGTGCTGCAATAATAATATTGTGGCACAATTTAAGGTGGCTGGCATGCAAACACTAAATATTCGAGAGATGCGCAACGCATTGGGGCATTTAGACACACTAGTTAATGAGGCGGGTGAATTGATTATTACCCGGCATGGGAAAGCTATTGCACGTGTTTTGCCCGTTCAGGGAAAAGGCTCTAGACCTACTCATGAAGAGCTACGACATTTAACTAAGAGTTTACCTGTCTCATCTAAAAAAATTATTCGAGATATGCGTGATGAACGCTAGTGCTTATTTAGACACATCTGCGCTTGCAAAATGGGTATCTAAATGAAAAGAATTCCGATGCAGTAGCCGCCTATATAATTTCGTTAGATCGAGCGATAATTAGTAGTCTTACAATTACCGAAATGCGGTCTTTATTATCGCGTCGAAGGCAGATGCATGATTTTAGCGAAAAAGTAGAGCAGCAGCTCTATGCCACTTTTTTAAACGATATCGATCGAGGATATCTCAGTGTAGAACCCTTTCTAGATGGTCACTATACATTTGCCTCTCACCTTATTGCTACTTTACCTAACATTCCATTATGAACATTAGATGCACTTCATTTAAGCGTTATTCAACAGAAAAACATTCCCTGCGTTGCAACTGCAGATGATTGTATGATAAAGGCTGCTAAGAAAATGGAGATTTCTGTAAAAAGTTTTTGATGATGGGTATTAACAGGTCTTTTAAACAATAGTTTAAATAATTGCTCATGATTTGCAGCTCAAAAAGTAAATGGCTATCCTGATTTTCCGCTTTGCCTCATTAATGATACGTAAAAAAACATATAGATATTCTTTTGCCATATTTAAACAAGGGATATTCGCTTGCATAAATAATTATTCTACGATTCGTAATTCATGCTGACACTTTCGCTATAATTTTGATTTTTTCACTGAGAATACTCTCTTGCTTGATGTAAGCGGCATAATTTTCTGACCAGCATTCGCCGTAGTTTGTTGCGCATAGCCCAAAGTCATTAATTGACTTGTTCCAGGATGCAAAGAGGCAGATGTCGGTGCGGTTTCTAATTGTCCTGTCTGTTTAAGTACAATATCTTTTGTTGTCACTATCTGTAATGTAGGTTTTTCACCCAGAATTAATGTCGCTTCGGTACTTAAAGGCACAGGATGATTTTGTGCACCATGACCAATATTTAAACATCGCACTATTGGACAATTTGCGGCATCGGCTGCATCAGCAAATCTTTTTAATGAACGAGATATTGCTGCTTCTTGATCTTCACTACAAGAAATATTACCTAAAACAATTGCTGCTGGTTTTTTCCCCGTAGTAAATAATCCCGCTCGTTGTAAATGCACTAATGCACCATCTACTTTACGCGGCCCATCTGCTTGATATTCTTCTTCCAATAAAAGAATTTTACCCGTCCAATCTGCAGGATAAGAGGTACCTAGCGTTCTGGTAACTCGCGTGAGATTACCACCTATAATTATTGAGCGGATAGTTTTGGCCTCAGTTGCTTGTTTATTAAAAGGCATGAGGTCATTAATTAAAGTAGACTGGATTTCTCCAAATAGTATCGCTCTTAATATTTCAGTATCTTCAACTGCAATCCTGCCTTCGGCAGTTTGGAGTGCAGTAGGCGCATGTAATGTTTGCCAGCCCCATTGTTGATTAAGATAGACATGCAACGATGTTATATCACTAAAGCCAATAAAGACTTTTACTTTTGTTGGTGGTTTTTGTTTCTCAAGACCATCAAGCAGCCGCATCGATCCATAACCACCTCGTATGCACCAAATTCCAGCAATCCCATCATCATTTAAGGCATTTGATATATCTTGCAGCTGTAATTCCTGCGTATTAGCAAAGTCAGGATCATCGCCATAAAAAAGTGGGGAGATAACAGGAATTAATCCCCAACTAGTTACCAATTTTTGTACTGCAAGAATATCGTTAGAAGGGTGATCAGTTTTTGAAGCAGGGGCAATAATTTGAAGTTTATTGCCTTGTTTCAGGAATGGCCATTGTTTTCTTTTCATTGTAATCCCTCAATGTTATTTAATTTACTATTATGATAATTCCTTATTTACGTTAAAGCAATCAAGCTTATAAATAATAAATATTGTCATATTAACTATTGTCTATTCCAAATAAAAGCGGTGCTTTTTTGCACCCCCATCTTAATATGCTTATAGTTAGATCAGTACGGGAGTGTTTTATGAAAAAATCTCCTCTTGATAGCAGTGAAGAGTTGGTTGCTTTTCCCGCCGATAATGGCATTAGATTGCTGAAGCCAGATAGTAAAGAACATTTTTTTATACATTTAATGGCCAAAAGTTTTTACCTAATGTGGGAAATCTTCTTAATTTATCCATTGGTTTTTTCTTTAGAAACATTAATTATAATATTTTGAATATCAAAGAATCTGCTATTGCTGCTTGCGGGTTTAATTTGTTTTGCATTTTATTTGAATCAAAAAAACCTTTGTTCAGTTTCCAATGCATAACTCATAATTAGTACTGGAATACTTGCCAATCAAGGCAATATAGAAAATCCAATCGGAATCATTAACTCTTTTATGAATTAACAAAACTGTGAATATCATCTATTAGTTATATCGACATATTTATTTAACTAAGTTGATTTGTTGAGGGGAGAGAAAGAGGGTGAACATCTGCTCTTGAGCTTAAACAGATGTTTGTTCTGATTCTTATTACTACACCGTCATCATGGCCTTGCTCATACCTCTAGCTAAATAGCATTTTTCAAAAACAAATGTTAGTATACTAGTTATATTAGCTCGGCATGGGAACCTATATCTATGAGAACAGCGGTCAATAAAATAGCGTCAAATCTTCGTACCTATTACGGTTTAGATTCTACAGCAAGCGACTATGATGTCTTTGAGCTACAAGGTGAAGATAAAACCAGCAAACCAGCCATTATGAACGCCTATAAAGAGTTGGCGCGCATCCATCATCCTGATAAAAATGTAGAGTCACCAGAATCAGAAGCTGCTGCTAACAAGCGATTTAAAGAACTTGATGAAGTGAAAGACAGGTTATTAGCCCAGTTTAGTCAAGATCAAAGCGCTGATGAGAATATTAGTATCCATGAAGCCTGCGCAAAAGGTAATCTTGCGCGGGTACTCCGCTTAATTAAAGATCCGAATACTGCAGTTAATGAAAAAGATGCCTCACAATTAACGCCTTTTGAAACTGCAGTAAAACATGAGCAATGGTCTATTGTAGTTGCTTTATTGGACGAGCAACAACGACAAAAACGCATTATAAAACATCAAGCTTCTACTGCTGATAATGCGCTCGTTGCAAGGCCAAAAAACACCCTGGATATTGACTTAGCTGGCCAAGATGAAGCTGGAAATACGCTGTTACATCGTATCTGCTTACTTGCACCTCCTGCAATTAGTACAAATAGCCAAAGTCAAGCATTAGTGCACAAGGATGATACGGATTTTTCACGTGATATTTATTATCAACTAGTGGAAAATATATTATCGCAAATGCCGGCAGAGAGTACTAATGCGAGAAATAAGCAGGGAAAAGCAGCTCTGCATTTAGTTTGTGAAGCGGGCGCTTATGAGGCTTTTGCCCCCTTTTTATATAATTCGCTCGTTGATATGAATGCCATAGATGCTGAGGGAAATTCTGCTTTTCATATTGCGTGCAACGCAAATTGGAGTGATATTGCGCTAAGTTTTGTTCATCACCCGCGAGTTGATCTCAATCAACGTAATGCGCAAGGTCGAACGGCTTTTGCGCTTTGTGTGATGAAAGAGCATCGCAAATTAGCGACCAATTTATTTACTCAAGCCACGCGCACTCACAAGAGGCTTGCAGTGAAAGAGGAAGAAAAAACTTTTTTAATTGATGTCAATGTTCCTGACAATGAAGGGGAAACGGTTTTTTTCCGTGCGTGTAAATATAATAAAAAAATTAATAACGTTACAACTATCCAATTTTTAACAAGACTATGTAGTGAAACAATGGCTTTTAATTGGAAAAATGCGGATGGTCACACGCCTTTATTCGTAGCTCTTCGTGTGTTTGCTACGGCAAAAGAATTATTATCCTCGAGAGTAACAGATGATGTTTATTTTGAAACTGCTGAGGGAGAGACTATATTTTCTAAGGCTGATAGAGCTGAGCTTAAACCATATCTCGCTTTTGATTATATCTATTTTAAAGAGTTTCCTATTCAAGGTATCCATGGTTCAACGAGTGTAAGCAAAAAACGTACGTATTTGGCTGGTGCTTGTGAAGAAGGAAAAACCACAATAGTCAGGGAGGTGCTTGAGTATCTTAAGGACATAAAAGATATTCTTAAGGATGATGTTGAGAGGGATGATATCGGGGATAAATTTTATCAGGGAGTTGAAAATCAATTTAAATGGAAAGATCAAGATGGTAATAACATACTTAATTTAGCCATTATTAATAAACACATAGATGTAGCGAGGCTATTATTAGTAGAACTTGAGCAAGAGCATATTAACTTCTTGCTACAGTCTTGCAATAGTTCACATGAAACAGCGTTTGGCCTTGCCTGTGATAAGGGATTATTAGAGTTGATACCGCTTTTTCTAGAAAAAGGTGCACAATTAACGGTAGATCAAGCCAATGAACTTTTTCTTTTCAGTTGCATCCACGGCAATATAAAAATGATCGAGTTCCTGAGGAAGCAGACTTTTGCTTCGGAAATAGATTACAATGCGCGGTTTTATGCTGACGGGCCAACAGGATTTTTACGTGCCTGTGATGAAGGACATGCAGATATTGTGTCCTATCTTTTGAAAATCCGAAGTGTGGATTTTTATAGTGATAGGAAGGGTAGTGCTTTATTTCATGCTTGCAGCAACGGTCATTTCGATGTTGTAACGGCATTATTAAATGATGGCTACAGTGACGATTCCAATGCCCAACCTTATCCCTCGTTTGTTCGAGATTGGGGCGCGAGTGTTTATATAGCTCATCAAGCAAACCACCACAAGATTTCTAATTATATATTGAATCAAAAAGTTGCTGTTGAACATCTCGATAATATTGTGAGTTATGCTTGTCAAAAAGGTTGTGTTGAATTGCTTCAATATCTTATTTCCCGAAAGTTCACTATCAATTGGTTGAAGAGACACCAAAATAATAAAAGCTATTTGTATCAAGCGTGCGAAGATGGTCATGTTGAGCTAGCAGCATTTTTATTAGCACAAGCTCCATTGACATCCTCTGCAGAGCACGAATTCACCCAAACTGAGCAGGAAGGTAGCACAGTCAAAACACCATTGGATATTGCGTGTAAGGGCGGACATGCAGATATTGTTGCACTTTTATTAAAACAACCACTTTGCCAAAAAGAATGGCTTAACCGTATACCATCAGGAAAGCAGAATGACCATTTGATGCCAGAACACATAACTCCGCTTGGTGCTGCTGCTAAAAACGGACATCTTGTTGTTGTGGAGATGTTACTTGCTGAGTCCTCTATTCAACCTAATGCAAGTCAAGATAATACGCCATTACATATTGTCGTTAGAGAAAAACCAAAACAAGCCGTAGAAATTGTAAAACGCTTGGTACTGCACCCGAAAATAAATGCTAGCAAGAAAAATAGTAAAGGTGAGACCGCAACAGAGGTTTTGGGTACAAAGCCTGGCATTTATGCCCAGGATACAGAAAGAAACTTGTGGGAATCGCTAAGCGAATTGATTACTAAAGCAAAAAGAAAGGAAGCAAATAAGAAATGGTTTAATAGCCAAATTAATGAAGCTGGTGAGGATATCGAGGTATTGGGACCATTACTGCTCCAATGTTATTCCAAAGCTTGCCCTGATATAGCGCAAAGCCTGCTCGTTAAAAATCCCAGGCTAGTTAATTATGTCAATGATGATGGAGAAACAGCTTTATGGCTTGCTTGTAACGCAGATGACTCTTTCAGCATATCTGATTTATTAAAACGTGAAGGTATTGATATTAATATCGCATCCAATGAACAGGGCTGGACTCCATTGCATCTTGCTTGCCGCAATGGCAATGTTCGATTAATTGCCTTATTACTTGATGACCCTCGAATCGATCACACGATGCTGGATAAAGAAGGCAGAACACCCTTGGATTTAGCTTGTGCGACCTATAATCTCGATGCAGTAAAAGTGTTTTTTGAAAAAAACAAATATGATGTTGCAAATCCAAAAAATGCTGCTGGGTTTACTCCACTTCATTTTGCTAACGATGAAGAATACATTATAGCGATGGGTCAAAAAAGACTTGTGCTACCATTTTTAATTGAAAAAGGTATCGATCCTTTTATTCAAGATAATAAAGGTCGCACAGCATTTTTTATTGCTTGTGAAAAAGGAGATAGCAAGAAAGCACTTTATTTATTGGACAAATTTCCCAGCATCTTGGAAGTTCTTGATAATAGCGGACGGTCCTTCATGCATGCTGCTTGTCAAGGAGCGCGTAGCTATCTTATCAAAGAATTAATAAAAAGAGTGCCTTATGATTTTCATAAGCCTGATAACTCTGGTATTACGCCCTTGATGATTGCTTGCGAACAGAAACTTGGTATCAGTGTTGAGGCTTTACTCGTTGATACTAAACTTGAGTTCAACGCAGTTGATCAACAAGATCGAACAGCTTTTTTTATTGCTTGCGCTAACGATCGCCAAGATACGGTGAAATTATTATTAACCAGACAAACATCAATTGATCTCAATAAACAAAATATCGATGGAAAAACCGCGTTAATGATAGCCTCTGAAAAAGGCCATGAAAAAATAGTCATGCAAATTTTAAATGCCACAGTATTTGTTGATTTATCTAAAATGGATAATACAGGAAAAACCGTATTAGATTTAGCAGCTGCTAATGGACATGCCAATATTGTAAATGCGTTGTTGAAAAAACTAGGGAAAAAAGTAACACCGCTTTTATTAGAGGGCGTACTTAAGACTATAACAGACGCGGGTCATGGCAAAATTATTACTTCATTGAAAATTGAAGGTAAGGCTTTGACTAGCGGTGCATCTCAGCGAATGATTATGGATTTTGCAGCAAACCAGGACAGTCAAATACAAGAGCAAGAAAAATTGCGACTTGAAAAAGAGACTCAAGAAAAACGTCAACGTGAAAAAGAGGCGCGCAGGCTTGAAGAAGAAAAACGTAATGAAGAAGAGATGCGCAGGCAAAAAGAAAAACATGAGCGTCAGCGATTACAAGAAATAGAGAACGAATGTATCCGTCAACAAAAAGAAGAGCAACAGCGTCAGCAGCTAGAGGAACAACAGCGCCGGCATCTAGAAGAGCAACAGCGTCAGCAGTTGCAAAAAGAGAAAGAGCATATCCGCAAACAAAAAGAAAATAGTACAAACTTTAGCCTTGAGTCAGGAGAAGGTTCATCCTCCCATGCACAGGCAGGGGATGGTGAGACAGAGCCGCCACCCCCACAGCAAAAATCTGCAGTTATTTTGCATGAAGAATTTTCTTCCGCAATAGATACAGCAACAGACAAGATCTCTGCGCAAAAGCAAAAATACTTGCAAGCTTTATTTGATTATTTTGGCGTCGACCCAAATACCAAAAAAAATGAGGCACTCGAGTTTGTTGGCTATTTAATAGCTAATAAAGATGATTATCTTTTATCTATAGAGCGCAATACTTTGCGCGATCGCCATAATCCAAAAGCAAAGTCATTTATTATGGCCCTACGATTTTTTGCTGAACAATATCCAAACACACGGGGGAGAATCCTTTCTTTGGTTCAAGCTGATCCTTCGGTTTTAGAGTGGCATGGTAAGGATTCTATTGCTATCCAGTATCATGATGGTAACCGTACTCCGATCACCGTAAATTTGCCTACAATAGAAAAACGTGGTCCGTGTTATGGTGTTAACTCAAGGCACCATGATTTTAAATATATTAAAGTTGATGACCAGGGTAATGCGCTGCCAGCGGCAACATATGCAGTCCTTGACCCTCTTTTTAGAGATGGTGCGAAAGATAAACAAGCCTATATTAATAATCTAGTTCTTTATTTTAACAATGATTATTCTTTTAATTCAGACAATTCTGATAGCGCAAAATATCCTGAGAACAGCACTATTTTAAAACAAGAGGCCTATAATTTTGTTGCATCTTTTTTAACCGATACAGGAAATTATTGTCGACAAACACGTACCGCGGGATTTTTGTTTTTCTCTCCGCAAGGTTATAGAGCAAAAGATAACATGACCAAAAGTTATTGTGAATTGTTGCGCTTTTTTATCGACAAGTTTGGCAGTTTTCAACCAGCTGATAGTGAGCACAGTTTAGAAACACTAGTTATCAATGCATTAACTGCAAAGCTATCTAATAGTGATTTTAATAACGCCAAAGGTCAGAACCCGCTTAAGTATTTATCGGGTAAGCAAGGCTATGTTACTGAAACACTGGGAGAGTTAAAACAAAACGATGCTCAGAGTGCGCTGGCTTGGATACCTAGACAAAGGTAGTAGCCATGAAAAAGCGCAGCGGAATCAAGGAGCAGAACCTGCATTAACGCTCCGAACTTTGATTCCGTTGCGCTTTATCATGGCTACAGCAACTGCCGCTCTATCCCTAAACTTACCATAATCTTGGTAGCAATTTCCTCAATCGATAATTTCGTCGTATTTAAATAAGGAATATTCGCTTGCATAAATAATTGCTCTACGATTCGCAATTCATGCTGACACTGTTCTAAAGAAGCATATCGGCTACTAGGTCGGCGTTCAGTACGAATAGCGTGTAAACGATTGGGCTCAATGGTTAATCCAAATAATTTTTGGCGATAGGGTAATAATATTTTTGGTAATTGATGTGCGTCAAAATCCTCTTCAGTGATAGGATAATTGGCGGTGCGAATACCATATTGTAATGCAAGATATAATGACGTGGGTGTTTTACCACTACGTGAAACGCCCACTAAAATTAATTCTGCTTCTTTATACTGATGTGTGTTGATACCATCATCAGTGCTTAATGTGAAGTTAATAGCATCAATACGGGAAGTATAGGCCTTTTTATTACTGCTGTGTGAGCGGCCAATACTGTGCGACGAAGGGGTATTTAACTCAACTTCCAATGGCACAATAAATGTTTGGAAAAAATCTAAGCATAATCCGGTGCATTTTTGGATAATATGATAAATATTTGCATTAACTAAGGTAGAAAATACTAACGGTTTTTGCCCGTCTTGCTGATGGGTAAGATTAATACGCTCAACAACAGCATGTGCTTTTTCAGGTGTATCAATGTAAGGTATGGCAACTTGTGCAAATTCAATTTGATCGAACTGCGTGATTAAACTATGGCCTAACGTTTGTGCAGTAATACCTGTGCCATCAGAAATAAAAAATACTGTGCGTTTCATGGCCGTTCCTATGTAAGGTGTTTCAAATTTTATGACTGTAGTGGAATAAAGATATTGCGTCAACGCCCGATGATATATTCATATGGGAATTAATTGATTATATAGTCTAGCCTGCGACGATCGTGTATCATACATGGTTCAATATTATTTATGACCAGCAAGAGGATAACATGGCATTAGCATTCGAACGCGTGATAGCGCTGAATAAACTAGGCATGCACGATTTACCAAAAGTTGGCGGAAAAAATGCTTCCTTAGGGGAGCTGATTAGCCATCTTGCGGCGGCAGGAGTACAAGTTCCTGGCGGGTTTGCCACTACAGCGCAAGCTTACGAAGAGTTTATTGCAAAAGGTGATCTGAACAGACGCATATTAGCTGAGCTAGAAATTCTCAATGTGGATCATGTCAATGATTTAGTGGCTACTGGTGAAAAAATTCGCCAATGGATCATTGATACGTCTTTACCAGCCGAATTAGAAAAAGACATTCGTGACTCTTACCAAGCGCTTTGTGTAGGTCGAGGCGATGTTGCTGTAGCCGTGCGTTCTTCTGCAACGGCAGAAGATTTACCTGATGCATCATTTGCAGGCCAACAAGAAACTTTTTTAAATATTACCGGCATTGACAACGTATTACTTGCAGTAAAGCGAGTATATGCTTCTCTTTTCAACGATAGAGCGATTGCCTATCGTGTTCATCAAGGTTTTGACCATGGCCAAGTAGCCATATCGGCAGGTATTCAATTGATGGTGCGCAGCGATTTGGCAGCAAGCGGTGTTATGTTTACTTTAGATACGGAATCTGGTTTTGATCAGGTGGTATTTATTACCTCTTCTTATGGTTTAGGTGAATGCGTCGTGCAAGGCACTGTCAATCCCGATGAATTTTACGTTCATAAAGGCGCTTTAGCAGCGAATCGACCAGCTATTTTACGTCGTAATGTTGGTAGCAAATTACAAAAAATGATTTATAGCAATGGTAAACACTTGCACGAGTCAGTAGCAATTGTGCCCGTTGATAAAAGCGAGAGTCGTCAATTTTCATTAACGGATAATGAAATAGAACAATTAGCGCGTTATGCGATGGCGATCGAAAAACATTATGGTCGTCCTATGGATATTGAATGGGCAAAAGATGGCAATGATCAGCAATTGTATATTCTGCAAGCGCGCCCTGAAACGGTAAAAAGCCGAGACAATCAACAAACCTTACGCCGTTATGCGCTCAATAAACGCGGCACTGTTTGTGTAGAAGGTCGAGCGATTGGTCAGCGCATTGGACAAGGTGTAGCGCGTGTTATTAAAAGCATTCATGAAATGGATAAAGTGCAACCTGGTGATGTGTTGATTGCTGACATGACTGACCCTGATTGGGAACCTATTATGAAACGTGCATCTGCCATTGTAACTAATCGCGGTGGCCGCACCTGTCATGCTGCTATTATTGCGCGAGAAATGGGTATTCCTGCTGTAGTGGGTTGTGGTGATGCGACTAAAAAAATTGCTGAAGGTGAATTGGTAACGGTTTCTTGCGCGGAAGGTGATACCGGTTTTGTTTATAAAGGCGAGCTTGGTTTTTCAATTAATGAATTAAATGTACAAGCTATGCCCGCATTACCTTTTGCCATTATGATGAATGTTGCTAACCCTGAGCGTGCCTTTGATTTTTGCAAATTACCTAATGAAGGGATTGGTTTAGCACGTTTAGAATTTATTATTAATCGTATGATTGGTATTCATCCTAAAGCTTTATTAGAATTTGATTCATTATCCGATGTTTTAAAAACACGCATTAGTGAATTAACAGCGGCCTATTCATCACCCGTTGAATTTTATGTGCAACGCTTGGCAGAAGGCATTTCCACATTAGCTGCTGCCTTTTACCCTAAAAAAGTGATTGTGCGTTTATCTGATTTTAAATCGAATGAATATGCTAATTTAATTGGTGGTGATTTATATGAGCCTCACGAAGAAAATCCAATGATTGGTTTTCGTGGCGCATCGCGTTATGTTGCTGATTCTTTCAGAGATTGTTTTGCTTTAGAATGCCGCGCGTTAAAACACGTACGTGACGTAATGGGTTTTGACAATATTCAAGTGATGGTGCCTTTTGTACGCACACCGGAAGAAGGGCGACAAGTTATTAAATTATTAGCAGAAAATGGTTTGAAGCGCGGTGAAAATGGCTTGAAAGTGATCATGATGTGCGAGCTGCCATCTAATGCTTTATTAGCCGAAACGTTTTTACGCGATTTTGATGGATTTTCAATAGGATCAAATGATTTAACCCAGTTGACGTTAGGATTAGATAGAGATTCCGCCTTAGTAGCCAATCAATTCGATGAACGTGACCCTGCTGTAAAAGCCTTGTTACATCTAGCGATTAGCGCATGTAAAAAAGAAGGGAAATATATTGGCATTTGTGGCCAAGGTCCATCTGATCATCCTGATTTTGCACAATGGTTAATGCAAGAAGGGATTGATAGCGTATCGCTAAATCCGGATTGTGTTGTTGAAACATGGTTGTATTTAACAAAAGAGAAGAAGGCACAATGAGTATTTTCCGTAGAAAAGACCTGCAGTCATTAATTCAACAAGGTCAACAAAACAGTGGTTTAAAACGCGTTTTAGGCACATTTGATTTAACCTTATTAGGTATTGGTGGAATCATTGGCGCGGGAATTTTCGTATTAACTGGAATAGGTTCTTTAACTGCTGGACCAGCATTATCATTAGCCTTTATTGTTGCTGCTATTGCTTGTGCATTTGCTGCCTTGTCTTATGCTGAATTTGCTTCCGTTATTTCTGTATCGGGATCAGTTTATACGTACACTTACGCGACTATGGGTGAATTTTTTGCTTGGTTAATTGGTTGGGACTTAGTATTAGAGTATGGGCTTGCGGCTTCCGCTGTTTCAACAGGTTGGTCTGGTTATCTCCAATCTTTCTTAAGTGGTTTTGGCATTCATTTGCCCATGGCTATTTCTGCAGCTCCGGGCGCGATTCCCGGCGAAATCACTTATTTTAACCTACCTGCCTTTATTATTATGATTTTAATTACGTGGTTATTGTCGATAGGAATTCGCGAATCGGCACGTGTTAATAATATTATGGTTTTTATTAAAGTATCGGTCGTCTTATTATTTATTGTCGTTGGTGTAAATTATGTAAAACCAGAAAATTGGCAACCTTTTATGCCTTACGGTTTTGATGGTGTTTTTAAAGCAGCTGCATTGGTGTTTTTTGCTTACATTGGTTTTGATGCCGTGGCTTCAGCAGCCGAGGAAGTAAAAAATCCAGCCCATGATTTACCACGTGGTATCCTTTATTCATTAGGCATTTGCACCGTTTTATATGTCATTGTTGCTGCTATTTTAACCGGTATAGTTCCTTACCAACAATTTGCTGGTGAAGATCATCCTGTATCATTAGCATTACGCGTTGCGCAGCAAGATTGGGTTGCGGCTTTCGTAGATATCGGTGCTGTTGCAGGTATGACAACGGTTATATTAGTCATGATGTATGGTCAGATTCGTGTTTTCTTTGCCATGTCGCGTGATGGGTTATTACCACCTATCTTTTCTGAGATTCATCCTGTTCATAAAACACCTTTTAAAGCAACCTGGATGATTGGTTTTATGGCTGCGTTAGTGGGTGGGTTTGTGCCTTTATCTACATTGGGCGAATTAGTAAATATCGGAACATTAGCTGCATTTAGCTTAGTATCACTCGCTGTTTTAATTATGCGTCGCACGCATCCTGATTTACATCGCGCATTTCGTTGTCCTGGCGTGCCAGTTGTTCCCATATTAGCTATCGCATTTTGTGTGTTTTTAATGTTGGAATTACAATTAATTACCTGGATTGCTTTTGGGGTATGGTTTTTAATTGGCCTTTGTGTTTATTTTGGCTACGCGCAGCGTCATTCTTTATTGAATAAATTACCTGCGGGGCACTAAATTACTATACCTTTTACTGGGTATTCTTGGTACAATCCCTCAGTGGTTGTTATCGGTTCCCATACAGCGTCACACTGCAAATCCCGCTAGGCCCGGAAGGGAGCAACGGTAGTGGTGGAAGCGGGTGTATGGTTAGGGCGGATAGCAGCCACCTTTCTATTAATTTTCCAAATAAATACTAATCAAATATCATCATGAGTTACCAAGTTCTTGCCAGAAAATGGCGGCCTCGCAATTTTGAAACCATGGTAGGACAAAACCATGTGTTAAAGGCATTGCGTCACGCATTGAGTGATAATCGCTTACATCATGCTTATTTATTTACTGGAACGCGGGGTGTAGGTAAAACGACTATCGCGCGAATTATTGCAAAGTGTTTAAATTGCGAGCAAGGAATAAGCAGCACACCGTGCGGCCAATGTGATATATGTACTGCCATTGATGCAGGTCGTTGTGTTGATGTATTAGAGGTTGACGCGGCATCCCGTACTAAAGTGGAAGATACACGCGATTTATTGGAAAATGTACAATATGCACCCGCCAGAGCACGCTTTAAGATTTACATCATCGATGAAGTGCATATGTTATCAGGACATAGTTTTAATGCTTTATTAAAAACCTTGGAAGAACCTCCTGCCCACGTAAAATTTTTATTAGCGACTACAGAGCCACAAAAATTACCCATTACCGTTTTATCGCGTTGTTTGCAATTTCATTTAAAACATTTATCGATTGAACAAATAGCAAACTATTTGCAGCAAGTATTAACACAAGAACAATTACCATTTGATGAAGCGGCAGTTTTTGATATCGCGCGTGCAGCACAAGGTAGTATGCGTGATGCGCTAAGTTTACTTGATCAAGCCATTGCCTATGGTGAGGGGAAAATACACACTGCCGATGTGCAAAATTTATTAGGCACTATTGATAATCAATATGTAGTTACTTTATTAGAAAAATTAGCGCAGCGCGATATAAAAGCTGCCTTATTATTGATTGCTGATTTGGCAGAACGTGCCGCAGATTTTCAAGCTATTTTGGCAGAATTAATTAGTGCATTACATTATATTGCTTTAGCGCAAGTGGCAGATGATATTTTGCCAACCAGTGTAGGGCAGCGACAGGCATTTTATTCATTAGCAAAACAATTTTCATCACAAGATGTGCAATTATTTTATCAAATTGCTTTAATAGGGCGACGTGATTTACCTTTGGCACCTAATCCACGCGATGGCTTTGAAATGATTGTTTTGCGGTTATTTGCCTTCACTCCAGTATCTGGTGAAACAAGCGTTAAGAAAAAAACAGCAGAACCACAAATTAATAAAGAAATAACACCGATAAAATCTATCAATCCTCCAGTTGCAGTGGTTGTTGAACCACCCGTAAAACCTGCTGCAATACCCGTAAAAACAGAGGGTGATCCGTGGCCTGCCTTATTGCTTGCATTAGATTTAGGTGGCGTAACTTATGCGCTTGCTTCCCAATGTGGTTTTAAATCATGGCAAGACGATAGATTGCAATTGAGTTTATCGCCAAAACATAAAGCATTATTACATGAGCAACAACTGCAGCTACTAACTCAAGCAGTAACAAAGCATGTAGGGCACGATTGTAAGGTGATTATTCAACTGGAAGACCCGGTTAATAGAACACCAGCGCTTTTGCAACAAGAATTAAAAGTAGCTAATCTACAAGAGGCTGTACAACGATTACAGCAAGATCCAGGCGTGCATTTGTTAATTAATACATTTGGAGCTAAGTTGGATGAAGAGTCGATAGAATTAGTTTGAGAGACTATATTATTTAAACCCTAGGAGTAAACATTATGTCAGAAAATCCATTTAATACACTAATGAAACAAGCGCAGCAAATGCAACAAAATATTCAAAAAGCGCAAGAAGAATTGGGTAAAATGAAAGTCACGGGTACCGCTGGTGCTGGAATGGTTGTTGTTATGCTAAATGGTCGTTATGAAGCAGAAAAAATAACGTTAGATCCAAGCGCTTTGGAAGAAAGTAAAGAAACATTAGAGGCATTAATTGCCGCTGCATTTAATGATGCGGTACGTAAAGTAGAAGGCGAGGCAAAAGGGAAGATGGCAGGATTAATGTCTGGTTTAAATCTCCCCGAAGGTTTTCCAATGCCACCAGCTGGCGGCTCAACAGAAGGTGGTTAATACGTGGCATTAAGTCCCCTATTACAAGAATTAATTAATAGCTTACGCTGTTTGCCGGGTGTCGGTTATCGCTCAGCGCAACGTATGGCATTTCATTTAATTGAACGTGATAGAAATGGCGCGCGCACGTTAGCGCAAGCATTAACCGTTGCTTTAGATCAAGTTGATTACTGTACTCGTTGTCGTAATTTAACTGAAACCCCGCTTTGCACTTATTGTACTCGCCCTAATCGCGATGAAAGCATATTGTGTGTCGTTGAAACCCCCGCAGATTTATTAGCGATTGAGCAAACCTCCGCTTTTAAAGGCCGTTATTTTGTATTGATGGGACGCTTATCACCCTTAGATGGTTTAGGTCCTGCTGAGCTCGGTATTGAATTATTAATTAATCTATTAAATCAGGATGAAATAAAAGAGGTTGTTATTGCAACCAATGCAACCGTGGAAGGAGAAGCTACGGCGCATTATATATCGCAACTGGTTAAAACACGCAGTATTAAAGCATCACGTATTGCTTACGGTATTCCTTTAGGTGGTGAGTTAGAGTTTATTGATAGCACGACTTTGGCACAAGCACTTACTTCACGCACGGAAATAATGTAAATGAATTTTATTGATAAAGCACTTGAAGAATATGCCGCCGCTGCAGCGAGTGCACCGCCAGAATTATTAGATCAATTAGCCAAAGCAACTTACGCCAATTTGCATGGCGCGCAAATGTTAACAGGGCGAGTAGAAGGGCGATTGCTTAATCTATTAGCGAAATTAATTAATGCTGTTAATGTATTGGAAATTGGTTTATTTAGCGGCTATTCTGCTTTATCGATGGCCGAGGCATTACCCGCTCATGGTCGCATGATAAGTTTAGAAAAAAATCCAGATGCTTATGAGTTTGCTAAACACTATATTACCCAAAGCTCACACGGTCATAAAATTGAAGTACATATAGGTGAAGCATTAACAATATTACCAACGTTAGATTTGCCAATACTTGATATGGTTTTCCTTGATGCGGATAAACGAAATAATGATAATTACTTTGAGTTTTTATTCCCCAAGGTTCGCAGCAATGGCCTTATCGTGATTGATAATACTCTTTACGATGGTGAGATATTACATCCTGAGAGCCCACAAGCTGTTGCTATTGATGAATTGAATAAGAAACTAGCGGTTGATTCGCGAATTGAGGTTGTTCTTTTGGCAGTACGTGACGGAATTAGTGTGATAAGGAAGAAATAGCCCTTGAAATTGAGGCACAGAGCCCTTATTTATGAAGTAACAAACCAACGTAGCCTTGATTCCACTTCGTTCTATCAAGACTACAAAAATATCAAGATACATTTTGGAGCTTAATCTATGACAACTGAAACCACAAAGCAAAAACATGTCTTCCAAACGGAAGTAAATCAGCTATTAAATTTAATGATCCATTCTTTATACAGCAATAAAGAAATATTCCTGCGTGAGCTTATTTCTAATGCTTCAGACGCGTTAGATAAATTACGCTTTTTGGCTTTAGAAGATAATAAATTATACGAAGGCGATAGCGAGTTGGCTATTCGTATCAATATTAATAAAGAAGCCAGAACTATTACGATTAGTGATAATGGTATTGGTATGCATAAAGAAGAGCTTGCCACTAATCTTGGTACCATTGCCAAATCAGGTACCCGTGAGTTTATGAAATCACTTACAGGTGATAATGCCAAAGATTCGCAATTAATTGGTCAATTTGGTGTGGGATTTTATTCTGCTTTTATCGTAGCCGATAAAGTAACGGTTACTTCGCGTCGTGCTGGCACAGTACCTGAAGAGGGCGCGGTTTGGGAATCAACAGGCGATGGTGAATATACCTTAGAATCTGCCTATAAAGCATCCCATGGTACCGATGTAGTGTTACATATTAAAGAAGATGCTAGTGAATTTTTAGATGAACATCGTGTTCGTGGCATTGTAACGCGTTATTCCGATCATATTGCTTTTCCGGTGATTATGAAAAAACAGGATGAACCTGTGAACGAAGAAGAGAAAAGTAAAGATGAAATCGTAGTTGAAGAAGATGAGATGGTTAACAAAGCTACCGCTTTATGGACACGTAGCAAGAGTGAATTAACGGATGAAGAATATAAAGAATTCTATAAGCATATTTCACACGATTATGATGATCCATTGGCTTGGACACATAACCGTGTAGAGGGAAAAACAGAATATATCAATTTATTATTTATTCCCAAACACGCTCCTTTTGATATGTTTCAACGCGAACATCGCTCTGGCATTAAACTCTATGTAAAACGCGTGTTTATTATGGATGATGCTGAAAATTTAATGCCATCTTATTTGCGTTTTGTACGTGGCATTATTGATTCGAATGATTTGCCTTTAAATATTTCACGTGAAATTTTACAAAGCAATAAAGTGGTTGATACGATTCGCGCAGGTTCCGTGAAAAAAATACTGGGCTTGCTGGAAAAAATGGTTAATGATGATCCAGAACAATATAAAACATTCTGGCAACAATTTGGTCAAGTATTAAAAGAAGGACCAGCTGAAGATTATGCGAATCGTGAGCAAATTGCTAAATTATTACGCTTTGCTAGTACTCATGCCGATACGCCAGAGCAAAATGTAACGTTAGATGATTATATTTCGCGGATGAAAGAAGGGCAGGATAAAATATATTATATTACTGCTGACTCATTTGTTGCGGCTAAAAATAACCCAAGCATGGAAATTTTCCGTCAAAAAGGCATTGAAGTATTATTATTGACCGATAAAATTGATGAGTGGTTGGTATCAAATTTATTTGATTATGCAGGAAAAACATTGCATTCCGTTGCTAAAGGCGCGCTTGATTTAGATAAATTAACAGATGAAGAAACCAAAAAACAACAGCATGACGTTGAAGAATCAAATAAAGATTTTATTGAACACGTTAAAAAATCGCTGGGAGACACTGTAAAAGATGTGCGTATCACACATCGTCTTACTGTATCGCCAGCCTGTATCGTTGTTGATGAATATGATATGGGGTTACAAATGCAACGCTTATTAAAGGCAGCAGGACAAAATGTGCCCGTATCAAAACCCATATTAGAGCTTAATCCTCAACATCAAATTGTTGAGCGTTTGAAAGCGGAAAAAGAAGAGTCTCGCTTTACTGATTGGGCCCATTTATTATTAGATCAAGCGATTTTAGCTGATGGCGGACAATTAGAAAATCCAGCACAATTTGTGCAACGGTTTAATCAATTGTTTTTAGAAGCGAGTGAAGGAAAATAACCTCACCTCTCCCCTTGTGGGAGAGGTCGACCGCGCTTTAGCGCGGGCGGGTGAGGGAGAGGAAAAATAGAGGGAGATAGAATGCAATTAACAATTATGGGGAATGGGCAACAAGCATTTACTCCCAACCGCATTTTTTGTGTTGCGCGTAATTACCATTTACACGCACAAGAAATGCAAGCCAGCGTGCCAAGCGAGCCGACATTTTTCATGAAACCACAGAGCTCATTAGTATTATCCAATCAGCCCATTGTTTATCCTGAACTAACAACACAGTTAGAATATGAAGCTGAATTAGTGATACTTGTCGGTCAAGCAGGTAAACCAAAAACAGAGCAAGAAGCTTTATCTTTTATTCAAGCATTATCGTTAGGTATCGATTTAACCTTGCGTGATAAACAAGCGAAATTAAAAGAAAAAGGATTGCCGTGGGAAATGGCCAAAGCATTTGATGGTAGTGCACCTATTGGAGCATTCACGTCTTGGCATGATCAAATATCGCTTGATAAGATTACTTTTTCTTGTTACGTCAATAATGAGTTACGTCAACAAGGAATAAGTTCTGATATGGTGTTTAGTATGCCGCAATTAGTGTTAAGTATTGCTAAATTATGGTCTTTACAACCCGGTGATTTAATTTACACGGGTACACCGGCTGGTGTTGGTCCATTACTCCGTGGCGATACTATCTCTTTACAAAGTGATTTATTAGGAAAATTTTCCTGGCAGGTCGTTTAAATTCATGCGGGTGTAGTTTAATGGTAAAACGAAAGCTTCCCAAGCTTTTGACGAGGGTTCGATTCCCTTCACCCGCTCCAGTTTTTTAGTTTTAAATTGATGAATAAAAAAATCACCTCCTTTTACAGAGGTGATTTTTTATACTTTTATACTATGTTATTATCGTCCATTAACTGTAGTATCAAGGCCTAAACTGAAATTGCCAAGCGATACAGAATAAACTGCCTCGCCGCCATTTCTTGATGACGCAATGGTTTTTAGTGCCTCTCCATAAACCATTAGACCTTGTGATGCAAGTTTCACTTCAGACAATGCGACTATTACCACGCTTTTAATTGAAGCTTTACCACCACTTATGTTGGCCAAAACATTTTCATCATAAATAACAGACATATTTTTATTTAAATTATTTATCATTTTAAAGTGCTCCTCATTAATTAAGACTACGAAACATAAAACTTAACAACTTAAATTAATCATATCAAACTAATGGTTTTAATAGTGCATTCTATTCGTCTTTGTGACCTTAATCCATCCTGGGTGTTGAGGGTCATAATGGAAATAGGGAAATAGTGGGATTTTGAAGAGTTATGGATTATCAATAAGACTAATTTCTATCCCATCCTCGGTATTGCTTGCCATAAATCCCTCGCAAATCCATAAACCTACGACCAAAGCTAGGTTATCACCAATATATAACAACGGAATTTTAGCGCGCTGCCAAGAAGGAATTCCGGCCTCTTGCAGGCATTTTTTTAGCGGGTGTGAGCCCATTCGTCCAACAGGTTGACAGCGCTCGCCACCTTGGCGAAATCGGATAGTAATAGAGTGGTCTTTTAATCGATTAATTGACAAACCACCACCATTAATTTTTTTCGTTTTTAATAAGCCTAATGATTGCGGTAATTTTAGTGAATCATTATTTAAAATATCCCAATTAATTACTAATGATGCATTATTATTTGATGGTTGATTAGGTAGTGCAAAAATATTATCTTTGTGGCGGCGAATAACAATAGTGTGTATGTGTAATTGGGGCTGTGCATCACTAGCTGAAAATAACTGATTAAATTGCTCTAGCTGTGCGCGACTAGGTGAAATATCATAATGCTCATAAAGCCAAAAGCGAACCACATTATCACGTCTTGCAGTAGATAATTGTTGTAACATTTGAACAGATAATGTATTAATTTCCGATCCTTGTACCTGCTCAAAATCCAACTTTGCAAGTTCTGTCAATAAATAATCAGCTTGTGCACAATTTTCTGCACTGCGACTTATAGTAGCTATTGCACTTGGAAAATAGTGTTGTAATAAAGGTAATACGTTATGGCGAATACTATTTCGTTGATAGGATAAATTCTGATTGCTTTCATCCTCAATCCATTGCAATTGTTTTTGGCGAGCATAGTGTAAAATATCTTCATACTCACAAGATAATAATGGGCGCAATAACAATCCTAATCCTAATGCGCGCTGCTCTGGCATCGCTGCTAAACCTTTTACACCAGCCCCGCGAAATAATTGTAATAAAAATGTTTCAGCTTGATCGCGTTGATGATGAGCGACCAACAAGCCATCACCGGATTTTAATAAAGAAATAAAGGCATCATAGCGCGCTTGGCGAGCCACTTCCTCAGGACTTTGTTGTGCTTTTGCTTTGGCGTCGACGTGAATGATTTGGCAGGAAAGAGCATAATTTTTGCAGATTGTTTCACAGTGTTTTGCCCATGCATCGGCATTAGGGCTTAAACCGTGATGGATATGCACGGGTTGCGGTTGTAGGATTAATCCTGCTTGCCACCACTGCACACAAATATCTAATAATACGTGGGAATCAACACCACCGCTGTAGCCGATAAAATAACGGGTGCAGGGTGGAAGTTGTTGGAAAATGGTGGTGGGTGGGAGCATGTTTAACATCGTACCGTTTAATTATAAGTTTGTGCCGCGTTCCACCCCTCACCCTCGCCAGCTAGGCTGGCATATCCCTCTCCCACAAGGGGAGAGTAGATCGAAAGTGTATTCCCCCTCTCCCCTTGTGGGAGAGGGATATGCCAGCCTAGCTGGCGAGGGTGAGGGGAAGGAACGTAGCCTCTATTTTTCAACAACCTTATGGCCTAAATAATTACTTAACAACCCCAATTTGCATCAATTTGTCATACCGTTGTTGCACCAACTGTTCAGTTGGAATATTTTGCAATGGTTTTAAATTATCAATTAATGTTGATTTAATTCGTTCCGCCATTAATTTCATATCACGGTGCGCACCGCCTAATGGTTCAGGAATAATGCCATCAATTAAATGTAATTCGGCTAATTGCCTTGCTGTCATATTCATAGCGTGCGCTGCTTGTTCTGCTTTTTGTGAACTTTTCCATAAAATGGATGCGCAGCCTTCAGGAGTAATAACCGAAAACGTGCTATATTGCAGCATTAATAATCTATCACCAACACCAATACCTAATGCACCACCAGAGCAACCTTCACCTGTAATAGTACAAATAATAGGTGTTTTTAATTGTGACATCACAAAAAGATTACGCGCAATCGCTTCACTTTGTCCACGTTCTTCACCACCGATACCAGGATAAGCACCTGAAGTATCAATAAAAGTTAATACCGGCATACGAAATCGCTCTGCCATTTCAAATAAACGTAATGCTTTACGATAACCTTCGGGATTGGCCATACCAAAACAACGTTTTACTTTTTCTTTAGTATCGCGACCTTTTTGATTACCTACAATTATCACGGGTTGATCATTTAATCGCCCAATACCCCCAATCATTGCAGGATCATCAGCAAAACGTCTATCGCCATGAAGCTCGTCAAAATCGGTAAAAATAAGTGGAATATAATCTAATAAATAAGGACGTTGCGGATGTCGCGCCAATTGAGCGATTTGCCAATCAGATAAGGAGGCAAACACCGATTTCGTTTTTTCACGGCTTTTTGCTTGAAGCCGCAGGATTTCTTCGCTGATATTGATATTATTGTTATTGGTAATCCGACGTAGTTCTTCAATTTTTGCCTCAAAATCGGCGATTTCTTGTTCAAAATCAAGATAGTTTAAATTCATAAGCCTTTCTACTTGGTAATTAAGGTAATGATGGGATTATACTGAGGGTTGCAACGAAAGGCTAGATATGGATAATACAGGATCCCGTTATCCAATGAGAATATCCTATGAGTTTTTTTGTAACATGGCGAGAGTTTCTACCAAACCGTCTCATTTCCCGCGGCATGGGTTGGTTTACCCACCTGACTTGGCCTTGGTTACGAACCTGGGGTATTAATCGTTTCATTAGAAAGTATGGCGTCGACATGTCACTTGCTGCCAACCCCGATGTCACCAGCTATCGACATTTTGATGAGTTTTTTACTCGAGCTTTGCGTGATGGAGTACGTCCGATCGCTACGGGGTCCAATACCTATGTATGTCCTGCTGATGGCGCTGTCAGTGAATTTGGGTCTATTAAGGAAGGGCAGCTGTATCAAGCGAAAGGTCATTATTACTCTTTATCAGAATTATTAGCGAGCCAATCTGATTGGACAGAGTTATTTGAACAAGGCCAATTTGCCACATTCTATTTATCCCCACGCGATTACCACCGCGTCCACATGCCGGAAACAGGTGAATTATTAAGTATGTGTTATGTTCCGGGTACTTTTTTCTCAGTGAGCATTTTTGCCGTTGAACAGATCCCGAATTTATTTGCTCGCAATGAACGTGTCATTAGTATTTTCAAAACCGAGCATGGTTACATGGCAGTAATCTTAGTAGGTGCATTATGCGTATCTAGCATCGAAACCACTTGGGCCGGCATCGTAGCCCCTCCACTAACTCGTAAGATACAACGCACAGATTACTCCCCACAAACAAAGACCCTGCAACGTGGTGATGAAATGGGCCGTTTTCATATGGGTTCGACTGTTATCGTATTATGGAGCGAATCGAAAATTACTTGGGACGATAGTATGAAAAAAGATGCTACAACAGTAATGGGACAAAGGATTGCAACAAGCTAGTCTTCTCCATTCCCCTCTCCCCTTGTGGGAGAGGGGAATGCAAGCGAGGCTTGCGAGGGTGAGGGGAAAGCTACGAAGAAAGAAACCTTATTTTACCCCAGATCATTTCCTTGTAGAAAGATCGCCCCCTCACCCGCCTGCACTAACGCGCAGTCGACCTCTCCCGCAAGGGGAGAGGTGAACTCTATCAAACCAATAAACCACCCTTGCACTTATAAACCCCATCGATTATCATCACGTGCAATAGTAAAGACCCTTTGGAGATCACAAGATATGAACAAAGACGACGTAGATGTTGGGCGGCGTCGATTTTTAACGGCTGCAACAACAGTACTAGGCGGCGTAGGTGCTGCATTTGCTTTAGTTCCTTTCTTAGGAGCATGGAAGCCAAGTGCAAAAGCACAAGCAGCAGGTGCGCCGGTAGAAATCGATATTAGCCGTTTAGAAGAATCTGCCCAAATGACCGTAGAATGGCGTGGTAAACCAGTATGGGTTGTACGTCGTACCAAAGCGATGATTGATGAGCTTAATAATTTAACATCGCGTTTACGTGATCCTGATTCGAATGAATCACTACAACCAGCTGATGCAAAAAATGTATGGCGATCGATTAAACCAGAATATTTTGTCGCTATTGGCATTTGTACCCATTTAGGTTGCGTACCAACGTATCGTCCTGACATAGGTGGTGTCTCTGCTGATTGGCCAGGTGGTTTTTATTGCCCTTGTCATGGCTCATCGTATGATTTGGCTGGACGTGTGTATAAAGGCGTACCCGCACCATTAAATTTAGAAATCCCTCCTTACGAGTACTTAAGCGACACCGTGTTGTTAATTGGTGCGAATAAAGGAGAAACCGTATGAAGAAATTACTGACAGGTTTGTTAGGTTGGGTTGATGATCGTATTCCATTAACACAAGTTTGGAATGAACATCTTGCACAATACTACGCACCAAAAAACTTCAATTTTTGGTATTTTTTTGGATCATTAGCATTAGTGGTATTAGTGATTCAATTAGTATCTGGCATTTGGTTAACCATGAGTTATAACCCAACCGCAGAAGGTGCATTTGATTCGGTTGAATACATTATGCGTGATGTGGATTATGGTTGGTTAATTCGTTATATGCATACCACAGGTGCTTCGGCATTTTTCATCGTGGTTTATATGCACATGTTCCGTGGCCTTTTATATGGTTCCTTCCAAAAACCACGCGAATTGGTATGGTTACTTGGTATGGGAATTTTCTTGGTATTAATGGCTGAAGCATTTATGGGCTATTTATTACCTTGGGGGCAAATGTCCTTTTGGGGTGCACAGGTTATTATTTCCTTATTCGGTGCAATTCCTTATATAGGTGAGGATTTAACACTCTGGATCCGGGGTGATTATAATATCTCTGGCGTGACCTTAAACCGCTTTTTTGCCTTGCATGTGATTGCTTTACCGTTAATATTAGTCGGTTTGGTTTTTCTCCATGTCGTTGCTTTACATAAAGTGGGTTCAAATAATCCAGACGGTATTGAAATTAAGAAATTAAAAGATATTAATGGTATTCCATTAGATGGTATCCCATTTCAACCTTATTACACGGTCAAAGATTTATTTGGCGTCGTTGTATTCTTAATTGTGTTTGCGATTGTGATGTTCTTTATGCCAGAAATGGGCGGTTATTTTATTGAGCATCCCAATTTTATTCCAGCCGATCCATTAAAAACGCCTGAGCATATTGCACCTGTTTGGTATTTCACGCCGTATTATTCTATTCTACGTGCTATACCTGATAAGTTCTTAGGTGTTGTTGCGATGGGCGCTTCAGTGGCATTTTTATTTGTATTGCCCTGGTTAGATCGTGGCAATGTTCGCTCTATTCGTTATCGTGGGCCCTATTTCAAAACGGCTGTAGCATTATTTGTGGTAAGCTTTTTTGTGTTAGGTTATTTAGGTGCACAAGCACCAACGCCTGCTAAAACATTATTAGCGCGCATTTTTTCAGCTGTTTATTTCTTATTCTTTATATTGATGCCTTTTTACACGAAATACGATAAAAATAAACCAGTACCAGCGAGGGTTACATAACGATGACAAAGCGAATTTTGTTAGTTATTGCGGGGATGCTGTTATCTGGTGCGGTGTTTGCTGCTGGAGGCGGTCCTACTATTGATTTGGGTCAATTAAAAATGGATCCGAATGACCAAGCATCATTACAACGTGGTGCACGCACTTACATGAATTATTGCAGCGGTTGCCATTCATTGGAATACATGCGATATGATCGTATAGCAAAAGATATTGGCATTACATTAGATAACGGTGCTGTTGCTACTGATATGTTAAAAACCAATCTTATGTTTACTAGCGACAAAGTCGGCGATCAAATTAAGATTGCTATGACGCCAAAAGAAGGTGCTGCTTGGTTTGGTGTGGTACCACCGGATTTAACACTTGAGGCAAGGGCGCGTGGTAATGAATGGTTGTACCAATATCTTAAAGGCTTTTACGCCGATCCAACTAAAACTTGGGGTGTAAATAATGCGGTATTTCCTGATGTAGCGATGCCACATGTATTGTTGGGGTTACAAGGCATTCAAACACCGATTTATGAAACCCATACGGTAACTGTTGATAAAGATACACAACAAATAAAAACATTAGTGGATTTAAAATTAACACAACCTGGTACATTAACTGAAGCAGAATACGATCAATTAGTCACTGATTTAGTAAACTTTTTAGCCTATGCGGGAGAGCCCATAAAATCTGAACGTGAACGTTTAGGTGTTTGGGTTATCTTAGGTCTTATTTTAATAGGTGTTTTTGCATACTTATTAAAACGAGAATATTGGAAGGATGTACACTAATGTCAATCAAGACAACAGGCGCTGGGATGACTTCGTGTAAACCTTATTTACTACGGGCCATTCATGAGTGGATTGTCGCTAATGATATGACGCCTTTTATTTTAGTGGATATTACTGTTAATGGCGTGATTGTTCCCATACGATACGCCCAAGGTAATAAAATTGTGCTGAATATTTCCATGCTTGCTACGCAAGATTTAGAGATAGCAGAAGATTATATTCGCTTTTCCGCACGATTTAGTGGCATCGTTGAAAAAATTTATGTGCCCCTTAAAGCAGTGATGGCTATTTATACTAAAGAAAATGGTCGTGGTATGGCGTTTGAACCAGAAGATGAAGATGAGGGTGAACCTCCAGAACCGCCCCGCAAAAAAGGACCCCCATCATCAGGTGGTGGTAAACCTCAATTAACTGTAGTGAAGTAATTATGATTGAACGATTTCTTGCCAATTTATTATTTGCAACGCGTTGGTTATTAGCTCCTATTTATTTAGGGCTGAGCATTACGTTATTAGTCGTTGCTATTAAATTTTTCCAAGAAGTGGTTCATTTATTACCCAAAATTACCTCGATACCAGAAACAGAATTGGTCCTGATTATTCTCACCTTAATTGATTTAGCCTTGTTAGGCAGTTTAGTTGTTATGGTGATGTTAAGTGGCTATGAAAATTTTGTCGCTCGCTTTGAAAATACCGATAAATTAGGTTGGCTAGGCAAACTGGATGCCAACTCCCTCAAATTAAAAGTAGCTATTTCCATTGTTGCTATTTCTTCGATTCATCTTTTAAAAGCCTTTATGGACGCTCCTGAAATCGGTAACGATAAACTCATGTGGTATGTGATTATCCATTTAACCTTTGTGGTGTCCGCTGTTGCAATGGGATTATTGGATAAGGTGATGAGAACCTCACATAAATAATAAATAACAGGACATGCACAGATGTTACTGCGTTCCATTAGAGCTAGAAGTAGTGGTGAGCATCTTTTCCCGACTGATTTTCAAGATAACAAACCAATTTTTCCACACTAGGATTTTGCCAAATTTCCCTAGGTGTAATAGGTTTTCCGAAGGTATATTCAATCGCTTTACTCAATGAACTACTGGAAAAAGAATCAATTCCGTAATGGGCAATATGCTCATGCTCATCAATAGGTGTTTGCGTCATTATGGCATGATCTGAAAGCCATGTGATAAGCCAATCCCGGAAATAAGGATCTTTAATTTGACGGGAATTTTCTTGGTTATTTGTTATGACTGGTTCATAGTGTGCAATAATAGGTAATTGATTATGAGCGATTAATGCAGCGCAAGAAAAACGGTCAATTATTCCTAAGCCATTTTTAGGCAGCGATCCGATCGGTACCAAATAAATCGCAGCAACTTGCAAATGGTTTTGTTTGCGAACAGTTTGAGATAATTTATTAAAAATAGCGGTAAAGTTTTTTTCATAACGATTAACTTCTTGTACGATAATCAATCGTTGCTTTGCATTACTTAACGCAACAATCGCAGGTTCACGGATGCAACGATCTTCTTGATAGAGTCCATGTTCAATATCACTTGCAACGATTTGACGATTTTCAATAGTTAATACCTCATCACCACTGGCGATGCGATATAAATGATTTTGATTATCAGTAAATCCCCAATCGCCCGTGCTATACCACTGACCATTATTTTTTACCCAAATATATCCCATGGTAAATGGTTCACAATATTCAGCAGGCTCATTTTTAGCAATAATAATATCATCGTTTATTGGAGCGCCTAAACTGATTACTATTTTTTCGTGCGGATGATGCTGTGCAACCAATGTAATTTTCCCATGTTCAAGCGCTGTTTTTGCAATATGTAATTGCGCATTAGGTGTGTGAAATCGTTTAGTAGTTAATGGCCAAGGGCGCGAGGCTGTGCTGTATAATGGGTAGTGGCTATTAGGGTTAAATCCTGTAGGGAAAAAAGTATGATTAAATTGGAAAAGGGTTTGATAACATAATGGTTCATCGCCTAATAAACACACAGCTACAGAAGATAAATCAAATTCGGTTAAATGTTCGCGTGTCACATGGCGTAGACAGCGCTCATAAGCAAGAGAGCTTGCTGTCGTGATAGCAATTTTTTGTTGTGACAAAATATAGAGCCAAATTAATGGCGCTTCGTCAAAAAGGGTCGAAGAAATTAACCAGCTAGTACACCCTGTATAAAATGGCACTAATACGCCGATTAATAGACCTAAGCTATGAGATAAAGACAACCAGCTACAACACCCTTTTTGTAATGCATTCTTAGGTAGTGGCTCAATAAATTGGAATATCATGTCGAATAATTCTTGATAGCTTAATGTGCAACGCTTAAGCTCAGGTAAATGGCTATATGAATAATATATCAATGCTACATCATCAGGTTGTGCTCGATAGTTAATAGAAGGGCATTCCTCAGCCAATAAGTTTGATAATTTAAGACAACAAAGCTGAGTACCCAATAAAGGACTGTTATCACTATTGGTTAAAATCAGCCCCACTTTAGCATCTTCGATGACCGCTTGAATGTAATGCAGACCATTTTCTCTTTGCCCATAATCCATCACCACCACAGGCACCCCAGCATATAAGCAGCCTAAAAAGCCAATCACAAAATCAAAACCCGTAGATAGATTTAACAATACGGGAGCGCTGGTGAGTTGATTTTTATGCAAGTAATGTGCTACTTGGCTAGCTTTTTGATGTAATTTTGCATAACTCAATGTCTTAGGGTGAGAGATATCCGCCGCATTATCTACTGCAAAAAAACCGTGCAAGTCATTGTTATTGGCATGTTGTTGAATAATATCGATAAAGTGACAATGAGTATGTGGTTCCATAATGCCTATTACTCCCAAATTCTTATGTATGTTTTAACAGCGTAAAAGATGCATATACAAAAAGTGGGCCATCTAGGAAAAGAATAGGAACAAGAAATAGAAGAAAGGGAAGAAGGGGACAGGCATATCATTACCTCTCCCCCTTGTGGGAGAGGTCGACCGCGCTTTAGCGCGGGCGGGTGAGGAGGAGCGATCTTTCTACGGGAGGCAAAAAAGAGAACAAAAAAGAGGACAGCCATCCATTTCTCACTACACCGTCATCCTCGCGAAGGTGGGGATCCATACGATGTTGACTATCCGATGGATCCCAGCTTTTGCGAGGAGAAAGAGGACATCTATCTATTTGCGACATCAAAACTAAATGAGATATCGCTATTGAGTAAAACCAGTTTTTGGAGTAAAATAAGCTATTTAAATAACATTTTGACGTCATTATGCTTTCAGTTAATACAAATTTCAGACCAGAAGTCCCAGATGTGGAGCAACTCAAACATGAGGCCGACGATTTAGAGCATCGAGGAAGGTGGCGACAAGCTGCACAAACCTATATTCGGGCGGCTAAACTTCATTTTAAATTAGGTAGCCTAGCCTCATGTGCAACTTGTTATCACTATGCTGCTATTGTGTATCAAGAAGAAGCTTATCTTTCTTTTAAAGAAGCAAACGCAGACCCAACTTATTGCAGTGATCAGTTGGAAATTGCTATTGAACTTAGTCGTAGCGCCATTGAACTCATTGACCAAGCTTTAAGCGTTCAGTATCAGTCTGGCTATGCTAAAAAAAGAGAGGTTATTGTTCGAGATATGTTTTTTAGTATTTCTCGATATTTAACTAATGCCCCAAAGGAAATACAAGCCACACATTATCCATTATTTGAAAAAATAATTCTTGTAGTCAAAGACTATTTAACAGCTGCTGAGAAGACAGGTGTTAAACGTACTGATTTTCAGAATATCTTTAGTAAATTATTTTTCGCTTTTCATACTAGTTTTTCTAATAAAAAATCGATGGAAGCTTGGCTCTTTCTAGATAATCTTGATTGTATTCTTTTGTGCTTAGAAAAAGCATTTTATTATGGTACGTCCGTAAACCACCGTTTTACTGAAAAACAGCAACTTTGCTACCTTTTGCAATTTTTTGATGAGGCCTTGGAGCATTTAAAGGTTTCTATAGAAAATGCGATTCCTTTTAAAAAAATGGATTATTTCCTCAAAGCAATTAATCTTTTAGAAAGATTGGACACTATTTTAACAGCTCACCCGCATGAGCGGAGTACTTTGTATATATATAAATATATGGCATTTTTTTATGAACAAGCCGCTGCTCACTATTTTGATAAAAAGGACTATTTAAAAGCCTTGGAATATTTTAAAAAGTCAATAGAAAACTTTGAAAAGTTATTGCCTGATAAAAAAAATATATTCCTGAAAATACACCGATCTTTATATCATATGAGTGCTTTGTATTGTGATAAATTATCCAATAACTTGCCGGACGACGTGGCATTTTCAGTGCGCTTAGAATATGTTGATAAGGCAATCCAAATGACGCGTAAATTTCTTACTTTGTTGGAAGGAAAAGATGACGTTTTATATATTGAAGAATGTAGGAAATTAGCTACTTTTTTACACCATAGAATATATACAATAAGGCAGTACTCAAATAATCCCGCAATGCTTAATAGTGCTGTAAAAGAAAATGGAGATGAAGCGCTTGATTATATGCAGAGCTATATTAGTTGTTTACAAGGTACGCCGATTGAGCCTTTACCTAAAAGTGGCAATTATTTTGAGACCATGGAAGCTTTATTTAAAAAAGTGCGAGCTTTAGCAAATGTTATTCCTGTATCTGGTGCCTCAGAGTTGGATATTGCAAAAAATCAGGGCACGCGGGGCTTCAATCCCAGAGGGTTGTAGGTTGGATAAGGAGTCAGAGGAAAGAAAGGGAGAAAGAGGACAGCCATCCATTTGCGATAAAATGATAATATCTGCTAACATACCTAAGAGGTGGATGAGTTAATTAATGCTTACTACCAAGGGTCTTTTATATGCTACAAGGAGATTTGTTCATGAAACCATTATATATTATTCTCGCTGGTGCCGTGTTAGTTGGTAGCTTAGCTGCTTATGCTAAAAATGATGGTGTTGGTAACAGCACCGGTGGTCATGGTGTGGGTGGTGATGGAGCGCAAGAATTCAGAAGCAACGCAAATCCACCAGAAGCTTCTACTGATCCTAATGTTAAGAAAGAACTTAACCAAAATGACCAACAACAAAATCAAGGTCAAAACAATAATAATCAAAACAGCAACAGCCATAACTCCACTAATTCTCTGTAATTAGATAAAAGTGGTTATGATTCTGTCATCATCCTGCTAGTTTTAAGCAGGGTGATGGTAGAAAATGTATCTAGCGCTTTTCTTTGCTACTTGTTATAATGACTCGCCTCGGTCATATCTATAAAAGAGGCCCGTTTATGCGTTTTTACTCCACTGAAGCTCTAACCTTTGATGACGTTTTACTCGTCCCTGCTCACTCGGTCGTTCTCCCTAAAGATGTTGATTTAAGTACCCAAGTTACTCGAGAGATTCGACTCAATATTCCCCTATTATCATCCGCCATGGATACCGTCACTGAGGCGCGTTTAGCAATTGCTATTGCCCAAGAAGGTGGTATGGGTATTATCCATAAAAATATGTCGGTGGAAGAACAAGCAAGACAAGTGCGCAAAGTAAAGAAATTTGAAAGTGGCATTGTGAAAGATCCTATCACCGTAAGTCCACAAACCAGCGTGCGCGAAGTATTAGAAATCACTGAAAAAAATAATATTTCAGGATTGCCTGTTGTTGATGGTAAAAAATTGGTAGGTATTGTTACCCATCGTGATGTCCGTTTTGAAACCAATTTAAGTCAACCCGTACAAAATATCATGACTCCAAAAGAACGCTTAGTGACTGTGCAAGAAGGCGCTGAGAGAGAAGAAATTTTGCATTTATTGCACAAACATCGTATTGAAAAAATTCTGGTGACTAATAAAGATTTTGAACTGCGCGGCCTTATTACCGCAAAAGATATCCAAAAAGCAAAGGAAAAACCTTTATCCTGTAAAGACACCCATGGTCGTTTACGTGTTGGCGCTGCGGTAGGTACAGGCACTGGTACAGAGGAGCGTGTCGCTGCGTTAGCTGGTGCAGGTGTTGACGTATTGGTAGTTGATACGGCGCATGGTCATTCACAAGGCGTTTTAGACCGCGTAAAGTGGATAAAGAAATATTACCCTCAAGTACAAATTATCGGTGGAAACATTGCAACAGCAAGCGCTGCAAAAGCGATGGTTGAGGCAGGCGCGGATGGCGTAAAAGTGGGTATTGGTCCAGGCTCTATTTGTACTACGCGTATTATTGCAGGAGTTGGCGTGCCACAAATTAGTGCTGTGAATGAAGCAGCAAGTATTCTTGCAAAAGCAAAAGTGCCCTTAATTGCTGATGGCGGTGTTAGGCATTCTGGTGATATTGCCAAAGCGATTGTTGCTGGCGCTAATGTGATTATGATTGGTGGCCTTTTCGCTGGAACAGAGGAAGCTCCTGGCGAAGTTGAATTATATCAAGGCCGCTCTTATAAATCCTACCGTGGGATGGGATCATTAGGTGCGATGGCACAATCCTATGGCTCTAGTGATCGTTATTTCCAAGATAGTAGTGATGCATCTGAAAAATTAGTGCCAGAAGGTATCGAAGGTCGAGTACCCTATAAAGGCTCAGTACTCGCTATTATTCATCAATTAATGGGCGGATTACGTTCAAGTATGGGATACACCGGTTGTGCCGACATTGAAACCATGCGTACCAAGCCACAATTTGTAAAAGTAACTACAGCAGGAATGCGTGAAAGTCATGTTCATGATGTGACGATTACTAAAGAGGCGCCCAATTACAGGAGTGAGAATTAATGAAAAACTCACAACGAATATTACTTGGCGTTAATATCGATCATGTTGCAACAGTGCGACAAGCGCGTCGTTCTACGTTATATCCTGAACCTCTACAAGCCGCATTAATTGCTGAGGAAGCAGGCGCTGATGGTATTACAGTCCATTTGCGCGAAGATAGACGTCATATCAACGATCGTGATATAGAATTATTAGCGCAAGTCCTACAAACACGTATGAATTTAGAAATGGCTGTCACTGAAGAAATGATTGCTATTGCAGAGCGTATTCGCCCCGCGCATGTTTGTTTTGTTCCTGAAAAACGGCAAGAAATTACTACCGAAGGTGGGCTTGACGTCATATCCCAACGTGCAGCAATAACAGCCGCTTGTCATCGATTAACTGCAATAGGATGCGAGGTATCTCTTTTTATCGATGCCGATAAACACCAAATCGAAGCATCCAGAGAATGTGGTGCACAAGCGATTGAGATTCATACTGGCTGTTATTGCGATGCCAAAACGCCTGCTAAACAAAATGAAGAATTAGTACGCATCCAAAACGCCGTCGCACAGGGTTTACAGGCAGGATTACTGGTGAATGCGGGACATGGCTTGGATTATCACAATGTCTGGCCAGTTGCTGCTATTCCTGGCATACATGAATTAAATATTGGTTACGCTATTGTTGCTAGAGCCATTTTTACAGGCCTTTATCAGGCTGTAAAAGATATGCGTCAGCTATTAGATCAAATCCGAGGAACACAGTGATTTACGGTATTGGTGTCGATTTAGTTACTATTGCGCGTTTACAAAAGCTTATCAGTCGTTTTGACAATAAAATAGCGCGTAAATTGTTAACAGCTGATGAATATATGTTTTATGAGACAAGGCAAAGCAAAGCCACCTTCTTAGCTTCTCGATTTGCAGCAAAAGAAGCCTTTGCTAAAGCATTAGGTACCGGGTTTCGCAATGGCCTCTCGCTACGCCATATTGAAATTACTGCTGATAATCTAGGTAAACCCGTTGTAAAACTGCACGCTGTAGCACAGCAGCTTATCGATAAACTTGGTATTAGCCACTATCATGTAAGCATTAGCCATGAAAAAGAGCATGTTATTGCTATAATAGTGTTAGAAAGATAATAAAAAGGAACACCCCATGATACGTATCTTGGTAGCCGCATTAACCATATTGACATTATCAGCATGCTCACCGAGCAAGCCAAAACCTATTGAAGAATATTTTGAAGGTCGTGTTGGCTGTTTTCTGCTTTATGATGTCAATAGAAATAAATTAATGATTGAATACAATAAAAAACGTTGTGAACAACGAATTGCTCCCGATTCTTCATTTAAAATTCCTTTATCAATAATGGCTTTTGATCAAAATTTAATTAATCAAGATACGCATTTTAAATGGGATGGTAAAGATAAAGGATTAGCTAGCTGGAACCATGATCAAACACCTAAGGAATGGTTAAGTAATTCCGTTATCTGGATATCTCAAGAAATTACCCAACAATTGGGCATGGAGAAAATTCAAGAGTATTTGAAAAAATTTGATTATGGTAATCAAGATTTTTCTGGTGATCCGGGTAAGAATAATGGATTAACAGAAGCATGGCTTAGCAGTAGTTTAAAAATTTCTGGTTATGAACAATTAAACTTTTTAATAAAACTAGTCAATAATACGTTACCAGTTTCGCCCCAATCGATGTTTTATACTAAAGAAAATATGTATTTAGAGCGTTCTGATAGAGGGTGGCGTTTGTATGGAAAAACAGGTGCCGGCATCGATTCTGATTTTCCTAATATGCCAGGCTATCAAGATGGATGGTTTATTGGTTTTGTACAAAAAGATAACCAAATTTATATTGTGGTGTTGAATTATTCTGACCACCAGCAACCCAAAGAGTTGGAACGTGCTGGTGTGGTTGCTAAACGAATGACACAGGCGATTTTAAAAGATCAGGCAAAACATTATTTTAATTATAAAGATTGATGCTGTTATTGCTTACACCTCTCCCCTTTGTGGGAGAGGTCGACCGCGCTTTAGCGCGGGCGGGTGAGGGGAGAACTATCTACGAAGAGAGATAAATGGGTAATTACTATTTCTTGCTTCGTCGCTTTCCCCTCACCCTCGCAAGCGTTGCTTGCATTTCCCTCTCCCGCAAGGGGAGAGGGAGGGTTATGCCACCTCATTAACCAACACTTTATTCTCAACAGGCTTGGCTAATTTATACATCGCAAGAAATGCCAATCCATTCACCAAAGTTCCAATCACAATTCCGTCGATCTCATAAGGGCTATCAAAACCATAAGACCATATTAATGCGCTACTAACGCCTAAACTAGCACTTAACAATAAAGTAGAAAAGCTGCTTTTTAAACCAAAAATGGCGACTATTAAAGGAATTAAAATTGTAGGTGCCCAGAAATTATAAGCGGTGATAATAAGATCCAATACACTTTGAATGGTTAAAGCAAAAAACACGGCTAAACAACCAAAGCCACCAGCGAAAAACTTTCCTAATAATAACATGTGTTTTTCACTTAACGGTTTTTTACGCAGTGGTGAGATGAAATCATGGGTCATAGCAATAGCTGCTGAATTAAGGAATGAATCTGCTGCAGACATCACGACAGAAATCATACAAGCCACTACTAAGCCACGAATACCGATTGGCAATGTTTCTTTAACCACATGAGGAATTGCTAAGCTCGGATTTAAAGTGGGTTCTAAAGTTAATGCAATAAGCCCTATAAACCCTGCAATCAAGAAAAATGGAATACAAAATATAGCACTAAAAAATGTACCACGCGCAGCTTCTTTTGCTGATTTTCCAATTAATAATCGTTGGAAATAAGGTGGTGATAACGCCTCACCTAAAAAGAAAGTTAAAAATAAAGCCACAAATCCCGTGAGAGTCATACTCCCTAAGAAAGTGAAATGCTCTGGCGGTACGGATGCCTTTACAGCTTCAAATCCACCGGCATGTTCTAATCCAAAATATAACAATAAAATAAAACCAAGCGCTGTTAAAATAAACTGTACAACATCGGTTAATACGACCGCATTAATACCACCAAAAGTGACATACACAATCACAATGCCGCAACCAAGAAAAATACCCATATTACGGGATATACCTAAAAAAGACTCAAAGATATAACCAATAGCTGAGACTTGTGCACCCACGATACCAACACATATCAGCGCAGCAAATAATCCAGTTAAAATTTGACCATTTTTACCATAACCTTGACGCATAATATCGCCAACAGAAATAGCTTGCCGAAAATTAGCCATTTTGGGAGCAATCCATTTGGCAATCATCAGTTCTTTTATACTAAATCCACATAATGCGATGCTACCGACTATCCCATAAGTAAATGCTCTTTCCGCATTGCCCATCGTAAAACCACCGCCAATAAATGAGGCAGACATTGTAGAGAAAAGAACAAAAGTTGAATAGGAGCGAGTTGAAACGGCATAGTCTTGGAAGGTCTTAATATTACGTCCTGCGAAAAGGCCAATGACAAGAATAACGGCTAAATAAATGAGAACGATGATATTATCAATGCTCATGATACATTCCCTGTATGAAAAAAATTTATTTATCCATCATAGCGAAATTAAAGAAAGCTGGCAATTGACTATTAGATAACACAACAACTTAAGGTGAATGGAATATTTTCAGTCGTTTGTGTGGGCCTTTGGCCTTCAATAATATTCAAAAAACGAATGCTAATGCGGTGCCGGCCTGCGCTGACTTCAGGGAAAACAGGGTAATCGGTAGCAACAGTGACTCGAACTAATTGATAAGGTGTTTGCGGTTCCAACGGACGTTGAAAAAATCCAGTTTGAGCAAATTCAGAGGTAGGAGCGCCACTATGGCGTGTCAACTCTAAGATTAAGCTGATAGATTGTTCTATCAATTCAAATTCACCAAACCAATCGTACAAATCACCAATGCGCTTTTCTGATGCTTGTTGTAACCAATAGTGGTAAATGGGCAAGTCAAAATTACAGGTACCGCCAGGAATTACTAAGCGTTGACGCACAGTGACCAATAAATCAACATCTCGTAATCGTTGACCAATGCGGCTAGTTTGTTGGTAAAGTAATTGAATATGGTTTTGTATCTGATTTAATACTTGATTGAGCCTATTACCATCTACATTAGGGCTATCTTGTAAGCGGCTAAGATTGGTATTGTGACGTTCTAGCTCTTTAATAACCTCGGCCTTCAAATCACCACGTTCAAATATACTCAATATTTCAAGTAATGAAGCGAGCGTTGCACGACTATCCCATACTGTTTTACCAACTAAGGTATGACGTGTTTGGGAAAATAAATCATCCAAGCGCAAAAAAGTTCGCATGCGTTCATTGAGGGGTTGTTCGTAAATAATACAATGCGGTGGCGTTAAGCGTGTTTTCAGCAACTCTTCGGAGCGATCAGGCGCAAACCATCCGCCAACATCAGTAGCTGGAGTGGTAGGAGCAGAGTGATCTTTTCTATAAGTTGGAATCACGAGTTTCCTGCCTGGCTAAAGTTAAAAATTGTTGATGTAAGGTTTGAACCTGTTGGTTAAGCTTCTCAATGCCATCATCATTGTAGATAACATAATCAGCGTGTGCCAATCGTTTCTCACGCGAAACTTGGGTTTGCATAATGGCTTTTAGTATGTCAGCCGTCATATGCTCGCGTTTTATTGCACGCTCAATTTGCAATGATTCAGGGCAATCAACCACTAAAACCCCATCAACTTGTTGATATAAACCTGTCTCTATCAACAAAGGTACCACAATTATACAGTAGATGGCACTAGCCTTTGTCATTCTTACTACGACTTCTTTCCAAATCAGGGGATGTAGATAGCTTTCTAACCATTGTTTTTCATCGGGATGCTCAAAAATATAGTGTGCTAACGCTTTGCGGTCTAAATTACCATCCGGCAACAAATAGGATGTCCCGAATTTATGGATAATAGGTTGTAAGGTCAGTTTGTCTTTTTGAACTAACTCATGCGCGATCGCATCGGTATCGATAATAGGAATCTGCAATGCAGCAAACGCATTTGCTACTGTCGTTTTGCCAGAACCAATACCGCCAGTAAGCCCTATAGAATACATGCATTAGCTCCAAAAAATAGATAGTAGGCTCTCACCATACAATAGACAGATAAACCCGGCTAAACAAAGAAAAGGCCCAAAAGGAATGGGTTTATCACGTGGATGATTATAGAATACCATTAGGCTAATACCAATTAATGCTCCCATTAATGAGGCTATAAGCAATATCAGTGATAATTGCACCCAACCTACCCATGCTCCTAATGCTGCCAGCAGCTTAAAATCGCCATATCCTAAACCCTCTTTACCGGTAGCCAACTTAAAAAGCCAATAAATTAGCCATAAACAACTATAACCCACTATGGCACCAAATACAGCTGTTGGCAGTGGCACAAAGATATGCTGGGTGTTAACGAGCAATCCTAGCCATATTAAAGGCAGTGTAAGATTATCGGGTAATAATTGATGCTGTAAATCGATGACAGTTAATGCGATTAAAAACCAAGTGAAGATAAGCGCAAAAAGCAACGCTATACCAAAACCAAAATGCCAAGCAACAAGGCAAGAGCACATAACAGTAAGGAGTTCTACCATAGGATAGGTTTTAGCAATAGGCTGCTCGCAATATGGGCAACGACCTTTCAATATTAAGTAGCTGAATAGAGGAATATTGTGGTGCCATGCGATAGGGTGCTTACAATGTGGGCAATTTGATGAAGGATAACAAAGATTCATCTTGGTTTGTTGTTCATCAGTTAACATTAAAGGTAAACGATAGATAACAACATTGAGGAAACTACCTACACATAATCCTATTATAGTGATAATGGGGTAAAACAAGAGAGGGTTAGTAGTTATTTCTATCATCTAAAAGTGAGTTGTTGGGAAATAAGAATTAATAGTATAAACTTTGCCATTGAGAAAAGCAGCTCTTACCTCTCCCCATTTGTGGGTGAGGTCGACCGCGCTTTAGCGCCGGCGGGTGAGGGGGGCGATCTTTCTACGTAGAAATGATTATGAATAAAATACAATTTCTTTCTTCGTAGCTTTCCCCTCACCCTCGCAAGCGTTGCTTGCATTTCCCTCTCCCACAAGGGGAGAGGGGAGGAACTACGAGGGCACCATGTCAGGAAATACCTTTGGACATTTATTTCGATTAACCACCTTTGGCGAAAGTCATGGGCCTGCTATTGGTGGAATTATTGATGGCTGTCCTGCAGGATTAGCATTAAGCGAAGCCGATATTCAACCGGATTTAGATCGCCGTCGCCCGGGTAATTCCCGTTATACCAGTCAGCGTCGTGAAACCGATCAAATCAAAATTCTCTCGGGTGTCTTTGAAGGAAAAACTACTGGCGCTCCAATTGGATTATTAATAGAAAATCAGGATGCCAAACCACAAGATTATGACGCATTAAAAAATTGTTTTCGTCCAGGACATGCTGATTTTACTTATTATAAAAAATACGGCATTCGTGACCATCGCGGTGGTGGACGCGCGTCTGCGCGTGAAACAGCAATTCGGGTAGCAGCAGGAGCTATTGCGAAAAAATATTTACGTGAAAAAACACAAATAACTATTCAAGGTTGTGTGACACAAATTGGCGATATTGCCGCACAAAAACTCGATTGGTCTCTCGTGAATGATAATGATTTTTTTGCTGCAGATAATAATGTCATTCCTTTATGGGAACAATTAATTACTACCCTGCGCCGTGAAGGTGATTCTATTGGTGCCAGCGTATTAGTAATAGCAAATTGTGTACCCATCGGTTTAGGTGAGCCTGTATTTGATAAATTAGATGCTCGTATTGCACAAGCGATGATGAGTATTCCTGCTGTAAAAGGCGTGGAAATTGGCGATGGATTTAAATGCATTACTCAAAAAGGCAGTGAGCATCGCGATGAAATCACACCACAAGGATTTTTATCCAATCACGCTGGTGGAATTTTAGGCGGGATTTCTTCAGGGCAACCATTAATAGTTAATTTAGCGATTAAACCACCAGCGAGTATTTTATTGCCTGCAAAATCAATTACGGTAACAGGTGAGGCTTGTGAAGTTATTACCAAAGGTCGACATGATCCCTGTGTTGGAATTCGCGCAGTCCCTGTTGCTGAGGCGATGTTGGCACTGGTATTGATAGATTTTTATTTATTATCTCAATAAATAAGCGTAAGCCTTAGGTGTGTTTGGGGCGGAAAGGTGGAATAGTTGGAATAGCAGGGTTGCCATCTTTTGCTGTTTTTTGTTCTGATTTTTGTGTGGGATTTCTTGCTGAGCTTTCAACAGTAATAACGACACCCTCTGATGTTCTAATAACAGTTGAGCCATCTTTGGTAGTAATAGTAACAGGCCCAGCTTTTACAGTAACAGTAGTTTCCTTGCCTGTAGTAGCCCCCTTGTAATCAGGACCTTGAACCAAAAATAGATTGCTCGTGCTGGCGCTTCGTTTTAGAGTGGCGGCAGGTGTTGGTGGAGTTGTAGTAGCTACTTGGGGCTGTGGCTGACTGTCAGTAACTAAATCTGATGAATTTGCTGTATGACTTGCCGCTGGGGCGGGTGCGGTAGCATCTGCTTGAGGCTCTGGGGGATGGTCAGCAACTAAACCTGATGAAGCTACTGCATCACTCGCCCCTGGTAGAGTGTAAATTTGTTCATCGTTGAATGTGTTTACTTGCTCTGTTAAATCATCAACCGCATTTTTTAATGTGCGTTCCATAAAAAATAACTCAATCCGTAAAGCGACCTGTTTAAAAATATCCCAACCAGGTGTGTTATCGAGTATATCTTTTGTGGTCTTTACATAGCCATTGGCGGTTGTTACTGCATTGCGGTGTATAGAAGAAATACCAAGTTCTGTAGCATGACTTACTAGTTCATTATTCGTAACATAATGCAGCCGGGTGATTGCTCTATTTAATCGTTTAATAGCCTCAGGATCTTGATTAGAGCCGATTCTGCTATATACATGTGTATACCACTCAGGATTGTTATAATCTTTTTTGACCTCATCAGTACAGTCTATAACCATTTTAATAGCTGTGTTTAGAAGATCCTTGTTGGCTCCTTTACGCTGAGAAATATCTGTTGCTTTTTCGATTAACAAATTACGTTGCAAATTGTTGTAATTTTTTTTCCAGTAATAGGTCATTACAACCGCTGTACCAACAGCAAAGAGAACGCCAGCCAGAACAAGCGTCCACGTAAAAGGTAGGAAAGCTAAGCCAAAACAAATAGCCGTGCCCACTAATATAAACGCAGAAAGTTTTAATTTAGTTGCGCGTTCGTCCCTATGAGCTCGTAGCCGCTTAATCTCATTCTGATCAACACCGTTGTATTCATCACAGGCCTTACTCGCTTGCCAATATTTATAGATATTCCATCCCGTAACGAGAAGACAGCCAAGTACACCGACTCCAGAGGTAATTAGTGTAGTATTGACGATGAATTGTAAGCCTATTCCGCCTACTAAACTCCCAGAAAAATACAGTGAGAGGCCTTTAGCAAGAAGAAGTCCGGCTACGCTAACACCCATCATTTCTATGAAAAGAAATTTCGAGAGGTGGCGTAAACGTTCCACGCTGAATTTAGAATTGTTTATATAGGCGAGACGCTTTTTTTCTTCGTCATTGATGAGCTCTATTTCCTCATTAGATTTCATCTTACGCCCTAATACCAACCAGCGTTTTATGCTGTGATAGCCGCCTACCATCCCACTGATGATCAGGGCTCCCATAGCGATAAGGAATAAGGGCGGGAAAAGTTCAGCTAGAAATAATAACGCAAGCGAACCGGTGACAAGAATACTGGCCCCGTCACTACCCAACCTTGGAACTTTCGTTTCCCCAGTGGTTATTTCAGAGTAGTCACCGTAGGCCTTGTAGGCCTTTCTAATCCTAAGTTTCGGGCTGGGCCATAATCCATTATGAGATAAAAATCTCGTAAATTGGTTCACAATATGTAATAGAATACCTCTTTAGTTACCCATCTCACTTTTTTATAATTATACGCCTATTTATAAGCTATTACTATTTTCTATAAAGCTATAAAGCTATAAAGCTATAAAGCAAATACCTCGCCATTAATGACAAAAACCCCTTAACCACGTATACTTTTGGCCATAGAGCAAACTCTAATCTATAAGGAATGATAATGACAAAAAACTACCGGGTAGCCGTTGTTGGGGCAACAGGGGTTGTTGGTGAAATGGTATTAAGGCTATTACGTGAGCGTAAATTTCCTATTAGTGAGATTTTTGCCGTTGCCAGCAAACGTTCAGCTGGGGGACCGGTATTATTTGGTAATAAATCATTATTGGTGCAAGATTTAGCAGAATTTGATTTTAGCCGAGTGGATCTGGCTTTTTTTTCCGTTAACAGTGATGTTTCTGCTATTTATGCTCCAAAAGCTGCTGCGGCTGGTTGTGTGGTGATCGATAAATCCGCGCATTTTCGCCAAGATGATGAGGTGCCATTAATTGTTCCGGAAGTCAATTCAGCTCATTTAGCGCTTTATAAAAAACGTCATATTATTGCAACTCCAAATTGTTCTACCATCCCTATGGTGATGGCATTAAAACCTATTTACGATCAAGTCGGTATTGCTCGAATTAATGTAGCAACGTATCAATCTGTTTCTGGAACGGGTAAAGATGCGGTATTAGAATTAGCGACACAAACCAGTTTATTATTAAATGGTGCGCCGATAAAACCACAGATTTATCCTAAGCAAATTGCATTTAATGTGATCCCGCAAATTGATCATTTCGAAGAGAATGGCTATACCCGCGAAGAGCTAAAAATGCTGTGGGAAACACAGAAAATTCTGGGTGATAAATCGGTGATGGTTAATGCAACCACCGTGCGCGTGCCGGTATTTTTCGGTCATAGTTTAGCGGTACATATAGAAACGCGCGATAAAATCACTGTAGAGCAAGCAACAGCATTAATGAAAGCAATGCCTGGTGTGAAAATAATCGACACACGCAAGCCGGGCGGTTACCCAACACCAGTTGGTGATGCTGCTGATAATGATACTGTTTGGGTTGGTCGTATCAGAGAAGATATTACACATCCTTGTGGATTAAATATGTGGATCGTGACCGATAATATTCGTAAGGGTGCTGCGACAAATGGGATTCAAATTGCGGAGTTGTGGGTTAAGGAGTTTGGGATTTAATATTCTCAAACTTCACCTTACCCTCGGCAAACCATCCAATCACCCTAGGATATAATTCATGCTCTAACACCAAGTTGCGGGCAGCCAATGATTCTGGGGTATCATCAGGTAAAATCGCCAAACGACTTTGTGCAATTAAAGGTCCGCCATCTAATACATTGGTTACAAAATGAACACTTGATCCGTGTTCTTTATCTCCAGCAGCAATTGCTTTTTCATAAGTATGTAATCCAGGATATTTTGGCAATAAAGAGGGATGAATATTAATCATTTTTCCTAAATAATGTGCCACAACATCTTGACTTAAAATTCGCATATATCCTGCGAGCACAATTAAATCAGGATGATAGCTGTCAATGGTTTTTATCAAAGCACTATCATGATCTGCTGTTGTAGTAAATTGTTTAGGATCAACAATAGCACTGGGAATTTGCGCATTTTCTGCTCTTTTTAAGCCAAAAGCGTTAGGATTGCTGCTAATTACGGCCACCACTTGTGCATTGATTTTATGCTGTTGGCAGGCATCAATAATGGCTTGTAAATTTGATCCATTGCCAGAAAATAACACCACAATACGTAATTTATTTATCATGAGGATCCCATATGTTCTTTTATAAATTCATCCAATAGCAGTTGTTGCTCTGCTGATAATGTCATTTTTTCCAATAAATCAGGACGTTTTAACCAAGTACGACCTAATGCTTGTTGGGAGCGCCAGCGATTAATCGCTTGATGATCACCACTTAATAATACGCTAGGAACAACTTGTTCATTGATTATTTCTGGTCTTGTGTAATGGGGATGATCTAATAATCCTTCGCTAAAAGAATCTTGCAATGCCGATTGCGCATCGCCAAGGGCGCCAGGTAATAAACGGATAATACCATCAATAATCACCATTGCACCTAGTTCGCCGCCACTTAAAATATAATCCCCTAAGGATAATTCCAGATCAACAAAATCCATAAAACGCTCGTCAATTCCTTCATATCTGCCGCAAACAAATACTAATTTCGGCTGAGAAGATAATTGTTGTAATACAGATTGTGAGAGTAATTGTCCTTGCGGAGATAAAGCAATAACCGGTGTTTTATCGCCCAGTTGGTTTTTTGCTCTACCAAGAGCTGCTTGTAACGGAGCTACCTGCATCACCATACCAGGACCGCCACCGTAAGGTCTGTCATCAACCCGTTGATGGGGTAGAGGAGCGTCATCACGAGGGTTAAAATGATGTAATCGAACGTGTTGATTTTCAATAGCACGTCTGGTGATACCGCAATCGGAAATAGCGCGAAACATTTCAGGAAAAAGGCTAATAATGCCAATATCCATGATTAAAACTCTGCATCCCAATTAACATAAAGACAACGATTAGCTATATCAACACGCACGATGATATCATCTAAAACGTAAGGAATTAGTCGTTCTTTATCACCGCGAATTACCATGACATCACTAGCGCCATTATTAAATAAATAATCAATAGTACCTAACATAACTCCCTCTTGATTAATTACTTGTAATCCTTCTAAATCATGCCAGTAGTACTCGTTATCGCTAAGCTTAGGTAATTGTGCGCGCGGAATATAAAGATTAAGATGGGTGCATAAACCGGCCATATTTCTGTCATCACAACCTTCAATATGACCAACAAAACTTTTTCCTTGTGCGCGCCACTTATCACAGGTAATAACATACCAACCTTGCTGCCATTGACATAGCCAAGGATGATAAGTAAATAAGTTGTCAGGGGAGTCGGTATAAGAGTGGATTTTTATCCACCCTTGTATACCATGAGGTGCGCCTAATTGCCCGATAATAACGGGATCAATAGGTACATCGATACGATTTGCTATAAACGGTAAGACTGCAGGAGCAATCATAACGATTAAGCAGCAGCGTCTTGCGTACTAACAGCAGCAGGTTGGTCTTTTAAAAGTTGTGCCACACGATCAGAAGGTTGTGCACCAATAGCTAACCAATGGTTAACGCGATCTTGTTTAATGGACAAACGAACTTCACCGCCACGAGCGATAGGGTTAAAAAAGCCCAAACGTTCGATATAACGTCCATCACGACGATTACGGCTGTCAGTAACAACCAAATGATAAAATGGGCGTTTTTTCGCGCCAGCACGAGCCATACGAATGGTAAGCATGTCATTCCTCAACAGTAAAACGAAGGCCAATAAGACCCCTAATGTCGCGTGATTATACGCTAGTTTGAAGGTTTAGCAAAAGTTTTTTTTACAAAGTTGGTAGTTTGGGGACAACCACCGCTTAATGCTTAGGCGCACCTTGTAATTCGGATTTTCCTATGCTAAGTTGTTAGTTTTATGACTTTTTCACATTGATATAGGGGCGGTTATGTGGTTAGAAGATGTAAAGGCGTGTCTTGCAGCAGAGATTAAAAAATTAAAAGCTTTACTTGCCACACTACTGCTTCATCAAGATCACCCCTTTATTGCGTTAACTATTATAGATGCAAAAAGAACGGGATCGGAACTACAAAGTTTGCTTTGCAGTATTCAAGCCAGACGAGGCGGCTCGGTATCCACAGAGGATACTAATGAGATGTCCGATTTAGGCACTCAGTCAGAAAGGGCTATAATCGCCTCTGTTATTAAGGCGGTTTTTTTAAGGCGTCAAATGACGGGTGTTATGTCAGCAGGGTATGGCTATTTTTTATGTCCTTCCAGCGTGGTTAATCAATCTTGTAGAAGAATCGCTGCATTGGTAGCAGATGATGGTGTGTTTACTCAAAAGACAGTAGATAAGGGTAAAGATGTTGAACAGAAAACTGGCGATTCCGCACTTTTTAAAGTGTTGTTATCAGAGTTTACTATCACGGGTACACAAGATCTTTTAGAAGGTATAATTGATGAACCTCCTACCTATGGGATGGTTGTTTATAGTGAACAATTATGCACAACAAAGACTGGACCTGTAATCAGCATTCCTCATTTATTTCGCCATGATTTAACAACGATATTAGCTGCATTTTATCTTAATAAAGACCAAATTGAGCAGCTCAAATTAAATCCAAAGAGTAATTTTTACAATACGAAAATTACCCCTTTAACCTCTTTAGAAAAAGCAGCTGTTTGTAATTTCAAACTCGATTCTCATGACAAGACCTTAAATGATGCACCAAAAAAGTTTTTTTTAAGTTTGCAAAGATTGGTGCGAGCAATCACCACCCGCGATCTTGATTTCTTGACAATGCTCTCTATGTTGCAAGATGCTGTTCGTACGAATGATCATACTTATATTCAGGCAGCTTTTGAAGATTTTTTAGGATATTGGGATAATCTGAACGAGCAGAAAAAAATCCAATTTAGTCACTGGCATTTCGAATTTAATAGAGAGTCAGCAATTCCTTTTATTAGTTGTATTAATCTTATAAAAGCATATCTTGACCTCAAAGAATTTAGCTCGGTTTCTTGGATCATTACTTATATAGAGAGAACTTTTTTAGATGTGCAGGAGAAAAATGGAAATTATGATATATGTTACATGAAGTTAGAACTCGACTCTTGGTCTACCTATTGTAAGCTGCTTGCGAGTCAACTAGAGCAGGCCTATCACCTTTGTAGAAATCTCCTTTCAGTTGAACCTGCAGAGGCTATCGAAGCAAAACCAGAACAAATAAAAGAAGTTTTAACTATTATTGAAAGCAAAAAAACAGCGGGGAATGAAGCTTTTCCTTTGGTTATGGTTGGTGCAAGGTCTATAGGGCTAGCATTCTCTCAGTTAAATCCAGGACAGCATGAAACCTATTTACATACTATTTTTTCTTCCACAGCCAATTTGTTTACATGGGCAGCAGATTTTCAAAGAACATTTAAATTTATACCAGATGAGCATTTAGCAACAGTATGTAATTTGCTACTGCCATTTTTAGAGAAATATTTATGTTTAAATAAAAAAGCCGATGATCGCACAAGCAATCAAGCATTTTTAAACCTCAAAAATTTAGTGTGTGAGCTATCAGTGGCGCAATTAGTCGTGGTTTTGGATGTTATTAAGGACAAACTACCACAAATTATATCCTCTCCTAACCGATTTAATTTACTTCTCCAGGCTGTGCAAACGGAGCAGGATAAATGTGTGAGTATTTACAACGCCATGAAAGATCAGCTAAAGCCTGCCAATGGTGTGGAGTTTCAAGCCGTAATGCAATATCTTACATTTAATACCACCATATCAAGAGAGTTTTATCAACGATGCAAAAAAGGCGATATGATAAATATTTTCGTTATGATTAATAAAGTTGCTGATAAAACCGTGTTAGATAATTACCGAAGTTTTATGGCAGGCCTGCCATGCGAAGACTTAAAAGTAGAAATTACTTCCGCCTTATATGAAGTTATTACGTGTCGGTATATACCAATTTACAAAGCGTTAAGAAAAGCACAATGGGGATTTTGGAAAACTAATTTAGTTCGTGATTTAGAGAAATTGGACAGTGAAGCAGAGAAAGTAGAGCGAGTCCTGGAGCATGCTAGTATTAGTGCAAACAGTCGCTCAGCCGTTGCCTGGGGACTTGCATGCAAATGGAGTGATGGGGATGTTAATCTTCTTCAAGACATTATGGCTAAGGCGGAAAGCAATTTAGGAGGTTTCGTGCTACTCCTTAGAAATGGTCTGTTTGCTCTTAGCACATCTACTGCTACACCAGTACAACCTACAGCAGAAGTTAATCAGGCAATGAAAGCTGCTCTGGAAACCGAATTAACAGCTATTCGTCCAGTAACATTTGTTCGGTAAATATATTGTAGCCTTGATGGAATAGGAGGATATAAAAACGCGTCTTACAGCCGAGATTAAAAATCTATGATCTCTAATTCATACATTATTGTTAACAGGAGACAGTCATTATTGTAAGGTTTAATTCTACCTTGTAATCAGAAATACTCCATGTTAACTTGGTAGTATTATGGCTGTTTGGGGTTAATACATGCAGTTAGAAGCATTCCAGGCGTATCTTGCGGGCGCGATTAAAAGGTTAAGAACGTTACTTAGTACATTATCGCTGCATCAAGAGCATCCATTTATTGCGTTAACCATTGCGGATACAAAAAGCACGGGGCGGGAACTACAACGTTTGCTTTCTAGTATTCAAGCAAAACAACGCGACTCAACAAAACCTATCGCATATAATGAAGTAGAGCTATCTGACTTAGGTAATTTGTCAAAAAAGGTTATTGCGCCAGAAAGCGTTATTCAATCAGAAAGGGCTATAATTGCGTCCCTTATAAAAGAGGTTCTTTTAAGACGTCAAATGACTGATGTGATGTCGGCAGGGTACGGTTATTTTTTATGCCCTCACAATATTGTCAATGAAATTTATAGAGATATGGCTCGACCGATAGCAGATGAATATGAAGATAGAGATTATGCTGCAGAGAGAGCAGAATTTATTATTACAAGTACTCCACCAAAAGCTGATGACACTACAGTTTTTAGAATGTTATTACCAGATTATACAATCATTGGCAGACAGGATCTTTTACAAGGTATAATCAAAGAGCCTCCTATCTATGGGATGGTTGTTTATAGCGAACAATTATATACAACAAAGACCGGCTCTGTAATTAGTATCCCTCATTTATTTCACCATGATTTTGCCACGATACTAGCCGCATTCTATCTCGATGTAGGACAAATTGAGCGATTAAAAGCAAATGTTAACAGTGGTTTTTACAAAACAACAATTACTCCTCTCACCCCTTTAGAAAAAGCAGCTGTCTGTAATTTTAAATGGATGTCTTCTGACAAAATGTTAATTGACGCACCTAAAAAATTTTTTTTATGGTTAAAAGCATGGATGAGAGCAGAAAACAGACTAGATCTTAACTTCTTAGCAATGCTTTCTATGATGCAAGATGCCATTCGTATGCAGGATGATACTTACATTCAGGTGGCTTTTAAGGATTTTTTATGGTACTGGAGTAATTTGACAAATAAACAACAAGATTTATTTACTGACTGGTATTTTTCCCATAGTAAAGAATTACTCTCTTTTAATGATATTGTTTCTCTTATAAGAGAATATCTTACTAAAAATAACTTTAAAGCCGTTTATTGGCTAATTGGCATTACAGAGGACATTTTTCGGTGTGTACGAACGAAACAGGGAAATTATACTGTATGCTATATGCAGTTAAAGCAGAGAAAGAACTATATTACACTGCTTACACATCAACTACAGATCGACCATCAACTTTGCCAACGCATTTTGGGCGACTCTGACTCTGCAGAATTAGTTAAGATGCGTCCTGATAATCCTTGGTCTTCTCAAGAAAAACAAAAGATAAAAGAAGTTTTAGCTATTATTATTAAAGCTGAGAGAACAGCAGGCAAAAAAACCTTCCCTTTAGTAATGACCAGTGCAAGATCTATAGGTTTAGCATTCTCTCAGTTAAATCCAGTGCACTATGAGGCTTATTTGCATACTATTTTTGGCTATACAGGCGGCTTATTTACACACGCAGTAGATTTTAAGAGGGCAATGAAATTTGTAAGAACCCGACATCTAGCGACAGTATTTAATTTATTGCTGCCATTTTTAGAGAATTATTTATGTTTAAATAAAAAAACTGATGAGCGCACAAGCAATCAAACATTTTTAAACTTCAAGGATTTAGTTCGTGAACTATCGATGCCGCAATTAGTAGTGGTTTTGAATGCTATTAGGGACAAATTGCCACGAATTATGTCCTCCCTTAATCGATTTAATTTACTTCTTCAATTCGTAGAAACGGAGCAGGATAAATGTGAATTTATTTACAACACGATGAAAGATAAACTAAAGCCTGTCAATGGTGTGGAATTTCAACTGGTAATGCAATATCTTAGATTTAGCACTAGCATTTCAAGAGAGTTTTACCAACAATGCAAAAAAGACGACATAGTAAATATTCTAGTTATGATTAATACAGTTGTTGATAAAACAGTGCTAGATAATTATCGAGGCTTTATCGAGTACTTGCCACATGAAGACTTAAGAGGGGAAATTATTTCTGCTCTATATCAAGTTATTACGTGTCGGTATATACCAATTTACAAAGCATTAAGAAAAGCGCAATGGGGATTTTGGAGGACTAATTTAGTTGATGATTTAGAAAAATTGGGCAGTGAAGCAGAGAAAGTAGAGTTAGTACTAAAACACGTTAGTATTGGCACAAGCACTCGCTCAGCCGTTGCTTGGGGTCTTGCCTGCAGATGGAGTGATAGGGACGTTAATCTTCTTCAGGAAGTTCTTGCGAAGGCGGAAAGTAATTTAGGAGGTTTTGCGCTGCTCATAAGAAATGGGCTGTTTTCTCTTGGCGCATCTCCTGTCTCACCGGTACAACTTACAGAACAACCCGAGCAACTAATAACAAACGCTGTACAAACCGAGTTGGCAGCTGTTCGCTCCGTCTCATTTATGCTTAATCGTACCTTGTAATTCGAGTTTTCCCATGTTAAGTTGTTAGTTTTGTGACTTTTTGTATTAATAAAGAGGCAGTTATGCGGGTAGAAGAGCTCAGGGCGATTCTTGTAGAAGAGAGTAGAAAGTTAAGATTTTTACTTACTAATACGTTATTGCCCCATCAAGAACATCCCTTTATTGCATCAACTATTGTGGATGCAAAAAGAACGGGACGGAATATAAATAACTTACTTTCTGCTATCCAAGAAATACAGGGCAAGCCAGCATCTCAAAATGGGGATGAGTTGGAGATGTCTACTGCGCCTATGAAAGATAGTGACCAGGATAGGGAACAAAAACGGTTAATTAGGTTAGTTATTCAATCACTATTTTTAACTCGTCAAGTAGCAGATGTTATGTCGGCAGGGTATGGTTATTTTTTATGCCCTCATCATGTGGTTAATGAATCTTGTAGAAGAATCGCTGCATTGATAGCAGAAGATAGTGATGTAGTTGTTGAGCAGGCAGAAGATAGTGGTGTAGTTGCTGAGCAGACAGCAGTTGACGATGCAGGCGCTCAACAGAAAGCCAGCGATGCTGCGATTTTTAGAGTGTTATTACCAGAATATACTATCACGGGTAGACAGGATCTTTTAGAAGGTATAATTGATGAACCCCCTATCTATGGAAATGTTGTTTATAGTGAGCAATTATATACAACAAAGACTGGGCCTGTAATTAGTATTCCTCATTTATTTCGTCATGATTTTGCAACGATATTAGCCGCATTTTATCTTAGTGCAGAACAAATTAAGCAGTTAAGAGATGATCCTGCGAGTAGTTTTCACAATACAACAATTACCTCTCTCACCTCTGTAGAAAAGGCGGCTATTTGTAATTTTAACTTTCTACTTAATGGCAAACAGTTAACTGATGGATCCAAAAGGCTCTTTGTAAGTTTACAAAGCTGGATACGGGCGAAAACCAATCCGAATCTTACATTTTTTGATATGCTCACTATTTTACATGAGACTATTCACATGAATTATAAGACTTACATTCATGCGGTTTTTTTCGATTTTTTAGCGTATTGGGATAATCTGGATGACACACAAAGAACGAGATTTACCAACTGGCATTTACAATTTAATAGAGGGATCCCGATCACTTTTAGTGCCTTTATTAAGCATATAAGAGAATATCTTCGTGATAACAGCTTTACAACAGTTTATTGGCTCATTGATTCTATAGATAAAATTTTTTTGGATGTGCAGGCGAAAAAAGGAGATTATAAGGCATGCTATATGAAGTTAGCAGATGGGACATATTCGTCATGGCCCAATTATTGTGAAACACTTAAGAATCAAGTAGGGGAGGCATATCACCTTTGTAGAAATTTTACTTCAGGTAATCGAGAAAATAGCTTTCAAGTAAAAGGAAATCAAGTAGACGAAGTTTTAACTATTATTATGGTTAACAAAGCAGCAGGGAAGGAAGCTTTTCCTTTCGTTATGGATGGTGCAACTTCTATAGGTTTAGCATTATCCCAGTTAAATCCAGTGCACTATGAACCCTATTTGCATACTGTTTTTTCCTGTACAGGCAATCTATTTACACGCGCAGTAGAGTTTCAGAGCGTATTTAAATTTGTGCCAAGCGAGCATTTGGCGGCAGCATGTAATTTGCTACTGCCCTTTTTAGAGAATTATTTATGTTTAAATAAAAAACCCGATGAACGCACAAGCAATCAGTCTTTTTTAAGACTCAAAGAATTAGCGCGAGCATTATCTGTTGAACAATTGCAGGTGGTTTGTAATGCTATTAAGGACAAACTACCACGTATTATATCCTCTCTCAATCGATTTAATTTAACTCTTCAAGCTGTGCAAACGGAACAAGATAAATGTGTGGTTATTTACAACGCGATGAAAGATCAGCTACAAAAGCCCGTCAATGGTGTGAAATTTTATACTACAATGCAGTCTTTGATAGAGACCGCAGTACCTGCGGAGCTCTATATTACATGTAAGGCTGGTAATATCGCCAATATCATAGCTATGATTAATCATGTTGATGAGGAAAAAAGAACTATATTAGATAACTTTGAAGGTTTTATGAAGAGTTTTTCTAATCCTGGCAATCTGACTAAGCAAACAGAAATTATCGATGCGTTGTTTGAAATTATTGAGTGTCGATATATACCCATTTACTCAGCATTAAGAGAAGCACAGCAAGGAATTTGGAAAACCAATTTGGTGGGTTATTTAAATCGATTTGAGACCACCAGAGAAAAAGTTGAATATCTATTAAAACATATTAGTGTTAGTGGTGGCAGTCGCTCAGCACTTGCTTGGAGATTAGCATGCCAATCATCTAATCACGATGTAGAGCTTTTTCAAAAAGTTATAAGAGAAGCATCTGCACGTAATTGGTTGGGCGTACCGCGATATATAGCAAACACGTTCCTTGAATATAGTGCTCCTTATATGATAAGAGCGGAAGTAAGACGCAGTTTAGAAGTAGATGCACAGCCGGTTACGGTAGATGAGACGGATCCAGTAGCAATAGCTGTGCGCCAACAGTTAACGATTATTCGTCCACTTAGCTTTACGCTTTGAAAAAATGCTTAGGATGGCTCAATTTCTGTGACCAACCCTTGCAATTGATATAATACCGCTAACGCTTCACGCGGTGTTAAATTATCAATTGATAAATGGCGTATTTTTTTCACAATAGGGTGGGGCTCACTAGCTGATTGTTTAGGTATTACAACCTTCCTGGCACCATCATCCGTAAATCGCGTAGCCTCAAGTTGCTCTAATTTCTGCTGTGCCATTTTTAATACTGACTGTGGAATACCAGCCAATTGTGCCACTTGCAAACCATAACTTTTACTAGCAGCACCTTCCTGCACGCTATGTAAAAATACAATCCCATTTTCATGTTCTACTGCCGCAAGATGAATATTCGCACAACCTGCTAATTGCTCAGCCAATTCTGTTAATTCAAAATAATGCGTTGCAAATAACACATAAGGATGTAATTGTTCTGTTAAATACGTAGCACAAGCAAATGCAAGCGATAAACCATCAAATGTGCTAGTGCCACGGCCAATTTCATCTAATAAAATTAAACTGTGTTCAGTTGCATGATGTAAAATAGTCGCTGTTTCCGTCATTTCCACCATAAAAGTCGAGCGATTGCTGGCTAAATCATCGGAAGCGCCAATTCGAGTAAAAATTCTATCGACTTTACCGATCTGTGCTTTTTTAGCTGGCACAAAACTACCGATATGAGCTAGTAAAACAATTAATGCGGTTTGACGCATATAAGTGGATTTTCCACCCATATTAGGGCCGGTAATTAATAAGGTGTGACGTGTAGCATCTAAGCAAATATCATTAGGAATAAAAGGTAATTCAGTGAGCTGCTCGATAACAGGATGACGCCCTTGTTCGATAATAATTTCTTTTTTATCCGTCAATGTAGGGCAATCCCAGTGCAAACGCATAGCGCACTGTGCTAAATTATTAAGCACATCGATTTGTGCTAATGCAATAGCCGTGTTTTGTAAGGGTTTTAAAACCCGTAATAACGTATCTAGCAATTCATCATATAATATTTTTTCGCGGGCCAACGCTTTTTCTTCGCTGCTTAATACTTTGTCTTCAAAAGATTTTAATTCGGGCGTAATAAAACGCTCAGCATTTTTTAATGTTTGACGGCGCATATAATTGGTTGGCGCTTGTAATGCTTGTACTTTGCTGATTTCTATATAATAACCATGTACCCGATTAAAACCCACTTTTAAACTGCTTAATTGCGTTCGAGCTTTTTCCTGCGTTTCAAGATCAATTAAAAATTGTCCGGCATTGACATGTAAAGATCGTAATTCATCGAGTAATTGATCATAACCAGGTGCAATAACGCCACCTTCACGTGCTAATGTCGGTGGATTATCGACTAATGCTTTTTGTAGCGTAACGAGTAACTCATCAAAAGAATCAATGGATTTTTCCAGCTGCTGTAATAAAGGAGCGTTTAATTTACTAAGTAATTTTTTAATGGCTGGCAATTGCGATAAAGCTTGACGCAATTGCAATAAATCGCGTGGTCTCGCTGAACGCAAACTAATTCGCGCTACAATGCGCTCCATATCGCCAATTTTTCGTAAATAATCATATAAAGTTTCGCCAACTGTTTGTAATTGACGAATCGCCATTTGTCGCTGCGTCAAGGTATCGCGATGACGCAAAGGGCGTAATAACCAGCGTTTTAATAAACGATTTCCCATTGGTGTCGCTGTTTTATCCATCACACTAGCCAAGGTATTATCGGTTTTATTTTGCAAGTTGGTAATTAATTCTAAATTACGTTGCGTAGTTGCATCGAGAAAAATCGTATCATCAATATTTTCAACATGTAGTGATTGAATATGCGCCAATGCTTGCACAGTACATTGTGTTATTTGAATATAGCGTAATAGAGCTCCTGCCGCCTGAATAGCCAACGTTAATCCATCACAACCAAATCCACCTAAATGTTGCGTACTAAATTGCTCGCACAATAATTTATAATTACTTTTAAGATCAAAATCCCAAATAGGACGTCGACACACTGTGTATTTATTACTATGGTTTGCGGCCTGATTTTCCGCTAATAATAATTCCGCCGGATGCAATCGTTGTAATTCACTTTGCAACACCGTCTCATTCTCCACTTCACACACGCAAAATCGACCATTAGTAATATCTAGTGCTGCAATACCAAATTGCTGTCCATTTTCACTATGCACTGCAACCAGTACATTATCTTGATACTCATTTAATAACGCTTCATCAGTGATAGTTCCTGGTGTAACAATACGCGTTACTTGTCTTTCTACAGGGCCTTTACTGGTAGCGGGATCACCAATTTGCTCACAAATTGCAACAGATTCACCTTTTTGCAGTAATTTGAGTAAGTAGCCTTCCACTGCATGAAACGGCACACCAGCCATAGGAATAGGCTCACCCGCAGATTGCCCGCGGGAGGTTAAGGTAAGATCCAATAAAAATGCCGCATGTTTTGCATCATCGTAAAAAAATTCATAAAAATCACCCATCCGATAAAGTAATAATTTATCAGGATAATCTGCTTTTATGCGCAAATATTGCTGCATCATAGGCGAATGTGTCGTGGATGTGCTTTGCGCCATCAACTTTCTCCATTAAATCATTAGTTCATGTTCAATAGTTTTTACTTCAACAGTTGGATAGTAACGTACTAATAATATTTGTGCTCCTAAAGATAATAGGAAAAATACAAATACCATAACGGCTACTGGCATGATAGTTCCGTTAAATAATATACCAGATAATGCCACCATCAAAGCGATAAATAATAACCGTGTCGCGTTGGATAGGGCAGAGGCAATACCTTTTAAGTCAGGGAAAATTTCCATATATTCACCAAACATAATACCGATTCCTAATGCAAAACCCATACTGTTTATCGACATGGCAATGGTAATCAATAAAGGATTAGTGGGTGCTAAAAAGCTAACCAATAATAATGAAGAACTACCTATCGCAATTAATCCCATACCTAAGTTTTTGGTAGTATGCATGCCAAAGTGGCTAATCACTTTGCTACTAAATACACTCATCAAACCAAAAGCAAGTAATACCGCGCCTTGATAAAACCCATATAATGTTTGATCAACACCTAGATTATTAATAAAAATCAAGGAAAGATTACTGATATATACCATGTGCCCTGAGAAAATGCAGGCAATGATCAATAAAATACCTAATGCTTGTGGATGAATCATTAGCTGTTGGTAACCCGTATAGATACTTTTTAGTTGTAATGAGGTGCGTTTTTCAACAGGATGTGATTCTTTCAAACCAAATACCACAATAATTAGCGAGATAAAAGCAAGCACTAATAATAGAATAAAATTTGCTTTCCATCCCCAATTACCGGCTAAATAATTACCAACAATAGGCGCGCCTGCCATCGCAAGTGTAATCAAGCTATTCATAATGCCCAATTTTTTTGCTGCTTGCTCTTTATTGTAAAGATCATAAAGAATAGCACCCGGCGCTACAAATGAGGCGCTAGTACCAACACCTTGCCAAAAACGCCAAAAAAGCAGCATTTCTATGCTATCTACAATTAGGCAACCAATACTGGCGATACAGAAAATCACACAACCAGAAATTAATACCGGTCGTCTGCCGTAAGTATCAGCTAATGGCCCATAAAATAAACTGGCAAGACAAATACCTAAAAAGTTTATGCCAACAACAAGCTGGATCATAACCTCAGTCGTTGCAAAATAATTTTGCATTGCAGGAAAACTAGGTACAAACACATCGGTTTCCATCGCTGCTGTAGTGACAGTAATTAATATAATAAATAGGATAAACATATCCGATGCTTGGACTCGTTGTAATAAGTTACGCATATAACGGCCTCGTTAAATTAAAATAATGATAATTTGTAGATAAATTAATGCTATAAAAAATTGTATAGACTTTAAGAAGAGCCTATTCAAGCGGTGAGGGTGCCCTTGGTCAGGGTAATGATAGTTTTGCAGATGCTCATGGCACGTTACCTTTACGTAAGCGATAAGGGAAATGTTAACAGAGGGGTAGGAGCTGCGTCAAATATTTTTGAGCTCCCTCAGAGCCCCATTTACGGAGGATCTATCTACATCGTCATCCTCGCGAAAGCGGGGATCCATACGATGTTGACTATCCGATGGATCCCCGCTTTCGCGGGGATGACGATGTAGTGGGTTTCAAATTGAATCTCAAAAAAACGTGTTTAAAAAGCAAGTCGATCCCTCAAGTTAGGAGTTGCGTGGTTTAGGTCTCTCAACTTGGCAGGCAACCTCGATACCTTTTAAAAGTTTATCACTGCTTGTTTCAACGTCGGGACGCTTTTCACTAAAAAACACATTGCGATGTTGCTGCATAAGTTGTAAATTTGTCACACCATCAGCTCGGCCTGTTACAGGGGCTTTTTCCCAGCTGGTAATAGCATCTTTAATTCCTTTACTATCTGTTGCTGCATTTATTGCATTTTTTAGCTCCACCAAGGCTCGTTCTTTAGGGCCAAATTTGCGCATAAATATTGGGTAAGCAGCTAGACGTTTAGCAATATGCGTATCAATTCGGTCGCTTAAATTTTTTTGAACTGATTTTACATAAACAGAAATTTTCTCAGGAATATTTTCTAATTTTACATGTTCTCTATCTAAATGCATGAGTTGTCGATAAATCTTTTGAGCCGCTCGAGGGTTGCTATCTATCTTTTGATTAATTTGCTGAGTATCAATATTAGGCCCCAAAATTCGTTGAACACCTTCTGTCGATACGCCACTAAAATCTCTTTTGGTTGCAGCCACCTCCTCCATAACAAGAGCTACTTTTCCTCTTACTTCTTTTTAAATTTCATCAAATCTTTCTTGATGTTCACCTAAATTTACATCAGCTGCTTTGTCTGCTCCTGAACTTAATGCATGTTCTGTTAATTTTATAGCAGCAAATAATTTATTATATGCATCAGTTATATCTGCAGCATTAGCTTTAGGATGATTAACTTCTTTATTAAACGTTTTAAGTAATGACTCAATATACTCTGCTATTTTTGATGAGGTAAGACTTTCCTTCTCAACTGAGGGAGGAGTATTTTCTATAAACGCTTTCATGAGCTCATCAATTTGGGCTTTATTAGTTGCAATTTGCCTTTGATAACCAGCTACATCTAATTCTTCACTAGCGCTAGGCGCTACTAGTTGACTAATTTCTGCTAAGTTGGACAATGCACGTTGTTGCCAAGTAGTATCCGTGGTAATCGCTGCAAAAGATTCTCTTACAATGGGTACTTGAGTTGCATAATGTTGAGTCAAATATTCCTGTTGCCTTTTTAATAACACCAATGTTGTTCCAGGCGCTATATTAAAACGTTGTAAAGCAGCTGATGAAATTTGCATGCCATAAAGCGGATCATTGCTTCCATCGGTTTGATGGGGATTAAAATTACCTTTTTTTAATACTCCATCGCGATCATCATACCCTTTGTTTGAAGTGTAAGAAAAAGGCGTTGGAAAGCTGTTATCTAGAGTAATCGGCTTATCTCCATAAGGTGCTGGCATATAGCCATATTGCACTCCTGCTGTTTCTAAGGCTTGCCAGCAACTTAACATGAGATTTCGCCATTCTAGCGGTGTTTTTTCATAGCGTTGAGTTACGGTATCACGGCGCATATAAACACATAACTCTTTTCCGCGTTGATCTCTATCCGAAGCTGTTTTTGTTCCATCCCATTTAATAGCTGGATTATCAGTGGTTGAAATGCCTTCACCATTTAGCAGTAATATTTTCCAGTCTACACCTGCTGCATCGAGAATAGGTGCCACAGCTTGATAAGCTTTATTTAAGTTCTCTTGTGTTGGAAATATTGCTATGCGAAATTGCCAATCATCATATGGAGCGCTAGTATCACGTCGTCCTTCGGGGACAGAAGAGTGTATCTCACCATCTATAAACCCACTTCTTTGGGGTACAGTTACTGGTGTAGCTGATGGACTTGCAGGTTGAGTTCGTTGCGCATTATTCATTGGTCCTGCACCTGCCATCGGAGCATTAAAATCAGTATTAGGCATAAAAAAACCTCACTACTACTTGGCCTTATGCATCCACTGCAACTGCTAGTAAAAAATAAAATACTCTCATTTCATCTTACCTAATAGCAGATGCCATTAATAGATTTTGGAGGGTAATTGACCTGTATCCAAAGTTGAATGAAGAAGGGAATTAATGTAAAAATGAATTAAATGATTATTATTTTGCACTGCAAGAAACCCGTTTCACACGGGTTGCTCTTTCGGCTTGTCTTTCCTGCGCTCGCGAGGGTGGGGGAAATGCTACGAAGAAAGAAATTATAATTTACTTGCGATCCTTCCTTCGTAGAAAAGTCAGAATTTTAAACTAAAATTCCGCGCAACGAATTAGGCAACGCTTCCGTTATTTCCACATCAATTAATTCCCCAATTAATTCACAAGAACCCGCAAAATTAACTACGCGATTATTTTCCGTTCGTCCTTGTAATTGGCTTTTATCTTTACGGGAAGTGCCTTCTACTAAAATAGATTGTATCGTCCCTACCATATCTTGGCTAATTTTCAGCGTATTGACCACAATACGTTCTTGTAAAATTGCCAATCGTTCTTTTTTAATTGATAGAGGTAAATCATCAGTTAAATCTGCAGCAGGTGTCCCTGGACGTGGGCTGTAAATAAAACTAAAACTATTATCATAGCTAATTTCATGAATTAAATTCATTGTATCAGTAAAATCTTTTTCTGTTTCTCCAGGAAAACCAACAATAAAATCGGACGAGATACTTAATTCTGGACGGATTTTACGTAAGCGGCGAATTTTATTTTTATATTCTAATATTGTATGCCCGCGTTTCATTAACGCTAAAATTCTATCGGAGCCACTTTGCACAGGTAAATGTAAATGATTGACTAATTTAGGCACGGTTGCATAAATTTCAATTAATCTGTCGCTAAATTCAACAGGGTGGGAGGTGGTATAACGAATGCGTTTAATTTCATCTATTTCAGCAATGCATTCGATTAACAAAGCTAAATCAGCTATTTGACCATTTTCCATCACACCTCGATAAGCGTTTACATTTTGACCTAATAGTGTGATTTCGCGAACACCTTGTTCTGTTAGGCTAATAATTTCTGCAAGCACATCATCAACAGGACGGCTCACTTCTTCACCGCGCGTGTAAGGCACTACGCAGAAACTACAATATTTGCTACAACCTTCCATAATCGAAACATAGGCTTTTATGCCATTAGCTTGCGGTTCTGGTAATTTATCGAATTTTTCAATTTCAGGAAATGAAACGTCAACGGCTGGCATTTCAGTAATTTTTACTTGTTTTAATAAATGCGGTAAGCGATGCAATGTTTGTGGCCCAAATACGACATCAACAAAAGGCGCGCGTTTGATAATCGCATCACCTTCCTGACTCGCCACACAGCCACCTACACCAATAACAAGATGCGGTTTTGCTTCTTTTAATTCTCGCCAACGTCCTAACTCGGAAAATACTTTTTCCTGTGCCTTTTCACGAATAGAGCAGGTGTTCATCAACAACACATCCGCTTGGTTAATATCTTCGGTTAACTCTAATTCATGGGTTTTTTTCAATAAATCGGCAATACGCGATGAATCATATTCATTCATCTGACAGCCGTGGGTTTTGATAAAGAGTTTTTGCGACATGATGGAAACGACTTCTAGGGTAAAAATGATATAACAGGATAACGGGAGTTGCTGTGAGAAGCAATGGGGGAGTATCTTGCAAGGTAAGATAGGCAGGTTCATCCCCGCTTTTGCGGGGATCTGTGGACTCTTTTATTCTCTAATTTCGGCAAGAGGCTGGCAAATAAACCGTAGAAAGCGTGCCTTGAGCGCAGAACCAGTTAATGGTTCCTGTCGTATTACTAGGTGTTCCCGTCAAAGTAATAGTTCCGCCTGCTGCATCGCCCAATTTAGCAACTGGATCATTACTCAACTCTACCGTAATCACCACATTATTTCCGGGTGGGGTCCCACCACCACCTGACAAGGTAATTGCCCCAACATAGTGCCCATCATTACCGTTATTAGGAATTGTAATTTGTTCAGGTGTGGGTGTTACCCCATGCGTCGTAAAATACTCTTGAACTGACGCCTTAACTGGCCCCATCGCTGCCAATGCTTCACTAACTTTAGCGCGAATCGCATAGTTCTGATAAGCAGGCAACGCTACTGCCGCCAAAATACCAATAATAGCAATTGCAATTAGTAGCTCAATCAACGTGAACCCAAGAAACCGCTGCTTTCTCATCTCTTGTCTCCTTGCATACATAATAGAAACGGGCAAAACTCTTCATGCCCATAGCAAAACTTATAGAATAAATTAGGAAGTGAATAAATGCAAAGTAAAAAAACTTGTTTGGCTTATATGTTCTTCGTATAATGGCCATTCGCCGCCGACATAGCTCAGTTGGTAGAGCAACTGATTCGTAATCAGTAGGTCGCCCGTTCGATTCGGGCTGTCGGCACCATTGAAATCAATGGGTTAGAGGTTTTGTGATTTTTTCAAAAAAGGTGGGGTTAGGCCGGGGTTAGGAATACAAGCAAACAACAAGGAAAATATCTATTTTAATCATGTTCTTGGTTGGGCGAATTAAACCCAATAAAGCATTAATTATCAAACTCCTCATAGTTTGTTGTCATCACTTGGATTCATTTTCTCCTTAAGACATGATTTCCACCAATTCAGCAGCGAATTTCTAACTATATATTCAAAAAGGCTTAACATCATCGGTCCAACTTCCACTTTTTGGCTTTGTCCATCTTTTGCAATGAATAAAGAGCTGTTGGGTTTTTCTGCTAATTCATAAGGTATACCTGGAAGTCGCGGCATATAGCACATGTCAAGTGGAAAAGGGGTCCCGCTATGTAATGCCTTGGAACGATAATTGTATATGGTCATGAGAGGATTTTTACCACTATTTTGTTTAAGCTTGTCCCAAGCAATCTGCATGCTCTCGGGGACTCGAGGTGATGGTGGTTCAGGAAGAAAATCAATAAGGAATTTTAAGTACTTTTTGCCAACCCATTTTTTTTCAACAAATAGATTAGCAATTTTAAGTAATAAATCTGTTCCACCATGTTTTTCAACCTCAGTAGCTAAAGCCTCTTCTTTATCTCGGAAAATATTTACAGGGTCATTATCCGTTTTAATATGTTCCTTTGCTACAACTTCTATGGCTGAAACCAGCATAATCCAAGACAATTGTGGTTCTGATTCGATCAACCACAATGCATCGCGGTACAATTTGGCTGCGCGAATCAATAAAGTGGCTTGTTCAGTGTTTAATTGCATAAAAGATGAAAAGTAAGATTCGGCGCTATCTAATGAAAATTTTTTCTTTTGATCATAAATATTTTCTAAAGCACTAGGTAAAACTGCGTGCTCACCTACTAGACGGACTGCAGAGGGGTTAGTATGTGCCATATGAGCAATAGGTTTCCCATAATTATCACCATTCGTATCAAATAATCTATTGATTGTACCCGCCTTAATTCTAATACCTAGGCATAAAGATAATATAACTGCAATTTGATCGGGTGTATTCCCTTCTAAATAAAAATCAAAAGGAGCGCTCTCTGTAGCTGAAATTCTAGGAGTATTTAGTTCGGTGGGAGCAGTTGCTTGTGTGACAGAGTATTCCTCTAGGCGAAGGATTAATCTCATGACAATTACATTGTTACCGTTAAAAACATCTGGATTTAATATCTGATATGGGCTGTTTTCATTTAAAATTTCACCTTTAATAAAACAGGCATCAGTAAACAGTGGGTATTCTCCAATACTCATTATCTCATGCCCATCTTTTTTCTTTGCCAATTTTCATAACAAGAAGGGATCGTCATAATTTTTAATTCCTTATCAAAAACTTATTTGTTAATTAGTATCATTTAATAGCATGTCCACTCATCTTTGTTGTGCCTATGAGTAAAGTAAAAACAAAAAAATTAAGCATTGAGCGAGTGACGTAATAAAAGATCTAGGGCTCTATCATTCATCTTTATAAAAATAAAAGGACGGCCATCAAAAGTCTTAGTTCATCCATATTAGATTCTGCTAGGACAATCTATTAAATTTAGTGGCTTCCTACTTTGGCAACCATATTAAGAATTGATTTTTTATTTCCTTTGCTGCATCGGCCAGGCTCCATCCTTCGGTAGTAATATGGATTCCATTTTCTGCAGTAATAAGAATACCATCTGGTGAAGAAATTGGTCTTGCATGCGTTTGCAATAATTCAGGAGATAATAGTATGCCTATATCATATAGGAAAGAAGGTTCGTGCAATTTAGAATCTAGATTTTTCTCAAATAAAGATTGTGTAATAATGCCTTCGCCATTCATTTTCATGTATTCAAGGAATATATCTACAATTGCTTTAGGATCAAAGTTGTTATGATTTATTGCAAGCCACAAATCAAAAACGTCTCTTCCTTTTTTTCTTTGGTACAAAGCGCGTAATTTTGTGGCAATTAGCTCGTGGAAATGAAATGTATTCACTTGACAAAACCCAGTAAACCACTGAGAGGTTACAGAAAAATCTTTTTCCAGACGATCAAGAATTGAAAAACTTTCTTCAATGTTAATTTCAATTTTGATTCGAGCTTTAGACGCTGGTAATTTTTCCGTCATGAATGAATATCTTAATTTGACACTTCGTGCGGTACGGATTATTTGAGGATTCCCTAGCCATGGGGAAAGCTGGGCTTTTAGCTTATCAATGATTTCTCCTATAGGTCCTTTACTTGCTCTCACTAAATCAATATCTTCACTATAACGAGCTGCGGGTGAAAAAAATAGCTTATGTAAAGCAGTGCCCCCTCGAAAGGCTAATTCCTGTTTAAGATAGGGGTCATTAAAAATTTCTACGATGACTCTAGATAAAATCAAGTCTTGCTCTACCTGTGCATCATCTGCCCATGGTGCAACGTTTTTCCATTCAGTGATATAAGCTATTGGTATCATTCATCAGGCTCCACCGCAGTATTTACAATAATTTTCCACTTAGAATTTAGTTCTAAAGATCTATATGGTATGCTGGATACCAAGCGAACCCAATATAATTTTTTGTGAGCAAGAGTAAGGACAAGCTCATTAGCAATTTTGTTAAAACCTAAAAAATCCAATAAGTACCCTAAACGTTGCACCCAGAATAGTTGAGGATTTATTTCAGTAAGTATTACAAGTTTTTGTGAGTCAATTGATTCTACTAAATCTTGTAACACAGTAGCTACATTATTAATACCAGCAGAATGCTGGGGGGCAGTCACTAAATCAGCAGCAACTACCTCGGGCGTTGCTACCTCAATGGTGCCTGTAGGAGTATTAAATTTTTTTGTAGGAAATTGCAGGATATTTTTCTTAGCAATGAATTCAATATAAATTCTACCGCATTGAATGGGTGCACGATTTTTTGATGTTACAACTTGGAAGCGTTGTGGTTTTTGATGGGCAGCCCCATAAAATTGTGCAGCGCTTAAAAAACCAACGTAGTAGGGCATATTAAGATATTTCATCAAATCAGAAATAAACATATCCGCCGGAAGACAACCAAAAGCTTGGTATTCGGGAGGAACGATAAGGTAGAAACCCTTAGCTGGGCTGACGATTTGCTTTTTTTGTTTGAGCCGATGTAAGGCATTCAAGGTGGCAACTTTTGTAAGTTGAAAGGCTTTCTCGGCTTCTGAAACCGTAAAAGAATAACGACCATGGCTTTGAAGCTCATTAATAAATCCAAGCACTTTCATAAGAACACTCTAAAATGTTATAACTTATATAGCATATCGTTTTTTGATATATTAGTAAAGTTTTAACATAATTTACCTATTGGTAAGCAATCGTAGCCTTGACGGAGCGAAGCGATATCATGGGTCTTGCTTCAATTCAAAGATTGAAACCGTGGTGTCACTTTGTTCCATCAAGGCTACGCTCGCTTTGCTCCATCGGGGCTAAAGCCAAAAATGAATGACACTTAACGATTATCCCAAAACAAGATGGCTGTCCTTTTATTTGCACTTTTATTTGCAAAATAAACTATGTTTAATTTTTTAATTAATTCTAAAATGGATTGCCCGTTGCTATACTTCTAGAAATTCTAATCATCCATTCAATAAATTAACTTTCTTTCGGCTTAGCTGTTTACAGACGGCTTCAAACATGATATTAGTTATTTATATAACAAGTTATGGGTGGATATAATTATGGGTAGGCAAAAGAAAAACAAACAGGTGGCGGGAGGTGGTTCCCGCGATCTAGAACGAGGGGGAGAGTCCTCACCTTCTTCATCGAGTTCTTCTATGGAAGATGCTAGGAGAGGTGGGCCCAGCGCTCAACCTGTGGCATTAAGATCTGTGTCAACAACGGCGGCTTCTTCTGCGCAAGCACAAAGAACATTGAGCCCAGAACAACGTAATTTGAATGTTATTGCTGACATGAATCAACTGAAAGAAAAAATTAATAATTTAACGTCAATAATTAATGAGTTAAAAGCAACTATTGAAGAAAAAGCAAAGAATAATAAAGCGCTTGATATCTCACTTTTTGTAGCAAAAATCACCTTTATTTTATCAAGTATTAATGCAATTCAAACAACTGCTACTAATGCTATCAATGCGACCGATCCTAGCGATGATTGGTGGAAAATAGTTGTTTATTCAATAACTGCAGGAGGAAGTTTATTTAGCTTTGCTAGTGCGGCGATATTATGGCGTCTAAAAACATCTTATCAGAATGATACACAAGATAAAGCAAACTTAGCTTCACAAAAGCAAGCTTTAGAAACTGCTGAAAGAGAGTTTGCAGCTTTAGCTGCAAGCAATCCTCGTGAAATATTAAATAGCCAATATCTACAGGCTATGGTAGCAGAAATGCATCGCCAAATTACTAGCTTAAGAGAAATAATAATAGAGAATGAGCAGTCAATTGAAGAATTAAGAGGACAAGTAAGGGAAAGAGATGGTAAAATTCAACAAATAGGTGGTGAAAATCTACAGTTAGCAGATGAATTACGCACTAAAAAAGAAGAATTACAGCAAGTAAGGGTCGAAAAATTAGAAATGGGAGCGCAGGTGAATACCTTGCAAAATGAGGTTGCGGATCTTAAAGAACAATTAAAAAGAAAACATTCACCCTCGCAAAAATAGTAAATAAGTGGAGGACCTATCATGGTTGGAGGGCAAGATATAATCCTTGAGATAAGAAATGCCATGCTTAGAAGTGAATTAAATAGAGTTGATGAATTAGTAAAAGTTCATGGTGAAGAGATTCTCCGCCAAGAATTTGGTGATAATGATACTCTTTTACATAATGCTGCTGCATTAGGGCTTGAAAAAACTGTTCAATATTTGTTAGCACATCACGTGAAAGTTTCTGTTCGTGATAAAAACAATTATACTCCTTTAATGCTGGCTGCGAGTGCGAAGTATCTCAATGTAGTAAGACTTTTAATGCAGTATGGAGCTGAATTTGATTCAGATCCTCACAGTCGAGATCATCAGGTGTTTGGGCGTTTAACAGGGCCTGTCTTGCATGTTATTGCTGAAGAACGTGCCAGAAGAAAAGAGACGGCCTCATCGACGCCTGGTGAAGCCCCAACTCCTCACTCCCCGTCTTCTTCCAGTTTTTCTTCTACTGATTCCGTGGAAGGAGCTTCAGGCCACGAGGAAGTTCATAGGGCTGGTCTCGTTGATGTCCTAAAAGCACCTACTTCTTACACCGGATTGAGAAGAAGAGGTTTTTTCAATCGCAATCAAAGAGCTGAAGAGCAAACCCCCTTACTGATACCAAGAGACCCTTCATTAAAAAAAAATAGTTTTTTTCAAATTTATCCGAAATTTAAAATTGACAGATTAATTTTGCGGTGCAATTTTTACCTTTTGGGTAAATTTTTAGAAGCCATCGGTAAATATGGCTTTAAATGAATAAATATAACTGCTGTCTTTTTTCTTCGGGATTTGCATGAGTCGGCAAAAAATAACCCTACATACCATTTGTTACTTGGACAAGTGCAACCATTATTTGATAGTGTTGACCAAGCATTTTTTCAAGAGCAAACCAAGACATTAAAACGAGATGCAGAGTCAAAATTTCAAAGTGATACAGATGCGTCGTCAGACTCATCAGGCTCATATGTTGAGCTTAAGTACACTGTTAATTCCCTTGCAGGTTTATTTTGGAATAAAGGTAATCGAGTATTGGCGTATATAACCATGAAGAGGATACTGATTCTTCAGTAGCAACTGTTTCGAGATTGTTTACTTTTCTTGCTCATTGTATTTGGGTCTAATACAATAAAAGCAGCGGCATCACTGCTATCAGAAAACAGGATAAGAGAGGCGATAGAAAAAACATCCTTGTTCTAATTATGGAGTCAAACATGTTTGCGGTTATTTATCGAGGTTATGTCAAACACGGGCGTGAGGTCGACTATAAAAAACTCTGGAATAAAATTGCCTGTTATTTTGTAGAACAGCGTGGTGCCTTAGGGTCATGTCTTCATCACACAGAAGATGGTTTATGGTTGGCTTATTCACGCTGGCCAGACAAAGCAACTCGAGATGCCTCTTGGCCAGGTGATAGTGCACCATCCGATGAATTACCTGTGGATATTAGAGAAGCTATTTCTGCCATCAAAGATTGCCTTGATGACTCGTGCAAGCTACCAGAAATCTGCATGGAAGTAATTGATGATTTACTATTAAAATAATTTCGTAAATACTTAAAAATGTCCAGGCATTCAATTTGTGATTTTATCCAGTTAAATTTAGTAAATAAAACTTGTTAACAGGTATATGCCTATGGCAGGGGCTATTAAGAAAACTTTAAATTTTTTTGTCGATGTATGTGTTGTGGCTATTAGCTGTTTTGGGTGTTATTCCACAGATAATAACGCTATAATTAGTGCATTGAGCGAAATCCATTTATCATTCGTTGTTAAGCATACATTGGTTTCCTGCTCATGTTTTACAATAAAATTTATTTCCTAACTAGAAGCTCACCTACTGGTTATCGGGTAGAAAGGAGGGTGTCAATGCTTCATTTCCTTAAAGTCACATTCGTTCTTTTTTGTTTTTTTCTCACTGCACCTCTGTGGGCCTCTACCCAGATGATGTATAGCAGTGTGTCGGAAATGCTCGATTTTCCTTATCTTGCTACTTATGTCGGTGAACAGGAAAAGCTAAACCGCGTCGAGGTCTTAGAAAAGGTACGGCAGGATCAGGCGGAAATGGCCAAAGATCCCCAAAGTTACAAACCATTGCGAGCAGAAACATACGAAAATCATCTCTCTCATTTACTGAATTGGATGGTGAATAGTTTACCTAATAAAATAATCGGCATGGCCATTTATGATAAAAGTGGGCTGTTATTAGGCTTTTCTACACCCGGGAATGAGGTTTGTCGAAAAACAAATATAAACATTAAAGATAAGGATTATTACCAACTTTTTCCTGTGGCATTAGATGATGAATATTTTAAGAAAATAACAAGCGCTATTCCTTCCCAGCGAAAACCTTCTGCCTCAGCCGACTTTCCTTTAGTTGAAGCGACCGACATTAAAACATTGAATCTGACTGGTGAAGGATTGTATGACAATAAGGATAATTTAATCGGATATGTTTTATTTCTTATAAAAAATTAGGGTAAACAGTTTTGTTCAAATACAAACTTATAGCCTGTTGAACTGGTGCGATGTTAAGCCAAAGGTAATTAGATGGCTGTCTTCTGCTCTTAATTTAACAATCGAAACTTTGATGTCACTTCGTTCCATCAAGGCCACGGGTACTATCTGGTGCGTGATATCATATGGAAAGGGGGTTAATGATGTTTAATAAATTGGTATTGAGTTTATGCCTATTGATAGTGCTTAACCTTTCAGGATGGGCAGAGGAGTTGCCGACTAAACAGGCTGAATATGTTAAATCCTTAAAGCGTATTCAGCTTCCGTTCGATGGATCAACTGCTATTGTGCCATGCAGTCTTGACGAGAAAAAAAGAATAATACGTCTATTGCCACAAAGTACTAGCAGAGATATTGCAAATATAACGATGAATAAGGATGGGCAAATATTTACACCTTGGAAAGAAAAAATAGAGATTTATAAGGGCGATTTTAGCAATGAAGGCAATGTTGAATATGCACTGGTCTCAACAGGCGGTTCAGGACATGTTAATGCAGTGACTATTTTTAAGGAAGAAGATAATAAGCTACTATATGTTAACTTAGATCAAGTTATAATTAATAATTTACTAATAGGTAAAGATATGAGTAGCTTTTATTTACATACTGCTAATCCATTTGCTATTACTAAAGAGGGAAAAACATATTTACGTTTTATGAGCTATCCTCGCGAGGGCAAAGAGTATGATAAAACCCAACTTTTACTATGCACTTACCTTTGGCAAGGCGACAAATTTATTTTAACTGGCCCCAATTGGAGCTACTCAATAGATGGGGATTTAGTAGAAACTAAAAAATGTTTAGGAACATAAATACTGTTTTAATGATTGCAACATCACAAACAAGAGGACAGTCATCTTAATTTTATAGTGACTGTCCTTTAATTGATGTTCAAGTTTTTTACGATAATTGATCAAGATATGGAGATTAGGAAGGGGCGACACCGGTTCATCGCCCTTTTTCTTTGTGGCAATAAAGATAATATTAGGGGGCTTCCTGTCCTTACCTCAAACCAAAAAAATGCCAGGGTTTGCGAGCTGGGGTGTTATTAGTACTCGTCGCACCATGTGTTACTGCTATGCTTGTAACTTGCTTCCACCCTAAGCGAAGCAGCTCATTGCTTAAAAGCGTTCGATTCTTGGTAGCATCTATTTGGCCACGGCCTTCATTAATAAGGGGCAAAAGCTCTGCACTTAGAGCAAAATCAACATCAATAACAAATTGCAGACGTTTAGGATCTCCATCAGAAAATGTGGTGGTAGGAAAAACCAGAGCACTTTTCCCAGTATCCAATTGTTGATCTAATGTTAAGCAGCCACTATACCCATGGTACCCATGGCGAGGGCCAAAACATTTTTCTTGTCCACGCTCTGCCTTGTAAACGCCCATCACATGGCCCCCTCCGAACACAGTATCGATATGAGTATCCGCCCAATGTTGTATCTCACCTCTATTAGTACAGTTAGAACCTAAAACTAAAACAAATGCATCGTTCTCGTTTCTATAACCTGTCGCTATCACTTGATTATTTACTATCCAACCCATAAATCACCTCTCTCACAATTCATAGCCAATGTCAGCATTTTGCTTCATCTCAATAAGTGAATCAAGTGATTTTGTAAAAATTAGATGGCTGTCCTTTTATTCTGTAGGTCGCCCGTTCGATTCGGGCTGTCGGTACTATCTTTAAGTTCTGATTTTTTCAGATACTCAATTACTTTGCATCTCTAATGATCCATCTCCTGCTTTAAAGTGTTACTTATGTATCATTTGCACAACAGCGTAAGCTGGCGAGGGAGGCGTGTGATAATGAACTATTGATACCGTTAAGGTTTGTGGTAATATGCGGGTGTTTTTTTAGTTTTGTTTAAAAAGGAAATTAATTAATGAAAAAAATATTACGTACACTTTTTGTTTTTTTAACAATGGCTTATTCAGCATTAACCTGGGCACACGAACAAGAAATTGAAAATAAAATTGATTTTTCTCGTACAGCCTGGGGAGCACAAATAGCAGCTACTTCGGGTGGCAATATTAGTCCGGGCTTTGTACGTTATGCACCAAATTACAGTGCAGGAATAACAGCTAGCGCCAATCTTGATAATAATGAAGATGATCGTACTTTCAGTGTGGAAATTTTTGGTGGGCCACGCTACCTTCTATTACCAGCTACCTATTTTGCTTATGGTTTAGAAGTAGATTCCGAATTTGGTAAAAAACATGATAAAACTATCGAAGCATCTTATGCTGTGGGTCCTTATGTTGGTATTGATTACTACTTCTCTACTCACGTATTAATATCAGCCTTTATTTCTCCTTATACTTATCAATATGAACGTTTGAAAGATGAATCAAGCACTAGTACTAACAAAATTTTTTCATCGGGCGGTATTGGATTATCTTATTTATTCTAAGTTGCCTGAGGCGGAGAAAAAGGACAGGCATTTGTGTCGCCACTAATAATAGAGCCGCCTGCTCTACGGTTCAGTATCTATTAACACATTATTGATATACTTCTGAAAATCTCATTTGCTGGCTCTCATCTAGCCCGAGCGGCCGTTTCACAAGCTGGCCGCCTCTTCATAGAAAATAAAAGGACAGCCATCAAAAAATAGATGGCTGTCCTTTTAGTTCATTAGTTCCTGCTAAACCTAAAAACTAATCAAGGAGGCATTTCTAATTTATCTAGCTAGGTAATATTTCATTTCGCTTTGGCAGGGATGGATTATGAGCATTGAGTTTTATAATTAACTATTTTATAATGATTGATTTAGTTGTCTATCTATTTAGAGAAATATTATGGTTCATGGCTTAGAATTCAGAAAAGCAGCTGCTCAAGGCGATTTTAATACCATCAACAAACTTTATGACGCCGATCCTAACGTTTTAAATAGTCAGGGAACCGATTCAGGGCAAACCGCATTACATCGTGCTGCGCAGGCGCACAATGAAAATCCTAGACATCGTAACGCGGCAAATTACATTAAAATTATTGAATTTTTACTGCAACGACCCACGGTGCAATTGTTGCCTGATAAAGCTCAACGATATCCTGAAATTCCACTAGCTTGCTCTTTAGCAAAAAGAGGCGCTTTACAACGCCAGTTTCATCATGCCTTGTCTGTCCACGATTATCGTCAAATGCGTGAATTGGAGAAATATGAAACGAGTGTTGTTAATAGCCAAGATCCTCTCACTGGCAATACGGCATTGATTAAAGTTGCTGCAATAGGGGATTTAGAAGGATTTATGGTTCTTACTTCATTCCCTGAACTCGATATCCAAATAGTCAATGATCAAGAAGAAGATGTATGGGATTATCTTCTTAAAGAACCGTGCTATACATTTCGCGATAAACTAGATGGAGATGTATCAAGGCTTATGGCATTGACAAAACTATCATCCGAGGAGGATTTTGTAGAGGAAAGACAAGCGCTTCAACGCTTGCAGCAGCTATCAGGATATTCAAGCGACGATTTGATAAATGCTTTGAAAGCCTGTCGTACAGCACATGCCTTTAGTGCTTGGTTTAGTCGCTATAAAGTGGCTTTTCAGCCTAATTTAACCTTGCAAGGTTGTCCTTTGCTAATTTTTATTTTTAATCAGTTTAAACATTTAGATGAAGAGTATTTGAAAGTTTGTGATTTTTTGATAAAAAATAAGTTTTCGTTAAACCAAAAATGTGACAAAGATTCATTAGTAAGTTTTGAAAATACGTTGTTGCATTTTACATTGGCTAATGAGCATTACAATCTTTTTGTTAAAATAATCAGTCTTGCAGAAACCAATAAGCACCCTATTGACTACACGATACAAGACGGAGAAGGAAAAACATTATTGCATTTGGCGGTAAAATTACGTAAGAAAGAAATGGTTTCTTATATTTTAATGAAAATGAAAGAAGCAAAATTATCTCCACAAGATATTGCAGCGATCATTAATGACTCAGGTTGTTATGGTATTCCATTAATACATATTGCTGCTATTTTTGGTGGTGTGGAAATTTTTCAATTACTAAAAGAGAATGGAACAGATCTCAATAAGAAAGATAAATACGGTCGTGATTTATTCAGTGTTCTACAAAGCACCGATAATGATCTTCGCGCGGATTTATTATTACGATCGGTTGCCATTGATCCGGGACGTGATATTCATGCAAGCAACAATTTTTTCCGTGATCCTCTAACGAAAAAGACACAAAAAGGAGAGTTCGTCACTAAGGAGTTATATGAGGATAAATGGAAAATATATCAAGGGCGTTTAACTGATAAACAAGAGAAGGAGTTTTTATCAGCTAAAAACAAACTTATTGGTAAAAGCTTTTTGCAAATGTGTCAGGAGGGTAGGCAACAAATCCTTACCCGACAACGTGTCGCACAATTATCAGCATAGTAAAATAAGAGGATAGCCATCAAAAAATAGATGCCTGTTCTTTATCTCTATAATTGAAAAATAATAACCCCGCCCCACGCCATCCCAACGTAGCGAGGGATCTCCTGGCTGCGAGTTGTTACTCAGCAAGTTTGATGGATTTATTCGTGTAATCAAAACGTTCAGGAAAAGAAATTTGCTCATTGATTTTGTGCACTATAAAATCAGCGCAAGCTTTAACAAGCGCTTTGATATCATCCCAAGATTCATTTTCCTCTCCAACACAAATAGCTTTAGCTCGTTTCATCACTACTTGGTATTTCATGGGTAAACGATTAATAGCCCAGTCTGGTGCAGCGGGTTTAGAACGGATGGTATTAGTTTCTACAGTAGTCCAAATCCGAGCATACGTTAATAATACATTTCGAGTATCAAAATCCAGATTAGCCAAGAGGCCATTTAACTCATAAACCATGGCAATCATAAAATCTTGGTATGGCACGAGGCAAAGTAATTGATGAGGTTTAAACCCCTCTACTGTTTTACTTGCCAATAAAACTTGAGTGATGAGCAATGCAAGATCCGGCATTTGTTTTGTTGACCATGGCTCAATATTGCCACTTTCAAATTTTTTGCGTAACCAATCATCATAGTGAAAATCAAAGCAGGGTGGATAGTGCCAAGGATTAACTTCTGATTTCACTACAATTATCATATCAATGGGTAATTTTAAACTTTTCTGATAAATTCCAGAAATTTGAAGCAAGTTGGCAACTAATTTAGCTCTTTCCTCATGCGTTGTTGAACGAGCTAAAACAACAAATAAATCAATATCACTATATTTCTGTAACCCACCAATAATAGATGATCCATATAAATAAACACCCAGGAGATCTTTCCCTAAAACATTTTTTAGTAAGATAATGCACTGTTTAATTTGCTGTTCTGTTTCATGAACTAGGTAACTTGGCATAAGATTATCTTTTTTTTCAGTGTAAAGTAAATAAAAGAACAGCTATCCACTATTGTTGGGAAGAATTAAATGCCTGTCCTCTAACTCTTTAATGCCATTGTAAAACCTTTTAAGGCTCCCTGTCCTGAGCATGAAGTATTGTTTTCTGCTGATTCTACCGAAGGAATTAACCCTTTTAATAATAATTCTTGGTATTTTTCGCGAATACCATAAGCGCTTCTCACCATCATTAAATTAGTAGGTTTGGATGTCTCTAGTTGTTGCGCAACTTCTAATCCAGTAAACGACTGGAGTTGAACTGAACTATTAATAAATGGAATTTGACGAATTGTTGCTAACAGTTCATCAAAACTGGTTGCTGATGCGATCCAGTTTTTATATTTTTGTTCTAATATGCTTTTCATTGAAGGGGCCATACGTAATACAGTGGTACAGGTATAGCTGCCTATGTTGCGGATTGTTATGTATGGTTTTTTAGGGCTGTCCTGGTCCTTTAAAATATCAAATTCTTTAATCGATACTTCAGGATTAAAGCTTACTTTTAGTTGACGGCGCATCTTGCGCTTTTTAACACGGGCAGCGATGGAATCATTATTTTCTTTTTGATTAGCTGTTGATTGCTTTAATGATGAATTTTTTTTTACTTTATCTTTAACGTTTGTAACCTGCTTTACAATAACATGACTCATTTTATCTACCATTTATTACTCCATACAAATGTTCTCAGAGCTAAAATTAATTGTGTACTTTATCATTAAACATGAGGGATTGCAAAAAGAGAAAAATATATAAATAAAAGGATGGAAATAAGGGGAATAAAAGGACACCCATCAAAAAATAGTTGGCGAAAAAAAGGATAGCCATTTAATTTTTTAGTTGTGATTAGTTGGCTGTCCCTTTACTCCTCTAGCAGAAAGAACTATCAGGACAGCCACGTTTTTGATTCCTTATTCTTTCCTGCCCTTAAATTGTTGCTTTGAACTTCATCTATACTTAGATCAACGAGGTCATAAGGATAAAAAATTATGTTCAAAAATTTGACGCCCCTTGTTCTTACCGTACCTTTACTACTAGGTGGATGTGCGACTAATATAAGTTCTGGCCAATATGACACCTCAGCAGTAGGAGAGGCCACGCAAACCTATCAGGGAACTGTTGTTAGCAAACGGATAGTTAACGTTGAGGGCAATACTACAAGTCAAGTGATCGGTGCTTTGACTGGGGGTATTTTAGGTGGAGTTATTGGTAATCAGTTTGGTGGTGGTAATGGCAAAATCGCAACGACACTTGTTGGTGGTGCTTTAGGTGGTGTAGCCGGAAATGAGGTTGGCAAGAAACTATCTTCCCAACAAGCCTTTGAATACACCGTTAAGCTACATGACAATAGCATGCGCACCGTGGTGCAGGGTGCTGACGTTGATATACCGGTAGGCCAACATGTATTACTGCAAGTAAGCCGTGATGGACGTTCGCGTATTATGACTGATACTTCAGGGCAATAATAAGGCCTCTAACATACTGTATCGTTAAGGATTACATGTGGTTTGATTATCGCCGTTAGAGGCATATTTATAAACAAAAGCTTAACTGTTATAAATAAGCTGAATTAATACGTAAGGCCTTGAAGCTTCTAATATTCCCCGATTTTTAATCGTTTCCTATAATAAAACTCCATAAAACCTGATAAGATTCATTCTTCATGAAACACTATACTCACTGCTAATTTTCAAATTTCTTTCTGTATTTAGATATAAAAATAATTATTATCAAACCCAAAAATAACTCTTCCAAGAAATTTCCAACACAAAAAGCGTATATTTTATAGAGTTTACTTAACTATTAAAGGTATAATCCCCACAGATAAATTGACTGATTCATATTAAGGAGAAATAAAGTATGGTAACTACTACACTAGCTGAGGGACGTCAATTATTGCGCCAACGCCGCATACAACAAGCCTTGCAAAGCTTTTTAAAGTCTATCAATGCTATAGCGCAATTATCAACTCCGCTTTCCATTTTTATTAGTTATGCTTGGCCAAAATTAGCCGCTGAGCGTGATATTCAGTCATTTTTAGTGAAATTACACACCGACTTACAAATGGCAGGTATTAAAGTACAGTTAGATTTATTTAATCTAAAGCCAGGTGTTGATATTCAAAATTACATGCAAAAAGGAATTGAGAGTTGCAGTCATGTTTTAATGGTGGGAACAAATACCTATCAGCAACGTGCTAAACAAAAAACCAACGTCGCGGTTGAGGTTGGTCATATCGAGGCAAAGCGGCAGAAAAAAGCAGAGAGTATATTGCCTTTGCTCTACGCAGGCGAAAAAGATACCGCGTTTCCACAAGGATATAGTTTTGAAGATCCATTTGATTATCGTCAAGAATTAGAAATTTACTATGAAAAGCTACCAATATTGTGTACCCAATTATTGGGTGCATCAACTGCTCTAGAGGAAGCTTGTAAACAATATAATGAGGCTTTGGCTGATATCAATGTAAAATTGACAGATAAAGAAGTAACTCAGTTTATTGCTGAAGAAGCAGAGCAGTTACAACAAGCACAATTGACAGCTCAAACTGCTGTACATGAATTAGTGCACTCTATATATGAGCATCATCCTGATTACCAAACATATCCTGATATATGGTCAGTACCAGCGCAAACAGCATTGTTTATTAATCGTATTAACGAGCAAAAATTAGTTAGTGAGCATTTATTTAGTGGCCCATCAGGGAGCACAACTCAATATCAAGTGGTGGCAGGTAAAAAAGGCGCTGGTAAAACTGAGTTTTGCAAAGCTTTTGCATATGAAAATGGGAGTCGATATAGCGATTTGGTCTGGTGGATTGATGGGTCAAGCGAGGCAACATTTGCAGCTAGTTATCGACAGTTAGCACAGCGATTGCAATTAAATATACAAGAAAAATCCACGCAGCAAGTTATACAATTAGTAAATGATTGGTTGGAAAATCCACTCCACACTAATTGGTTATTAGTAGTGGATAATGCTACACAATCTATTTTATCAAAATTACCGCAAAAAAATGGTTGTGTTTTATTGGCAAGCAGTGAGATGCAATGGCCAAAACCAACGATAGAATTAGCCGAATTCAAACGCGAAGAAGCTGTTAATCTTATTCAAAAACTTAGCAAAGATAACGACTCTATATATGCGGATAATGTGGCTGCACTGCTAGAAGATTGGCCGTCAAAAATCAGTGGTGCGGGAAATTATTTGCGTGAAAATCGATTGACGCTAAAACAATATTATGACTTTTCACAACAAGGTGAAGATTTAGTATCGCGCGGAATAAATCCAGATTACGATGCCGAACAACAAAGTAAAATAGCTAGTGTGCCCGTTGATAGTAATGCAAGTACAGTTACGATTAATGGTGAAACATTGCCTTTATATAACCTGCTTGAAGCAAAAAGCTTATTACGTGAGCGATTGGCGACTAAATATTTACAGCGATTTTTAGCATTAATTAAAGCAGCAGGTCCGAAAACGACTAAAATACCACAGGTTTTTATAAGTTATGCCATGCCGAAAATGCAAGAAGAGCGAGAAGTCTATTTGTTTATATTAAAAATTTCCGAGCATCTGCGGCAATCTGGAGTTGCTGTTCGATTCGATCTGTTCGATTTAACTGCAGATATGTTACCCCATGAATATAAGCAAAAATCAATTGAAGAGGGTAGTCATGTATTAATGATAGGTACTCCAACGTATCTGCAGCATATTCAAGAGGGCACACCTAGTGAAGAGACATTAATCAATACAAAACGAAGTGGTTTAGGTCAACAAGATAGTGTCGTACCAATATGGTATGCGGGAGATTTTGCGACGGTTTTTCCACCCAATTATATTAATGTATTAGGTGCAGACTATCGCCCTTTTCAAGCCAAATATTACGTAGATATTGCAACTTTGGTCATGCGTTTATATGGGTGGTATGGGGAGCAAGCTGCGCCTGAGGAATTACAAAGAGAATGGGAAGCCTATCAAAATGAATTAACACAAATTGAACTGGGGCTTACTGATGAGGCAGCACAACAATTATTACGCGAAGAAGCACGACAATTGCGTGATGAAAAAGTGCAAAAAGAGGCTTATGTTGGACAACGACTTGATAAAATAGCTCAAGATCACCCTCAATATATTACTTATCCTCAAATTTGGCAGGTACCTAATCGCAATAATGATTTTGTTGGGCGGGAGGAGTTGCTAACCTGTTTAAGTGAACAATTAATTCTAGTTAATCCGAAAGAGCCCATTCGTTATTGTGTGCTTTCAGGAATGCCTGGTGCTGGTAAAAGCCAAATTGCTAATGCGTTTGTTCATCGTCATGGTACTCGCTACCATAAAGTGGTGTGGTGGATAAATGCTGAAACGGAGGCTAGCTTCTACAAAAGTTATCACGATTTAGCTGAACAATTAAAATTAAATATTGAAAATAAAAATGAAGAGGAAATTGTCCAATTAGTTAACCAATGGTTAGAACGCCCTGAAAATGCGAATTGGTTAATGGTTTTAGATAATGCCGAAAATCCTAAATGGATAATTCCTAAATTACCACAACGTGGTGGCAGCGTATTAATTACTTCACGACGTGATGATTGGAAAAACTTACCCATACTTTCTATTGGCACTATGTCACGAGAAGAATCTAAGCAATTGTTGACACGTCTTAGCGGCAGTGAGGAAAGTATTGCTGTTAATGAGGTTGCCGAATTATTGGGCGATTTACCACTTGAACTTGCACATGCTGCTTATCATATTCGCGCTGAACAATCGAGCTTTGACAACTATGCGAAAGCAATTCGACAAAGCCAAAGCACATTATTAGCGCAAGGTGCGGGAAAGATTACTCATTTACAAAACGTTGAAATTACTTTAGAAATGAGTATTAAAGCGGTTGAAAAACAAAATCCACGTGCTATTGAGTGGTTGAAATTAATGAGTTTTTTTGCACCTGATGATATTCCCTACGATTTATTACGAGAATGGGTGCGCCAGCAAGAACCAACACTCAATGGTATATTATTTGATGAGGCCTGTGGTGGGATAATTGCTATTTTAGTGCGATATGGTCTTATTCAAGAAAATAAAAGTGGTATGAATATACACCGATTAGTTCAAGAGGTGATCCGTCAGCAATTATTACAGGTAGAACAATATACTACGTATTTAGATCAAACAGCAGCTGTTGCAGAAAGACAAGTCGATTTTAAGGAGGAAAAGCCCTCGACATGGCCAAAATCTTGGCAACTAACGCCGCATATATTGCGTGTTGCGGAGTATTTGAAGATCGCTAAACATGCCTTGGAAAAAGCGATTACCTTGTTCCAAACGGCGGGAAATATACAACAAACCTATGCACAATATGCAACAGCTTTAACCAATTTTACGCAAGCGTTGGAGTTAGCACAAACTGTCTATGGTGATGAGCATGAAGCCGTCATAAATCATATATCAAACGTTGGTAATGCACTCTTTGAATTAGGGAGTTTACAACAGGCTCTTGAGCGTTTTGAAGACGCATTGCGCGTGAGTCGTTTGCGACATGGTGATGAGCATGAGCAAATTGCGATGAATCAGACTTATGCTGGCAATGTATTAAGAGAGTTAGGTCAAATTGATAAGGCGCTACAATATCAGAAAAAATCCCGCCGCATGATAAGTCGCTTATTGGGCGATACTTCCCCACAACTAGCCATAGCTCTCGATAATTTAGGCGCTACCTTGTTAAAGCTCGGTGACGCTGAGCAAGCCTTGCTGATTATTATGGAAGCTTTATTTATTATCAAACTCACTTATGATTATGAGCATCCACAAATTGCAATGCTGATTTCTACTCTCGGCGATGTGGCGCTTTCCCATAGAGATAAACAAGGCGCTTTAGGATATTACGAATCTGCTTTAGAAATTAGGCGTCAATTGCATGGAAATAAACATGCTCAGTTTGCTATTGTTTTAAATAAAATTGGTCTGGTCTTATGTGATCTTCGTCAACCGCAAAATGCTATCGAGCGTATAGATGAGGCACTTGAAATAAATATGACCATTTATGGTAAAGATCATATTATCACCGCTTTAACTTTAGCAAATAAGGCTGTTGCTTTGTATGGTGTTGGTAATTATGAAGAATCACGTCGTTTTGCTGAAGATGCTTTAAATATTACTCAGCAATATTATGCTGAAGATCATCCTGAGGTGATAAAACAAATTAAATATCTTGGTATGACGTTAATAGCCTTAAATGAAAAACCAGGGGCATTACAGTATTATGAGGATGCTATTCGTCGCACACGTATGGCTCAAGATAAAAATAGTTATGGTCTTGTGGAATTATATAATGAAATAACAATTGTAATGATAGCTTTTGAGGATTTTGGTAATGCCATAAAATATTATCAGCTTGCACTTGAAGAAGAACAACGCATTGAAGGTGGGTTTGATGCAGAAATAGCTGCTGACCAACGTAAATTAAAATCAATACATTTTCTTCCCGATTCATCACTTACACCAACAGATGCGGATTATTTGCGCCAAGCACTAATTCAGCAACAGGGTCGTATCCATGAAAGTAAGATGCAAAGTCATGCGCCTACTTTCGATGACTTACAAGATATGCTAGTGGATATACCAGCAGCGCAAGGTCCAGCGGGTGTTTTAGGATTCCTGACACAACTCGTGACGGATCCATCACAAGCTGCCACGCTTTTCGCGACGCAAGAACCAGCACAAGTAGATGACTCTAATCCTGAGTTCGTAGCAATACAGGACACAATGCAAGCGGTACGCAGTGATTATCTGCAGAGACTGCAAGGGTTACTTTCAGGTGCAGGAGAACCAACACAGCAACAACCATCACACCAATCAAAACCAACTGCTACAGCAGATTCTTTAAAACAACAAGCTTTATTACTGCAGGCGCAGTTAAGCCAGCTTAAAGAAAGTGTTCCTAATGATGCGCTTCAAGATGAACTAGCTGAAATAAGACAACGATTGGCTTTGGCTGAGCAAAATGAGGGGCCGGAGCATCCTGCTGTTTTATCTGCATTAAAGAGCTTGGTGTTAATACTGCTTGAAACCAAGCAATTCGATGAAGCTCAACATACCAGTGAGCGAGCATTATCACTGAGTATTAAGCTGCATACAGATCATCATTCAGAAACGGCTAATGTTTATATTCTTCAAGGGCGCTTAATGCTGGCAACTAATAAATTTGCTAAGGCAAGAGAGATTTTTGAGCGAGCCTTTGTTATTTTTCAGCAAACGGCAGACAACGAACACCAAAATACAAAAGTTGCTAAAAGTTATTTACGTCAACTATACGGCTTTGCTCATTTTCCAGATCCTGCTATTCCTCAAGATGATCCGGAGCTTAAAACCTTGCAAGGTCTACAAGCAAAACTGCGTGTTTGCCGATTAATTTTTGGTGAGAATAATTCAAGAGTACGCCAATGTTTGTCTGATTTGGAAAAAGCCATGGCGCAGTCTAACCAGCCAGAAATAGAGCTCATTTTATCATTGCCTGAATTATTAACAACAACAGATGATAAATTATTTGTAACCATAAAAAATGATTTAGAAGACGTAACCCAATTTGAAAGAATAATGGGGACTTTAAAAAGTACAGAGGGCGTTGAGCCTGCAAAATTAGCTGCTGACTGGAATATTTTAGGAAATATTGCCGCCACAATCAATAATCGTTCAGGATCAGTGCATTGCTATAAAAGAGCATTAGAAAATAGTTATCAAGCCTTTGGTAGGAATAACGCATCAGTAAGTCTTTTTCTTGTAAATATAGCCATTTCTCTTGGCATGTTAGATAAGTATCCTGTAGCAGTTAGGTGTTTTAAAGAATCGATAGCGATTGCGCGGCAAGTTTTTGAAAAAAATGATCTAAAAATCGCTATGCGATTACAATATTTAGGTGTTGCTTATGCTGAAACCGAACAGCATCAGCTTGCTGCTGAGTGTTATGAGGAAGCATTCGGTATATTTCGTGCTAATTATGAAGGAGCACATGAAAAGACAGTTGGAGTATTATATGGTCTCGTAACCTCATTATGTGCTATCGATGAGTTTGCTAAAGCTAAATTATATCTGCAGGATTTAATAGATTTTACCCGAGAAGTATATGGTGATGAATCTATAGATTTAGCCACTGCTTTTGCGCGCGCGTATTTAATTGCTTTTAGTTTAGGGAATATGCCCGATGCAATTAACTATGCACGGGCTGAATTAGCAATAAGGCGTAATGATACAGAATCAACTATTTTCACTACGCTAAATAATTTAGGCTGTGCCTTATATGCGTATGGAGATAATGAAGCTGCTGTTGCTTGTTTTCAAGAGGCACTCTTGAATATTCCGCCGGATTCAAGTGACGATAAAACTGATATGGCTATTGTTATGACAGATTTAGGTCGTGCCCAGGTTGCGAGTAAACAAATACCTGCTGGATTAGAGCAAATCGATAAAGCACAACCGCATTTAGCAAATAAACTTGCGAATATTTTAAACGACATATATCGTGCTGAAACTTATATGGCATCCTTGCAATATGAGTTGGCCCTACCCATAGCTGAAAAAGCTTTTGAAGATGCTAAATACAGCCCTGGCTCTGGTAAACTACCTCTTTATACCTTGCAAGCGGCTATTTGTTTAACGCAAGCTTATAGGGGTATGCAATCTTGGTCAAAAGTAGAAGAGCCATTAAGTGAAGCAGTAAAACTAGCTCAACAAGGTCCAGAGTTTCACCCAGATAAAGGGAGAGTATTTTATTTGCAAGGTTGTTTGTATCTATATCAAGAAAAGAAAGATGAGGCCAGATCATGCTTTGAGCAAGCATTACACATTTTCCAAAAGCAATTAATAAAAGACCATCCGGAAACAATCCAAGTAGAAACCCAATTACGATTTCTTGCGGTTGTTCCACAATCAACTGTTGTTGACGTACCTGATGCTGGGAAGATACCATCTGCTGCTGATATAGCACGACATAGTAGAGTGTTTGCATCGCCTCAGGAAGATGTTGAGTTGGGACCCGTGTCACGAACTGATGTAGGTAATTCAGAAATATCTAATACAAATAAAAAATCCAGGAAAAATGGTTGTTGTACATTATTATGAAGCTCTATCGAGAAATAAAAGGACGCCCATCAAAAAATAGATGGCTGTCCTTTTTTATTTCCTATTTGAAAAAATCATAGAGCTCCTGTGCAAACACATGATAATAATTTTTTTCGATCATCAATCCATGCATTGCGCCATCCAATTTAACCAATTTTTTATTGGTATTAGGCAAAGTTGCATATATATAGGGAATATCTTGCTTCCAATTAAGATAGGGGTCTGCGCTTCCGCCTATGATTAAAACAGGCATGGTTAAACGACTAGGATTAAACAATGGTACGGATCTATCTTGTGATAAATCACGTCGTCCACCATTTGGGCTGCCGGCACCATCAATGTCTTGAGATTGTTTTAAATAGGTATCTACCACGGATTTTTCAACTTGATTAAAGTCAATGTTATTTGTGCCCGTAACTTTTGGAAAATCATTTAGCGCTGCTTCATCACTAAATGGTTGATATCCTTGTGTAGGTAATGGAATACCAAATCCACGATAAATAGGCGCATATAAAACTAAACGATGTACCCAATCAGGGTGTTTTTCTGCAAATCGTGATGTTGTCACTGTTCCCCAACTCCAACCTAATACATTAACCTGCTTAACTCTTTGAGTTTCTTGGATCCATTTCACCACTGTTGCAATATTATCCGCTGCAAAATCCGAGTTCACAATAAATCCATCTTTGGGTTTTTCTGAATTTCCATATCCAACAATATCTATCAACCAAACCCGAAATCCCGCATTAGCCAGTCTCCTTGCTACACTATAGTCGGCAACATTAATATCAAATTGATGAGATGAATATGTCAAACCATGCACCAAGACTACATCCGCTACGTTATGTGTAATTTTGTTTGGGATAAAGCCTTCTACGTAGGTTTTGTATCCTTGAAAAGGCACATTGTTTGTTACCACCTCGAAAGCTGCAGCGTACGCTAAGGACATTGAACTTAAAAGTAATAGGCTTATTTTTAGCAATAGTTTTTTCAAGATGCCGTCCTTTGTGATTGCAAGATTGAAAGATGATTATAAACGAAAGATGAGACGAAAGATGAGAAAAGAAAGATGAGGACAGCCAGAAAATTATCAAGAAGAGCAAAAGGAAAAGGACAGATCAGGTTCGCCCGTTGGCTACATTCTTTTTTATTGAGCAAAAAGGGAGCAGGCATGATTTTTTCTATCGATAAGCCTATGAGTTTTCATAAAGTACTCTATCAGAGAAGGGCGAAAAGAAGACAAAAAGAAGAGCAAAGAAGAGCAAAGAAGAGGACAGGCACAAAATTATCTTGACTAGGCCGCAATCCAGATATATTCTATAAAGAATATATCTGGGGAGGGATTTTTATGACCATTGCTCGCAAAAGACAGATTGAATTAACCATAACTCCTTATTACCACTGTATAGCTCGTTGTGTCCGACGTGCCTATTTATGTGGCTCTGATAAATTAACAGGAAAAGATTTTTCTCATCGGCGTGGCTGGATCCTTGAGCAACTAAAACGATTAAGTAGTATTTTTGCCATAAACATTTGTGCATATGCCATCATGAGTAACCATTACCATGTAGTTTTGCATGTTGATACTCATCGTGCTAAAGCATGGACAGCGCAAGATGTGGTTGAGCGTTGGAGCGCTCTTTTTACAGGTAATCCTTTAATAAAAAAATACCGCTCCGGGGAATTACTCACTGAAAATGAGCAGTTTGCCCTTAATATACTAATTGAACAATCCTGTAATAATTTAACTAATATTAGTTGGTTTATGCGTTGCATGAATGAAAAAATTGCGCGTCTGGCCAACGCGGAGGATGATTGTCGTGGGCATTTTTGGGAAGGTCGATTTAAAAGCCAGGCTTTATTAGATATCAAAGCTTTACTAACCTGTATGGTTTATGTAGATTTAAATCCCATCCGAGCAGGTATTAGTGATAGTCTTGATAGCTCTGATTTTACGTCGGTGCAGGAGCGTTTATTTGCCTTGGCAAAAAAAACATCACAATGTATAGATGAAAATGAGATTGCTCAGCCCCCATCATTGGTTCCTTTCTCAGCAACAGAGACTAACAACATTCATTCAATTATTCCCATACCGCTGCGCTCTTATCTTGAATTGGCAGATATTACAGGACGTGCTATTCGAACAGATAAACCCGGCTATATTCCTGAAAATATTATGCCCATTTTGCAACAGCTGGACATTGACCCTTTTCGATTTATTAAGATTGTAAAAAATTATAAAAATTTCTTTAAGTCAGTATCGGGCTCTATCGTTCAACTAAGAAAATTTAACCAATTTTTTGGAAAAAAGTGGAGTAAGGGGTTGGTTGGCAGTCGCTTACTGTATTCTAAAGCTGCATGAGTATGTTATTTATACTAAAAATAGCTGAGTGCTCTATTATTAGCATTAAAGAATAAACCTTTACCTCATTTATTTTCAACAAGAGCTTAAAGACTACACGTACTCTATTGAGTTTGGTTCTTATCCATGTTAATTTTTATATCTGTGTAAACTTAATAGCTTTAAGGAATTGATATGAAATATTTTAAGAATTTAGCTGCTATCTTTTCTGTATTTTTTCTACTATATATTCAAAGTGCGTTAGCAGAGCCAGTGGAAATTAAACAAATTTTACAGAGCTCACAAGGTTGGACTGGCGCAGAACTACCAGGATTCAATTCTGGGCAAACTGAACTTAGAGTGGTGACGTTTAAAATTGTTCCAGCTGCCAAAACATCGATTCACGTACATCCTGTCAATGGTGCTGGCTATGTACTATCAGGGGAATTAACCATGTATGCAACAGAAGATACCCAGGGTGATTTTACCGATCCCAAAAAAGTTAAAAAAATTGTACTTAAAGCTGGGGAAGCTTGGAATGAAGCGGTCGATACTTGGCATTATGGGGAAAATAATGGCGATCAGGATGTGAATTTTATAGTTGTTTTTTCAGCTACTAAAGGCACACCATCAACATTATCTCTTCAGAAGAATAAAAATTAAATCAAAAATAAAAGGACAGCCATTAAAAGATGGATCGGTGTCCTTTTATTTGTCAATTGGTTTTTAAAAAATCATAAAGGAAAATAATTATGAAACAACTAGAGAAACTGCAGGGACAGTTCGTTGATTTAGAGATTTTAAATGATTCGCACGAGCAGATTTTATTCAATCTATTTGACGATACTACTTTTTGGATTAACATGCTTAATCCTATAACAGAAGCTAATTTCTCTGATTGGTTTAAAAAAGCCTTACGAAATACTAATGATGGAGGCCAGTTGACATTTGTAGTGCGCAGAAAAGCAGATCAAAAAATAATTGGTACTACTCGCTATTATAAAATTGCTGAAGCAGATCGCCGGCTTGCGATTGGATACACATGGTATGCTCAGGAAGCTCGAGGAACTACAGCGAACTCAGAGAGTAAATTATTGTTATTAACTCATGCATTTGAAAGCATAGAGATGAATCGTGTAGAGTTTAATATCAATGCACAAAATTCACATTCACGTGCTGCAGTGAAAAGCTTGGGCGCTGTAGAGGAAGGCATTTTACGTTTGAATAGGATTATGGCTGATGGTAATTCTCGTGATACTGCGGTTTACAGTATTATCAAGCCCGAATGGCCTGCAATTAAGGAAAAATTAAAAGACCGAATAATAGGTAAGGCAAGATAATATAGTCATGGTGTTATAATAAATACACGCCTCCATCAAAAAATAGATGACTGTCCTCATTCTTCTGCTCATTCTTACTGGAGGCATTGGCCAACAACATTAAAGAACGAAAAACTCACTTTGCTCTTTTGTATTAGAAACTTTTACTTAAAAATAGTAAAATGAACTTGTCAGCAGTTCTTTATCGCCATAAAAGTAGTCAGTAGGCAATAAAAATGGATATTTCCTTGCTAGTTATGAAGTTAATTTTTTTATTACTTCTAGTGATAATTAGTTATTGCCTTGGACGTTTTAAGCCTCTTGATGCGCATGCAATTTCAACATTATTGGTATATGGAATTGCTCCTGTAGTTTTCTTTAGCGGTATGTTAACGCTGCCTAATCAATGGAATTATTTAATTATTCCTGTTTTGTTTTTCTGTTCCTGTTCCTTCATTGCCGTAACAGGATGGTTTATTGCAAAACATTGGTGGCACGATAATACAAGAAATATTTTTGCTTTTAGCATAGCGACGGGAAATACAGGGTATTTTGGTATTCCAATAGCGTATGCATTGGTTGGTGATATCGGCATTAGTATTACCATCCTAGCTACTGTTGGTCTTGTTTTATATGAGAGTACTATTGGCATTTTTCTTACTGCTCGAGGTCAATTTTCCGCAAAGAAAAGTTTTTTATACATACTTCACATACCGCTTATATATGCTATAGGCGCTGGTTTATTGGTAAATTACTGGGTAAGTAATGATAGTGTCAATCATTTAGTGCTGTGGCTTTCTCCTTTTACAGAAAGTTATAGTGTACTAGGAATGATGATGATAGGCATCGTAGTTGCTGAGGTTTCTTGGAAGGATTATGATAAGCGGCTGTTGTTAGGTTGCTTGGGAATGCGTTTTTTAGTATGGCCATTAGTAATGAGTAGTATATTGTTAGTAGATGCAGCAACATGGCATTATTTTGATCAAAGCACAAAAATGGTTCTAATTTTACTCAGTGTGGTTCCATTAGCTGCTAATTCAATAGTTTTTGCAGTCCAGTTACAAGTTCAACCAAAGAAAATAGCATTTGTGGTATTAGTGAGTTTATTTGTTTCTATACTTATAGTTCCCATTTTATTTAAAAGCTCAGCATTTTTATCGCTCCTATTATAGTGGATTGGATTGAATTTTTAACCCTAATCTTTAGGGAAATTTTTATATTGCAATAAAAAAATAAATCCTTTACCTCTTATTGCCTTTGTATATAATAAGGATAGGTATGTTTTGTTAAAATGGATTATATTAATTGAAAAAAGAGCTGTATATTAAACTGACGCCCAAAGCTTCAGCTAATCGTGTTGTAGTCCTTGATGATCAAACGCTAAAAATATATGTTACTGTGGTGCCTGAAGAGGGTAAGGCTAATGAGGCGATGATAAGTCTTTTGGCCAATCATTTTAATCTACCCAAATCAGCTTTTATGTTGATACGTGGGCAAAAGAGTCGACAAAAAGTTGTTGTTATCACGCAGTAATGAAATGTTAGGCAATGTTTTTTATATCACCCAACCTCATTATGCCGAAAGCATGTTGTAAGATGATCATTTACCAAACCTTTTGCTTGCATAAATGCATAGCAAATGGTTGCTCCTACAAATTTAAATCCACGCTTTTTCAAATCTTTAGACATTGCATCAGAAATAGATGATGAAGGAGGTATTTGATCTAAGCGCTTCCATTTGTTCTTTATGGGCTTACCGTCTACAAAATGCCATATGTAATCAGAAAAATTGCCCCATTCTTCTTTGGTTTCTAAATAGGCTTGTGCGTTAGTAATAACGGATTGAATTTTTAACTTATTCCGAATGATGCCTGTGTCATTTAATAGATAGTCTATTTTTCGTTGATTATATTTAATGATTTTTAATGGGTCGAAGTTATCAAAACTTTGTCGATAATTTTCTCGTCGCTTTAAAATAGTAATCCAACTAAGACCAGCTTGCATGCCATCTAATATGAGAGATTCAAAAAGTTTCTGTTCATCAAATACAGGCACACCCCATTCAGTGTCATGATAGTCAATGTAAATAGGAGCAGTATTCGCCCAACTACAGCGGTTAGTAGAGTGATTTTTCATAAGATAGATATCCTTATGGTTTTTAGAATAGCAGTGGCTTTAATGATATTTTGCTATATCAATAAGAAAAAGGACAGCCATTTTTTTATTAATGGCTGTCCCAATTTATTAACTGTCCCAATTTATCAAATTTATATTTAATGACTGTCCCAATTATTCTTTCATAGCAATAAAGTTAATTGGTTGTCAATTAAATAACTATTAACTGGGGAATTTATTACTTAGCTAACGAGAAGTTAGCTAACTTTTTAAAAGGGATATACCTATACACAGATAAAGGGCATCGCTCTTATTCTTCATTGAAAAATAATCGGATGCCCTTTGTTTCAAATGATATTACTTTTTAACTATCGTTCCTTTTTTTCTATAGAAGTTCTTTCCTTGTCCTTATCAGTATGCGGGTTACCTTCTGGTTGTTTTGGGTTAGGGCTATCTTTTCCCCGTTCAGGGTTTTGTTGTTTTTGTTTTTCACTTTCTTGCATTTCAGGTTTTGGTTGATTTTGATTAATATTACTCATATTACATCTCCCTTACAGCTTGTATATATTTTTCAACTTTGAAGTCGATTAACAGGTGCCTTCACAATAAAAGCACCTTGTTTGTCATTGTACCATGATTAATTTAATAAAACATAAAGGTGATTTTTTTATATTAGCAATTATCAGTGTAGAGTATTGTTAACAGGTATATGCCTGTCCCAAAATTATATCGCCATTAAAAAATCAACCGGATCCATTCTTGATGGCGTAGCATTAAAATCATTTACTATTGCTCTGATTCTATCCGGGTGGTTAGCTAAAATTTTGAATAGAAGATCTATTTGAGAGATTTTTTTAAATAGTCGTATTACAATAGATTGCTCATCTTCAGAAAGCTATGTATTGCTTGCAATCCTTTCTGGCAATCTAAGGACATCATGATATTACATATGAACCATCTGAAGCAATTAGTTACAAATATAGTTTTAATAAGACTTTTTATATTATATGCTTGGCATAAATCTGTTTAATAAAGAACCAAGATAATACCCATAACGCTAACATTTAAAATTATTCCGCAGTAACAACTATCGATCTGCCGTTACTTAATGTTTTGGTAATGTGACCATCTCCTTTAACATCAGTAACAAATAATATATCTCCTGCCTTAAATAGGCGTTTTTCACCACCACTAGCTTGAACCTCGACTTCTCCTTCTAAGTAGATAATATATTGTGCTTGAGGTGCGCAATGCCAATCGAAAGTTAAGCCCTTTTCAAAATCACGGAAGTACATTTTCTTTACAGGATATTCTTCTGAGTAAAAGCCTAATTCCTTTTTTATAGATGAGCTAGAAGCTATTTCTTTGAAATAAGATTTATTATCGTCGCTTGTGTATAAATGAGTGATTTTCATGATGGTAATTTTATGATTAGGAAGATTAACATTATAAACATATCAATATACAATTGGTAGCATAAAATAATAAGGCATAACGTAAAAAATCAAGACACTTGGATGTGATTCTTCTGCTAAACTCACCTAGTACAAACTTTACATTTTTTCTATTCAAATAGAGAAACAGCGCTTTTTTATATCCGGAGCGAAAAATGAAAAAAATTCTTATTGCGATCGCAACGTTCTTTTCTACTGTGTCGATCGGTCTTGCTTGTACAGATTTTCGCGTAATGGCAGAAGATGGTTCAGTAATAGTTACACGTAGCATGGAATTTTCCATTGATATGAAATCAAATCTTATTTCTTCTCCTCGCGAAAAAGAATTTAAAATGATTGCTTCAAATGGCAAACCAGGTTTAACTTGGAAGGCAAAATATGGTTATATCTTTTTAGATTCAATGGGATTAGGTGTTCCTGTTGATGGTATGAATGAAGAAGGTTTATCGTATGAAGCGTTATTATTTCCTGATGAAGCAGGATATCAAACAGTTACTGATACAAATGCCGCACAGGCAATTTCTTATTTGCATTTTGGTGACTGGATATTAGGGAATTTTAAAACAGTGGATGAAGTGCGAGAGGCTGTAAAAAATATTGTTGTAATTGATGAAAAACTACCACAATTGGATAATCAAAGTTTTCCTGTGCACTTTTCTATTTTTGATAAAAGCGGAAAAGGGGTTGTTATTGAATATGTGAAAGGTAAACTAAATGTTTATGATCATATGGGAGTGATGACTAATTCACCTACTTACGATTGGCAAGTGATTAATTTACGTAATTATGTGCAATTATCTCCCTCTAATCCGAAGCCAATTATTGCTCAGGGTGTTACCTATGCGGCAACAGGGCAGGGTGCAGGAATGTTAGGCTTACCAGGTGATATTAGCCCACCTTCACGATTTGTTAAAATGGCAGTAATGTTAAATACTATTCAAAAGCCTAAAGATGCTGCAGAGGCTTTAAATGTAAGTCAACATATGATCAATAATGTTGATATTCCATTGGGTTTTGTGCGCGAAAATCAAAACAATAATCAGGCGACATTGGAATTAACCCAATGGGTAGTATTTAAAGATTTAACAGGAAAGAAAATGTATTATCGTACTTATGATGATTTAACACTGAAGGAAATTGATTTGGCTAAAGTGGATTTATCTCCTAATGCTGCATCATTGAAAATGCCAATTGCTTCATCTGCATTTACTGTGGATATGACGGAAAAGTTTTTGGGGTCGAAGTAATATTAGCGGTTCTAGCTTCGTCGCCTTCCCCTCACCCTCGCGAGCTACGCTTGCATTTCCCTCTCCCGCAAGGGGAGAGGGGTTTATAGGAGGGTACGGGCGAGCTGGTCTTGAAAGCCTAATAGGGTTAGGCCGCCACCGGAGTGGATTAATAATGTATTTCCCTTAAGATCATTATCTTTCAATAACAAATTTGTTTCATAAAATAATTTTGCTGAGTAGATTGGGTCAGTAAAGATTCCCTCATGACGCATTATATGTGCAATATGCTGGAAAGTCGCTTGATTCGTTGAACCAAAAGATTGTCCTTGCGTAGGAAAATGTAATTGAAAGTTGTTTATTATAAAATCATCATTCTCACTAATATCCAGCAATTTTTTAAAATCGTTTTTAACTTGATTTAATTTTTGTAAAAAAAATTCAGCAGTATCTGCTAATAAAAGAACATGAACACAGACAGTGTTTTTTAACCAAGCGAAAGCTAAAATAATCGCCATGGCAGACAAGCCAGTTCCTGCATCAATAAAAATATGATCAAAATGGATATTGAGCTCTTGCTCATTTTTTAATATATCTATCGCTAAGGTTAATGCTCCAGGCAATGCCTCAGCCATAAAAGCACCTTCAGGGATAATAGTGAGATGCTTCGACTCGTGGCATTTAGTGTAATCTTCAACTGTTTTATCAATCAAAGACCAGTCAGCCCGTGATATCCAATGTATATTATCTTTTGGCACCATGAGGGATGTCAGCAATAAATTACCTTTTAAAGCATAATCAGGGTTACCCAGTAAAAATAAAATAGGCTCAATATCATTTTCAATGAGTAATTGAACGAGGCTAGTAATATGATTTGAATAAGCCCCACCAATGAGTAGGGCTTGCTCTGTTTGTTGTTCCAGTAAATAAGTGAGCAAGGAAAGATATTTTCGCAGTTTAGATCCGGTTATACCAAACCCTAATTCATCATCACGCTTTATATAACAGGGATGAGTCTTACTGCCCAACGTTTTAAGCAAATGGACTCGTGAATGGTAAGGGTAATTTGCTAGTTTAGAGATTTTATTGTTAAGCAAGTTGAACTTATTTATTCTGTCCATTTTTAATCCATAGGCGATATGCGAATTTCATTTTTTACCAAATGAAGCTGCTCATATTTTGAGCTTTCAAGATAATTATTCATGCTGACAATAAGTGGGTTTTTTTGTAGACATAAAATAGGGAGGTCAATAGGTGGTTCACAGGTAATACATTGTGTCACTATCATACCCATAGAATGATAGAATTTAATTGCCTGCGTACTAAAAGACCATACTAACAAGGAAATATTTTCAAATCCTTCCTCTTTAGCTTTATTCTCAGCAAATTGAAAAAGTTTTTTGCCAAATTTTTGTCCGCGTAGTGCTTTATCTAGTGTAAGAAATGAAATGACATAACCTTCTGGAAATTGTATTTCTTTTACTGCATTAAATGTTGTTCCAATTGTTGGATGCAAATATTGTGAATAATCTGGCAGTTTTTCCAATTCCTTTAGAGAACTACAAATCAATACACCGTGCACAATTTCTTCTTTTCTCTTTTCCACAAGGACTGTTGTAAAGTGTAACTGAGGGGTAATTATATACTTGATCATGAAAGATACATAATCTAATTGAGGAAGATTTCCTTCGAGACCGAGCCTCCAATAGCCCGTATTTGCTAATTGGACAGCAATTTGTTCAAGATGCTCGTGACGTGCGGGGATAAGATAATGCATGAAAACTCTCCAATCAAAAGTTATCGTTATCATAGCATATCGATTTTATGGATGTAGTAAACAAAGGGTTTTTAGAATAAGCCCATAAAAGTTAGTTGACAATGTAAGAGCGTGCTGCTTTTAAATAGAGAGAGTTGATCGATACACCATTTAGTAATTGTGATAGTAGCCTTGAAAGTTACGTTTATTATTTTCATGCTATGATAAGGCAGTTAAAATTATAAAAAATGGAAATGAACGATGAAAACAGTATCAGCTATTTGTTTGTTGCTATTATTTATTTTGGCAGGATTTTATGTGGTCAATAAGTACCCAATCATTAGTGATTATCAGCAAACATTTATTCCGGGGTTTAACCAGGATAATAATATACAAATAGCTATTAGAAGTTTTGATAAAAATTTTACACCTTATTTTTTAGTGGTAAATCCTTACAATTTTGAAACCAAAATCATCGCCGTTGATCAATTTAAAACACGACAAACCAATACTGCCTCACCGGGTTATTATACTATGCAAGAACTGCAAAGCACGCCTTATATGAAAGCATTAACACAATATAGTGCGCCACCCTATATTTTAGAGAATTATGGTGTGACAAGAGCCACTAGATCCATTGACGGAAAATTCTTGACGGTAGATATGTGCCCCTCAACTAAACCATTTGAGAAACGCTTATTTAATAAATTGGTTATGATGAGCAAAAAAACAAAGCAAGCTATTCCAGTTGCTATTTCTATAAGTGGACTTTGGATGCTAAAGCATGAAAAAGAATTTAATTGGCTACTTGCGCAACAACAAAACAATAAGCTGAAAATAATTTGGATTAATCATTCATTTAGTCACGTATTTTATCGTGATGTCCCTTTTGATAATAATTTTTTAATTGTGCCACGTACGAACCTTGAATTTGAGATAATAGAGAGTGAAAAGTCATTGTTGGAAAAAGGGCAGTTACCATCCGTATTTTTCCGCTTACCTGGTTTGGTATCAAATGAAAAAATTATTTCAAAGCTATCCGATTTTGGTTTAATTCCTATTGGCAGTGATGCCTGGTTGTTTCATAATGAACAACCAATCAATGGAAGTATTATACTTGTGCATGGCAACGGTAATGAACCCGAGGGAATCGATTTATTAATGCCGCTATTAGATGAAAAAGACTTACACTTATACCCAATTACAGATATTTTTTTGCCTATGTAATAAAAGACATGTTAAGATTAACACTTAACGTGAGGAAATATTATACTTTATGCCCCAAACCCTTGAAGCGCAGTTAAATACTGCAAGGGATTATTTGTCAAGGAACGAGTTACCAAGCGCCATTGCTGTATTATGTGCATTTTTCCAGCAGAAAAGTTGCACGCAATTATCTGCATTATATAGCGAAGCCACTTTTTTATTTGCTCAATCTATCCTTTCATTAAGTGTTATTCACGAAAAAGATAAAGAGATGGTTTTACGCTGGCATCATCTGGCAAAAGATTATTTGCAGGAAGTGAGTAGTGGTTATGATGTTTGTTGGCGTCTGAATCATATACGACAACAAATCAGTCTAAGTGACCATGCAGGTAGGTTAATTGAGCATGCACGACGTTATTTTAATGAGGAAAATGAAAGATTAGGCATAAAAGACATATTAGACGAGGTGCAAAGAAAAGGGTACTTCGAGGTGCCTGTACCTACCTCTGATCTCACACCATCACATGATATTCATTGTCAAATCATATATAAAACCGCTCTTCCTTTTATAATTGTTAACGCAGCCCAAGCTAATTGGATGATACAGAATCTTCTCCAACGAATTATCGAATTAACACCACCTAGCCAGTATAATAGAGCTCTATTAGTACAATATGAAAAAAGCCGAATTTCCTATGAAAAGCAATATCTATATTGGAATAGCCGGATCCCCTTAGGGTTTTCCGTGTCTTGTTCCTTAGTATCTGAAATTACTCTCTTGCGAGATGAGGATACTGTTGTTAAACATGCTTCACCTAGTGTGTCTGGTATGACTATAACGTTACTGACTTTGTGGCAATTTAAAATGCCCTCACAACGCGTAGCACCTGAATTTACTGATGGAGAGAGGGAGGCTTTAGTGCAGACTCAACCATCACTCCAGCCTATAAATGATACTGAAGGAGGTAGAACTCCTGACTCCTCAACCTCAAGAGGCTTTTTGCGGTTATCACTAAATGGCTATGATAAGCTAGAATAGTAAAAATATTGCAAACTCCCCTTAAAACCCGCACAATATCATGTTAACCACCAATCTTTGGAAAAGAGTGTATGCTTATCATTAAATTGTTAATTGGCATGTTGGTAGGCCTTTTTATCGGTCAATTTGTTCCCGTGCAAGCTACTAAGATGTTAGTAACTTTTGCCGATTTTTTTGGCAAGGTCTTAGAATTCAGCATTCCTTTTATCATCATTTTCTTTATTACTCATGGTATCGCTTCGATAAATCGCAATTCGGGTAAAACGCTAGGAATAACGGTAGGGTTTGCTTATCTTTCCACGGTGGCAGCAGGATTATTAGCGGCAGCTGTTGGGATAGTGTTGAGTGGCCATTATTCGCAGTCTATTCCCCATTCAATGGCCTTTACGACTGATAAATTAGAACCCTATTTTTTTATTGAAGTTGAACCGATTATGGGTGTTATGAGCGCATTGCTCGTTGCATTTATTTTTGGTATTGGCGCACAAGCAACGCGTAGTACGACAATACAACAAATTGCTAAAGAGGGTGCGGCTGTTATTGAGCTATTTTTAAAACGTATAATTATTCCTTTATTACCTTTTTATATTGCAGCTATTTTTGCCGATATGGCGCACGATGGTAGTGTATACGCCACCTTAAAAACCTATGGTTTAGTGTTATTATTAGCAATTGGTTTACATTGGATTTATTTGTTTAGTCTTTTTATCATGACAGGATTATTCAGCGGATATAACCCATTTAAAGCATTATGGCTTATGATGCCTGCCTATTTTACTGCTATAGGTACGATGTCAAGCTCAGCAACTATTCCTGTTTCGTTACGTCAAACACAGCGGTTATTACGCCATCCAGCTGTAGCAGAATTTACTGTGCCTTTATGCGCAACTATCCATTTAGCAGGAAGCACAATTACTTTAGTCGGTTGCGCCATTGCCGTTATGATTATTAATGGTGGTGCCACACCTACATTAACTCAACTCCTTCCCTTTATTTTAATGCTAGCTGTAACAATGGTTGCCGCTCCTGGTGTACCTGGTGGTGGTGTAATTGCAGCGCTTGGGATATTAAGCTCAATGCTAGGATTTAATGAAGAAATGTTGGGATTAATGATTGCACTATATGTTGCGCAAGATAGTTTTGGTACTGCATGTAATGTCACAGGTGATGCGGCTATTGCCATGGTAGTGGAAAAATGTTGTGTTAATGAACCATTGATTAATAACAGCGTGACAGATAAGACATGAAAATAGCGAGTTAAAAGGACGTTAGTGTGCTATTCACCTCTCCCCTTTGTGGGAGAGGTCGACCGCGCTTTGCGCGGGCGGGTGAGGGGTACGATCTTTCTACGTAGAAATGATTAAGAGTAAAATATAATTTCTTTCTTCGTCGCTTTCCCCTCACCCTCGCAAGCTGCGCTTGCATTTCCCTCTCCCACAAGGGGAGAGGGAATTATGGCGGGGGTTCCCCCTCAATCATAACTGCGTTGGTGAAGCCCTCTTCACAAAAATAGAGGCATGCCCCTTTACCCTTTTTCATTTGTTTGCAAACTAAATATTGCATACAATAGCATCTTTATGATACTAAGGAGTACAAATTATGCCCATTAATGCTAGACAATGTGGCGCAATGATGGCTACAGGTATATTACATGCGTATAATAATTTACCTGCTTTACCAAACTGGCTTGCTCCTCTTGCGCCAGCAAATTTAGCCTACCCGCTTAATGCCTGGTTTCATGTGCGTGGTCTGCTGGAAATGGGTCAAGAAGGGCCGCGGGATATAACTTCAACTTTAAGTTCGCTGGTAGTAGGCATTATAACCACAGTAATGGGGCTTGCTTTGGAACATTACTATAAGATTCCTTTCGAACAAGCTGTGATACTGTCTGGACTTATAAGCCTCCCATTTTTTGCTGGAGCAGCTTATGTGCTCAATCGGCAAGCAGATGTAGCTCGACTAAGAGCTGCCATGTGAAAACATAAAGGCTCTTGAATTATGGATATATTAAGAGGACGACTGTAGCCTTGAGGTGACTTTGCTCCATCAAGGCTACGAAGAAATCATACTTCGATTACGGCAGCTCCGGTGAAATTCCCTTCACGTAAATCCTTTAATGCCTCATTTGTTTTTTCTAGAGGGTAAATATGCACTTCTGTTTTAATAGGAATTTTTGGCGCTAACGCTAAAAATTCCTCAGCATCTTGGCGGGTTAAATTTGCTACCGAGCAAATAACGCGTTCACCCCATAAAATATCGTAAGGAAAGCTAGGAATATCTGACATATGAATACCGCCGCATACGACAATGCCCGCTTTAGCCACGGCACGTAAGGCGATGGGAACCAAATCACCAATAGGGGCAAAAATAATGGCAGCATCGAGTAGTTCAGGTGGTAATTGATCAGAATCACCAGCCCAAATTGCACCTAATTGTAAGGCAAATTGTTGAGCCGCGTTATCACCTGGTCTTGTAAAGGCGTAGACTTCTCGTCCTTGATAGTGAGCGACTTGCGCCGTAATATGCGCAGCTGCACCAAAACCATAAATACCAATGCGTTTTGCTGAGCTGGTTTTACGCAAACAACGATATCCAATAATACCCGCGCATAATAAAGGCGCTGCTTGTAAATCAGGGTAATTATCGGGAATTGCAAAACAAAATTGTGAATTGACTAAACAATATTCCGCAAATCCACCATCTAATTGATATCCGGTAAATTGTGGTTTATCACATAAATTTTCCTGACCATTGTGACAATATTGACATTGACCACAAGTACTACCTAACCAGGTAACACCAACACGTTGACCCAATTGTAATCCTGCCACATTTTTGCCGATTTTAGCGATGGTGCCTATAATTTGATGGCCTGGAATAATAGGGTGTTTGGGATGTGACAATTCTCCATCGACCACATGCAAATCAGTGCGGCAAATACCACAAGCATGAATTTTAATTAATACGTCATTATCATTAGGTTGCGGAACAGGTACATCAGTATATTGTAATGGTTGACCTGCTTGCCGCATTAACATGGCGCGCATAATTATTTTTTCACATCATTTTTGGAGAGATGATCAACCACAGCCGCACACGCTAAATCACCACAAATATTCACCATAGTACGAAAACGATCTAACACTCTGTCAAAGGGTAATAATACCGCAATAGCAGAGGTAGGTACGTTGACAGCACGTAGTACGGTTACCATGGTGACAAGACCACCTTCCGGAATACCGGTTGCACCCATTCCTGCTAAAATAGCGGTAATAAAAAGCGCAATTTGCGACATAACACTTAATTCAATACCAAGCACTTGGCAGAAAAATAAAGCACAAACCGCTTCGTACATGGCAGTACCTGCTAAATTAATGGTTGTACCAAAAGGTAAAACAAAACGTGCCACTTCTTCACGGATCCCTTGTTGTTGCGCTACCATCATAGCAATGGGTAATGTCGCCATCGAGCTTGAAGTACCAAAAGCAGTGGCAAGCGCGCCTGAGGAAGCTTTTAAAAATTTGAATGGATTTCGTTTTGTCAAAATGCCTACTAAAGCAAATTGCCATGTTACTTGTAATAGCAAACCAATTAAAAACATAACAATAAACATAAGCACGCCTAAAACACTTTCCATCAATCTGTCCTGTTTGACGGCTTGAGCAATAGCGGTACCTAATAAAGAAAATAACCCAATTGGTGTTAAATACATCAACCAAATAATCATTTTAATAAATATTTTTCTAATACCGATAAAAAATGTGATTACTGGTTTCGCCTCATCGCCAGCAGCTAAACAGGCGATAGAAAATGCAACACTAAAAACAACAATTGCCATCATTTCAAAGTTAGCGGCGGCTTTAACAATATTAGGGGGAAAAATAGAGAGCACAAAAGAAGAAAACGTGAGTTGCTCAGTATGAAGCTCCGAAGGGTCGCCAATGGGGATAATATTTGCATCAACGCCAACACCTGGTTGAAAGGTATTGATTAAAACAAGACCAATCATAACGGCAATACTGACACTGAATAATATATACCCCAGTGTATAACCACCAATCGAACCCACCTTACGCAAATCGGACATTGAGCCAATCGAACTGACCAGTGCAGAAAAAACGAGTGGTAATACGATCAGTTTTAAGAGATTCATAAAAATGGTACCAATCCACTCGATTGACATCATTTGGTCAGGAAAAAACATTCCACCGAGCGCACCAAGGATCATACTGAGAATAATCCAAAAAAGCATGCCAAATTTCATATGAAAGCCCCTCTTATTTTATTCTTTTACACTGTCCTTCGAGAGACGCTGTCAGAAAATTTGCAATACGTGTTCCATCTGGCAAAACTAAGTTTGCTGCAATTTCTGTTAATGGAAACAATACAAACGCACGTTCCATTAAGCGTGGATGTGGAATAGTTAATTGTTCGGTATCGATAATTTCATCACCATACAATAAAATATCCAAATCCAGAGTACGTGGTCCGTTACGCTCCAATCTTATTCTACCAAATTCTTGCTCAATAGTTTGTAATTCAAATAATAAATTTTGTGCGGGTAATTGCGTAGCTATTTTTGCTACAGCATTAATATAATCAGGTTGATCTAAAGGGCCGCCAACAGGGGATGTTTGATATAAACTAGAATGCTCTAGTAAAGTGCTAGTAGGTAACTGTTCGAGTCGTTGTAGAGCATTTTGCACTTGCTTTAGGGGAGATTGTAGGTTGCTGCCAAGAGCAATGTAACTAATGATCACTTTGTGATTGTTCATCGCTGGAGCCTGAGTCATCAGTTGCTTTTTTATTTTTTGGTTTGCTCTTACTACGAGAACGTTTTTTACCTTGGCTTAATTTATTAATCATTTGACCACGCAAAGTTTCATCAGCTGCTTGAAAATCGCTCCACCAAGTTGCGGCTGATTTTACACTGTTATCACCGGATTGCGCACGCAATTCTAAAAAATCAAATGCTGCACGAAAACGTTGGTTACTGATTAAATGGAATATTTGCCTTCGTTTTGGTGAGTGCAGTGGTAATTGTAATTCCCAAATTGCACGAATGACCTCAGCAAAACGCCGTGGAATAGCGACAAAAGCAGATTGCTGTTTTAATACAGTTGCTAATGCTTGATGATGTGCTTCAACAGGAATCATATCTTGTTCTTGTAAACGGGCTTTTTCATCAATATAAGCTGGCCATAAGAAAATAGCCAATAAAAATGCGGGTGTCACAGGTTTATCTTCACTGATTCTTTTATCGGTATTACGCAAAGCAAGCAATAGTAATTTATGAAATTGCGGGTCAGATAAATGTGTGGCAGTGGCAGGGAATAAGGCACCAAATAAATTATAATGTACGAGTTGTTCAAAGGTAACGGTGCCATGGCCTGATAAAAATAATTTCACGACTTCTTCAAATAAACGTGCTGGAGGTACATTTTTTAATAAATGACTTTGTTGAAATAAAGGGGCCTGTGTTTCTTCTTCAATAGTAAATCCTAATTTGCTCGCTAAGCGAACTGCACGCAACATGCGTACAGGGTCTTCACGATAACGCGTCATGGGATCACCAATCATGCGTAAAATTCTTTGTTTTAAATCGGATATGCCATTGACATGATCGACGATACTATAATCTTTAATAGAATAGTACAAAGCATTTACAGTAAAATCACGTCGCCACGCGTCTTCTATTAACGTACCATAAATATTATCACGCATAATCATGCCAGAATCGGCATGTAATAATGCATTATGATTATGATTGTTATCATCTTCGTCCTCTTCAATTGCTTGACTGCTGGCACGAAAGGTCGCTACTTCAATAATATCTCTGCCAAAAAAAACGTGCGCCAAGCGAAAACGCCTACCAATTAAACGACAATTACGAAACAATTGGTACACTTGCTCTGGTAAGGCATTAGTTGCCACATCAAAATCTTTTGGGCGTAATTCTAATAAGGTGTCGCGAACACCACCGCCTACTAAATAGGCCTCAAACCCATTTTCATGGAGACGATAAAGTACATTCAGCGCGTGACGACTGATGTGTTTGCGAGATAATTGGTGTTCCGCGCGAGGAATAATTTGCGCTGATGGGTAATCAGTTGTTACTGATGCTACCGATTTATTGCGATTACCTTTTAAAAAGGATTGTATTTTTTGTATAAGTCCCACTGTTTTATCTTATCCGTCTTGATGTCGTCCTTAGAGTAAACTTGCTAACCCCATTAGGATAGGTATAATACCATCTCTTGCCAATAAAATCATGCTCCCTTCGTCTAGTGGCCCAGGACGTCGCCCTCTCACGGCGAAAACAGGGGTTCGAGTCCCCTAGGGAGCGCCAAATTCGGGTTTCCACCATAAGCCTAATTTGGTACGGCGCCAAAGAATGTCTTCTGGTGTTTGTGCCCATTCCTCTTCCTTCAAATAGGTTACTTCAGCTTCAGTCAGATCAAGACCATAGATTTTACCCATTGCTTGCCAGCTTGTCTTACCCTCTAGAAAACGTTCGCATAGCGTGCCATAACTGTGTGCGTAACGCTCAGCAGTAGCGGTGGGTAGCCAAGGATAGCGTTGTTGTAATTGCTGTTGGTAAAGCACTGGGTTTTGTTGGGGTAGATCGCCGCCTGGTAAGATAGGGTGCCATTGTTGTAAATCATTTAATGAAAAGCGTTTCTCAAATAAAGGATGGCATTTTTTTAATGCTGATATCGCTAATTCTCGGTAAGTGGTGATTTTCCCACCAAAAATGGATAATAAAGGCAAACCATGGACTTGTTGTAAATCTAAAAAATAATCGCGTGTCACTTTACTAGGATCTTTTGAACCATCATCCAGCAAAGGCCTTACACCACTATAGTGAGAGACAATTTGTTGTGGGGTAATAGGTTTTTTAAAGTAATAGTTAATGACATCACATAAATAGGTAATTTCTTTTTCCGCAATATCAACATTTGCTGGATCCCCGGTAAATACAGTATCAGTTGTGCCTACCAGAGAAAAATCCTTTTCAAAAGGCAGTACAAATATAACGCGCCCATCGGTATGCTGTAAAATATAGGCATGATCATGTTCATATAACTTAGGTAGGATTATATGGCTGCCTTGAACCATATAAGTAGTATATTGCGATGGTAAATGGTGTTGATGCAAAAAGTGGCTGACCCAAGGGCCAGTTGCATTAATCAGCGTTTTTGCCTGGAAGGTTTGAGCAGCTGTAGTAATATCCCAATGATCGTCGCACGCTCTAACATGGGTGACTTTGTTGCGGGGCAATATTTTCGCACCCTGGTTTTTAGCATAGAGCGCATTGAGTACCACCAATCTTGCATCATTAGCCCAGCAGTCATAATAACAAAACCCCTTCGTAAATTGAGGCTTTAATATATGGCCCACGTCATGCTGCTGTAAATTTAAGGAATAGGAGGAGGGAAGTGTTTTATTTCTAGCCAAATGGTCATAAAACCACAACCCCAAGCGAATCATCCAGCGCGGTCGTAAATGAGGCGCATGGGGTAATATAAAAGGAAGTGGCTTGATAATATGGGGTGCCATATGCCATAGTACCTCCCTTTCCTGTAAGGCTTCTCTGACCAAACGGAACTCATATTGCTCTAAATAGCGCAATCCTCCGTGTATGAGTTTGCTACTAGCAGAGGAAGTGTGGTTGGCCAAATCGTCTTGTTCAAATAGAATAACCGATAAACCTAAATGTGCTGCTAGTGCAGCTATCCCGGTGCCGTTTATGCCACCACCGATGATGGCTAAGTCAAATGTCATCTTAGATTTTATGCCTTATAATATGGAGTTGATATTGGGTGCTAACCCAATGATAGCACGGGCTGCGGGCTCTATTGCAATGCAGCGTGACAGATAACTAAATATGTCCCACACTCTAAGTATAAAAATAATGTATGCATTCTCTTTTTGTGTGGATTTTCAGTAATTAGTTGAATTTTGTGGTTGAAAAGTAGCGCTGTTCAATGAGAGAAAAGTAAAGGTAAAATTATGTCAAAAGAAGGTGATGATACGGGTGAGGACCCAGCGGCAGTAGCAGCAAATGTAGGCAATACGGCCAATGCAGCCAATGCGGTTATATTGCCCATTCCCCGTATAGAAGATCTACAATTTTATCGCATTCCTAATGATCTTAATGATGAACGCTATAAAGTTTTACAGATTAATCATGACTATTTTCATTCTTACCAGAATCTTTTGGGTAATTTTATTTCTCCAACTCGTTCTACTACAACTCCGGTGGTTGGTCTTAGCTTCACTAAAATATATCGAGAAGATCGTAAGCTTGAGTTAAGAGCAGCATTCGATTTTTGCTATACCATTACACAATCAAGAAAATTCACTTATGCAGAATTTTGCAGCATCCCAGCTGAAGATCGAGAATTCTATGAATTAAACAAAATATCTGATGAATATCTTCCTGAACCTGAGTTAATTACAAAATTAGTTAGGAAAATTGAGGCCTATCTTAAAAATCGTGCCGTGTTAGCAACACATGGAGTTTTTACTTCAGAGCCTACGATACCATTTTCTCCACTTTGGTTTGAGCAAAGAGATAAACGTGCTGAGCTAAAAGCGAAAATGGATGTTTGCGTTGAGTTACAACGTGCGATCCCTACTATTCCTGTAAACCTAAGCACCTATGATGAATTTATTGCAGATTATAGAAGTAATAGCATAGATTCTCCTATAGCTGTGTCCCCATATGATGTAGAACTGTATGAGCTTGGTAATGGTGATACGCCAGAGTCTGTGCAACGCATTACTGCCTATTTAAAGAACAAAACGCAGTTTTCATTAGTATCAAATCAACTACTTATTGATAATTTAAAAGAAAAAGGCAAAAAAAATGAAGTAAAAGCTTTATTTGATTTTTGCTGTGCGCTGGAACAAAGAGGTATTTCTTATAAAGAGTTTTTAACTTTTCCAGAAAATGTACGCTTAGAAGCGTTAACATTATATGTATTATATAACCCTGACTGGTCGAAGAGTTCGAAAAAAACTAATGTTTTCACAAAAGCGGTTAGTTATGTTTTAGCTCCATTAGTTGTTTTGCGCTCGCTGATTAGTTTAATTAACGGTCAACATGAGGAGTTTTTAGGTTCACCTGAGGGTATTGCTGTTACTGCAGTATCGAGTGTTGTTATAGGCGCATGGTTTAGTTATGCCACGGCACATGGCAATTATAAATTAGATAAAGGAAATTTTGATAGCTTTATCCAATGGTTAAAAGCAGCAAAAGGAATTAATAGTCAACAACAACAAAATGCTAACCATTTGCGCCAGATAATGGGAGCATTTGATACCTCATTGAAAACGACACTAAGTGAAGCGACATATAATGTGATTTATGATCACTTATTAGTTAACGATAATTGGTGTAATCCCTGTAAGCCGCTTGTGGATGGTAGAGATTCATTATACCACTATGATCAAAGTTTAATTGTATACAACGATATATTAATTCAACTTTCCGATGCTACTATCAAAGCACGACTTGCACCAAAAATTGGTGAGCATGGCATAGAGTTAATACAACAACGCTTATGCTTAGCCCGTCAACAAATGATGACGGTTATTTTATCTTCCTTACGATACCACGATAGTGGTAAGCCTATCCTACAAACTACCACGATAAGTGAATTATTAAAGCAAGCAGTTAATCAAGATTACTCATTATCACCAGCAGCGATGTTGGATGTGATGGAGCATTATGATTTAATTAAAGGTTGGTTAGAGGTTCGTGGTCTGAATGAAGCATTTCGACTTATTGATGAGCGTAATTTGTTAACAGATTTTGCTGTGCCTTTGTATAGCGATAAATATGTGACTACAGAAGAAATACTCGAGGGAGTAGAGCGGGAGTATATTCAAAAGGTGCTATTGCAAGATAAAGAACGCGGTAACAAATTGTTAGCGGCTGCAAGAGCACCATTTAAATATGGTAGTAAATTATGGGAAAAATTTCAGGAAAGTAGAAAGAGAGCTCTACAGCGTGATATTGAGTTGCAGCGCATTGACGCAGCAAGAGCGGAAATTCCTGAACAGCCTGCATTTTATCAACAATTGCACAAAACATACCTAGAAGGTCAACGTGATCAAAAAGCGGTATTGCAACGTAGTGATACTGCTATCGTACAACGTATGGGTGCCCATTTGGCAATAACTGAAGCGCCTACATTAGCAGCAAAATTAAGTGATGCAGAAGCGATTGTTGAATTGGTTGATCTTTTCCAGTTGCAAAAATTTGCTTTATCAGAAAAAACTCTACAACAATTAAGCACATTTGTTAATCTTGGTACGGGTGCAGTTTCAAGAGAAATTTTGGTTCTAGAGGGTGAATTATCTGAGCTTGAAAGAACAAGGCCTGAAAGCACATTAGTTGAAAGAGAATCAGAACTAGTGTGGGAGGTGACAGAAAAAAAACAAGAAATCACCCGTTTTTTAAGTGCTCCTGCTCCTGCAGAAGGTGATGCGAATTTTGATCAGTATGGTCGAGAAAATGAGCGATTATTTCGTCGATTGCGAGCACTTGATACAGAACTCTTATTAGATATAAGAGAACCTCTAGAACAACGTAAACAAAAGAAAAAATTACTAGAATCCAAAAAAAGACAACTCGCTTGTTTTTCTACCATTATTTATTTGAAATTTCTAATTGAAAGATTTGGCGTCGAGAATGTTGCAGAGATTCTTGCTGCTACTGATTTTAATCAATTATCAGCCACAACTCAGCAAAAACTTTTAGTGGAACGCGTAACAATCGAAAGCACTATAAATAGTGCTACAGCAGGCGCAGATAAAATGCCATCTTTTGTTCGTGATAAATTGACAACACAGTTGCTTCCTAAAGCAGACAATCCATTTTTTGTCTATTTGACACAACATCAACACGAAGCTGGTTTTGATTTGGAATCCGTCTCGGAGCTTATTACGTGGTATGAGGCTTATCAGAAGTGGAAAAATCCACTATTCAATGTTATAAATTTTCACACCATAGATCGACCTAATAACAATGATCCAAATCAGCATCAAATAGCTCTTATTACTGCGCAAGCACGAGAAACAGCCCCTGAATTATCTACGAAAGCAAGAGAGTGGTTAGCTCCAAATAGAGTCAACGTCGTTAATGCTGATATTAATCCCCTTCACCTACAACACTTGATCCCTACCACTCCTTGGGGAGCGGCTTATTGGCGACCTGTGAAAAATAAATTGTATCAATGGGGCGACAATGCAAAAAAATATGGCTATGAGCCTTTTAAGAGCTGGTTATGGGGTGGTTTTCGAGTATTGCAATTTACAGTAATTGTTGCGGCTCTTGCAGAACTAATGACACCTGCGGTTTTTCTTGGCACGATGGTAGTAATGAGTGTTTTGTGGGTGATTGGCCTTAGAGATCAAACTACCACTAAATTAAAATTAGAAGAAGCAACCAGAATATTAAAAGGTGAAACTGAAACCAAATCAAAAGAGCATTTAAAAGAACAAAAAGTAACGCTAGCCTTTGAACAAGCAGCCACATTAGCAAGCAGCACAGCGTTTAGTCCTGGAAAAAAACAAGTGTTGTTACAGCGTTTTTATGATGAGTTAAAACGAACCCAAGCAATAGAAAGCCGAGAAGATAAATATGTCATTACAGCAGTAGAATTTTCTTCTGCTCAAGTGAATCAATTTGAAACGATTAAAACAGAATATAATGCAAAAAAAGCGGAACGAAAATTAAAAAGCGTGATGGATTTCTTGGATGCGCAATACGTAGAAGATCCAAACCATCCAGGAAAATATACAAAAGAGATGGATGCCGTAGATTTTTCAGAAAATCGCTTTAGCAAACCGACTATCTTAAATGCCCTTTTCCCTGAACATCGAAAATACAATGTAGCCAAATGGTTCAAAAGTAAAATTAAGAACGCAACAGTTCGTAATTTTTTTAGTTATATTTGGCGAGCATTGACCTCTGCTTCGTTTCTAGATGGTGTTGCGTATGGTCTACTCCCAACATTAATTTTTAACGTACTGAAAATTGCATTCCCTATTGTTTTTGTATCAAATCCGCTTGTTATAAGTATTCTCGTTGGTACGGGTGCCGCTGTTTTTGCGATTTATTTTGTGGGTTCGGCTTATTCAAATTATGTTCGTGATCAAGAAAATTACCAACTTCAATGCAACTTTGATCAAAAATGGCGCGAAACACTTAATAATAGGATCAATCTTCAAGAAAAAATACGCATATTAAGAGTGCAAATTGTATCTGCTTCAAGGCCAGGTATGTTGCAAACCTATCTTACAAGTGAAGTAGCCCGCCTTGAGAAAATGGAGAAAAAATTAGCCAATCTGCATCGCTTAACGAAAGTACGTCAAATTGAAAATAGGTTAAAGAATATTTCTATCACTGATACTGATAGAGCACATTTATTATCAGCAGTAAAACGTTTACAAAGTAATTACTTAGAAGATCATATTGATAAAAATGGTGCCCCAGCACTTCCCAAAGTTAACGATAGCCAAGAATATGGTCTTGAAATTCGCACTAAATTAGCAGAACTGCGCAGAGAGTGTGAAAAACTAAGCCCACTAATTCCTCCACGAGAAGGCGTATGGGCAAAAACAAAACGATGGGCCACAGCGGTTGGCAAGTTCTTTGCGCCTGGATATAAAGAAGATGCTAAGGACTTTGCCGCACGCTCTTCTGATGCTGCGTTACGAGGCTTTTGGCCTGGATTCCGGGTACAGGTGGCTATTTCTGCTTGGGTGGTTGCAGTACCTTTCTTATTAATTCCTTGTGCTTTTGTATGGGTATGCGGCGCATTTGCAGCACGTAATGATATTCGATTAAAAAATAAAAAAATCGAATTAGGTGGACAAATGAAAGACATATTGGTTGAAAGAGATACGCAAGAAACGATTGCAGCAGAATTAGAAGTTTGTACAGCGAGTGTAAATGTTGCTTTAACAACAGCGCGAGAGGTTGAGCTCGAGCTGGAGGCCGAAGCTCGGGCTAGTATACAACCAGTACCTGCGCCAGAGATGGCTGCTGTGAAAGTAAAGGATGAGCTAGAACAAGAGGCTGGGTACGGATCCGTTATGTCGCCATTTTCAGATGATGCTAAGCTAGCTCCATCAGTGTCGTTACCTTTAAAACCAGTCACACCAACACTGCTGGTACGCACAATAGCTGCAGCCGGTGGTGCCTCTTCATCAACAGGTGATACGAAAGAGGGTGGGAATAATTTTGCTGAGATTGAAAGGGCGGGTAACTCGTTACGTATAAGGTTTCCAGGTGTGACTGATATTGTTGCAGATATGGTTGGTGGAAATAATAGTGAAGATTCTGCTCCCTCAACCGCCCCAATGAGTCCATCTACTGGAACAGCATCAGTTGATAGAACGTCAAATGGGAACACACCTCCACCTAAAGATGACAGTAAAAAATTAGAGATGCAGATTCTCTGGAAGGGATGTTTAACTCAAATGGAGGAAACAAAAGATATTAAAATCTTGCAGCAAGCTTGGGATAGAGCCTACGTACTGGCTGAATCTTTAGATGAGAGATATCCGAAAGGAGCAGAAGAAAAAACCTACTTACAACAGACAAGTGATCACTACGATATGCTTATGCGACGTTTATTACCCACAGTGAAGGATGGAGGACGAAGATTTTCAGCCCTTGAATTAGCAAGTCCAGTAGTAACTAAAGACGGTCGTTTCACACCAGCTTTTACGGCCGCAAGCTTAGATGTGACAACAGTTTTAGGCCCAGATGGGAAGCCAATTTGGGGCAAAACAATAAAAGGCAAAGCAATAGATGCAGGTTCGCCTGAAGCCGCAGCTGGACAGGAGGAGACTGAAGCGCCGCCTCCGAAAGTAGCACCATCTCCAATGCCACCGATTTCAGATAAATATGCCATGTCGCCAACCACGAAGACAATGTTGTTCTCTAGGGAGGCCTCAACAGCCCCACGACTTACCAATGTGTCATTAACCCCACGTTTAGAGCCTGGTACCCCTAATAGCGAGACAGGCGTGTCTCACGGCAGACGACGTGCGCATAGCAATCCTGGTCGCAAAACTCCAGGCCCGACGTCGACGTCCTCATAATGTGTGTTCGAGGCCAGCCCAATTGACAATTATCCCCAAACGCTTACACTAGCAACATCATTATTTCAGTCACGGGGATAGAATATGAAAGGCGATAAGAAGCTCATTGGGCATTTAAATAAAATTCTTGGTAACGAGCTAGTAGCTATTAACCAATATTTTTTACATTCACGAATGTATAAAGATTGGGGTTATAAACATTTGGCGGAAAAAGAATATCATGAATCCATTGATGAAATGAAACATGCTGATAAATTAATTCACCGTATTTTATTTTTAGAAGGATTGCCTAATCTACAAGATTTAGGAAAATTATTAATCGGTGAGAACACCGTTGAAATGTTAACGTGTGATTTAAAATTGGAAATGCAAGCGTTACCTGATCTAAAAGAGGCTATTGTATATGCTGAATCTATCCGTGATTTTGTAAGCCGTGATCTGCTATTAGAAATTTTAGAAAGTGAAGAAGAGCATGTTGATTGGCTAGAGACACAATTAAGCTTGGTTAAAGAGACAGGATTGCAGAATTATTTGCAAAGTCAGATGGAGGTTGAGGGAGATTAGGTAGAAATAACTTAATCCCACAACAGAAGTTATGCCTATGCTAAACACAACTGATATTGAGACTAGTTTAAAATCCATCATCATTCCCTATCTTGATGTGGATTTGCTCACTGCCAAAGCATTGCAGCATATAAAAATTGAAGAATATAAAGTTACGTTAACGCTTACCTTCGGTTTTCCTGCCAAAAATTTTACCGATATTTTATACCAACAGCTTTATCCTGAATTAGTAAAACTAGGTGTGCAGGAGTTGCAATTACAGATCGCTACTAAAATTAATGCGCATCAAGTTCAAAGTAGTGTAGCGGCAATTCCCTCTATAAAAAATATTATTGTTGTTGCTTCTGGTAAAGGTGGGGTAGGTAAATCAACATTAGCTGTTAATTTAGCGCTTGCATTACAACAAGACGGAGCTCGTGTTGGTTTATTAGATGCCGATATTTATGGCCCCAGTGTGCCATTAATGTTAGGTATGCAGCACGCTGCACCCGTGATTAAAGAAAATAAACGAATGCAACCTGTTATAACGCATGATTTACAAACGATATCCATAGGTTATTTAGTGGAAGAAGATACGCCTATGATTTGGCGCGGTCCTATGGTTAGTGGCGCATTACAACAATTATTAAATGAAACAGATTGGGATAATCTTGATTATTTAATCGTTGATTTGCCACCTGGCACGGGCGATATTCAATTAACATTGGCACAAAAAATTCCAGTAAGTGGTGCTGTTATTATTACGACACCGCAAGATATGGCATTATTAGATGCACGTAAAGCGTATGGCATGTTTCGCAAAGTAAAAGTGAATGTACTAGGTTTAGTGGAAAATATGAGTATGCATATTTGTAGTCAATGCAGCCATGCTGAGCCTATTTTTGGTGAGGGCGGTGGTGAACGTATGGCCAAGCAATATGGGATTACTTTTTTAGGTCGTTTACCGCTTGATAGCAGGATCCGTCAACACACCGATACTGGGTTACCCACGATGGTGGCGCAACCTGAAAGCGATATTGCCATGTATTATCGTGAAATAGCGCGGCATACGACGGCTAGGCTTTCGTTAGAGCCACGCAATTTTGGAGCGAAGTTTCCGAAAATAGTGGTGGAATGAGTTAGGTTAGTTTTTTTCTTTGATGGCCTTTAAAAATTTTTCAGCATGTGCCATCATTTTTCCTATATTTGGCTCAGTTTCTTCCAATATCACAATATCTGCTGCCCATAAGCTATCATACGTATTGGGCAGAGTTGCTTCAAGAGTTTCTTTATTACCATCAATAATACGATAGTGAGTGATACTATAATAATAATAAAAGTCAACTTGAGAAAAAAGTTTTTGTTGCTGCAAAATGTCACCAATTGTGTGTATAAAGCTGGTGCCCACGATAGCTAATTTCTTTGCAGCATTTTGACTATTAACATTTACGTTAGTGATTGCAAGTACAGGGACTGGATATTTTCTACGTACATCAAGTAAATTGGCGAGTTCTAATAAATCTCTATCAGTACCTTTCGGTCGGTTATCGATAGTGTAAGTAAAGTGTATAGTAGGCGGTGGAACCCCTTCCTTATATTTAAGCTTATTTAATATTTCTTGTAATACGAGTGCTGCACCAAAGTGTGTCCAATGCGACCCTCCTTGAGGAAATCCAATGGGTGGATGGCTCTCCTTTGCAGCAAGAAGCAGCTCACTGCTATCAACGAAAGAAAAGTCTTTTTTCTTTAATTCATTAACGGCAAGATAATAATTAGGACGTGTTGGTACGGCATTGCACGCATACGCTGGCGGCAGAAACTCGGGGAAATAAGAGGCTTTTGAGGGACTTATTAAATAAATAAACTGCTTGCCTCTTTTTTCAAAGAAATCAGAAATTTGTTGTAAATTATCCACCCATTTTTCAAGATCTTCATTTTTAAACTGTTTATTAGAAGGGTTACAATATGCTTCTATGAAATATTTTTCATAAAGATAATCATCTGTGCCAATAAGAACAGTATTTTTGTTCATATAAGATTTTGAAAATAATTCGTAGTAAATTTGGTTGTGGGTTCGAACTATATATGATTTCAAGGGGATCCCTTGATTAAACCAAGCCTCAACGTTTTGTTGTGCTTTTTTTGAAAAGAAATGACTCAAAGATAAATTGGGTCGTGGAGCTGCGGTATGCTCGCCATGCAACGGTGCAGCACTTTTGTAGATTAGATGATAGACTTTTTCATTTATTTGACCCAGTATGGCTAAAGTGGGTATACATAATAAAAAAGCCAAAGCAGCAATAAAAGGTGCGATTTCTAAGATTTTATAAATAATTTTTTTATTTTTTTTGTTCATTTTTAAAACCGAAAATATAAAAAGGGGCTAAATGTCGTAGATACTGCTTTGAAAATAGCAAACACAGAAAGCAATACTAAGCTCCAATTTTCGACTAATTTAGCTGTTTTCGAAGAGCGCCAAGAAGCCACCATCGTATCAAATTTCGACAAAAGAGGTAAAAAGCACAGCACCAATCCAATGACGATAGCCGTCCATTGATTTGCTGTCATATAAATGTAAGTTCCTTCCTGCCAGGGATTTAATAATGCGCTAAAATAATGGCCCATATGAGGGAGGGAGGTAACTCGGAATATGACCCAGCCTAACATAACAAAGAAAAAGGTAACAGCAACGTTAAATACTGGTGGAAGTTGTTTGCTAAAACGTAACCAAAAAAATCTATCAATAGCGAGAAATATACCATTATAGGCTCCCCATAAGATAAAATTCCAATTAGCACCATGCCAAAGCCCAGACAATAAAAAGCATAACCATAAATTAAAATAGACTCGTATTGGACTTACTTGATTACCACCAAGAGGGATATATAAATATTCTTTTATCCAGCTTGAAAGAGAAATATGCCACCGTTTCCAAAAATCTGTAAAACTTGTTGCAATATAGGGCATATTGAAATTTTCCATCAATTTAAAACCTAACATGCGTGCTAAGCCTATCGCCATATCAGAATAAGCAGAAAAATCAAAATAAATTTGGAAGGTGAAACATAATGTACCTAACCAGGCTTGGCTAAACCCAACTGAGCCAGCGGGAAGGTTAAAGATTTGATCAGCAACCTCAGCAAACGTATCGGCTATTAGAACTTTTTTAATGACGCCCAATAAGAATCGCTTAAAACCACTTAAAAAGTTATAAATACTTTGATGATGCCCGCGTAACTGTTCTGCGATATCGTGATATTTAACAATAGGACCTGCTAATAATTTCGGGAAAAGAAAGATATAGAGCAAGTAGTTCTTTACCGAATCAACCGGTGGTCCTTTTCCTCTATATACATCTACAATATAAGTGATTTTTTCAAATACAAGAAACGATACACCAATAGGTAACGCAATATTTAACAAGGGTAACGGGAGTATATCAAAATAAGTCAAGAGTATATTGGTAGATCCAAAGAGAAAATCCATGTATTTAAAATAGACTAATAAAAGGATATTCGCAGCTATAGCCAGTGATAAATAAACTTTTGCTCGTGGTGTACCACGTGATTTAAACATCCAAGCTGTTAATTGATAATCGACTAATGAGGATAATATCGCAACAGGTAAAAAACGTGGCTCTCCCCAAAAATAAAATAACAAACTCCACCCTAATAAAACATAATTACGCCATTTGCTGTGCATGCCATAAAAGGTTAACAGTAAGAAGGGGAGAAATAGAAATAGAAAGATAGGGGTATGAAAAAGCATTTTTGTTATATGTCCTAGGGCATCACGGTAGGGCCTCTTGCATCAATGCCAGCAATTCTACCATAGCGTCCAAAATTTGATAAGTCTATGCTAGAATACGAGGTTTACCTCTGGGTTTGAAGGGAGCTTATAATGGCTATTAAATCAGATAAGTGGATTCGCCGTATGGCAAAGCAGGGAATGATAGAGCCTTTTGCTGAAGAGCAAGTACGCAATATCGATGGGCAGCGGATCATATCGTATGGCACGTCTAGTTACGGCTATGATGTACGCTGTGCTGGTGAGTTCAAGGTGTTTACCAATATCAACTCAGTGATTGTGGATCCCAAGTCGTTTGATGAAAATAGTTTTGTCAATGTGGAGTCTGATGTGTGCATCATTCCTCCCAACTCCTTTGCTTTGGCAAGAACAGTGGAATATTTCCGCATTCCTCGCAGTGTTTTGACGATTTGCTTAGGGAAGTCCACTTACGCGCGATGTGGCATCATTGTTAATGTAACGCCGCTGGAGCCAGAATGGGAAGGTCACGTAACGTTAGAGTTCTCGAATACAACTCCTTTGCCTGCTAAAATCTATGCTAACGAAGGGGTTGCTCAACTACTATTCTTTGAGTCGGATGAGATCTGTAGCGTGTCTTATAAGGACCGTCACGGTAAATATCAAGGCCAAGTTGGTGTAACGCTGCCCGTGGCTTAAGACATTGTGGTCTTTATAGGGGAAAGATATGTCGTTTGTTTCTTATGCGTAAACATATTGAAAACGGCTTTTACATTGATCTTAGTGCTGCTTGGCCAGATGCCGACTCGGTTACTTTGGCGTTTTATGAACGCGGGTGGCATGGCATTAATGTGGAACCGAATCCTGCGCTGTATGACAAATTAAGGCAACAAAGAGCCCGTGATATTAATCTGCAATTCGGGTTAGTTAATGCTTTATACTCTCACTCTGCCTCAGATGGTACCTATAAGAAGAAATTGTTATCTAAAAATGAGGTTCAATCTCAGTGGTTACAAACCCATTCATGGGCGAACATGGCACATAGATTGTTTGGAATGATAAGAGGCCTACGCCAAGATCGTTATTTTGATACATAGTTTGCTGCTTTGTAATTAGCAAATTGGCTACTTTGTAAGCAGCTTTTCCGGTATAATCACGTGATTATATTTTAAAAAACCCATAAACGAATAAAAAAACCATGAGGGGCAGTTTGTGCAACCAAATCTAAACGATAAACCAGTATTAATACCCACAATTCTTTGTGGTGGCTCTGGCACACGCTTATGGCCAGTTTCAAGACAAAAACACCCCAAACCCTTTATGCAATTGCCAAATGGTTTTAGCATGTTACAAAATACCTTTCTACGTGCTGCTGAGCTATCAAATTGCCAACACATTTTAACCATTTTAAATCGCGATTGTTATTTTAAAGCTAAAGATGAATATACTGTACTAGCAAAAGATACTATTAAACAAACATTCATTGTCGAACCTTTTCCTAAAAATACTGCGGCAGCAATAGCTATTGGTGCGTTAAATATAGCTGCTGACTATGGTAATGAAGCTATTATGTTGGTATTGCCAGCAGACCATTTAATTGAAGATGGAGCGGCATTTTCTAAAGTAATTGATGATGCTGTACAATTAGCACAACAAGGGCAAATTATAACTATAGGTGTTAAACCCACTTATCCTGAAACAGGATTTGGTTATATTGAGTGTGGTGCTCCTCTTACAACTCAACAAGGTTATAAGGTTGCTTGTTTTACTGAAAAACCCGATGTAACAAAAGCCCAACAATTTATTGATTTAGGAAACTATTTATGGAATGCCGGCATTTTTTGTTTTAAAGTCGGTGTGATATTGGATTACTTTAAAAAATTAACGCCTCAATTATTAACTCATGCTCAAACGTGTTATGCCAAATCTGTTGGTGAAGCAGTAAGTACGCCCTCACCATTAGAACTATCTCCTGCATTTTTTGAACAATTTGAAGATGTTTCTTTTGATTATGCCATCATGGAAAAAGCCGATAAAGTTGCTGTAGTTCCCGCCACATTTAATTGGCATGATTTAGGTTCTTGGTTGGCGGTAGCAAAATTAACCCCTGCTGATGAAAATGGTAATCGTGTTCGTGGTGAAACGGTGTTAATTGATACTAAAAATTCTTATATTCAAAGTGATTCTCGTTTGGTTGCGGCATTGGGAGTTGAGGATTTAATTGTTATTGATACGGCTGATGCGTTAATGATCACACATCGGGATAAAGTGCAGGATGTAAAAAAATTCGTGCAACATTTAAGCAAACAACAACATTCCAGCGTTGATTTACATCAAACAGTACATCGCCCCTGGGGTAGCTATACCATTTTAGAGGAAAGCAACCATTTTAAAATTAAACGAATTGTTGTTAATCCAAAACAATCATTATCCTTACAAGTTCACAAACATCGCAGTGAGCATTGGGTTATTGTCAGTGGAATTGCTGAAGTTGTAAATGGTGATGATACTTTAGTATTAAAAGCTGATGAATCTACTTTTATTCCTGCTGGTCACCAACATCGTTTAACCAATCATCAAGATGTGGCGTTAATTTTGATTGAGGTACAAACAGGCGGGTATTTAGGGGAAGATGACATTGTTCGCTTAGAAGATGTTTATGGACGGACACTGGATGCTGCAGCTAAAGCCAATGCGCGGGTACACAATTGCAACTTGTTGATTAAAAAAGACTAAATTTATGAAACTTATTATTCAAATACCCTGTTATAACGAAGCAGGTACATTAGCAATTAGTTTAAATGCTTTACCACGACAAATACCAGGTTTTGATAGTGTTGAGTGGTTAATTATTGATGATGGCAGCACTGATCAAACCGTGAAGGTGGCACAAGATTGTGGGGTAGATCATATTGTCCGTCATACCAGAAATCAAGGTTTAGCTCGCGCTTATATGACAGGATTGGATGCATGTATAAAATTAGGGGCAGATGTAATTGTCAATACAGATGCTGATAATCAATACAATGCAGATGATATTCCTTTATTAGTACAGCCTATTCTAAATGAGCACGCAGAAATTGTCATTGGAACTCGGCCTATCAGTAATATCGAAGAGTTTTCGCCTCTTAAGAAGTGTCTTCAAAAAATAGGTAGTTGGTTTGTTCGAAAGGTCAGTAAAACAGACATACCCGATACAACCAGTGGCTTTAGAGCAGTAAGTCGTCAAGCAGCTCAGCAACTAGTTGTGTTTAATGAATATACCTATACCTTAGAAACTATTATTCAAGCTGGTCAAAAGAATATGGCTATCATGGCTGTTCCTATTCGTGTGAATAAAAATTTGCGACCCTCCCGTCTTGTCAAAAGTATTCCTTCTTACATTAGAAAATCAGTTGTAACGATTATTCGCACTTTTATTATTTATAGACCGCTTCGATTTTTTGGCAGTATCAGTGCGGTATTTATAGTTATAGGGTTTCTATTTGCATTGCGTTATCTTTATTTTTACGTGACAGGGGAAGGACAAGGACATATTCAATCTGTTATTGTTGCTTCGTTGCTACTCGGTGTTGGTTTTCAAACGTTATTAATTGCTTTCATTGCTGATTTATTGGCTGCTAATCGAAAATTATTAGAAGGTATTCGCTATGATTTAAAGCGATTACCTGATGAAGTAAAGATTGGCTCTAAGGAATTGATAGATAATGTTAAAAAGTGAGTTAAAAAGCCACTTGTACACCACATTACATTGGTTTGGTAGTTGTTTAGGCGTTGTTGGTATTATTTTTATGGTAGTGAAACTGATTGATTATAAAAGTCAGCTTCATCCCGAGGCACTATTAAAAGCGGATTGGTTAGGGATATTTTTATTGACTAGTCTTTATGGTATTGCAGGTTTATTGTTAGCACGTGCTTGGCGTTTTTTATTGATATATTTAGGAGTAGCTGTCAGTAGTGGTTGGGCTGTATGGGCATATGGTGTATCTCAACTTGCCAAGTATGTACCAGGTAATATATTTCATTTGGCAGGAAGACAAGCATTAGGGGCCGCAGCGGGATTACCCAACTGGCCTTTAGTTAAATCCACAGCCTGGGAGCTTACATTACAAGTCATTGCAGGTGCGATTGTTTCCATTTTAGTATTACCTCTTATTATCACCACCATTTCTCCTATGGTGAGCTTGTTTGTTTTTACTATTGTATTGTTAGCAACATTAGTACTATTTTATTATTTTTTTAATAGTCAGTTTTTGCTGGCTTTTTGTTGGTATTTTTTATTTCTTATTGTTGGCAGCTCAATTTTTAGTGCTATGGCATTTTATATTTCTTCAGATGAGCTGAGCTTAACTATTATACCAATTATTGCAAGTGGGTATGCTCTAGCCTGGTTGATAGGTTTGCTAACACCAGGTGCGCCAGCGGGAATTGGTGTAAGGGAGTTCATTTTATATTCATTATTAGAGCGTTTTTTTAATAGTGCTGACTTATTAACGATTATTGTAGTGAGTCGCATGATGACAGTAGCTGGAGATTTCATTTTTTATTTGATTGCTGGCTTTATTTTTAAATCAAGAAGAAATGATAAATTTTTTACTAATCAGAATTTGGTGCGCACGGAGTTATCTTAATAATGGACAGAACTTTATTAAAGCACAGTATATACAAGATTATTGCTTTCCTATTGGCGATCGCCTTTTGTGCTTATATACATGGCGCTATACCCTTTTTGGCAGTACCTTCTATAGGGCAGGCTTTTTGGATCTCCGGGTTTGCAGAATCCTATGTTAATGCGGGTTGGCCATCGATTTATGCTGCTAATGCGGGATATCCATTACCAGCACCAATTGCTTATGGATTGTCAGGTACCTTTTTGCAAAGTGTTTTTATAGCCTTATTTGATATGCCTGCAGGCCCTGCTTACGCCTTGATGGTTTTGTGCTATTTAATATTAGCTTTATGGGGGGCAATGAAATTTGCACAAGCTTTAGGTCTACATTATTTTATGGCGTTACTGGCAGCGCTAGGGTGGATGTCAGGTGCTATCATTTGGGCTCATAATGGGTACACCATGCTGTCATTAGGTATTGCTTTGCTACCCTTTTATTTGTGGATTACTTATTTATTATGCAAAGTGGATGCAACGAACCGCGCAGCTGTATTGCGTCAAGCGACACTGTTTATAGCGACAGCTGTATTGGCTGTGTTTATGGATGGATATAGCTACATGATGTTTGTGGTAGGGAGTGGTATTTTACTTGCTTATCAATGGTTTTTACAGCGTAAAAATATAAATCGACAATGCATAATTCCAACTGCTATTTTTAGCATAGGTGTGCTTTGCTCCTATCTTCTTTATAGATGTTTTATCCGCTTTTCAAGTTTTATTGACATGCCGTTAGATTTTTTTCGGGGGTGGGGCGCGGATATATCGATGTTTTTTATTCCAACCAAAGGGTTCTATTGGATATGGGATATGTTTTCTTTAAATATTGCACGTAGTCATGAACGATACTTTGGCGATTCTTCTGTATGGATAACGACATTTTCAGCTATTTATATTCTATTTGCTGTTTTTGGATTTTTCTGGATGCGTAAACAAAAACCTCGGTTAGTTTATCCTTTATTGCTCATTACACTCTTTGGTTTTTATATGTCCCTAGGACCCTCCATTAAAATATTTTCATTGCGCCCGTTGCATGACGTGCAAGCACATAATTTAGACTCTATGATGCCATCTGAGTATGCTTTAGCACCTACTGGGAGTGGTATTTTATCTGAGCATTTTCCAGGTTTTAAAGATATGCGAGCCTCCTATCGTTGGACGGCGTTAGGTTTAGTGGGCGCGTGGGGTTTATTTGTCTTGTTTTTAATTGGATTACAAGAAAAAAATAAGACAAAATGGGCTGTATTATTTGCAATAATTCTAATCATTGGCAACATTCCTTCACCAGCATTTCTGTCTGGGCATTTTGCGCAAAGTAAAAAATGGCGCAACTTAGATGAAAATTTTGGCGCTCCTTTATATCGGCAAATTAAACCCGGTAGTTTGGTGGCCTTTATGCCACCAGGCAATGATTTCCTCGTTAATTACCTTGCCGCTGTTGGGAAGTTTAAAGCCTATAACACAGGTGGTGATAAAAATATATATATGCTGCGAAAAAAATGGCCAACAACGTTTTTTTCTTCCTATGAGGATAATATCACTAAGAAAAATTATAGAGTTTTATGCATGGATGTTAAACATCTATTAAATGAGGGGAAAGCAGAAAAGGTTATTGTGCCGTTTATGGATTTAAATCGCTATGCACACGTATGGCCGCCCGAAGAGAGTTATATTCAAGAAATGAAGAACAAATACCAACCTCAATTAGACTGCCTGAGAAAAAAGGAGAATTTTGATGTGGTTTATGAGAAATACTTTGCTGTTATAACACCAGCTTTTGAACAATCACCTGCGACAAATTAATTAAAATAAGATAAGATTTTAAAATGCTATTACTAATGAAAAGTGACGGGGCGAATCAATATTTATATAAAATTATTTCGTTTATATAAGCGATGGCGTTTTGTGCTTTTATCTATGGCGCGATACTTTTTTATCTGTTCCCGCATTAGGACAAGCGCTTTGGACTTCAGGGTTTGCGCAATCCTATGTTAATGCGGTTATGTCATTATTCCCTTCGTTAATTTAAACCATCACGACCAGATGATAAGGATGTTCAACAGATAAAGGGTGAGTATCAACTACATTTAGTCTGTCTAGAAAAAAATGAGAGGTTTAAAGTAACATATGAGAAATACTTTGCTGCTATTACACCAATTTTCGAGCAATTACCTGGGACAAATTAATTAAGCCATGGTAGAATACTTCGTTTATGAATTTTTCAATGGGGTCTGTTAGTGAGTCGGTTTTTTATCTATATTCAAAAAATTTACACTACACGTTATCTGTGGTGGAATTTGGCGCTTTCCGATTTGCGCTCAAAGTTTCGTCGCTCCGTACTTGGCATGTCATGGGCGGTATTACAGCCACTCGCACTGACGCTGCTATTCACTTTTGTATTGGGCAGGATATTTGATGTTAATGGATCTGATTATGCTCCTTATGTATTTTCAGGGATTATCGTTTGGGAATTTATCGTAAGCTCTGCCAATGTCGGCTGTCATGCGTTGTTGTTGGCGGAGGGGTATATTAAGCAATGTACTCACCCTTTAGCGATTTATTCTTTACGCATAGTTTGTGTTGCCTTAATTAATTTATTGTTGGGGTTTGCTGGGTTTATATTATGGGTCATGCTGATTAAGCCAGGCAATATTGGCTGGACATGGTTAAGTTTATTGCTGAGTTTCCCACTTATCATTTTACTCGTGTGGCCACTGGCTCTCATAACAAGCTTTATTGGTGCGCGCTTTCGTGATTTTTCGCAGTTGATCGTGATTGTGATGCAAGCTGTTTGGTATATTTCGCCTGTATTTTTCCAGCCGGAAATGTTTCAACGGGCTAATATTAGTTTTCTAGTTGATTATAATCCTATTTACCATATCTTGAATTTAATTCGCATGCCAACTTTGTATGGCGAGTGGCCCGATATGATAAACTTAATATATACAGTTGGTACGGCCTTGGTGTTATGGATACTAGCTGCAATACTTATTATTCGACAAGAACGTAAAATGATTTTTTATCTGTGAGAATTGAACGTGAGTAATTTTATCGAATTAAAAAATGTAAATCTTTATTATTCATGTCTTGCTTATCGTGAGACATCGATAAAAGCATTTGTATGTAAATTATTAGGTTTTAAGCAGCGCCCCAAAACAGAAGATGTACATGCTCTTAAAAATGTATCCTTAAAAGTTAACGCAGGTGAGAGGGTCGGATTAATTGGGCATAATGGCGCAGGAAAAAGTACCTTACTAAAAACCATTGCCTCTTTATATCCTATAACCACTGGCGAAGTGAATGTTAGTGGTGATATCAGAGCGCTGTTTGAGCTGAGCTTGGGATTTGAATTAGAGGCCACAGGTCGCGAGAATATTCTTTACCGTGGGTTGTTGCTTGGTAAAAAACCTCATGAGATGCGAGAGCTGCAACAAGAAATTATTGATTTCGCTGATATTGGAGAGTTGATTGATTATCCCATAAAAACCTATTCTGCTGGTATGATGGTTCGTTTGGCTTTTGCTATTTCAACTGCAGTAAGTGGCGAGATTTTATTGCTTGATGAGGTGATTGGCGCCGGTGATAGTGATTTTATGGTCAAGGCAAAAAAACGTATTTATAGTTTGATTGATAATGCAAAAATTTTAGTATTAACTTCGCACGATATGTCTGCTATCCGCAATATGTGTAACCGTGTAGTGGTGGTAAATCACGGGGAAATCGTCTTTGATGGCGGTGTGGAAAACGCCATTAAAGAATATGCAAAACTAGGACAAGTTGCCTATCATACAGAAGGCTGAGAGCCTTTAGTGTAAGTTTGGAGAATAAAATGGACCTAACCTATCTCATTACCCCCTTTTTTGCATGGTTTTTTTCAGGGTTTGTTAAATTTATTATTTTTAGTATAAGAACTCGTAGCCTAGCATTTCATTTGATGGGAAATGGTGGGCTACCAAGCACTCATACTACCGTGGTGATTACGATGACTACACTAGTAGCTCTTCGCGAGGGAGTTGGCAGTGCGGTATTTGGTGTTGCCTTAACTTTTGCCTTTATTGTTATGTTAGACGCAAATAGTTTGCGTCGGCATGTAGGTAAACAAGCAGCAGCATTAAATCGTCTAATAGGAAAAGATAGCAATACAAGACCATTGCGTGAGCGCATGGGGCATAGTCGAAGGGAGATCTTTGCAGGTATATTGTTGGGTATGTTCTTAGGTTACATTATTTTTAAGGCTTCACCGGCTATCATTTAGCTAATGATTTTTATGACCTTTAAAAACCCAAAGCTTTTGGCCGGTAAAATTGAGTATGGTACTTACTCCTGTGGCCATTACAAATGCTAAGATAACAATGTATGACCATGATAAAAAATCACCAACAAAATCAGGCAGCAATGTTAAGGCTAGATAATTTACAAAGACATTTGCTACTAATGTAGTCCCATATAAACTAAAAAAACGAATAAGCTCAGCCGTTGAGTGTACGGGTTGTTTAAAAGTGAAAAACTTATTAAGCAAATAAGTAAGGATGCTACCCATGATAAAAGATATTATTTTGGATATAGTATAAGGCAGAATGGTAGACAAAAACTCATAAATGATGAAGTCAAATAGGGTAGCAGTCAGCCCAATTATTATGAAAGAAATTAACTGCAGATGTAATTTGTTGTTGCCTATCGCTATTTGAGTGTCACTCATAAAGAATAATCCCATACTAACTAAAATTTAAAAGATCGTTATTTTTCCACTGCTCTCTTTATTAATTTTTATATTTGGTTTGTAGATTTCCATGCCAAGATCATAAAACCAAAATTGTTTTTCCTGTAGCATTGTAAATTCGACCCCATAAATTCCTGGTAAAGGGGGAATTGGGGTGAATATAGAATATGTGTATTCAGATTGTGGTAAAAGGTCGAACCATATGTTATGTCGATTCCAATCTGATATGGGCTCTAAAGAGTCGTTTAAATAACGCCATGCAATTCGTATGGGGTATTTAGAATCTGGCACGCCAGGAAGTGATATATCATTGTGATTAATAATGCTTAGATTAAGTAAGATTTTATTGCCAAATACTTCTACACGTTTTAAATTCATCTCAATATTTTTAGCTATATTATCAGCATCTGGTAGGCGTTCATCAGCGTATGTCATGGGGGGCATTGTCGACCACCAACTTGGATTACAATCAATAAAGTCAATTGGTATTATGTTACGCATAGCTTCCACATAATCCGCATTCGTAGGATTTTTTACGCCAGAAAATTTACTAGCAGCAAATGCAAGGGAGGGAATTGAGCGACAAGTTGTGCTATCAAAACTGTTGGGGAAGTTACCTGAATAACCATTCGCAGTTTTATAACCATGTTGTTGGGTAAAATGCATTAGATCGAGATTGATACGGGTTGGTTCATTTTCCTTTAAAGAGGATACATAAATAATATTATTTGCTGATAAGTTTGTGGGGAGGCGACTTTGTAAAGCCATTAAACGAGCTTGAGCTTCATCTTTAGAGTAGGAAAAGGCATGCATATTTACATATAAGGATTCTACCATGATCAAAATAATTATACTGCATGCCATCATCATAGGAGCGAATTTCTTTTGACGCCAAAGTACTTCTATCCCAATTGCTGCTAAAATGGCTAACATAAATAACATAACTAAAACTATTCGGGTAACTGCTCGCACCGACGAAAACCCTGGTAGCTTAGCTATGATGACATACAAAGAGTTGCCACTTAAATATAGGGTTAGAGTGAATAGAATGAATAGAGTAGTGACAGCTACAAAGGTAAGACGTTTTTCATTGTTATTTTTATAAGCAAAAAGAGCATATAAACAAAGTAAAACAGTGCCAAGACCAATAAAGATTTGGTGTTCATGACGCATAGGGATGTCATGGATATAGGGACCTAACCAACGCCACAAAAAAGAATTTTCTGCAAGCAAGTAACTACTTATTCTAGGCAACATGGTATTGATTTCCCCATAGCTGCGTTGAAAGCCATAGGTTTGGCTAACCCAATAATAAGGATAAAGTAAGGCCAACAAACTAATAAATAATCCTAGTAAACAACAAATATAAAATAGGCGTCGAGTAGGTGTTTCTGCATACCAGGCTTGTTTTATCTTAGTGGACCAATAAGCTAGCATGACTCGCCATTTTCGTTCGGAGTGATAAATGCTAAGAGCTATAACAAGGACAACAAGGAGTAAAATCAGAAAAATACCATTATAAATACCCAGATAAAATTGGATTATTGTCCAAAAGGCAAGATGCACAACATATTTTAGCTTTGGGTTTTCTGCAAACTGTAACAAGGCTAAGCAAGCAAAGGGAATACCAAATCGATATAGTAATTGTACATGGCCACTTTGAAAAAATACGGGCATTGCAAATGCAAAAATAAAAGCACCAACACTTGAGGATAAAGGGTGAAAATTTAATTTGCGAAGTACATAATAAGTGGCAAAAAAGCTTGTTAAATAACCACATAAATACCACCCTTGATATGCAGTATAGATTGATAAGTCAAAATAGCGAAAAATGGCATATATCCAAGCCGAGCCAAGCAAATTATCACTGAATGCGATTACTTTAGGGTAAGGGTAAAAAAAGTCCGCATCCCAATAGTTGGTAGTAAGAGGATGTTGTAGCCATTGAAAAAAATGTTCTAAAACATAATGATTAAAGCGTCCATCCATTATGTCGCCAGGGAGCGCTGCGCCTTTCTGAAGCTGAAAGATAAATAATGCAGCTATACCAGTTAAGCAAAAAAATAATGGTAAAAGTAACTGCAATAGATGGTTCTTATTATTGGTTTTTTCTAAAGTTGTCAATTGTAAGTTAATCATTTGAAAATATTATATTTAAAGATACAGTATAAAGCTCTAACTCCATCCTTCCAGCCAATTTTTTTACCTTCTTTGTAAGTACGACCATAATACGATATTCCCACTTCGTACAATCGGCATCCTGTTTTTGCTATTTTTGCAGTTATTTCAGGCTCAAAACCAAAACGATTTTCTTCGATTTTAATATTTTGAATAATTTCTCGCCTAAATACTTTATAACAGGTTTCCATATCAGTTAGATTAAGATTGGTGAGCATATTGGAAAGCAAGGTTAGTAAACCATTGCCAACTCGATGCCAGAAATAAAGAACTCTATGCGGGTGGCCACCCATAAAACGGGAGCCAAATACAACGTCCGCTTTATCTTGTAATATAGGTTCTACTAGTAAAGGGTATTCTTGTGGGTTATATTCTAAATCAGCATCTTGAATAATAACTAAATCACCTGTCGCATTTTGAATTCCCGTGCGTAAGGCTGCTCCTTTGCCTTGGTTTTTCTCGTGAAATAATATGCGATCAACTAGAGGAGCAATCTCACTTTTCAGTAAATCAGTAGTACCATCTTTTGAGCAGTCATCCACAATGATAATTTCTTTATTTTCATATGGCGCTGCACGGACTGCATCAACTATAGAGCGAATAGTATTTTTTTCGTTGTAACAGGGAATAATGATAGAAAGTTTCATAATTAAATTACTTTTTTGAAATAGCTAATAGTTTCTTTTAGCCCTTCTTCTAAGGCAACAAAGGGTTCCCACTCCAAGAGTGATTTTGCTAATGTAATATCGGGCTGTCGCTGTTTAGGATCATCAGCAGGTAAGGGATGAAATTCAATGGTAGAGCGACTATTAGTAAGCCTAATGATAGTTTCTGCTAAAGCTTTCATAGTACATTCGTTGGGGTTTCCCAAGTTTACTGGCCCTGTCACGTCAACATTAGTGCGCATCATTCGTAGCATACCATCAATTAAATCATCAACATAGCAGAAGCTACGGGTTTGCATGCCATTACCATATAAAGTAATCGGTTCACCTCTTAACGCTTGCATGATAAAGTTACTAACCACTCGACCGTCTTTGGGATGCATATGCGGGCCATAGGTGTTAAAAATGCGTACAATTTTAATTTCAGTTTGGTATTGGCGATAGTAATCAAAAAATAACGTTTCAGCGCAACGTTTCCCTTCATCATAACAGGCTCTAATACCAATGGGATTTACACGACCCCAATATTGCTCGGTTTGAGGGTGCACCTCAGGATCGCCATATACTTCACTCGTAGAGGCTTGTAATATGCGTGCTTTAGTGCGTTTTGCTAGCCCTAACATATTAATTGCACCATGCACACTCGTTTTAGTGGTTTGTACTGGATCAAACTGATAATGCACAGGAGATGCTGGGCAGGCCAAATTATATATCTCATCCACCTCAACCACGAGAGGTAAGTTAATATCATGCCGAAGGAATTCGAAGTTTTTATTGTTCATTAATTGAGCAATATTTTCCTTGCTTCCGGTGAAAAGATTATCAACACAAAGCACATCACAACCTTGTTGAAGCAAAGCATTGCACAAATGTGAGCCTAAGAATCCTGCTCCACCAGTAACCAGCGTTTTTTTCATCAGCATTTCCTTATGTTTAATGACAACGTTTCATTAGATTGTAGCCTCTAATTTGGAGGGATTTTGCCATAATTTAGTTTTCCTCGCAATGTTAACAATGGGATACGGAGATTAGAGTTAAGCTATAGCCTGAAACAGCTGTAGCAGTTGTTGTGCACTTTTTTTCCAGCAAAATTGTTGTGCTTGTATAAGCCCTTGTTCACGCATTTTGGCTGCTAAATTAGCATCACTGAGCACTGAACTTATTGCCTTAGTTAATTGTTGTGGTTGATGCGGATCAATTAAAATGCCCGCAGAGCCAACTACCTCGGGTATAGCAGAGGTATTACTGCTAATGACTGGGGTACCGCACGCCATAGCTTCAAGAGGAGGCAAACCAAAACCTTCATAGAAAGAAGGATAAACAAAAAGGCTAGCTTGGCGATAAAGAGCGGGTAAATGTTCATCGGGCACGTAACCAGTACATTTAATATCAAGATGGTTTAGTTCGCTAATTTTGTGATGAATTTCCTCATCTAACCAGCCTTTCCCACCAACAAGGACTAAGGTATATTCTTGTTGAAGATGTGCTGGTAAATTCTCATATGCATTTAATAAACCTATAATATTCTTACGTGGCTCTAGAGTTCCAGTAAAAAGAATATAGGGTTTTGTTAATTGGTATTGTTTAACAATAGCTTGATCATCATGTTGAGGAATTGCATTAAAAGTTTGATGTGAAATAGCGGGGGTAATAACTGATATTTTGTTTTCATCAATTTTATAGTGTTGTAAAATTTCTTTTTTAGTATGCTCGGAGTCAGCACAAATGTGGCTGGCATTTTTAACGGAGTGCATTAAATTACTTTCTAGATATTTTTGATTACTCTCATGTACATATTGGCGCTGAAAAATAAAACTTAAATCATGAATGACAATTATCGATTTTACATTTTTTCGCAAGGGCAATTGTAAGTAGTTGGGGAAAAAGAAGATTTTATTTTTGGTAAAAGGTTCTACAAATAAATCAATGGGGGCTCCAAACAATTTTCTTACTGCTCTATAGCATAGAGATCTAAGCCGTGTGCTACATACTGTTTTATAAGAAATATTGCTCCTGGGTGCAAGAATGTTACGCCATGCTTTATCTTGCTGAGAGACATTAAACAAGGTATAACTGTTTTTCTTATCAATTTCCGCCAAATTTTCAATAAGATAGCGAGTATATTGACCTACACCAGTGAGCGTATTTCGTAATGGGGATGAGTCAATAATTATCTTCATAGCTATCTGATTGTCGGTAACCAAACCCGTAATCCTATCAGAATTTGCCATATCTGCCAACCAAAATGTTAGTTGCTCTCCGGGCTCCATTGGGCGATAATCTGTAACAAAATGAGTACTCTAACCGAAATTGGAACTTAAATGAGCGAAAATCAGCGTATTGCAATTGTAACTGGCATCACAGGTCAAGATGGCGCCTATTTAGCAGAGCTTTTGCTAGAAAAAGGCTATAAGATTTATGGAGCTTACCGTCGTACCAGTTCTATTAACTTTTGGCGGCTTGAAGAATTGGGTGTTGCACATCACCCTGAGTTACACCTAGTAGAATACGATTTAACCGATTTAGGCGCTAGTATTAGGTTACTTGAGCAAACAAAAGCGAGTGAAGTCTATAATCTTGCGGCGCAAAGTTTTGTAGGCGTTTCCTTTGAGCAGCCACTAACAACCTCCAAGATCACAGGTTTAGGGGCTTTGCATCTTTTGGAGGCGATTCGCATAGTCAATCCTAAAATTCGCTTCTATCAAGCTTCTACCTCCGAAATGTTTGGCCATGTCCAAGCAATCCCGCAAGTAGAAACCACGCCTTTTTATCCACGTAGTCCTTACGGTGTGGCAAAACTATTTGCGCATTGGATGACTGTGAATTATCGCGAGTCATATGATATTTTTGGTTGTAGCGGAATTTTATTCAATCATGAGTCGCCATTACGCGGTCGAGAATTTGTTACACGTAAAATTACCGATACAGTGGCTAAAATTATTTTAGGTAAAAAAGATACATTGGAATTAGGGAATTTAGATGCAAAACGTGATTGGGGTTATGCAAAAGAATATGTTGATGGTATGTATTTAATGTTACAAGCGGATAAACCCGATACATTTGTTTTAGCAACCAATCGCACCGAAACTGTTCGTGATTTTGTAACGATGGCTTTTCGAGCCGTGGACATTCAATTGGAGTGGGAAGGCAAACAAGAGCAGGAAAAGGGAGTTAATATCAAAACAGGTAAACCTGTTGTTGTCGTAAACCCAAAATTTTATCGTCCTGCTGAAGTTGATTTATTAATTGGTAACCCACAAAAAGCCAAAGATATTTTGGGTTGGAAGCCAAAAACCACTTTAGAAGAGTTATGCCAAATGATGGTGGAAGCTGATGTGCGGAGAAATAAGAATGGCTTTTCATTCTAATTCTTCCTCTGGTCGTGTACTAGTGACGGGTGCTAATGGTTTTACTGGAAAATATGTAATTCAGGAATTGACCGAGGCAGGTTATGAAGTCATTGGTTTCGTTCATGCAGTAATAGCTAGCCCTAATGAAATACAAGTTGATCTGACAGTGATTGAGCAGGTGCGTGCTGCTATTTTGCAAGCAAAACCAGATTATGTTATTCATCTTGGCGCGATTAGTTCAGTTCAACACGAGGCGATTGACGAGTTTTATAAAGTGAATGTAATTGGTACATTAAATTTATTGCAGGCACTTATAGATGTTGGTTGCCAACCCAAAAAAGTCATTGTTGCTAGTAGCGCTAATATTTATGGCAATAGCTCTATCTCGCCTATCACAGAAGCATTGCAACCCCATCCCGTTAATCATTATGCTTGTAGTAAATTGGCAATGGAATATATGGTACAAACGTTTTTTGAAAAATTGCCTATTATTATTACGCGGCCATTTAATTATACGGGTGTGGGTCAGCCTGATTTTGTGTTGATCCCTAAAATAGTTAATCATTTTCGTTTGCAAAAACGCGATATTGAATTAGGTAATATTGATGTCATTCGTGATTTTTCTGATGTGCGAACAGTGGCGCATATTTATCGATTACTGATGGAGTGTGAGCAGCAAAGTTTAATTGCTAATATTTGCTCTGGTGAAGGACACTCTTTAACAAATGTTTTACATTATATGGCGCAATTAGCAGGATATGAAATGCAAATTCATGTTAATCCTGCTTTTGTGCGCGCGAATGAAGTGCATCGTTTGATTGGATCGAATACACTTTTAAAAAGTGTAATTGGTAATTATAATGCCTGCAATCTTCAGGCAACATTGGCTTGGATGTACGAAAAAAAATCTTAATATTTTTTTTCAGTTAATAATTTTAGAGAGAGAAAATCCATGCACATTGGTTTAGGAGCAACTCTCCTTGCGCGAGCGGCTGTGACAAGGCGATTGGATGGTATAGGGATATACGTTGAAAATTTAGCAAACCACTTTCAACAATATCCAGAAATTACAGTTGAGAAATATGTTTATTCATCCTTATTTGGTAAAACAAAGCAATTACCAGGATATCATTATTTTAATCATTCTATGACAACCAATACGGCGCGCTTTATGTTAGGGCTAGCCAGCGATTCGCTGATAAAAGAAAAGATTCAACTTTATCATGCGCCTGATCATTATATTCCTTACTTAAAAAAAATACCGGTGGTGGCGACAGTGATGGATGTTATTCCGCTCTTGTTTCCAGAATTGTGTAATCCGTGGTTTCGCGAGATTAAAAATTATGCATTTAAAAGATTAGCGAAAAATTGCCAGCATATTATATGTATTTCTCATGCTGCCGCGCAAGATGTGATTGAGCAATGTCGTTTAGATCCTAAAAGAGTGAGTGTTATTCCATTAGCGGTTGACGATAGATGGCATCAGCAAATCTCTGCAGAACAAAAGCAGCAGATATTAAATAAATATCAATTGCCAACTGATTATTTATTATTTGTGGGGACGCTGCAGCCGCGTAAAAATATTGATAAAATCATTAAGGCTTACTGCTTATTGCCGGATGAATTAAAACATCAACATCATTTAGTGCTGGTTGGCAAAAATGGTTGGCGAACAGATGAGCTATTAAGAGATATTCAAAAATTAACTGATCAAGGTTATTGTCACTGGTTAAATTATGTTGAGCAGCAGGATATTTACGGATTGTATCAAAATGCAAAAATGCTGCTTTATCCCTCTTTATACGAAGGTTTTGGTTTTCCTGTGCTAGAGGGATTTGCCTCTGGAATCCCTGTATTAACCTCAACCACCTCATCTTTACCAGAGGTTGCGGGTGATGCCGCCTTGTTAGTGGATCCTAATTCGCTGGATGCTATTTCCCAAGGTATGCTACAGTTATTGGGAGATGCAGGATTATGTCAGAATTATATTAAAAAAGGTTTGGCTCGCGTAAAAACATATAATTGGCAATCTTGTGCGCAACAGACAATAGCTGTTTATCAACAGCTCATTGGTTAAAATACATTAACTGAGGTAAATAGTATGCTAATAGGTGTACCTAAAGAAATTAAATCCCATGAAAATCGTGTAGGACTTGTACCATCAAGTGTGCGTGAATTAATTGCGTATGGACACCATGTAGTTGTTGAATCATCAGCAGGAATAGGAATCGGTATTGAAGATGATGACTATCAAGAAGCTGGCGCTAAAATCCTTAATAGTGCACAAGAAGTTTTTGCATGTGCAGATATGATCGTGAAAGTCAAAGAACCGCAACCAGAAGAATGTAAAATGTTGCGAGCTGGCCAAATATTATTTACGTATTTACATTTAGCACCCGATCCCGATCAAGCAAAAGGTTTAATAGCTTCTGATGCCATTGCTATTGCGTATGAAACAGTAACAGATGATCGTGGTGGATTACCTTTACTCTCACCAATGAGTGAAGTAGCTGGACGCATGTCGATACAAGCAGGCACACATTGCCTTGAAAAAATGCAAGGTGGGCGAGGCATATTATTAGGTGGTGTGCCTGGTGTTGCACCTGCTGATGTCGTTGTGCTTGGTGGTGGTGTCGTTGGTACCAATGCATTACGTGTTGCAATTGGTATGGAAGCAAGAGTGACCGTGGTTGATAAATCGTTACAACGATTACGCGAATTGGATTTTCGGTTTGGTAATCAATTAAATACTATTTTTGCTACACAATATGCTATTGAACATTATGTGAGTAAAGCAGATTTAGTGATAGGCGCGGTATTAGTTCCTGGTGCTGCTGCACCTAAATTAGTGAATCGGCAGTTATTACAAAAGATGCGTCCTGGTGCGGTGGTTGTTGATGTTGCTATTGATCAAGGTGGTTGTTTTGAAAGTAGTCGGCCAACTACGCATGCGCATCCTACTTATGTTGAAAGCGGCGTAGTGCATTATTGTGTGACTAATATGCCAGGTGCGGTGGCGCGTACAGCTACATTTGCATTAAATAATGCGACATTGCCATTTGTATTAGCCATCGCAAATAAAGGTTATCGTCAGGCGTTAATGGATGATATGCATTTACGTAACGGGTTAAATATTTATCGTGGCCAAGTGACATATAAAGCCGTTGCAGAAGAATTAGGCCACAACTACATCGAACCTCTCATCGCATTAGTATGACCTCAACACCCTAACGACATTGGCGTGATCCCCCCAACATCCCTCTCCCCTTGTGGGAGAGGGATATGCAAGCGCTAGCTTGCGAGGGTGAGGGGTGGAGCGCAGCACGGACTCATGTTGGATTTATTGTAGAGTGAAATGATGGCTGTCCTTATTTCGATTTCGCCATTTCGTATTATTATTTCACTTTGACTTTTTTTCCTCTTACCTCGCTAGCATTATCGCTAAAAATTACGGTCGGTCTGCTATCACCAAAGAAAGAAGAGGTAGATGTATTGGTTAGCAAGGTATTGTACAATCTCAGCATTCCACTTGGTATTAAACTGCTCTCAAATTCCCTTGATGTTCCAGGTGTTTTTTGAGCTGTTTGTTGGGGTTTTTCTAGCTGGGCTATGGATTCTCTTAGCTCCTTTTTTCTTGCTTGTAGTGCTTGTTCTGCTTTTTCTTGTGCTGCTCTTTTTTCAGATGGATCTGTTATTTTTGAATCTATTGGCTCTACTTTGAGACGTGTCAGTTTTTCTCTAGCTTCATCTGCAAGTTTGGCTCGTAACTCAGCACTTATACCGCTAACAATAGGTCCTTCTTTCTCAATATTTAATAAATCTAAAAAAGGCTCGAGTTGTTCCTCAGTTGGCACTAAAGGCCCATGATTAGTATAACGAGTAGAACCTGCCACAAAATTACTCGAAAATGCTTGATCAATAGGGGTTGGAGCCGAGACTGGAGCGACGGTTGCAGCAGGAGCTACGACAGGTTTAGCAGCAGGTGCTGGGGCTAGGCTTGGAGCAGCAGCAGAAACTGCAACGGGTATAACAGGTGCTGAGTCTCGAGTTGAAGTAGCAGCTCTACTAGCTGTTTCGGCTACGGCTGTAGCTAAACTACTAGCAGTGGGGGAGAGAGCATCACCATGCGATAAAACTGAATATGGGATAGGAGCTGTGGCAGGCTTAGCAAGTGCCTGAGACGTGCTTTGGACAGCTGGAGCTGCAACGAGCATAGGTGCAGAGGCTGGAGTTAAAGCAGCATTCGTAGCAGATGCTCGACTCATTGTTGTGACTATACTAGGAGCGCCAGGAGAATAAGCGGTAAGAGACAATAAAGGTGAAGGTTTAGCTGAAGCTGGGGTTGGAATTGGAGCAGCTTTAACCTCTACTGGAGCCAGAGCCGGCATTGTAGACGCAGCTGCTGCGGGAAGTGGGGTAGTAGTAGGTTGATGAGGATAAACATCAATCTTAGGATAAACATCTTTAAGAGAGGTTGGTTCCTGCTGTATTTGATCCATTTTCTGCTTTGCTCTACTCATATTCGCAGCATGTTGTTCCCGCAACTCAGCAGCTGTGCTAGAAGAACCAGCTTCACCATGGGGGTTATCGAAAATAGGTCTATGAGTATCAGCAGTTGTTTCGCATAAAATTTGAATTATTGCAGAAACATTTTGATAACCAGCGCCTGTCAAAACGCTGCTTAAAACATCAGCATGTTTTATATTTCTTTCGATAACCTCAAAAATAATATCATTTATTTCGCCTCTACGTTTAGAATCGCCAAGCGAAATAAATACTTTACGTAACACCTCATCTAAATGAACCCTTATCTTTGGTACAGCATTTTGAGGCCCCTGTGTTGGAGGATTTACTGCTTGTGCATACAAAGTAATTAATTTATCTACTATCTCTCGACTTTTTGCGCCTGAGCTCATAATCACTATTTTCTCAAGCAATTTTTCTTCCAAAATTCTTTCGAGTGTAAAAGAGTGTATTCCTTCTGATGCCCATGCTTTAAGTGTATTGAGAATTTCCGCACCTGGGTCATGAGCAAATTGACGCTCAAGAATAAAAGCAATATTGTGTTCTAATAGGGCTGCTCGATCTGAAGGCTTGCTATTAGTTTCCATTTTTGCATGAGCATGAGGTATGAATTCAGCAAGTAATCCCTGAGTTCTCATGAGGGTAATTATTCTTATAATCCCTAATTGCATTCTTGGTTCTTCTGATTTCCCCTCAACAAGATCAAAACGTTGTAGTAAGTTAATTACTAATGAAAATAATGAAGCGCTACCGGTCAATTCTCTTAACTTCTGCAAATGCAAATCTTCTAATTTGCAGAGTAAATTCCCTAATATTTCTACAGGTACTGTAAAGGTTCGTGTACTCTTGCTTTTTCCTCTAGCATCACCTTCAATATAATCATTTTCCAAATCACAATAATCTCGCAGAAGACTTAAGAGAGCTGTTTCATCAAGAAAGTTTGCTGATGCAGAGAAATAGTCCTTTAAGTAAGTAATTAATGGGAGAAGGGCGAGGTCATTTTCGTTGTCGTAATTCAAATTACTTTCGATTTGATTACGATAGCGCTCCCATACTGATGCTTGCTCATTAGGTTTGGCTGCTTCAAAATCTTTCCAAAACTCAAGAAATTTAGCGTTGGTGATAGCGATGGGTTTGCTCATAATGCGGCACCTTTATATGATCTAAAAGAAAAATTTAGTACTTATTCTACCTAAAATAAGATAGGTTGCCAACTACAATTTTTTCTAATTTTTCCAACTGCGTGTAAACTATTTGACGATGCTACCCAACAAAGGTATCATTCGTCGTTCCAGTGAATAAGGTTAAACGGGGCATAGCGCAGCCTGGTAGCGCATCTGCTTTGGGAGCAGAGGGTCGGGGGTTCGAATCCCTCTGCCCCGACCACTTTTTTTACACCTCTTTAAAAAGAGATATACTCATCGCTGCTGTAAGTTCATTAGCGACGACTATATGCCGAGCACCAAGAGCGCCCGTAGCTCATTTGGATAGAGCATCGGCCTTCTAAGCCGAGGGTAACAGGTTCGAATCCTGTCGGGCGCGCCACTCCTTAGAAGGTTAAGTATTTTCTTTATGATTTATGGTGGACGTAGCTCAGTTGGTAGAGCCCCGGATTGTGATTCCGGTTGTCGTGGGTTCGAGCCCCATCGTTCACCCCAGCTTTCATCATAATGGGCCGTTAGCTCAGTTGGTAGAGCAGCTGACTCTTAATCAGCGGGTCGTAGGTTCGAAACCTACACGGCCCACCATATTATGATCTTTCGCGAACGTGGCGGAATTGGTAGACGCGCTGGATTTAGGTTCCAGTGGGGTAACCTGTGAGAGTTCGAGTCTCTCCGTTCGCACCACTTTTTTCCCCTCTTTAGTTCATCCATCAACTCATGATATGATGTTCGACTCTGTGCTATTAACGCACGTATACACTTTTGTCTTGGGGTAGAACAGGATGCAAATTTCATTAGAAAACACTGGCGCTTTAGCGCGACGTTTAACTGTTAGTATTGAAGCTGAGAAGGTTGAGCAGAAGATTAATAAAAAGCTACAAGAATTAGCTCATACAGTCCGTATGGATGGATTTCGCCCTGGCAAAGTGCCACTTCCTGTTGTGAGCAAACGCTTTCGTGGCCCGGTTCGTGGCGAAGTGATTGAAGAGTTAATTAAAAATTCATTTGAAGAAGCGATCACCAAAAGTGAAGAGCGTCTTGCACAACAACCACATATCGATTTTAAACAAAATGTGGATGGTGAGGCTGTTGAATATGTTGCTACTTTCGATGTTATGCCAAAAATTGAACAAATTAATTTATCAGGATTAATTATCGAAAAACCAACAGCAGAAATTTCTGCTACTGATTTGAATAAGCGAATTGAACAATTACAACGTCGTTTTGCTACCTGGGAAAAAGTTGAACGTGCAGCAGCAAAAGGCGATAAATTGACGATCAGCTTAAAAGGCACTTTAGATGGCGAAGAAATTAGCGATGTCGGTGCAGATGAATTATCAGTTGATTTAGGTGGCAATGAATTATTAGCTGGTTTTGATGAATTATTATTGGGAGTAAAGCCAAATGATTCACTTGATAAACCATTTACATTCCCAGCTGAGCACGTCAATAAAAAAATTGCTGGCAAAACCTTGCAATTATCAATTAACGTAAAAGAAATTACAGAAGCGAAATTACCTGAATTAAATGAAGAGTTTTTTACCAAACTTCATTTAGAGGAAAAAACGCAAGCTGCATTAGAAGAAAAATTAAAAGAAGCTATTGGCAAAGAAATTACACGTGCACAATTTACCCAATTGAAAAAACAGATATTTAAATTCCTTAATGAAGCCAATCCTATTGAAGTTCCTACTTCATTGGTTGCTAATCAAGAAAAACAACTGCGTCAACAAGTGCAACAACGCTTGCAAGGTGCTGACATAGCAGAGGAAGATTTAAACGAAGATTTAGCTGGGCAATTAAACACACAAGCAATACAAACAGTTCGTGTTTCCTTGTTATTAGGGAAATATATTGAAGATAATAAATTGGTTGCGGATGCAGCGCGAGTAAATGAACGATTAATGAATATGCTGATGCCTTATGCAATGCGAGATCAAGCATTGTTTCGTCAGCTTTTAGATTCACCAATGCCAAAACAAATTGCTCAAGATGAGGTATTGGAAGAAGTTGCTATTGAGCATATTGCACAAACGGTAACGCCAGTAGAAAAGGCAATGTCGTTGGAAGAGTTATTGGCTCTGCCAGTGGCTTAAAGATATTTGAGAAGTGCCTTTGATGGAACAAGGCGATTTGGAGTGTTAGAGAGCCTGGATCCCGGACATTAAGCGTATCTAAGTTCGCTTGCGCTCACTAAGATGCGCTACAATTCCGGGAAACCGTACCACCTATATTTGGTCAACGGTTCCCGGAAATTACAGCTACTTAATGAGTGCGTAGCACGAATTTAGTAGCTGTTATTATCCGGGATCTAGGATCTCCACCCACGAAATCTCGTGCTTTCTGATCAAAGTTCCGATTTTTATGGTGCTGAACCGATTACAGCGCTAAAATATAATTAAAGGCTAGCTAAATTCATCAAGGAGAGGGACGCATTATTTATGCCAAACAAATTACTATCTACTGACATGGAGTCAACAGCACTTGGCTTAGTACCTGTGGTGATTGAACAATCAGCGCGGGGCGAAAGAGCCTATGATATTTATTCTCGTTTATTAAAAGAGCGTGTGATCTTCGCGGTAGGGCAAATCGAAGATTACATGGCGAACTTAATTATCGCGCAATTACTCTTTTTAGAATCTGAAAATCCCGATAAGGATATTCATTTATACATTAATTCCCCAGGTGGTTCAGTGAGTGCAGGATTAGCAGTTTATGACACCATGCAGTTTGTTAAACCATCGATTTCTACTTTGTGTATTGGCCAGGCGGCTAGTATGGGCGCTTTCTTATTGGCGGCGGGAACGAAAGGCAAACGGCATTGTTTACCAAATTCTCGTGTCATGATCCACCAACCTTTAGGTGGGTTTCAAGGACCAGCAAGTGATATCGAAATCCATGCGCGTGAATTGATGCATGCCAAAAGCAAATTAAACAATATTTTGGCTAAACATTGCGATCAACCATTGGAAAAGGTGCAACGCGATACGGATAGAGATAATTTTATGAACGCTAAAGAAGCCTGTGAGTACGGACTTATTGATGCAGTACTTGAAAATAGACAGGGACTGACCTCATTTAATAGTAAAGAGAAGAAGTAAACCAAGGAAGACCTTTTTTAAGAGGGATCTACTGAGCGCATAGAGATAATGGGGTGAACGATGAGTGAGACAAAAGATGGCAAGTTACTTTACTGCTCTTTTTGTGGTAAAAGCCAACATGAGGTTCGTAAATTAATTGCGGGCCCGTCAGTCTATATTTGTGATGAATGTGTCGACCTTTGTAATGACATCATTCAAGACGAAGTGCAAGATGCTGCAACTTCAGCACCTGATCGTCAACTACCAACGCCACGTGAAATTAACGTCATATTAGACGAATATGTCATTGGTCAAAAAGAAGCGAAAAAAATCTTAGCTGTTGCTGTTTATAACCATTATAAACGGTTACAACATGCATCTAATAAAGATGATGTCGAGCTTAGCAAAAGTAATATTTTATTAGTTGGGCCAACAGGTAGTGGTAAAACTTTATTAGCAGAAACACTGGCTCGCGTATTAAATGTTCCTTTCACCATTGCCGATGCGACGACATTAACAGAAGCCGGTTATGTGGGTGAGGACGTTGAAAACATCATTCAAAAATTATTACAAAAATGTGATTATGATGTAGAAAAAGCGCAAACAGGTATTGTATATATCGATGAGATCGATAAAATTTCACGCAAATCTGATAACCCATCGATTACACGCGATGTGTCAGGTGAGGGTGTACAACAAGCTTTGTTGAAACTTATCGAAGGGACTGTTGCCTCAGTGCCACCACAAGGTGGACGTAAGCATCCGCAACAAGAATTCTTGCAAGTGGATACTAGCAATATATTATTTATTTGTGGTGGTGCATTTGCTGGATTAGAAAAAGTCATTCGTGACCGTTCAGAAAAAGGCGGTATTGGTTTTACAGCTGATGTGAAAGGCAAAGATGATCGTAAGAGTTTAACCGATACGTTACGTATAGTAGAACCGGAAGATTTAATTCGTTACGGTTTGATTCCTGAATTTGTTGGTCGTTTACCCGTAGTGGCTACGCTAGAAGAATTAGATGAAGAAGCGTTAATTCGCATTTTAACAGAACCAAAAAATGCACTCACAAAACAATACGGTAAATTATTTAATATGGAAGGAATTGAGCTTGAATTTCGTGAGGAATCGTTGCGTGCCGTTGCTAAAAAAGCAATGGAGCGAAAAACAGGAGCACGTGGATTACGTTCTATTCTTGAGCATGTATTGTTAAATACCATGTACGAATTGCCATCCATGAAAGGCGTTAAAAAAGTCGTTATTGATGACACGGTGATACATGGTAATACTGAGCCATTATTGATGTTTGAAAATACAGAACGTGATGCGGCATCAGGCGAGTAGATTTGAAATATAATGAATTTCCACATAGGGTAATAAAACCATGACGGATGAAGTTAGTACCATAGAAACTGATGAAAAAATAGTACACGACGTGCCCGATAACCATTTACCGGTATTGGCATTACGTGATGTGGTGGTATTTCCACATATGGTTATTCCACTTTTTGTTGGGCGCAAACGCTCGATTGAAGCCTTAGAAGTTGCGATGCGTACTAATAAGAAAGTCCTATTGCTAGCGCAACGCGATCCAGCTGAAGAAGATCCAACATCTGATGGTTTATATACCGTAGGTACAGCTGCTGTTATTCTCCAATTATTAAAATTACCTGATGGTACTATTAAATTATTGGTGGAAGGTGAAAGGCGTGCCAGCGTTGTTAGCTACTTACAACATGATCCGTATTTTAATGTTGAAGTGGAGTTTATTCAGGATGAGTCCAATATGGATGAACGCGAGCTAGAAGTTGCTATTCGCTCCGTATTATCGCAATTTGATCAATATGTAAAACTCAATAAAAAAATTCCACCTGAATTACTTTCTTCTTTATCCACCATTGAAGATCCTTTCCGCTTAACCGACACGTTAATTGCGCATTTATCGCTTAAATTGCAGCAAAAACAAGAAATGTTGGAAATAATTCAATTGCGTAGCCGTTTTGAAAAACTTATGGCAGCGATTGAGTCGGAAATTGATTTATTGCAAGTGGAAAGAAAAATTCGTACTCGTGTAAAAAGGCAAATGGAAAAAAGCCAACGCGAATATTATTTAAATGAACAAATGAAAGCCATTCAAAAAGAATTAGGCGAATTAGAAGAAGTTCCCAACGAAACTGAAGATTTATTGCGTAAAATTGAAACTTCTGGTATGACTCAAGAGGCAAAAGACAAAGCGATTGCAGAATTAAATAAATTAAAAATGATGTCGCCTATGTCGGCTGAAGCAACTGTTTCACGCAATTATATCGATTGGATGCTCGCTGTGCCGTGGAAAAAACGCACTAAATTAAGTAAAGATTTAATAGATGCACAAAATATATTAGAAAGTGATCACTATGGTTTGGAAAAAATCAAAGAGCGTATTTTAGAGTATTTGGCTGTGCAACAGCGTGTGAAAAAATTAAAAGGACCTATTTTATGTTTAGTTGGTCCTCCTGGTGTAGGTAAAACATCATTAGCGCAATCCATTGCTAAAGCAACGCGCCGTGAATATGTTCGTATGTCATTGGGTGGCGTGCGTGATGAAGCTGAAATTCGTGGTCATAGACGTACTTATATTGGTTCTATGCCTGGTAAGATTTTACAAAAATTAGCTAAAGTAAAAGTACGTAATCCATTATTCCTTCTGGATGAAATTGATAAAATGGCGATGGATTTTCGTGGTGATCCAGCATCTGCTTTGCTGGAAGTATTAGATCCAGAACAAAACCATGCATTTAATGATCATTATCTTGAAGTGGATTATGATTTATCCGATGTGATGTTTGTGGCAACAGCTAATTCATTAGATATTCCACCTGCGCTTTTGGACAGAATGGAAGTGATTCGTTTAGCGGGTTATACCGAGGATGAAAAAGTGCATATCGCGATGCGTTATCTTATTCCTAAACAAATCGTTAACAATGGTTTGAAAGAGGGCGAGGTAACGATTACTGAAGATAGCGTACGAGAAATTGTTCGGTATTATACACGTGAAGCTGGTGTGCGTAGTTTAGAGCGCGAAATTTCCAAAATTTGTCGTAAAGTGGTGCGTGAATTAATTTCAGGCAGTGAAAGGAAAAATGGACCAATTACTTCGGAGGATTTGGAAAAATATTTAGGTGTTCGTCGTTATCGTTACGGTTTAGCTGAAGAATATGATCAAGTGGGTCAGGTTAATGGTTTGGCCTGGACAGAAGTGGGCGGTGATTTATTAACCATTGAAGCGGCTGTAGTCCCTGGTAAAGGTAAAACAACCTATACCGGTAAACTAGGTGATGTGATGCAAGAATCCATTCAAGCAGCTTTAACCGTGGTACGTAGTCGAACATCGCGTTTAGGAATTGCCCCTGATTTTTATGAAAAAAATGACATTCACGTACATGTTCCTGAAGGCGCTACACCGAAGGATGGTCCAAGTGCTGGTATTGGTATGTGTACTGCTTTAGTATCTGCTTTAACAGGTATTGCTGTGCACGCTGATGTTGCTATGACAGGTGAGATTACGTTGCGTGGTGATGTATTACCCATTGGTGGGCTTAAAGAAAAACTATTGGCCGCACATCGTGGTGGAATTCGCCAAGTGATTATTCCAAAGGAAAATCAGCAAGATTTGAAAGAGATTCCTGAGAATATCAAACAAGATTTGATTATTTCACCGGTGAAGTGGATAGATGAGGTATTAGCGATAGCTTTAGTCAGAAAGCCTGAGCCATTAGATACGGAGACGAATGCTCCTATTACGATTATCCCACCAGATAAAAAGTCGGATGATAGGGTTAGTACTCACTGATCGATCCATCTTCCGCTCCTTCCCCCTCACCCTAGCCAGCTTGCGCTGGCATATCCCTCTCCCATAAGGGGAGAGAGGGGGCTTCGTCGTTAACCCTCTACCTGTTGTAATCCCCTCTCACCTTGCGGGAGAGGGATATGCCAGCGCAAGCTGGCTAGGGTGAGGGGAAAGGCTACGAAGAAAAAATCCTATTTTACCCATGACCCTTTCTTCGTAGAAAGATCCTCCCTCACCCGCCTGCGCTCGCGCAGTCGACCTCTCCCACAAGGGGGAGAGGTGAGAGAGCCTAGCGCCAACCCAACCTTTTTTCAAAATCACTATTGACCTTTCTACCCCAAGGTGTGCTAAGCTCTCTCTCTCGGGTTTGTAGGTGGTTTGAAGTACTAAAAAACTGCCAAAAAGTTGTTGCAAACCTTAAAGGAAAACAGTTATTATTACAGCCACTGTAAAAGGGGGTAACGTGAACAAGTCAGAATTAGTTGATGCGATTGCTGCTAAAACAGGTTCTACAAAAGCTGATACGGATCGTTGGTTGAAGGCTTTCACAGATGTTGTTACAGAAGTGTTAAGTGTTGGTGATCAAGTTTCTTTAGTTGGTATTTTCACACTAAGTGTTAAGGAACGCGCTGCTAGAACAGCTCGCAATCCAAGAACAGGTGATGTCATGCAAATTGGAGCTGCTAAAGTTCCCGCCTTCAAAGCTGGTAAATTGCTGAAAGATGCGGTTGCCGGTAAAACTACAGAAGTTGCCTAGTTTTAAATACTAATTAATTTTTAATAATAGGATTATTTCTAAATAGTTAATTGTTAATGGTATTGTCCCCGTTCAGGGGTGCTTAGCTCAGTTGGTAGAGCGTCGCCCTTACAAGGCGAGGGTCGGGGGTTCGAGTCCCTCAGCACCCACCATGTGGAGTGGTAGTTCAGTCGGTTAGAATACCGGCCTGTCACGCCGGGGGTCGCGGGTTCGAGTCCCGTCCACTCCGCCATCTTTTAAAGATAAAAAACACAGCGCTTTTTAGCGCTGTTTTTTTTTGCAAAATCAAATTGTAACTAGGGGCGGCTTTATATCATAAGGTAAAGCATCACTATGAAAATTTTTATTGAATCATCTCCATTAAATTATAATTTGACCGGTGTGGGTCAATTTACAAGATATATTATTGAGGCTTTGGTAGATGGTGATAATAGCAATGAATATATCCTTTTTAACCTAATTGAAAAGACGCCTACCTGGCGGTCAGTCATTGGACCTAAGCCAAACATTTCTTATGAAACGCTATTTAAAAGCAAAGCAGCATCCTTTTTATATCGTGCAATACGACGTTTTATTTATTCACCACCGATTGATTTGTTTTTCTCATCCAGCACAAAAAATAGTATCTTCTTTTTCCCTAACTTTGTGCAATGGCCATTATTAGGAAAAAATACAAAACCTATAATCGTCATTCACGATTTGGGTTTTATTTATCATCCCCAATATTGTACAAAAGGAACTCAGCATTACCTTGGTAACAATCTAGATTACTCTGTTAAAAACAGTGCTCATATCATTGCAGTATCTGAAAATACTAAAAAAGAAATTTTAGAGCATTATAAAATTAATGAAAGCAAAGTTTCCGTTATCAACTCTTCTATTTCCCATGCTGTTTTTAATGCTATTCCACAACAGGGTGATGAGAAAATTATAAATCACTATCAATTAACCAAACCGTATATTTTATTTACAGGCACGATCGAGCCACGTAAAAATATAATCGGTTTGTTAAACGCCTATGAAAAACTTCCCAACAAACTACAGCAAGAATACAATTTAGTCCTGGTTGGAGGGAAGGGGTGGTTGGATCAAGAAATTCATCAAAAGCTAAATGATTTAAAACACTTAAATATTAAATGCATTGGTTATGTGCCTGATGAGCACCTCCCTGCTATTTATCGTCATGCTAATCTTTTTGTTTTTCCTTCTTTTTATGAAGGGTTTGGTATTCCTCCCCTTGAAGCAATGGCATGTGGCGTTCCTGTCATTTGTAGCAATACATCATCTTTACCAGAGGTGGTTGGTTCTGCTGGTTTATTAGTTGATCCTCATCAACCTGAGCAACTCAGCGAAGCTATCTGCTCTGTTCTTAATGACACTGATTTAGCCGCGAGCATGCGCTCCCGAGGATTGCTACAAGCACAACAGTTTTCTTGGAAAAAAAGTGCCCAACAATTATTGCACGTGTTTCAAACTATCGCCTCTAAAGCCTCATAGAAAAGACACCAGAACAAACTTTTAATGATTTTGTAACTGGCACTAGCAAATAGACTCAATTTTTAAATGTAGTGCCATTAATAAAATAGGAACAGTTTGACAGTAAGCAACCTCTCCCTTTAGTCTTTTTTATTAGTGATTAAAATTATTTAATCAAATGAAGTAAAAAAAACAGAAGGGGGAAGTTGCTATGAACCGTAATTTTACTGTTGCCATGCTGTCCACTTTAGCTATTAGTTTTGTCCCATCGGTTTATGCTGCTAGTAATTATCGCGTGCAACCTATTATGCCGGAAGGCGCTGTCGAAACCACTATTACCTCATTAAGTGATGATGGTAGAGCGGTAGGTACGCTCAAAAGATGTTCATCATCTAATAAAAAATCAGAAGATTGTTATTATCGTGGATTTATTGCTAGTGGAGGTGATAATGAGGTCGAGGAATTAACGCCTTTGGAAGGCGATCGCTCAACCTCTGCTCTTGGCATTAATCAAGCTGGTAAGTTAGTGGTAGGTACAAGCTCGCCGGATGATAAAACGTTTCGTCCTGTGATGTGGAATTATAAAGGCGGTGATCAGAAAGCTTTAAGGATCCCATCTGGAAAACACAGCGCTGTACCATTTGCTATCAGCAATGAAGGATATGCGGTGGGCAGTACAAGTACCAATACGCTATTAAGCCATGAAAATGCCGTCATATGGGATACGAATAATGATAAGGTCATTGAATTAGAGGGTATTAAAAATAATCAATCAGCGGCTTTTGCCATTTCCCAAGAGGGTGTAACAATTGCAGGTTACGCTCAAGCAGATAAATTACCATTACGAAGAGATGTTGCGGCTTATTGGAATAAAGATTATAAATTAACCCGATTAAAGGATTTAGGTGGTTACCAAAGCGCGGTGCTTGGTATTAATAAAAATAATGTCATGGCGGGATATAGTTCATTAGGACAGATTACGACAGAATCCCATGCCGTAATTTGGCAACCTGATGGCAGTATTCAGGATATTGGTAAGCTAGAAAAAGACTTACATGCTGCTGCAACCGATATCAATGACAAAGGTCAAGTTGTAGGTATTAGTAGCGGTTTATTGCAAGCTGCTGGCACCAAAATGTCTGTAGGTATCGGTCACTCTGCTGGTTTTATCTATGAAGAAGGCCAGATGAGAGATCTGAATAAGCTACTCGTTGCTGATGATGCCAATTGGACCATTATTGGTGCCTTTAAAATTAATGAACAAGGGCAAATTGCCGCAGTGGGATATAACGATAAAAGCGCTGATTTATGGGCTGTGGTGTTAACGCCAGAGGGTTAATTAGTAAACTGCTGTTCCACCTCTCCCCTTTGTGGGAGAGGTCGACCGCGCTATAAGCGCGGGCGGGTGAGGGGGCGATCTGTCTATGAAGAGAAGTAAATAGATAATTGCAATTTCTTGCTTCGTAGCTTCCCCTCACCCTCGCAAGCTTTGCTTGCATTTCCCTCTCCCGCGATGGGGAGAGGGGAGTGTAGGGGAGCGTCATTCTTCTGCTAGATTATGATATAATTCCTTTTTTTTCCTTACCCTTAGGTTGCTGCAAATGGAACAGTTTATTGCTTTTGTTATTAAGAATTGGTTATTATGGGCCGGTTTCGCTGTCGTTTTGTTATTACTGCTACTAACAGAGTTTCAATCCCGTCTACGTGGGCCACGTAGGCTTTCAAACCTGGAAGCTACACAACTTATTAATCGTGAAAATGCGGTGATATTTGATGTTCGTGATCAAAATGCTTTTTCAAAAGGGCATATTATTGGTGCACAACATTTATTACCTAGCCAAGTAAAAGATAAGCTTATCCAATTAAATAAATACAAAGCACAACCTATTATTTTAGTTTGTGAGCATGGCCAACAATCTGCCACAGTAGGCGAAGTATTGCGTAAAAATGGTTTTGAACGTGTATACAGTTTGCAAGGTGGATTAACTAATTGGCGACAAGCAGGTTTACCTTTAGAGAAAAAATAAGTTGGAGTTGTTATGACAGAAATTATTATTTATTCCACGAGAATTTGTCCTTATTGTGATCGTGCAAAACAATTATTACGTAAAAAGAATGCTCCTTTTACAGAGGTATTTATTGATGAAGATGCTGATAAACGGATCGAGATGGAGCAACGCAGCCATAGACGCACTGTCCCCCAAATATTTATTGGTGATACGCATGTTGGTGGATGCGATGATTTGTATGCGTTAGAGCATGCTGGGAAATTGGATGAGCTATTAAAATCCGTGTTATCATAAACCATTTACTGAACTTCAAGGAAAAATAAAAACCATGGCAGAACAACAAGCGCAAGAATTTGGTATTCAACGCATTTACACGAAAGATATTTCCCTAGAATCGCCTGCAACTCCGCAACTATTTCGTGATGATTGGCAGCCGATAGTCAATATGGAGCTGGGGTGTCAAAATGAATCACTTGGAAATGATGTTCATCACGTATTATTAGGTGCGACAGTTACTGTGAAGAAAGAAGAGCAAACCGTTTTTATTCTTGAAGTTAAAAAAGGTGGGATTTTTTCTTTGAAAGGATTTGCTGAAGAACAATTAGAGCACATGTTAGGCAGCTATTGCCCAAGTATTTTATTCCCTTATGTTCGTGAGCTAGTTTCCGAATTATCGATACGCGCAGGATTTCCACCATTGTATTTATCACCGGTGAATTTTGATGCTTTCTTTGCTGAGCACAAACGTCAGCAACAAACAGAAAAAGAGAAATCATAGGTAAACCACACCATGATCAATCAAATCTCGCCTATAGCTATATTAGGTGCAGGTTCTTGGGGCACGGCATTAGCTATTCATTTAGCGCGTGCTCACCAAGAGGTGCGATTGTGGGCGCATACTGATAGTCAGGCTAAAAAATTACAAACTGAAAGAAGTAATGAAGTTTATTTACTCGGTTGTAAATTTCCTGATAATTTAGTGGTTTCAAATTCATTGGCAACCTGCTTAAAAGATTGTTCTGATATTTTACTTGTCGTACCTAGTCATGCATTTCGCGATACGATACATTTAATTAAACCATTTATTACTAGTAATTCTCGTCTGGTATGGGCCACAAAAGGTCTTGATCCGCATCGAAATATATTACTTAGTGAAGTATGTCATGAAATTCTAGGTAATAGTATTCCTTTAGCCGTTCTTTCTGGTCCCTCATTTGCGAGCGAGCTCGCACAAGGTTTACCAACTGCAATTACACTCAGTAGCACGGATATATCCTTGCGCGATAGCTTAGTACAACGCTTTCATCATGGTGCTTTACGTGTTTATGCAAATAACGATTTAATTGGCACCCAATTGGGCGGCGCTGTTAAAAATGTTCTTGCTATTGCAGCGGGTATTAGTGATGGTCTTGGTTTTGGCGCTAATGCCAAAGCGGCGATTATCACGCGCGGAGTGGCCGAAATGGAACGGTTAGTATCAGCAATGGGTGGACAGCATAATACAGTGATGGGATTAGCAGGTATTGGTGATTTAGTGTTGACTTGTACTGATGATAAATCCCGCAATCGCCGTTTTGGTATGTTGATAGGAAAAGGGGTATCGGTTGATAAGGCGTTAGAGCAAATTAAACAAGTCGTAGAAGGTTTTACTACAGCGCAACAAGTTTACCAATTAGCACAGCGTTATCAGGTTGATATGCCAATTACTACACAAGTTTATGGCGTTTTGTATCAGCATACGCTGCCTCTCAAAGCAGTTGAGACTTTATTTGCAAGGCAGGTAAAGCAGGAGTGAGGGGCGTTAATGGGAAGTTTCCTGGATCCCGGATATTAAGGATATCTAAGTTCGCTGTGCTTACTAAGATATCCTTAATATCCGGGAACCGAATGAGCTGCATCGTACTAATTCCAGTATGGTGTAAGGGGAAACGCGGTTCCTGGAAATTACAGGCACTTAATGAGTGCGTAGCACGAATTTAGTGCCTGTTATTGTCCGGGATCCAGGAGGACAACTCTCCTATAGTACTTGGGTACGTCATAGCGAACGATCTATAATATAAATAGAAACTCACAAAAAGGATTACCATCGTGTTAACCGACTACGCTGCAACCATCGCCGCATTATCACAACGTATTGTACAAGCACAAAAACCAATTCGAATTTTGGATGCGATAAAATGGTCGCCGGAAATTAAAGAAACATTTTTTAAAAATAAAGCCAAAGAATTACCTAAAGTTGATATAAATTATTACAATAATATTCCATTAGGTTTTGATGTTAAACAAAAACACGATGAATTTTCTCAAATTGCTCAAGATGTGCGTAGACAGTTAGGAACCTTCAGTGGAATTTCTCAGATTTTGCTGCGTATTTGTGATGAATATAAAACCGTTGTTAATTTGTTAGCGGCGCGTGGTACCCCGGAATTTACTCGAATTTCACAACAATTATATGGTAGTGCTTCTGACGTATTTCACGCAGGTGCCCCATCACTTAATGATTTAGCAGATTTAGTTTCTGATGTGGTTGATGTGATTAAATCGCAAGTTGCTAATGTTAATGATGAAAAAATTTATAGCAGCGAAGAAGCAGCTGTTTTATTAAATGAGCGTTTATCCAATTATTTCTATGATGATCATAATATTCGCGTTGAGCTTAGCGACGGTATTATTGCCGATGCAGCTGCTGGTGCTGAACGTATAAAACTACGTCGTGGTGCGCGATTTAGCCGGCGTGATATAGATGTATTAGAGGTACATGAGGGATGGGTTCATTTAGGGACCACCTTAAATGGTTTATCACAACCTATTTGTACATTTCTTAGTAAAGGCCCACCATCGGCAACTATCACGCAAGAGGGTCTTGCCATTATCATGGAAATATTCACGTTTTCCTCACATCCTTTGCGTATTGAGCGGTTAACAGATCGTATTAAAGTTGTTAATTTAGCGGAAAAGGGTGCCAACTTTCTTGAGATTTATCGGTTTTTACAAGAAAAAGGTATTAATGATGATGATAGTTATGTATTAGCATCACGTGTGTTTCGTGGATGCTCCCCGGAAAGCGGTCCTTTTACTAAGGATTTAGCTTATAGTAAGGGATTTGTATTAATTTATAATTATATTCGCCTTGCTATTCAACGGGGATTATTACGGCGTATTTCTTTATTATTTTTAGGAAAGACGACGTTGGAAGATCTGCCAGTATTAGAAGATTTATTGGATGAAAAGTTAATTATCCCGCCTCGTTATGTTCCACCTCAATTTCAAGATATGGCATCATTAAGTGCATGGATGTGTTATTCACTGTTTTTAAATCAATTGGATTTAAAACGAATGGCAGCAGATTATAAAGGGTTGTTACAACAGTAAATTGATATTTCTCAAACCACCTCTCCCCTTGTGGGAGAGGTCGACCGCGCTTTAGCGTGAGCGGGTGAGAGGGGCGATCTTTCTACGTAGAGAGAGAAATAAGTAATTACTATTTCTTGCTTCGTAGCTTTCACCTCACCCTCGCAAGCTGCGCTTGCATTTCCCTCTCCCGCAAGGGGAGAGGGGGGGGGAGTTAATCCTTTGCTATATTAGTTTCTGCACTAGCCGTTTTTTCTGCAGCAGTTGGATTTGTAGCGTTCTCAGCTTCAGCCTCAGCTTCTTCCTTATTCCAGAATTTGTTAAAACTGAGCTTCACATAATCCGAAGCATTATTCCACCAACTACCTTTTGGAACATTCTCAAGTGCAATAAGTGGTTTATCAACTAGTGTTTTTCCATCTAATGTCAATACCAAATTGCCGTAGCTTTCATTTTCACCAACAGGGGCTTTAATAACATCATTTAATTTAACCGTTGCTTGAATATTGTCATATTGTCCACGTGGAATAGTGAGATATAAATTATCAGCCAATCCTAAATTAACTTCTTTTTTCTCTCCCATCCAAACGCGAGGTGAGCTAATGATTGCATTTGCTGCGTATAGTTCACGTGTTTCATAAAAACGAAAACCATAAGTTAACAATTGGCTGCTTTGTTCTGCACGCGCTTTAGTACTTTTTGATCCCATAATAACAGCGATTAAGCGCATGCCGTCTCGTTGGGCGGAGGACACTAAACAATAACCTGCTGCATCAGTGAAACCAGTTTTAATTCCATCAACCGAATTATCACGCCATAATAATAAATTACGGTTAGATTGTTTGATATTGTTGTAGGTAAATTCTTTTTCTGCATAAAATGGATAGCTTTCTGGGAAATCTTGAACTAATGCACGGCCTAGAATAGCTAAATCATGCGCTGAGCTGTAATGATTAGCAGCAGGTAAACCGGTTGCGTTGACAAAATGAGAGTTGGTCATACCAAGACGAGAGGCCTCTTCATTCATTAATTGACTAAACCCTTCTTCTGAGCCAGCAACAAATTCTGCTAAAGCCACACTGGCATCATTACCTGATTGAATGATAACGCCTTTCAATAGCTCTCTAACTGACACCTCGGTATTCACATTAATAAACATTCGTGAACCTTCCATACGCCAGGCTTTTTCACTAACAGGTACCATTTGATCAAGTGAAATCTTACCGCTGGCCACGGCTCTATCAACCACATACGCTGTCATCATTTTCGTTAAGCTGGCTGGTTCCAAACGTTCGTCAGCATTTTGTTGTCCTAGAATATCACCAGAACCCGAGTCCATCAGCATGTAAGAGGCAACATCTAATTGGGGGACAGCTGGAATAATTAAAGGTGCTTTTTTAGCCAGCGCTTTACCTGGTATAGGTTTGTTAGCAATGGGTTTATTAGCCATTGGTTTGGCTGGGGTATTCGCGGTTGTCGTATTGACAGTAGTATCGACGTTGGCATTCACTGGGAAGGCAACGAGCAAAGAGGTTAATAATGAGGCAGTCAGTAATTTATTCATGTGTTCACCAAAAGAGAGTGGAATTATTCTGACCATAGTATAATTAGCTTTAAGATGATAGCAAGTGTTTATATGAAGATAATTGAGATTAAGAAATTAAGCATTCCTTGTTAAATAACTCATCAACTGTTTCCCGCGCTCGAATCAGGTGAGTTTTATCACCATCTACTAACACTTCAGCTGGTTGTGGCCTGCTATTATACGTCGAGCTCATGCTAAAGCCATAAGCACCTGTTTGCATCACGGCAAGATACTCGCCTGGCTGTGCGGTGATTTTTCTTGCTTTGGCAAACACATCGCTCGATTCACAAACGGGTCCTACGATATCAAATAATTCGGCAGGATGGTTGCTGTTATGAATATTAATGATATCGTGCCACGCTTGGTATAAAGCAGGGCGCATTAAATCATTCATACCCGCATCAACGATAACAAACTTTTTTTGCCCTTGTTGTTTGATATGGATGACCTCGGTAACTAAAATTCCGGCATCGCCTACAATAGAGCGACCAGGTTCTAGTGTAAGAATTAAGGGGCGATTGCCTAAAGTCTTTTTCAGAGCATCACATAATGTAGCAGGGTGTGGTGGTGTTTCGCCATGATAAGAAATACCTAAACCGCCGCCGATGCTAATATGATTTAAATGTATTCCTTTTTCTGATAATTTATCGACAATAATAAGTAAACGATTTAATGCATCGATAAATGGATCAATAGTCGTAATCTGTGAACCAATATGACAAGCAATACCTGTCACATGTAAATAAGAGTTTTGATGAGCTTGTTCATATAATGCAATCGCATCATCAAAGGCAATACCAAATTTATTTTCTTGTAATCCGGTGGAAATATAAGGATGTGTTTTCGGATCTACATCGGGGTTAACACGCAATGCAATACGTGCGCGCTGTTGTTGTGCTTTAGCAATGCGAGCAATTTGTGTTAATTCACTACTTGACTCGATATTAAAACAACCGATACCCGCGTCTAATGCGGATTTAATTTCCCAATCTTGTTTACCAACTCCAGAAAAAATAATTTTTTGTGGGTTCGCATGGGCTGCAAGACAACGGGCTAATTCACCACCGGAAACAATATCAAAACCCGCATTTTGTTTGACTAATAAATTGAGTATACCAATATTACTATTGGCTTTTACTGCAAAACATAACCAATGACGACAATCAGACAATGCATCTTCATATTGCTGCCAATTATTTTCAATAGTTTTTCGAGAATAAATATAAAGCGGTGTGCCGTATTGTTTTACGATAGAAGTAACAGATAAATGTTCGACAAATAATGCATCATTTTCAAAATGAAAACTATTATTGCTCTTCTTCATTTTCTGCTGTCTCCTCAGGCAAGTACAAAGGACCTTTCAGGCCGCAACCAGTAAGTATCAGTACATTGAGGAACAAGGCAACTATCCATTTTTTCATAAAAGAATTACCTTACAGTAGGGTTTAATGATATCTTACCATGAATTTTGAAACTTATACCTTCAACTTGCTAATCTACTTGGCAGAATCTCAGACCAAGTACCACAAAGAGCCAAATGAAGCTGATATTGGCAGTTGTTTCAATATAAATATGATATGCTTTTCTTAAATCCTACAGAGGAACTATCTTAATGTTGCCTAATAATACCCTACTCGATAAATATTCGTATTCGAAATTAAATCAGGGCAGGAACAATCGTCAATTGACAATCCCACTTTTGTTAAAAGCATTTATTAACAAGTCATCCGATGTTTCACAGACTGACATTGAAAATTTATACGCTTCTTTAGACTTATTATTTTCTAATAAAGATGAGCTAACTTTACTTATACTTGAAAACGTTGCTCTTGATATTATTTTACATAATCTAAAAACTAGATTTATGAATGCCCTGGAATGTGTAGGCTCGGATTGTTGCTCTGGAAGCTTTAGTCCAGCAAGAGGAATTTCCATTGTTAATTTTCCAGGTGCAAATGATTTTTACAACACATTAATCCATGAGTTTACGCACGCAGTGAGCTGCTATGCCTTTAGGTTTGTCCCGCTCCCCCTTCGTCCTGATTTTACCCCACTTTTTTATAAGGAGGCGTTTGCGCAGTTTATTAGTCGTCCTATATTGCCTTATCCTGACTCCGGCGGATGGGAGAAATATAAATACCACAATATAAACCCTGCCGCATTAAAGTTTAAATATTGTGTTAGAGAGGACTACAAATATTCAAATACACCATCGGATATGATGGTTGATGGCATTTCTAGTGAAAAATTAGATAATTTTTTTCCAATTTTAGAGAGGCTTTTTCCCAATGCTCTTTTGGAAAACGCTAGTCTCGAAGAAATACTCCCTGTATATATGGAATGCAGGGTTGAATTATTGCGAATGGCTGATGTTAATGGTTTTCCTCGGGAGCATGCGCTAGGCATATTAGCGAGAAAATTACCACGCATTCATGATTATAGTGAGACTGATTTAAGGAAAGTATTAAAATATCGTTTGGAATGCTTCGAAGATGAACTACATAGTCGTGGAATTGAAAGTGAGTTTTTAAAAGATCAAACTTCACACAGCGATATGATTCGGACCGTTTTCAAAAAAGATGGAACACTACATATGAGCCCAACGTCAAGAAAATCCTCCTTCAGTAGATAGGGTAGCATGTTCCTATTAGCGCATTAAAATTAATGCTAATAATTTGATATTATTTTATAAAATTTAATGAAAGGGAAGGGCATGATATGGAAATCAAATATCACCATTTATCTGAAAAAGACCGCATATTTCTTCCAATCATGCTGGAAAAGCGTTATCCAAAATCAAAAATAGCCAAAATCCTTGGCATCGATCATTCTACTATTTACTGAGAAATTAAGCGTAACAGTTGCACGCATTGGTATAGCCAGAAGAAGTATTATGCGTGTTTCATTGCTCAAAATAAATACCTGCAACGTAGAAAACGAGGGGTCAGATTAGAGAAAGAAAAGGCATTAAAGGATTACGTTCATGAGAAGCTATTGTCATGTTGGTCTCCGTGGCAAATAGAGAGCAGGCTTAAAAAAGAAAATGAAGCACAATGCATTATTTCTCATGAAACCATTTATCGCTATATTTATAGCGATTATCGCATACGCAATCAGTTTTTAAAAAAACTTCGTCGTAAGCATTTTGTTCGTATTAAGTGCCGTGCTAGAAAACCTAGAGTACCAAAAGATATGCTCATTCACGCTCGTCCATCGTTCATCAACGAAAGGGTAGAGTTTGGGCATGGGGAATGTGATTTAATGCTATTTAAACGTGGAATTACCAATAACCTCATCACTTTACGTGAACGAAAAACTCGATATATGATTGCAATCAAAAATGAGAATAAGACTGCGAGCGGTACAGCCTTAGCGATAATCAGTACATTAAAAAATATAAAGCAGTATGTTAAATCTATTACCGTAGATCAAGGTGGAGAATTTAACAAATATTCTTGGATAAAAGAATGCATAGGTGCGGATTTTTATTTTTGTGAACCTTCATTGCCATATCAGAAAGGAGCCATTGAAAATGGTAATGGTGTTATAAGAGCTGAATTGCCTAGAGACTGTAATATCAACTTATTAAAGCAACGACAGATTAGTAAGATTATAACAGAGATAAATAATAGGCCTCAGAAGTGTTTGGATTATGCAGCACCACAGGAAGTTTTTATGGCCTTAAAAGCCGTAGCGTCTTCATGATTTAAACCGATTTTATTTAATATAGATTATTTATCTTTTACCCAAAAGCTGTTGTTAGCTTTACCCATCAATCATCACGACCACTATAGAGACCCAAGGCTAATCTTAAATATCTACTTATCCACAGATGATATAACAGAGGTACGAGGAATGAGATACTTAGCAAATGGTATGTGGCGCTTGACATTAGATTGCGCCTGTTTTTCCCATAATAGAATAGCCTGCTGGCAACGAATGATTGAGAATATTGCAAGTTATTTAGGTTGCTTTGTAAAGGTTATCATTAACCTCTAAGATGCGAAGACGCGCCTATCACACCTTGAAACTCATACACTCACCTTGCTACACTACCATCTTTAGCAAAATGGGGTTACAAGTTTGAAAGGCATTATCATGGCGGGCGGTACGGGGTCGCGGTTGGCGCCCATCACGCGTGCTATCAGTAAGCAATTATTACCAATTTATGATAAGCCAATGATTTATTACCCCTTATCGACTTTGTTACTAGCTGGTATTCGTGATATAGCGATTATTGTTAACCCTCATGAGCAAAGCCTTTTTGAAGGATTATTAGGCAATGGGCAACAATGGGGCATTTCCTTAACTTATATTCCACAAGCCAAGCCAGACGGTATCGCACAAGCATTCATCTTGGCAGAAGACTTCATTGGCAAAGATCAAGTGTGTCTCATTTTAGGTGATAACTTATTTTACGGACAAGGGTTAAGCTTGTTATTTCAACAAGCAGCCGCGCGTGAAAATGTTGCTACGGTATTTTGTTATTACGTTAAGGACCCGCAACGCTATGGCGTAATCAATTTTGATAAATCGGGTCAACCGATTTCTTTAGAGGAAAAACCAAAAAATCCCACTTCACATTTTGCTGTAACAGGCCTTTATTTTTACAGTAATGATGTGGTTGCTATTGCCAAGGACTTAAAACCATCAGCTCGCGGTGAATTAGAAATTACAGATGTTAATCAATATTATTTAAATGAAAAACGATTACATGCGGAAATATTTGGACGCGGTATGGCTTGGTTAGATACGGGTACACCATCAGCTTTAGTTTCTGCCGCCCATTTTATGGAAACAATAGAGCTACGACAAGGTTTAAAAGTGTGTTGCCCAGAAGAAATAGCGTGGCGACGCGGTTTTATTACCGATGAACATTTACATCAATTAGCATCACAGCACACAAATGAATACAACAATTATTTATTGGAAGTATTAAAGGACAAAAGGGTTTATGGCTAATTTTATTGAAACTTCTTTACCTGGCGTTATTATTATTGAGCCTAAAGTATTTAAAGATGCACGCGGTTTATTTTTTGAAATGTATCGTGAAAATGAATATCAAGAGGCGGGAATCACAGGTTCTTTTGTGCAAGAAAATCATTCGCACTCCACAAAAGGAGTATTACGCGGCTTGCATTACCAATTAAAACACCCACAAGGTAAATTATTTACGGTATTACGTGGTGAGTTATTTGATGTGGTTGTTGATATTCGTGTTGGTTCTCCCACCTTTGGGCGCTCGATGACGGTGCTGTTATCAGCTGACAATCATCGCCAGCTTTACATTCCCCCCGGTTACGCGCATGGCTGTTGTGCAATATCCGATGTGGTCGATTTAGTCTATAAAGCGACTGACTATTATCAACCAACTGATGAATATGGCATTGCTTGGAACGATCCCATATTAGCTATCGATTGGCCTGTTGCATCACCTCTTTTGTCCCCAAAAGATGCTAGCTATGTCTATTTGCAAGACCAGGCAGCGGCTTTATTACCTCGCTATACAGGATGACCATTTTATGACTTTACTTTCCCCAATACCTTACCAACTATTGATGTTCGATTGGGATGGTACCTTAATGGATTCAGGTGCTTTTATTGTTGATTGTATCAAAAAAGCGGCGGTTGATATGCAATTTATACCACCGCCAGATGTTGATATTCGCAATATCATTGGATTGGCCATGCCAGTTGGGTTACAATCATTATTTCCCCAAATGAGCGACCATCAATGTTTGGAGTTATTGGAACGTTACAGATATCATTTTTTTAACGTAAACCCAAGACCCATTGATTTGTTTACTCATGTACGCAGCACATTACGTCATCTACAGGAAATTGGTTTTTTACTGTGTGTGGCTACTGGAAAGAGTCGGCGTGGTTTAAATGTTGATTTGCAAGCATCGCAGCTAAGTCCTTTGTTTGTGGCAACACGTTGCGCGGATGAAACAGCCTCTAAACCAGATCCACAGATGGTGCTAGAGTTATTAGAAGAAACTGGCATCGCTCCTGAAAATGCACTAGTCATTGGCGACACAGAATATGATGTGCAAATGGCAAATAGTGCAGGGGTAGATGCGTTAGGTGTCAGTTATGGTATGCATGAGGTAGGACGATTATTAGAAAATGGGGCAAAAGGATGTATTGATGATATTGCTCAATTACCAACTTGGCTAGAAACTGTTAAACGAGAGAGAGGATTATGACAACAGACAATCAATGGACTGCTGATGATAACAACAAAGTTGATAACGGTAAGCAAAACCCTCATTGGGAACAGCAAGTGATTGAAAAAATGGTACTTGCTTCTGTTACTGAGCAACGACGTGCGCGTCGCTGGGGAATCTTTTTTAAATCAGTCTTTTTCTTGTTTGCTTTATTTGTAATAATTATGTTGTCCTCTGGTGGGCGTGATAGCGCGACCGGTGGCATTACAGAAACACATGTTGCTGTGATTGATGTTCAGGGTATTATTGATGCTGAGAGAAGTGCGAATGCTAAAGATATTATCGAGAGCTTGGATGAGGCATTTAAAGAACCAAAAGCGACAGGAATCATTTTAAATATTAATAGCCCAGGCGGCAGCGCAGTACAGGCAGGGCTTGTTTATGATGAAATTATGCGTCTTCGTAAAGAAAATCCTGAAAAGAAAGTATACTCAGTGATAAGCGATTCTGGTGCATCAGGCGCTTACTATATAGCGGCTGCGAGTAATGAAATTTATGCTAATCGTGCTAGCTTGGTCGGTTCCATTGGGGTATTAATGGACGGTTTTGGTTTTGTTGATACGATGAAAAAAATTGGTGTGGAACGCCGTTTATTTACAGCGGGCGAACATAAAGGGTGGTTAGATCCTTTCTCTCCAGAGAAACCGGAAGATGTGGCATTTTTAAAAGATCTGTTAGACACTATTCACACGCAATTTATCGACAGCGTGCGTGAGGGTCGTGGCGATAGATTGAAAGAAAATCCTGAAATTTTTAGTGGTTTAGCATGGTCAGGTGAGCAAGCTGTCGGTTTAGGATTGATTGATGGGTTAGGTAGTATGAACTCTGTAGCGAGTCATTTTTTCAATACCGATAACTTAGTAGATTATTCGCATAAAGAAACATTTTTTGAACGCCTTAGCGGTGAGTTTCCAAAAGCAATAGCGAATGAGTTAGTTGGGAATATAGAACATGAGTCCCGAGTGATGATGATAGCACCATAACAGATTGCACTAGTAAAAAAGCAATATCCTGTTAAGCTATTATCAAAAGCGAGTTGGAAGTATTTGCTTCATTTGCAAAACTTATTTAATATCATGTATAAATGACTCTTGTGATTAAGGATAATGTCAGGTAAAAGGAAATTAAGGATAATATGAAACAGCTTGCGTATCATTATTACCTGAGGATGTATATATTACTTCCCTTGCTATTACTGCTAACGGCTTGTAATAAAGGGGAGCAATCCTTAACGGGGTACATCGATGGTGAATACACCTATATTTCTAGTGGTGCTTCGGGTACTCTTCAACAACTGAAAGTACAGCGTGGTCAACTGGTTAAAAAAGGCGAGCTATTGTATGAGCTTGATCCTGAACCAGAGGCATCTAGTGTTAAAGCTGCTCAAGCTAACATAGGTAATTTAGAAGCCCAAGTAAATTTTAGTAAATTGCAGCTAGAGCGTCAGCAAAACCTGTTCAATGAAAATGCCACTTCAAAGATGGAGCTAGAAAGAGCACAAGCCAGCTACGATAGCGTTGTTCAGGAATTAGCATCAACTAAAGCCACGCTTGTTGAACTCCAATGGTCCTTAGGTCAAAAATCGGTAACAGCGCCTGTAGATGGTCGTATATTTGATACCTTCTATCAAGAGGGTGAACAAATACCTATGTACAGGCCTGCGCTTGCTCTTTTAGCACCAGAAAATATTCAAGTTATATTCTTCTTACCTGAAGAGCAACGAAGTCTTTTAAAAGTTGGGCAGCCTATTACATTTGGTTGTGATAGTTGTGATGGACAAACGCCCGCCAAAGTATCCTATATTTCACCCGAAGCACAGTACACACCTCCTTTAATATATAGTAAAGATACTCGGGAAAAATTAGTTTTTTTAACACGTGCTCGCATGAAGCCTGAGGTTGCAAAAAACTTTCTTCCTGGTCAACCCATTGATGTGTATGTAAATCATGAATAATGTTCCAAATGTTATTCAAGTAAAAAATATTAATAAAAGTTTTGAGCACCATCGGGTCATTATGGATTTTAATTTAACCTTGCGAAAAGGTGATATTTGTGGATTTTTAGGACCAAATGGTAGCGGTAAAACAACTTGCTTACGGATGTTATGTGGTCTGCTCAAACCAGATTCAGGTTCAGGACAATGTTTGGGATATGATATTTTAGATAATTCACATGAAATTAAAAAGCATATTGGTTATATGCCCCAAAAATTTAGTCTTTATACCAATTTAACGGTATATGATAATTTAGATTTTATTGCACGTTTATATAATATCAAGCATCGTTCAGAAAAGATAAAAGAGGTAATCGCTGCTTTTAATTTGAAGCATTATAAGAATCTTCGCGCGACCCACTTATCAGGGGGCTGGAAACAACGATTAGCATTGGCTAGCTGTTTATTACATGATCCGCAGTTGTTATTATTAGATGAGCCAACAGCAGGTGTGGATTCTAAAGCACGTCGCGAGTTTTGGGATGAGCTTTTTATCCTAGCGGAACGCGGTATTACAACGCTAGTAAGTACTCACTATATGGACGAAGCGGAACGTTGTACCCATTTGGCTTACCTCCAATCAGGGAAGTTGCTTGTTGAAGGCAAGATTGCAGATATTCTCGACAAAGCCAAACTTTACACATGGATGTTAAAAGGTAGCAATTTGATAGAATTTTCAAGAGTGTTAAGAAAGATGCCTGGTGTTGAACTGGTTGCATTCTTTGGTGATAAATTGCACGTTAGTGGTAAAGATGAAGAGCTCCTATTAACTACGATTGCTCAGTTCAATGAGTATCAGTGGGAGAGGATCCCATCGAGTTTGGAAGACGCTTTTATGAGTTTTATTGGAAAATCATAGGGAACCATTATGCGATTTGATTTTTCCTGGGAAAGAATGTGGGCCATCGTCGCAAAAGAATTTAAGGAAATGCGCCACGACCCCATCACAGCTATCATGATCATCATGATTCCATTGGTTCAAATTCTTTTGTTTGCTTATACAATTAATAATGATCCTAAGCATTTGCCGACAGTTATTGTTTCTGCAGATGAAAGTATTATGACTCGAGATATTATTAATGAACTGCAACTTTCTACTTATTTCCAAATAATGGAAGGTTTCCACAGCCCTGATGAGGCAGATCATTTATTAAAAACAGGGGCAGCCACTTTTGCTATTTATTTTCCTGCTAATTTTACGCGTGATTTAATACGAGGTGATAAACCACAAATTTTAATTGAAGCTGATGCCACCGATCCTGCTGCTGTGGGTTATGCATTATCAGCTTTTAACCAATTGAGTCATATCTTTTTTGCAAATTTTACGGGAACTTTAGACTTTTTACGACCGAACGAAGCTCCTATCGATGTTAATGTGCATCCAAAATATAACCCAAACCGTATCACGCAATATAATATTGTGCCGGGATTGTTAAGTGCGGTTCTTTCCATGACCATGGTATTGGTTACTGCATTGGCCGTCGTGCGCGAACGAGAGGTTGGTACATTAGAAGTTTTACTTACCACGCCATTGCGACCGATGGAAATCATTATAGGAAAAATTATTCCTTATATTGTGATCGCTTACCTTCAAGCAATGGTGATATTACTATTGGCTCATTTTTTGTTTCATATCCCAGTGCATGGTAGTGTTCTTTTATTATTATCCGTGTGCTTTCCCTTCATCTTAGCCAACTTAGTATTGGGGATAACTTTTTCCAGTCTTTGCTCTAACCAGATGCAGGCTGCCCAAGCAACCTCATTTTATTTTTTACCGTCTCTTCTTTTCTCAGGATTTATGTTTCCGTTTCATGGATTGCCGCGATGGGGTCAACTCCTGGGGGAATTATTACCTTCCACCCATTTTTTACGCATTGTGCGTGGGATCATGTTGAAAGGAAGTGGATTGTATGACATATATCCGGATCTTATTGCTATTTTTATATTTTTCTTTGTGTTCCTTATATTTTCAGTAAGCCTTTTCCGGCAGACTTTGGACTAAAATGGATGATTTGATGACGATAGATCAAGAAAAAGAAATCAAATTTATATTGATTGCGGGCTTATCATTATTGATTGGTGGTTGCAGCTTAAATGCGACCACTGATCCTGAGCCTGTAGAAACACCACTGGATTTTAAAGAATCTATCCACGTAGAAAATGCTGGTTTAAATCTGCAGTGGTGGAAAAATTTTCATGATCCGAATTTAAATGAATTAGTCGATTTGGCGCTTACTAACAATATACGTCACCAAATAGCATTAAAAAATGTAGAGGTTGCTAATACGTTTGTAACCGAATCAATATATAATAGGTTGCCCAATGTTAACGTGGGTTATAACGTAGATCGCGCAACATTAAGCCATGATCAAATTGATGCAGCCGACATTCCTGATTTTACTGTACAGACAGAAACAATTGGTTTTAACTATTTATATGGTTCTGTATATTATGATATGGATTTATGGGGCAAGAAAGCCAATCTAACAGAGCAAACAAGAGTTAATGTCGAAATTGCGGCAGCAGAAAGCCGCATTGTAAGATTGACATTGATTAGTGAAGTGACCAATATTTATTTTCATATCGCCACTTTAAATTCTAATGTAGCTAATCTACAAAAACGGATGAAGATTGCAGATGCCAATTTAAAAATCGCAAAAGCGCAAGAAAATTATGGATTAGTTACTAGCGATCTTATTAATGAAATTAGCTCGAGAAAGGAAAAGCTTGCAACTGACATAAATGATTTAGAAAAAGAAAGAAAATCATTTATCAATCATTTAGCTTATTTATTGGGCGAATACCCAGAGAATTTTAATTATGAAATTGGAGCTATGACTTATGGAAGCGATTTTGATGCATTACTTCCTCCGAGCATGCCATCAGAAGTTGTTGCAAATCGTCCCGATATTCAATCTTCTTTTTTACAGATAAAATCTTTTGGGTTTTTACAAAAACAAGTGATTGCTGATTTTTTACCATCATTTAATTTATATGCAACGTATGGGCCTGAAACATTTTCTGTTACTGATCTTATTCAAAATGGTTTGTTGGCAACCTATGGGTTCAATATTGTACAAAAGTTAACAAATATTGGATCAAACTACGCGAGATATGAACGTGTACAAGATGAATATGATGAAGCAGTGTTGCGATACAAAGATACGGTGATAAATGCGTTTAAAGAGGTAGATAATGCGTTGTTAGCTTATAAAGAAGATTTGAAATCATTAAGTTCGCATAAGGAAATAGTGAAGAATAAAAAAGCTAATTTGCGATTAACGGATTTACAGTATAAAGCTGGTGCAATAGATTATGCTACTTATTTAAATTCTGAACTTGATGAGTTACAAGGTATTTATGATTTAGCCACGCAAAATTTAAAAGTTTTTAGAGATGTTATTCAGATATATAAAGCATTAGGATTAGGGGTTGGTAAAGAAGATTTGATGTGTTGGGCGGATGATTATCGGTAGTTTTGGATGACATCAGGCTCCTATCTTCGTAGCCCTCCCCTCACCCTCGTCAGCAAAGCTGACGAGGGTGAGGGGACCGATCTCTCTACGTAGATATTCCCTTAATTACTCCACACTCAACCCATTTACTTTCGGTAATCCCTTAGGCAATTTATTTCCCCGTTGCGCTCGCTTACCAAGATATGTTCTCAAATCCGCGCCAGTTAAAATCACCTGTCTTTTCCCAGCAGTTATCATCAATTTTTGCTTTTTAGCAAAAGCAAACCAATAACAAATAAGTTCATCGTCATTTAATTGAATTAATTTATTTCCTTTGCCTCGTGCCATTTGTGGTAATTCATTAGCATCAATAATCAATAAATGATTAGCTGTTGTTACTATTGCAAGATACATGTTATTTAAATCAACACACGATAGTGCAGGTAACGCACAGGCTTTATCATCAACTTTTAATACTTGTTTCCCACTACGGTTTTTGCTAATTAATTCACTATAAGGAGCAACAAAACCATATCCATTATTGCTACCAAGGAAAAATAGCTCATTTTCTTCCGGCATATTCATACTTACAATCTGCGCACCTGCTGGCGGGCTAATATGACTAGTTAATGGCTCACCATGCCCACGCGCTGAAGGCAGCTCATGTGCTGCTAATGCATAAGTGCGACCTGTGGAATCTAAAAAGATAGCTTGTTGTTGGCTGCGGCCTTTTACAGCTTGTAAGAAGGCATCACCTGCCTTATAAGTCAGGGTTGCACCATCAACCTCATGACCTTTTGCAGCACGAACCCAGCCTTTTTCAGATAATATGATAGTTAAATTTTCATTTGGAATTTGTTGTGCTTTACTAAGTGCAGCAGCTGCTTGCCGTGCAACTAGTGGCGAGCGACGTGCATCACCAAAACGATCGCTTAATTCCACTAATTCTTTACGTATCAGGTTATTTAATTGCTTTTCTGAGCTGAGTAATTTTTCCAGTTGATCTTTTTCTTTGCTGAGGTCTTGTTGCTCTCTGCGAATAGCTATCTCTTCTAATTTTGCTAAGTGGCGCAATTTTAAATCTAAAATAGCATCAGCTTGCTTTTCAGATAATGAGTAGCGTTTAATTAATTCTGCTTTTGGATTATCCTTTTCGCGAATGATTTTAATGACTTCATCGATATTTAAATAGGCAATTAATAAACCATCTAAAATATGCAATCGATTGATGATTTGATCAAGACGCCACTGTAGCCTGCGTCGCACAGTTTCGCGACGATAGGTTAACCATTCTTGTAATAATACGCGTAAATTTTTTACCTGGGGTTTACCATCCAAGCCAATGATATTCACATTGACGCGATAACTATGCTCTAGTTCTGTGGTGGCAAATAAATGGCTCATAATTTCTTCAGCATCAACACGATTTGAGCGTAGTGAGATCACAAGGCGTGTGGGGTTCTCATGATCCGATTCATCCCGTAAATCAGTAACCATTGGCAATTTTTTAGCTTGCATTTGAGCAGCAATTTGCTCCATGATTTTGGCGCCGGATACTTGATGGGGTAGGGCCGTGATAATGATATCGCTATCATCCTTAATATAAGTTGCACGTAAACGAATTGAACCATATCCTGTTTCGTACATTGCTAGAATTTCTTCACGTGGTGTAATAATTTCTGCAGTAGTTGGATAATCAGGGCCTAAAATATGTTCACACAAAGCGCTAACATCAGCTGTTGGATTATCTAATAAGTGAATACAAGCATTAGTTACTTCACGTAAATTATGAGGTGGGATATCAGTTGCCATTCCCACCGCAATACCGGTGCTACCATTTAATAATACAGCGGGTAATTTAGCAGGTAATAATCGAGGTTCTTCTAGCGTGCCATCAAAATTAGGTGCCCAGTCGACTGTACCTTGCTCTAATTCACTCAGTAATATATCAGCAAAAGCTGATAATCGCGATTCGGTATAACGCATCGCGGCAAATGATTTAGGATCATCGGGTGAACCAAAATTTCCTTGGCCATCAACTAATGGATAACGGTAAGAGAAACTTTGTGCCATTAATACCATAGCTTCATAACACGCACTATCACCATGAGGGTGAAATTTACCCAACACATCACCGATGGTACGTGCTGATTTTTTATATTTTGCGGTATTTTTTAAACCCAATTCCGACATTGCATAAATAATGCGACGTTGTACAGGTTTTAATCCGTCAGCAATATGAGGTAGAGCACGGTCTAAAATGACATACATTGAATAGTCAAGGTATGCTTTTTCAGTAAACACATGTAACGGTTGTTGTTCAAGCACAGAGTTGTTCATAGAGGTACGCTATAAGTTAATTGCAATAATGGCAATATAGCGAATTTGGTCGATACATGCAAAACCAACTACATCGTCATCCCCGCGAAAGCGGGGGGCCATACGATCTTTACTATCCGATGGATCCCCGCTTTCGCGGGGATGATGATGTAGTTAGGCTTTATCCATGGAGACTACATCTTATTTATCCTTTGCTTTCCTCACGACCGCCATGAGAATGTAAGCCACCTTTACGGCCAGCTTCGCTCAAGCTTTCATAGCCACGTGTCTCAGCAGCCTTTTTACCGCCTTCTACACGGCTTTCATGAGAACGAGCTGCAGCACCTGCTTTACCAGCTTCACTCAAACTTTCATAGCCACGTGTCTCAGCAGCTTTTTTACCGCCTTCTACACGACTTTCATGAGAACGGGCAGCAGCGCCTGCTTTACCAGCTGCGCTTAGGCTTTCACGACCCCGTGTCTCAGCAGCTTTTTTACCGCCTTCTACACGGCTTTCATGAGAACGGGCAGCAGCACCTGCTTTACCAGCTGCGCTTAAGCTGTCATGACCGCGTGTTTCAGCAGCTTTTTTACCACCTTCAATACGGCTGGACACGGAAGCAGAGCCACTTCTTCCTGAGGAACCTAATGTGCCTTGGTCACCAGTATCTTCCTCTTGTTCGCGATTAAAATTATTTCCGCGCTCTGAGGGGCCTGATTTACCCATTTCATCTTGTTGGTTGGTTGCTATAACCTGGTTAGATTTTTCGTTTGCTAGATTTGCTTGTGCAGGAGAGTTTTGTGGCGGTACTTTAATACTCATAATTTAGCCCTCTTTGATTTAAAATTTACTTAACATGAAAGATTTTTTAGGAAAAATTGTTGCATCCCCGCAAATCTTTATTGTTTCGAGTATAAATATATGAACTCAGAGACAGGCCGGCCACTGATAATAGTAACAAAAGAAAAAGCATAATGAAAGGATTTTTTTAAAATAAATACAAAAAGTATTTTTTAAATAAATAAGAGGTTATAGCTAATAATTTTTTAATTAATTAAATTCTTACAGAGAAGTTATTTGGTGCAATGTAACATAATTAATTATTTTATTTGTAATTGTCGTAACATATTAGCAAATAATTTAGAATTACCTGCTACGATATTGCCGCGCTGTAAATAATCTTCACCACCATTATCATCACCTACTAAACCACCCGCTTCGCGCACTAATAATGCGCCAGCCATCATATCCCATGATTTTAAATGAAATTGAATGCAACCGTCGTAACAGCCAGCTGCTACATTGGCAAGATCTAAAGCAGCGGCACCGGATTGTCTGTGAACAGAGGTATGTGCAAATGAAGAATACTGTGGATGTGAAAATGTTTGTGTCGAAAAAGATAAAAATGCACCATCTAATTGAGGATGGTTGCTAACACGCATGCGTTTTTCATTGCGCTGTGCACCATTACCGCGACTTGCGGTAAATAAATCATTATGAATCGGATCAAAAATAACTGCATGTTCGATTTTATTATCTTTCATTGCAGCAATTGAAACGCAAAAATACGCAATGCCATGAATAAAATTTGTGGTGCCATCAATAGGATCTATAAACCAGGTATATTCACCATCTCCTTTTATTTCACCTTGCTCTTCAGATATAAAGCTGTGATCAGGGTAGCTTTTGCGCAACGTTTGAATAATTTCTTGCTCAGCTTGTCTATCAATATTGGTGACATAATTATTATGCCCTTTGCACTGAATTTCTAATTGATCGGGCCTATCAAACGCACGCGTTATGATAGCCCCAGCCTGCCTGGCAGCACGAACAGCAATAGTGAGCATAGGATGCATAATAAAAGACTCTCAGCGGTTAGAAAGAGGGACAGGATACCATAATCTGCAAGCGGTAGCATAATAGCAGCACTAATCTGGCGGTCTATTAGCTGCCGGGTTGGAGCTAGATTTAAGGCAAGTTTGTAGTTATTTTTTCACTACGACTCATTGTCCATGTGCCGAAATGAGAATATACTTCTTTGCTTTAGTAAAGCATTAGCCTGGGAATTTTTCATGACTACCTTTGCCCTTACAAAACTACAACAAGAGGCTCTTGAGAGCAAAAACCTTTGGCCTCATATAATGATTGAGCTAGCTTTAACAATCTTTCAGTATTTTGATTTGCTCACTTTAGCGCGGGTAGGTAAGGTTGATCTTCGTTTTGCCCATTTTGTTTCGGAATTAGTTAGAACAACCAAATGGTTAAATGAACATTATGGTGAGTTACCAATGCCACCACTTATTCTTTTTCGAATGCCGCTGCCTAAAATTGCTGCTTTATCAAAAAATCCTGGCCAAGAAAATTTAAGATTTAACAAAGTAAGTGTCACATTTTCTCCTTATTATCGACTTAAGCAGCAAGCACAAGACAATACAACTGTGACGCCCGCTATTTCTTTAGTCGAACAATCTTGTGAGGTTAGTGAAATTTAATGGTTTATGAATTATGTATTAGCCTGTCAACGGACCATAAAAACAATAACTGATGTAATACCCCAAGAGGAGTTTATGATGGGGATAAATGAGCAGGCAGCATCGTATTTAACGTTGCCTGACTGGATGAGTAAAGTTACGACAGAAAATTTAAGCAATAATGACTTGCCTGCTGAATTAGTGTCTCATATAAAAGAGGCGCCATGGTTTGATCCAGCCTCTTTAATAAGTCGATTTAAGACCATAGCCGCAGCTCTTTTTTATCCAATCAATTTCCCAGAAAATGAAGATGACCCAATCAATTTAGCCTTTAAACCACGATGCTCTGTTGATATGCTCAACACAATTTGGACACGTGATGTTCTGCCTTTGATTGAAACACTTGCTCCTAGATTTAAACATTCTAGAGTTGAATTCCTATTTTTAACAATGATGCCTAAAAGAACAATTATAAATTTTTTGAAAGAACATTATCCGCAAATAGTTGCAGAAAATAGAGCGCTTATTACCAGAGATGAACATGATGATGGGATTTTATTTTTAGATGACCAGCAATCATTTGAATATTTTCGGTTGTTTCAGTTTTGTATCGTATCTCATTTTATAAAAGAGCGTAAAATTGAGATACTACCTCCAACGGAGACAGCTGATACTCTTGGTCAACAACTGGATAATGCAGCTTTAGAAGCATTATCAGCTGATCCAATACTTGAACCCGAAAAAAATCAACAACTACTTAAGGCTGCAGTAAGATTATTTTATAGCATACCTTTATCACAAGATTTGATCGAGGAAGTGTTCCGTCCAAAATATAAAGATCCTAACCACGATAAAACATGCACTATATATGAAGTTGCTGCATTGACAGGGAATGAAGCATTATTACTTTTGTTATTAAAGTTGAACGGTGATGATCGTATAAATATTAACGTGCTTTGTGCTGCTTGTTTTTACAATCAAGCAAAAACCGCTAAAATGTTGTTAGAGTGGGGTACACCAATTACTTTGAGCAAAAAATTTTTGGGAGTGCCTTTTGGAACAATAAATAGCATGGAAGTTGCGATTGACCAAGATCATCCAAATATGGTTAGCTTATTGTTAGCTCATGGGGAGGATGCAACGCCGTATCTTAATGATGAGAGGCTACCTAAATCACCAGAAATTCTTAAGCTATTGCAGCAAAGTGTCCAAGTACATGAACGAGTAAAAATTCAACAAAAATCTGTGCCTTGCTTAAAGTGAGGCTATGCTTGGCTATTGGTTAGATTGTTTATTTCTATTTATGGTGAAATGATATAAAATTAATGCCGCTTTTGCCATTTCTTGATAAATATTTACCATGATCCCACTGCCTATTCGAATAGTATTAGTCCATACCACCCATCCAGGTAACATTGGCTCTGCCGCACGCGCAATGAAAACTATGGGTTTAAACCAGCTTTATCTCGTAGCCCCTAAAGTACTACCTGAGGAAACAGCTATTGCACTAGCAGGTGGAGCAACGGATCTTCTTGAAAAAGCTATCATTGTGGATACTCTAGAGGAGGCTATTGCTGATTGTAGTTTAGTTTGCGGGTTGAGCGCGCGTTCCCGTTATTTAGCATGGCCGCCTTTAAACCCAAAGGAAATGGCCAAAACCGTTGTCACTAAAGCAGTTAGTGGCCCTGTTGCGTTATTATTTGGCCGCGAGCGTGATGGGTTAAGCAATGAGCAATTGGCCCATTGCCACTATCAGGTAACACTTCCTACTGCCCCAGAATACGCATCGCTCAATCTTGCTGCTGCAGTGCAAATTGTATGTTATGAAATTTATCAACATTATAGAGAGAATAAAACGGTAACGCTTGCCGAACAAGAGTTGGCAACAGCTCAAGAGCTAGAGTTATTATTCGCTCATTTAGAACAAACATTGCAACAAATTGGTTTTTTAGATGCTAATAATCCACGTTTATTAATGCAACGATTACGTCGTTTATTTTTGCGCAGTCAATTAGAAAAACCCGAAGTTAATGCGTTGCGTGGTATTTTAACAGCAGTACAAAAAAGGGATAAATCATGAAGGTGCCTATTTATTTAGATAATGCAGCAAGCACGCCGATTGATCCACGTGTTGTAGAAAAAATGCTACCTTTTTTACAAGATAGCGATTTTTGTGGTAATTCAACTGGTACACATATTTATGCCTGGCGAGCAGAGCAAGCTATCGAAGCAGCGCGTATTGAAGTGGCTGAATTAATTAACGCACAACCACGAGAAATTATTTTTACCTCGGGTGCAAGCGAAGCAATTAATCTCGCCATTAAAGGGACGGCGGATTTTTATAAAGCTAAAAAACATATTGTTTGTGTTACCACAGAGCATAAAGCAGTATTGGAAACATGCAATTATTTAGAGCAAAAAGGTTATGAAATAAGCTATTTGCCAGTGCAATCCAATGGCCTCATCGAAATTGATGAACTAGGAAAATTAATTCGCAGTGATACATTAATAGTCTCCGTTATGCATGTTAATAATGAAATTGGTGTCGTGCAAGATATCGCGCGTATCGGTGCTATAACAAAAGCAAAAGGTTGTTTATTCCATGTGGATGCCGTGCAAAGTGCTGGCAAAATTCCTATCGATGTACAAGCCATGTCGATTGATTTATTGTCTTTATCCAGTCACAAAATATATGGACCAAAAGGAGTAGGGGCTTTATTTATAAGGCGCAAACCCCGTGTTTATTTAACACCTCTAATTCATGGTGGTGGTCAGGAAGAGGGGTTACGCTCAGGTACTTTACCTACCCATCAAATCGTTGGTTTTGGCGAGGCATGTGCAATCGCTGCTAAAGAATTACCCGAAGTTAGTCAGCATTTATGCAAGTTACGGGATAAATTATGGCAAGGATTAGCTATATTACCTTGTGTTCAACGAAATGGTTGTAAAGCTGCCATGGCGCCCCATATTATAAATGCTACCTTTATAGGTATAGATGGTGAGGAGCTATTAACACAAATATCAGATATTGCGGTTTCTAGCGGTTCAGCTTGTAATGCAATTGGTGCCACCCCATCGCATGTGTTAAAAGCATTGGGGCTTAGTGTGGATCTTATCCGATCTACTTTGCGCTTTTCGGTAGGACGATTTACTACTTTAGAGGAAATAGACCATGCAGTTGCCCATATTCAACAGCAAATGCAGAATTTCTAGGTATTCCGTGATAGAATAAAATAACAAGTGAAACAAATAGGTTCTACGATGACAATTAGCTTTACACCCGCAGTAGCTGAGCATATCCAAAAGTCCTTGACTAAACGTGGTCATGGGGTAGGGTTACGCCTTAGTATTAAAACAAGTGGTTGTTCGGGCTATTCCTATGTTGTCGATTTTGCAGATGCGGTTCAAACGGAAGATGAAGTAATAGATGCGTATGGTGCGAAAGTATTGGTTGATAAAAAGAATTTGGCATTAATTAATGGCACAGTAATTGATTATGAACGTAAAGGCCTCAATTGGGAGCTCGTCTTTTCTAATCCAAAAGCGACTTATCATTGTGGCTGCGGAGAGAGTTTTAGCATAGACGAGGATTAAAAAATAACTTATGGACAAGTTAAATTATTTACAAGGATTTGGTAATGAATTTTCTTGCGAAGCAGTATCAGGCGCGTTACCACAACACCAGAACTCCCCCCAACAAGTAAAATATGGTTTATATGCCGAACAATTAAGCGGCACCGCTTTCACTGTTCCACGTGCTTTAAATCGTCGCACTTGGTTATATCGTCTTTTGCCCTCAGTAGTGCATCATACTTATACGCCTTACCAGCAATCGCTGTTAAAAAGCACACCATTTTCTGATGAGTTTTCTTCCCCAAATCAATTACGTTGGGATCCATTGCCATACCCTAATAAAAAAACACATTTTGTTGATGGGTTAATTACTTTTGCAGGGCATGGGAGTATTGCATTACAAGAAGGTGCTGCGTTGCATTTATATGCGATTAATGAATCCATGTACGATGTCTATTTTTACAACGCTGATGGTGATTTATTAATTGTGCCGCAAGAAGGTGAGCTACGATTTCACACTGAAATGGGTTTAATCGATGTTGCTCCTGGTGAAATTATTGTAATTCCCCGCGGCATAAAATTTAAAGTCACTTTAAAAAATGATAAAGCCCGTGGTTATATTGCTGAAAATTATGGCCAACCCTTTGTGCTACCTGAGTTAGGTATTATTGGCGCTAATGGTTTAGCGCATCCTCGCCATTTTCTTACCCCTGTTGCAGCGTATGAAGAAAATGAGCAACCGTGTCAAATAATTGCAAAGAATCAGGGAAAACTCTGGCAAGCGCAATTACCTTCCTCACCATTAAATGTAGTTGCTTGGCATGGTAATTATGTGCCTTATAAATATGATTTAAATTTATTTAATACTGTTAATACGGTAAGTTATGATCACATTGATCCTTGCATTTTTACTGTGCTTTCTTCGCCTAGCTATCAACATGGCGTCGCTAATATGGATTTTGTTATTTTTCCCGCTCGCTGGTTAGTAGCAGAGCATACCTTGCGCCCACCTTATTATCATCGTAATATTATGAGTGAATTTATGGGATTAATTTATGGTGTATATGATGCAAAAGACGAGGAATTTGCGCCGGGTGGAGGCAGCTTGCATAATTGCATGTCAGCACACGGCCCTGACGCAAAAGCATTTCACTCAGGTTCTACTAAAGCATTAAAACCAGAATATCTTGATAAAACCTTAGCTTTTATGTTTGAAAGCCGTTTTGCATGGCAACCAACCGCTTATGCGATGGAAACACCGATATTGCAGAAAGATTATCAAGATTGTTGGCAGGGATTGGAAAGGGTGAAGTTACCATCGTAACCTTATGGAGCCTTGCTCAAGCCGTTAGCTTTTTTCCCTGCGTGGTAAGAGCCGCGTAGAATTAAGAATAAATGTTAATTCAGAGGCAACATGAATAAATGCAGCAAGTAGGGGATTTAATAAACCGCAAGCTGCTAATGCAATGCCTATAGTATCTACGGCAAGAGTGCCTGTAAAATTCTGCCAAATAATCCGACGAGTCCAACGTGCGACTTTTACTGTTTCTGCAAACTTCATCAAATCATTGCCTAATAACACGATATTAGCACTTTCACGAGCAACATCAGTTCCAGAGCCCATAGCAATGCCTACATTTGCGGCCATCAGGGCGGGGGCATCATTTATACCATCGCCGACCATAGCAACAATCTCTCCTTTAGCGACTAATTGCTTAATATAAGCCAGTTTATTTTCTGGCAGTAAATTAGCTTCTACATGGTGAATGCCAAGATAGTATGCCACTTTCTCTGCTACTGCTTTGGTATCACCTGTTAATAAAATAGTTTTAATTCCCATATTGGTGATTGTTTGCATAGCTACTTTGGCTTCTGGCCTAATCGTATCAGCAATAACAATGGCGCCTATCAGCTTCTTTTCTACGACAATAAATACTTCTGAGGCCTCATCATAGTTTTTTAAAGATTCATGCATAGTGTCTGGAACTGTAATATGTTTATCACGGAGTAATTTTAAATTGCCTACCATTATATTTTTTTCATTGGAAATAGCGTTAATTCCAAAACCAGGTGTGTAATGAAACGAGGTAGGTTCTGCAATTTTTCTGCCTAATTTTTGCGCATAAGTCACAATCGATTTGCCAAGAGGATGCTCAGAATATAACTCGGCACTAGCAGCTGCATCAATGATGATTTCAGGCAAAATTCCTTGGCAAGGAATGATGGCTTGTACTTCTGGTTGTCCAAAGGTTAATGTGCCTGTTTTATCTAGCACAACGGTTTTTACATGACCGAGTGCCTCCAAATAAACGCCGCCTTTAATGATAGCGCCCAATCGCGCAGAGCGACCAATTGCACCTAAAATAGCTAATGGAGTTCCAGCTGCAATACCACAAGCACCGGCAACGATAATGACTGAAATAGTTGAGGTAATATCGCGCGTTAAAAGAAAAGTAAATAAGGCAGCAACTAGTGCAAAATAAACTAAATAACCAGCCAGCCGATCAGCCAAGCGTTGTACAGGTGCGCGTGAATGTTCCGCTTGTTCTACCGCTTCAATAATTTTGCCATAACTGGTATCACGGCCGATCTGTTGAGTTGCTATTTCTAACGCGCCTGATTGATTAATTGATCCAGCAAAAACAGTAGAATCTGCTATTTTTTCAACTGGCATTGATTCACCAGTTATTCTTGATTGATCAACAAAGGAGTGTCCTTTAATGACTATTCCATCCACCGGGATGCGTCCACCAGGACTAACTATTATAACATCACCAACCTTTAGGATATTAGTATCCATTTCCTGTATTGAACCATTACGACGAACAACAACAATGCGCGGCAAAAAATTTAATAAATCATGAATAGCTTGTCTACCACGTGACACCGTCATGCCTTCTAATACTTCAGCAATTAGAACAAATAAAGTAATAACTAACGCCGTAAAAAATTGTGAAATCGCAGCTGCTGCAATAATGGCAATGGTCATTGATAATTCCATTGTCATACGCTTGGCCAAACTATTTTCTAATGCCTCTTTAAAAATTGGCCAGCCACCAACGATTAATCCTAAAGTACCAATGATGCTCAATTTATCAAACTGTTCCCACAGCTTGAACCAAACAGCGATCGCACAAATAGCCACAAAAATAATACGTAATGCTTCAATCTTATCAAACGCGTGGGCATGATCATGACTTTCATCGGTTTCGTGAGATACTGACATGAGGGTTCCTTATTTTAAGTAGGATCGTACAATTTCTGCTAATAATTCCGCATTTTTTGTTTGATTGGCTGGTGTTTCTTTTGGGTTGACCATATGCGTACGAATATGGTCAACCAACACCTCTTGCATCAATCCATTAACGGCACCACGTACTGCAGCAATAAGCTGAAGAACATCAGTACATTCTTTTTCGTTTTCTAAAGCATGCTCAATTGCTTCTGTTTGACCACGTAAACGTCGTACACGTTTTATAAGTTTCTCTTTATCACGAATGGTATGCACTGTTTTTACTCCTTCGTAACTAGGGGCAGTTAACAATATACTATACCGGGGTATAGTAGTGGTCAAGCTATTATTTCCAAATGAAATGTAAATAAAAAGCTACTCACCAGAAAATGGATAAACTGTAGCTCGATGTGAAAAGAGTTATTTCTTAAATGTATTTCTAATACTAGTTACAAGTTTGTCAGTTTTTGAAACTTTATTTTTTGTCATAAGATTATTGAGATTACTACGTGTTGTCCGTGCCAATGTTAGAAAACTATTCATTAGTTGAACGGGATCATTAGTTGAAGGTTGGTGTTGAGCTGGAGTGTTAGGAAGTACTCTAGATTGCTCATTTTGCTTACTTTGGGCTATGGCAAAGAGAGATAAAATTTCTTGAATATATTTTTGCACCTCTTCATAAATGTAAAACTCTCTTAATGTACTGTAGCTTAAATCTTGAACATAGGCACCATAAGATTCAAATGACCAAGTTGTTTTTGGAGCCTCTTTTTGCTTTAGTTTAAATCCTTCTCTGTCATAAACTGCTAAATTATTCATTAGCTCATTAAAATTTTCTAATTCTTTTAGGCGCCGTTGCTGATTTGGAAAAAATTCTTTGGTTTGAAAAATGTTTAATATGCACCGCAGAATATATAAATTTCTCATCAATTTGCTGAGCTTCTTTTTATCGTTAATTTTATGCTTTCCCATAAAAGCTGACCAGGTTTCGCTCTCACCTTTGGGAGTTTCTCGAATAATATTACCAATATTGCTATATTTTTCGGCGATTTCTTTGGGAAATCCGTGAATAGTCTGGTCGGTAAAAAATCGAGTTATTTGTTCTGATAGTGATTGATAGATCATTTTTTTATCAACAAAAATCACTAATATTCTTTCAACCATTTCCCAGTGTTGCTTATTTCTTTCATGATGAATGGAAATCCTATTTAGAGTTTCTCTCATCAAATCTTCGCAAATCCTATTTTTATCACTGTCCGAGTAGACAGGCATTTCCGTAAGCCAAGGACCAAGATCATCAGCTTGTATTATTTTTATAGCAAATAAATACATGTCTTTTGCTTGAGCGGATGTGCAATTAGGATACCTTAACAATAATCCTTGTAAAATTGCTGTTCGTATAGGGTTGGCTGATGCATTTAATGCGCAGGCATCTGCATGTCTTGCAAACGATTGGGCTATGCTTGCGAGAGGCATTTGAGCTAACAATTCTTCGCTAGCCAGTCTTTCGTAGAAAGAAAGTTCAAATATTATTTGGACTGAAATGAGATTAGTTACCTGCTCATAAAAAGCAACAAGTTCTATCGAAGGTTTTTTACTTGGAATTAAATCTAAGGCAATCGCGTAGTCAATTAAACCATCTTCACTTGTATTTGTTCTTTTCGCTTTACCAGCTTTTCCATAAGCGCGACGGTTGTAATCTTTAAGAAAAGCATTCCAAAAAGCGTTAACTAATTGCTGATCTGCACTCCATACCTCTCGCGGTATATCCCTTAAGAGAGCTTTAATATCATCAAATAATTCCTTTTTTTCAGAAAGAGTAACAAGTCTATTAATTTGTCCTAACTTGTTTCTTACTTGTTGCAGGAGTTTGTTCATTATTTTCAACTAGTTCAATTAACCTATGATTTTAGTGGGAGAATTATACAGGGTTTTGTTAGTTAATGAAATTTATAAATATTAGTGTTAATGCTGTGAAAAAAGGTGAGCCTAATTGGGGATTAATAGCTATAAATAGGAGCTGAAAAACTCCCTAGTATAGCTTGGAAGTTTCAAAATATTAGGAAAATGGACAAACAAAAGCATCAAGTGGCCTTAGAAAATTTAAAAAGGCCTTAGATATTTAATTTTTTTAAAATCCTGATATGGGATTCTATAATGCGGATGTAAGTTCAGTTATTGGCAATCAATAAACGGACGGCCATAATTTTGATCTTTAGTTCATACCATGGCCAGGAGATCCCTCGCTACGCTCTGGATGATGTTGCTCCATCTGGGATGATGTTGCCCTGCCCAGGATAATGTATCCCCCCGCAAGGAGTCTACTTACATCCCATCCAAATACTTCTCTGCATCCAATGCCGCCATACATCCCGACCCAGCAGAGGTGATTGCTTGACGATAAACATGGTCTGCTACATCACCAGCAGCAAATACGCCAGGAATAGAGGCCGCCGTCGCATTTCCATCTAGACCGCTTTTTACAATAATATAACCATCACGCATGTTTAATTGATCAACAAATAATGAAGTATTAGGGCTGTGACCGATAGCAATAAATACGCCATCAACAGAAACTTCGTTTGTTTTATTATCAGCAACATTACGAAGGCGAGCTCCAGTAACACCGCTATCATTACCTAAGATTTCATCTAACGTGCTGTTCCATTGAATCGTAATTTTCCCGGCATTTACTTTTTCCATTAATTTATCCACCAGAATTTTTTCTGCGCGGAATTTATCGCGTCGATGAACTAATGTGACGTGAGAGCAAATGTTCGCTAAATATAACGCTTCTTCTACCGCCGTGTTACCACCACCAATTACAGCTGTGGGTTTATTGCGATAAAAAAATCCATCACAGGTAGCACAGGCAGAGACACCGCGACCTTTAAAGGCTTCTTCTGATGGAATGCCTAAATATTTTGCACTCGCGCCGGTGGCGATAATTAATGCATCGCATGTATAAATGGCATCATCGCCTTCAAGAATAAAGGGGCGTGCCTGTAGATCTGCTTTGTAAATGTGATCATCGATGATATTGGTATGAAAACGCGCGGCATGTTTTTGCATGCGTTCCATTAAAGCAGGGCCTTGTAAACCTTCAACATCGCCAGGCCAGTTATCGACATCTGTAGTGGTCATCAGCTGACCGCCTTTTTCCATACCGGAAATCAAAGCGGGTTGTAAATTGGCTCTAGCAGCGTAAACAGCGGCGGAGTAGCCAGCGGGGCCAGAACCAAGAATAATTAAGCGATGGTGTTGGGTTTGTTTCATAATAATCGACTCCTTGCAGAATGTGCGAGAGTTTAGCATTAAGTGATAGTGTAATGCTATAATGCTAACAATAATGGGTCCTATCACATGGAATTACAAGAGTTAAAAGAACTGTGAAAAAGCAAAAACCAATCAAAAGACATAAATCGCAGGAATCTGATTTTCCTGCGCAACTAACAGCGCGCTTACGTGAAGTGGTAATGATCATTCTTGCCGCCACTTCAATTTTTTTATTTACGGCTTTTTATAGCTACACGGATACCGATCCTGGTTGGACGCAAGTAGGCACTAGTCAACAGATTAAAAACGCGGGCGGTCTTGCTGGCGCTTATTTGGCAGATATTTTCTTGTATTTATTTGGATACATAGCTTACTTGTTTCCCGTTATCATTGGTTACAGTGGTTGGCTTGTTTTGCGTGCTCGCGTAACTGGGCAAATTTCAGATTACAACACACCCGTATTTCGTTTGGTCGGTTCTTTCTTGACCTTATTGTGTGCTAGTGCCTTAGCGGCATTACATTTTACCACCTATGGCGTATTAGCTATGGGTCCTGGTGGTGTATTTGGTAGTTTATTGGGCGCCTGGTTAATGGCATTGCTTAATTTTCAAGGAGCTACTTTATTATTATTAGCCATGTTTTTAGTAGGTGTGACACTAGCAACAGGATTATCGTGGTTACGTTTGATGGATAATTGTGGCCGTTGGCTAATGCGCGGTCTGCGTTGGACTCATGGCTGGGTAAATGATCGCATTGAGGCAAATGCCGATGATGAAATTGCTGTTGAGAAACCCATAGCCACGAGTAAAAAGAATCGTGAGCCGGTATTATTTGAAGCGGTTCCGATGAGCAGAGAAATTATTCCACCACTTTATTTCGGTGAGAAAGATGAGCCCATATTATTACCGGATATTTTATTAGAATCTCACGCTAAACCTAAGGTAACGCGAGAAATAACTCAAAGTATTAAGCCTGTAAAAACAGAAAAAGGGCGAGGTACAACTAATCTCCATTCCCCTAAAGTGTTGGCTGGAGGATTACCTTCCGTTAATTTATTAGAGCCTGCCGATGAAAAAATAGAAGTTTATTCTCCCAGTGCCTTAGAACAACTCTCGCGTTTAGTAGAAGCAAAATTAGCTGATTTTGGTGTGGATGCTCATGTGGTTGGCGTGCACCCCGGTCCTGTTATCACGCGTTTTGAAATGCAATTAGCGCCCGGTGTAAAAGCCAGTAAAATTACCGGGCTTGCTAGGGATTTAGCGCGCTCGTTAGCTGTTATTAGTGTGCGTGTTGTAGAGATTATTCCAGGTCGTCCTGTGATTGGGTTGGAATTACCCAATCAACATCGGCAAGTAGTGCGATTACGTGAAATTATCAGCTCAGTGCAATATGATCAATCTTCCTCTGTGTTAAGCCTAGCTTTAGGAAAAGATATTGCTGGCGTGCCTGTGGTAGTGGATTTGGCCAAAATGCCGCATTTATTAGTAGCAGGAACTACCGGTGCTGGTAAATCGGTTGGTTTAAATGGCATGTTATTAAGTTTATTATTTAAAGCGCAACCACAAGATGTTCGTTTAATTTTAATTGATCCTAAAATGTTAGAATTATCTATTTACGAGGGAATTCCTCATTTATTAGCACCTGTTGTTACTGACATGAAAGAAGCAGCTAACGCATTAAAATGGTGCGTTGCTGAAATGGACAGACGTTATAAATTAATGGCGGCAGTAGGGGTGCGTAATTTAGCAAGTTATAATCGTAAAGTATTGGATGCAAAAGAAACTGGCAACCCGATGCTTGATCCATTATGGAAAGGGATACCAGGCCCTGATGGTGGACCAGAAGAATTAACACCATTACCATTTATTGTTGTCGTAGTCGATGAATTTGCTGATATGATTATGGTTGTCGGTAAAAAAGTAGAAGAGTTAATTGCTCGTATTGCCCAAAAAGCACGTGCTGCTGGTATACATTTAATTTTAGCAACACAGCGTCCTTCTGTTGATGTTATTACTGGTTTAATTAAAGCCAACGTGCCAACACGAATTGCATTCCAAGTGGCTTCTCGTATTGATTCGCGCACGATTTTAGATCAACAAGGCGCTGAGCAATTATTAGGTCGTGGTGATATGTTGTATTTACCAACTGGCGCCGGTATTCCTATTCGGGTGCATGGTGCCTTTGTAGATGATCATGAAGTGCATGCGGTGGTAGAAGATTGGAAAACACGCGGTGTACCTGATTATTGTGAGCAAATTCTTCAAGGCACTGCCATAAGTGGTGTGCCAGGATTTGAAAATGAGGAAGAAGATGGCGAGCAAGATCCTCTCTATGATGAAGCGGTGCAAGTGGTAATTGAGTCACGCAAAGCATCAATTTCTTTAATACAACGACGCCTGAAAATTGGTTATAACCGAGCTGCTCGTTTGGTAGAGCAGATGGAAATGAGCGGTCTTGTTTCTGCTGTGCAGTCGAATGGTACGCGTGAGGTATTAGTGCCGATGGAAAGAGTGTAAAAAAGCTTTTTTTAACATTTTGCATTTCCCTACATCGTCATCCTCGTCCCCGTTTTCGCGAGGATGACGATGTGGGGAGAGCATCTTTTCGGAACTACCGTTTAATTATTCAACAAAACCCTGTTTTTATGCGATAATTGCCTCATACCAATTCATCCATAGGGCTTTCTCATGTTAAAAAACTTCATCACCACTGTTGTTACCTTATTCACCCTTATTCTCTCATCCTCACTTTTTGCTGCTGATGAGATCGAACAACTTAACGACTTGCTAGCAAACACCAAAACTTTAGAAGCCAGCTTCTCACAGGTTGTTGATGGTGGTCGGGTTAGCGGACCAAAAGTTTACACGGGAAAATTTTACATGCAACGTCCTAGCAAGTTTCGTTGGGTAGTTGAATCGCCTGACAAACAAACGCTAGTTGCCGATGGTAAGAATTTATGGATTTACGATGAAGATTTAGCACAAGTTACCGTGCAAGAATTAAATAAAGAATTGGGTAATACACCCGCACTGCTTTTAAGTGGCGAAGTAAAAGCAATCAGTGATGCTTTCACGGTTAGTGTAGGCACAGGCACACGCGATGCACAATGGTTTGAATTAACACCGCGGGATCCTAGCAGTATGGTTGCTAGTGTTTCGCTTGGTTTTGCACAACAAAAAGTAAAATATATGATTTTAACGGATGGAACAGGTCAAAAAACCCGTTTATCATTTAATGATATCGTCATTAATAAAGAATTACCGAACTCTTTATTTCACTTTACACCACCAGCAGGTGTCGATGTGATTGGTCAACCAAAATCGTGAGATAATGCATCGTGAGTGATGAATCCTACGCGCCATTAGCTGCGCGGATGCGACCTAGAATATTATCAGAATTCTTTGGTCAAACGCATTTACTGGGGCCGGATAATCCGCTGCGTCGTGCCATCGAAAGCGGTCACTTACATTCAATGATATTTTGGGGCCCACCAGGAACTGGTAAAACAACATTAGCGCGTCTAATCTCGCAAACAATGGACGCGCATTTTATTGTCCTTTCTGCTGTATTAGCTGGTGTAAAAGATATTCGCGAGGCAGTAGAAGTAGCAAAAACCATTCGCCAGCAAGAAAATCGCGCCACGTTATTATTTATTGACGAAGTGCATCGTTTTAATAAATCACAGCAAGATGCTTTTTTACCCTTTGTTGAAGATGGTACGTTATTATTTATCGGTGCTACGACGGAAAATCCCTCATTTGCTATCAACAATGCCTTATTATCACGCGCGCGTGTTTATGTTTTTAAACCATTATCTCCTGCTGAAATTACACCTATTATAAAACGGGCTTTGCAAGATTCAGAGGTTGGACTTGGTGAAAGAAACCTTATTATCGCTGAAGATTTAATTGAACAATTAGCAGAGTATGCTGCAGGTGATGCACGTCGCGCATTAAATTTATTAGAAATATTAAGCGATTTAGGCGAAAAAGAGGGTGATAAGCAAGTTATTCGTGCCGAAGATATGCGTTTAGTATTAAGCCATAGTTTACGTATGTATGATAAACAAGGTGATTGGCACTATGATTTAATCTCCGCTTTACATAAATCAGTGCGTGGTTCTGATCCTGACGCTGCATTATATTGGTTTGCTCGTATGTTAGATGGAGGCTGTGATCCCTTATATATTGCTCGTCGAGTAGTGCGAATGGCGAGTGAAGATATTGGTAATGCTGATCCAAGAGCGTTAGAAATTGCTTTAAGTGCATGGGACGTACAAGAGCGATTAGGATCTCCTGAAGGGGAATTAGCGATAGCACAAGCGGTTATTTACATGGCTTGCGCAGCAAAAAGTAATGCGGTATATGTTGCATTTAATGACGTGATGGAAGATATTAAATCAGGCGTATCATTAGAGGTTCCCAACCATTTACGCAATGCTCCAACTAAATTAATGAAGTCCTTAGGATATGGAAAAGCCTATCGTTATGCGCATGATTATCCTAATGCCTATGTACCTGATGAGCAATATTTTCCTGATAATTATCCTGCGAAAAGATATTATCGCCCAGTTGATCGGGGATTAGAAATTAAAATTGCTGAAAAATTAGCTTATTTACGGAGTTTACATGACAAAAAATGATCAAAGCGTGATTATCGAACCTGAAAATCCCGCACAATCTTGCGTTATTTGGTTACACGGATTGGGTGCTGATGGCAATGATTTTGTAAGTGTAGTGCCAGAATTTATGTTGTCCTCTACGCGATTTATTTTTCCGCACGCACCGATGCGGCCTATTACTATTAATGGTGGTATGGTGATGCGTGGTTGGTATGATATTAGTGGTCTCGATTTTAACGATAAAGAAGATTTGGTAGGTATTAATGAATCTGCTCAGTTAGTAAAAAATTTAATTGCTGAACAAATACAATTAGGTATTTCATCGAAGAAAATTGTTATTGCTGGATTTTCCCAAGGTGGAGCAATTGCGCTTTATGCAGGGTTACGCTATGACGCGCCATTAGCTGGAATATTAGCGTTATCAACCTATTTGCCCGCTGCTACCCAATTAGCGCACGAGCGCCATGTCGCTAATCATGATGTGCCTATTTTAATGATGCATGGTACGTTTGATACGGTCGTACCACCACAATTAGCTGTTATGTCGCGGGATATATTACTTGCTACTAATTATAAAGTAGAGTGGAAAAGCTACCCGATGGCACATCAATTATGTATGCCACAGGTTGCTGATATTGATAAATGGTTACAAGAGAGAGTAGGGTAGCCACGCCGCCCTTCACCTCTGAGAGGTCGACCGCGCTTTAGCTTGGGCGGGTGAGGGGGTGATCTATCTACGAAGAAATAATCCTGAATAGAATCGGATTTCTTTCTTCGTAGCACTCCCCTCACCCCTCGCAAGCTGTGCTTGCATTTCCCTCTCCCACAAGGGGAGAGGGGATGGTGGTTAAAAACTTAGCGCGGCGGGCTGAGGTTGAATAGCTCTTTGAAGCGCAAAACTAAAAGCATCTACATTAACCAAACTCATCCTAGAAATTTGTCTATAAAAAACGGGGATATCTTCATCTCGTTCTGTTGCACACACTTTGTTATATGTTTCCAGCGCAATAGATTGTATGCTCAAAAATGCTTTCGTATAATTAGGATTTGTTGATCGCAACACATCTTTCCCAATCACCTCAAGAATATTATATATGGCCGGTGATCTTTCTTCGTCAGTTAGACTTAGAATAACATCCTTTATTTTTACAAGTGCCACGCTGGCATTCGTCTCTCGAACGGTAGCTGTTAAAGTCCATATGTCCTTGTTAACACTTCTATAAAATCCATCAGTAGCCGCACTACGCCCCTTCAGCGTACGATTAAAAAAATGAACGATTGGGTGAGATAGTGCGCTTTTGGCTAATTCTTCAACTTTTTTACGATGTGCAGATGCGCCTGATAATAAACCTGCTTTCGTTTTTACTGCAACACCTGGTGCTTGTTTTGTTATCGTAAGTATTTCATGCATTGTGGCTGGCATGGAGTGTGGGCGACCGATCCAACCAATTTCGTGTTTGGTTCCTGTTATATAATTATGCATTTCTGCTAAAGCATCAGCTTGTATATGTTCTGGGGGAGTCTCGATAGTCGATGGTGTAACTTTTGGACGTTCAGCAAAGAGAATATTTTGGATTAAGGTATGTAAACTAAATACCCCATCTGTTTGACCTTGACGTAGCAGCGGATCAGCAATGAATTTCACACCCCAAAACCTGCGGAAAAATCCTTTTTTTGGTTCGTGTATTTGATTAATTGTTTGCTGACTTGTTAAATAAGTTGTTACATTTTGTGTTAATGTTGCGGTGGAAGGTTTTCGGAAAGTTGATGCTGTCCTCCTGTCAGCTGCTGCTGACTTACTCGTAATCATAACGCCATCATCATCTTCATCAGGTGAGTGTGCTTCAGCATTTGCAGCACCTTCTTCAGCTTCAGCCTCTTCTGTAGGAGCTTCTGTCACATGAGCTGAGGCACCCGTATTGCGGAAAAATAATTTGGTAAAATTAGTAATAAATGTATAAGCTTCTTTATCCTCTCTACCATCATCCGATTCACTTACTTGCAAAGCAGAATGTGTAGCATCAAGAGCTACAGAGGTAACTGGCATTTTTCCATTTAAAACGGCAATATCATCTATTGATCTGCTTACAAAAAATGGATTGGCATCTTTTGCAGATGGGAAAAGAAACGCTGACTGTCCGTTGCGTGCAAAACTCCTTTGCTCAAACTCTTTACCACGCCCCATTCCTGGCACAGGATCAGAAATTAGGAAATTTACTTTTACTGACATTTGTTGTTCAGGCAGTTTATCCTGATTGTAATTATTTACAAATTTATCTACAGCATGGGCAATTTTTAATGATTGCATACCGCCACGACTTTGTCCTGGTAAATTTAATGTGAAATTGAGGTCAGTACCGCCACCTTGAATGTATGCAGCAATCTTTCTCTCTAACCATGTGATGGCTTGTTTTATATTATGATTTTCACCATATCCACCGATATAACCTGCTAAGGTTTTTAAAGGACCCCACCACGGAAATCCTTCACCTGGAATTTTTGTTTTTTCTAGCGCTCTTTTTTGATCTAATACAGATTGATAGAATGCATAGAGCTCAGTGGTTCTATCAGTTAAAGTTACTATTTGCTTCTCTGCATAGGCAAAATATTTTCTCAATCGCCAAAGATCCCACCATGGATGAATACCTACTCCATTTAATGAGAGAAAATTAGATGTATTTTCTTCTAGATCGATAGAAGTTTCATCATCTGTAGTTGCATATAATCCTTCTTCTTTCGCTGCTATACCAAATGCGGTATCACGCATATGATTGGAACCATACGTCCTGGTGCCATTACTGAGAATGGTAAAAACAGTGGGGTTTACGGCGGGCATAATTCTTTTCTCTTCAGTTACTTATATATTGATTTTATCAACTAACCTATCGTTTGGGAATAGCTTATTTACTTTACGACCTGAGAGATCGGCTCGTTTTTTAAGACAAATGTCCCAGAAAATCTAGCTGCATCGTCATCCTCGCGAAAGCGGGAATCCATACGATGTTGACTATTCGATGGATCCCCGCTTTCGCGAGGATGACGGTGTAGTGAGTATTAAATAGAATTTCAGAAAAAATTGTGTAAAAAACGAGCAGATCACTCAGCTAATGGGGAGGAGGAGGGGGTTAACTCCTCAAACCAAATCCTTTATTTAGCATACGTAACGCATACCAAAACAGAATAACCGTCAAAACGACAATAGTTCCCATTGCATAGTAAATATTAATATCTGACACGCCTAGAAAACTATATCGATAAGCATTAATAATATAAAGCAAAGGATTTAACAAAGTAAGCTTTTGCCATAAAGGAGGCAGTAGACTGATAGAATAAAATACACCGCCCAAATAAGTAAGCGGTGTTAATATGAATACAGGGATAATATTCACATCATCAAATTTACGTGAATACATAGCATTAATAAACCCACCTAGGGAAAATAATATACAAGTAATTAACGCTATAGCTAACATTAATAGAGGATGTTGAATTTCAATCCGCGTAAAAAACAACGAGATAATTAACACAATAACCCCAATGATAAAGCCTCGAGCTACACCGCCTGCAATATAACCTAATAATATAAAGATATTAGGTACCGGTGATACCAAAAGTTCTTCAATGCTCTTTTGAAATTTAGCGCTGAAAAAGGAAAATACGACATTGGTATAAGCATTATTCACAATAGCCATCATCACCAAGCCAGGCACAATAAAGTTAATGTAGCTATATCCTTCCATCATGGGCACATGGCGACCTATCAGATTACCAAAAATAATAAAATACAATACGGTGGTGATGACAGGTGGTAATAAAGTTTGAATCCAAATGCGTGTGAAGCGAGTAATCTCTTTATACAAAATCGTATAAAATGCAATAAAGTTCTTTTTCGTTAATAGCATGTTATGCCTCTTCCTTTTTACGTGTTAAATGGAGAAATAACTCTTCTAAGCGGTTACTTTTATTGCGCATGCTTTTTACTTCAATACCTTGAGCCGTCAATTCTAGGAATATGGTATTTAATGTATTACTATGACCGGTTTCAATTTCTAACGTTTTTTCATCTACTTGTTTTATAATGCAATCGTTAATAGTCGGTAGGCGAGTTATTGTATCTGACACATCAAAAATAAAACTTTGTCGTTCTAATTGACTCAATAATTGTTTCATATTAGTGTCAGTAACAATGGTTCCCTTATCAATAATGGCAATGTTTTTGCACAAGCTTTCAGCTTCCTCAAGGTAATGCGTTGTTAAAATGATGGTTTTACCTTGGCCATTAATTTTTTGCAAAAATGCCCACATAGCACGGCGAATTTCTATATCAACACCTGCGGTAGGTTCATCTAAAATTAGTAAACGTGGGTCATGTACTAAAGCACGGGCAATCATTAATCGACGTTTCATACCGCCTGATAAGCGTTGCGCAGTTTCAAACCGTTTTTCCCATAAACCCACTTCTTGCAAATAGTGGTCGGCAGCCTCTTTGGCTACCTTACGAGGAATGCCGAAATACCCAGCTTGATTGACAATAATATCTTGAACTTTTTCGAAAATAGGGAAGTTAAACTCTTGTGGCACAATACCGATATATGATTTTGCTTTTGGCCAGTCAACATCAATATCCGCATCAAACACTTGCACACGACCGCTAGTTTTATTCACTAGCGAGCAGATGATCCCGATAGTTGTTGATTTACCGGCACCATTGGGACCAAGGAGTGCGAAGAAGTCGCCTTCTTCCACACTCAAGTTAACGCCTTTTAAGGCAACTAAGCCATTGGAGTAGGTTTTTTGTAAGTTTTCAATTTGCAGCGCTTTCATTGTAGTTATCTTAAAATAGATGAGAAGCGCGTATTATACGATTGAAAGTAGGGAAGTTGCAAAGGTTCGCTTCTATCAGGCAGATAGAACCAAGCGGTCTGCCGCCTCCCGTCCATTTGCTGTCACTTTAGAAAAGCTTTGGCGCTTTGTGCAATGGCTCGATAGCGTTCAAAACGTGCCTGCTTAGCTTCGTTCCAACCGCCAAAAAGACTACGTAATTGTAAAAAGCGCATACGTATGATACTGCGCCAATAATCGCGACGGATAATTTTACGAGCGATAGCTTCGGGGTAATAGCGTTGAATAAACACTTGTAAGCCTTGTTGCTTACGCGTCCATTTTGCAAAGCTGGTTGCGCTTTTTTCGCTAGCACTGCCTTGATGCAATACGATAACTTTACTGTTATGTCCTATCACAAATCCTAATTTACGAATGCGCAAACACCAATCTACTTCATCGCCATATAAAAAATAGGCTTTATCAAAACCACCGGTTTGTTCCCAAATAGCGCGAGGAATGATCATGGCGGCACCTAATACCCACGTAATTAATCCTGGTAAATCAGCAAATAATGTATGGCATCGTTTGTCGCCGGGATAATTATAACGAGGGAATGTTTCTTTGCCGTTACTATCTACAATACGTGTGCCAGCAAGGCCGATTTTCGGATTGCGGTGCATAAATAGCAACATATCAGCCAGATCATGATCAGTTGAAAATTCCGCATCAGGATTGAGTAGAAAAATATAATCGCCATGGCTATGCGTAAATCCTTGATTATTGGCTTGGCCAAATCCTAAATTTTCACTATTGGCAACTAAATGAATTTTATCACCATACGCTTTTAATTTTTCCACGCTATCATCATGACTGGCATTATCAACCACAATAATTTCTGACGAAATCCCTTGTTGTGTTAAACAAGAATCTATCGCTTTGCATACCAAATCCGCAGTATTGTAATTGACGATGATAATACTAATATCCATGATGTTATTCCTTAATTTCCTCAGCTGGTGGGTTTAATTTCATTTTTTTGAAAATTAAAACCCTATCATTACGATTATTTGAAAATTCTACCACTAATTCGCCTGGTGAATTTTCTTGAATAAAGTCGGCTAATTCTTGATCTTTGCGCGTAATACGTACGGCAATATAATCAAAATTTAATTTTTCGATGAATTTTATCTGCCATATAAACGCATTGTCTGGTAATAATTTTTGCCAGTTAGACACATCGGTTTTGGCGTAATAATAAATTGCCTCATGGTTGGCAAGTAGTCGTGTGTTGGATGGAGAGTGTATTGCCAACCACTCACCAGCTTGGCGTAAATAATAAGGTGAGGGCCCAAAAGAAATAGTGGCATCAATAAATAAATACACTGCGCTTATCGCAATAATGCCTTTAATCCAACGTTGCATTGTTTTGGAAAAAGCGGGTAGTTGATCGAGCAGGTGTGCTAAACCAAAAGGGGCTGCTAATAGTAATATAAGCACTGCTGGCATCAAATAGCGTTGGCTTAAAAAGAAATTTTGGCCAAGAAAGCCAAGAGCAATGACCAAATTGATCACAAAAAAACCAATAGTTAGCTGTGTGTTACGACTATTTGGTATGCTCTTTGTTACTATTGCATAGACAACTAATAAAGCGCCAATCCAAGACAATCCGTATAGCAATTCATAGATGAAATAAATGATAAGCCCACCAAATAAAATGATATTGGCTTCATCGGGTTTAGCTTGTAGTGGTAATGTGGCTAATAATATATTGCGTTGAGTTTCCCAATGCATGGGTATTTCTTTGATAAAGGCGAATTTTTCGGCAAGCTCTGGTAATCGACCGAGTAACTCCATGTTATTTGTTGTCAATAAAACAATAGCCCAAACTAAAGCCAATACAATAGGAACAATATAGCAGCACAGCATGTATTCTATGCGGGTTAATAAATTAACTTCGCGCCATTGCCATAAAATTAATAAAGGAGTTAACAATAATACGACAACACCCTCAATTCGAAACAAGGCGGCAAAACAAAATAATAACCCCATTACAACAGCACTTGTCCATCTTGGTTGTTCGTTATAATTTAAAAAAACACGAAAACCAAGTAACAAACAAGGCCAATAGCCAATATCACGGATAATATAATCACGATAGTCGCTAAGCGGGGGTAATAAGAGGATAATTGCGGCTGCTAACAACTGTACACGTAAATCACCGCCAACTTGTTTAATGAGATCGACAAAACAAATTAATGTCGCGGCAAATAATAAACTATTGAGTATGATGGTGATTTGTTGAAAGTCTAGACCGGTAATCTGATGTAATACACCAATAATGATAGAGTAGAAAGGCCAAGGGAAGAGGGCTAATGTTTCTTGCAACCCTTGCTCTGTAAAGACCTGGGCTGCTCGTAAGTATAAGATTCCATCGGTGTTAGCAACAGCATGATAATTCATCCATGTTGACAAGAGAATACTAATAAAGAAAATCGCAATATAAAGATTTCTAGATACCGAAAAAAGATCTACCAATTTATTCATTATATATCCTAGTAAGGCCGTGGTTGTCCTTCCGGTCGTGTTTTAAAACGACGGTGTTGCCATAAGTATTGCTCAGGACAACGCAAGATCGCTTGTTCAATAATTTGATTGATGCGGGTCGCATCTTGTACATCATCGCCACTAGGGAAATTTTCAACCAGCGGTTGGAATTCAATTAAATACCCTTGATAATTGGGTAATCGACTTTGAAAGCAAGGTAGTATTATAGCATCTCCCATCTTGGCAAGACGTGCTGTTGCTGTGATAGTTGCTGCAGGTACTCCAAAAAAAGGTGCGAATACGCTGTGTCTAGCACCGTAATCTTGATCGGGTGCATACCAAACAGCCCCTTTGTTTTTTAATGTTTTTACAAATTGACGTATATCAATGCGATTAATAGAACTTGCAAAAATTTGGTCTCGCTTATATTGCATCATGGCATCGAATAAAGGATCTTTCGTATTGCGATACGTTACACTGAATTTATTTTGTAGAGAAATTAACCGACCTATTAAATCTAACGTAGTAAAATGCGCCCCTAAAATGAGAATTCCGTGTTGTTTGTTAAGCGCAGCTTCAAGATGCTCTAATCCTTTTAATTGGACTAACGGCGCCAGTTGGTTCGCAGGCTTCCACCAAGCCAGTGCCATTTCAACTATCCCATCGCCAACTGAGATAAAACAATCCTTACAAAGTTTATGGCGTTGTTTAGCAGAGAGTTGTGGAAAGCATAATTCTAAATTGACTTCAGTGATATGGCGTCTTTTACCGGCAAACCAATAACCACCAAGACCAAGGATATGGCCAATTTGCAGAGCAAAACGATAGGGTAGTAGGCTAATTAGCCATAAAATAGCCATCGCTAACCAGCTTAACCAATATTTAGGATGTAAAAAGCGTTGCCACGGGAAGCGGGTTTTCAAATTGAAATTCCTGTTTGATTATGTCGCGCAATGTTTGCATAATAGCAGGTTTCTAGCTTAAATATCCATGAGAAACAAGTATATGATAACCCCAATGACAGCCGTTGATTTGGCCAATAAGCGCGTTCTGATTCGTGAAGATCTTAATGTCCCTCTTCAAGATGGCAAAGTGAGTAATGATGCGCGCATTCGTGCAGCAATACCAACGATTAAACTCGCTCTTCAACAAGGCGCTGCCCTCGCCATTTTATCCCACTTGGGGCGGCCAAAAGCAGGGTGTTATGATGAGGCATTTTCTTTAGCACCCGTTGCTAAACGCCTTGAGACGTTATTGAATCACCCTGTAACATTGGTAAAAGATTGGATCAATGGTTTCCCTTTACAACCCGGGCAAGTGGTTCTTTGTGAAAACGTGCGTTTTTTAGAAGGTGAGGATGAAGATGATGATGCTTTAGCTCGAAAAATGGCTGCTTTAGGTGATGTGTTTGTGATGGATGCTTTTGGAACTGCGCATCGTGCGCAAGCATCAACACATGGTATTGCTAAATACGCACCTATCGCGTGTGCAGGCCCTTTGTTAATGGCAGAACTGGATGCTTTAGCTAATGCAATGCAAAATCCGCGTAAACCGTTGCTAGCAATTGTGGGGGGATCCAAGGTCTCTACTAAATTAATTTTACTGGAGAGCTTGCTCGATAAAGTGGATCAATTAATTGTTGGTGGTGGGATTGCTAATACCTTTTTGGCTGCTTGTGGTTATCCAGTTGGAAAATCGTTAGTAGAAATGGATTTAGTCGATAATGCCAAATCGCTAATGGCCAAAGCCAAAGCGCGGGGCGCGCAAATTCCTATTCCCAGCGATGTGGTCGTTGCTAAAGAATTTTCTGCTACCGCAACTGCCCAAGTAAAAGCGGTGACGGATGTTGTGGCTGATGATATGATTCTTGATATTGGACCAAAAACGGCCGAGCTATATGCTGCGATTATTGCTAAAGCGGGCACAGTGGTATGGAATGGTCCTGTTGGTGTATTTGAAATGACACCCTTTGCGCATGGGACGGCAGTGCTAACAAAAGCTATTGCTGAGAGTCAGGCGTTTTCTCTTGCTGGTGGTGGTGATACGTTAGCGGCTATCGATCAATTTGGGGTTGCTGATAAGATATCGTATATTTCTACCGGTGGTGGCGCGTTTTTAGAATTTTTGGAAGGGAAGACATTACCAGCGGTGAAAGTATTGGAAGAGCGAGGGACAAATTAAATTATTTTTACCCCTCTCCCCTTGCGGGAGAGGGAAATGCAAGCATAGCTTGCGAGGGTGAGGGGAAAGCGACGAAGAAAGAAATGTTGTTTAATTTTCGTTATTTCTACGTAGATGGATCCACCCCTCACCCGCCCGCGCAAAAGCGCGGTCGACCTCTTCCACAAGGGGAGAGGTGATAGAGGTTCCTCTATATATCAAACAAGGAAAATGATCATGGATAAGGATAACCAACACCCTCCGCGTCGCACTAAAATTGTTGCGACGTTAGGTCCTACTACCGATGATCCTGCTATGTTAGAAAAAATCTTACGAGCAGGGGTTGATGTGGTCCGTTTAAATTTTTCCCATGGCAAGCCAGAAGATCATCAACAACGTGCTGATGCAGTCCGCCACATAGCCGCGAAATTACATCGTGAAGTGGGTATTATGGCTGATTTACAAGGGCCAAAAATTCGTATCGCCCGTTTTGTTAATGGCAAAATTAATTTACAATCCAATCAAACTTTTATTTTAGATACGGCTTGGCCAAATGATGCTGGCACAGAGCAGTGCGTTGGTATTGATTATAAAAACTTACCAAATGATGTGAAAGTTGGCGACAAATTATTATTAGATGATGGTTTGCTTGTATTACAAGTGCAAAAAATCCAAGGCACGCAAATTCATTGTGTTGTTCTTGAGGGCGGTAAATTATCGGATAATAAAGGGATTAATCGCGAAGGTGGTGGTTTATCAGCAGCCGCATTAACCGATAAAGATAAAGCCGATCTCATATTTGCCGTTAATTTAGCGGTTGATTATATTGCAATCTCATTTGTGAAAAATAGTGATGATGTTCATGAAGCGCGTGCCTTGTTAAAAAAAGCAGGTAGTAAAGCAGGCATAGTTAGCAAAATTGAGCGGGTAGAAGCCTTAAGCAATTTAGATGCTATCATTGAAGCCTCTGATGCTGTTATGGTTGCGCGCGGTGATTTAGGTGTAGAGATTGGCGATGATAAAATTCCTAGCGCTCAAAAACGCATTATTCAACGAGCGCGTGCATTAGATAAAGCGGTTATTACCGCAACCCAAATGATGGAGTCCATGATTAGTCATCCTATTCCCACACGTGCTGAGGTGTGTGATGTAGCCAATGCGGTGTTAGATGGCACTGATGCGGTGATGTTATCTGCCGAAACAGCTACTGGTTCTTATGCAGATAAAGCGGTTGCTGCTATGGCGCGCATTTGTTGGGGTGCTGAGCAGGAGCGGGTCACACAAATTTCAGGACATCGTATGGAATGTCATTTTGATAAAGTGGGCGAGGCAATTGCCATGGCTGCTATGTATGTGGCTAATCACATCGATATTAAAGCGATTATTGCACTTACCGAATCGGGCTTAACCCCATTATTAATGTCGCGGATTCGATCTGGTATTCCTATTTATGCTTTTTGTCGGCATGCTATGGTACGACGTAAAATGCTGCTTTATCGTGGTGTTTATCCATTAGCTTATGATATTTCGAAAGTTGCTACTTTATCTGTAGATGAAAGTATATTAGCAGAATTAAAGCGATTAACTATTTTATCCACGGATGATTCGATACTACTTACCAAAGGGGATCAATTAAATGCTATTGGTGGAACCAATACATTAAAAATAATCACATTACATTAGGGAACAATAATGCCAACATCAAATATGACCAAGGAATTATATGGTAATTGGCTGCCTGCGCAAAAATTAGAATCATTAGGTCGTTTAGCAGGTGGCGTAGCACACGATTTTAATAATATGTTAACGGTTATTTTAGGCTTTTGCGATGTAGCTCTAGCAGAATTACCTGCGGATCACCGTGTACGTGAATATCTTGAAGTTATCAAGGATTCTGGAGAAAAAGCCGCGCAATTAACTCAGCAATTATTGGCGTTTGGGTGTAAACAAGTATTACATGTGCAGCCCATTTGTTTGCACAGTATTATTCAACGCATTGTTCTTTTATTACGCCGTGTCATTACCTGCGATATTACCATTCGTTTAGATCTGCAAGCCCAATCGAGTTTTGTATCAGCGGATATAGGCCAAATTGATCAAGTGGTCATGAATTTAGTGATGAATGCGCGTGATGCGTTGCCCGGCTGTGGTGATATTTGGTTACAAACTCGCAATGAAACCCGTTTATTAAATGACGAAGAAACAGAATGTATTGTATTTAGTGTCAAAGACAATGGTGTTGGTATTGCGGCGGATGTAAAAGAGCGTATTTTTGAGCCATTTTTTACCACTAAAACCCATGGTGAAGGCACAGGGTTGGGTTTAGCCTGTGTCTTTGGTGTGGTGAGTCAGCATAAAGGATTTTTAGAAGTAGAGAGTGAATTAGGTTTGGGTTCAACATTTCTTGTTTGTTTACCTACCATTGTTGTCCCCTCGCAACAAGGAAAGAAAGATGTACAAGTTAATCAATTATCCTTACTTCCTTTAGGCGGCAAAGAAACCGTGTTAATCGTTGATGATGAAGCCGATATTAGGCAATTACTGGTCAGTGTTTTAGGTAATTTAGGTTACCATGTTAAAGAAGCAGGTGGCGCAGATGAAGCCCTTGCTTTAGTTCGTGATCACGGTTTTAGACCGCATTTATTATTAACCGATATTCGTATGCCAGGAATGCGTGGTGAACAATTAGCAGAAAGAATACGCGAAATTTTGCCTAAAGTTCAGGTGCTTTTTATGTCTGGTTATACG